>Ga0247688_1000008_pt1 | contig 217297 bp, 212 predicted proteins | sample CNK29_metaG_FD_182718 | JGI IMG/M metagenome (GOLD analysis project Ga0247688, IMG submission 182718) | Soil microbial communities from Purdue University Martell Research Forest, Indiana, United States - CNK29 | ecosystem: Environmental > Terrestrial > Soil > Temperate forest > Bulk soil... | reverse complement strand
CGGATCCAGATGGCACTTTCGGAGCGCATGTCCGTTTATGATGATGTGCTGCATGGCGGCGCGGGGTTGTATGCGGCCAGTTCTTCGGTGGAGCGTTCGGAGTGGAAAGCCTATGTTGATTCCGTCATGGCCAACCGGCGGTTTCCCGGCATGGACGGGCTGGGGTTCATTGCCTGCGTGCCCCGCGCAAAGTTGGACGCTTTTCTCCGGACGACGCGCGCGGACAAGACGCCGGATTTTCAATTGAAAAATCCCGGGACCAACGCCGATTTTTTCATCACCAAATACCTGGAACCGGAAATGAACCACGCAGCCCTGCTCGGGATTGATGTGGGCGCCGACCCCGAACGCCGCGCGGCGGCGGAAAAGGCACGCGACACCGGGTTGCCGGTGATCAGCGGACGGCTCAACCTCATGGGGCCGGGTTCCGAAACGCAGGGCGGACTGGTGATGTTGCTGCCGGTGTTTCGCAATGGCGCCCCGGCGGACACCTTGACGGAGCGCCGCGCCAACATTGAAGGTTGGGTCTTTGCACGCTTCATCACCGCCCGCCTCATGGGCGACATCCTGAAGGACAAGGAGTCCCTGCTGCGTTTCGAGGTTTTTGACCGGCTGGGGCAGGCCCAGCAAACGCTGGTGTTTGACAGTGATCCGCCCGCCGGCGATCAGCGGAATATCCGCCCGCCCCGGTTCTCGACCGTGAATCCACTGGAGGTGGGGCAGCATCTCTGGTTGCTGCGTTACAGCACCAAGCCGGCTTTCAATGCGGCCATTCCCCGCAGCTCGGAAATGTTCGTGGCCGCCGGTGGCGGCGTGATCAGCCTGCTGCTCTTCGCCATCGCCCTTTCCATGAGCGCGACCCGGGTGCGGGCGATGGCGATGGCCTCCGAAATGACCGTTGCGTTTCGAAACGCAAACGCCGGTCTGCAAAAGGAGATTCTCGACCGGCAACGCGGTGAACGCCGGGCCGCGATCCAGCACGCGGTGACGCGGGTGTTGGCGGATGCGGACACGCTGGCCGAGGCGACGCCGAAAATCGTCCAGGCCATCTGTGAACACCTGGACTGGGATCTGGGCGCCATCTGGCGGACGAATCCGGAGTCGAAGCAGATTCAGTGCGTCGAGTTCTGGCACCGGCCCGGCCTGGACGTGACGGATTTCGCGCAGGCCACCCGCCAGAAAATGTTTCGTCCGGGCGAAGGCCTTCCCGGCCGCGTCTGGGCCACCACCCAGCCCGTCTGGATTGACGATGTGACCCGCGACAACAATTTCCCGCGCGGCCCGGTCGCCATCGCCGCGGGGCTGCATTCGGCGTTTGCGTTTCCCATTTTGATGGGCGGCAAATTTCTCGGTGTGATCGAATTTTTCAGCCATCAGATCCTTGAGCCGGATGCCGAGGTGCTTCAGCTGGTCGCCGCCCTCGGCAGCCAGATCGGACAGTTCATCGAACGGAAACGCGCGCAACAGGAATTGCGGCATGAACAGTTTCTGCTGCGCATGCTCATGGACAACCTGCCCGACCGGATTTACTTCAAGGATGCGCAGAGCCGGTTTCTCCGCAACAGCCGGGCGCACCTGCAGTGGTTCGGCCTTGAGCAGGCGAGCGATGCGATCGGGAAATCCGACTTCGATTTTTTCAGCGAGGAGCATGCGCGCCAGGCGTTCGAGGACGAGCAGCAGTTGATGCACGGCGGCCAGCCGATGACCAAGGAGGAAAAGGAAACCTGGCCGGACGGCAGCGTGAGCTGGGCCCTGAGCACCAAGATGCCGTTGCGCGACGAGGCGGGAAAAGTGGTCGGCACGTTTGGCATTTCCCACGACATCACCGACCGCAAGCACGCCGAGGAGGTGATGCGCCAGGCCCGCGACGAGGCGGAAGAGGCGAGCCGCACCAAGAGCCAGTTCCTCGCCAACATGAGCCACGAGCTGCGCACGCCGCTGAATTCCGTCATCGGCTTCGCCGGCATCCTGCTCAAAAACAAGGCGAACAATCTGCATCCGTCCGACATCAATTTTCTGGAGCGCATCCAGGCCAATGGCAAAAACCTGCTTGTCCTGATCAACGAGATTCTTGACCTGTCAAAAATCGAAGCGCGCAAGGTGGAGTTGAAAATGGCGCCGGTCGCCCTCGACGTGCTGGTCCGCGAGACCATCGCGCAACAGGAAGGACTGGTGCGCGACCGGCCGGTGCAATTGCTGGCGGATATCCCCGCGACCGTGGCGCCCATCCAGGCCGACGCCGACAAGGTGCGGCAGGTGATCATCAACCTCATCGGCAATGCGCTCAAGTTCACCGAGCGCGGCAGCGTCACCGTGCGGGTCGTGACCGATCCCGCGAATCATCATCCGGTGCGCATCGAGGTGATTGACACCGGCATCGGCATTCCGCAGGACAAACTCGGCGTGATCTTCCAGGCCTTTCAGCAGGCCGACGCCAGCACCGCCCGCAAATACGGCGGCACGGGCCTGGGCCTGACGATTTCGCAGGCGCTCTGCCAGCTCATGGGCTGCCGCATCGAGGTCGCCAGCGAAGTCGGTCACGGCTCGACCTTCAGCGTGATGTTGAACGGGAAAAAGGCGGGCGGCGCACCGCTCCCGGCGGGCGAGGCGGCCGTGATGACTTCAGCGAACATTCCCGCCGCTCAAAAACCGTCCGACCTGCGCGGCAAACTGGTGCTGGTGATTGACGACGAATCCGACTCGCGCGTGCTGCTGACGCACATGCTCGAGGAATTCGGCTGCCAGGTCATCGCCGCCAATTCCGGCGAGCAGGGCCTGCGCATGGCCCGCGAGTTCCGGCCGCAGCTTATCACCGTGGATCTGTTGATGCCGCAGATGGACGGCGCCGGCGTCATCCGCGAGATCAAGGCCGACCCGCAACTCCGCGCCATTCCCGTCGTGGTGGTGAGCATCGTGGCCGAGGAACGCCGGGGCAGCATTCTCGGCGCGGTGGACATTCTGGAAAAACCCGTCGCCCGCGAGGAGCTGCTGGCGGCGCTCGAACGCAGCCTGTTGCCCAAACGCGCCAAGATTCTCATCGTGGACGACGAGGAGGATTCACGGCGGATCCTGCTCGCCCATCTGGCCGATGAGCCCGTTGAAGTGCAGACCGCCGCCAATGGCCGGGCGGCGCTGGCGGTGCTGGAGACCTTTCCCCCGGACCTGGTCCTGCTCGACCTGATCATGCCGGTGATGGACGGCATGGTGTTTCTGGACACGATCCGCAACGACCCGCGTTACCAGCATCTGAAGGTCGTCATCGTCACCTCCAAGGAATTGAACGATTCGGAAAAGGAAAGACTGCGGCGGCAGACGCTGGAGATCGTGCGAAAAACCGAACTGTCCGAAGATCATTTCAAGCAGCTGCTCCAGCGGGTGCTCAAAACCCAGGCGGTGGACGAAGGCCGCAAACCCGCCGCGACCGGATGAACAAACGAATCACATCTCTGCTCGTCGTGGACGACGACCCGGTGTTCACGCGGTATGTCTGCCAATTGGTGCAGGCGCTCGCGGCGGAACTGCCTTGCACGGTGACCTGCGCGGACAGCGCGGAGGCGGCGGAGGAAAAGATGCGGCCTTGCCAGTTCGATCTGGCCCTCGTGGATTATCATCTGCCCCGGGCCAGCGGCCTGGATTTGCTGGCGAAAATCCGCAGCTTGCCATTGGGGCAACAACCCGCCGTGGTCATGCTCACTGGCAGCGGCAATGAGTCGGTGGCCGTCGAGGCCATGAAACGCGGCGCCAAGGATTATCTGAAAAAGGACGACGTGGATGTGCCTTCGTTGATGCGCGCCCTCCAGAATGCGCTGGCCCAAAAGCATCTCGCCGAACAGGTCGCCGCCTACAACGCGCAGATCAAGGCCGATCTGGAACTGGCGCACAAGCTCCAGGAATCGCTCCTGCCGCACCGTTATCCGTGTTTTCCCCAGACGGCCCGGCCGGAGGATTCGGCGCTGCGGTTTCATCATCGCTATTTCTGGACCTCGCAACTCGGCGGCGATTTCTTCAACGTGCAAAATCTGTCCGACACCGAGGCCGGCGTGCTCATCTGCGATGTGATGGGCCACGGCGTCCGCTCGGCGCTGGTGACCGCGATGCTGCGCGCGCTGGTCGGCGATCTGGAGATGCATGCGACCGACCCCGGAAGTTTCCTCTCCGAAATGAACCGCAAGCTGGCCGCCATCCTGAAGCAGATCGAGGACCCGATTTATGCCACGGCGATTTATCTCGTGGCCGATGTGGCGGCCGGACAAATCTGCTATGCCAAGGCCGGACACCCGGCACCGCTGCATCTGCGGCCGCAGGCGGGCATCGTCGAGCCGCTGCCGTTTCCCAGCCACGCGGGCGCGGCGCTCGGCTTGTTCGAAAAAGGCGACTTCATCACCAGCCGGCGTCCCGTCGCAGCGGGCGACAAGATATTATTGTTCACGGACGGTTTATTTGAAGTGCCCAACGCCGAGGACGAAGATTACGGGCAGGAACGGTTGCTGGCCGCTGCCAAACAGCGCATGCATCTTCCGCTGCCGGAATTGTTGGACGGATTGATCGCCGACGTGCGCACCTTTGCCGGCGATGAGGATTTCTGCGATGACGTCTGCCTGCTCGGAATGGAAGTTGCCAGAACCCCCGGCAGCGGTTAAATAGGAACCAAGCCCTTATCATGAAAAAAATCGCCGTCGTGGAAGACAATCCGGACAACCGCCTGCTCGTGCGGGTGATTTTGGAATCGCTTTATGAGGTCGTAGAATACGAGACCGGTTTCGCGGCGCTGGAGGGTTTGCCGAAAGAAAAACCCGACGTCATCCTGCTGGACATCTCGCTGCCCGAAATGGACGGCACCGAGGTGCTGCGCCGGATCCGCGCGGACGGCCAGTTGCGGGCGCTGCCGGTGATCGCGCTCACCGCCCACGCGATGGCCGGCGACCGCGAAAAATATCTGGAAGCGGGTTTCAACGAGTATGTCACCAAGCCCATCGTGGATGAAAATGTGTTGCTCGACGCCATCCAGAAACTGTTACCGGCCGGAACCGCGGCCTGAATTTGATTATGAATGCATCCAATCCCTACGATCCGGCGGCCATCGAACGGCTGATTAAATTGGGCGGGCCGACGTTCACGCTGGAGATGATCGGGCTGTTCGGCAGTTACGGCGCCAAAAAAATGGCCGCGGCGCGTCAGGCACAACAGGCGGGCAATCTCACGGCCCTGGCGGATGCGGCGCACCCGCTCAAATCCAGCGCCGGCAATGTGGGCGCCGTCCGCGTCCAGGAACTGGCCACACAGGTCGAAGCGTCTGCGCGGGAGCAGAAGGCAGAATTGGCGGGGATGCTGCTGGCTGAGTTGGAGAAAGCCTTTGCTGAAGCCGTCGGCATTTTGGAAGCGGAAAAAGTCCGGCTGTCAAAACCGACGGCTTGACGCCGGCAACGTGCGGGGTTTGGATGAACCCGCCTGGTTTGAAACTGGAGAGAAGATTATGAACACAACTAGCGACAACCCGCAGGCTTCAACCACCAAACCCGTGCGCATCCTCGTGGTGGAGGACTCGCCGCTCAACCAGCAAGTGGCGCTCAAGCAGCTGGAAAAACTCGGTTACACCGCCGACGCCGTGGCGGACGGCGAACTGGCCCTCGAAGCCCATGCACGCACGCCTTATGACATCATTTTGATGGATTGCCAGATGCCCGGCATCAGCGGCTACGAAGCCACCTGGCAGATCCGCATTCGCGAGCAGGAAAAAACCGGCGCCGCGGAAGCGGTCAAACGGGTTTATATCATTGCCATGACGGCCAACACCCAGGCCGACAACCGGGAAAAATGTTCCTCCGCCGGCATGGACGGATTCATCAACAAGCCGGTGCAACTGCCCGAACTGGAAGCCGCCCTGATGCACGCCCTGGCCGACCAGATGGTCGCGAAGAAAATGGACGAGGTGATCGACCCCGTCGTCATCGCCGGCCTGCGCCAGTTACGGACGCCGGGCAAACCGGATCCGCTCGCGGAATTGATTGATCTGTTCGTGCGCGAGGCTCCGACGCAGCTGGACATCATGAGCGACGCCGTGGCCAAAAACGACATGACGTCCCTGACCCGCACCATCAGCGCCGCGTCCGCGCTCAAGGGCAGCGCCGGCAATCTCGGCGCCCGCAACCTGGCCGCGCTGTGCGACGAGATCGAGCAGACCGCCAAGAACTGGATCCTGGCCGACACGCAACCGCTGATCGAGCGGGCGCGGGAGGAATTCAGCCGCGTGCAGGCCACGCTGGAACGGATCAAAAAGAGTTGACCGATGAAGACGCGATTTGTCCGGCTTTATCTGCTCGCGACCGGCATCGTTCTTACGCTGACGGCGCTGGCAAAATGGCCGGCGATTTTTCATCCTCGCAACTGGTGCGCCGACGCTTCCATCTTGGGCAATTTTCAGCCGGCCAGCCTTTCAAATGAAAGGTTGTTGGGCATCGCCGCCAGCACGGAACTATTGATCGTTCTGCTGATTTGCTTCAGCCCTTGGCGCTGGCTTCCGTGCATTTTGACCGCAGCGTGGGGATTGATTTGTTTTTTTGGCGCGGTTGCTACTGATGGACCCTCATGCGAACTGCCGTTGTCTGGGCTGGCTGGCCAAGCCTGGAACAACAACCAATGTCATCGCGGCATTGCTCGCGCTCGTGTTGGCCGGCGCAGGCTGGCTGGCATTTCGGGACGCATGGCGCCATGAAAGGCCGGCCAAGCGGAATTGAAATTGGACATTTAATTCCCGCCTCACGCAAACACGATCATCGTCGTCGCCGCGCTTCACCGGGTGTGATGAAATGCGCTGCTTGAGCATGGCTGGTCCAAGTTCAGCCCGCGTGTGAACCGTCGCAGAATGGCTTGTTGGCAGAACTGCCGCAGCGGCACAAGGTCAGCCGGTTCCGAACCTCGTAGGTCTTCCCCTCGGCGGAAACGACAGGGATGCCTCCGCGCACCCAGATCGGGCCGCTGACTTTCTTCTCCGTGTCCTCGATGAGTGCGAGGGATGGAGCAAAGTTCGGCTCGATGGCCTTGCCCGTCGCTTTATCCCGGATCACCAATCGTCCGGCGGGACAATGTGCCGCCTCATGTTTTACAATTTCTTGGGCTTCGGGGCTGTCCTGCTTGACCAGATTCCAAATCCGACCTTTCGGATCGCAGAAGCGGGCGAACGCGCACAAGTTCTCCTGGTCGGTAAGCACCATCGTCGGGCCTTCGATGGTCCCGGCCTGCCGCAAGTAGGGTTCATGGCTGGCCGTTTCCGTGCCATCGAAGCGGACCGTCGCGTGGGTGCCGTCGCAGAAAGGTTTGTTCGCCGACTGGCCGCAGCGACAGAGGGCGTATTCCGGCTGGGCAGGAAACTTTTTCCCTTCGCGGTATTCAAGAGAATCGCCCCCGGCGTTGGTGACGATCCACTGCTCGCTCAAAGGCAGATTGCCGCTGACGAGATACGGGCCGTCCTTGGTGACTTCAATTTTCACGTGGGGTTGCGCACTCTTTTTCATGGCAGGTTTATCGTAGCACCAGCGACGAAATTGTCACGGGCTTCGTAGGTTCGCCATCTTCCATTTCGTCGGCACTGGCTTGGCGAACCGGCACACTGATTTGGAAATGGCGCGGATCATCCGAAGACAGCAATGCAATATGTGTCGGACAACCGTCTGGCGAACACAAACGGATTGATTCGCCGGAAAGCAAATCGCCGCGCTGCCGGAACTGCCGGGTTTTTGTGGAGCGTCAATCACCGCCGGCCGTTCCGCCCGGCTTCAAGCTAAAATAATTTTCGTCGTCGTTTCCTTTTCATCCCAGCCGCGCGTGAAGTAATGGCGAAACCGTTTTGATGGATTATCCCGTTTTGAGGCGGCCTTTCAGAAAATCGGGGTGGCGTCGTTCGTGAACCAGGCCGAGAAAGTAAATCGTGTCGCCCCGCGCTTCGTAGTAAATGAAAACGGAAACGGTTTTGTCCGGCGGCACGGAAACCCGTGAGGTCCGACGTGATCGCCGCCATTCCAACGGATGATTTCGCGCGCCTGTCCGGCAACGCGCTCGCGCAACTCACCCGCGAGCCGGTCGGAGACTTCGCAGTATTTTGCCTCTGCATCCAGCAGTTCGGCTTTGAACCGCGCGCTGAAAACCGCTTTCACGCACGAACGCCGAAGACTTGTTCAAAGCTCAGACCGGCATCCTTGCTTGAAAGCAAATCATCGAGGCGGCGGTTGAGCTCGGCTTTGATTTCCGCGTCCGAGCGGCTGTCGTTTTCAAGGCTCTGAATCAGCAGCTTCGCCAAATCCGCCCGCTCGGCAGGCGACAGCGACAGTGCTTCTTCAGCCACGGCAAGATTGGTCAGTGCCATGCTGGGAAAGTAGTTTCAGTTTGGCCAAATGCAAGCGAAACCAAGCCCGGTCACGCAAACACGATCTTCGTGGTCGCCGCGGTTTCATCCCAGCCGCGCGTCGGCTCGGCGGTGACGGATGAAATGTCCTTGATGGAAAGCTGACGGCCGCGGGTCTTGGGCGATTTCACTTCCACATGTTCCGGTTCGCAGGTCTGTTGCGAGACCTTCTGGTGCAATGCCGGCTTGTAGCGGACATAAAGCACTTTCGGCGTCTCGGGCGCAAAGAAGAGGATGCGCGACTTCTCCGGGATGCACGAATAGGCCTTGTTCATAATCGTGCCGCCGAACGTGAACCGTTTCAGGTAGCTCGCGTTGCGATCCGTGTAGGCGCAGGTGAAAACTTTTTCGCGGTCCGGCAGGCCGCAATAAAACAGCTCCGGCCCGACGAATAATTTCTCCGGCAATTCGCTGACCTTGTAGGTGCCATCCTTGAACACCAGCAGCACCTTGTCGAACTTCGTGCATTCGAGTTTGAACTCGTCGCCGCTCACCTTGTAGCCGACGTAGCCGGTCGCGCGGTCGTAGGCAACCTTGAACGACTTGAACGCGACGGCTTTCACGTCCACTTCCTCGTGGCGTGCGGACTTGGTCGTCAGGCGCGGATACTGGGGGCCGTATTTTTCCAGCAAGGTTTCGAGATGGCCGATGACATATTTCGTGAGACTCTTGAGATGCTTCAGAGTCTCGGCGAGCTCGGCCTTCGTCTTCTCCATCTCCTCGCGATGCTTGTTGATGTCGAAGAGCGAAATGCGGCGGATGCGGACCTGCAACAGCTTCTCCACGTCGGCATCCACGATCTCGCGCACGAGCTGCTTCTGGAACGGCTTGAAGCCGTCATAGACGGCCTCCATGACCGCTTCGTTCGTCTTGCACTTCTCGATCAATTTGTAGATGCGCTCCTCGATGAAGATGCGTTCCAGCGTGCGGTAATGCAGCTCGTCGAGCAGGTTCTTCTCGCGCAATTCCAGTTCGCGCTTGAGAATTGCGACGAGTTGATCCGTGTTCTCGCGCAGGATTTCCGACACCGTCAGCTCGACCGGGCGGTTGTCCTTGATGACGACGATGCGGCTCGCGATGGAGACTTCGCAATCGGTGAAGGCATACAGCGCGTCCACCATTTTCTCGGCGTCCACGCCGGCCGGACATTTGACCTCGATCTCGACGGTCTCGGACGTGAAATCATTTACCGATTTGACCTTGAGCTTGCCCTTCTGCACCGCGTCTTCGATGGACGCGATCAGCGATTCCGTCGTGGTCGTGGGCGGAATTTCCTTGATGACAACAGTGGATTCATCCTTGGTCTTGATCTTGGCGCGGACTTTCACCGAGCCTTTGCCGTCCTGATAATCGCGCGCGTCCATCAAGCCGCCGGTCGCAAAATCCGGCAGACACTTGAACGGCTGCTTCTTGAGGATCGCGATCTGCGCTTCGAGCAGTTCCGGAAAATTGTGCGACAGAATCCGCGCGCTCAAGCCGACGGCGATGCCTTCCGTGCCGAGCATCAGCGTGAGCGGCAGTTTGCAGGGCAGGGCGACCGGTTCCTTATTGCGCCCGTCGTAGCTGGGAATGAACTCGGTGATGGAATCGTTGAACACTTCCGTGCGCGCCAGTTCGGTCAGCCGGCACTCGATGTAACGCGAGGCAGCCGCGGGATCGCCGGTGAAAATGTTGCCGAAATTCCCCTGGCCCTCGATCAGATAACGTTTGTTCGCCAGCACCACGAGCGCATCGCCAATGGACGCGTCGCCGTGCGGATGATACTGCATCGTATGCCCAACGACGTTGGCGACCTTGATGAAGCGGCCGTCGTCCTTCTCGTGCAACGCCCACATGATGCGGCGTTGCACCGGCTTGAAACCGTCGGCGAGATTCGGGATTGCCCGGTCGCGGATGACGTAGCTGGCGTAGTCCAAAAACCCGCGATCCACGCGGGTGTGCAGGCCGCCGCCGGATTGCTTCGGATCGAACGGCTTATGGACGATGGCCTCGACCGTTTCGGCGATGACGTGATCCGCGCCGTTGCCATTGGTCTCGGAAGATTTCTTCGCGGACGCGGTTTGCGCCGGCACGGCGGGTGGCGCGCCTTCGATGGGCAATTCAGGCTGACTGGAATCTTTCTTTTTCTTGGCTGACATGATTAAAAAATTAGATCGGCGCGTATTAAGCCAGAAGTGAACGGGCGGAGCAAGATTCACGCGGGGTAAAATTGAGGGATGGCAACATCTGCGCCATTTGCATTCGAGTCAATTCGTGCAATTCGCGTCAGCCCCTTTGAATCAGCGTTCATCAGCGGTTAGGAAGTTTCGACACCTCTCCCTCCACGCGAAGTGGAGTCAGGGCGCGGCACCTCATCCGGCCTGCGGCCAGTGGACTCGCTCACTCCCGCTCACTCGGCCCTGTGGGCCTTCGCCTCCGGCGAATTCCTTTCGCAGCTTCCCAAACGGCTCAAGTCTCCCCAGAGCGGAGAAGGGAATCTCCCCGGTCGAGGCGGAGAGGGAATCGTTTTCGTGTATTTCGTGGTTAACCGGGCGCTTCACGCCATCAACCTCACCCACACCAGCAAACCGGCGAGCGCCGCCAGCGTCACCGGAATGCCGAGCCGGGCGAAGTCGCGGAAGGAAATGTGGATGCCCAGTTCGCGGGCCTGCTGCACGACGATGATGTTGGCGACGCTGCCGATGATGAGCAGGCTGCCGCCGAAACTGTTCGCGAGCGCCAGCACATAGGCGGCTGGCGGCTGGGTGATGTCCGCCACCTTGAGCAGCAACATCACGGCGGCGGAGTTGCTGATGAGGTTGGACAGGGCAGCCGTGACCAGCGCCAGCGTCGTCGGCGATTGCAGATGCAGCCCGCCTTGAGCCAGCCATGGCACGGATTGTTCGCCGTAGCCGGTGGTCTGAAACGCGCCGGTCACCACGAAGAGGCCCATGAACAGCACCAAAATCGGCCAGTCCACCAGCTTCAACAAATCTTCGGTGCGGAACTTCGGGCTGGCCAGATGGATGGCGGCTGCCGTCAAGGCGACGACTTCCTTGGGCAGCGATGAGAAGAACAGGCCGATGACGACAGCGAGGATGGCCAATCCTTTGATCGTGTGCGGACGGTCAAACGGGCGCGGAGCCACGTCCAGATCGGAAGGTGACGTCACCTTGGCCACGAGGCGATGGCGGGAGAGCAGCCAGATGATGGCATAGGCGCAGCCCAATGCCAAAATCACCGGCACGAAACACCACAGCACATAACGCCCAAATCCCAGCCCGGCGATCTGCCCGATCATCATGTCCTGTGGATTGCCCACCAGCGTGGCCGCCGCGCCGATGTTGCTGGCGATGGCCAGCGCGATCAGGAATGGCACGGGATTCAACTGCCGTTTCAACAGCGCCATCGCGACAATCGGTGTAAAAACGAAGCAGACGATGTCATGGTTCAGAAAAGCTGAAAGGCCCGCCGTGGCCAGCATCAACAACATTAGAAATCGCGCCGGGCTGCCAAGCTTCCGCGCGATGCCGCCCGCCACCGCATCGAAAAATCCGGACAAGCGAAGCTGGGCCGACAGCACAAAGAAACCGAACAACAGCAGAATGGTCGGCCAGTTGATGAAACTGATGGCATCCGTCGTCGGCAACCCGCCGAACACCATCATGGCGATGGCCCCCAACATGGCGATGCCGGTGCGATCCAGTTTCAGGCCGGGCACACGTCCCACAGCGATGCCCAGATAAGTGAGCGCAAAAATCGTCAGCACCACCGGCTTGTCGATGAACATTGTTGCGTCGGCGGACATGCTCGGGCGGAACGGAATTTATTTCGCGAGGGACTTGCGGATGGCCAGCAATTCCTTGCGGCGCACCTTGGAGGTTTCGGGATACTTCATCTTCAAGGCGTTCAACGTGTCGAGCACGACCTGCGAAATGATGAGCCGGGCGTTTTCCTTGTCGTCGGCGGGAATCACGAACCACGGGGCATGGCCGGTGCTTGTCGCGCCCAGGCATGCTTCATACGCCTGCATGTAATCCGGCCAGAATTTGCGCTCCTCGACATCGGTCTGGCTGAACTTCCAGTTTTTCTCCGGCGCGTCGATCCGCGACAGGAAGCGGCGGCGCTGTTCGTCCTTGGACACGTGCAGAAAAAATTTCACGATGCGCGTGCCATTGCGGTCCAGATGCTTTTCCAGTTCGTTGATGGAACGGAAGCGGTGTTCCCAGAATTTTTTGTCGTCGAGCGATTCCGGCGGCAGATCCTGCGCCTTTAAAATTTCGGGGTGGACCCGCACGATGAGCACCTCCTCGTAATAGGACCGGTTGAAGATGCCGATGTTCCCGCGTTCCGGCAGGCAGCGCGTGGTGCGCCAGAGAAAATCGTGCTCCAGATCCGTCGCGCTCGGATGCTTGAAGCTGTAGACCTGGCAGCCCTGCGGATTGATGCCCGACATGACGTGCTTGATGGCGCCGTCCTTGCCTGCCGCGTCCATCGCCTGAAAAATCAACAGCAACGAATGGTGGTTGTCGGCATACAGCAGGCTCTGGAGTTCGCTCAATTCCGTGGTGCTCGTTTCGAGTCTGGATTTGTAATCGTCCTTCGACTGGTAAAACGGCTTCACCTGGGTCGGCCATTTTTTGAGTTTGACCTTTCCGCCTTCGCGGACGCGGAATTTTTTGGATTCGATTTTCATATGCTGAGGCCATGGTGTAATCGAACCCGCGCCATTGCGCCAGAGGCAATGATGGCCGGCCTCCGTCAACTTTCGCCTAAGCGAAGGCTTTTGCGATCACTCCTCCACCGGGACGACCATTCGACACCTCGCCCTCAATCCCTCTCCCCAGCGCGGAGAGGGAGAAGTTACTCCTCCACCGGCACGACCAGCCGGTCCATGATGTAATCCTTCCGCTCGGGCGTGTTCTTGCCCATGTAGAAGTTGAAGATCGGCCCGGATTCGGCGCGCGGCGCGTATTCGACCTTGCTCGTCCGCATTTCCTTGCCGATGAACTGCTGGAATTCCTTCGGGCTGATTTCGCCGAGGCCCTTGAACCGCGTGATCTCCGGTTTGCCGCCGAGTTCCTTCACCGCATTGTCGCGCTCGGTTTCGCTGTAGCAATAAATCGTTTTCTCCTTGTTGCGCACGCGGAACAGCGGCGTCTCCAGCACATGCACGTGGCCGTCGTGGACGAGCTGCTCGAAGAAGCGGAAGAAATACGTGATCATCAGATTGCGGATGTGCATGCCGTCCACGTCCGCGTCCGTGGCCAGGATGACCTTGTCGTAGCGCAGACCCTCGGTGTTGTCCTCGACGTTGAGCGACTGCATGAGGTTATACATCTCGTCGTTCTTATACATCACGTCGCGCTTGAGATCCCAGACGTTGAGCGGCTTGCCCTTGAGGACGAACACGGCCTGATTGTTCACGTCGCGGCAGCTCGTGATCGAGCCGGCGGCGGACTGGCCTTCGCAGATGAAGACCATCGTGCCCTTGCCCTTTTCCTTCTTCTTGTCGAAATGATTTTTGCAGTCCTTCAACTGCGGGATGCGCAGCGTGATGGACTTGGCGCGTTCGCGGGCGAGCTTCTTGACCGCCTGCAGTTCCTTCCGCAATTGCTGCGTGTCCGCCACCTTCTCGATGATCTTGTCGGCAATCGCCTTGTTGCGCTGGAAAAAATGGAGCAGCTCTTCGCGCACGTTGTTGACCAGCTCGGTGCGAATTTCTGTGTTGCCCAATTTGTTCTTGGTCTGCGATTCGAACAGCGGATCTTTCAGGCGGATCGCCACTGCGCCGACCATGCACTCGCGCACGTCGTCGCCCTCGTATTTGCCGTTGCAATGCTCGTTCACCGCCTTGAGCAGGCCTTCGCGGAACGCGCTCAAATGCGTGCCGCCGTCGCTGGTATATTGGCCGTTGACGAAGGAATAAAACGTCTCGCCGTAGCGCGAGTTGCTGTGGGTGAAACAAAACTCCAGCGTCTTGCCCGCGTAATGCAGCGGCGCATAGATCGGCTCGCTGCCGTCGGTCGCCATGTCTTCCATCACCAGGTCCATCAGGCCGTGGCGCGACTGGAAAATTTTCGGCTCGGGCAGTTCCGGCGTTTTTAAAATCAGTTTCAGGCCGGTGTTCAGATAGCTGTAATGCCGCAGGCGGCGCTCGATGTGTTCGTCGCGGAATTGGCTGTCCTTGAAAATCTCCGGATCGGCCTCGAATTCGATGAGCGTGCCGTTCGGCTCCTTGGTCTTGCCGGAATCTTCCTTCTTGAGTTTGCCCTGCTTGAACGACGCCTCGGCGAATTCGCCATCGCGATGGCTGCGGACGAGAAAGAATTTTGACAGCGCATTGACGGCCTTCGTGCCGACGCCGTTGAGGCCGACGCTGAACTGGAACACATCGTCGTTGTATTTCGCGCCGGTGTTGATCTTGGAAACGCAGTCCACGACCTTGCCCAGCGGGATGCCGCGCCCGAAATCGCGCACGCTGACGCGGCCGTCGGCGATCTTGATCTCGACCTCCTTGCCGTGGCCCATGATGTATTCGTCAATCGCATTGTCCACGACTTCCTTGAGGAGGACGTAACAGCCGTCGTCAGGGTTGTTGCCGTTGCCGATGCGCCCGATATACATGCCGGTGCGCAGCCGGATGTGCTCCAGCGAGGACAGCGTCTTGATCTTGCTCTCGTCGTAATTATGCTTCGTTTTATCAGCCATAGAAATTCGTGACGGTGAAGATGCGGGAAAAAGAAAAAGATTTCAACGCAAAGACGCAGGGGGCATGTGCAAGCACGAACTCGGTCTCACTGGTTGGTGACCCCCATGATTCTGTGGCTATTCAGGATTTTGATTTCAGCTACTGTTGTGACCGTCCCCAATAGTTTTTGATCCGGCCGGATCATTTTTATGGCCCGCCGCTGCCTTGAAGACAACCGGGGACGCTTTTAACCAACCGAAACAATGAACCACAAATGATAACTATGCCAACCATCACATTGACTTCCAAAGTTCACACCCGGGCGGGCAATCTCAGGCGAATGGCTTTGAGGCTGCTGGCGTTGCTGTTTTGTTCCGCGTCATCGCTGTTCGCGGGCGTGATGATGCAGGGCTTTTACTGGGATGTTCCCGGCCCTTGGTATCCGACCATGCAAAATCAGGCCACCAACCTGTCAAATATTGTGGGGGGTTACGGCATCAACCGGATCTGGTTCCCCGTGCCGCAAAAATCCGCCAGCGGCGGCTTCTCCATGGGCTACGATCCCTACGATTATTACGATCTTGGCGCCTACAGCCAGAAAGGCGGGCCGGGAACGCATTTCGGCACGCAGGCTCAACTGAAAAGCGCCATTGCCACCTATAAAAAACTGGGGATTTCGTGCATCGCGGACATCGTGCTGAACCATCGCAGCGGCGGTGCCAGCGAGGTGAACACGTATACGGGCGGCTCTTCCTATACGGACTTCAATGCGGTGCAGAGCGGAATGTGCAAATGGCACTGGTATGATTTCCATCCCAATTTCTACGAGGTCAGCGACGAGGGAACTTTCGGTGGTTATCCGGATCTGACCTTCAATTCCGGTGCGCCCTACAACGACATGAAGGCGTGGCTGAACTGGTTAAAGAATACCAACAACGCCGGGTTCGATGGCTGGCGCTTTGATTATGTGAAGGGCTATCACTCCTGGGTGGTTCACGACATGATTGTCGCCTCCACTCCGAGCTACGCGGTCGGCGAGTATTGGGATGCCAACACGACATTGCTGGATAACTGGTCGAGCGCCGCCATCGCCGACGCCTTCGATTTCTCCCTTTACTACACGCTTAAATCCATCTGCAACGCCACGGATGGCAGCGGCTACCTGCCGGATGTGTTTGACGCGACCAAGTGCTACGCCGCGAAGAACGCCTCCCACGCCGTGACCTTTGTGGCGAACCATGACACCGACGAAATCATCACGGACAAGATGATGGCCTACGCCTTTACGCTCACCTACAAAGGCTACCCCTGCGTCTTCTGGAAGGATTATTTCAACAATAACCTGGCCACGGGCGGCGGTAACGGCAGCGGCTGGGGCAATGGCATCAACAAACTCATCTGGATGCGGGAAAAATTCGCCAATGGGGGTCCCGACATCCACATCCTTAAAAGCGACAACAGCCAATACATCATCTACGAGGCCTACGGCACCTCCGCGTCACAACCTGGTTACATCGTCATCATCAACGACGACGCCACGCAATGGAAAGGCACCACCGTCACCACGGGAAACAGTTACTTGAAAAACAAAACCCTGAAGGCGTATGCCTGGTCATCCACGGTGAGCGGGCAAAACACGCCGCCCAGCAACCAGGCCTGCGATGGCAGCGGCAACGTGCAAGTCTGGGCGGCTCCGAGAGGTTATGCTGTATACACCGTGAACGGCTTCTAACGGGTTTTCAAACAAACAAGGAGCGAGTTTAAAACTTGCTCCTTGTTTGTCTTCCGACAGCATTTTTACCTGGTCATGATCGCGCCATGCTCTTAGTCCAGTCACAAACCGTTGTTGTTGTTCGGCAATCTCCATGAGTTTTCTGTAATGTAAGCAGCAACCGCAGCGGATTTCTTACAAACAAACCTGGAAGAATCAGAATTCCTGGATGCGCCGCGCCGGGCGCGGAGCCGCTGGCTCCGTTTCACTTCGCCGGCGGTGGTGCGGATGGCATTTTCACGCCGTAATGCTTCTCATTGCATTCCGGGCAGAAGCCGTGGGTGAAATCGGCGCCTGTGCGCAGCCGGATGTGCTCCAGCGAGGACAGCGTCTGGATCTTGCTTTCGTCGTAATAGTGTTTCGTTTTTTCAGCCATAGAAATTCGTGACAAAGAAGATGGGAGAAAATCCGGCGGGTGGAAACAAAAACTTGTCGCTTCACCGCAAAGCCGTTTGCGCCGATTCACATCGGCGACTACAAAATCAGGTGGTCGCGACCGTTGGTCCGCGCCATCTAAAATAAATCACCGACAACCTCACGAAATGCCAGGCACCATGCAAAAAACCAAACCTCTCGGAAGACATTTGCGCCGACTGACGTCGGCGGCAAATCTTGGTAGTCGTGGACGTCAGTCCGCGCTAGCTTTTTGCCATGGACACCAATCCGCCGTCGCCCGATCCGGACGAGCGTAAGCTGCGTTCGGAATTCTCGCATTACCTGCCGCGCCTCAAGCGCGAGTTTTATCAAGCCGATGCCGTGGTTTTCTGGACGATGCCCATCCACCTGCGTCAGCGCGGCTGGCTCAACGAGCCTTTCCACGCCGCGTTTCGCGAGATGCAATTGCACGCCGCCGCGCGCGAGGGGTTGCTTTGCCCGGCGTATTGTTTGATGCCCGACCATCTGCATTTTGTCTGGATGGGCGTGCGTTGCGACGCCGACCAGCGTAACGGCATCAAATTCCTGCGCGCCCAACTCGGCCCGTTCCTCAAGCCCGCGAAGTTTCAGCATCAGCCACACGATCATGTGTTGACCACGGCAGAGCGCCAGCGCAAAGCCTTTGGCCTGGCTTGTGCCGACTATGTTCTGCTCAATCCGCTCAAAGCCGGACTCGTGAAGAATCCAGCCGACTGGCCGTATCTCGGCGCGGTGATTCCGGGTTATCCGCGCTTGCAAGTGTTCGACGATGATTATTGGCCGTGGTTTTGGAAACACTACGCTGCCGTGCGTGAACCGGGTATCGAAAAGCGCACCCTCCCGCCGCGCGAAATGGAATGACACTCGTAGCCGCGGACGTCAGTCCGCGCTGACTTTTGACAGAACGAGCATCCGGGTTAAACCTCATCACAAAACAGTTTGCGCCGATTCACATCGGCGACTACAAAATCAGGTAGTCGCGGACGTCAGTCCGCGCCGTCTGAACGGAGAACCCACGGCCTCACGAAATTCCGAGCGTCGAGCAAACGCGAGGCTCCCAAAATAGTTTGCGCCGACTGACGTCGGCGGTTACGACTGATTATTAATCCCGTGTTTCAAGCAATACGCCGTGTTGTCCACGTATTTTTCCGCCCACCATTTCAGTCCGGCGCGTTCTTCCTTGGACAACTTGCGGACCACCTTCGCCGGCGCGCCGAGCACCAGCGAACCGGGCGGTATCTTCGTGCCCTGCGTCACCAGCGCCCGCGCGCCGATGAGCGATTGTTTGCCGATGACCGCGCCATCGAGAATACACGCGCCCATGCCGACCAAGGTTTCGTCGCCGACGGTGCAGGCGTGGACGATCGCGCTGTGGCCGACGGTGACCCAGTTGCCGAGAATGCACGGAAAATCGTCCGCCAGGTGCAGCACCGAATTGTCCTGGATGTTCGAGTGGTGCCCGACCACGATGCGGTTGATGTCGCCGCGCAACACCGCGCCATACCACACGCTCGAATGCGCGCCGAGCGTCACGTCGCCGATGACCGTGGCGGTTTTGGCGATGTAAACGCCCTTGCCGAGCTTCGGCGTTTTGCGGAGAAATTTATCCAGCTGCTTTGCCAGTTTGTTCACGCGAAAAAGTTAACTCCAATTCATGGTAGCGTCTAGCCTGTGGCACGAAAATCGGCGCACCGCGCCGACGCGACAATTTTCCGCGCCCCAATACGCGGCGGCACAATATGCTGGACAACCTTTTGGCTCCAGCGCAGCCTCGAATTCATGAACTTGGATAGATTGCCAAATTTCGACCTATTGTTCTGTTAGGTGGCTTCGCCTATTGAGCACATTATGCAACCAGTTGAAGAATTCGTGCATCGGTTGTTCGAAGAAAAAATTGAATTGGAGAAGCAACAGCTGGCAAGGCTGGCTCCTTTTCGCCAGAAGTTCTTCACTCAGGATTGCGATTATGGGAGCCGTCCTGGAATGTTGGAACAGTTTCAATCGGAGAAGGTGCAGAGTATTACTGTTGTGGATTCAGGGGCTGAAGTGATTACGACACAGATTGCTGGATACGTCCATTCGGCAGCGAGTTTTGAAATGCGGTATCTTTTGCGTGCAGAGGGTGAGAGTTGGTTGGTTCATGAGGTTGATGTGCGGTGTTGCGCTTGCGATGGCCAGTCAGCAAAGGCCGATTGTCCATGCTGTCATGGCACCGGTTGGAGAAACACGCATGCAAAGAAGAATCCAGCCACCTAACACCTGGTAGGTGCAAATTTTCTTCCCCACAGCGCGGCAAGTGTGGAATCCCTCAGGCGGCGGGAATCTTGGTCTTAAATCCAAGCATGGATTTGAACCACGCCCACGCAGCGAGCAAACCTGTGTCGCGCACATCCGTCAAACCATCGATGGCGACGATTTCATATTCGTGCCCGCGGTAACGCGGCGGCACAATATGCTGGACAACCCTTTGGCTCCAGCACAGCCTCGAATTCATGAACTTGGATCGGTCGCAAAATTTCGATCCATTACCATTTTAGGCGTCATATAACTAACTAGAATAACATTTACACATATCGGAAATTGAAAGAGTTGGGTTCAGGGAGTCTGGCAGGATCCGACGGAGGGCCGCTTTGAGCGTGGCCCAGAGATGTTCGATCGGATTGAGATCGGGCGAATAAGTGGGCAGGAAAAGCAATTCACAGCCCGCGTCGGCTACCAGTTTTTGCGTGCTCGGCGACTGGTGAAAACTGGCGTTGGCCAAGACGATCACACTGCCTCTGGGCAGGACGGGCAACAACACCTTTTCAAAACAAGTGTCCACCACTTCGGTGTTGCAACTGCCTTCAAAGACAAACGGCGCCACCAGCCTGGCGTTTTGCGAAACCGAAATGATGCTGGTGCGGTGGCGGCGACTTCCCGCGACTTCGGCATAGAGCCGCTCCCCGCGTGGGGCGCGGCCATATTCCTGATACAACCGATGTTCGACACCGCACTCGTCGAGGTAAAATACTTCCCGGCCCGCCAGGTCTGCGATTGCCCGCCGAAAGAGCCACCGCTGCACCTCATTTCTTTCGCGATATTTGACGAGTTTTTTTTAGCGTGATGCCCAGCAAACGCAACGCACTCAAGGCCCCGACATCGGTCCCGCGAAACGCCCGGCCAATCTCCCACAGGGTCGCCTCCGGGTGTTTGGCCACGTAAGCCCGCACCTTGGCGGGTTCAAACTTCTTCCAGCTGCCCCAGCTTTCCTTGGGGGCCAGCGCGCCCGCTTGGACCAGCGTTAAATAATTATAGACCGTCTTGCGCGCCACGCCGAAACGCCGGGCCGCTTCGACTTTGCTGCCACCTCCGTTAATAAATCTCACGATCCGTTCCCGCAAATCAAGGCCATAGGCTTTCACCCCGCGAGCCTGCCATGAAGTGTATAAATGTCAATATAGTTTGCTATATCACGCCAACGTTTACATGAACCTCATCAGCATCATCATACTGGCAGTTCTATTGCTAGTCGGTTTTGCCATCGCCTGCACTTCCAAGCAGAAGTTGATGCGTTTCACCGGTCTAGCTATGGTCGCGCTTGCTGTAACTGTAGCTGGCTTTTTCTTCTGGCAGTCTCATCGTTGGGATCGTGGCTTTGACCAGATTCACGTTGGAGACAGCCGCGAGCAGGTGCGTCAGATTATGGGCGCCCCAGCAGAAGCCACCGATGCGACGATTGGCATTTATGGCTCGAGGCGGCTTGCTACTGATCAGGTTCAAGGTTGCACAGAGCAGTATTGGTATTATCCCTTTTACACGCCGGAATGTTGGTGGATAGCTTTCGATGATCACGGTCGAGTCTTAAAAACTTATCACTACGTTTCACCATGACGCCTACCAGTTAGACGGGCCGCAAATTTTCTTCGCCCACGGCGCGGTAAGTGCGGAATCCATTAGGCGGCGGGGATTTTGGTTTTGAAACCGAGCATGGACTTGAACCACGCCCACGCGGCGAGCAAACCTGTGTCGCGTACATCGGTCAAGCCGTAGATGGCGACCAGTTCATATTCGTGCCCGCGGTAACGCGGCGGCAGCAGCAGGGCGATCTTGGCGTTGTCGCCGTCCACCTGCAAAATCTCCGAGAAGAACAATCCCTTGCCGGCGGCGTATTTCATCGCCGGCAACGTGAGGGTGCGTTCGGGCAGCACCAGCCACGGACGATATTTCAGGATGAGGCCGCCCTTTTCGTCCCGGCTTAATTTGCCGTAGGTGCGGGCGGGCACGTAATCAATTTTGCGGCCCAGAAAAACCTTGTTCGCGGTCGGGTCCGGCTTGAAACGGTTGGAGCGAAGCGTGACAAAATCCCAGATGAAGGAGAGCCCGAAGTGCGAGAGCCGGAACGACCAGCCGGCGATCAGCCAGGAAATCAGGATGATGATGAGCGCCCACGCCGCGCCCACCCATGGATTCGTGAACGAGGTGACGGCGATGCTGGCGATAATGGACGTGCGGAACGCCTTGAGCGCCGCGTCCACCACGCCGAACGGACTCAACAGGATGAGAATGTTGACGGCGTTGGACGCGAGAAAAACGATGAAGAATGCCACCATCGCGATGGGAATCATCAGCGCGTTGTAGAGCCACGAAAGATCGATCGCGGCAAATCCGGCGGCGCTCCACGACGTGCCATCGCCCGAGTTGCTGGCGTGAAAGATCGAGGCGGCGATCGGCACAAACGCGCCGGTGGCCACGAGGCCGCTGATTTTATGCTCCACGGTTTCGGCCACGTCGAACGGCTTTTTCAGCACCGGCGGCAGGGCGATGCCGGCGGAATCCTTCACAAAACACGCGGCGACCAGCAACAGCGCCGGCACCCAGAACAACGGATTGGCGAACCAATGGAGCTTGGCCTTTTTTTCCGGCGTATTGGCGTGCCACCATTCCCACGCCCCAACCGCGCCCACGCCCATGAGCGGGGAAATCGCCACGCCGGTGATCATGGACAGCGTCTGGGCCATTTCCTTGCCGGGCGTATTTTTATCGGTGGCGGCGGTGGCGGCCGCGTGCGCGGTCACGAGGGAAAATCCAAGGCAGAGAATGAGAAGGGCGATCAGGCTCTTTTTCATAAGCGCAGAGTGGCGAGTTTTGGCCGGTTGTAAAGTCTGGGCCTTGTAGTGGCACGGGCGGGACGCCCGTGCCACAACTACCTACAACCATTTCCGGATCGCGTCCTGGAATTTATTGTAGATGAAGCCGACGGCGAGCAGCGCCACGCCGAGCGCCATGAAGGTCAGCACCCGGTAAATTGTTTCCTGTTTCCACACGTCCACCAGCACGACGCGCCCGACCGCCGCCGCCAGCACGCCGAGGCCGAGCCAGCGATGAAAGCGCTCGCGCAACATCATGCCCGCCGCGAACACCAGCACGGCGAAACCGGCCCAGGTCATCGTCAGGAATATTCCGCTGGTCGTCACCCAGCAGGACAGGAACCGCCACAGGCTGATGCCGGTGATGAAAATAATCGCGCCGTGGATTTTTTCATCGAGTGAAAAACGTGCCGGCAGCCGGCGGAGAATTTGTTGCATGGCCAGCAACGCCAGCAATGCCAGCAGGTTCATCCAATAGACATCCATCTGCAAATCTTCGACCACCCAAAGCGTGAACAATGCCGTGGCCGCATACACCGCCGACGCGAGGAGCGCCTCGCGGTTGCGCCGCCAGACGGCCACCGCGAAAACGCCGATGGCCGCGGCCATGAACGCGCCGACGTGCTGGCGGTCCGGGACGTATTGCCAGAGCCAGCACAGCGACATCGCGAGCGCGATCCAGCGATAAGCCATCGCCATTTGCAGCAGCGGATCGCGCACTTCGGATTGGCTGTCCGGCTTGCGCGCGAACCAGCCGATGGTGGCAAGCGACAACATTCCGAGCACGGCGACAGGCGCGAGCGGAAAAAACCATGCGGGCTTGTGCGTCCAGACTTGCGCAAAAAATTCCCAGGCGCTGACAGCCAGAAAAATCTGCCCGCAAATCGCCAGCGGCCACGCGCGGGTGGCGACGCCGTAAATGGTCGCGGCCACGGCGAGCAGGCTGGTGAGCGCGAGCCACGCCGGCGCTTCGACGAGCGGGTGCAGCCACACCAGCGTGATGCCGACGGCGGCCAGCGCAAAGACGGTCGAATAACAGACGAAGATGTTCCGGCTGACGGCGAGAATTTTCTGGTGCTGCCACCAGTGGCTCAAGCCGAGGGTGACGGCGATCAGGGCCAGCGGATTCCACCATGGCGGCGTGTGATTCATGAAATGGACCAGCCACGCGAACTGCGCGAACACCAGGAAGAATTGGCCGAGCAGCGTGATTTCGCGGACGCGCAACAGGTAAATGGAAAACGTGAGCACGATGGTTTCGGCGGCGAGCGCGAGGGGAAAGTTTGCTTCGGTGGTGTTGCACCAGGTCGCGGCCAGCCAGCTGGCGAAGGCCAGCAGCGTGAAAAAAGTGGGTTCCGCGCGGAGCGGCGATGAACTTTTTCCGGCATCCAGCCGGTGCGCCCAAAAGGCGTTGAACGCCAGCAGCGCGCCAAGTCCCCCGCCGATCCACATGCCGTGATCGTCAACAATTTCAAAATCAAACTGTTTCAGGTTCGCCACGCACCAGCCGGTCGCCAGCACGGCGGCGGCGAACGAGAAGCATTTCAGGACGAGGCTCTGGCGTTGCGAGCCGAGGACGAACAACACGACACTTTCCACGCCGAGGACGAGCGCAAGCTGCAGGCCGGCGAATTTGGAAATAAAACCGAGCGTGACGAGCAGGAGTCCCTGCGTGAGGTAGGAATTTTTTGCGAGCGGTTCGTCCGGCAGCATCTGCTTCGCGAACATGGCCAGCGCGAGCAGCACCGTGCCGTAGCCCAGCGAGAATTTCCAGAAGCCGCCGCTATGCACCTGCAGCATCGTCAGCACAAACAACGCGAAGAACGCGCCATTGTTCAACGTGAGGAACGCGGCACGATTCGGGCCGGAAAGCCTTTCGCTTTTTGACAGGAAGGTTGCGGCCGTGAACACCAGCCAGTAGCTCGCGAGAAAGCCCGCGCCGAGCCAGAGATTTTCGTCGGGCGAAGCCCAGCGCCAGCCGTCCTCGTGCAGAAACCGCCAGAAGGTGTAGCCCGCGTAGCTCGTGGCGAGGCTCGCAAAGGAGAGTCCGGCCCAGCGGTTGCGGACCAGAAACCCAACCGCGGCGACCGTGAGAATCAGATTCGAGTAAAGGGTGAATTCACCGACGCGCGTGATGACCGAACTGTAAAACGCGAGGCCGACGGCAAAGAGCGCCATGACCTCGGATTTGCGGCGGTCGGCGATCCACAGGATCACGCCCGCCCACGCGAGCAGCAGCGTGCCGTCGAGCAACGCGCTGGCGATGACGCGCAGCGGCGGGATGTGATGTGCCGCGTAGGTCGTGAAATAGACCGCCGCGAGTCCGCCGGCAAAGAGAACCTGCGCGTAATTTTTCAACGTCTCGGCGGCGGAGCGCCGCTGCCACCACGCGCCCGCGCCGAGCAACAGTCCGCTGGCCAGATAGAGCAGCGAAATTTTTCCGCCGGGGCCGAGTTTGGGAACGACGTGGTGATAGGCGTAGTTGGCGAAGAACGCGAGGCCGGTCAGCAGCATCACGATGCCGGCACGCACGAGCCAGTAGGTCCCCAGCCGCATCTCGAACGAATTCTTGCCGGTGACCGGGGCCGGTTCGGCAACGGGAGGAACTTCTGTTTCCGGCGCGGCTTTGGTTTGCGCTGCGAAAGCGGACGGTGGTGTGAAGACCGGCGCGGACCTGGGTTCGTATCGCGGCGGCCTGATGATCGGCGGCGGTGTCCCCGTGTGCGCTGGCAGCGGCGGCGGGATGGCCGGAGGCGGCGGTGGCGTGACGGGAACTTCCGGTTCACGGACGGCATCGCGTCGCGCAACCTCGCCGGCAGTTTCCGTCGTGGCGGCGGGCGTGACGGGGGCCGCAGAAGTCTGTTTTTGCCGCAGCCGATACACTTCCAGCTCCAGCTGGGTGAGACGGTCGGTGAGCTGCTCGTTATTTTCGTTGACGGTTTTGGCGCGCCAGAGGGCGATGGCGGCCAGCACGATGGCGATCAGACCGAAGAAAATTTCCATAGCATCACCTGTCTGTTGAGCGAACGGCACGACCGGGTTGCGTGGGGAGTGAAACACGAAACGACGCCAAAGCAAACAGGAATCGACGCACAACGGACGGGCCGGCGGATTGATTGTTCACGCGGCCAGAATAATTCAGCGGCCGGCTTCGGCGTAAATTGAAAATATTTTTGTCTGTCGGCAAAAAATCAATGCCTAACGTGGCGGCTTTCGGGAGACAGCCGGATTATTCGGTTTCCTGAATACAACCACGGCGGTCTGCCGACACGCCGCTACGATATGAAAAGCCCGCCGGATGTTTCCATCCGACGGGCTCGTTTCCTCCGGTTCCCCAAAATTCACCAGCGGCCATGTTGCGCGCGCCAGTCTTCATGATGCTCCCAGCGATTCGGATGATAATACGCCACCCGCGACGGATAGACCACGACCGGCGGCTGATAATAAACCACCGGGGGCGGGCAATAAACCACGGGCGCCGGCGGCGGACAATAGACCACTTGTGGTGGTGGCGGACAGGGCGGGCAATACGCCGGCGTGCTGTAAGTCACGCTGCAGTGCGCGTGCCCGTCGGTTGCCGCCACGAGGATGCCCGCGACCGCCACGCCAGTGAGCACCTTGCCGACCGTGGCCCATTCCCGATCACCGGCCCGGGCGGATTGCAGGCTTGCTCCAGCGAGCGCGACCATTACCGTTCCAGTCAGAATCATTGTTTTCATAATTCGAGCCTTTCGTTTGAACGTTTGTTTGCGTTCACCCAATCTGACGTGTGGATTTTGTTTTTATTCAAACCCGGAAACGGATAGTCTTTTCAATCGTTTTATGACCAAGCCGGCTTCAACCAAAAGCGCTCCACGCCGGAAACTGCCGCGTTCGTTCAAGGATCTGACCCCGGCGAAGCATTTTAATCCCGCCACGTTTTTCCGCGAGCTGGTCTGGAAGGCCCTGCTTACGCCGCGCCACGGCGAACACCATCGTCCGGTTTTTCCCAGGTTGAAGACCGGCGAGGTCGCCATCACCTGGATCGGTCATGCCTCCTTCCTGATCCAGTTCACGGATTTGAACGTATTGATCGATCCGAATTTTGCCAACTGGCTGTTCCTGCTGAAGCGCATCAAACGCGCCGGGCTGAAGATCAAGGACCTGCCGCCGATCGATTTGGTGCTGCTGACCCACGCGCACTTCGATCATTTCCACAAGCCGACCCTGCGCAAGCTGCCGCATCCGAAAATCGGCGTGATGCCGCGCGGCGTGGGCGACCTGGCGCACGACCTCGGTTTTGCGCGCGTCATTGAGCTGGACCACTGGGAAAGTTTTGCCCAGAAGGAATGGAAGGTGACGTTCACGCCGAGCAAGCACTGGGGCGCACGCACGCTGCACGACGGCCATCGCGGCTACGGCGGCTTTGTTTTGGAACATCAAGGACGGAAGATTTATCACGCCGGCGACAGCGCGTATTTTGACGGCTTCATCGAAATCGGGAAAAAACTTGGGCCGGAAATCGCGCTGCTGCCCATCGGCGCGTATCACCCGGATTCGTTCCGGCACGTGCACATGGGGCCGGACGAGGCGATGCAGGCGTTCAAGGAACTCGGCGCGAAATGTTTTGTGCCAATGCACTACGGCACGTTCAAGCTGTCGTTCGAGGATCTGGCGGAGCCGCCGCGCTGGCTGCGGGAAATCGCCGTGCAGGAAAAGCTCACCCACAAATTACATATCCTTGACGAAGGCGTGCCCGTGGTGTTCTGAAGCCCGCGGGTCACAACCGGTCAAACTTCCGCGCCAGCGCGAAATCCTTTTCCGTCAGCCCGCCCGCGTCGTGTGTGGAGAGGACGAGCGTCACCTTGTTCCAGCGGATGTCGATGTCGGGATGATGCCATTCCTGCTCCGCCAGCGTGGCGACCCCTTCCACAAATTTGATCGCGGCCGGAAAATCCTTGAACTGATACGTCCGCACGATCGTCGACCCCGACAATTTCCAGGCGGGAACGGTGGCGAGCGCGGGCGGGATCTTGGCCTCGTCAAGTTTTTGCACCGGCGGCGTGCCGAAATTCTTCAATGCCTGGTCCTTGCCCGACGCCGCCTCGCGCATCAGGCTGATGCTCGTCACCGCCGACCATATCCACGCGACGGCGAACAGGCTCAGGCCGGCGAACAGCAAATTCCAGACCGGGCGCACTTCGACATCCCCGCTGATTTGGCCGTAAAACTGCGTCATCTCCTTGAGGAACCAGACCAGAAACAGCACGAATCCCGTGACGGCCAGCAGGAGCTGCCCGGTGCCCGCGATCCAGCGCCGCGCGACCAGCGAGCCGAGCCCGGGCGTGGCCAGCAGGTTGAGCAGCGCGGCATTCCTTGCCCGCGCGCGGCTAAGCGGCCGGCCCTTCGGGGAAAATAGTTTCATAGGCATACATTAGCGCCGCGATGCCGACCGGGAAGGTGAACAACATGCCGATGCAACAGAAAAAAAAGCCAGCGATGTTAATTAACCCCGTGATTACTACCAAACCGAAAACATGCCACCAGTGCTTGTGAACCATCCTCCAACTGGCCTTCATTGCCGTGCGGAAATCAGTTTGTTTATCAATGATAAGGGCTTGCGTGAACAGCCAGTTCACCGACAGATATATCACTGGAATCATGCAGATGAGCAGAATGGGCAGGGCGCTGATAAACGCGGACATGACTTGCGGTGAAAGATTCTGGATTTCTCCCGGTGTCGCGTTCTGCATTTGTGCCAGCAGCGGATTAAGCTTTGCCGTGAGGGCATAATTAAACGGCACCATGCACAAACCCGTGCATAACACCACGACAAGATATCCCAAGGCAAGTTCCAGGAACGAATTTTGAAATCCTAAAAATATATCGCCCAAGTTGCGAGGCTCGTCGCGAATTGACTTGAGGCAGGTTAGATAATAGCCGCCGGTCAACGGACCAATGACAAATGCACTTACCACCGATAAAAAGAGATTGAAGCCGACTTTGAAACCGGCGATTCCCATCAAATGCTGGGGTATGATAATCGAAAACACCAAGCTCAACATGCAAAACAAAGCAAATGCCAGGACGCCCGCCACCAGCGTGGCGACAAACAACAGTCCAAAATTCTTTTTCACCAGCTCGAAGCCGCGGCTGATGCACCCGGCGATGTCCAGTTCGTAATCGACCGGCGTCTCGGGCGGGAGAGCCACGGCAAAGGCTGACGGCGGCAGTTTCGGCATGGAACTGCTGGGGGTGAAACAGATGGCGAATTCCGAAAAGGTTTCGAGCGGCCGGAATTCCGCGTCGCCCTCGCCCTTGACCTGGGATTTTTCATTGAGCCGTCCTTCGGCGATCCATTGCCGCACGTCCTCCGCGCTGATGGGGCCGTATTCTTTCTGGTCGCCGCCGATGATGGTATACATATTCGCTCTTTCTAGTTCACTGACTTCATTTTTTTGAATCAAGGATCCCAACGCAGCGTGCTGAGCTGGTTCTCCCGCAACTGCCGGACACTGCCGTCCGCAAACGCAACCACGAACGTCCGGCTGTGGCGTGCCCGGCCGGGCATCAATTCCGAACCACCATTCGCATTCCAGCCGGCATCCGCTTCAAAAATCATGACCGTGTTCGGGTCCACCTTGCTTTCTTCCAGGCCGTCGAGCTTCACATTGTAGGCGTAATCGCACCGGGCGCCGGAGGTGGCGGCGGGACACTGAAAAACCTTGCTCGAACCGACGGCGGAGTTGATCGCATCACACCACGTCGCTGCCGGTGGAAAGTGGTTGCCATTATCGCCGGAATAAATCCGCACCGCCAGCGCCAGCTTCTTTTCGTTGTTCACGCAATTGATCGTCTGCGCTTTCTGTTTCGCGGCAGCCAGCGCCGGGAGCAGCATGGCGGCAAAGATTGGGATCATGAACAGAAAGATCGCGGAGACGATTATTCCTGCCAGCGCCAGGCCGTTGCCGCTCAATTTCCCGCCGCTGTTCTTCACCCGGACCATCGCGATGATCCCCAGGATCAATCCGAACAGCGCCGTGAGGCCGCAGGTGAACATTCCCAAAATGCCGAGCACCAGCGACGTCACCGCCAGACCGCTGGTTTTTTTGGAGGTGGCGGGCGGCGCGGCGGGGACCGCAGCGGAAATGGGCGGCAGGACGGAACTTTGCAGCACATCTTGAAATTCGGGCAGGTCGGACAACCATTTCCATTCCGTCGCGCCTTCCACCCGCACCTTGCTCTGTGCGTTGGCGCGACCATCCGCGATCCACTGGCGCAATTGCGTCTCCGGGATCGGGCCGTATTCTTTCTGGTCGCCACCGATGATGGTGTAAGTCGCCATAGGTCGCTATCGTCCGCCGATTTCTAGTTCATTGAACACAGGCGCGCAAGCATCGTTTCGTTTAATTGTTCCGGCGAACTATTTTAGAGGCAACTCCTTTGACTGAAATTCTGGCGGAACGGGGCCGGAGATTTCACCAAGCCAGCCGGGCTTGGTTGGATTCAGGGGGCTTCGCCCGGGAAGTTCAGGGCATCAGTGAAGTTTCTGAAGCTTTTTCGCGTCTTGGGCAGAGCGAGCACGGTCATGGATTCGAATGTCATCCGGAAAGGCCCGATGCCTGTTTGATTGCCACGCCTGTCTAAATGGTTGTCAGCTCCCCGACCGGTCCGGTGAAAACTGACGGTTTTTCTGGCCTTTCTTGACGAAAACCGGGGGGGGCGCCGGCGGCACACCTCAAGCTAAAATCCAAGCTGTATGAAAACGTGTAAGATCATCCGGGCGCTGGCGGCTTCCGGCCTTGCAGCCTTGGTCCTGACAGCCGGCTGTGCGGATAAAGGACCGCCACCCCCTCCACCCGGCGTGGCAGTGGTCGGCTTCGCTCCCGATTATTGCTTCTGGGATGGTTACGAATATGCGGGCTGGTATGGCGGCGAATATTATTACTGGGGACCACGTCAGGTTTGGGTGGTTTGCGACCCGGTCCGGTCACAGCGCGTCAACGTCTGGGTCAAGACTCATCCCGAGTCGCGCGCCGGCGCCGTGCCCACCGTTCAACACCCGGTGGAAGTCGCTCGCCAGCCCCATCCGGCGCACCCGACGCCCGTCCGGCGTGACAATGACCGGGATCATTGAGGGAGAACGAATCAAAATTATTCCCCAAGTTTGCGCCAACGTTCTCGTAACCAGCGAGAATGGCGTGCGCCGTGATGCACGGCCATCACCCAAACTTCCGCACCCACTACAAGGTGGAAAATTCCGTAACGGATGAAGCGCCGCAGGCGAATGCAACGGACATTGGCAAAGCACACGGAATAAATCAGGGGTTTTCAGCCAATGAAGAAATGGCCGCGTCCAAATCATCGAAAAGGTCGTCACCCGAGCCCGGCTGCTGCTTGTCTTACCAGACCGCCGCCTTGAGCACGTCGGCCTCAGCGGGCCTGAACTTTCTGACGGCGAATTTCATCCAGTTGCCCCGCAGACGTTCCGTTGTGCCTTCCCATGGCCCAAGCCATTCAGGGTGCGCGAGCGCCTCTGCGCGGCGGCGGCGGATTTCCGACTGCACTTCGGGATGAATTTCCCCATCGTCGTTGCCCGGCAATTCGTCTTCGTGTTCGTAAAACCAGTTGGCAAACGCCGCACGCTCCGCCGGCGGCAGCTTCAACAAAGACGTTGCAATTTGCTCCACGCTCATGGCGCAAACTTTACTGCGCCCGCTTGGACCAGCGTTAAATAATTATAGACCGTCTTGCGCGCCACGCCGAAACGCCTGGCTGCTTCGACTTTGCCGCCACCGCCGTGGATAAAGCTCACGATCCGCTTCCGCAAATCCACACCATCACAAAGTGGGACAAAACATATAGGGCCCGGTTGGTTTCGCCCGGGGTTGAATCAAAAACCGGCACCGGCGACAAATGGCGCGTCGGATGAGTGCTGGCAAAATGCGGCGCGCGCCGCTGATCCACGCGTGGAGTAATTATTTTTCCAGCACGGTCTTCAGCGTCTTCAAATCCTGCTCCACCATGCCGATATCCTCGCGGAATTTTTCCGGCGACACCTCCGGCGAACGAAACAACGTGAAAACCACCTCGCTGCCGGAACCGTTCGGCAGGACGCGCAGCGGGACGTAAATCTCCACTCCCGGCGCGGGCGACACGAAATGGTCGGCGACGCGGAATTCATTTAGCGGGATGAAGCGCACTTTCATTTCGCCGACGGAAGTTTGCATGACCCACTCCGAACCGGCTTGGCGGATGGATTGGCAAAACGCCGTCGCCCATTGCGGCAGGTTGGCGGGATTGGAAACGAACCGGTAAACCGCCTCTGCTTCACAAGCGATGGACACGGCCAGGGTGCGGGATTCAAGAGTGGCGGGCACGTTCATGGCAGGTCAACCTTCCGGGTTGTCCAGCAATTCCTGTGCAATCAAAACTTCGTGCATCGCTGCTTCCGGGGTTGCTCCGTGCGCCGAGCAGTATTTCAAATCAGGAATGTCGGCGATGAAGCGCTTGTCTTCCTCGCTGTAGAAGACGTTGATGTGATAGCGCGTTTTCATGGCAAGCACTCAAGCCAGCCGGACCGAAGCCACCAAAGTAGGCGCGGCCGTGAATCTTTTGCCAATGTTATCCACCACCACGCCGAAACCTTCCAGCGTGCGCACCCCGAGCAGCGTCATGTCGCCCGGCTCGGCAAAGACAATTTCGTCGTTGGTCTCGTAGCCCTCGGCGCGAATGATGCCGTAACCGACGGGGCGTTTGATGACCTGCTTGTTCGCCATCTCAAACAGCCGCTCGCGGCGCGGCGTCACACCGATGTCGGCGAGCAGTTGCGCCGGCAGCCAGGTCAGCTCGGAGCCGGTGTCAACGAGCGCGGAAACCGGTGCGGTCACCAGCTCCTCCTGTTTCGGATTCACAACGGTCACGTTGACTCGGAACTGGCTCATAAGACAATTCACCCTAACTGCAAGCCGGATGAATTCAATTCCCCAAATACTCGCGCGGGTCGGTGACCTTGCCGGTCAAGGCGCTGGCCGCCACCGTCATTGGCGAGGCAAGAAACACCTGCGATTCTTTGTCGCCCATGCGGCCGGGGAAATTGCGGTTCGTCGCGCTGATGCACTTGATGCCGGATTTGTTGATGCGGCCGAAGGTGTCCACCGGACCGCCGAGGCAAGCGGCGCAGCCGGCGTTCTCGGTCATTTGCACACCCGCATTCACCAGCACGTCCCAAATGGTGGTGTTGCCCCAGTAGGTGGACTGCAAATCGCGCACGATGTCCGGGGTCGCGGGCACGCCGAACGTATCAATCACCACTTTTTTGCCGCGCAGGATGTGGGCGAATTCCACAAAGTCGCTCGTCTTGCCGCCGGTGCAGGAACCGACGTAGGCGCGGTCGAGTTTCACGTCCATGTCCTTCGCCTTCTTGCGCTGGCCCGGATCAGGATGACAGGCCACGGTCGGTTCGAGCTTGCTTAAGTCTACGACGAGTTCGTAAACGAACTTCTCGTTCTTGTCGCGCGCGACGGGTTCGTAGGTGGATTTGGTGCCGTTCAATTTCACGCGCGCGTCCACGTATTCCGCCGTGCGCGAGTCGAATTCAAACATGGCGTTCTTGCCGCCGGCCTCGATGGCCATGTTGGCGATGGTCATGCGGTCGTCAATCGAGAGGTTCAAGGCGCCTTCGCCGTCGAACTGCATCGCGCGATAGGTCGCGCCGTCAAAGCCGATTTCGCCGATGCAATGGAGGATGATGTCCTTGGCCATGACGCCGGGCTGCAATTTGCCTTCGAGCCGGAAATGCATGGTCTCGGGAACCTTGATGAGCAGCTTGCCCGTGCCCATCACGAAACCCGCGTCGGTGTTGCCGATGCCGGTGGCGAACTGGTTGAACGCGCCCGCCATGCAGGTGTGCGAGTCCGTGCCGAACAGAATTTCGCCGGGGCGCGTGTGGCCTTTCGCGGGCAGCGCCGTGTGGCAGACGCCCGCGTAGCGCGAACCGTATTGCTTCTTCATGTTGCCCTTGGACGCGTCGAAGACCCAGTGGCCGTTTGAGTCGTCAATCACGTCGTAGAAATACTCGATGCCCTGCTCGCGCGAGAAATCGCGGAGGATGTCCACGTTGCGGTTGGACTTGGAGTCGGCGGTGAAGATGTAGTGGTCGGGAATGATGACGATCTTGTTCTTGTCCCAGACCTTCGCCTCCTTGCCAAACTCGCGTTTGAACACGCCGATGGTGCCCGGCCCGCAAACATCGTGCGTCATGAGCACGTCGGCATTCACCCAGATGTTGTCGCCGGCCTGCACGGAGGTTTTGCCGGCGGCGCGCGCGAGGATCTTTTCAGTCAACGTCATAGTCTGAAGAAAGTAGCCGATGCGCCACCCGACTTCAACTGAACAAAAACGAAGTGGACATCCGCCGCCGTTTCGCTAGATTTTCCGGACTCGTATGAAATGTGAAACCACAAACACGGTGTTGACTTTTGTGCTCGGCATGCTGGCGATTGCCGGCGTGATATTCGCGCTGCAAACCATTTTCCTCACGCGCGAATTCCGGTCGCTGACCGTGCAGGCGACCGTCGCCAACACCAGCCTGATGCAGGTGCAGGCGCTCGCGAATGACGTGGCCGCCTACAACCAGAAGAGCCCCAGCGCGGAACTCACCAAGCTCCTGAACGCCGCGCAGACCCCGCCGGCGGCCGCTCCCGCCAAGAAATAGTTTTAATCACCATGAACGAATCCCCCACGCAAACCGAGCTGTCGGATCAAATCGCGGCGCTGCGCAAGCAGACTTTCACCTTGCTCCTCGCGCTCATCATCGTCAGCGGAACGCTCACGGTCTTCCTGTATCGCCAGGCCAGTTTGACGCGCCGCGACATCGCGTCCATCAAGCCCCAGGCCACGCAGCTCATCCAGGCCTATTCACAAAACGGCCCGAACATCATGAATTTCGTCAAACAACTCCAGGCTTTTGGGACGACACACCCCGATTTCCAGCCGATCCTGAAGAAATACGGTATCGCGCCGACCAACGTTGCCGCGCCTAAAAAATAGGCGTCCCTGATTATTCCCGCCGCCGTCCAGATGAAAATCTGCCGGCGGCGTTTGTTTTTCGGGAACGCCGCCTTCCTTCAGGCGGCGGAACTATTCGTTTGGATTTGCTGCCGCGCAACTGCGGCGTTCCCGTTCAAGCGCGGTGTCATTTTTGCGCGATGCTCCAGTTGGAATCCTGCTTCAAGTAAAGCGTCTGCGACGGGAAGGCGAAGCTGATGCCTTCCGCATCAAACCGTTCCTTGATGGCCAGATTGATTTCCTGCATCCCCGCCAGATATGCCTTCATGTCGGTCGAGTTCCACCAGTGGACAACTTGCAAGTTCAGGGTCGAATCGGTGAACTTGTTGAAGCTCACCAGCAAATCTTTCGTGTTCGGATTGCCTTGGTAGATCTCCTCCAGAATGGCCAGCGCGCGTTTCACTTTTTCCGTCGGGGTGTCGTAAGTGATGCCGATGTTCATCACCGTTTTGATGGTGGGCCGGCTGGTGATGTTGGTGAGCGTGGCGTTGCCCATCGTCTTGTTGGGGATGGTCACCAGATGCCCGTCCAGATTGCGGATTTTGGTGCTGCGCAAGCCGATGGTCTCCACCGCGCCGGTGACGTTGTCGAGCGTGATCTGGTCGCCGATGCGGAATGGCTTGTCCAGGAGGATGGCCACCGCGCCGAACAAATTCGCCAGCGTGTCCTGCGCCGCCAGGCCGACCGCCAGGCCACCAATGGACAGCGACGCGATGGCCGCCGTGATGTTCACCCCGATGTTGGACAACGTCACCAGCGTCGCCACCACCACCACGAACGCCTTGAATGTCTTGCGGATGATGGGGAAAATCTGTTCGCGGAATTGCGGGTCCGCATCCGCCGCCGTCCGCAGGTGCCAGTAACCCATCAGCAAATCCACCAGTTTCATCACCGCGTAGGTGACGGTGACCGCGACAATGACGGTGAAGCCCTTGCTGAGGATGCTCTGCACTTGCGCCGGCCAGTCAAACACATCCAGCCCGATGCGCAGGAAAATCACGAACGACACGATTTTCACCGGTCCGTTCAGCAATTCCAGCAGCAGGTCGTCCAGCTTGGAGGTCGTCCGGCTTGCCCATTTTTTGAGCCAGACCCGCGTCAGGTAATCGAGGAATTTCGAGACGTAAAAGGCGAGGAAGATGTAGATCAGCGAGAAAATATATTTCCACAGCTCGTTTCCCAAATAATGATAACGCAGAAACGGCCAGTCCTGCGCCAGGCTTTTGATCCACTCCGGCGACGCAAATTCTTTGACCAGATTGGATTTGTCCGGTGCGGCCACGGTGTTTGTGCCGGACGTCCGGTTTGAAACCGCGCTGAATCCCGCCGCTTCCGTGGCCAGATTCGTCTCCGCCGCCGACTGCCAGACCGACCAGGCCAAAACCAGCAGCAGCAAGATCATCAAGGAACGGAACATTTTTGGAAAATTCTTCAACATGTCTCTTTATTAACGAACCGAAGCGGCCGGAACAAGTCTGAATCCCGACCGGTAGTGGCACGGGCGTCCCGCCCGTGAGTTTCTGCTGGACGCAAGCCCTGGCTTTGGTTCAAACACACGGGCGGGACGCCTGTGCCACTAATTTCACGCCCGCCGCCTCAGCCGCCCGCGACAATCTTGACGATCTCCAGTTTGTCTCCCGCCTTGAGCAGCCGTCCGGCAAATTCCGACGGCGCGACCGCTTCGCCATTGTGCTCCACCACGACGCTGCGCGGCAAAAGTTGTTGCGCGACCAGGAATTCCTCGAGCGAGCAGGGCAGCTTGGCTTCAATGGCTTTTCCGTTGGCGATGATTTCGTTCATGGCAGCGATGTTTCCTGTCCCTTCTTCAAGGTCAAGCGGTCGGGCGATCCATTCAGTTTTATCACCACGGCGGCATCCTGGATTTCCTGGCAGCGGACCAGCACCGTTTTGTCCCGCAGCTTGATGGGCTTCTGGTCGCCCGCCGCAAATGCGAGGCCGTTGATGACCGCCTGCCGGCCCTGCCCGATGGTGAGCAGTCCGCTGAACTTGAGCGTCTGGGGCAGCACCGGCGGGACATACGAGAACTGCACGGGCGGCGGCGATAAAGCCGGGGCGGACAAGCCCGTGTCTTCCTCCAGGGTCTCGGTCTTGCCATGCTTCACCCAGTCCAGCACGGAATCCGTATCGTATCGCTTTTCGATCGCCACCAGGGTTTTGATTTCCCCGTGGGTGTAGGTATTCTCCAGGATTCGTTTCTGCATTTCCGGCAGATTCCTTTTCTGCATGAGCTTGTAGGCCGTCAGTTCACAGATCGCCTCGATCGTGTCGCCGGCGATCACGCGGTTGGTCGGACGGTTTTCGTTGATCCATAAATGCGTGTATTCGTGCGCGGCGGTGGCGATCATCTCGTCGCGCAACTGGCCGCTCAGCACCACGACTTCGTGCGTGCACTGGCCGCTTGGGGTCCGGCGCGTGCTGGCGAAACCATATTTGTCCAGGCCATTGTCGCGGCCCTTCTCCGACCAATAATCCACGTCGAACATGTTCACGGTCACGTCCGGAGATTTGAGCAGGAAACCCTGGCCATAGAGATCCGTCACGTCCCGGCGCGTGTTCTCGAAGATTTCCCGGGCCGCCTCCACGTCCAGCACCGCGTTGGGCCTGTCGAATTTGCAGATGAACCGTCCGTCGCCCGTCTTCGCCGAGCCGTCGCCGTTGCGGACGGGCAGGCCGCAGAGCGAGCAGCGGTTTTCCAGCTTGTGACAGACATCGCAGATCGGGCCGCGCGGATGCAGCCAGATCTGGCCATACAGCGGCCCCTTGCCGCAGACGATGCAGAAATAATTCGTCTCCGCGGCAGCTGAAACAAAGACCGAGGCGAACAGAAATAAAATGAATGCGAGTTGGCGCATGATCATGGCTTCACAAAATCGTTTGATAGTCTGTTAAAAGTGATGTCATCTTTGCTGCCAAACTGATGATCGCACCCAGCAGATTGAATTATGAAATTTGTTTGCGCCAGAAATTTGATTTGGTAAGGCGCTCCCCAGGCATCGACCATCTCGTTTGTATATTTGGCGCCCGGCTTGAAATTTAGAAATTGTATCTTGCGCGGATTCTTTCCGCTCAAATCCTCCCCGCTTAGAATGCGTTCAACGAGTTCGGCATTTCCGGTCGGAATGGAGTTGTAAACAGAGAAATAACAATCCAGTGCAGTCGCAAAATTTACCTCGTCCAACTTTGTTTTGTTCCAAGGGTAATCGCGATCTGTCCGGGTATTAAGTACTGAAAACACGAGCCAGCCTATTGCCGTTAGCAGCAATAAGACGACAATTAATCCAAAAATATTTCCCGTTTTCACATCGTCAGCGCCGCGTCCCAATCTTCCCACGCCGGTTCGTAGCCGGGTCTGGTCATGCGCGTCCTGCCGTCATTAAAGATTTCACAAGTTTATCCACCGCGGGGGCAAGCGAGATTCGTTGGTGCAATCAGCGCTCGACTTCGTTCTCGTCCGCTTCGGGATGCTGGGCGCGGATGCCTTCGCGGGCGATGTCGCAGGAAAATTCGTGCAAATCCAGTGCGATGGCGAGCCGCTCCTCCCCGCTCATTTCGCGGTAGCGTTCAATCTGATAGCACAATGCGGCTTCCGGACTCATATGAATTGCTTATCTGGTTTCAAACGGGTTGTCACGCCGTTAACGCCGCATCCCAATCCTTCCACACCGGTTCGTACCCGAGCTTGCGGATCAATGCCGCGACCTCCTGCGGCGTGCGTTCATCACCGATGTCGAACTGGCCGGTCGCGTTCGTTGGGCGATTCAGTTGCGGCACCCATTCGCTGGAGCCGGACGCGATCTCCTTGATGATGCCCCGTTCGGTGTGATGGATTTTCTCCCGGCCGGCCCCGGTGTAGCCGCCCGGTTCGGTGCGGGCGCCGGCGCTCATCATCGTCACGCCCAGCGGAATCAATCCGTCGCGCAGCTTCGGCGTCTCGCGCGTGGAGAGCACGATGCCGACATCGGAAAACATCAGGCGGAACGCGCAAATGAGCTGGGCCAGTTCACGGTCGCTGATGTGCGTGAGCGGCTCGAACTCGCCCGCGCACGGACGGAGGCGCGGCAGCGAAATCGTGATCTGCGCCTTCCAGCAATGGCGCAGCAGATAATCCGCGTGGGCCGCCAGGCTCAACGCCTCGAAGCGCCAGTCGGCCAGCCCGTAAAGCGCACCGAGTCCGAGCCGGCGAAAACCGGCGGCATAGGCGCGCTCGGGTGTTTCCAGCCGCCAGCCGAAATTTTTCTTCGGCCCGGCGGTGTGCATCTGGTCATAAACCGCGCGGTCGTAGGTTTCCTGATACACGACGAGGCCGTCCGCGCCCGCCGCGACGATGGGCCGGTATTCGTCGGTTTCCATCGGCCCGACCTCAAGCGAAATGCTCGGCCATTCGGCATGCAATCTGGCCACGCAATCGCGCATGTAATTGTTCGAGACAAATTTCGGATGTTCGCCCGCGACGAGCAGCAGGTTGCGGAAGCCCTGCGACTTCAATTCGTCGGCCTCGCGCTGCACTTCGTCGGGCGAGAGCGTGACGCGGAGAATCGGGTTGTCGCGCGAGAAGCCGCAGTAGGAACAGTTGTTGATGCACTCGTTGGAAAGATACAGCGGTGCGAAGAGCCGGATGGTTTTGCCGAAACGCTGCTGCGTCATCGTGTGCGCCTTGCGGCCTATCGCTTCCAGCAAATCGCCGGCGGCGGGCGAAATCAGCGCGGCAAAATCCGCGAGCGACAGATTGGATTTGCCGAGCGTGTCCCGCGCGGTGGCGGAACTGGTGGCGGTGGATTTATTGACCAGCGCGTCCAACGGCAACGAATTAAATTCAGCGACAAAACTCACAGAAAGAGTTTAACAAAAATCCAAGCGAAGTCGAGGCGGGTGAAATGGCCGGGTAGCACAGGCCTCCAGCCGGTTGTTTTCGGCGTCGCACCGAAAACCGCTGTGCCGCGTGCCACCTCCCGACGGTCGAATAAAGGCCGGCCAGCCGCCCCTGTCACGAAATTTGGCGAGACGCCGAATTTGACCCGCGAGACGCGGGTGCCGCCAAAGCTATTGATGATGCGGCGGCTTGGGATTGTTGGCCTTGATGCGTTCCATCTCGATGGTCTCCAGCACGCCGGACTGGCGCTGCACCTGCTTTTTCAAATGCTCGACCAGCTGGCTTTGTTCGGTCACCACTTCGTTCAGCTGCTCAAGCTGATGTTCGAGATGCGCGACGTGCGACTCGAGTGTTTCGATCCGCTCGGACGTTTGATCTGCCATGGGATTGATTTTGCCCGCGGGCCGGTGGGAAGTCGAGGAATCGAATTTCTTGGCGTTGCACTGCCGGCAAATTTGCGGAAGACTGCCCGCGCTTTATATGCCGTCAACCAAGCCAGCTCGAAAGTCCGCCACCAACGTGATGATCCTCGGCGTCGGGTCGTTCGCGCAGAGCATCGGCGGAGCGCTCGCCGACGGGGGCGCGCACGTCGCCACATATCTGACGCGCAATTACGGGCATTTCCCGCCCTCGCTGATCGGACGCACTTATTCGCACGACGCCCATCCGAACCCGGCGCCGCTGCTGCGGGAAAACCAGACCGCGGTCGTCATCCCGCAGTCCATTGACTGGGCCATGCAGCCGTGGGCCAATGATGTCGTGAAATCCGGCGCCGGCATTTTTTCCCCGACCGGCGAGGGGATGCGCATCGAGCGTGAACGTGATTTCGCGCGGAAGCTGTGCGTCGATTACAAGATTCCGTTCCCCAAATCGTTTGTCGCCGCGAACCGGCTGGCGGCGGAGCAAATTCTCCAAGCCCATCCGCATCCGTTCGTCATCAAGAACCCGCTTTGCTCGCCGACGAGCCCGGTTCACACCATTCTATGCGAGACGGTCGCCGACACGCGCGCCTGGCTGCGGCACGTCAACTACGCCGAGGGTGTTTTTCTCCAGGAATATCTCGGCCGGGCCGAAGCCGGGCACATTGCGCTGATCAGTGGCGGGCAGATTCATTCGCTGGTCACCAACCAGGAATACAAATATGCCTTCAACGGCAATCTCGGCATCATCGCCGGCGCGCCGCTTGGCGGACTGGTGGAGCGCGATGAGCACGATAAATACGGCCTGGCGCGGGAATTGATCCACCCGTTGCTGCCCTGGTTCCAGAAGGTGAATTATCACGGCCCGTTGCAGGTCACCGCCATCAAGCGCGACGGGCGGTGGCACGTCATTGAATACAACATCCGCATCGGCGTCACGTCCGGCCCGATGATCTTGCGGATGCTGAAAGATCCGGTGAACGCCATTTTGCAAACGGCACGGAACGAAAAATTGAAACTCGAGTTCAACCAGCAGCTGAACTTCGGCTGTTCGCTCACCCTGGCGGGCTACGGTTATCCGTTCACCAAAATCGTCGGACCCCATCTGCCGCTGGAAACCGTTGGCAAATTCGACTGCGACGTCTGGTGGAACGAAGTCGCGCGGGATCCGGACGGAAGCCTGGTCGCGACCGGCCACCGCGTCGCGGACGTGATCGCCCTGGCGCCGAAACTGGACACGGCGATTGCGAAAGCATACGCGAACATCAAAAAAATCCGCGTCATTGGCAGTTATTACCGCACGGATGTCGGCCAAAGCCTGTGGCCGCCGGGAACGGTTTGATTTGGAAGCCACGAAATACACAAACCACACGAAAACCAGAAATCTGAAAAACTTTTTCGTGTATTTTGTGTATTTCGTGGTTTAACTGTTTTGTGCTTTGATGAACATCAATTCCGAAAATTTTCCGCAACGTCCCGCGTGGATCGAGATTGATCTCGGGCGGTTGCGCCGCAATCTGCAACTCATCCGCAGCGACCTGCCGCGCGCCGTGAAATTCCTCGCCATCGTGAAGGACGAAGCCTACGGTCACGGCGCGCTGGACATCGCGCGCATCGCCCTCGAGGAAGGCGTGTGGGGCTTTGGCCTGAGCACGCTCGAAGAGGCGATGATCCTCCGCGACGGCGGCATCACCGCACCGTTATTGCTGCTCGGCGAACGGCAGGAAGCCGAACTCGAATGGTGCGTGGCGCACGACCTGACCATTTGCGTCAACGAATCGCATACCGTCCGCAAGCTGGCGCGCGTCGCGGCAGCCTTTGACAAGCAGGTGCCGGTTCACGTCAAGATCAACACGGGCATGAGCCGTTATGGTGTTCGCTGGGACGAGGCACTGCCGCTCATCGAACAGATCCTTGCGGAGAAACCGCTGCGGCTCGAAGGCGTCATGAGCCACTTCTCACAATCGGATGAGACGGACAAGACGTTTGCCAACCTGCAATTCGCGCGGTTCCAAGAAGTGCTGCAGGCCCTCACTGCGCGCGGCATCCACGTGTCATTGCGTCACACGTGCAATAGCGGCGGCTTCCTTGACATGCCGCACGCCCATCTGGACATGGTGCGCCTCGGGATTTTGATGCACGGCGTATTTCCCTCGACGGTTTGCCGGCGGATTCCCGGCATCGAGCCGGTCATGTCGGTCAAGGCGCGCATCGCGGCGATCCAGAAATTAAAGCCCGGCGAAGTCGTCGGTTACGGGATGCGTTACACGGCGAAGACGGAACGCCGCATTGCCGTGCTGCCCATCGGATACGGCGACGGCTTTCCGCGCGTGCGCAACGAGGGTGGGGTGCTCCTCCACGGCCGGCGCGCCCCGCTTATCGGCGGCATTGCGATGGACGCACTGATAGTGGACATCACGGACATCCCCGGGGCGCAAATGTGGGACGAAGCCGTCATCATGGGCCGGCAGGGGGACCAGGAGATCAGCGTCCATGACTTCGCGAAGTTGAAAAATTCCGTGAGCTACGAAGTGCTGACGAGCTGGCGGCTGCGGCTGCGGCGTAAACACGTGAACAGTTCAACCACGAATCAGCACGCATCCATACGGAGGGAAACTGCGCCGGCATGATTCGTTTCGATTGATGTTCCTGCGTGGTGAATTAGAATGAAACTTCTTTTCTCCGAATCCGAGTCCGATTACGGACGCTACCTGTATCCCTACGTGATCTGGGCGGTGCCGGAACCCGGCGAGGCGCCGGCGGATCTTTTCAACGCCGGATTTCTGCCGTCGGCGCGCGGGCTTGGCCAGTTTTATCTGTGCCGCAACGTGCGGGTGGACCTGGCGAAGTTCAAGCCGTCGTCGGAAAACCGCCGGATCCTGCGCAAGGGTGAACTCGTCGAAATGAAACTGGTGCCGCGAGCAGAATTCGACCTGACGCCCGTCCGGCGCGAATTCTACAAGAACTACGCCGACGCGCGCTATGGCAAGGATGTCATGCCGCACGAACGGCTCGAGCTGGTCTTCAATTCGCCCGTGGCCACGCATCTGCTGGTGTTCACGGAGGCACAATCCGGCGCCGAACTCGGCGTGGTGGTGCTCTATTTGGAAGCGCCGCGTCTCGCCTTCTACCGCTACTCATTCTATGACCTGAACCATTTCAATCGCAGCCTGGGTCTGTTCATGATGACGGCGGCGGCGGTCCATTTTGCGGAGCGAAAATTCGCGCATCTCTACCTCGGCACCTGCTATTCCGGGCGGGCGCTCTACAAGACGCAGTTTGCGGGCGTGGAATTTTTCAACGGCTTCCGCTGGTCGGCGAATCTCCTGGAATTAAAGCATCTCTTGCGGCACGACGCGGAAAAATCCGGCCATCACCTGCTGGAAACCGAAGCCTACCGGAAGGAATTCTCCGGTCATGATCTCGGAAAGATCGCTGATGCCAGTACCTTCCGGGTGAAACTGAAATGAAGCGCAGGCAGCGCCACCCGGCTTGCCGCACGGCAAATCACTAGAAGCCTTCTTTGACGTCGTGGACCACATTGGTCGTCACGTCAGCAGCTTTATGCGCGCCCTGCTTGGTTTTGGCCCAGGCGTTGGTGGAGAAGTCCACGACGTGGGTCGCCACGTTCGTTGAGACATCCTTCATCTCGCTGGCGACCTTTTTCATCGCATCTTCGGCGTCCGTGATGGCCGCATCGGTCTTTTGCCCGACCGTCTGTTTGGTGGTGTCCGTGCAGCCTGCCGTCAACCCGGTGGCGAGACCCAGGGCGAGGCATGAAAATAAAAACGGTTTTCTGGCCAAGTTCATAGTTGGATTTGGATGTGCGTTTTAATGCCACGGATTTTGTAGCACGCCCGGCGTGGCTTGCAAAGCAGGGAAAGGCGCCGGCTTCAATCCGCGCCATCCACGCGCCGTGCCTGCGCCGACCGCGCATAGGCCTGCGCCATTCCCCAACCCGCCAGCGCCATCACCACGCCGGCGAGCAGGTCCACAAAGTAGTGGAAGCGCAAATACATGGTGGACCACCACAGAACCACGCACGGCAGCAGATGCACCCAGAACCTGCGTCGTCCGTGCTGCCAGTCGAACATCAGCAGATACAGCGATGCGGCCAGATGCACGCTCGGGAAAACGTCCACGGCATTGCTTCCCGCGTTCACCGGACCGAGCGTCCAGTCCAGCACCCACGACCCGTGCAGCGGCGTCACAAACGTCATCCAGCGCCACGGTCCGCCCGCCGGGAACACCGTGTAGCTCGTGAATGCCAGGGCATACATCGTGAACAAGCCCACGATGCACGTGCGGAACAGCCGCAGATTTTGGATGCAATAAACGGCCGGTCCCGCGACCAGGTAATAAAAGAAAAAGAGGTAGCCCGTCATCGCGACGTCCTCCACCCATAGACGCAACCACGGTTCCCAGGCCACGGCTGGCGTTTCGCCAAGCAACGCCCGGTCCCAGCTGAGGAGCATGGCGTCCACCTTCCCGTTTCCCAGGAGCGGCACCGCCACGCCCATCGCGTAAAACGAGATGCCCATGGCACACGGATAAAACAATAGGCGCACCCGCCAGCGCCACGGGGTCAAGTTCTGTTCCGCCCAGAAAAAAATCCCGATGCTGGCGACAAAACAGCCGAAAAACAAAAACGCCCAGGGCTGCGCCGCTCCGCCGTGGACGAACAGCCGCAGTCCGGTCAGCAGCAGGTAGGCGCCAAACAGCCACTCATGCGGCAGCACCGCGCGCAGCCGGGGCTGCCATTTAATTTTATCGGCCATGGAATCGGTCATCTGCTCAAAAGGGAAATCCTAGCTACAAGCCGTTTCGCTCACAAGCAGGCAGGTGGAACCGATTTAAAACGCCGCCGGCAAATCCAAAGGCGTTTCCGAAACCGCCTGTGGTTCCAGCGGCATGGGGTCGTCGTGGTTCAGAGAGGCTTCACACACGCGAAAGAAATCCGCCGTCGTCGCCACGCGGCGGATGTCGTGCAGGAATTTCTCACCCACGCCGTCGCCGATGAAGTTCATGAATTTCTTCATGCGCATCACCTGCGACGACTCCTTCACGCCGGGCGTGATTTCGTTCTCCCACAGTTCGCGGACGTAGGCCAGCACATCGCGCCCGGTCGGCAGTTTTATTTCTTCACCTCGCAGTTGCGCGCGGATCTGGTCGAACAGCCACGGATTGCGGATGGCGCCGCGCCCGATCATCAATCCACGCACGCCGGTTTCGGCCAGCAACGCCTGCGCCTGCGCCGCGCTGTGGACATTGCCGTTGGCGAACACCGGGCAGTGCAGCTCGCGCGCCGCCTGCGCAATGAGGTCGTAGCGCACGCCGGGACGATACATTTGCACGACGGTGCGCGCGTGGACCGTGAGCAAATCAAGCGAATGCTTCGCGAAAACCGGCAGCAGCGTGTCGAACTCGGCGGGTGACTCAAAGCCAAGCCGCGTTTTCACCGTGAAAGGAATTTTCACTGCGTCGCGCAGCGCACCAAGGATGGCGTCAATGCGTTGCGGCTCGCGCAGCAGGCCGCCGCCCGCGCATTTGCGATACACGATCGGCGCGGGACAGCCGAGGTTCAGGTCGATCGCGGCAACGGGATATTGCTGGAGCAGCTTCGCGTTGCGCACGAGCGCGGGGATGTCATTGCCGATCATCTGGGCGATGACGGGCCGGCCGGTGGGATTTTTGGTGATGGAATCGAGAATCCACTTTTCCGGCCGCGAATCGCCGTGGACGCGGAAGAATTCCGTCCAGTAAACATCCGGCCCGCCGTAGCGCGCGACGACGCGCATGAAATCGATGGTGGTCACGTCCTGCATCGGCGCGAGCGACAATACAGGCGCGTCACCGCGGAGCAGATTTGAGAATGTTTCGTGTTGTGTCACCCGCCGTAAAGTTAAACGGGTTGAACCGGGAAACGCGAATAATTCTTGCCTTTGATTGCGCTGCCCGCATTTTAACGGGCTTAATCATGAGTAAAAAAGTCTTCATTGGCACGGATAGCGGCGCGACCACCACCAAACTGTGCGCGGTCTGGGATAACGGCGAGCCGGTCTCGAACAAGGTTTTGCAGCGTTCCACCAATTCCGAAAACGGGCGCGGCGCCGTCATCGCTTCCTGGATCGCGGGCGTCAGCGACTTTCTCGCGCAAAATAATCTCGAATGGTCCCAGGTCGCCGGCGTCGGCCTCGCGATTCCCGGACCGTATGAACGCTATGGCGTTTTCAGCCGGACGCCAAACCTGCCCGCCAGCTTCGCCGGCTGGGATGTTTATACCGATTACAGCGTCGCGCTCGCCAAACAGGCCGGTCGCGTGCTGCCGCTCGTGGTCGGCAATGACGGAAACTATGGTGGCGTGGCCGAGGCACGGCTCGCCCGCGGCAACACCCGGGCCACCGTCATGATGCTCATGCCCGGTTCCGGACTGGGCGCGGCTTTCGTCGGCGCGGACGGCCTCTGCCTCGATGGCGACACACTCGCGGGAATGGAGGCTGGTCACATGGCGGCCGCGGTGCATCTCCTCGGTCTCACCGGCAAGCCGTTCAGTTGCGGCTGCGGACGCGACTGGGGTTGCGTGGAGGCTTACACGACCATTTCCGGCCTGCCGCAATTGCTCGCGGAATTCATCAAACGTCATCCCGAGCACGAACTGGCCAAATCCGCCGCGCCCATCAAGGAAAAAGTCCTGTCGCTTCGCACCCGGGCGCAGAAAGGCGATGCGCTGGCGCTGGAGATTTTTGATTTTCAGGCGCGCGTCATGGGATTGCACGTCGCCAATCTGGTGATGGCTTTTGATCCGGGCATCGTCGTCATCGGCGGCGGATTGATGGATCACGAAGCGACCACGCCGGAATTCCGTGAACGCTACATGCGCGTGATCCGGGAGACGGCTGTGCCGTATCTCTGGGCGCCGCAACGCGACACCATCAAGATCGTGCCGGCGGAGTTGGGCGAACTCTCCCAGGCCATCGGGGCGGCGCTGGTGGCGTTTTATCATAAAGCGGGGCACTGACGGACAGCACCAGGCCGTCCGGGTGATGAGGTTTGAACGGAACGCGGCTGTGCGCGGAGCGTCAGCCGCAGCATTTCCACGCAGCTGCGGCTGTTCTGCGACACAACCGAAGATTGGGAATTGCGCTCGACTTTCCGTGTCCGCCACGTTTTCTTTCCGGCCATGAAAATCCACTTCTTCGGCGCGGCCCGCACCACGACGGGCTCGATGTATCTCATCGAGGTCAACGGTAAAAAACTTTTGCTCGAATGCGGGTTGTTCCAGGGCCACCGCCAGGAATCGGAACAGCTCAACAAAGTTTTGCCGTTCGATACCAGGCAGGTGGACGCGGTGATACTGAGCCATTCGCATCTGGATCACGCGGGCAAGCTGCCAAGCCTGTGCAAAACCTATGACGGCCCGATCCATTGCACGTCGGCGACCAGTGATTTGTGCGGGATCATGCTGCTGGACTCGGCGCACATCCAGGAACAGGACGCCATCTTCGTTTCCAAAGTGCGCGCCAAAAAACATCAGCCGCCGGTCGAGCCGCTTTACACCACGCCCGACGCCGAGAAATGCGTGCGGCAGCTCGTCGCCCACAATTACGAAACGCCGTTCCAACCCGTGCCCGGCGTGACCGTGACGTTCCGCGATGCCGGCCACATCCTCGGGTCGGCGCAGGTGATACTGGACGTGCAGGAAAACGGCCGGAAATTCCGCCACCTGTTCACCGGCGACATCGGCCGCGGCGGGGATGATCTGTTGCGCGACCCGGTTCCCGTCGAGAACGTGGATTATCTCCAGATCGAATCCACCTACGCCGCGCGCGTTCACGAGCAACGCCCCGATGCGGATGAACTGGTCGGCAAGCTCGTCGGTGAAACCATCAAGCAAAACGGCAAGATCATCATCCCCGCATTTTCCGTCGGGCGCACGCAGCAGATCGTATATGTGCTGCATGAACTGGCCTGTGCGGGAAAACTGCCGCGCGTTCCGATCTTCGTGGACAGTCCGTTGAGCGCGCGGGCGACCGACATTTACAAAAAGCATCCCGAGTCGTTGCGGCCCACCATCAATGATACGATGTGCAATAACGAAAATCCCTTCGGCATGGGCAACCTTACCTACATCGGCAGCGCCGAGGAATCCAAGCAGCTGAACGACCGCAAGGAGGCGATGATCATCATCAGCGCATCGGGCATGTGCGAAGGCGGACGCATCCGGCATCATCTGAAGAACAATCTCGGCGACGCGAAAAACCTGGCCCTGTTCATTGGCTATTGTGCGGAAGGCACGCTGGGCAATCAAATCGTCGCGGGCAAAACGCCCGTCAACATTTTCGGCGAACCTTACGTGGTCCGTGCCAAAGTCGTTTCCCTCGACACCTATTCCGGCCATGCGGACAAAAACGAATTGAAGCGCTATGTCGAAAAGCTTTCCGGCGACATCAAGAAGATCGTCTGCATCCACGGCGAAGAAACCCAGTGCCTCGCCCACGCGGAAACCCTGCGCGGCATGAAGCCCAAGGCCGAAGTCATCGTGCCGGAATACAAACAGGTGGTGGAGATTTGAGCAGGGGAAAACATCCAACCTTCAACATCGAACATCCAATGAAAGGTGGCGGGTGACGGCATGGGATGCTGGGTGTTGGTTGTTCGATGGTGGATGTTCGTTTTGCATCGTCTCGGCCGCGCCGTCGCGATAAACTGAAATCATGTTGTCGGAAAAACCGTGGCGGGCCGAGGTCGTGATGCTGTTTATCGCGGCGCAATTCGTCTGCCTGTGCCTCGGCCTGACCATCGCCGCGCTGCTGCACAAGGCGGGCGTGAACGGCTTTCAACAACAGGAGGATTTTGGAAACCTGCTGTTCGCCACCCTGAGCTTTCAAGGCGCGGGGTGGTTGCTAATCTGGGGGTTTTTACGGCTGCACCAGACCGGCTGGTTGGCGGCGTTCGGCTGGCGCGGGCCGAAGTTAAAATCGGCTTTGCTCACCGCCGTTGTATTTATCCTGGTCGTGCTGCCGGTTGTCCTGCTGCTGCAAGGCGGGTCCATTTACGTTGCGGAGAAGCTTGGCTGGCCGCATGAGGATCAAGCCGCCGTGGAGATGTTGCTGCAGGCCAAGAGCTGCTGGGCCACCGCGTATTTCGGCGTGTTCGCGATCGTGATCGCACCGGTGGCGGAGGAATTTATTTTTCGCGGGGTGCTGTTTCCGTTCGTCCGGCAGCTGGGCTTTCCCAAGCTCGCCTGGTTCGGCGTCAGCGCGCTGTTCGCCTTGATCCACATGAATGCGCCCGCGTTCGTGGCGCTGTTTGCCTTCGCCCTGGCCCTGACGTGGCTCTATCAAAGAACGGACAACCTGCTGGCGCCCATCACCGCGCATGCGTTGTTCAACGCGACCAACTTTGCGATACTGCTCTGGCAAAACCATTCTTCCCACGCATGAACGAATTTGAACTGATCGCCAAGCTGACGCAGGCGCTGCCGACGAACCCATCCGTCGTGACCGGCGCAGGGGATGATTGCGCCGTGCTGGACCTCGGCGTTGCGGACAAATTATTCCTGTTCAAAACCGATGCGGTGGTCGAAGGCTTTCATTTCACGCGCGAAACCTCGCCGGGAAAGATCGGGCGCAAGGCCCTCGCCCGCTGCCTGAGCGACATCGCGGCGATGGCGGGCACGCCCGCCGCCGCGCTGGCGACGATTGCGCTGCCGCCGGACTTTGAGCCGGAGTTCATCCAAAAAATTTACGACGGAATGAATGCCCTGGCACGCGAGCACGGCGTCGCGATCGTCGGCGGCGAAACGACGACGAACCCCGGACGCATCTTGATTTCCATTTCGCTGATTGGCAGCGTGCCGCGCGGCCGGCAGATTTTACGGAGCGGCGCGAAGGCCGGTGACGCCATCTTTGTGACCGGCGAGCTGGGTGGTTCGCTCGCGGAGCGGCACCTGGACTTTGAACCGCGCCTGCCCGAGGCGCGCTGGCTCGCGGAACATTTTTCCATCCACGCCATGATGGATCTGAGCGACGGACTCGGCGGCGATCTGCAGCATATGTTGAAGGCGAGCGGTGCGGGCGCGGAACTGTTGAAAACGGCGGTTCCGGTTTCCCGCGCGGCCAAATTGAAGGCCAAAGGCGGTTCGGCTACCAAGCCCGCATTCGTTGCCGCGCTGACGGACGGCGAGGATTTTGAACTGCTGTTCACTGTCGCCAGCAAAGACGCGGTGAAGTTGCTGGACGCGTGGAAGAAAAAATTTCCAAAATTGAAATTGAGCTGCATCGGAAAAATTGTCGCGGGCGACGGGATTCTGATCCGCGACAAAAGCGGCCCGCACAAGTTCAACGCACCTGGATACACACACTTCGCATGAGAACTATTGCCGGAACGGTTAATACCAGTATCATTCTTGTTTTATGAATTTTCGCTGGCTGAACGCATTGCTTTGGGGAAACTCCGTGGCCCTGGCCTGGATGTGGGGGCTGGGCCTGTTTTTCAGCGTGCAGATGACCTTCATGTTCGGCCTGCAAGGGTTGCTGCTGTTCGCCATTCCGAATGCCCTGGGCCTGGCGCTGTTTGGTTTTCTCACGCAGATCGTGGCCCGGAACCATTCCGGCGGGCAGGAATCGCTGGCGATTTTCTTTGATAAGTTCGCCAAGCCATTCCGGCTGATTTTCTACCTCTACCAGATATTGGCGCTCACGCTCACGGTGTTTGCGCTGGTGCGTTATCTGTTCGTGCCGCTGCAGCTCGCGTCGGGCGGCCTGTTCGTCATTTATTTGTGCCTGGTCATTTTTGTCATCCTCGCGGCGGGTTGCTTGTTCGGGGAGGAATTTGGAATCCAGAAAATCAAACACAGCCATGCCCTGTTGGGCCTGCTGATGCTCGGCTGCATCGGAGTGATTTTGTGCGGCTTGGAGCCGTTGCTGCCGGCCAGCTTCACCTGGTCCGCGCCGTTCCCCGAGGAATGGACCGGACCGACGATCTACGGTTATGCGATTCCGCTGATCGTGGGATTGCTGGTGGGGCCGTGGCTGGATCTCCAGCACTGGCAGCGCGCGATCCAGATTCACCGGGAGAATTCGTCCATCCGCCTGAGCTATTTCTTCGGCGGTTGCATTTTCTTCCTGATTTTGCTGTTCCACGGCTGCCTGGCGTTGTGGGTGATGAACAAGGAGGGCGCCCCGTTGTCCATCACCGTGGCGCAAGACGGCTTCAAGTATGCCCACGACCTGATCACGCGTTATTTCATCAACCACTCGGCCACCGCCAGCTGGATGCCGCTGGCTTACTTCTCGTTCCTTTCCATCTGCGTGCTCACCACGCTGGACAGCGGCTACATCGCGCTTCAATGGTTTCTGGGCAGTAATGTGGAGAAGAGCCAGAACATGCTCGTTTCGCTCGTTCCCAAACAGATGATCAGCTCGCCGATACCGAGCTTTATGGTGGTTGGTATCGTCACCCTGGTCGGGATTTGGGCCAAGTTGGAGCTGGAATACTTCATGGTCGCCTACGCCTCGTTCTTCGTCGGTTATGCGGCGCTGGCCATCGCCCGCTGCTTCGTGCCGAACTCGCAGCAACCACTCCCACAAATCCGGATGTTCTCCATGGCCAGCATGTCCATCGTGATTTTTGCCTTTGGCTACCTGAACAGCCAGACCCCGTTGCTGTTTTTGGGTTCGCTCCTGCCGCTGGTTTATGTCATCTGGCTGGTGTTCAACACCGACCTCCTGCGCGTGGCCACCGAGAAGGCCGGGGAAGTCATCGAAGCTGCTGCGGAGATTCCAGCCATCCGCGCGATAACCCGCGTGGCCACTGTGACGACGGGTTCGGATGCCAAGCCCCCGGCGGACACCCATGCCCTTGGCGGTCATTTCGAGGACAAGTGGTTCGTTTATTCGATGATTGCCACCTATGCCGATACCAATTCCGTGGGCAACGTCTATTTCGGCATGTATCCGATGTTCGTGGGCAAGACCCGCGAGTTGTTCTTCAACGCCACCATGCCGGATTTTGATCTGAAGACGACGAAGTTCTACATCCTGACCCGGACCTTCGAGCACAAGTTCGTTCGCGAGGCCCGCGAGTTCGAAACCATCACGGTGAAAATCCGCATTGCGGAATACAACCGCAAGTTCTGCACGCTGGAACATCAAATCTTCAATTCGGACCACGCGCTGCTGGGCAAGGGCAAACAAAGCCTGCTGTTCGTCTCGTCCAAGGATTTCAGCCTGCTGGACATCCCGCCGGAAGTCTATACCTCATTCATCCGTTACGCCTGAAGAGTGGGCCCGACCGCATGGAATTCATTTCACACAGCCCGGCGGAGACGGAGGCGCTAGGTGAAAAATTTGGCCGCGCCGCCGGACGCGGGCTCGTGCTGGCGTTGAGCGGCGACCTGGGTGCCGGCAAGACGCAGCTCGTGAAGGGCCTCGCGCGCGGGTTGGGCGTGACGGCGCGCGTGCATTCGCCGACGTTCACGCTGGTGAACGAATACAGCGGTGGCCGGCTGAAATTATTTCATCTGGACCTGTATCGGCTGGAAACGCCGGCACAGATTCTGTCGGCGGGCATCGAGGAGTTTTTATCACCAGATGGCGTGGCGGTGATTGAGTGGGCGGAAAGGCTGGAGTCAGTGGTCAGTGGCCAGTGGTCAGCAGCGGCGCACAAAATGATTCGTGTGAATATTGAAATCGTGAGCGAATCGAAGCGGACAATTATTTATGACGATCCTGGCGCTTGAATTTTCCTCGTCGCAACGGAGCGTCGCCGTCGCGCGCAACGGCGAAGTGCTGGCACAGACCGCCGAAACCGGCGAGCGCGGGACGAATGCGTTTGGCATGATTGAAACCATTCTGGCATCCGCAAAGATTGGGCGCAGGGAAATCGAATGCGTCGCGGTCGGGCTGGGGCCGGGTTCCTACACCGGCATCCGCGTGGCGCTTTCCATCGCCCAGGGCTGGCAACTGGCATCCGGTGTGAAACTCCTGGGCATCGGCAGTGTGGAAAGCCTGGTAACGCAGGCACAGGCGCAAAAAATGTTCGGGCGGGTGAACGTGGTGATTGATGCCCAGCGCGGCGAATTTTACCTGGCGGCTTTTGAAGTCTTTGCCGAGGGCATCAAAGAAGTCGAACCATTGCGAATCAGGCCGGCAGCGGAAGCCAGGGCCATCGTCAACGAAGGCGGCATCGTGGCCGGCCCGGAGGTGACACGCTGGTTCGCCGCCGGCCGGGATATCTTCCCGCAAGCAGCGACCCTGGCAACCCTGGCCGCGTTGCGCGGCGATTTCATGGCGGGTGAAAAACTGGCACCTGTCTATTTGCGTGAGACAACTTTTGTGAAGGCTCCGCCGGTTCGATCGGTTGGCTGACGTGTCAGACCGGAGCCATGTCTCGAAGCGGGTCACGCAAACGCTGCGGGGGATAAAATAGTGGACAACGGCGAGACGGCAAAGCCGCTGGAATTTAAAATACGGAGTGGCGCGCAAGGTGCTGATACTGGAGCTGCGGTTTGGCACCGTGTGCATTTATGTTGTTTCTTTATCCAGCTGACTCCGGGCGGATGCTATCTCCTGCACTGCGCGCCTATAGCTTGATCGAAGTCCTGATCTCGGTGGTGATCCTGGCGGTGACGGTTCTCGGCCTCTACTCGGGCTTCATTTTTGGCTTTGCGTGCATCAAGACGAGCCGCGAAGACATGCGTGCCACCCAGATGCTGAACCAAAAGTTGGAAGCCATCCGGCTCTGCACCTGGGGGCAACTGTCCAACTTCCCGGCCACATTCACGGATTACTATGATCCGACGGGCGTATCCAGCAACAGTGCGGGTGCGGTTTATTACGGGGAGATTTCCACCACCGGGACGCCGACGAATATTCCTGATTCCGCGTCCTACAAAAGCCTCGTTCACCTGATCACCGTCAGCGTCACTTGGACCAATTACACCGGCAAAAGTCCCATCGTCCATCAGCGGCAGATGCAGACATTGTCGGCCTACAACGGACTGCAAAACTACATCTGGGGAAACAAATGAAATATCCAACCTGCCATTCCACCCGCCGCCGGCATTCCGCCGCCGGCTTCACACTGGTCGAGATGATGACGTCCGTCAGCCTTGGCCTGCTCGTGCTTGCCAGCATGTCCGCGGTATTCATCGACGGGAACCAATGTTTCATCTCCATGGGCAACTACCAGAGTTTGGACCGTGACAGTTCTGGCTGCCTGGACACCTTGAGCCGGGAGATCCGCAACTCGACCGCGGTTGCCAGCTACACCGCCAACCAGCTGGTGTTGAGCAATTCCATCCTGGGCCAGGGCGTCACCATCACTTATAATTCAGGCAACCACACGCTGGTCCTTAAAAAAACGGGGAAGCCGGCGCAGACAAATCTGCTGGGCTGCGATTCCTGGAGCTTTTCGCTCTATAGCCGCGCGCCGGACATTTCCGCCACCAACATCACCTACCATGCCGCCACCAATGCGGCGGACTGCAAGCTCATCCAGATGAACTGGAAGTGTTCGCGGACAATTCTTGGCTCCAAATTGAACACCGAAAGCGTGCAGACGGCGCAGATCGTTCTTCGTAATAAGACCCAGTGAGCATGGCATGAAAATGCGTTTTCAAAAACCACGCCGCGAACAGGGCAGCGTCCTCATCGTCACGCTCATTCTCGGAACCCTTCTCTTGCTGGGCCTGTCCACCTATTTGATGCTGCTCGTCTCGCAAAAGAAACTCGGCACCCGGTCGCAAACCTGGAATGCCTCGCTCGCCTTGTGCGAAGCCGGGGTGGAAGAAGCTCTGGCCCAGGTGAACTCGTCGGCCTTGAACTTCACCAATACCGGCCTGGCCAAAACGGATTTCTCCGATAACGGCTGGGGGTCGTCTGGCAGCGTTTACGGGCCGGTGGCACGAAGTTTTCCGGGCGGAACATATGCCGTCATCGTCCCGACCAACGGTCCAACCCCGACCATTTACGCGACCGGTTATGCCACGGTGCCGATCGTTGGTGACCAAATTTCCCGTGTCGTCAAAGTCACCACCACCCGCCAGGGGCTGTTCAACGTCGGGATTGGTGCGATTGGCAACATCGATTTCAACGGGAATGGCATCATCACCGACAGTTACAATTCGCAGTTGGCCAGCTTGAGCACGGCCGCCCAGTATGACCCGGCCAAAACCAGCACGAACGGCAGCATTGCCAGCAAGGAAGGCTTGATTGATCTGGGCAACCATACAATTAAAGGCGACGAGTATCTGGGGCCAAACGCGGCCAACTCCAACAATGGGACGGTCACCGGCACCACCTATTATGACTACAATGTTCAGTTCCCCGACGTGATCCTGCCACCCGGCGCCAACGGCTGGTCCATAGCCCCGGCAACCAGCGGCACCTATGTTTTCACGACCTCAGGCAACTACACGATCAATGAAGACCGGCCGGTCACCGTTTATCCCGGGGTTACCGTGAATTTGAATGTGACCAGTTCAGATTTTACCGCGACGGCCATTAAAATTCTTGGAGGCATAACCAATGCGGGCACGGCCAGATTCTTTCTTAACGGGCCGTCCAGCGTCAGCATCGCCGGAAACACCGCCGTGAACCCCACCCGTCCGATAAATCTCGTTTTCTACGGTCTCCCATCACTCACGTCAATCACCTTTTCCGGCACCACCGATTTTCAAGGGGTCATCTATGCTCCCGAGGCAAACATCGCACTGAACGGCGGTGGTAACGCGATCAACCTTTCAGGTTCCGTCATTGTCAAAAACATCACCGACAACGGCCATTACCTGATTCATTACGACGAATCCCTGGCTGATTATGGTCCCAGCCGCGGCTATGTTGCCAATTCATGGCTGGAACTTTTTTAATGCCAGCCTGCCTTCGCGCCCATAAACTGGCGGCGCGAAAGCCGCGGTCCTCCATGGAAAAGAAGATGTGCGTATCCAGGAAATCACCCCGTCTGCGCTGCAGCCGGGTGAAGTCCGCCTCCGCATCAAAGCCGCGTTGACCGAGCCGCTCGCTGCGTCGTGCAAGGTCTCGATGATTTGAAATTCCATGCCGGGCAAAATGCCCTCGTCCTCCCGGCGCGGGACCGATTGGCCTGATGTTCGTTGCGCTCGCCAAAAACCTCGGTTGTGAAGTGACCGTGGCGGGCCGTCGTGCAGTGCGGCTGGACGCGGCGAAAAAGCGGGGGGCGGCGCACGCTGTGGACATCGGTGACGGCACCGGCTGGTTGGAAAGATTTGCGCAACCACGGAAACAAAATTTAACGTCGTCATCAAGGCCGTCGGCAGGCGGAGATCTGGGACGCGGCCGTGTAACTGGTCGGCAAAGGCGGCGCGGTGAATTTTTTCGGCGGCTGTCCCGCGGGGACGGCCATCACGCTGGACACGACGCCGATCCATTATTCCAACCTCACATTGCTCGCGAGTTTTCATCACCCCCCGCGCACCATCCGGCGGGCGCTGGAGTTCATCGAGGCGGGCATTGTCCGCGCGGATGATTTTGTAGATGGAGAAGGTGCTTTGAGCGAGCTGCCTGAACGGCTCATGTCCATGGCCGCCGGCAATCATGCCGTCAAGACGCTGATCAATGTCCATGGCTGAGCTAAAATTGTGACGAGGACAGCACTCCACCCGGTTGTGACCCAGCGTCGACGGCTGCGCCGGGCTCCCTCAAAATGTTTCTAAGCCAATCGCAACAAAAAGACGCTGGCAAATGCGCTTGCAGTCCGGCGTTGCTACGATTCCATTGCCCGCCATGCATTGTGTCATCGGCGTCGCCCATCAGGATCCATTCACCGCGCGCGGCCTCGATGCCACCGCGCAACACATTGCCATAGCCTTTGGCCTTCACCGCCACAACACGGGCGCCAAGCTTTTCGGCGATGGCCTGTGAACCGTCGGTGCTGCCGTTGTCGGCGATCAGGATTTCGCCGCGCACTCCGGCACGCTGGATGCCGACTTTGGCTTTTTCGATGCAGCGCGTGAGAGTTTCCGCCTCGTTCAGGCACGGCATCAGGATGGTCAGTTCAACGGTTTCGGACATGGAATCATGGCGAGCATGAGGTTTAAAATTCAATCAAGCTCGATGAGACACCAGTCGAGCGGACCGCTAGCTGCGCGGAGGTCCAACGGAAATGTTCTGACCACGTGCGCGTTCATACGCTTGAGCCAGACGCTCAGCGGACAATTGAACCACTGCTCAAATGCCTCTTCCCGCAACAACACGGAGGTGACGCCGTGCGCCTTCAAATCGGCCGCCGTGTCTTCCGGGCAAACATGCACAATCCGGCGCGACCCGAAAGGGCGCCATAGCGATGTTTCCGGGTCGTCAAACGTGACCATGCCCAAAACTTTCAAACCCGGCGGCAGGAGATCGCGCGCCGGGCCAAAGCCGTCATTGCGGTTGCCGTAGACGGAATAGACTTCCTTGATCCGGGCGGACAAATGGGAATTGGGGTGGTGGATTTTCGTCAACAAAGTCTGCACCGGAAACAGCGGACGGGCCGGGGAAATGATCAGCAATCCGGCCGCGACAGCGAAAACCGCGAAGGACGCCATCTGCCACCAGCGCCTTTTCACCAGCCGCTCGTGCCCGGCTCCGACCAAAAACACCGGCAGCAATAGCGCGTAGTAAGGCGTGAGCATGCGGCCCAATAGGGACAGATTATATTGGCTTAGCAGCGCCAGCAGACTGATGACCGGAGACCAGCGCACGCAAAACTTCCAGGCTGAAGCACGGAAAGGTGTTTTTTTTCGCTGCGTAAAACTTACCGCCGCAACGCTGGCCAGGAGCAATGCCGAAACCCCAAAGCCGAGCCCGGCATTTTCTTCGATTTGCATCTCCGGAACTGAAAACTCATAAGCCTGCGGCTCCAGCATCACACTACGCAACGTGGATTCCAAACCGGACGGGATGTTCTCCACCACTGTCTGATTCCATCGGCTGGCCACCGGAAACAGCGGAGGAACCAGATTTTGGGTTGCGATTGAAACCAGGTTGGCAGCGATCCGTATGGCCGGAGCCCCGCCAATCTCGGAATGTTTCAGATTCGCACCCGTCCAATCCTCGGAGAATTTGGCGTTGAGAAAGATCGTCGGCAGCGCAGAAGCGAAGATGGCGATGACGCCAACCAACAAAGCTTGCAGCGGCCAGCGCAAAACTTGCTTCAGCGACGGCAGAATCGCCACCGCCCAGGGCAACAGCAGCGGGAGGTTGGAGGTTTTCGCGCTCGTCATCATGGCGGCGGCCAGCACCGACGTGAATAAATTGCGGGAAGATTGGGAGCTCCTCGCCCGCAATGCGAAGTCCACCGCCGCCAGGGCGAAGGGTGCGCCAAACAGATCGTTGCCAATGCTGCCGGCTTGCAGCAAAAAACTGTAACCCGTCGGTGCGATCCACATCCAATACCAGGCCGCACGCCGCCGCACGCCAAGCCGCGTGAACACGCTGAACACCAGGCCGGGCAGCAAAAGAAAAGAAACGGTGTTGATGAGGAATAGCAGGCGATCGGTCTTCAACAATGCGAGCATCGGCGCGGAAATCCATTCGATGCCGCAGGAACGGTTGTTGATGCGCGGGAAAATTGAATGGATCCAGTGCCATTGATCCGCCGCCAGCCAGTGCAAGGTGCGCGGCAGCCGATACGCCAGAGCGTCGTAATTGGTGGGCGCATAGAGCACACCTCCCAGAAATGCCATTGCTGCCAGAACCAGGAAGGCGAGCGGAAAGGGGCGGCGGAAGCGGCGGCGATATTTTGCCCAGTGAATCTGTGGAAACAACTGTGTCGAATGTTTCCGCCACCACACCACCAGAACACCCAAACCCAGCGTCAACGCCACCGCGTAACCACCCGCGTTGAGCTGGTGCAGGGCCGACAAGGTCCAGCCCGCGCAGTTCAGATACGCACAAGTCCAAACCCAAAGTAAAACGATTGTCGGCATTAACTGCGGTGAGTTTCTACGGTGGGGCGAGGCTCCGTCGAGTCCAAATTTTCGCCGCCATTCAAAGTGGCACCCGTCTCACCGGTTTCGGCTTTTCCTTTCCCGCCGGATTTTCTACGCTGCGGCCATGCCTTCATTCGACATTGTTTCGCAGGTCAACACGATGGAAGTGGAAAACGCCGTCAACCAGGCCAAAAAGGAGCTGGCCAACCGGTTCGACTTCAAGGGGAGCAAATGGGAGATCGTGCTGGAGAAGACCGAGATCAAGCTTTCCGCCGACAACGAATTCAAGGTCAGCACGCTGAACGAGATCGTCATCGGCAAACTGGCCAAGCGCGGCATCAGCATGAAAAGCGTGGAACAGTGCGATCCCGACATCTCGCCGCTCGGCCACGCGCGCCAGAGCATCAAGATCAAAAACGGCATCGAGACCGCTGTGGCCAAGGAGATCACCGGCTTCATCCGCGACGGCAAGTTCAAGGTGACGACGCAGATCCAGGGCGACGAAGTGCGCGTGAACAGCAAGAGCCGCGACGAACTGCAGGCCGTCATCGGCGCGGTGCAGGCGCATGAATTCTCCGTGTCCGTGCAGTTTGTGAATTTCAGGGATTGATTACCTTTTATGCAAGGCTTTGGAATACGTTTCCAAATTTGCGACCAAACTCGGTTGCAAGCCCTCTGTTTGGCTTACGAACAGATTTGCGAGTGTAAAACTGCAAATGCGTGGCCTGAAAAAAAGGAAGCTTGGCTTCCTTTATTCGACGCCGAAGCCATGCGACATTTTTGGTGGCCTACGCCCCAAGAATTTGAAGATTGGAAAAAGGATTATTTTTCTACGCCAGTCCCACAAAGATACACAGATCCAAACCTCAAACGACCTTGGGATTTCATGTCAATGTTCGAGGCCTTCAAGAATGGAGACTACACCCTTAATTCGATAAAGGAAATTTCTGAACACGAAGCCCTTCTCAAATTCACCCCCAATGGACATCCTTACGGCAGCACCGACTGCATGGTTGCACTCATAGAATCATTCGGTCACAAAATTCTTGAAGTTGTTTCTTGAAAAAATTTCTTCACAGAAATGCGTCTCAAGCTCAAACCCGCCACGACAGATCAAGCTGCGGCCATTGCGGCTTTACGCACGGCGGTTGCCGAAAATCTGACTGCACGATTTGGCCAAGGTCCATGGTCCTCTGCCTGCACGGAAAAGGGCGTGCTGTTCGCCATGCGAAATTCAGCAGTCTATGTCGCCATGCGCCGGAACAAGCTGATCGTCACCCTGACGCTGGCCACCAAGAAGCCGTGGGCGATTAACCGGAAATACTTCAGCCCGTCCAAGCGTCCGCTGTATCTGGTCGCCATGGCCGTGCATCCCGACTGGCAGCGCCAAGCCGTCGGCCGGTTGTGCATTGAAGAAGCAAAGCGGCTGGCCACAGAATGGCCGGGTGACGCCCTCTTCCTCGATGCCTACGACGCCGCAGCGGGCGCGGGGGAATTTTACCGGAAATGCGGCTTCCGCGAAGCCGGTCGGGTGATCTACCGCAAAGTGCCGCTGATTTATTTTGAGAAGGTGTTGCCGTGTCCCAAAGGGACAATCTGACAATAGCCCGGCGTTTCAACGCCGGGTAAAGTTCAGGATTGGCAAAGTCCCGCAGGGACGGCTGAACGGACGCCGCTTGGTTTGTGCCGCCTCTTTTGCTTGAAAGCCTCAATCGTCCCTTCGGGACTCATGATCACTTTACACCCCACCCAGCGTTGAAACGCCGGGCTATTGTCGTTCATCCCTGCGGGATTGAGGACCTTCGAACGCTTTTTTCTCTCAACCCTCAACTCTCAACTAATTTACTGTCTTTCGTATTCGCCCTTGCCGAGGCGTTTATAGACCTGGAAGCCGGACTTCTTCGCGTCCGAGATGGACAGCGGCTTGAGCTTGTGCGGCGAACTGAAGTTGGAAAAGATTTTGCGCACCGGCTTTTTGCAGGCGGGACAATTCGTAAGCGGCTTGGCCGAGAGCGGACGGTTCAGGGTGAATTTCCCGCCGCAGACTTTGCAGTCGCCTTCGCACAGTTCGTATTCGTAAAGAGGCACGGCTTAATTTTGAATTTGGATTTTCAAATGTCGAATGGAATTTTCTGTGAAAAAAAGTCATCCCGCCGGCTATGGTTTGTGCAGCCGGAAAAACATTTGCGGAACCGCGTTGGTGATGATCACAAAGTAAACACCCAAATCCGTGTTGGTGGTTTCAGAATAACCGAACATGGTGAATGGCTGCGACAAATCAGCGGTGGCCTCCAGCAAATAATTCGTCGCCGAAACCGGCCACTGCAACTTGATGCTGCCGCTGTCGTTGGTGATGATCAGCGTGGGGCTGATGGCCACCACCATGAGATTGACATCCGGATTGGTCGCAGCAGCCGCTTCCGGAGGAACGATTTCCACCACGCCGTTCATCGGGAGCCCAATCGGATCCGTGACCCGGTTGCTCCAGTCGTTCCATTTGTTCCTTTGATCATGGTTGGGATAATAAATGGCGACGAAATCCTCGCCGTTGCCAACATTGTTTGGTTCTCCCGGCGCCCAGCTGGTGTATGACGCCGATTCGTCGCTGCTCCAGCTAAAGTGGAATTTTTTTGCGGTATCGCTCAAACCAATCCACAAAAGATGCTGCTGGCCGCCGTAACTGCCAAACGTCTTAAAAACCCAGTCTTCCTCCACCTGGTCTCGAATCGTAGCAAGGTGACCGCCAAGTTTTACGGCTTCGGCTTCGGAAGCCTTCCAGGTGGCCGCATCCAGGAGCAGGTAAACGTGGTGGTTCTCTGGATTGATAATCTGCGGGCTTAATGGGTGGGCGTGAGCGATCCCCGCAAGCAACAGGCAAAATGCAAATATAAATCTGGCCATAATCATGCCCGTTTATTTCTTCAAAAACGCGCTGAACAAGTCGATTGGCAGCGGCAGGAACGTGGTCGTGTTGTGTTCGCTGGCCATTTCGCGCATGGTCTGGAGGTAGCGCAGTTGCAGCGCGATCGGTTCCTTGGCGATCAGCGCGGCAGCCTGCACCATTTTTTCGGCGGCCTGGAATTCGCCTTCCGCGTTCACCACTTTGGCGCGGCGTTCGCGTTCGGCCTCGGCCTGCTTGGCCATCGCGCGCTTCATGCTGTCCGGCAGCGACACTTCCTTCACCTCGACGGACGTGACCTTGATGCCCCACGGCTCGGTTTGCTTGTCAATGATCTCCTGCAATTTCTGGTTGATGACGTCGCGTTGTGACAGCAGTTCGTCCAACGCCGACTGGCCGAGCACGCTGCGCAACGTCGTCTGGCCGATGAGCGAGGTCGCCTTCCAGAAATTTTCCACCTTCACCACCGCCGCGTTCGGGTCCACGACGCGGAAATACATCACCGCGTCCACCGTGGCCGGCACGTTGTCCCTGGTCATGATCTCCTGCTTGGGCACGTCAATGGTCACGACGCGCAAATCCATCTTCACCATCTTGTCCACGACGGGGATCAGGAAAATCAGCCCCGGCCCCTTTGCGCCCTGCAGTTTGCCGAGCCGGAAGATGACGCCGCGCTCGTATTCACGCAGAATACGGATGGCCTGCGGCAGGATGAAAATCGCCAGCACGATGAGCACGACCAGGACCGGGCCAACTGTGTTGAATAATTTCACAAGCAGGGTGATGAGTTCGTTCATAATGTTTCTCCGTTAGTTGGTTTTTGGTTTCACTTTTAAAGTCAGCCCTTCGCGGCCGATGATCTCCACCGGATTTCCGGTTTCCACCGGTGTGTCACTCACGGCGGTCCAATTCTCCCCCTCGATAAACACCCGGCCGCCCGCCGAGTCAATCCGCGAAAGCGCGGGCACCGTCTGGCCGACCATGGTTTCAGCACCGGCGCGGACGGGTTTAAATTGTGCGCGGATGCCTTTGCCGACGACAAAAATGAAAAACGCCGCCGTGAGGAGCGTTGCCGGAAAGATCCAGAACAGCGACAGCCCAAAGCCCGGCTCCGAGCCGCTGAACAGCATCATCGCCCCCAGGAAGAACGCCACGATGCCGCCCGCCGTCAGGACGCCGTGCGTCGTCGCAAAAATGTCGGTGATGAACAGCGCGACCGCCAGCGCGATCAACACGATGCCGGTGACATTGACTGGCAGGATGGCCGACATGTAGAGCACCAGGATCAGCGCGATCACCCCGACCACGCCCGGCAGGATGGCGCCGGGGCTGCTCAACTCGCCCATGATGCCGTAGATCACCATCAGCATCAGGACAAACATCACTTCCGGCCGCAGGAACAACTGGGAAAATTTCTCCCAAGTATTCATGGGAATCTCCACCACGGTGGCCTCCGCCGTGTTCAGCGTCTTGCCGTCGACATCGCGGCCGTCCAGTTGCTTGAGCAAATCCGGGAGATCCGGGGAAATGAAATCAATCACGTTCTCGTCCAGCGCTTCCTCGGCGGTGATGGAGGCGCTGTCCACCACGGCGGACCGCGCCCAATCCGCGTTGCGATGCCGCTTGTCGGCGATGGACTGCGCGAACTTGGCGGTGTCGTTCTCCATCTTCTGCTTCATCGTGTCGTCGGTCTTTTCCGTGCCGCCGCCGGCGCCGAGTTCCACCGGATGCGCCGCGCCGATGCGCGTGTGCGGCGCCATCACCCCGACATCCGCCGCCATGGTGATGAACACGCCCGCGCTGCCCGCGCGCGCCGGCGCCGGCGCGACATAGACGACCGTGGGGATTTTTGCGGCGTAGAAACTCTCGACAATTTTCGAAGCGGAATCCACCAGGCCGCCCGGTGTGTCGAGCTGGATGATGAGGCATTCGTCGTCCTGGGCCGTCGCCACGTCAATCGCGCGGGCAATGTAACTGGCCGTGGCCGGGCCGATCGCGCCGTCAATTTTGATAAACCCCACCTGCGCGGCTTGAAGGGTCAAGCTGAAGAAGACTCCGACCACCGCGATGAAACGCCAGTGCCGCATAAGTTTCCGTGCCTGAATCCAACCTAACAAAAGCCGGTCCCGCCGCAAATGAAACTTATTTGAAACCGTCGCCGTATCGTGGCGGCGACTCGGCAGAGCGCCGCAAACTATTCTCTGAAGTCAAAATAGCGGCGGTCTGCCGACACGCCGCTACGGCTCGTCATCGTGCCCCGCGCACGCGCTGCCCGCCAGCGCCACGCACTCCGCGCAAAGTTTGCGGTCGCCAATTTCCAGCGCGCCAAAACTTCCGCACTCGTCGCACGCGGCGTCTTCATTCGCAACTGGTCCGGAGTTTGGATTCACAAAAACAAACGAATCAACGCAAAGGTGCAGAGACGCAAAGATTGGGGCGGCTGGAAGCCATCACCCGTCATGTGGAGCAAGGTGTCTTTCCCCGCCGGTTGCCATTTCTTTGCGGCCTTGCTTCTTGGCGTCTTTGCGTTAAATGCCGGGTTTAGATTCACGCCTTCGCAAAGCTTTCCGCCAGCGCCACGGCTTTGCGCATGGCCATGGACTTGTTGACCGTCTCCTGGAATTCCGCCTCGGGCGTGGAGTCGTTCACCCAGCCGCCGCCGGCCTGGACGTAGGCCTTGCCGTCCTTGATCAGTGCGGTGCGGATGGTGATGCAGGTGTCGAGATTGCCGTTGAAGGAAAAATAACCGACGCAGCCCGCATACGGCCCGCGCGCGGTCTGTTCGAGTTCGGAGATGATCTGCATCGCACGGATTTTCGGCGCGCCGCTGACGGTGCCGGCGGGGAACGTCGCGCGCATCAGGTCGTAAGTCGTTTTGCCGGCGGACAGTTTGCCCTCGACGCGCGTCACGATGTGCATGACGTGACTGTAACGCTCGATGGTCATCAGTTCCTTCACCTGCACGCTGCCGAAATCACAGACGCGCCCGATGTCGTTGCGCGCGAGGTCCACGAGCATGACGTGTTCGGCGCGCTCCTTCGGATCGGCGAGCAGTTCCTTTTCGAGCGCGGCGTCTTCGGCCTCGTTCTTCCCGCGGCGACGCGTGCCGGCGATGGGACGGATCTCAATCTGGTTTTCCTCGCAGCGCACATGGATTTCCGGCGACGCACCAACGAGCGAAAAACCCTCCAGTTCCAGCAAGAACAGATACGGCGACGGATTGACCGAACGAACCGCCCGATAAATATCAATGGCCGACGCCTTGACCGGCGCGGAAAATCGCTGCGAACCGACCACCTGGATGATGTCGCCGGCCGTGATGTATTTCTTGGCGGCGAGGACGTTCGCGTGGAATTTCTCCGGCGTTACATTGGACTCGAACGCGACCGGCGGGATTTCCGATGGCACGGTCGCGGGTTGATGTTCACTCGGCTGTTCGAGCAGGGAGATGATCCGGTCAATCTCGCTCGTCGCATCTTCGTAAGCATCCGCCGGCGACGTCGCGTCATCGAGAATTGCGTTGACCAGGATTGTGATCATCTGCGCGACGCGGTCAAAAATCAAAAGCTGGTCGGCCACGAGGAAATACATCACGGGCGTTTTCAGTTCATCATGCGACGGACGCGGCACGACGGGTTCGACGTCGTGGATGAATTCATAGCCGATGAAGCCGACCGCGCCGCCGGTGAATCGCGGCAGGCCCGGCAGCGCGACCGAGCGATATTTCTTCATCACGCGCTCGACGACTTCGAGGCCGTCGCGGACGGATTCCCCCTCACCCCGTCCCTCGCCCCCAGTGGGGGAGAGGGTGGCGAAGCCGGGTGAGGGGGAAACCGTGAACAATTCCACGACCTTGCCGTTTTCGATGACTGCCACGCGGTTGCCGGTCTGTTTGATGACCGCGCGCGGGTTGCAGCCGACGAACGAGTAGCGGCCCAGATGTTCGCCGCCCTCGACGGATTCAAAGAGGAAGGATTCGCCCGCGCCGCGGATTTTGCGATAGGCCGAGAGCGGCGTTTCAATGTCCGCAAGCAACCGGCGCGTGACGGGAATGAGATTTCCCTGCGCGGCCAGCTTCAAAAATTCGTCCAGCGTCGGTGAATACATGGAGATATTTTTAGCCGAAGCCCGGAGAAAACAAAAGCAGGAAGCCGCAGGCAACCGCGAAATGCCTCAGCCACGCGAATGGCTTCAAGGAAGCCCGTAGGGCTGCAGCCGTAGCGGCTTTCGGGAGAAAGCCGCCATTTGTAGAGAAAGAATTTTTGCGGCGCTCTGCCGAGACGCCGCTACGCCAACGGCGAAGCCGTAAGCGGAATATCACGTGAATCGGCTTGGAAAAAGTTTGGGTTGGTGGTTTAGTTGGCGGAACAAAAGGCGGTGACCCAAGCCATGAAACCCACCAAAATTCTGTTGCTGGCTGCGACTATGCTTGCGCCGGTTAGCTTTGTATCTGCTCAAACTTGGACACAGACCGGCGCGCCAGACCTGGGCTGGGGATCGGTGACTATTTCGGCGGATGGAACCAAGCTGGCCGCAATAGCCGGATCAGGATCGCAGTGGAATGTGATTTGGAATTCGACCAACTCAGGGATGACCTGGACATCAAATAGTATCCAGAGCTTGTCGCCGGCAGGACGATTTACAGCTGTTGCAATGTCTGCCAGCGGTGAGAAACAAGCCGCCGTGGCGAATGCCAACGCCATTTATACCTCAACCAATTATGGAGCGACTTGGGCTTCAAATAGCGTTCCATCTCAACCGTGGTTTAAAATTGCCTCATCAGCAGATGGGATAAAACTCGTGGCGGCACCGGGGAGTGCGGGCAATGGCTCGATTTATTTTTCGACCGACTCGGGACAAACGTGGACGCGAGCCAACGCGCCAGATACAAATTGGGTGTCCGTTGCTTCTTCGGCAAATGGCAGTAATTGGGTGGCGTCCGTTGAGGCGTATTCGCCACCCGGCGGTTCGATTTATACTTCGACAAATTGCGGACTTGATTGGACATTGACCGCAGCACCAAACCTTCAGTGGCTTTCCGTTGCCTCATCAGCAGATGGAACTAAACTTCTGGCGGCGGGGACAGGAGAATCCGATACGACAGGACATGCATATATTTACACATCGACAAATTCGGGTGCCACTTGGATTTCCAACGTCGTGCCCAATGCCTTTTGGTCTAGCGTCGCCAGTTCGGCGGATGGCCGGACTTTGGCGGTGGCGGCCATTTTTGATTTATATGGAGGACCTGGCTTTATTTATACTTCCACAAATTCAGGAGTGGCTTGGATTTCAAACAGCGTGCCTAGCCAAAGCTGGCATGGCATCGCCTTATCGGCAGACGGTGGCACATTGGTTGCGGCAGGTGGTAGCTCATTCTCAAGTGGCGGCATTTATATTTTACAGACTGCTCCTGCACCAGAATTGAACATTTTGCATTCGACCTCCAATCTCTCGCTTTCCTGGCTGATTCCTTCCACCAATTTTGTTGTGCAACAAAGCTCCAACCTGGCTTCGTGGACGGACCTAACGAATCCGCCTGCGCTCAATCTCACCAACTTGCAGAATGAAGTGACTCTGTCACCGTCCAATTGCAGCAGTTTTTACCGGCTCAAAACGCCGTGAGGAAAAGCTCCAAATTCCAAGCTCCAAACTTCAAACCGTGTTCGGTTGATGTTTGGAGCTTTTGATTTGGAATTTCTCTGGAGCTTGGATGTTGGTGTTTGGAGTTTTTATTTCAACAACTCTTCCGCGATCTGCACCGCGTTGAGCGCCGCGCCCTTGAGCAGTTGATCGCCGGCCACCCAGAAGCACAGGCCGTTGTCCAAGGCGCAGTCCACGCGGAGGCGGCCGACTTCACAGTTGTCCTTCTCGGAAGTGAACAGCGGCATCGGATATTTTTTATTCTCCGGCTCGTCCACGAGGTCGAGGCCGGGCGCTTTCTTCAGAACGGCGCGCGCGGCTTCCACGGTCACGGGCTTTTCGAATTCCGCGCTCACGGCGATGGAATGAGAACGATACACCGGCACGCGCACGCAGGTCACGCTGGCGCGGAACGCCGGGTGATGCATGATCTTGCGGCCTTCGTTCTCCATCTTCATCTCTTCCTTGGTGTAACCGCTCGGCAGAAAGGAATCCACCTGCGGCAGCACGTTGAAGGCGATCTGGTGCGGATAGACTTCCTTCGTCACCGGGTTTCCGGCGACGACCTGTCCGACCTGCCGCTTCAATTCTTCGATCGCCTGTGCGCCCGTGCCGCTCACGGCCTGGTAGCTGGAGGCGAATACACGCTTCACGCCGAACGCCTGGTGCAGCGGATACAACGCCATGAGCGTGATGGCCGTGGTGCAATTCGGGTTGGCGATGATGCCCTGGTGCTGCTTCACGTCAGCCGCGTTGATCTCGGGCACGACGAGCGGGACGTTGGGGTCCTGCCGGAATGCGCTGGAATTGTCCACCACCACGCAGCCGGCCCTGGCCGCGATGGGGGCGAATTCCTTGGAAATGCCGCCGCCCGCGCTGAACAGCGCGATGTCGATGCCGGCGAACGAATCCTTCGTGAGTTCCTGAACCGTGACCTCCTGGCCTTTGAACTTGAGCTTTTTGCCCACGGAACGCGCCGAGGCAAGCAAGGTGAGTTTGCCCACGGGAAAATTTCTTTTTTCCAGGGTCTTGAGCATTTCGATGCCGACCGCGCCCGTCGCGCCGACCACGGCCACATGAGGATTTCGGTTCATAAAGGGCGTGAAGCATACCAGAAATCACCCTTGCGTCAATCACACCAGCCGGGACCCAACACATTTTCTTTCTAAATCGGATTGACCGGCCTTGCGGGATATGACGAAATGATAAACCTAAATTTTTTCAGATGCCGAAAGCTGCAAATCGAAACGGAAACAGCCCGCGCGCGGGCACGACGAAATACGACGCCCACCACAAGGTGCTGTCGCAAACCTACGGCGCGTTCGCGGATCTCCGCCGCGAACTTTCCGATTCCAAGACCACCGTGCATGAGCGCGAGGAGATGTTGCGCAGCTTCGCGACCTGTCCCGATTCGCAGCGCGCCTGGTTGCTGCTGGAGGATTATTTCGAAAAGCTGCTGCTGTCGCGCAAAGATTTCCCCGACACGAACTGGTGGCCGCGCCTGCTGCATGCGACCGGCAAAACCCGCCTCGAGGAACTCGCGTTTTTATTTTTGCGCGCGAAACGTTCGGTGCCGCCGGAATTGTCGGCGCACGCGAGCCTGGACCGTTTTGCGAAGGCCGAGGAGGCCGAGCAGGAAGTGAAGCTCGTGCAGGAACTGGAACGATGGCTCGCGCCGTCCGCGATGCCGCTGCTCGACACGCCGCGCGCCACGCTCCGCGTCGTCTGCCGCGTGCAGGCGGGTGAAGACGAACCGTCGCATCACCGGCTCGCGGTGCAATTTCTTCTGTCGCGTCCGCGCACGGGCGAGAAGGCGCGCACCCTGCGCGAGATGATCGACCTCGTCGTTCGCGCCACGCATGAGCAGGAATTGTTTCCGCCGAACGACTGGGAATTCATCCAGTGGATTGCGGACACGCACCGTCAGCGCAACGACGGCGCGGACACGCTGGTGTTGTCGGACGCGGAACTGCTGCAATGGCTCGCGCGCTGGGGCCACACGAACCGTCTCGAACTCGCCGACAACGGCCAGCCGCTGCACTTCCAGGGACAGGTCGTCGCGCTCACGCCGCATCTCGAAAATGGCGACAAGGAACTTTCCTTCACGCACCGCATCGCATTGCCGGGCGGCGAAAATCATTCCGTCGCCAACGTGAAGTTCTTCAATCACCAGCCGCCGCTCGCTTTGGTGGGCAACACGTTTTTCCTGCTGCGCAACGCGCCCCCGTCGCCCGTGCTGCGGCATCTGGTCAATCAGCCGTCCGTGCCGGTCCGCAAATTGAGCCACCGGCTGCTGCTGCATCTGCGCAAGACGCAGTCGAATCACGGCGTGGATTGGGAAAGCCTGTGCATCGCGCATCCCGCGACGCCGCAGTTTGTTTTTGAACTGCTCGACGAAACTGTCCGCCTGCGATTGCTCGCGAAAAGTCTCCGCGACAAGAGCACCTGGTTCTGGAACGGCCACGAATGGCAGCGCAGCGGCGACGCCTCGTCGCCGTCCGCGAATGTAAAATCCGCGGCGGGGGCGTCGCCGCCACGCTCTGGCAAGCCGGAGATTCTCGACGATCCGCGCCTCGAACCCGCCACGCAATGGCTGCGCCGGCTCGACTGGTTCACGCCGGAATCCGGCCTGTGGATCGGCGACGCGAATGAAAACTTTCTCGACTCGCTCGCCGGCGCGTGGGCGACGCGTCCACCGGAAGCGGAATTTCTCGGCAATCCGGCGTTTCACCGGCTCTTTCTCACGCCGCGTTTACTCAAGCCCAAGTTGATCGTCAAGGGCAGCGGCATTGACTGGCTCGCCGTTTCCGCCGAATGGGAACAGGAAGGCTTGAAACTTTCCAAGGCCGACCTCGAACGGCTCGCGAGCGCAACGGGACGTTTTGTGAAGCTGCCGAATTCCGGCTGGGTCGAACTCGACACCGCCGCCGTGCAGGGCGCGCACGAGGCGATGGCCGAAATGGGCGTGGAAGGCCTCATCGCCGTGCCACAGCGCATCGGATTGGAAAACGTCGCGCACCTGGACGAGGACGGCTTGACGCGCTTCGTGGATTCGCCGGAAGCGCTGGCCTTACGCGAGCGCGTCCGCGATTTCAAGGGCATTCCCTCGATTGATCTGCCGAAAGCGTTGCAGGCGGAATTGCGGCCCTACCAAAAGGACGGCTTCGACTTTCTCGCGCATCTCGTGCAGATCAAGCTCGGCGGCATTCTCGCCGACGACATGGGCCTTGGCAAAACGTTGCAAACCCTGACGTGGCTGGGCTGGCTCAAGGAACGCAACACGAAAAATCCCAAGCCGTCGCTGGTGATCTGCCCCGCCTCCGTGCTGCACAACTGGCGGCGCGAGGCGGAAAAATTCACCCCGAACCTGAAGGTGCTCGTGCTCGAAAGCGGTGCGGCGCGGCACAACTTACGGAAGCAGATTCCGCAGAACGACATCATCGTCACGAATTACGCGCTGCTGCGGCGTGATCTCGAGGAGTTGAACAAGTTCGCGTTCCGCGCGGTGATCCTCGACGAGGCGCAGTTCATCAAGAATCCCGGCGCGCAGGTCACGCAATCCGTCAAGCTGCTCAAATCGGAGAACCGCATCGCGCTCACCGGCACGCCGCTGGAAAACCGGCTGCTCGATTTGTGGAGCATCGTGGACTTCGTCCAGCCCGGCTATCTCGGCAATCAGGAACATTTCCTCGACACCTACGAACCCAAGGGCGGCGAAAATGCCGGGTCCGAACAGCGCATCGCGCGCAAACGGCTTTCGGCGAAATTGCGTCCACTCCTGTTGCGCCGCTTGAAAAAGCACGTCGCGAAAGATCTGCCCGACCGCATCGAGGAACGCCGCGATTGCCCGCTCGGCGACGAACAGCGGAAGCTTTACCTCGCCGAACTGCGCCGCAGCCGCGACCAGATCATGCACGCCGTGCAGGAGCAGGGCCTCAACAAAAGCAAGATGCACGTCCTCGCCGCGCTCACACGGTTGCGACAAGTCTGCTGTCATCCGTCGCTCGTCGGCAGCGACACCGCGTCCGGCAAAACGGAGACGCTGTTTGAATTGCTCGACCCGCTCATCGCCGATGGCCAGAAAGTTCTCGTCTTCTCGCAGTTCGTGCAGATGCTGCAACTGCTCGAGAAGGAATGCGCCACGCGCAACATCCACACGCACATCCTCACCGGCCAGACGAAGGATCGTCAGGCGGTGGTGAACGCGTTCCAGGCCGACAAGGGCGCGGGCGTGTTCCTGTTGAGTTTGCGCGCGGCGGGCACCGGCTTGAATCTGACGAACGCCAGCTATGTAGTGCTTTACGATCCGTGGTGGAACCCGGCGGTCGAGGCGCAGGCCATTGACCGTTCGCATCGCATCGGCCAGACCAACACCGTGAACGCCTATCGTCTGATCGCACCCGGCACGGTCGAGGAAAAAATCTGGGAACTGCAACAGAGCAAGGCGCAGACGATCGCCGACGTGCTCGGCGAAGAAGGCTTCGCCCGCAGCCTCACGACGACGGATCTGGAATATCTGTTTGCGGAGGATTGAGCGGTGTTGGGATGAATGGGTGAACGTCCGCCCTTACCCTGACCCTCTCCCCCGAGGAGAGGGGATAGCTTCGGCATGGCTTTGAAAATTCGGCCGACCACCTTGCGAATCCAGCGCTGGATTTCTCCAAGCCGCAGGAAACGTTCCTCCCTCTCCCCGGGGGAGAGGGCCGGGGTGAGGGCGAGTGTTACCAATAAAATCATTCTGGACAGTCACGGGCAGCCTCACGACGACGGATCTGGAGTATCTGTTCGCGGAGGATTGACGCGCGAATCGCTGTAGGTAGCACCCGCCTCCGGCGGGTGTCAATCCGGCGTCCCGCCGGAGCGGCGAGGCGTGTGGATTGGCGGAATGCTGTCTGACTCAACCTGCGCTCTGGCTCGCCACGCGTTTCGGGCGCGACGCCCGAAACTACCCGCGAGACGCGGGTGCTACACAGAAATTACGGCACCTGTAAGCGGATTCAAAAATCATTCTGGACAGGCAGTGGCATAGGAAATACGGTAGCCGGAGAAGCTGGACGTTCCAGCCGCCGCCTTTGCGTAGGCTGACCAGACTGGAAAATGAAATGTTGAATGGTGACGGACAGAAACTTAAATGCAAAACACCCCCCCGAATCTGGAGATTTGATAGGCTCCAAAACTGGTGGCCGATTAAGCGTTAGGCCACATCACACACTTTATGGAAAAGGTCGTCATCTTTGTGATTCCGATGGTTCTGACCATTCCTATTGCCGTTTTGTTTTGCTGGTTCCGCTCGCGGCGCAAGTTGCGAGTTTCATTTGGGACAGTTTTCTTCAGTGCTTTCGTCGTGACATTTTTCTGGCTTGGCTTTGCTACGCAGTGGGACATTTACACGATTAGGTTTTGGGATGGATCTCTTGCGAAAGCTCCAGACCGAGGATTGTTTCTCAGGATTATAGCCATGACGATTATCATGTGTGCTTTGCCGGCGCTTGGAGTAGTTCATTATTATCAGCGTCAGAGCAAAAAAGATGACCAAGTGGCCTAATTAACTGATACGCTCCACACCTGATTCCCTTCGCCCCGTCACTCATACCTCAACGACTCGATCGGATCCAGATTCGCCGCCTTCCACGCCGGGTAAGTGCCGAAGACAACACCGACCACGGAACAGATACCCAGCCCGAGCGCGATCCAATCGAACGGAATCACGGGCGGGACTTTCATCAGCCAGGCGACACTGTTGCCGCCCAAGATTCCAAGCCCCACGCCGATGACGCCGCCGACTTCGCAGAGCACCACCGCTTCCATGATGAATTGCGTCATGATGTTCCGCTTCTTTGCGCCGATCGCGCGGCGGATGCCGATCTCCCGCGTCCGTTCTGTCACCGAGACGAGCATGATGTTCATGATGCCGATGCCCGCCGCGATGAGCGCGATGGAACTGACCACCGCCACGCCGAAGCGCACGGCGCGGGTGAAGGTGTTGAACTGTTCGATGAGCGAATCGTTCGAGAACAGTTCAAAGTCATCTTCCGCACCGGGCGGAACTTTGCGCGCGTTGCGCATGATGCCGCGCACCTGTTCGACGCAGTCGTCGTAGCTGGCCGAGTCGCGCGCCTGCACCAGGATCGTGAGGTCCTCCCACCAGCGGCCGTAACGGTTGAGCGCGGTGGTGATGGGAATGACGGCGAAATTATCCTGGTCACCGGTTTGCGCACCGCCCTTGGGCGCGATCACGCCGATCACCGAGTAGTTGATGCCATTGAGCTTGAGCTGTTCGCCGATGGGCAGGCCGAGCGGGAAAACCGTTTTGGCCAGGCTGTCGCCGATCACGCAGACGTTGCGGGCGCTGTCCACGTCGCTCTCCATCAGTCCGCGGCCCTCCGCGACGAGCCAGTTTTTTGCGGGAAAACTGCCGGGCGTTTCGCCGAAGATGTTGACGTTGGGCGGCGTTTTTTTGTAGCGCGTCTGGACCTGGCCGCTCCAGAACTTGCCCTCGATGCCAACGCTGCTGGCGAGGCTTGCTTTATCGGCCACCTGCCGGCCCTGCGCGAGGGAAATATATTTCCGCCGCCAATATTTCTCCCGGTCGGAATTGTTTCCGAACTGGATCTCCGGCTCGCGCTGGATCGCAAACGTCTGGCTGCCCAGCTGGCTGATCTCCGATTCGATGTTCTGCTTGAGCACGCGCATCGCGGTCATCACGACGATGATGGAAAAAACGCCGATCAACACGCCGAGCAACGTGAGCGCCGAGCGCAGCTTGTGCGACGCGAGCGCGTTCATGGCCATCGTGAAACTTTCCCGGGCCTCGGCCAGCAGCAGGGTTGGTTTGTGCAGTTTCATTTGCTACGAGCTGCCGGGAGGATGATCGGATGAGTGGATTGTTGGATGAATGGATTATTGGATAAACGAGCGTGTCGCCCATCCAATAATCCGAAATGTCTCAAAAACGATGCAGCCAACAGGAGCGCGGGCGGCTTGCCTGCGCGATGCAAAGGTTGGAACTCGCGGGCGAGCCGCCCGCGCTCCTGTCCAAATCCACCAATCCATTTATCCAAAAATCCATTCATCCATTTTGGAGGTCATCACTCATTACGGAGCGCATCCACGGGGTTCATCCGCGCCGCGCGCCAGGCGGGCAGAAAACCGGAGATCAATCCGGTCAGCAGCGACACGATCAGCGACATGACCACGATGTTGAACGAAAGTGACGTCGGCAAAATATGTTTCACCGCCAGCGTCGCAAGCCACGCGATGCCCAGCCCGATGACGCCGCCGATCAGGCAGATGCACGCGGCCTCGATGAGAAATTGCAGCAGGATCGTCCGGCGTTTGGCGCCGATGGCTTTGCGGATGCCGATTTCCCGCGTCCGTTCGGCCACCGAGACGAACATGATGTTCATGATGCCGATGCCACCAACGAACAGCGACAGGCTGGTGATGCAAAGGCCGATGACCGCGATCCGTCCCGTGACGCGATGAAACATCTCGACGATCTGATCCTGCTGGTTGATGGCGAAATCATCCCCCTGGTTCGGTGCGATGTGGCGGACCTGGCGCATCGCCTGGCGCAATTCCTCGCGTGCTTCATCGAGTTGCACCAGTCCCTTGACCTTCACGTGGATATCAATGGACGGGCGGTTCCAGATTGCCGCGAGAAACTGGCGCAAGGGAACGATGATGCGGTTGTCCAGGCTCCAGCCGAGCATGGTCCCTTGTTTCTCCATGATGCCGACCACCTCATACGACTGGTCCTCGATTTTGATTTTTGCGCCGAGCGGCGATTCACCCCGAAACAGATTGGTCGCCACTTCGCTGCCGATGACGCAGATCGGACGGCCGCCCTCGGCATCGGCGGCGGTGAGGAACCGGCCCTGGGCGATGCCCACGCCGCTGGTGTCTTGATATTCCTCCGTGGTGCCAATGATGAAGGCGGTGTTGGCGCTGCGATCCTTGTATTTCACCGAGTCACCCATGTCCGTCGCCACGGGGGCGACGGCGAACAGGTCGAGCCGGCTGGCCAGTGCCTCGGCCTCCGCCAATCGGATGGGCCGGCGCTTCTGCGATTTCAGCCAGGTGTTTTCGGTGTTCTCATTGATCCAGCTGTTGCGCTGGATGTAAAACACATCGGCGCCCAGCGAGGAAATGCTCTGCAGAAATGCCTTGTCCAAGCCCTCGATCGCCGCCGCCATCAGCGTGACGGTGACGATGCCGATGACGATGCCCAGCGTGGTGAGCGACGAACGCAGCTTGTGCGCCCGGATGGCGTCCCAAGAGATGCCGAAACCCTCGCGCAGTTCGGAGAGGAAATTCACTGGATGGGTGGATTAATGGATGGTGGATGGGTGGGGGGCAATGTGTCGCGCCAGTCGTCGGTCTGCCGTTTATGTTCCAATGATTCGATGAGTCGCAGCAGTTTGTTTTCCACCTCGTAGTGCAGTTGATCCAAGCTCTCAAAATCATCTGCGGAAATAATTTTAACCTTTTGCAACCCAATCGCGCGGGTCAGCGTTTCGGCCAGCGAACCTTTGGCGATGTAGAGAAATTGAATGTATTCCGGCAGCGAACGCCGGCCATAACCCTCCGCAATGTTTGCCGATACCGATTGTGCGGCGTCTCGGAACTGCGATTTCAGTTTGAAATCTGAAACGCAATCGGACAATTGAAACGCCAGCGCAAACAAATCCAGCCCGCGCTGCCACGCTTCAAGTTTCATGTAGCCGCGGTTCAAATTCCGTCGCTTCGTGTATTCCATAAAATCAAAACGGATGGTTGGATTTTTGGATGACTGGATTAGTGGTCCGGCGCGTTTATCCAACAATCCAATAATCCATTCATCCACTCATCCGGTGCCGTGCGGCACCTTCTCATCGCTGGCGATCAACCCGTCGCGGATGCGGATGATCCGGCGGGCCAGCCGGGCCACCTCTTCCTCGTGCGTGACGACGATGATGGTGTTGCCTTTGCTGGAAAGTTCCTCGAACAGCGCCATGATTTCCGCGCCCGTCTTGGAATCCAGATTCCCCGTCGGCTCGTCCGCGAGCAAAATGGAGGGCCGGTTCACAAGCGCGCGCGCGACCGCGACGCGTTGCCGCTGGCCGCCCGAAAGTTCGGTGGGCTTGTGATGAATGCGATCCGCCAGTCCGACGTTCGCCAGCGATTCGAGCGCGATTTTCCGCCGCTCCTCCGATGACACGCCGGCGTAAATCAGCGGCAGCTCCACATTGTGCAGAGCGTTTGACCGCGCGAGCAGATTGAACGTTTGAAAGACAAAACCGATTTCGCGATTGCGGACTTCGGCGAGCTGGTTGTCGCCCATCTCGCTCACGTTGGTCCCGTTGAGTTCGTAACTGCCGGAGGTGGGCGTATCGAGGCAGCCGAGCAGATTCATCAAGGTGGATTTGCCGGAGCCGGACGGCCCCATGATGGCGACGTATTCGCCGCGCTGGATCTCCAGCGACACGTCGCGCAGCGCGTGGACGGTCTCCGTGCCCATCTGGTAGCGCCGCGAAATATTTTGCAGGCGGATCAGGCTCATGCAGAGAATTAAAAATTAAAAATTAAAAATGCAAAACGACCTCTCACGGGGCGGTTTTTTAATTTTGCATTTTTCATTTTGAATTCACGTCCACTTCAACCGCGCCTTTGACTATTTTTTTGCCGTCGGCCAGGTCGCGGCTGATGGCTTTGTAACCGCCGGTGACAATCTCCTGTCCCTCCGTGATGCCATCGGTGATCTCCCAGTAATTGTCGTCGCAGATGCCGATCTTCACCGGCGCCATCTTCACGTGATCCCCTTCGACGACGAAAACGACTTCGCTCAATTTGGACGCCGAATCCTTCTTCTTGTCCGCAGCGCCGGCGTTGGTGGCGGCAGCGGTATTGTTCGAGGCGCTGACGGCGTTGGTAGCCGTGAGTGCATTGGTCGCTGAACTGAGTTTGTTCGTGGCGGAACCGGTTTTTTTGTCCGCCGGTTTCGGCGGCCGCGTCGTGACGCTGGCCAGCGGCACGGTCAGCGCATTCGTGCGGTAACGGGTCTCGATCTCGGCGGTCACGGACATGCCGGGGCGGAAGAATTCTTTTTCGTTGATGTGGATGCGCACCTCAAACTTCGTGGCCTCCTGCGACTGGCTGCTGGTGTAGGCGCTGGCGGTCTGGCCGGAGCCCTTGGAGGAGTTGGCGATCTGCGTGACCGTGCCGGGAAATTTCCTGTCTTTGAACGCGTCCACTTCCAGCCGCACTTTCTGGCCGGGCTGGATGAGCACCACGTCCATTTCGCCGATGTCCACGCGTGTCTCCATTTCGTTCAGGTCGGCGATGGTCATGATCTCCGTGCCGGCGTTCTGCACCGTGCCTAGGACGCGTTCACCCACCTGCGATTTCAGCCGGCACACCGTGCCCTCGAGCGGCGCAACAATGGTCGTCTTGGCCAGTTGCTCATCCGCGCTGGCCACGGAGGCCTGCGCCATCTCCACCTGATGCAGCGAACTGTTCAATTGCGCCTTGGCCACATCACGGCCGGTCTTGAAGCCGATGTAATCCGCTTCCGAAATCAGCTTGCGGTCGAACAGCTCCTTGTTGCGCTTGTAATCCGCTTCGGCCTTTTCCAGGTTCGCTTCCGCAGTGGTCTGGCCGTTGAGCGACGATTCGTAGGACGCCTTGCTTTGATTCACCGCCGCCACATAAAAATCGGGTTTGATCTTCAGGAGCAGGTCGCCCTTGTGGACGAACTGGCCTTCCTGGACGGGCAGCTCGGTGATTTCGCCGCTGACCTCGGCGCTGATCGGCACCTGGATGACCGGCTGGATTTTGCCGTTGGCCACGACAACCTCCGTGAGATTGCGGCGCGTGGCTTTTTCCGTCTGCACCGTGATGACCGGCACGCGCTTTTTGAAGATCGCCACCAGCGTCAGTGCCACCAGCGCGACGACGATGGCCGTCAGGATTAGGAACTTTCTCCGCTTTTTGGGGTTGGGCATGGTCAGAGGTTTGGGGGACGTTGCATCATTTCGTTCACATTGCCATCTGACCGAATCCAATCACAATGAAAAACAGGCTGAAAGCCAGCCAGTAGAGACCGACCAGCAGCAGCGTTTTGGGGAATGGCGCGCCCGTCACGCGGGCCAGGCCGCAGGCGGCCACGACGACCTGCCAGAAGTTGAAAACATTGGCGGCGGCGAGCAGCATGTGCGTCTTGTTCTTGAAATCAATCTGGCCCACCAGCAGCGCGAGGCTGGGCGTCGCGCCGAGTTTTCCCGTGATCACCGTCAGCAGAACGCTGACCGCCGCCCCGAGCACGAGAATCATGGTGGCCAGACCCGCGATCTCGACGGCTTTGATGAAGGGAAATTTGATCTTCAAAAACCACTGTCCCATCAGCCATAAAATGAACGCCCACCAAAAGATGTGGATGAAACTGCCGACGACCGCGCCCACGCTGCCAAAGACGGTCATCATGCCCGGCCCGGTGAACTTGTCTATGGCTCCCATCGCCTGATCGGCCTGGGCCTGGGTGAGCTTGCCGGCCTTGACCTGCTGATCCATGGCTTTCTCCTGCTGGTCGTGGATCTGCTGGATGATGGTGGGCTGCGAAAAGATGACAAAGGCGGAAATCACCCCGACCACGACATAGATCAAGGTCGGCACGAGCCAGTTGGCCGTGCTGGGTTTGGAGTTTTTGACCTCTTCAAAAACCTCGCCGGGCGCCGCGAAGACATTCAGCAGCCGCGACCCGATGCTGGTTGCGGGCGTGGTTGCTTCCGGAGCGGGATGGGGAGGGGCGGTTTCCATTTGATTCCGTGTAGGTAGACCAAGGCAGGATGAATTCGTCACAAGATTTTGTCCAGCGCCAATGGGATGCCTGTGTGATGAATGGAGGGACGTCCGCCCTCACCCAACCCTCTCCCCCAGGAGAGGGCTTTCACGTTCCCGGTGTCTTGAAAAATCATGCGCGGGATTGGCCGGACAGTCAGCCGATCAACCAGCAGTATTCACTGGCTGTTCCCTCTCCCGGCGCGTCGCGCCGTAGCAACGCGAAGGCGGAGGGAAAGGGTCAGAGTGAGGGCGGACGTTGCACCAAAATCAACCTCGACAGCCATGGACGGCCGGAATAGGGTGGCCGCATAAAAGTTTAATATCCGAACTACGGTTGTGTAATTACAGTTAGGCCGACTACCACGCCATGTATTTCCCTGACCTGACACCATACGAATACTATGTCGAGGAAGACGACGCACCGACTCTAAACGTCGGATGGCTCGATGCCACACACGAATTTGCCAAAGGCACTCCCCCTCCCGGTTTCTTGGATCGTCTTCGGTTTTTATCCCGCACTCGGGTGAAGCAGATGCGAGGATTCCAGGTCTGTCCATTTTGCCCCGAGCTTCGCACGCTCCTGAAGCCCGGCAATTGGAGCGAGCAAGACCGGGCTTTGTATGACTCGTGTTTCAAGGATGGGCGTTTCAGCTCTGCGGAGATTCGTGTTAGCTGGCAGGACGGTCGCACCTATGCATCGCCCGTTATGATTTTGCACCACGTTCAGGTTCACGGCTATCTTCCACCCAAAGATTTTATTGAGGCGGTTATGCAAACCGTTTCAGTTACATCGAATGAAGTTGCCTCATTTTAACCAGCGGGAGGCACGTATCTTCTCAGGGCCGCATGCGAAGCCGAAGACGCCTGAATTGATCCGCCCGCGGACATTGCTTTTTGAACGCGATTGGCCTATTGGTTTGTGGCTTTATGGCCGCACCCGAAAACATTGTCACGATCCGCAACCTGTCGAAAGTTTATGCCCAGGGCGAAATCCAGGTCACCGCACTGGATAACATTTCGCTCAACATCGCGCTGGGCGAATTTCTCACACTCATGGGACCCTCCGGTTCCGGCAAGTCCACCTTGCTCCACATCATCGCCGGCGTGGACCGGCCCAGCAGCGGTGAATGTCTCGTGCAGGGCGTGGACGTGACCAAGCTCAACGAATCGCAGCTCGCCGACTGGCGGAACCATAACGTCGGTTTCATTTTCCAGACCTTTAATCTGATTCCCGTCCTGACCGCGCAGGAAAACGTGGAACTGCCGCTGCTGCTCACGCGGCTGGACCGTGCGCAACGCCGCCGGCAGGTTGCGACCGCGCTGGAAATTGTCGGCCTGGCCGACCGCGCAAAGCATCTGCCCCGCCAGTTGTCCGGCGGACAGGAACAGCGCGTCGCCATCGCCCGCGCGCTGGTGACCGACCCGGCACTCATCGTCGCCGATGAACCCACGGGGAATCTGGATTCGCACAGTGCGCAGGAAGTGCTCGGCGCGCTGCAATCGCTTCGCAAAGACGCAGGGAAAACCATCATCATGGTCACGCACGATCCGAAGGCGGCCGCGTTCGGTTCGCGGAGCATTCATCTGGAAAAAGGAGAACTGAATAATGAATAAATTCAAGCACCAAGCACCAACATCCAGAGAAGCTCCAAGTTTCAAGCCTCAAAACCCGGCGAGCGGTGGATTGATCCTGGAATTGGGGGTTTGGAATTTCTCTGGAGCTTGGATGTTGGTGCTTGGTGCTTCTTGAAATGACCATCCCGACCTTCATCCTCAAGAACGCCCTGCGCAACAAACGGCGCGCGGCGCTCTCCGTTTCCAGTGTCGCGGTCAGTCTGTTTCTGCTGGTCACGCTGCAGGTGGCGTTGCGCGAACTCACGATGCCGCCGGCGAGCGCGGGCGCGGAATTGCGCGTGGCGGTGCGGAACAAGATTTCCCTGACCAATCCCCTGCCGGCCCGGCAGCGCGGCATCATCGAAAAAATCCCCGGCGTCGAGGCCGTCTCGCCGTTCACCTGGTTCGGCGGCAAATACAAAAACGAGGAAGGCATGAGCTTCGCGCAGTTCGCGATGGACGCGGACAAGCTGCGGGCCGTCTTCGGCGAGGCGAAGATGGACATGGACGGCTACGAGAAATTCAACGCGGAGAAGGATGCCTGCGTCCTCGGCAAGATCACGGCGGACAAATATCATTTGAAGGTCGGCGACCGGATCACGCTCGCGAGCACGATTTATCCGGGTTCGCTGACGTTCCAGATCGCCGGCATTTACCACGGCACGCCGGACGACCGCAACATGCTGTTTCGCCAGGATTATCTGGACGAGTCCATCGGCGAACCCGGCTACGTCGGCATGTGGTGGCTCAAGGTGAAATCCGCCGACGACATGGTGCCCGTCATCAAAGCCATCAATGCCGCGTTTCAAAACACTGCCGCCGAGGTGCGTGCCGAAAGCGAGCGCAACTTCCAGCTCAGTTTCATCTCCATGCTCGGCAACATCAAGACGCTCATCGCCTCCATCAGCACCGTGGTCGTGTTCACGCTCGTGCTGGTCACCGCGAGCACGATGAGCATGGCCGTCCGCGAACGTTTCCGTGAACTGGCCATCCTCAAGGCGCTCGGCTTCCGCCGCCGCGAACTGTTTGCGTTCATCCTTGCGGAAAGTTTCGGCCTCGCCGCGGCCGGCGCGTTGCTGGGCATCGGCGGTGCGTATTGCCTCTACACCTTCGGCGACATCCAAAAAATGACGGCCGGCATTTTTGTTTCGTTTGAAGTCACGCCGCGCATTATCGGTTATGCAGCATTTGTCGCGACGGTGCTAGGAATTGTTTCAGCCATCGCGCCGTCACTGTCCGTCGCCCGCATGAGCGTGGTGAACGGCTTGAAAACATTGGACTAAAATGGCTTTGCCGCTCACCTACAATTTCCGCAACGTCTTCGTCCGCTGGCGCGCGACGCTCGCCACGATTCTCGGCATCGGGATGGTGGTCGCTGTGTTCGTGCTGGTGCAGGCACTCGCCGTGGGCCTCGAAAAATCCGCGAGCAACACGGGCGATCCGCGCAACATCATGATCGTGCGCAAAGGTTCGACCGCCGAATCCACCAGCATGGTTTCGCTCCAGCAGTTTCAAATCCTCCGCTACTGGGAGCAGATCGCGCGCGACCAATCCGGCGCGCCGCTGATTTCCGCCGACCTCATCGCGCTCATCAGCCAGCCGCGCATTGACGGACGCGGCGAAGCGAACGTTTCCGTGCGTGGACTCAAGCTCACGGGCCTGGCCCTCCGTCCGCAGGTGAAATTGATTTCAGGCCGGTGGTTCACGCCGGGCAAGCGCGAAGTCACCGTCAGCCGGAAAATGGCGCGGCGCTTTGCCAGCTTTCACGTCGGCGACACGTTTCGCACCGGGGGCAACACGCTCACCGTCGTCGGCGAATTCGACGGCGGCAACACCGCGTTTGATTCCGAATTGTGGATGGACGCCGACGAGGCGCGCTCAATGTTTGACCGCGAAAGTTATTCCAGCCTGCTCGTGCGCGCGGCGAACCCGCAGGCGGCCACGCAAATCATTTCGCGCATCGAGGCCGACAAACGTCTGCCGCTGCTGGCCGAACCCGAGGTGAAGTATTACAGCGACCAGACCATGACGGCGTTGCCTATAAAAATTCTCGGCAACTTTCTTGCCACCGCCATGTCCATCGGCGCGGTGTTCGCCGCGATGAACACCATGTATGCCAGCGTCGGTTCACGCACGCGGGAGATCGGCACGCTGCGCGTGCTGGGCTTCCGGCGTCGCACGATTCTCGCGGGCTTCATCATCGAAGGCGCGCTGCTCGCGGCCCTCGGGGGCCTACTGGGCTGCCTGCTGGCGCTGCCGTTGCATGGCGTTTCCACCGGCACGATGAGTTTCAATTCGTTCAGCGAAACGGTTTTTGAATTCCGTATCACGCCGTGGCTGGCGGTGAAGGGCATGATTTTCGCTATCGTCGTAGGCGTCATCGGTAGCCTGCTGCCGGCCATCCGCGCGTCGCGCCTGCCGGTCATCACCGCCTTGAAATCGGTGTGACCCGGAGCGCGCCCGTCCCCGGGCGCAGCAACGTCCGCATAAAGAAGCGGCCGGCAATCTCGGAGGCTTCCGTTGAAAGCGAATTGCTGCGGCCGGGACGGCCGCGGAGCGCGGTTTGTCCCAAACCGCAGCGCGCCGCCAACCAAACCAGCGTCCGGATTTCCCCAGCCGTTCTGTGCTATCCACGCGCTGCGACCGGGGGACCGGTCGCGCTCCGTCGGGGCAATGTCAAAATACGCCCCGGCCGCACTCCGCGGTTTCAAAAACATTTCGCCCATTTGGTGGAAGTGATAAGGTTTCCAATCCTGATGAACACTGAAAAATTAAAGGACCTCCAGATCAACCCGGCGGACAAGCGCCGCCCGCAGCGCGCGTTCTGGAGCATCGTCATTGTGGTCGTGGTCGTGCTGCTGGCGACAGTGTCTTTCATCAAACCCTGGGCGAAGGACAAGCGCGAAATCGTCAACAACGACACGGCATCCGCAAGCAATTCCGTTTCCGCCAATGCCGCCGCCAGCCAGTCAACCGGCGAGACGACGACGCCAAAAAATTCCCCCGCCGCCGCCGGCAACGACCGCACGGCGCTTACGGTCAGCGGCTACATCATCAACCGCGAGCGCATCGAGCTCAGTCCGCGTTTTCTCGGCGTGGTGAAATGGATCGGCGTGAAAAAGGGCGACGCCGTGACGAACGGCCAGGTGGTCGTGCTGCTCGACGACGCGGAATATCGGGCGCGGCTCAATGAAGCGGAAGGCCACGTGGCCAACGCGAAAGTGGCGGTCGCCAAAGGCGAACTGGATTACGAGCGCATCCTGCAACTGGCCAAGACGCAGGTCGAATCGAAACAACGGGAAGACGACATGCGGTTGCAGCTCGACGCCGCCCGCGCCGCCTTGCGCGAGGCCGAGGGGGTCGCCGAACTGGCCCGGACTTATGTCGAATGGTGCACCATCCGTTCGCCGATCAACGGCGTGGTGGTGGAAAAACTCGTGAATCCCAACGAACTCGTCATGCCGCAAAGTTTCGGCGGCGGCCGCGGTCCCAGCACAGCGCTGCTGGCCATGGCTGACCCAAAGGATTTGCAGGTGGAAATTGACATGAATGAGTCCGACCTGGCGAAGGTTTCGCTCGGCCAGAAATGCCGGGTCAGTCCCGAGGCCTACCCGGACAAGAATTACGCCGGCACCGTGGCCGAGATCGCGCCGGAAGCCAATCGCGCCAAAGGCACCTTGCAGATCAAGGTGCAGATCCACAATCCGGACAAGTTTTTGACGCCGGAGTTGAGCGCGAAGGTGGAATTTCTGAAGGCGGACTGACGAACTTCCGGAGTGCGGCCGTCCCCGGCCGCTGCAACTATCGGACGCCCGCCGGCTGCGAGTTTGCGAACCGGCGTCAACGCTTGCACCTTGCAGCGCCCGGGGACAGGCGCACTCCGCAGCCGCCTTTTCGCTTGAATCAACCCCGCAAACCAACAGACTGAAGCCGCTTTGATGAGATCTTTATTTCACGCCGTCGTGGTATTCGCCATCTCCATCGCCAGCCTGTCCGCTGGCAGTGTTTTTTTGAAGATGGGCATGGACCGCTTCGGCGCGCTGACCACCGCTGGCACGCCCGCCATTCAGGCGCTGGTGAAGTCGCCGCAACTCCCGCTTGGCGTTGTGCTGATGATCATCCAGTTCGCCGGCACGCTCACGCTCTTCAAGTGGGGCTGGGACGCGAGCGTGGTAATTCCGATCATGGGCTTGTGCTATGTGGGCACGGCGATCCTCGGCAAATGGATGCTCGGCGAACCGGTCAACTCCATGCGCTGGTTCGGAATTTTTCTCATCGTCCTCGGCGTCATCTTCGTCGCCCGCTCCGTGACGCAGGCGAAAGCGCCATGATCCAAGTCGGGTATGCCGCGACCGCCGTCGTCGGAATCCTGGTTCTGATGGAGCGAATCGAACGCGCCATTCTTTTGATTCGGGGCGAGAAGGTGATGCTGGATCGCGACTTGGCGGAGCTTTATGGCGTTGAGACGCAGGTTTTGAACCAGGCTGTCAGATGAAGTCCGGCGCGCTTCCCGGTGGACTTCATGTTTCAACTGACTCCGGAAGAATCTGAACTTGTGGTCCGTTCAAGATCACAATCTGTGATCTTGAAACGGGGGAACCAACATCAAATACCAGCCCTACGCCTTCACCGAGCACGGCGCGTTGATGCTTGCGAACGTGCTGAACAGCGAACGAGCAGCGCAAACCAGCGTGCAGGTCGTCCGCGTGTTCGTGCGGCTGCGGCAGATGCTGGCTTCCAATGCCGAGTTGGCCCGCAAGCTGGCCGCGCTGGAAGAGAAATACGACGCTCAGTTCAAGGTTGTGTTCGACGCCATCCGGCAGCTAATGTCGCCGCCAGCGAAACCGAAACGGGAAATCGGCTTCCATGTGAAATATGACGACGACAAACCGAAGGCCAAAAAGCGGTGACCAACACGGCCAAAAGCCGATGTCGTCCGAAATACAATTAAAATATTGTTGAGGGAAAACTCAGCGATTTGTGTCTTCGGGATCACTTGGAAAATCGTCTTCAGCTATGAATGGTGCATTTTCAAAACGTCCCAAACTTGGGTTGAATCTGACAGAAATCGCCCCTGTTGGGCCATCTCGGTGCTTCCAAATAGTCGCCTTCATTCGAACAAGTCCATCTTCGGTCGTTCTGTCATTCTCCCAATCATCATCGTGATCCTTTTCAAGGATTAAGACGACATCAGCGTCTTGTGCAATTACAGATGAATCGAGGGCGTCAGAAGGTTTTGCCCTCCGTTGGCTTTCACCTGAAGTTGGCAGACCGCACACAATAACAACCGGTATCATCAGTTCTTTAGCCAGTGCTTTCAGACTGATTGAGATATCTGATACCGTCGCCTCGCGGTTGAGTTCAGCTCGGCGCGAAGTAGCACGGATGAGTTGCATGTAATCAATTACTAGAAGTTTGATGCCATAGACCGATTTCATTCGTCGAGCCCTTGCAACAATATCGTCCACTGTGAGACTTGGTGAATCATCAATATAAAGATGGGCGTTTGATATTCTTCCTGCGGCTTGCGTCAATAAAGGGAAATCTCGTTCCGCTAGGAAACCTTCACGAAGACTTCGTATATTAACTTTCGCTCGCATGCATAGAATCCGCAAAACCGCGCTTTCTGCAGTCATGTCGAGACTGATCATGCCAACAGGCATTTTTTTTTCCACGGCCACATGGTTTATGATATTTAGGCTAAAAGCTGTTTTGCCGAGGGACGGGCGCCCCATCACTGCAATTAATTTTCCGTTCTCAAATCCCATGAGTAGCCGGTCGAGATCGTCAAAGCCGGTTGGAATGCCAACAAGGGACTGGTTATCAAACCAGCTTTCGATATGTGCGAGTGCCGCTTGAACAGTTGACTTTGCGGGCTTTGCAAATTTTTCAGTCTGTTCAATGGAAAGGTCGTCTTTTTGAACTGCGGCCGTCGGGGGTGACATCGTTCGTCCAGCGTTTACAAGCTCCTGCACGTCCGTTTCGAGTGCATCGGCAATAAGTTTCAGTGTTGAAGATCGAATTGCTCCGCGCTTTTCTGACAGAACTTTCGAGACCAAGGATTGCGAAACTCCAGCCTTAATCGCTAGCAGGTGCTGATTCATTCCACGCTTCTCCATTTGCTTGGCAATTCGATGGGCGAGAATGTCCCGATTTTCAATGTGAACGTTCATGGTGCAAGGGTTATACGAACTCTTCCGTCTCCGTCAGCAGCTAGCTTTATGTCTAAAAGTTCCCGCCAATCTGAAATATTCCGAATTGAGACAGAAGCCCCCATCCAATTTTTCGGGACATTAACTAACCCGCGTTGGTCGGAATAAAAAACAGATCCATTTTTGCCCACAATTGCGACCTGTTGTGGTTTGCCTGAACGATCAGAAATGAATATCAAGTTTTCTGAGTTGGCATTGGCAGGGGAAGGTATAACCCAAATTACAACACCCCAGATAGCTCCAAAGAATATTACAAGAAAACTGGCTGCGGCGAGGGCATTGGCAGGCTTTAATAGCCAGCGGCTCTTTACGGCCCTAACTTTGTCTATGCCTATATTTGCTTCTTCTCCAGCACGCATTTCTTAATGAAGTAATACCATTTCATATTTATTTGCAAGTTCTTTTTTACATTTTGGCGACTAATCCAATGCTCAAGATTCCATTCTGTTCATCCGGTGAATTCTGTCTCATTTTATCCGCACTGTGAGCGACGACACCATTTCATCACCGGACAGTTCCCAGCCTAAGACGCCGCACAAGCGGCGCATCCGCTATTCCGGCAAGAACCCGCGCCGGTTTGAGGAGAAATACAAGGAGCGCAATCCGCAGCGTTATGCCGACACCGTCGCCAAGGTGCTCGCGTCTGGCAAGACGCCCGCCGGCACGCACCGGCCCATCATGGTCGCGGAAATTCTCGTCGCGCTCGCGCCCCGGCCCGGCGAACTGGCCGTGGATTGCACGCTCGGCTACGGCGGTCACGCGCGGGAAATTCTCGCCCGCCTCCAGCCCGGCGGACGTTTGCTCGGCCTCGACGCCGACCCAGTGGAATTGCCGAAGACGGAAGCCCGCTTGCGCGCCGCCGGTTTCGGGCCGGAGGTTTTCACGGCGGTTCGCAGCAATTTCGCCGGCCTGCCGCAGGCGCTCACAGAATTCGGAATTCGGAGTTCGGAATTCGGAATGGGAAAGGCGGATTGCATCCTCGCCGATCTTGGTCTCTCATCGATGCAGATTGATGATCCGGCGCGCGGTTTCTCCGTGAAGACCGACGGCCCGCTCGACATGCGCATGAATCCACAGCGCGGTTTCCCCGTGTCGGCCCTGTTGCAAAAAACCTCCCCGGACGCGCTGACGAAACTGCTCCAGGAAAATGCCGACGAACCGCGCGCCAGCGAACTCGCGGCTGCGCTCGCCGGGAAAAGTTTCGCCACCACCAAAATGCTCGCCGCCGCCATCCGGGCCGCGTTGCCACGCCTGCACAAAGACGATCTGGATCTCACCGTGCGCCGCGTGTTTCAGGCGTTGCGCATTGCGGTGAACGACGAGTTTTCCGCGCTCGACATGCTGTTGCGTCATCTACCGACGTGCCTGAACCCCGGCGGACGCGTGGCGATCCTGACGTTCCATTCCGGCGAAGACCGGCGCGTGAAGAAAGCTTTCGAGGCCGGCTTGCGCGACGGGCTCTACACCGACATCGCGCACGAGGTGATCCGGCCCACACCGGAAGAACGCCACGACAACCCGCGTTCCTCGCCCGCCAAACTCCGCTGGGCGCGGAAGTAGCGGCGGACGTCTCGTCTGCCGTAGAGGGCTGGCGTCCCGCCGCCCGGAATGAACGAAGGAGAGTTTCAGCGGTTCTGAAATTTTCCAACGCGATTTGTGAGTGCGAATGTTTTATCCGCCGGGCGGGACGCCCCGGCTCTACGGCAGACGAGACGTCCGCCGCTACAGGAAAATCCGCTGTGATTTATTCCGTCCAGGTTTGCATTTTTGAAACTGCGTGTATATTGCGGCCATGCTGGCAACACCGGAACTCATTCGCGAATCGGGCCAACTCGCGCAACTCGAGGAACTGCTTCCGCGCTGGCGCGACGTGCCGCTCTATCGCGATTTGCTGGCGCGGTCCGGCTGTCCACGCGTGAATCTGGATTGTTTTCAAAGACTGCCGCTGATGGCCAAGCCGGAGATGCGGCAGAACTTTCCGCAAAACTTTCTGCCCGCCGGGGAAACGCTCGACCGGTTGCTGGAAAAGAATCTGATCGAACTGGAACACACGTCCGGCACGTCGTCGGAACGGCTGCCGGTGATTTTCGGACGCGGCTGGTGGAACGCGCAGGAAGAACGCGTGCTGCGTTTGAATGCTTTTGTCGCGCGCGTTTTGGATGAACATCCCCGCGCCCGCCGCGCCACCCTCACGTCGCCATCGTGCAACGGCCTGACGTGCCCGACCGTCTGGATGTCGCGCGAACAACGCACGATCGGCAACGCGCTGTTTGTGAATCTGGCGCGCATCCCGTTTCTGCTCGGCGAGCCGGAGCTGGCGCACATGGCGGCGGAGATCGCCGACTGGTCGCCGCAATTTCTGGATGTAGACCCGGTCCACGGCGCGCGCTTCGCGCTGTATTGCGAGCAACACGGCCTTAAATTTCCGTCGCTGAAATTCATTCTATGCAGCTACGAATTCGTCAGTGTGGTGCATCGCCGGATTCTGGAACGCGTCTTTGGCGTGCCGGTGTTCAACCTCTACGGCTCCACGGAGACCGGCCATCTGCTCATGGAAAATGAAGCGGGCGAGATGAAGCCCGGTTACGACACGGCGTTTCTCGAACTCGTGGACGCGGACGCCCGCGGCATCGGCGATCTCGTCGTGACGACGTTGACCAATGATTACATGCCTCTGCTGCGCTATCGCATCGGCGACCTGGCGGAACGGCACGTCCAGCCTTACGGAAATCGCTACATCGTTCACGGTCGCGCCCGGGATGCGCTGGTGGCGGGCGACGGGCAGCGGGTGACGACGTGGCAGGTGGATCAGTGCTTCAATGAAGCGCGCGGCATGGCGCATTACGAGTTGCGGCAGGATGAAACCGGCGTTTGCGCGCTGCGGTTCGTGCCGGAGGGCGCCGGGCCGACGGAAGAAAATTTGCTCGTGGTGACCTCGCGTCTTGAAACCTTGCTCAAATCTTCCGCCGCCATCAAAGCCGGGCCGATGCCGGTCTTGCTGCCCGCAGCTTCTGGAAAATTCCGGCTGACTTGTCGCGTGGCGGCGGATACAGTCGGCGCATGAAATTTTATTTCGCCGCCCTCACCGCATCGCTTTTCATCGCCGGGACTGCTTCGGCGCAGACCGAAGAAGGCTTCACCACTTTGTTTGACGGTAAAACTTTTGCCGGATGGGAGACGGCGACGGAGCACACGAACACCTGGAGCATCGCGGATGGCGCGCTGGTGGCGCATGGGGATCGCTGCCACCTGTTTTATGTTGGCGATGAAAAGCCGTTCAAAAACTTCGAACTGAAAGTAGATGTGATGACGGAGCCCCATTCCAACGGCGGCATTTATTTCGATACGCACTATCAGGCGACCGGCTGGCCGACGAACGGCTTCGAGTGCCAGGTCAACGTGAGCCACAGCGACTGGAAAAAAACCGGCAGCCTCTACGACGTGGCGAACCTCGGCAACACGCCCGCCAAGGACAACGAATGGTGGACGCAGGACATCACGGTGCAGGGCAGCAAGGTGACGGTGAAGATCAACGACGTGCTGGTTCTGGAATACACGGAACCGCCGGGCGCACAGCCGGGAAAGACCTTCACCCGCAAGCTGGCCGAAGGAACCTTCGCGCTCCAGGCACATGATCCCAAAAGCGTGGTCCGTTATAAAAACATCCGCGTGAAACGGCTGGAGTAGTGGCACGGGCGTCCCGCCCGTGTGTTTCACGCAAGCCGGCGTGTCGCCGGAAATGTCAGTTTTAGACACCTTTGGCGCCGGTAGGGCGCGTCACTCCGTGCGCGCCGTCAGCCAAACGCAAATCCAACGCAAGCCATCCACGTCCGTGGCGTGCAGAGAACTGCCAGCCCGGCCGTGCGGTGTGCCAGAGTTGATTTTTACCGCGATAGAATTCACGGGCGGGACGCCCGTGCCACTATCAAACGTAGAGGTAAACGTAGGCGGCAAAGGCAATCGCCGCCAGACCCGCCACCGCCGCGATGGACCACAGGAAATTCCGCTGACGCGCCGCAATGGCAAACGTCGCAATGATCACCGCCATCTGCGCGGCCAACATGCCGTAGAAAAACTTCCCGCTGCGATTGTGATGTTTCTCGGCGGAATAATTATTCTGGCGGACCTGCAATTCATAAATGCCCGCAATGGCCTGGTTCAATCGCGCCTCAGTCTCATAACGCGACGCCGTGTAGCGCAGTCGCGCGGCGGAGAAGTCACGGAACGCCCGTTTGTCACCTGTCATCAGCGTCTCATCGAGCTTGTCCGACGCCTTGTTGATCGGCTTGGTGGCGTTGTCAAACGCCGTGGCCGCATCCTGCGCCGCCTTGAGCGATTCCGCGAGCTGCGCGGGTTTCACCTTGGCCAGCGCGGCGGCGACTTCCGTTTCCGGCTTGAAATTTTCCACGGCGTCCAGCGCGGCGTTCACGCCTTCGTCAAATTTGGCGGGAACTGCGGCGGGCAGCTGGTTTTTTGTGAAGGCGGCGACGGTGATCTCCTCCGCATTGGAGAGCGCGGCGGCATCCAATGGCTGCACATCGCTCGTGGCGGCGAGCAGATCCAGCGTGTTATGGGCCACGGCGCTGCGCAGTTTCTTGGCCTGATAATAACTCCACTGATCGCCGGCCTTGGATTGGAGCTGCGCGGCATAAGAGCGGTCGTATTGCGCGCGGGTCATCTCACTGGAAGCGAGGCCGGCGAGCATCGTGGCGACAACCGCCATCACCACGGGCGTCGCGCCGAGGATTTTGCCCCATTTGGTCGGCGGCAGATCCGCCTTCAATACTTCCGGAATTTCGGTTTTTCCAGCCATAACTTTTCTTGCTGCGGCCAGCTTACACGTTGGAAAACTTTCCGCCAGCCGGCAAAATTGCAGCCGGTGCTTGAGGTTTGGGCGGAATTGGCCTATCTCTCGAACATGTTCATCGTGCATGTTCACATCCGTGTGAAACCGGAATGCGTGGAAGCCTTCAAGACCGCCACGCTCGCCAACGCCCGCGCCAGCGTTCAGGAACCCGGCGTCGCGCGGTTCGACGTGGTGCAATCGGCCGACGACCCCACACGCTTCGTGCTCGTCGAAGTTTATCGCGATGCCGACGCCAACGTGGCGCACAAACAAACCGAACATTATCCCGTCTGGCGCGACACCGTGGCCACGATGATGGCCGAGCCGCGCACCAGCGTGAAGTTCAACCAGATTTATCCGTAGCGGCTTTCGGCAGAGAGCCGCTGACAATTTTGATTGCGGCGCTCTGCCGAACCGCCGCTACGACAAAAGTGAAAGATGCAATTTGAATTTGCCACCGCCACGCGGATCGTTTTCGGTCCCGGCGCTGCCAGCCGGCTTGGCCCGAATGTGAAAGCCTACGGCCGCCGCGCGCTGGTCGTAACCGGTCGCAGTCCGCAACGTGCGGAGAAAATCCTGGCTGATCTTTCGGCCCACGGCGTCGGCACGGCGATTTTTTCCGTCGCGGGCGAACCGGAAATTTCCGCCGTCGAAAACGGCGTGGCTTTGGCCAAAAAAGAGAGCTGCGACTTTGTCATCGGCTTTGGCGGCGGCAGTGTCATTGACACCGGCAAGGCCATCGCGGCAATGATGACAAACGAAGGCGGGCTGTTGGATTATCTTGAAATCATTGGACGCGGCAAGACCCTCCTCAAACGGTCGGCTCCCTTCATCGCGATTCCCACAACCGCTGGCACCGGTGCGGAAGTCACCCGCAATGCCGTGCTCGTTTCGCCGGAGCACAAAGTGAAAGTCAGCCTGCGCAGCCCGCACATGCTGCCGAGCCTTGCGATCGTTGATCCGGAACTTACTTATGATTTGCCGCCGGCGCTCACCGCCAGCACCGGCCTCGATGCGCTCACGCAACTCATCGAGCCGTTTGTCTGCCTGCGTGCGAACCCGATGACCGATAGCTTTTGCCTTGAGGGCATTCGGCGCGCGGCGCGTTCGTTGCGGGAAGCGGTCTTCAACGGGCAGAATAAATCCGCCCGCGAAGACATGGCGCTGGCCAGTCTGTTCGGCGGGCTCGCATTGGCCAATGCCGGTCTCGGCGCCGTGCATGGATTTGCCGGGCCGATCGGCGGCAGCTTTCCCGCACCGCACGGTGCGATTTGTGCCGTGTTGCTGCCGCATGTCATGGCGGCGAACATCCGCGCGTTGCGCGAACGAGAGCCGAAGAGTTACGCTCTTTCCCGTTACTGGAGAATTGCGCCGATGCTTACCGGAAACCAACACGCCACCGCCGACGCCGGCGTGGAGTGGGTGCAAAAGCTGGTGGCCGAACTGCCGGTTCCCAAGCTGAGCGCATACGGAGTGCGGGAAGAAAGCGTCGCGGACCTCGTGGCGAAGGCGGCAAACGCGAGCAGCATGAAGGCGAATCCGATTGCGCTCACGCCCAATGAACTGGCGCAAACGCTGCGGATGGCCTTGTGATTTGAAACCACGAAACGCACGAAATGATACGAAAAGAAAACCCGGTCGCCAAGCTTCCTGAATTTCCTTTGTGTTCCTTTCGTGTGTTTGGTGTATTTCGTGGTTAAAAATGGAAACACCCTGGCAACACCCATCAGTCATCGCGCAGACGCAAATCATCGCGCGCAGTCTCAAACATTGGACCGGACGCGATTTGCTGCCGGGACATTCTGGAGCGCCGGCCTCCGATCCGGCGTGGGCGGGCAGCATGGACGAACCCGCCGGGTCGGAGACCGGCGCTCCATTCGCGGAGAAGATTTTTCACGCGCCGTTCGTGCTCGTCTCGCACGGCACGGAGGCGGACCCGGTTTTGAACTACGGCAACGCCACCGCACTCAGCTTGTGGGAAATGTCGTGGGAAGAACTGACGCGCACGCCATCGCGGCTCACCGCCGAGGCCCCGAACCGTGAGGAACGGGCGCGCCTGCTGGCGGCGGTCACGGCGCGCGGATTCATTGATGATTATTCCGGCATCCGCATTTCCAAAACCGGCCGGCGCTTCCGCATCGCCCGCGCGACGGTCTGGAATTTGCTATCGGAGGCAGGAAAACCGTGCGGCCAAGCGGCGATGTTCAGCGCCTGGGAATTTCTTTGAACAAGGCCGGGGTTGCAATCCGGCGGGATTTTGATTCTCTGTTCACAGGAAGACTTTCAGTTATGAAAAATAAATCCATCACACCGGTTCTGGCTTCAGCCTGCATCGGCTTGCTGTCGGTGATATTGAGCGGTTGCAACACGGTGCCGGTCACGGGGCGTCAGCAATTCAACATCATGTCCACCGGCCAGGAGGCGCAACTGGGTCTGACCAGTTTCGATCAGCTCAAAAAGGAGACGCCCATCAGCAAAGATCCCGCCGCGAACGCGCTGGTGCAGAAGGTCGGCAAGCGCATCGCCGCCGTGGCAAACAAGGACATGCCGGGCGCGCAGTGGGAATTTGTGGTGTTCGAGAGCAAGGAGGCGAATGCGTTCTGTCTGCCCGGCGGCAAGGTGGGCGTTTACACGGGCATCCTGCCGATCACCAAGGACGAGTCCGGACTGGCCACCGTGATCGGCCATGAAGTGGCCCATGCGGTGGCCCGGCACGGCGGAGAACGGATGAGCGAGTCGATGGTATTGCAGACGGGCGGTCAGGTTCTGGGCGCGACCATGTCGGGCAGCGATCCGCGCATGCAGGCGGCAGTCAATACAGCGTATGGCCTCGGCTCGCAGGTGGGCGTGGCCCTGCCGCACAGCCGCGCGCAGGAATCCGAGGCGGATCACATCGGACTGATCTACATGGCCGAGGCGGGCTACGATCCGCGGCTGGCGGTGGCGTTCTGGCAGCGCTTTGCCAATTACGCCAAGCAGCAGGGCGACAACACGCCGACCTTTCTACGCACGCATCCCACCGACGCCACCCGCATCCAGCAACTGCAAGTGTGGATGCCGGAGGCACTGGCGAAATATCATCCGGGCCAGTAAAAATTCCAGCGAACTGGCGCGGGTGGTAGTGGCACGGGCATCCTGCCCGTGCCACTAGGAAATGGGTTTCACCCGTGACGTTGCTGGTGTGTCTGGTATTTTCCCGTGAATGATTCCAGAACGCATCGTGATCGTGGGTGGCGGGGCGGCGGGCTTTTTTGCCGCGCTCACCTGCGCCGCCGCGCGACCGGATGCGAAAATCACCGTCCTCGAGAAGACCGCGCACTTTCTCGCCAAAGTGAAAATCTCCGGCGGCGGGCGCTGCAATGTCACCCATGCCTGCTTCGATGCGCGCGAACTCACGAGCCGTTATCCGCGCGGCGAACGCGCGTTGATCGCGCCGTTCAAACAATTTCAGGCCGCCGACACCGTCGCCTGGTTCGAGCAGCGTGGTGTGAAACTGAAAACCGAAGCCGACGGTCGGATGTTTCCCACCACGGACTCTTCGCAGACCATCATTGATTGCCTCCTCAACGCTGCACACGCAGCTGGCGTGAAACTGAAAACCAACTGCGGCGTTGAGAGCGTTGTCAAAAATCCGGACGGCCGGTTTGCCATGAAATTTGAACGCCGAGCACCGTCTCGGCCTGATTCCGGCGTTACCCCACTTCGAGCCGAGACGGTGCTCGGCGTTCCGACAGAAAGCGAAATGCTGAGCTGCGACAAACTGCTGCTCGCCACGGGTGGCTGCCGCACGCCGGCACTCGGGCAGCTGGCCGTCTCGCTCGGCCACACCCTCGCAGCTCCGGTGCCGTCGCTGTTCACGTTTCACGTCGAAATTCCCTGGCTGCGCGAGCTGGCTGGCGTTTCCCTGGAAGCGGTCGAAGCGTCCGTGCCCGGAACCCACCTTCGCGAACGCGGCGCGCTGCTGCTCACGCATTGGGGCTTGAGCGGCCCGGCGATTTTGCGGCTCTCGGCCTGGGGCGCCCGCGAATTGCACGAGAAGAATTACCACTTCGCCCTGCACATCAACTGGCTGCCGCATTTGAATGAGGAAAAGCTCACCGTGCAATTCCAGCAACAGCGCAAATCCCAGCCGGCGAAGTTCATCATCAACACGCCGCTGGCCAAAATCCCCTCCCGGCTTTGGGAGCAGCTGGTGATCGCGTCCGGTGTCGTGCGCGACACGCGCTGGGCGGCGCTGTCGGGCGCGGGACAACACAAGCTGCTTCAGCAACTGTTGCGCTCGGAATTTCCCGTGACCGGGAAAAGCTTGAACAAAGACGAATTCGTCACGTGCGGCGGCGTCCGGCTGAATGAGATCAATTTCAAGACGATGGAAAGCAAGCTCTGTCCCGGATTGTTTTTCGCCGGCGAAGTGCTGGACATTGACGGCATCACGGGCGGGTTCAATTTTCAAGCCGCTTGGACGACCGGCTGGCTGGCGGGCCGCGCATTGGCAGAACCGTGATTTCTGTTGTAAGGTTTCAGCGGCTCGGGCGACTCATCTTTGAACATGAGTCACACGAGTCCATCAAACTGATATGCAACCGAAAAAAATTGCGGGCATGGCGGCGGCGGCGTTGCTGGGGACGGGCATTCTTGCCGTCCTTCACAACGCCGGTCGCGCCGAGCCGCCGACTGTTTCATCCAATCAAACCACCAATATGAGCGATTTCAAGAAACCCAGCGCCGCGGAACTGAAAAAGAAACTGACCGCCGAACAATTTGCCGTCACCCAGCAAAGCGCCACGGAACCGGCGTTCCGCAACGAATTTTGGGACAACCATCAGGCGGGCATCTACGTGGACATCGTGTCGGGCAAGCCGCTGTTCAGTTCGCTGGACAAGTTTGATTCCGGCTGCGGCTGGCCGAGTTTCACCAAGCCGCTGGCCGCCACGGATGTCGTCGAACACACGGATAATTCCTACGGCATGAGCCGCACCGAAGTCCGCTCCAAGGACGCCGATTCCCACCTCGGCCACGTTTTCGACGACGGCCCGAGTGACAAGGGCGGTCTGCGCTATTGCATCAACTCGGCATCGTTGAAATTCATTCCGGTCGCGGAGATGGAAAAGGCCGGCTATGGCGGATATCTTGGACCGTTCATGAAGGCGGGTCTGGTCAAGGTGCCTGCAGTATCCACCAATGCACCGGTGAAAAACTAGCGGTCGAGTCGGGTGACCAGGAATGTTCGGCTGTCCGTCTGAGCGGCCTTGATTTTCTGGTCGTCACCGATCAAGTGCCGGGGGTGAGCAAAAATAATTCAAATAATTGAAATCTGTGGTAGCAATTATTTCTTAATGAACGACAGTGCATTGTAAATCCTGATTGGCTCAAAGACCTCGTTCCTTGTGAAAACGAACTTTAATCAGAACCGTAGCCCGGGGGTGGTTTTAGTAATCGCCTTGGTTCTATCTTTGATCCGTTTTTCCGTGTCCGACGAGGTTTCGCTGTTCACATCCCATTCCAAGGTGGAACCCGTCGTGGTCATGCTGCAGCCGGGAGTGACCGGGGAAGAAATCCAGCAGGCATTGAATGATTTGCCCGGGCGCGGTGGCGTGGTGATCTTGCCGGCGGAGACCATCACCATCCGCCAGCCGCTGGTGCTGTGCCGGGATTCGCAAACCTTGAGCGGGTCCGGGACCCTGACACGCCTGCAGCTGGCGGATGAGGCAAATTGCCCGGTGATCATCATGGGCGAACCCGTGAACAGTCCGAAGCGCACCGTGAAAAATCTGTGGGTCGGCAACCTGGCCATTGATGGAAACCGCTCCCATCAGCAGCGCGAGCTTTGGAAACTCCAGGGCGAAGGCTCGCAAATCCGCAACAACGGAATCACGGTGCAGGGGGTCAGCGATTCGGTGATCGCCAACGTGACCAGCGCCCGCTGCCGTTCCGGCGGTCTGGTCACCACCCGCGACGTGCGGCGGCTGCAGGTGCGCGGGCTGGATGCGTTCGACAACGAATTTGACGGGCTGGCCTGCTACCAGACGGAGGATTGCCTGTTCACCGGTCTGTATCTGCACGACAATCCCGGCGCGGGCATTTCCCTCGACCTCGACTTCAACCACAATGTCATCAGCAACGCCGTCTTGAACGCGAACGACCTGGGCGTGTTCATGCGCGCCAGCCGCAACAATCAATTCTGCAACGTTTCCATCAACAACAGCCATCATCACGGGGTGTTCATGGCGCACGCGGAAACGCAGACCGCGCGCGGCTGGGGGCCGGCACCGAAGACCGAGTGCACCAAAAACTCCTTCACCAACCTCATCGCCGTCAATTGCGGCGGCGCCGCCTTCCGGGTCAATAACAGCACCTGCACGAACAACCTCATCATCCGCGCCACCTTTGAGGGCAATCGCAAGGGCGGGCTTTCGCTGGCGCAGCCGGATCTGGTGACGATGCAATGAGATTACTTCGCACCCAACCGCCGGGCCAGTTGGGCGGCGTGGATGTCCTGCGGAACGATTTCACCGGGCGGAATCGCCTCGAACCAACGGCCTGTTAAATTCTTCTCAGACGGCAACTCCGTTTGCAGCGCGACAAAATTCAGCGAAGCCGGGCCGAAAGCCGCCGGCGGATATTTCTGCGCCATCGCCGCGCGAATGTTCCAAAAAGTTCCCCGTGCCGCGCAATGTTTTCCCAGCGCAGCCCCACCGCCACATTGCCACAGGTGCGTGCCGGCACCAGCGTCGATGTCGGTGAAAAGATTCTCATACGGGGCGCGACAATGGTGATCGAGGCACAAGTCCACGCCTTTGCCGTGCGCGCTGATATTCCCGGAGGCGCAATGGTCCACGGAGATGTCGTGGACGAACCGCGTGCGAAAATCGAAACCGGTGAACAGATTGTCTTCGCCGGCAAAATTGATGCCGTGATGCCCGGTGCAATGCAAAGCCGTGTCGGGCTCGCGGGCGGATTCAAAGACGATGTTTTCAATCGTGCAGAAGCGTCCGTTGGGGAAAATGCCGCTGTCGGCATTCGTGATCATGAGATTGCGCGCCCAGCAGTCGGCGACGCCATAAAACGCGACGGCATTGTAGCCCGGCTCGGTGAAATGCCCGCCATAAGGCGTGTTGGGAAACTCGAAGCAAAGGTCTTCCACGCCGGATTCCGTGACGGTCGGCTCGAAACTCCGGATTTGCGGACGCCACTCAAGTTTGACATCAAATCGCAATGGGCGGTCGAAATAGATTTGGTTGCCGTCAATTTTTGTGACGCGGCACGTCAGCGAAGTGTAAGTGCTGCCGTGAAGATTTTTAGTGTCGCCAGGGTCTCCCGAATAAAGCGCCGTCGCCAAGGAATTATCGGCATTGTCCTTTTGGTAAATTTCAACACGCTGGCCCGCATGGAATCCTTGCACATCGGAAACGCTCAGGGTGTGTTCGCCTCGTTGTGCTTCGGCGGTGATTTTCGCCAGCGTTCGTTGGCCAAAACCGCCCTCAAATCTCACAAAGCCGCCTGACCAGGAATAATTCGACGTCTTGCGCCCGGTGGTGGTCGCGCTCCAGTCCGGTTTGATTTCCTGAAGCGGCCTGGGAAAGAACAAAGTGGTTTTGCCCGCTCCTGCACCGCGCAGAACCACGCCACTGCGTTTGATCTCAAGAATATTGGTGATGACATAGCGTCCCGCAGGCACTTCGATGGCGCCGCTCTTGACGGCCGCGAGCGCGGCGAGGAAAGCCTGCGTGTCGTCGGTGATGCCATCGCCTTTGGCGCCGAATTTTTTGACGTTCACGCCGGGCGCGACATCGGGCAGGGGCGCCTCGCCACAATGATAGCCCGCATAGGAGAAATCCGGCAGCCGGCTGGTGGCGCTCCAGAGTTCGCCGTTGGTTCCCCAAAGCCCGGAAGTTGCACCACGGCCTGAAGCAACAAATCCAAGCGCCAGGGATAACGACATGAGCAAAAGGCGGCGGGTGGCATTCATTCGCCGATTATTGTGGGCTGCCCAAAACGTGGCAATGGAAACTTGATCACGGCAGTTTGAGATTGGCATTCGCCCCGGCATCCGTATCGTTAGCACTGACATTTTTTCCAAATTATTATGGCCACGAAAAAGCAGACCAAACCGACTCAACTGACCGGCGGACCCGTTTCCCGCTTCCTCCAGCATCATTACCGCCACTTCAATGCCGCGGCGCTGGTGGACGCCGCGAAGGGTTACGTCGCCCATCTCGACCAGGGCGGCAAAATGATGATCACGCTCGGGGGCGCGATGAGCACCGCTGAACTCGGCCTCTCGCTCGCCGAGATGATCCGCCAGGACAAGGTGCAGCTCATCACCTGCACCGGTGCCAACCTCGAGGAAGATGTCTTCAACCTGGTCGCCCACGATTACTATGAACGCGTCCCGGGCTACCGCTCGCTGACCGCGGCGGACGAACAGGCATTGCTCGACCGCCACATGAATCGCGTGACGGACACCTGCATTCCCGAAGGCGAGGCCATGCGCCGCATGGAAAAGGCCATGCTCGAAGTCTGGACCGATGCCGACAAAAAGGGTGAACGCTATTTCCCGCATGAATTTTTCTACAAGGTTCTGTTGAGCGGCAAATACGAGAAGTATTACCAGATTGACCCGAAAGATTCCTGGATGCTCGCGGCCGCCAAAAAGAATCTGCCCATCGTCGTGCCCGGCTGGGAAGACGCGACGCTCGGCAACATGTATGCCGCCGCCGTCATCCGTGGCGACGTGAAAAACGTCCACACCGTCCGCACCGGCATCGAATACATGACGTGGCTCGCGGAGTTTTACACGCGCACGGCTACGAAGAAGAGCACACTCGGCATGTTCCAGATCGGCGGCGGCATTTCCGGCGACTTCCCAATCTGCGTCGTCCCGATGCTGCATCAGGATCTGCTGCGCACCAGCGTGCCGCTCTGGGGCTACTTCTGCCAGATCAGCGATTCAACCACGAGCTACGGCAGTTATTCCGGCGCGGTGCCGAACGAGAAAATCACCTGGGGCAAACTTGGCGTGAAGACGCCGAAGTTCGTCATCGAATCCGACGCGACCATCGTCGCGCCGCTGATTTTTGCCCACGTTCTCGGCTGGTAATTTATGAAATCAAACCGGTTTTTTCTGGCCATCGCCTGGCTCTCTGTCTGTGCGATCACCGCGCGTTCGGAAAACACCAACGGCCTGCTGCTCGTCGCCAACAAAGGGGATCGGACGCTTTCAATCATCAACCCCGCGACCGGCGCCCAACTGGCCGCCGTTGCCGAGGACGGCATCACGGGGCACGAAGTCGTCGCTTCGGCGGACGGGAAGCTGGCGTTCGTGCCGATTTACGGCAACGCCGGCGTCGGTCACGCGGGCACGGATGGCAGCCTCATCCGGGTCATTGACCTGAAAAAGCAGGCCGTGATCGGAACGGTTGATTTTGGCGGCGGTGTGCGGCCGCACTGCGCGGTCATCGGGCCGAAAAACAAATTGCTCTACGTCACCACCGAGCTGTCGAATTCGATTTCTGTCATTGATCCGAAAACTTTCAAGCTCATCGGCTCGATTCCAACCGGCCAGACAGAATCGCACATGCTCGCCATCAGCAGCGACGGCAAGAAAGGCTACACGGCAAACGTCGGGCCGGGGACGGTCTCCGTGCTCGACATGGAAAAGAAAAAAACCCGCAAAATCATTCCGATTTGCCAGACCACCCAGCGGATTTCCATTTCGCCGGATGATAAATGGGTTTTCACCGCCGACCAGACGAAGCCGCAGATCGCCGTCATTGACACGGCGAAGGATGAAGTCGTGAAATGGATTGAACTGCCGGGCAACGGTTACGGCACCGCGGTCACGCCGGACGGACGCTGGCTGGTCGTGGCGCTGAACACGATCAACAAAGTTGGCCTCGTGGATTTGCAGACGATGAAGATCGCGCACGTTCTGGATGTGCCGAAAGCTCCGCAGGAAGTTTTGATCCGCCCGGATGGATTGTTTGCCTACGTGTCCTGCGACGCCAGCAAACAAGTCGCCGTGATTGACCTGAAAAACATCCGAGTCGAAAAACTGATCACCGCCGGCAAGGGGGCGGACGGCCTGGCATGGGCCGCAACCAAATAAACATTCATGAAAAACTGGGCTGAAAAACGGGTGCTGGTCACGGGCGGGGCGGGCTTCATCGGCAGCGCGCTGGTCTGGGAGTTGAACCGGCGCGGTTGCGACAGCATCGTGGTCTGCGACATCCTCGGCACGACCGAAAAATGGCGCAACCTCACCCCGCTGCGCTTTGCCGATTACGTCGAGGCCGCCGATTTGATGCCGCGCCTGCAAAGCGGCGCACTGGGAAAATTTGATCACGTGCTGCACCTGGGCGCGTGCTCGGCGACGACGGAAAAGGACGCGACCTATCTCATCAAAAACAATTACGAGTTCACCAAAGACCTCGCCGGGTGGTCGCTCGCGAACCAGTCGCGTTTCGTCTATGCGTCCTCCGCTGCAACTTACGGTGACGGCGCGATGGGCATGGACGACGACGACACCAAGCTCGACACGCTGCGCCCGCTGAACATGTATGGCTACTCAAAGCATTTGTTCGATCTGCATGCGAAGCGCGCCGGGTTCCTGAACAAAATTGTCGGTCTGAAATATTTCAACGTCTTCGGCCCGAACGAAGACCACAAGGGCGACATGCGTTCGCTCGTCCACAAAAGCTTTGCGCAGGTGCAGAGCAAGGGCGTCATCCAGCTGTTCAAGAGCTATCGCAAGGACTACAAGCACGGCGAGCAGAAGCGGGATTTCCTTTACGTGAAGGACTGCGTGGCGATGACGCTGCATCTGGCCGCGACTTCCAAGGCGACCGGGCTTTTCAACATCGGCAGCGGCGGCGCGCGTTCGTGGATTGATCTGGCGAACGCGGTGTTCACCGCGCTGAAAAAAAAGCCGGTCATCAAGTTCATCGAGATGCCGGAGACGATCCGCGACAAATACCAGTATTTCACGCAGGCAAACCTGATGCGGCTGAATGGCAGCGGCTATTCCACACCCGTCACCTCGCTCGAAAACGCGGTGCATGATTACGTCCGCAAATACCTCGTGCCGGACAAGCGGCTGGATCCGTCGGTGCCGTAGCCGCCGTCACGGGCGGTTCACGCGGAAGAACCGCGCGCACTCCAGCCGTTGGTGAGATCGACGAAAGCGATGTCGTCATTCCGAAAGCTCGTGCCGGCGGGCGAGTCGGGAAATTGCGTCCAGACGGGCGTCTGCGCATGCGCGGACACAACCATTGCCAGGGCGATCAGACTACATATTGATTTCACTTGTTTGTGAATCATCAGCCATCCAAGGCGGCGGACACCCGGTTCGACCAGGCTTTACCCTGATGAAAAGCCCAAAAGGAATCCCGCCGCATTAGCCGTTTCAAAAATCAGTGTAACGTAACTTGCAGTCGCGACGCCAATCCTGTTGATTATCGAAATAAATGAAAAGAACACGTCTCATCGCGACCGGAGCGATCGCGCTCATCGTTTTTATCTCTCGCTCCAGCCTGGCGGATGACTTCTCCGCCACGACCGCGCCGGTCGGGCATAACGGCGATGCGCTGATCACGCCGGTCAACCAGCTCGTCACCCCGGCCGGTCGGCAGGTGGAACTGCCCGGCATGCGACCGCAGGCGCTGGCGTTGAGCCCGAATGGAAAAATTCTGGTCACCTCCGGCCTCGCGCATGAACTGGTGGTGGTGGATCCGGCCACGGGGAACATCCGGCAACGCGTCCCGCTGCCATCCGACAGCATTCAGGAACCGTCGGCCGTGGCCGAAGGCTTTCTGAATGCGGATAAAAAGGCACAGTTGAGCTTTACCGGCCTCGCGTTCGCGCCGGACGGTTCGCGGATTTATCTGGCGAACGTGAACGGAGACATAAAAGTTTTCGGCGTCGGCAAAGACCAAAAGATTTCCCCGCTGTTCTCCATTCCGTTGCCGCCCGCCAGCCTCAAAGGGCGCACCAACGAACTCCCCACCGGCATCACGGTTTCCCGCGATGGCCGGAAAATTTATGTGGCGTTGAATCTTTCCAACCGGCTGGTGGAACTGGATGCGGCGACGGGAAAAGTTTTACGGCTGTGGGATGTGGGTGTCGCACCATTTGATGTCGTGCTCGCCAAAAACAAAGCCTACGTCAGCAACTGGGGCGGTCGGCGTCCGGCGGCGGATGGCGCCACGGGTCCGGCGGGCCTCGGCACCCGTGTGCGCGTGGATGAGCGCGGCATCGCCAGCGAAGGCTCGGTGTCGGTGATTGATCTGGACTCCCAACCCTCGACCCTCGACCCTCAACTTGAAATTCTCACCGGCCTGCACGCCTGCGCTCTCGCCTTGTCACCGGACGGGAAATATCTCGTCGCCGCCAATGCGGGCAGCGACACGTTGAGCGTCCTTGACACACGCACGGACAAGATTGTCGAGACGATCTGCGCGCGACAGAATCCAGGCGATCTGTTTGGCGCGCAGCCGGACGCGCTCGCATTTGACGACGCGGGCAAACATTTGTTCGTCGCCAATGGCACCCAGAACGCCGTCGCCGTTTTTCAATTCCAGCCCGGCGAATCCACCTTGCTCGGCCTGATCCCCGTCGGCTGGTTTCCGGGGGCGATCGCGTTCGATGCGGGACGGAAACAGCTTTGCGTCGCAAACATCAAGGGCATCAGCAACCAGCCGCAGAGAGCCCGTGCGGGCTTTGGCAACGGCGCTGGTTTCAATTCCAGGCAATATCTCGGTTCGCTTTCCCTCGTCCCCGTTCCATTGCAAAAAGAATTGGCCACATTCACGCAAACGGCGCTGGCAAATCTCCGCTATCCTCTGCTCGCCCAAGCCCGGTTGCCGGCGCGTCCCGGCCGCGCACCGCAGCCCGTGCCCGAACGCACCGGGGAACCCGGCGTGTTCCAGCACGTCATCTACATCATCAAGGAGAACCGGACCTATGACCAGGTATTGGGCGATGTGAAAACCGGCAACGGCAATCCCGACCTGTGCGCGTTTGGCGAACGCGTGACGCCGAACCAGCACAAGTTCGTGCGCGATTTTGTGCTGCTCGACAACACCTACTGCTCCGGCATCTTGAGCGCCGACGGCCATCAATGGGCTGACACCGCGATGGCGACCGACTACATGGAGCGCGAATTCGCCGATTTTCCGCGCAGCTATCCCGCGGGCGGGTTTGGCGACGGCGGCAAGGACGCGCTGGCGTATTCGCCCGCCGGGTTCATCTGGGACAACGCGCTCGCCCATGGCAAGACCGTCTGCGACTTCGGCGAATTCACCACCACCATCAAAAAATGGAAGGATCCGGCGCGCAAAGGCAAGATCACTTTCCTCGACTGCTACCGTGACTTCCGGACCGGTGCGAATGAAATTGAAATCTCCTGCGAGCCGGACATCGAAACGCTGCGGCCGTTGATGGTCACCAACACGGCGAGCTGGGATCTGGACGTGCCCGATGTTTATCGCGCGGCGCAGTTCATCAAGCGGCTGAAGGATTATGAGCAGGCGGGCCAGCTGCCGAACCTCACCATTTTCTGGCTGCCGAACGATCACACGAGCGGTACGAAAGCCGGTTGCCCCAGGCCCGAAGCGATGGTCGCGGACAACGATCTCGCCTTCGGCCAGATCGTCGAGGCCGTGAGCCACAGCAAATTCTGGACGAACACCTGCATCGTCGCGATCGAAGACGATCCGCAAAATGGCTGGGACCACGTCAGCGGCTATCGCACCACGGCTTATCTCATCAGCCCTTACACCCGGCGGGGCGTGACCGTCAGCACGCAATACAACCAGACCAGTTTGCTGCGCACGATGGAACTCATGCTCGGCCTGCCGCCGATGAACCAGATGGACGCCACCGCCACGCCGATGTTCGATTGCTTCACCAACACGCCGGACTTCACCGCCTGCACCGCGCTGACGAACAACGTGCCACTGGATGAACTGAACCGGGTGCCGAAGAAAATCTCCGATGCGCAACTGCGTAAAGACGCCATTGTCTCCGCAAAGCTGCCGCTCGAAAAAGCCGACCTATGCCCGGAGGACGTGCTCAACCGCATCCTCTGGCGCGCGACCATGGGCGCCAAGCCGTATCCCGAATGGGCGGTGAAAATCGTGGACGCGGATTGAACCACCCCGCTCGGTCCGCCAAAAAAACGATCGCATCCGTTTTGAGAGGCTCAGCCGCTGGTTGACGTACGGATGGGAGACTGGGCTGGAACGGATGGCTGGCGGTGAAAGCGAAAGCGGTGCCTGCTCTCCGGAGCAAACGCGGGCTGGCCCAGCGAAGGTTGGGTCGCCGTTCAAACCTCATTGGCCGCGAGTGGTTTTGGAGTTTTGCCATCAATGTCGGTAAAGCCATACTCCTGACCAGCCTTCATGCCGCCGTGGAAACGGCCGGCTCCAGCGGCAGGGAAACGCGGACGACGCCGGTGTGACCAGGTTGTGGGGGGACGATTTCCAGTTTGCCGTGGTGCGTGTCGATGATTTTCTGGCTGACGGTCAGGCCGAGGCCGACCAATCCGGCCCCGACACGCGTGGAATAAAAGGCCGAGGTGGCTTTTTTCGCGGCCTCAGCGGTGAAGCCGGGGCCGTTATCCTGCACTTCAATCTGGAGATCTTGTCCGCCACCCTTGCCCGGGCCGGTGTGGAGATGGACATCCACCGTGGGCGCCTTTGGATTTGCCTGCAATGCGTTGAGCATGATTTCGGAAAGCGCATGTTTGAGTGCGGCCCGGTCGGCAGTGACGTTTATCGGCTGGTCGACTTTTTGGTATTGTAACTTTGCGGCTTTCGCCGCTTCGGCGGTCTGATGTTTGCGGGCTTCCTGGTAGGCTTCCTCGATCAGCTTTCCGAGCGGAAAGGTCTTCAGTTCGATGCGGCTGTCACGCGCAAGGAACCGCATCTGATCCTTCAGTCGGATGATGCGCTTGACACTTTCGTTCAGCTGATCCTTGAGCGACTTTTGGATTTCCGGGTCGTTGATAATATCGGGGCTTTCGGCGAGCAATTGGTCATGCGTGGAAAGCGGCAGGACGGCGTTCCCGATTTCATTCACCAGCCGGTTGGACATGGCGTTGATGAGGCGCAAATGCTCGGCCTCGATCTCGAGTTTCTGCAACTGCTCGGTCTGGGTGAGGTCCTCGGCGGTGAGCAGCGCGGACGCCGGCACGGCGGAATTGCCGGAATGAAACGGGACGACATTGATCTTGTAAACCGTGCCGGGGGAATTCTCCGGCTCGTAACGGAACGGCCCCATGGCCGCACCGGTCTTCAAGACCTGGTAAATCTTTGCGCCCAGCGTGTGCGGCAGGTCGCTGAACTCCAGTTCGGGGGTGCGCTTGTTCTTCTGGCCGAAATGGCGGAGGGCCGACCGGTTGGCGTGCAGCACCTTCAGGTCGCTGCCGATGACGATGCACGCGCTGCTCAGTTCGCGCAGCACATCGGTCATCATCTCATTGTTGCCGGCGATCTGGTTGTGCAGCCAGATGTTCCGGAGCGCGAGGGCGACCTGTTCGAGCAGATGGAAAATCAGTTCCAACTCGCCGTTGATGAGCGGTTCGCCGGTGAGCCGGCCGTCGAACACCGCGACGCCGACAATGCCGTTGCGGTCAGCGATCGGCACGGCGACCTGCGCGCCGAGCACTTCAAATTCCTTTTGCGCCTCAGGGTTGGCCCGGGTCTCGTCGCTGTCGCGGCGCAAAATCCGGCCGAGCCGGACAATCTGGCCGCCGATGCCGGTTTCCAGCGAGAGTTCAAAATGTTCGAGCAGCCCGGGTGAGAGCCCGATGGCGGAAGCGACGTGCAGCCGCTGGCTGTCTTCCGGCGAGATGGTTTCCGAGAGCGGCGCGCAGGGGCGGTTCAAAAAAATGGCCGCGCGGTTGACGCTCAAAATCTCCCGGAGAAAGGCCAGGAATTGCCGCAGCATCGCCTCGGAATTGAGCGAGTAGGTGAGGATGGACGAAAAATCCCGCAACACGTCGAGCGTCGGTGACGGAGGGGAGGGCCGGTATGGGGCGGGCTCAGCCGCACGGGAAAAGGAGCCTTGCGGCGGCGCGGGCGCGACGGGAATGGTGCGTTGCACCGCCGCGTTGACCAGCCGTTCCAGCACGGTATTCAAAAGCCGGGCCCGGACGGGTTTGGTCAGCACATGCGTCACGCCGTGCAAAAAGGCTTCTTCTTCCCAGGCCGACGCGTTGGCGGAGGTATAAACGACGATGGGAGCGCGGAGATCAAACCGGCGGAGTCGGTCAACCATCCAGACGAGTTCCACGTCCATCAAATCGGCGTCCAGGATGCAGACCGCGACCAGGCCATGCGCCAGCAACGGTTCCGCCTCGTCAGCCGACAAACGATGAACCACGCGGTATTGGCCGGGATTCAAACCGACGCGAATCTCCTCGGCGAAGTCGGGATGATTGGACAAAACTAAAATCGTTTTCATGGTGCTTCAAAAAACAGAATAGTAATGTCCGGATGCCAGCCTTGGCGGACCCATGATTTCATTCCTGCGCCTTTCGGTCAAGGTAATCTTGTTTAAGGGTTTGGGTCATCCTCCGGCCAGTAATTTCTCCCACAGTCCGTCGTTCAGGAGTGCTTTTTGGAGGAACTCCGTTTCGTCGGGGGATTCCGCCGCGGATTCGGGTTTGAGCGGCAGGCGGATGGTGAAGCGGTTGCCGCCGCCGGGCAGGTTCTCCGCCTCGATTTTCCCGCCGTGATGATGGACGATGAAAAAGCAGCACATGAGGTTGATGCCGTATTCTGAAGGCTTGCCGCCGGTGACGACAAAGGGATCAAGGGCGATGCTCAGTGTCTCCTGCGGGAGTGCCGGCCCGTTGTCGGCCAGGCAGAAGACGATTTCTTTCCCGTGCAGTTCCGCCGTGAAGGTGATGCGGCTGCCGCTGGGCAGCATGGCCAGTTCGTCCTGCAGCAGCAGTTCGAGCAAACGTTCAAACTTGGGCTTCTCCACCAGCAATGGCGGGAGCGCTTCGGGAACCTGATTGTCCACCACGATCCGCCGGGCGGCCAGCGGTTCGCGCAGCCGGTTCACGGCGGCGCTGATGGCGGGCTTCAAGTGAATCTCGTCGGCGAAGGGGACGCCGGCCTTGTTTTCCGACGCCGTGCGGAGGTCGCCGATCATCTCCGTGATTTTTTTGATCTGATTTTGCGCATTCTGATGGTAGTCGCGCCAGAAACCGGGATCGCGCAGGCTGTTGGGGTCGCCGCCCCTTTCCTCGGCCATCTTCATCGGGGCCAGTTCGAGGAAGGTTTTCACAGCCACCATCGAGTTTTTGATGTGATGGCTCAAGCCGGCGGCGAGCAGGCCGAGGCTCACGATGCGGTCGGCGATCATCATGTTCCGGATCACGGACATCTTTTCAAGCAGGAGCTGGTCGCGTTCCGCCTGCACCTGGAAGAATTCCAGCGCCTGCCGGAGGGTGAGTTCCAGTTGCGGCGGATCCCAGGGCTTGTTGATGTATTTGTAGATCGCGCCGCTGTTGACGGCGGCAATCGCGGCATCGAAGTCGGCGAAGGCGGTGACCAGGATGCGCAAGATCTGCGGGCGCAATTGCCGGGCGCGTTCGAGCAGCCAGACGCCGGTTTCACCGGGCATCCGCTGGTCGGTCAGCAGCAGGCCGATCTCATCCGCGTGCTGTTCCAGCAGCTTGAAGCCGTCCCGCGCGTTCGTGGCGGTGAACACGCGAAAATCATCGCCAAAGGCGCGCTCGAAGGCCTTCAATGATTTTTCCTCGTCGTCCACATAAAGGATGGCGAATTTTTTATAGTCGTAGAGGTTTTCCATGAGTCATCTTCCGTTGTCAGGCTGGTTGGTTTGCCCGGGAAACTCCAGTGTAAATTCACAGAATTTGCCGGGCTCCGATTTCACCGAGATATTGCCGCCGTATTCCTCCACGATGCTGTTGCAAATGAACAAGCCCAGCCCCATGCCGGCGCCCACGTCCTTGGTGGTGAAGAACGGATCGAAGATTTTGTCCAAGTGCTTCGGGTCGATGCCGCAGCCGTTGTCGCGGACGGAAAGCATGCTGCGGCCGTTTGCCACGCGGCCGGTGATCCGGATGGTGGGGGTTTCGCCGGCGGCAAACGTCCTGGATTTCAGCGCATCGAGCGCGTTTTTCAACAGGTTTTCCAGCACCTGAATCAGCTTGTCCTTGTTGACCCGCACCGTCTGGTGCCCGGCGATTTCCTGCTGAACGGTCACGGTGTCCTTGCTCAAAAAACGCAGCGCTTCGGCGACGGCTCCGGCCACGGGCACCTCGTTGAGTTGTTCAGTGCTGGGTTGGGTGACAATTCGCAAATTGGAGACGATCGTCTTCACGCGCGTGACGCCACCCACGACATCGTTGAGAATCTCGGTATAATCCGCCTGTTGATCGGGCGCGAGGAGTTTGCCCTTTTTGCCCAGCGTAAAAAGATTGGTGATGACGTAGTTCAGCGGATTATTGACGTCGTGGATGATGCCTGCGCACATGCGGCCCAGAGCCGCCTGTTTTTCGGATCGCACCAGTTTCATCCTGTTTTCCTTGAGTTCCTGGAGGCTGGCCTCGAGCTTTTTGTTGCTCTCGTCCAGCTCCCGGCGGGCAATAAACTCCCGCAACCTGACGCGGCTGTGGAATGCGGTGCCCGCGATGATGGCGATCCCGGAGGAAACCAGAAAAAACAGGTTCTGGGTGAACAAATGCAGGTCGAATGTCGCCCGGGAAAACTTGCAGGCGGTCACATAGAGCAACAGGACCAGCACGACCGAGACGACGCTTTGCCAGAACGGCCAATCCAGCACCACGGCCAGCACCATCAGCACCAACGTCAATCCGGCGTAGTAAGGCGAAGCGGTTCCTCCGGCGTCATAAGACGAAGGGTCTCCGGTGTTCGCGTAAACCATCCAGGCAATCGTCGCGGAGGGAAGGAGCAGCAGGACGATGCCTTGGAAATGGTAATACTTCTTCCCGAAACTGGTTCCCAACACGGGGTAGAGTCCCGCCATCAGGGCGGAACAGATCAGTCGCAAACGCAAATAGGACACGGCCTGCTCGTGAGGGAACATGTAGAAATCCAAGAGGCCAAATAGCGGCACCAGTATGATTCCATAAATGCACCCCCACTGCGTTTTGCGGATGGTTTTATCGCGATCTTCCTCCTGATAAGCGGCGCGAAGCTCCGGTGGAATGGTGGGGATGAAGGGCATTTCAGTCGGGTTCGCGGATGTGCAGGAACAAATTGACCGACGTCGGTTCCGCGATCACGCGCGTGGCGTTCCGGCAGCGTTCGGGAACGAGGGAGAAGATTTCCCGGCTGTCGCGATAAATCAGCTGCCAGTCCAAAATGAATTCGATGAAGTTGCGAAACGGTTTCGTGTCGTTCATGTTCGCGATCAGCATCAGGCCGCCGGGCGAGAGCGAATCATACCAGAGATCCATCAGTGCGCGGCAGGTGTCCGGCGCGAGATAATCAAACAGCCCCGCGCAATAGATCAGGTCGAACTTTTCCACCTCGGCGCTCCGGCGCTGCGTGCGTTTCAACAGTTCATACACCGACAATTGCTGCGTGCGGATCCCGGTCTGCCGGGCGAAATCGCTTTTCACCTGCACCAGCATCTGTTCGGTATACGTCAATGTTTCCGCGTTGAAATCCAGCAGGGTGAATTCCGCCTGGTTGCTCAACAGGGTGTCCCGCATAAAATCCTGCACTTCCCACGCGGGCCCGCAGCCGACGTTCAGGATCCGCGCGATTTTTCCGGTGCGGGCCACCCGCGCCGTTTCATTGACGAGATTTTCCCCCAGATGGGCGATCCGGTTACGCACCGATGCTGCCGGCCATTGGCTGACCAGCAACAGATGAATCAACCGCTCGTAAAGGGAACGACCCTCCGGCTGGTTGCGGTGGATCATGTTCATCATCTCGTAATCGCCGGCGTGCCCGATGGGTTTGTGATAGGTGCGATGGGCGAAGGGCGCGCCCAGAAACAATTTGTGCCAGTGTTGCCGGACGAAATCCTGATGCGCGCCGCGTGTTTCCGGCGGCAGCGCGTAGATGATCTCCTCAAACCGCTCGTGCTGCCCGTTGAAGGCGCCAATGATCCGGGGCGCGACGGCGGCCAGAACCTCGCCCTCCTGCGCGGCCCGGTCGCCTTGCGGGCTCTGCCCGAATTCCAGCCCCTCCAGCCAGTGCCGCACGCCGGTGAGGTAGGATTCGACGTCGGCGACGAGCACTTTGAACTCCGCGGAAATCTGGTAATTTTTCTGCCAGTTCCGGAAAAAATCATCGTAAGCCGCCGACAGACGGAAGCCGGGGTCGGATGGCAGAAAAAACGCGGTATCCGGTCCCAGGCTGTCCAGCTTGGCCTCGGCGATGATCGAATCACCCGTGTTTACCATGCTGCTCACCACGGCGCGCCCGAAATAGAGGACCCGATTGGCACCGGTGATCTTGAAATTGCTCAAAACTTCCGAAGTCCGCAGGGTGACCGCGAGGTGGTGGGCTTCAAACGTCACCACATAACGGGTCAGCCGCGACAGGCTGGCGCGGGATTCCGTTCCGTCCGCTGTCCGGAAGGTGATTTCGTTTTCCGGGCCGACGGGTGATGAGGCGGCTGCCGGCGCTCCGCCGTGCTTCCTTTCGAGCGGGCGGACCGGGCTGTTGTGGTCGTTGCTTTTGACGATCAGGCTCATCATTCGGCCAGAATGCAACATCTTCCGGGCCAAAACAACGCGATTGTGATTTTCGAACCAGTTTCTCCGGCAAGGTTCCAATATGGACCAATTGATGCCTCGGGTGGTCGAAATCAGATTGGTGCCGATTGAAACTTTCAGACTCCGGCGGTTTTAGTTAGTATGAACAGATATGGCAGAATTTTCATATAAAGCGCGCCGCCGCAGCGGTGAGCTGGTTGAGGGCGTCCTCGATGTGGCCGACCGGCCGGCGGCATTGGCCCAGATCACGCGGCTCGGACTTTTCCCCATCGCCGTGGAGACGGCCAAGGCCGGGGCGTCATCCGCCGGCAGGAACGGCAGTCAAAAGGCGGACTTCATGTCCCTGCTACCGCCGACCTTGCGTGCGCAACTGCAGCAGAAGCGCAAACCGAAATTGCAGGAACTGGCGACGTTCACGCAGCAGCTGGCGAACCTGCTCCAGTCGGGCATGCCATTGACGGTCGCGCTCAACAGCATGACGCATCTGGAATCCAAGGGGATTCCCGCCGAGGTGAGCCGGGGCTTGAAGCAGGAGGTCTCCGAGGGCCGGGGGCTGTCCGATGCGATGGCGAAACAGCCGCATATTTTCACGGATCTTTATATCAACATGGTGCGCGCCGGCGAGCAGAGCGGTTCCCTCGTGGAAGTGTTGCGCCGCATGGCATCGCATTTCGAGCAGTTCGCCGAGGTGCAGGCCAAGTTCAAGTCCGCGCTGATTTATCCGGCGATGGTCATCTGCGTGGGCGCGGGCATCGTGGCGTTCTTCATGTTCTTCATGATGCCGAAATTCATGGAGATTTTTAACGGCTTTGGTGTGGAGCTGCCGTTGCCGACAAAAATTCTCATGGGCTCCAGCACGTTTGTCATCAACTACTGGTGGCTGATCATCGGGGTGATCATCCTGGCGGTGATTTTGTTCAAGCGCTACCAGGCCACGGAGGACGGCGCACGGCAGATTGACGAGTGGAAAATGAAGGCGCCCATTGTCGGCAAGGTGGTCAAATTAAATCTGTTCGGGCAGTTCTCCCGGACGCTCGGAACCCTGCTGCAAAACGGTGTGCCGGTGCTGACGGCGTTGAAGATCACCGAGCAGGTTTTGCCCAACCGCTTGATCAAGGAGGCGATCGCCAAGGCGCGCACGGCGGTGACGGACGGCAAGACCCTCGCGCAACCGCTGGCACAAAGCAAAGTGTTTCCGCAGCTCATGGTGGATCTGGTGCGCATCGGCGAGGAGACGGGCGACGTGCCGGGATCCTTGAACAACCTCGCGGACACCTACGAAAGCGAGCTGGCCATCGGCCTGCGCGTGATGACCCAGCTCATCGAGCCGCTCTTGATCATCGTTATGGCCATCATGGTGGGTTTTTTGCTGGTCAGCATTTTGCTGCCGTTGTTCCAGTTGATTTCGCAGATTCACGCTTGATGAAAACAGTTGAGAGTAAAAATGAGTTGAGAGTTGAGAGTCGGGCACCAGCGACGGGCGCGCGAAATCTTTTTTTCTCTCAACGCTCAACGCTCAACGCTCAACCGCTTCGCCAGGCCTTCACCTTGATTGAAGTCATGATTGTCGTGGCCATCATCGGCCTGCTGGCGTCGATGGGCCTGCCTTCCATGTTGCGGATGATCCAAAAGGACGGAATGCGCAAGGCGGTGGAGGACGTGAGGGGATTACTTACCGATGCGCGGGCGGATGCCATCCTCAAGGGCCACACGGCGGAGGTTTCGTTCCATCCGGCGGACAACCGGCTGGATTCCTCCATCGGCAAATCCGTGACCCTGCCGGATGGCGTCGCCATGGAGGCCATCGGCATCAACCTGATGGATTTTTCCGAGTCGGAAGAATCGCGCGTCCATTTCTTTCCGAACGGCACGTCCGACGAACTGACGCTGGTGCTGCACTCCGGCGATGACTGGCGCAAAATCAGCCTGGAATTTTCCACCGCCATCGCGGATGCGGAACCGCTCAAACGATGAAACTGGGAATCACAGCCGAAGCGCCATCGCCGCAACCCTGCCGCACCGCGGCACAGCGAACGCGGGCGTTCTCTCTGCTGGAGGTGATGATCGCCATCGGCATTTTTTTCATGTCCATGTTTGTGATCCTCTCGCTGGTTTCCAGTTCGCTGGCCAACGCGCGCCGCCTCCAGCGGCCGATGGTGGATGCGGCCATGATCGCCTCGGAACTTTCGCTGACCAACCAGATCGTCGAAATCAAGCAGTCCGGCGACTTCGGCAAGATGTATCCTGGTTACAGTTGGACGGCGGACATCAACGAGGTGCAGTCGAATAAATTGTTCCAGGTGGATTATGTTGTGGTCAACGACGACCACAAACAGGTCGTGCAAACCATGAGCGTCCTGTTTTTCCGCCCCAAATCACCCGCCGGCAGCCTCGACGGCGCCACGGTCATGAAGCGATGAAATTTTCAAGTCGCCATTCCAGGGTCGGGGGTCCCGCGCCAGCGCCGGGCGCGCGCAACCTGCTTTACTCTCGACTCTCAACTCTCAACCCTCGACCCGTCCGCCGCCGCGCGTTCACCTTGGTCGAAGTGATGGTGGCCATCGCGATTTTTGCGCTGCTGGTCACGGCGGTTTATTCGACGTGGGTGCTCCTCATCAAGTCCTCGCAGGTCGGGCAGGAGGCGGCGGCACAGGTGCAACGGCAGCGCATCGCCATCCGCACCCTGGAAGACTCGCTCACCTGCATCCAGTCGTTTCAGGCATCCATGCAGTATTATACCTTCCTCGTCGAGAACGGTCCGCAACCACAATTGAGCTTTGTGGCGCGGGTGCCGGATGTGTTTCCGCGCAACGGGCGGTTCGGCGATTTCAACCTGCGCCGGCTCACGTTCACCGTGGAAGCCGTGTCGGATTCAGAAAAAGATCTGGTGCTGCGGCAGAATCCGATTCTCATGGACGTGGATCCGGTCGAGCAGTCCACCCCGCTGGTGCTGGCGCGCAACGTGCAGGATTTCATCGTGGAATGCTGGGACACCAATCAACTGGACTGGGTGGACACCTGGGATAACACCAACGCGCTGCCCCCGATGGTGCGCGTCACCCTGGCGCTCGGCAGCAATCTGAAAAACACCAGTTCCAAGGCACCGGTCAATGCTGTCGTACGAGAGATCGCCATCCCGTCCGGCACCATGCCTCAATCCGCCCAAGGCGGACAGGGCAGCCGCGGCGGGGGGGCGGGTGGCGGCGGCCTTCCAGTTCCGGGTGGTGGCGGCGGTGGCGCTGGTGGTCATGGCACCGGAGGCGGACAAAGTGGTGCCCATGGCCCCGCTGGCGGTTTTGGTGGAATGGGGGGATCCCATCCATGAAAATCAAATCCCGCCAATCTTCCCGCGGCGTGGCGCTCATCATGGTGATGATCGCGGTCGCGGTGTTTACCGCGCTGGCGGCGGCGCTGGCGTTTTCGATGAAGGTGGAGACCAAGCTGGCACGCACCGCCGATGACGAGCAGCAGTTGCTCTGGCTCGGCCGTTCCGGCGTGGAATACGCGCGCTGGATATTGTCGCAACATCCGGTCAGCGAACGCTACGATTCGCTCAACCAGATCTGGGCGGGCGGGCCGGGCAGCGCGGGCGAAACGAACAGTGCCCTGACTGGCATCTCCATGACCGACTATCCGGTCGGCGACGGCACCATCTCGATCAAGATCATTGACCTCGAACGGAAGGTGAACGTCAACACCGCCAATTCACTGGAGCTGCAGCAGGTGCTCACGGTGATGGGAGTGAATGCGGACGATATTTCCGTCGTGTCCGATTCCATTCTGGACTGGCGGGACACCGACGACGCGCCGCACGTGGCCGGGGCCGAGAGTGATTACTATCAGGGCTTGAACCCGCCGTATTACGCCAAGAACGCGCCGTTCGACAATCTGGCCGAGCTGCTTCTGGTCAAAGGCGTGACGCCGGAAATGTATTGGGGTATCAGCGCCACCAACCACACGCCCGGCACGTTTCAAAAACCCAAGCTCGGTTTCGGCACCGCGCCTGGCGAGACCCCGGATTATCCCTTCGGCCTGGTGGACATCTTCACGCCGTTTTCCTCCGGCCAGATCAATGTGAACACCGCCGATGCCAATGTGCTGCAAACCATTCCCGGCATGGACGCCACGACTGCGGAAAGCATCATCAAATACCGCTCCGGGCCGGACGGTGCGGAGGCCACGGAGGATGACACGCCGTTTCAAAGTGTCGGTCAGCTAAATGCCGCCGGCATCAGCGCCGCCGTCGTCCAGCAACTGGGCCGCTATTGCACCGTCAACAGTTCCACTTTTGAAGTTCATGTCACCGCCAAGGCCGGTGATACCACCCGCGAATACACCGCCATCCTCTACCGCAACGGCACGGACATCCAGGTGGTGAGCTTTTGGTGGAAGTGACACAAACATCAGCATTGAATTTGTCCCGCCGAAAGTTATCGTTTCCCTATGCGTCGGCTCCTGATGATCCTGCTCCTGCTCGGTTCGCTTTCGGCGGCGTTCGCCGCCGATGCCGTGACGGGCAGTGTCCATAAAGTGTTGCCGATGCTGCTCGACCTCAAAGGGCGTGCCTCCACATCGCCGAGCCTCTTTGACCGCGATGCCTACCAGGCGTATCTCCGCCAGAACACGAACGAGATCTCCGCCATCCGCTTCGATGTTTTGTGGAGCGTGTCGCATGCGGATCACGCCGGCCTCAAGCTGCGCCTCGAGCTGCGCGGCACCGGACCGGACGGCCTGCCGCGCCAGACCGCGCTGGAAGAAAAGGTCACGTCCCATTTCTTCCGTCACTGGACTTCGCTGACGCTCGCCGACACCGACCTGAAAAATTTTGGCAATGTGACTTCGTGGCACGCCACGCTGTGGGCGGATGACCGGATGATCGCCGAACAAAAATCATTTCTGTGGTGAACGGCGCGCATTTTTTCCGGCTGATTTGTCTGGGCGTATGGCTGTCGCTTGGCGTGGTTCACGCCAAAGAACCTGCCGCCTACCACGCCGGCGACACCGCCGAAGAAACCATTTCCACACCCGTCGCGCTCGACGTGATTGACGCCGACGCCACCGACGCCCGCAAGGCCGCAGAAGCCTTGAAGACACCGGCGATTTTCCGCAGCTACCCAAACCCGACCAACGCCATCGCCGATGAATTCCGCGCCGCCTTTGACCAGACGCGCGCCCTGTTCGCGACGAATCTGCCCGGCACGCTGGGCGAGATCACCAATGCCGATGAAACTGTCGCCTCGCCTGCGTTCACGGGTTTTGTCACCGAGTTCAACCGTAAAAAAATTCCCTTCCCCATCTCCACCGAACTGGCCGGCGTCTGGGCGCACGGCGATGCCGGTGAAGCGATTGAAACGCGTTTCCTCAATCAGTTGGTGCAGATGATGCGCCGCCCCATCCGGCCCGACGATCTGCCGCCCGGTTTTGCGCTGGGTGAAACCTTGCGCCTCGCCGCTGTGGACAATTCGCAGTCGGAACTGACCCTGGCCGCCGCCGAGCGCGGCAAGCTGGTCACCGTGACGAGCGGCACCACCATCACCCATGTGCGCGACCTGTTCCGCCGGGCATTTCCCCAGCCCGAGCAGACCATGGCGCGCGGCGTTGGAAAATTTCTCCGGACGGATTGTGAGATTGATCCCGACCTGACCCGGCAGGCCCGTGAACGCGCCACCCAGCAGCTCGTCGTGGTGAATCACTACGATGCCGGCCAGGTCATCGTTCAGCGGGGTGAAATCGTGGACGCGAAAACCAAGGCCGTGCTCGATCAGTTGAGTGAAAAGCTGGTGCCCAGCCAGCTGAATTCCCAGCTCGTCGCGCAGCGGGAGCAGCTCCGGGCGCAACTGGATCGCGCCGTCGCCGCCCAGCAGAAAGCCCGCGAGCAGGAAATCGCTCTTCAGAACCAGGCAGCGGCCGCCCGCAAGCGGAACCAGTGGCTGCTCGTGACGGGTGCCGGAGTGGCCGTGCTCGTGACCGCCGGGTTCATCATCCGGGCGCGCAGCCGGCGGCGCGCGCCGTCACTGCTGCCGATGCGCGTGGAAAGATCGTTGCCGCAGCCGCAGGATTTTTTCCAGGCCAGCCTCTCGCCGCAGATCGCGCAGATTTTGAAGGAGGCGGTGGTGCAGGGTCTCGCCGCCCAGCGCAATGAGCTGCTCCAGGCGCAGCAGGCCGCAGCCGCCGAAATCAACGCGCTGGTCCACCGCCTGGATGAATTAAAGGCGCCGATGCAGGAGCGAGTGCGCTCCTACGAAGAACGAATTGCGGAACTGGAAAAGGATCTCGCCGAACGGAACGAAGAAAACCGCGAGCTGCTGAAACTGAAGATTGAGATGACCCGCCGCCAGCTCGAAGCCGAGCGCACCCGCAACCGCGTGGATTTCAATTGAAATTCCGGAGTGCGGCCGTCCCGGCCGCAGCGATGCTGAACGTGCGTTGTCGTCGGATTGCTGTGTGGCTTCGGCGAAAGTTTCCATTGCTGCGCCCGGGGACGGGCGCACTCCGGTAGTTACGCCGCGACCTTGTCGCCCGGCATCTTTTTTTCCTGCGTCCGCAATGCCTCCTCGTAGCATTGCAGCGCCTCGTCGTAACGCGCCATGCGGTTGAACAGGCCGCCCTTGTGCAGATGCGCGATGGTCAGGGCGCTGTTCGCTTCGATCGCGCGGTCATAACAGGCGATGGCTTCATCCGTCTTCCCCAATTTTTCGAACGCACCACCCTTTTTGACCAGCGCCTCGGCGTGTTTGGGGTCCAGCCCCAGCGCCATGTCGAAACATTCCAGCGCCATGGCCGGTTCCTGCGCGTCCAGCAGCGCCTGGCCTTCCGTGAGCAAATTCGCAACGCACTCGGCGCGGTCATTCTCGGTGGAAGGTTCCTGTTTGGCGGCGACAGCCTGGTGCGACCCGTTCGTGGCGGCCGGAGCCGCCTCCACCAGCGTGGCGCGTGAACTCTGCTCCAGTTCCAAAATCCGCTGCTGCAACGAATCCACCGTGCTGAACAAATGCGCGTTCGATTGTTCCACCGTGGCACTGGCCTTTAAAGAAAATGCGGCGGCACCGTTCCCCAGCGCCGGTTCCTTGGGTAAGGCCGTGCACAGTTCGACCACCCGCGCCATCGCCCGCCAGTGCAGATAGATCATGAACAGGACGGCGCCCAACACGACCAGTCCGAACGCAGCTCCGATCGTGAGCATGAACTGCTGGTTTTTCTGCGCCAGTACCGCCTCATTGGCGCGCTGGGTGGCGATCGTGCCTTCCAGCGTCTGGATGCGGGCCGTCAGTGCGTCGGTGTTGCGTTTGGCCTCATCCACCATCTCGCGGCGGCTGGCTTCGATGGCGATCTGCGCATCGTGTAGTTGCGCCTGGATCTGGAGATAGCCGTTGACCGCGCTCTGCGTCATCGCACCCATGTCCTGGGCCTCGGGGACGGCATTGGTTTCCGCGCCGGCGAGCCGCGCACCCAGGACAAGGCAGGCGCAAAGCGCCGTAAGTTTTTTAAGCGAGGTGACCTTCATAACGCGGTGAAAGCCTGAAACGTGTGCCCGCCGATGTCAAGCGCCCGGCGGGATGAGTTATTCGCAATTTGTTTACCGGAGCGCGAGTTGTCCCAACTCGCAGTGTGGAAGGAACGAGAGACAATTGGAATGATTTCAATGCTGGCTTATCTGGCGGCGCGCGCGGCGGCTTGGGACAAGCCGCGATCAGTCACTTCTTCAGATCAAACTCGAGTCGCGTGCGCGAGCCGGTCTGGACGTTGCGGATCTCCATCTCCTGAAGTTCCCACTGGCCATTCACCTTCTTGAACGACTTCGGCGCAAAATTTTTCAGCAACTTGCCGTTGAAGTCGTAAGCTTCGGCCTCCAGGATGCCGCCGCTTTCCTTGTCAATCCACGACAATACGCGCGAATAGCCGTTCGTGGTCGGATTCGGATTCGTGCTTTCCAACAGCGTGTAACTCCGCCCGCGCTTCAGGTTTGTTGTATGCGGTAAAATTTTCTGCTGCGGCCAGTGGAAAAATTCCAAACCTAAATCACCGATTGAAAAATCTGAACCGGCAAAAGGAATATATAAATCCGTTATCAAACCGGGTGGTTCGGGGCTAGGGAATTTAAATTTGTAAATACTCAATCGATTTTGAAAATGCGTAATTTCGATCGGGAATTTTCGAGTAAATGAATTGGAGTAGCCAATGCTCTCGCTGTGAAAACTTCCCTCAAGCCTCGAAGCTACATAAAAATTTATCCAGTTTGTTTGTGCTACAAACACGAAACAATCTAATGGGACTTTTGTCGTTTCACCTTTAGAATTGCGAATCAAGAGGACGCCGGTGTTCGTGAAATTTCCCGCCGGTTGCGCATCGCAAAGCTGTTGCGCAAGCGCGCGGCCTTGAATTTCCGCATCGGAAAAGGTGTTCGTCGTTTCCGCCGTCGCGCCAGCGGCAAAAAATAAAATCATTGCCGTCAAAGCGCCGGAGGCGCGGAAGAAAGTAGCCCACGGTGAAACCGTGGGATTGTTGGTTCGGATAATATGCAAGCCCCGGATGGGGCGGCAGAAAATTGACCGCCAAAATAATCTTCCGCCCCGTTCCGGGGCTTGGCTGGTTTTGACGACGAAACCCACGGTTTTACCGTGGGTTATTTTCGGTCGCCACTCCGTGGCTGCGGACGAAGAGGAAAAACTCATTTCGCCTCCAGCGCCAGTTGGATGGCCTCGGAAATCTGCCGGACGAAATGGACCTTCAATTTTGCGCGCACTTCCGCGGGCACGTCCAGCCAGTCGGATTTGTTGCCTTCGGGGAGGATGACCCGCTTCACACCGAAGCGCGACGCGGCGAGGACCTTTTCCTTGATGCCGCCCACGCGCAGCACGCGGCCGCGCAAGCTGATCTCGCCCGTCATCGCCGTGTCCGAGCGCACGCGCCGCCCGGCCAGCAGGGACGCCAGCGCGACCACCAGCGCCACACCCGCGCTCGGTCCGTCCTTCGGCGTCGCGCCTGCCGGCACGTGGATGTGCAGATCGAATTTCGCGTAATCGTCCAGATCCAGGTTGAGTTTCTTGGCCTGGCTGCGCAGATAACTCACCGCCGTCTGCGCGCTTTCCTTCATCACGTCGCCGAGCGAACCGGTCAGCGTCAGGTTGCCGCGCCCGCGCATCCGCGTGGCTTCGATGAACAGAATCTCCCCGCCCACCGGCGTCCACGCCAGTCCGGTGGCGATGCCATATTCGGTGATCTTCTCCGCCGTCTCGGGAATGAACGGGGCGTGGCCGAGAAAACTTTCCACCTCTTTCTCGTCGAGTTTGACCAGTGTGGCCGCACCGTTTTTGGCGATGATCTTGCGCGCGGCCTTGCGCGCGAGCGCGGCGATCTCGCGTTCCAGCTGGCGCACACCGGCTTCGCGCGTGTATTCGCGGATGAGCTTGCGCAGGGCGGCATCGGAAAATTTCACGTCCTTGCGCGTCAAGCCGTGTTCCTCGATCTGGCGCGGCACGAGATAGCGCTTGGCGATCTGCAGTTTTTCCGATTCCGTGTAGCTCGGCAGTTCAATCACTTCGAGCCGGTCGCGCAATGCAGGATGGATCGGCTCCAGCCAGTTCGCCGTGGCGATGAACACCACGTGCGACAGGTCGAACGGCAGATCCAGATAATGATCCGTGAACGTATGGTTCTGCGCCGGGTCGAGCACTTCCAGCAACGCCGCCGCCGGGTCGCCCCGAAAATCCGCGCCGACCTTGTCGAGTTCGTCCAAAAGAATGACCGGGTTGTTGCTCTCCACGCGGCGCAACGTCTGGATGATGCGTCCAGGCATCGCGCCGACGTAGGTGCGGCGGTGGCCGCGGATCTCCGCCTCGTCACGCATCCCGCCCAATGAAATCCGGGCGAATTTGCGCCCCAGCGCGTCGGCCAGGCTCTTGCCGAGCGACGTTTTGCCGACCCCGGGCGGGCCGACCAGGCAGAGGATCGGGCCCTTGATCGATTTGCGCCGCTTGAGCACGGCCAGAAATTCGAGCAGACGGTCCTTCACTTTAGCCAGGCCGAAATGCTCGTCGTTCAGAACCTTCTGCGCCGCCCTCAGCTCCAGCTTGTCCTGGGTGGATTTATCCCACGGCAGGTTCAGAATCCAGTCGAGATAGTTGCGCGCGACGGTGTATTCAGCGGCGGCGGGCGGCATCTGGGAAAGGCGCTCCAGCTCCTGCAGGGCGGTCTTGCGGGCTTCGTCGGGCAAAACGGCCTTCTCGATTTTCTCGCGGAGCGATTTGGCTTCGCCGGCATTGGCGTCACCCTCGCCCAGTTCACGCTGGATGGCGCGCATCTGTTCGCGCAGGAAAAAATCGCGCTGGGTCTTGGCGATGGAGGTGGAGACGTCGCTTTGGATTTTCGAGCTCACCGTCAGGACTTCCTGTTCACGGTTGAGCATCGGCAGCAGCTTTTGGAAGCGTTCGCGGACGGAAACGGTTTCGAGCAGCCCCTGCCGGTCTTCCAGGGAGAGGTTCAGATTGGCCGCGATCAGATCCGCGAAATGGCCGGGATGCTCGGTGTTCAGTGCGGCGATCTTGACCTGTTCGGACAGGGCCGTGGACAGCTTGGCGATCTCCTCGAATTGCTTGTGCGCATTGCGGAGCATGGCCTGCAGTTCGACGGAGTCCTCGGTCTCGTCGCGCAGCAGCTCATAACTGGCCCGCAGATACGGCGCCGCCGGCGCGAACTGCTTGATGCGGATGCGCCACAAGCCTTCGACCAGCACGCGCACGGTGCCGTCGGGGAATTTCACCATTTTCGACAATCGCGAGACGCAGCCGACTTCATGCAGGTCTTCCGGGGCCGGTTCGGCCACGTCCGCCTTGCGTTGCAACACCGCGCCGAACAGGCGGTCGCCCGCCACAACGTCGTCAATCAGCCTGAGGCTCGGCCCGGTCTCCACCAGCAGCGGCACAATGGCTCCCGGAAAAATCACAATGTCCGAAAGGCCGAGGATGGGCACGGTGTCCGGCAGGGAACTGGAGGAGATGCGCGACGGCGACTCCGCTTTTTCGGCGGCGTCATTGATGCTGACAAATTCGGTATCCGGCGGTGTCATCGTCGTTTGGTCCTGTCAATCGAACGCAGCGCGCGGGAAAAGATTCGCACACTGTTAATCCCCTTCGGCAATTGGAACTTTGGTCGGCTTGGTGGGCGACTGGCGGGCGGGCGGGACATCCACGCGCAGGAAGCCGTTCACATAAATCGCCTTGGCCTGGCTGAGATCAAAACCCGGCGGCAATTCCAGCACGCTCTCGAACGGGCCGTAGTTGATCTCCATCACGAGAAAACTGCAATTCGCCGCACGGCAGCAGTCAGGACGGTTGCCCGCGATGCGAAGCTGGTTGCCTTCGACGGTGATGTCGAGGTTTTCGCTTTTCATGCCGGGAAGCTCCACCTTGATGACCAGACCCGCGTCGGTTGAATAGACATCCGTATTGGGCACCCATCGTCCATTGGCGGAACCGCCACGCCCGTTCACCGCCGAGCCGCGCGTAATAGAATGAACTGAAGAACTCACTTTGGTTACGGCCATGATTGAAAGTATTTTCGCTGACGTTTTAAACCTTATAACCCGCAAGCTGACGGTCACTGCTGATTTCCGCCCGCAACATAACCGCAAATGGCATTCGCGCAATAGGGATTTTGATTCTTCCCTTCCCCCTGGTCACCTAATTATTATTAAGGGAAAGCCTTAGCAAGGGCGGGAAGGACGCAGTTTGCACTTTGAACCGCTATTGCCGGACCGTAAAATGAGTCCATGGTCAATCCTTTCCGCCACACCCACCGCGTCAGTTACGCCGAATGCACCGTCGGCAACCACATCTACCATTCGCGTTATCTGGATCTGCTGGAAGCGGCCCGCGGTGAATTCCTTCGTGCGCTCGGCCCAACCGTGATGGAACTGCAGGAGCGCGACAACATCTTCCCCGTCATCGAGGCGCGGCTGCACTACAAATTTCCCGCGCGCTACGATGATCTGCTGACGATCGAGGTCTGGGTGACGGCGGTCGAAAAAATCCGCGTGAACTTCGCCCATCGCATTGTAAATCAAAACGGCAGGCTCATTCTGGAGGCGGAAACGTTCCATGTCTGCACCGGCTTGGATGAGAAGCCAAAGCGCCTGCCGGAGGAATTAGCCGCGAAGCTTGCGCCTTATTTACCAGCCTTGCCCGCTTCGGGTCGTTGATGCGACTTGCACCTTCCGCTTTTTCTGCGAAAATTCAGCCGCGCGCGATGCAAACCCAAACTGATTACCCCAAACATTATTGCGGTGTGTTCGGCATTTTCGGCCATCCGAACGCCGCCGAACTGACCTATTACGGACTTTACGCCCTGCAACATCGCGGGCAGGAAAGCGCCGGCATCGTCACCTGCCACGACGGGAAATTTTTCAAGCATCACGGCATGGGCCTGGTGCCGCAGATTTTCAACGACCCGAAAATCCTGCACGACCTCGTCGGCAACCGCGCCATCGGCCACACCCGCTACTCCACGACCGGCACGTCCAATCTCCGCAACGCCCAGCCGCTCACGGTGGATTGCGCGCGCGGCCAGATCGCCGTGGCTCACAACGGCAACCTGACCAATGCGGCTCAGCTTCGCGACGAACTGGAGGCGCGCGGCCTCGTTTTCCAGACCACCGTGGACAGCGAAATCATCATCATGATGCTCGCGCAACCCACCATGGGCGGCATGTCCAATTCGCTGGTGCAATCGTTGCGCCGTATTGAAGGCGCCTATTCATTGGTCATCATGACCGAGCGCGAACTCATCGGCGCGCGCGATCCGCATGGTTTCCGCCCGCTATCCATCGGCCGCACGGCGGAGGGCGCGTATGTGCTTTCCAGCGAGACCACCGCGTTCGATCTGATCCACGCCAAATTCGTCCGCGACGTCGAGCCCGGCGAAATCGTCATCATCAACGAAAAGGGCCTGACCAGCATCCCCGCTTTCCCCGAACACAAGAAGCGCGCGTTCTGCATTTTTGAATACGTCTATTTCGCGCGGCCCGACAGCGTCATCAACGGCCATAGCGTCTACGAAGTCCGCAAGGAAATGGGCCGCCAGCTCGCGCGCGAACACAACGTCAAAGCGGATCTCGTCATTCCCGTGCCCGACAGCGGCGTGAGCGCGGCGCTGGGTTACGCCGAGCAGTCCGGCATTCCCTACGAGATGGCGTTCATCCGCAACCATTACGTCGGACGCAGCTTTCTCCAGCCCACGCAGCTCATCCGCGATTTCAACGTGCGCGTGAAGCTGAACCTCATCGAGTCGCTCGTGAAGGGCAAACGCGTCGTGATCGTGGACGATTCCATCGTGCGCGGCACCACGTGCAAGACCCGCGTGAAGACGCTGAAGGACGCCGGCGCGAAGGAAGTTCACGTCGCCGTGAGCTGTCCGCCGCACATGAATCCGTGCGTGTATGGCATTGATTTCCCCGACCGCAGCAAGCTCATGGCCGCGAACAACACCGTGGACGAGATCCGCAAATACCTGAATGCCGACTCGCTCCATTATCTGTCGCAGGCCGGCATGGTGGCCGCCACCGGCCAGAAGAAGGAAGCGTTCTGCATGGCGTGCTACGATGGGAATTATCCCGTCGCCTACGACCCGCTGCTGGACAAGCACATCATCGAACGCCGCCGCAAGCAGACCCAAACCCTCGGCGAAGCCGCCACGCAGGAGAACGAGCAGATCAATTTGCTGTCGGTTTGAAGAAGCCGTGGAAGGAAATGTAGTCGCACGGTTCAATTCAAATACAAATTAGCGATCATGAACGCGCAGGAAGTATTTGCTCATTTTGTCAGTCGAGTGCTTTTGGCGGAGAAGGCGGAACGTTTCACATCCCTCTCAACAACAAAGCAGGGGCAGCAGAAGATACTAGAGGGACTTTGCCACCAGTTCGAGCCCGCCATCCGTCCAAGTGCCATCCGAACCAGGAACTATGAACCGCTTAAGAACAGGCCATGCTTTGTCTTTTCAGCGCCTATGGGATTCGGCGTGCCTTTCAACACATTTGGTGAGGCTTACGACAAGTTGTCAATCGAGGACAGTTGGCTGATCGTTCTCACTGATGCATCGGCAGGAATCCATCGGCCAGAGGTTAGGTGGGATGATGAGAAACTCATTGTAGTCTAGCATCGCTGTCGCCAACGCCTCAATTCAGTCTTTTAGTCCGCCCTCGCCCTGACCCTCTCCCCTCTGGAGAGGGAACAGCCGCAGTTCAGTTCCGGTTTTGCGAAAGATTGTCCGTCCAATCCAGTCACCGGTTCATTTTGAGGCGGCCCAGGTTTCTCCTTCTCCCCGGCTCGTCACATTGTAGCCGAGCGAAGGCGGAGGGAGCAGGCCGGGATGAGGGCGAGCGTCCAACCAGTTAAAATTGTTGGGTTGCCGTTTTTGGTCACCGCATTATCTTTGAGGCCATGAGCACGGTTCAAGAAATCGAAGCGGTCATCCCCACGCTGTCGCGCGCCGAGATTGAGGAGGTGCGCGCGTGGATTGATGACTTCCTTGAAGCCCAGCTTGAACTCACCGACGAGGTGAAGGCCAAGCTCGACCAGTCCCGCCGCGAAATCGCCGAAGGTTCTTACACGACGCGCCAGCCCAAATAAGCCGTGTCCGCCGCGCTGCAAATCTGGTCGCCCACCTTCACAAAAGCGTTCGACACCCTGCCAGTTTCCGTCCGCGAAATCGTGCAGGGCAAGATTGACGAAATGGGAACGCGACTGGAAAGTTTTCCACATAAACGGCTGCAAGGCCGTTCGGAATTCAAACTGCGCGCCGGCGATCACCGCGTGCTTTATGAATTCGATGTGAAACTCGGCCGGATTTATCTTCACTACGTCGGTAACCGCCGCGAAATTTACAAGCGCTGTTGAAATCTGCAGGGACATTTTTCCATTCGCTTTTACGGCACAAACCGCATTGACGCCACACGCTGTCATCGTCAGAATCCCGGCTAAATTATGAAAGTGTCCGCCTTAACAAGGGAGCGGTCCGCGTTTTCAAATCGCAGCGCCGTCGTGCCGACCGTGGATCAGGTCATGGTCGAGGAACGGGCCGCGTCATTTGGCAAGCGCAGCATCAAGACTTCCGCCAAACTCGCCGGCCTCAAACTCGCCGTGTCCATGTGCGATCTCACCACGCTCGAAGGCAAGGACACGCCCGGCAAGATTGCTTATCTCTGCCGTAAGGCGCTCCAGCCCATCGAAGCGAAATACGATGTGCCGAGCTGCGCCGCCGTGTGCGTTTATCCGAACATGGTGAAATACGCGCGCAAGTTTCTTGGGGACGTTTCGCCCGTTAACATCGCCGCCGTCGCCACCGGATTTCCCAGCGGCCAATATCCGTTGCGCACCAAGCTCGAAGAAGTCCGCCGCACCGTGGCCGACGGCGCGGATGAAATTGACATGGTCATTGACCGCTGCGCCTTCCTCGCCGGCGACCACGCGAAAGTGTTCGACGAAATCGCCGCCACCAAGGAAGCCTGCGGCCCGGCGCACTTGAAGGTCATTCTTGAAACCGGCGAACTCGTCACTTACGACAACGTCCGCCTCGCGAGCGAAATCGCCATGCAAGCCGGCGGCGATTTCATCAAGACCAGCACCGGCAAGGTTTCGCCCGCCGCCACCATGCCCGTCACGCTCGTGATGCTGGAGGCCATCCGCGATTATTTTTTCGCCACCGGCATCCGCATCGGCATGAAGCCCGCCGGCGGCATCCGCACGTCCAAGCAGGCGCTCGCCTACCTTGTGATGGTCAAGGAAACCCTCGGCGACGACTGGCTCAACCCGCAGATGTTTCGCTTCGGCGCGAGCACGCTCGTCAACGACGTCCTCATGCAGATCGTGAAAAACGTCGAGGGCAATTATCAAGGGCCGGATTACTTCTCACTGCCGTGATGAGTGGGCGAAACGACAATGGGGACGCCACTCCAAAACCGCGCCACTGAACTTCTCCGGCAATCAGTCGGCGATTCCCAAGCCGCGTTCCGCTCCGGTCAATTTGAAGCCATCGAACATCTGATCGAACGGCGCGGTCCATTGCTCGTCGTGCAACGCACCGGCTGGGGCAAGAGCAATGTGTATTTCATCGCGGCAAAACTTCTGCGCGAACACCAAGCCGGGCCGACACTGATCATTTCCCCGCTGCTGGCGTTGATGCGAAATCAAATCGCCGCCGCCGGGCGCGCGGGCGTTCGGGCGTTGCGCGTCACGTCGGAGGAAAAAAATCGTGAGGACTGGGGACGCATCCGCGATGAATTGCTCGCCGACCGGATTGACGTGCTGCTGATCTCGCCCGAGCGATTGGGCAACGAAGAATTTGTGCAGACCATGTTGCAGCCGGTCGCTGCGCGCATTGGCCTGCTCGTGGTGGACGAGGCGCATTGCATTTCGGATTGGGGACACGATTTCCGCCCGGACTACCGCCGCATCACGCGGATCCTGCAATCCTTGCCGCCCAACGTTCGCGTGCTCGCCACCACGGCCACGGCGAATGACCGCGTCGTGGCCGATTTGAAATCGCAGCTTGGCGCGGCCCTCACGGTCCAGCGCGGCAAACTGGCGCGGGCCAGTTTGCAACTGCAAAACATTTCCCTGCCCGGCTACATCGCCCGGTTGGCCTGGCTCGCCCACACGTTGCCCAAGCTCCCCGGCAGCGGCGTGATTTATACGCTCACCATCCGCGATGCGCGCACGGTGGCGGCGTGGTTGCGCGCAAATGGAATTGCTGCCGAGCCCTATTGGGGCGGGTTGGATGAAGAACTCGGACAACCCGGCTTGCGCGAACAACTCGAAGCACGGCTGCTCCGCAACGAGCTCAAAGCCCTCGTCGCCACCACCGCGCTCGGCATGGGTTTCGACAAACCCGATCTCGCGTTCGTGATTCACTACCAGCTTCCGGGTTCGGTGGTGCATTACTACCAGCAAGTGGGGCGTGCCGGCCGCGCGTTGCCGGATGCGTTCGCGGTGCTGCTCGGGGGTGGCGGCGACAGCGACATCACCGACCACTTCATCGAAACGGCCTTTCCGCCACGCGATCTGGTCGAAAAAATTCTCGCGCAACTGGACGCCGCGCCCGACGGACTGACGCTCGGTGAGTTGCAGATCCGGCTAAACGCTCCGCGTGGCCGGCTGGATCACGCGCTGAAACTGCTTTCGCTTGAATCGCCCGCGCCACTGCTGCACTTGAATCAGCGCTGGAAACGCACTGCCGCGCCGCTCACGCCCGCGTTTTGGGAGCGCGTCGAACGGCTCACGGAACTCCGCAAACGCGAGCAAACCCGGATGCTCGAATACCTCCACGCGCGTTCCTGCCTCATGCAATTGCTCGCCCGCGAACTGGACGAACACGACGCGCCGCCCTGCGGGCGTTGCGCGGTCTGTCGCGGTGAACCCTTGCTGGCCGATCAATTTCCCCCCGCACTCGCCGAACGTGCCGCGCAGTTTCTCCAGCGCACCCATCACCCGATCCAACCGCGTAAGCTGTGGCCGAAGGATGCATTCAAGACTTATCCGTTCACTGGAAAAGTTTCGGATTCGCTCCGTGCTGAAACCGGCCGCGTGCTGGCGAGCTGGGGCGATGCCGGCTGGGGCGAGCTGGTGCGCGCTGGAAAATATTCCGCCACCGCCCGCTTCGACGACCGGCTGGTTGCCGCCGTCGTGGAAATGATCCGCGAATGGAATCCGCAACCACGGCCCGGGTGGGTGACCTGCGTGCCATCGTTGCAACACACGACGCTCGTGCCTGAATTTGCCGGACGGCTGGCGCGGGCGTCGCGCCTGCCGTTCCATCCCGTCCTGCAAAAGGCCCATAAGACTCCACCGCAGAAAGAAATGCAAAACAGCTTTCAACAGGCGCACAATCTTGACGGCGCGTTCACCGTCAAGCCCGGCGGTGATTTCGCCAAACCGGTGCTGCTGGTGGACGACCTGGTGGACAGCGGCTGGACGTTTGCGGTTTGTGCCGCGCTGTTGCGCCAGGCCGGCAGCGGCCCGGTGTTCCCCGTCGCGCTTGCGCAAACCAGCAAAACCGACGAAACTTGAGCCGCATGAGCGCCAACTCCATTTCATCCGCAACCCAGGCCGCGTTGCTGTTGTGTTCGCCGTTGCGCGCGGGCAAAAGCAAAGGTGTTGCACCGCTGAGCATCGGCGAGTTCAACGAACTGGAAAAACAATTGCAGGCCGCCGGCGCAGGACAGGAACAATTGCTCGAATCCGGTGCCTCGGTGTTGTTAAAACAGCTTGGCCTGACCGTTGACGCGGAGAAAATCACCGCGCTGCTGGGACGCGGCTTCATGTTGAGCCTGGCAATGGAGACGTGGCAGAGCGCGGGCGTATGGGTCGTCAGCCGCCATGAACCAGACTATCCGGAACGTTTGCATCGCCTGAAACAAAACGCGCCGCCCTTGATCTACGGTTGCGGCGAGAAAAAACTTTTGTCGCGCGGCGGACTAGCCATTGTCGGCTCGCGCGAGGTGGACGCAGCGGGCGAAGAATTTACCAAGCGCGCGGCGGCATCGGCGGCGCGTGAAGAAATGCAAGTCGTCTCCGGTGGCGCACGCGGCGTGGATCAATTGGCGATGCTCGGCGCACTCGAAGCCGGCGGGACAGTTGTGGGTGTGCTGGCGGACAGTCTCCTTCGATCAGCCACATCTGGCAACGCGAGGGAATCCATTCAAGACCGGCGGCTCACGCTTGTCTCGGCGTTCGATCCTGAGGCCGGATTCAACGTCGGCAACGCGATGCAACGCAACAAACAGATTTACGCGCTGGCAGACTTTGGGCTCGTCGTCAGTTCCGGTTACAACGAAGGCGGCACTTGGTCGGGTGCAATTGAGCAACTCGAAAAACTTCATCTCACTCCGATCTTCGTGCGCGCTGGCGAGGTTGTGCCCGAGGGGAACCGCCAGTTGCTGCGGCGTGATGCGCTGCCGTTTCCGCCTGAACCGTGGCCGGAATCATTGCGCGAAATGTTGGAAACCGGCTCGCAAAAAATCCCGCCGCCGATGGAAACCGCCGACTTGTTCGCTTTACAGGAAACGCCGGTGGAATACCGTAGCAGCCAGCAACGTGAGGCGGCTTTGACTTCTCCGCGAAAAAGAAAACATTGAAATGAAAACAAGACTTAAACCCGTAAAACTTTCCACCAAGCGCGCCGTCGCTGCTACAACTCATGCCGTTGTGCCGCTCAAGGAACGTCGCCTGAACTTCGGCAACAAGTGGGACTTTGCGCCCGCGCCGGAGGATTCCAAGAATTACGTCATCGCGCCGCAGCATGAGCTGTTCATCAACGGCAAGTTCGTTGCGCCATCGTCGGGGAAATATTTTGAATCCATCAACCCTGCCACCGAGCAGACGCTCACCACCATCGCGGCGGCGAATGAGGCAGATGTGGACAGCGCGGTGAAAGCCGCTCGCAAAGCCTACGACAAGGTCTGGAGCAAGATGCCGGGACGCGAACGGGGCAAATATCTGTATCGCATCGCGCGCATCATCCAGGAAAAGTCGCGCGAACTGGCCGTGCTCGAAACGATGGATGGCGGCAAGACCATCAAGGAAAGCCGCGACGTGGATTTGCCGCTCGTGGCCGCGCACTTCTTTTATTACGCAGGCTGGGCGGACAAGTTGAAATACGCGTTCCCGGGCAAAACGCCATCGCCGCTCGGCGTCGCGGGTCAGATCATTCCGTGGAATTTCCCGCTGCTCATGGCCGCGTGGAAAATCGCGCCTGCGCTGGCGTGCGGCAACACGGTGGTGTTGAAGCCGGCGGAGACCACGAGCCTCACGGCGATGCGGCTGGCGCAGATTTTTCAGGAGGCGGAATTGCCCGAAGGCGTGGTGAACATCGTCACCGGCGCGGGCGAGACCGGCGCGGCGCTCGTCAACCATCCGGACATTGATAAGATTGCTTTCACGGGAAGCACAGAAGTTGGGAAGGCGATTGCGAGGGCGATTGCAGAACGTAGCGGCGCTCGGCAGAGCGCCGGTGACTTCTCAACCGGAAAAGTTAGCCGCGTTCTGCCGAACGCAGCTACGCCAAGATTAACGCTCGAACTCGGCGGCAAGGCGGCGAACATTTTATTCGAGGACGCGCCGATTGATCAGGCCATCGAAGGCGTCATCGCGGGAATTTATTTCAACCAGGGTCACGTCTGTTGCGCGGGCTCGCGGCTGTTTGTGCAGGAAGGGATTTATTCCACGGTCATCAAGAAATTGCGCGACCGCATCCAGACCTTGCGCGTCGGCAATCCCCTCGACAAGAACACGGACATCGGTGCGATCAATTCGCGGCCGCAGCTCGAAAAAATCCGCGAGTTGGTGCAAAGCGGCGTGGACGAAGGCGCGGAGTTGACCCAAACGCAATGCACGCTTCCGGCCAAAGGATATTGGTTTGCGCCGTCATTTCTCACGGGCGTCACGCATGCGCATCGGGTGGCATCGGAGGAGATTTTCGGGCCGGTGCTGAGCGTGATGACATTTCGCACGCCCGAGGAAGCGTTCGAACGGGCGAACAACATCCCCTACGGCTTGAGCGCCGGAGTCTGGACGGACAAGGGCAGCAAGATTTTCAAGATGGTCAACAAGTTGCGCGCCGGCGTGGTGTGGGCGAACACCTACAACAAGTTCGATCCGACGAGTCCGTTCGGCGGCTACAAGGAAAGCGGCTTCGGTCGCGAGGGCGGTTTGCACGGGCTGGCGGCGTATTGCCGACTCGACTGATTTTTTCAACGCAAAGACGCAGAGGCGCAAAGTTTTTGACACGAATGAGCACGAATGCAAACACGCTGAACGCGTAGCGGAAATTAGCCTGGGCTTGCGAGGAACGAGCTAGAAAACGTCCCACAAAAATTCTTCTCCCTCTCCTCGTTCTGCGAGGAAAGGGAGATGAATTCAAGCTGCGCACCGGCGGCTTCCGGGCCAACACCTGCAACAAGTTCGACCCGACCAGTCCGTTCGGCGGCTACAAGGAAAGCGGCTCTCGCCTCGGCGGAGCCTCCGGCGCAGCCTGGATCGGTCGCGAGAACGGATTGCGAGGGCTGGCGTCGGAGGTGAAACTGACTGATATGAAACTGCCTTGACCCGCCTGCCCGCCGGATGGAAGCTGTATTCGTCATGAATGTTGAAGAACTTCGGAAGTTTACCAGCAATGGTTTCCGGCCATTCAAGGTTCTCTTGACCGACGGCCGATCCTTTGCCGTGCCGCACCCTGACTTCATCGCGTTCAGTGAACTCGTGGTAGTGGTGTTCGGCGCAGATCGGTTGGCAAATCTCATTGACCCCGACCACATCGTTTCGGCCAAGCCGATGAAGGCAAAATCCGTGAAATGAGTCCAACCACATGGCATCGGAGGAGATCTTCGGGCCGGTGTTGGGCGTGGCGAATCGATCAAATCGTGTCAGGCAGAGCGAGCGGATTTTTCAGGTTCTCGTTGAGGGCTTCTTTCGTGACCTCGTTTTCCCAGCGGCTGATGACGACGGTGGCGACACCGTTGCCGATCAGGTTGGTGAGGGCGCGACATTCGCTCATGAAACGGTCGATGCCGACGAGCAACGCGAGCGAGGCGAGCGGCACGCTGGGCACGGCCACGAGCGTGGCCGCCAGCGTGACGAAGCCCGCGCCGGTGACACCGCTGGCGCCTTTGGAGGTGATCATGGCGATCAGCAGCAGGCCGATCTGGTGGCGGAGGTCGAGCGGCGTGTTCGTGGCCTGGGCCAGGAACACCGCGGCCATGGCCATGTAGATGTTCGTGCCGTCGAGGTTGAAACTGTAGCCGGTGGGAATCACGAGCCCAACCGTGGATTGGCTGCAGCCGAGCTGGCGCAGTTTCAAAATCATTCCCGGCAGCGCGGTTTCCGAGGAACTGGTGCCGAGCACCAGCAGGAGTTCTTCCTTGATGTGATTCAGGAACCGGAAAATGGAAAACCCGCTCCACCACGCGATGAGCCCCAGCACCACGACGACAAACAATCCCGCCGTGAGATAGAATCCAGCCATCAGCGCGATAAGATGGTTCAATGAGCCCAGACCGTAACTTCCAATCGTGAACGCCATCGCGCCGAATGCGCCGATGGGCGCGACTTTCACGACGATTTGCATCACGCCGAAGAAAACCTGGGAGCCGTATTCGATGCCGTGCAACAGCGGTTTGCCACGCTCGCCCATGAAGGAGATGGCAAAGGCGACAAGGATGGCGACGAACAGCACCTGCAGGAGATCGCCGGAGACAAATGCGTCGAACAGCGTGTTCGGAATGATGTTGAGCGCAAAATCCACCGCGCTTAACGCGTGGGCTTTCTGGGCATAGGCCTGGCTGATGCCGGGGTCGAGGGTCGCCGGATCAATGTTAAAGCCCGCACCGGGTTTCAGCAGATTCACGACCGCGAGGCCGATCAGGAGCGCCAGCGTGGAGACGACTTCAAAGTAGAGAATGGTCTTGCCGCCGATGCGCCCGAGCTTTTTCAGGTCGCTCATGGACGCGATGCCATGCACCACGGTGCAGAAGATGATCGGCGCGATCAGCATCTTGATGAGCTTGATAAAGCCGTCGCCGAGCGGTTTCAATGATTTCCCACTGTCCGGAAAGAAATGGCCGACGAGAATGCCGGCCGCGACGGCGATCAGAACCTGGATGTAGAGGATGCGATACCAGGGTTTGCGCGTGATGGAGGCTCGCATGTTCAGTTGCGCGGCGATTGAACCAGTTGAATGGGAGGTCGGCAATCGAATACTCGGCACCGGCGAGCGATGACAAGTTCGACCCGACCAGTCCGTCCGGTGGTTACAAGCCAAGTGGTTCGGTCGCGAGGGCGGATTGCGGGGTTGGCGGCGGATTGCCGGCTGGATTAAAACGGTCTTGCGTTCACATCATAACGCCCGATTTGGCCGTCACTTTCAGCGCATAACGATTTCCCTTTCTCAGCAACCGCATCGGTGTCCCAAACGCGCGGGAAAGATTTTTAGAATGCAGCACGTCCGGTTTTTTACCTGCCGCCAGCACGCGGCCGGCTTTCAAGATCAGCACCGACGAAAACACCGGCATGATTTCCTCGACGTGATGCGTCACCAAAACCAGGGTCGGCGAATTTTTCCGCGCGCCGAGGCGCTGGAGGAATTGGAGAAAATGTTCGCGCGCGGCGGGGTCCAGACCGGCGCAGGGTTCGTCAAGGATCAGCACGCGCGGTCTGGCCATGAGCGCGCGGGCCACGAGCACACGTTGGCGTTCGCCTTGCGAGAGCACGCCCCACGCCCGTTCAGCCAGATATTCGCACTCGACGGATCGCAGCAATCGTGACGCGGCGGCTTTTTCGGCGCGGGTCACCCGCCCCCAGAAATCAATCATCGCGTATTTGCCGCTGGCGACGGTTTCGAGCGCGGGTTCGCCGTCGGCCATCAACTGCCGGACGGACGAGCTGACGAGGCCGACTTTCTTCCGCAACTCGCGCCAGTCGGACTGGCCGTAAGTTTCACCGAGCAGGGAAATCTCCCCCGCCGTCGGCATCAGATAACCCGTAAGCGCGCTCAACAGGGAAGTTTTGCCCGAACCGTTTGCGCCGAGAATCACCCAATGTTCACCGCGCTGCACGCGCCAGTTCAGGTCGTCAAGAATCACCGTGCCGTCGCGTTCGATGCGCAGGCCGTCCACGGACAAAATGGTTTTGGCAGTTTTCAAATGAAGCAATCTCCTTGAACCACAAAATACCGGAAGCACACGAAATGAAGCACCGTCAATTCATTCCCAGCCACTTTTGAGGTTCTTAAAATGCGGTCGTCAGTTCCCATGTTCTCTTTCGTGTGTTTGGTGTATTTCCTGGTGGAAACAGTTTAAATCACAGTTCCTGGATTTCGGTCCACAACGGTTGCAGGTCGGCATCCGCCAGCGCCATTTTCTTGATGGTTTCCTTTTGGCCCGCCGCCACCGCCCGATTCAGCCAGTGCCGCGCGATGTCCAACTGCTGCATCTGGCAGGCGTAGCACGACAAGTTGTAGGCAATGATCGGTTCCGCCGGGAACATTTTCGCCGCCGGCAACAATGCGTCCCACGCCTGCGACAACCCGCCGTCATTCACGCGGCGCAAGGCGTAGGCCCGGTGCAGCCAGCCGGAGGATTCGTCCGGGGCAATCCGGAGTTCGGAGCAGGCGATCTCCAGGGCTTCGCTCCATTGCTTTTCATGCGCACTGATCGTCCAGCGCGCTTTGAGGACGTCGGCATGTTCCTGGTATTCAGGTGGAATCCGGTTGAGTTCCGCGCGTGCATCGCCGGCACAGCCCAGCCCCAGCCAGCCAATGGCGGCGTCCAGGTGATGCGAATCCGGCGGTTCAAGTGGTTTCACGCGCGGAGAGTGTAAGCGTGAACCCCGAAATCCGCCGATAAAAAAAATCAGGCCCGGCGAAAGCCGGGCACATATGAGCCTTCTACACTTTGTAAAGTGTGGAAGGTAGCCTCGGAAAACCACCGGGTGAAACCGGGTGCCAATGACCGGATAGGTCCTTACCGGGATGCCCGCTGGCAATTAAAGAGTGCTGGCGTTCGGACAATTTGCGGTTTATGAATGAGGTGTTATGAAAAAGTTCATTCCGGTATCTCTGGCGCTGGCGGGCGCGCTGTCCGTCCAGGCGAAAATCGTGACCCAAGCGGTCGAATATAAACAAGGCGAAACCACACTGGAAGGGTATCTCGCGTATGACGATGCCATTTCCGGCAAACGGCCCGGCGTTCTTGTGGTGCATCAATGGCTGGGTTTGACGGAGTATGAAAAGCATCGCGCCCAGCAGCTCGCGCAACTCGGCTACGTCGCGTTTTGCGCGGACATCTACGGCAAAGGTGTCCGCCCCAAAAACGTTGGGGACGCCGGCGCGGAGTCGACAAAATATAAAACCGACCGCGCGTTGCTCCGCGCACGGGTCAACGCGGGGCTCGAAGTGCTGGAGCAGAACGCGCTCGTGGACCCCAAACGCGTCGCGGCCATCGGCTATTGTTTCGGCGGCACGACGGTGATCGAGCTGGCCCGGAGCGGTGCGAACATCGCGGGCATCGTGAGCTTTCACGGCGGACTGGATTCGCCAGCACCCGCCGACGGCAAGAATATCAAATGCAAAGTTTCGGTGCAGGCCGGGGCGGATGATCCATTCCAGAAGCCGGAAGATTTGACCGCCTTTGAGAACGAAATGCGCGATGCCAAGGTGGATTGGGAAATCACGTTTTATGGTGGCGCGGTTCACAGTTTCACCCAGCCCGATCCCGGATTCGTCAATCCCGGCGCGAAATATAATGAAAAGGCGGACAAGCGTTCCTGGCAGGCGATGAAAACTTTCTTCGCGGAAATTTTCAAATAATCCCCCCAAATGTTGGGGCTTGGAATTTGGAGCTTTAATCTATGCGCATCACCGGCGGCCATGCAGCACGGCGGATTCTGAAGGTCCCCAAGGGACTGGACGTCCGCCCGACGCCCGATCTTGTCAAACAGGCCGTGTTCAACAGCCTCGGCGACCGCGTCGTGGATGCGCGCGTGCTGGAATTGTTCGCGGGCAGCGGTGCGTTAAGCCTGGAATGTTTGAGCCGGGGCGCGGCTTCCGTGATGTGCATCGAGAAATCGCACCGGCACGCGGAGTTCATTCGCAGCAATGCCGACGCGGCGGGGTTTGGGGAGATTCTGGAAACGCGGACGCAGGATGTCTTCCCGGTCATGAGCCAGCTCGCGGAAAGTGGCCGGCAGTTCGACTTGATTCTGGCGGACCCGCCCTATGGCGAGAAAAACGTGAATCGCCGCTCCACTTCGTTCGCCCAGCAACTGCTCGACGATCCCAATCTGCCGAGACTGATCGCTCCTGGCGGTAGATTGGTGCTCGGCCACACCAAGCGCGACACGCTGGAGATCATGCCGCCGTGGTCGGAAGTCAAAATGCTCAAGCACGGCGACACCGTGATGCGATTTCTGGAACCGGGAATGTAGGAGACGACGTGAGGAGGCTCTAACTCAATGCTCCAAGCACCAACATCCAAGCTCCAGAGAAACTTCAAGCTCCAATCACACGGCGCTCGTTTTGGTGTTTGATCCTTGGTGCTTCTCTGGAGCTTGGAATTTGGAACTTAACTTCCTGCTGCTTCCACCACCTCACGAATTCTCTCCCGGAATTTCTCCGTGCCCTGGTCAAACGCGGCGGAGATGGTCAGCGCTTTATGTTTGGACCGGTAATGAGAACGGTCTGCCCCTCGCGCAGTTTGTAGGCTGGTCCCATAAATGGCTGAATGGTGCCATCCCACGACACCCACGTCCCATCATCCATGCCCATTCGTTGCGCCGTTTGCAACGGAATCCGCGAGCCACCTCGTTGCATCACGACCTGCCCGTTGATCAGGGTCGCCGCGTCTTCATTCGGTATGGGGGTTCCATCCAGTTCAAACCACTCGCCGTCGTTCAAGCGGACCTGGCGACCGCTGCCGGGATAAGTGTAGAATCCGTCCGGAGTAATGCCGGCCTGATTTGGAAAGGTTATCGCTTGCGGGAGATTTTCAGCCTGGCCATCACGAACGATCAGGACACTTCCCTCCTTCTTCATCACATGATCTATCACGGGCTGAAAGGAACCGTCCGGGCTCAACAACCATCCGTCACGCCGAAGCACCTGACCCTCTTCCAACTTGCGCTCCTTCCCCGTGCCAACCGTAAACGTGCCGTTGGTGCTGATCTCGACAGCGCGCGGAAATTGAAGATTGGTGGTGATCAGCTCCCGTTGATCGCCTTGAATGACATAGGTCTTGTTATCGGTGAAAGTGACGCCGTCCGCCGAACTGCTGGTTTGTGCCAGGAGGGAAGGGGCCAAACAGGCGATCAACGACCAGAGGCAGATTGTCTTGCTCATAGGCTTGATAAGGTTGAGTGCCGCATTGCAGTGCGTTTCAACATTATCCCGAATCGCGGGAGCGGCAACTGAAAAATGGTTGCTCCGGCTTGACGACGGAACGCGGGGTGGCAGATGCGTCCAACCCTCCAAGCAAATTCAATCTTCTTCCGCTTCCTCAACCTCTTTGCGGATGGTCTCCCGGAACTTCTCCATGCCCTGGTCAAACGCGGCGGAGATCGGCAGCACCTTCACTTTTTTGATTTTAGTTTTGAACTGCTTCAGGTTTTTCTCGGCGACGGCTTCGTCCATTTTGTTCGCCACGACGAGGCGCGGTTTTTCCAGCAACGACGGGTCGTAAAGTTCCAGCTCGCTCAACAACTGTTTATAATCGTCCCACGGCGCGCGATTGTCCGTGCCGGCCATGTCGAGCAGCAGCACGAGAATTTTGCAGCGCTGGATGTGGCGGAGAAATTTGTGGCCGAGGCCGACGTTCTGGTGCGCGCCTTCGATGAGCCCGGGCACGTCACAGATTGTGAGCCGCTTCCAGTCGGGGTATTCAAGGATTCCGATCTGCGGGTGCAGGGTGGTGAACGGATACGCCGCAACCTTCGGACGTGCGCGGGAAATGGCGGTGAGCAACGTGGATTTGCCCGCGTTCGGATAACCGACGAGGCCGACTTCCGCGACGATGCGCAGTTCCAGCAGAAAATTTCCTTCGTCGCCCGGTTCGCCCGGCTGCGCGAAACGCGGCGTCTGGCGCGCGGCGGTGGCGAAGTTGCGATTGCCCAATCCTCCGCGCCCCCCTTTGCACAAAACGAACTGCTGCCCATCTTGAGTGAGGTCGGCGACGAGTTCGCCTTTGGGCGTAATGATGGCAGTTTTTTCGCCCTCTTCTTCCTGCGACAAGTCCACTTCCATGCCGCGAATGCCGGCGGTGGCGCGCAAAACCGGTCGCTGACTGGTGCCGGTGCTGAACAACGGATTTTTACCCGCGTCTTCGCCCGTATCGTCATCCTCGTCTTCGGAATCTTCCACCACCGGCGTGGGAGTGACGCTGGGCAGTTTCCAGACCAGGGTGCCGCAGGGGACTTTGACGATGAGATCTTTGCCGGCATGACCATCCATGCCCTTGCCCATGCCGCCCTCGCCGACCTGGGCGATGAGGCGCGGGACGTAATACTGCCCGATGAGATTGTTGAGGTCGTGGTCGGCCTGCAGGATGACGCTGCCGCCGCGTCCGCCGTTGCCGCCGCTGGGGCCGCCCTTGGTGATGTAAGCCTCGCGATGGAACGCGACACAGCCTTTGCCGCCGTGCCCCGCCTGCGCGTAAATTTTTATTTCGTCAATGAACATGATGGAGTCGCGCCAACAAAAAAAAGGCGAGGCCGAAGCCCCGCCTTGAAATCGGTTGGCGAAAATTAGTTTTTCGCAGCGGCGGCCGTCTCCGCGATGACGTTCACGCGGCGGCTGTTCTTGTCGAACTTCACCTTGCCGTCGGTGAGCGCGAACAACGTCCAGTCGCGGCCGGTGCCGACGTTCTTGCCCGCGATGAATTTGCTGCCGCGCTGGCGGATGATGATGCTGCCCGCCGTGACGACCGTGCCGCCAAATTCTTTTACGCCGAGACGCTTGCTGACGCTGTCGCGGCCGTTTCTTACGCTACCTTGACCTTTTTTATGTGCCATAAGCCTGAAAAATTAACCTTTGATCTCTTTGATTTTGACGATCGTCAGTTCCTGACGATGCCCGATGGTTTTATGATAACCCTTGCGGCGCTTCATCTTGAAAGTGAGTTTCTTGTCGCCGCGGATGTGTTCCACAACGTCCGCATCAACCGTGGCGCCGCTGACGGTGGGCGTGCCCACGGCCAGTTTGCCGTCGCGATTGACGAGTAGCACGCGGTCAAACGTGACCGGCTTGCCCGCCTCGGTTTCGAGACGTTCGATTTCCAGCGTGTCGCCCGACGCGACGCGATACTGTTTGCCACCAGTTTCTAAAATAGCATACATAAAATTGATTCCCCGCAAAGGGTCGAGCATTAAACCAGATTTCCAAAGACTGTCAACGCCTGATTTTCGACAAGCTGGCTTGTTCCAATCGGCGCATTTGCCGCTCTTGTTTCTTGGTCTCTGTGCTCAGGAGTTCCTCCGCGCACCAGCCGCGCGCCTGCGCAAACGCAGCCAGGTCGAAAAGCTCCCTGGCTAAAGCGTTTTTAGTCAGCCTCCGTTTCAAATGGTGGCCGTCCGCAAGGACTTTTGCCTTGTGCGCTTTCTTCAATAATTTTTCCGCGCGCAACAGCGCCGGCAGATGCTTCGGAATGCCATCGAGCACCGAATGACGCGCATGTCGGGTGCCGTGCTTTTCCGCCTTCTTGATTTTCTCCCAGTTCGCCCAGACCTCGTCCACGTTCTTGACCTTGGTTGTGCCAAACACGTGCGGATGGCGGCGAATGAGTTTATCCACGAGATGCCGCGTGACCTTCTCGAAATCAAACGCCCCGCGCTCGCGCGCGAGCTGGCTGTGAAAAACCACCTGCAACAGCAGGTCGCCCAGTTCCTCCGCCATCTCGTGGTCGTCGCCCGCCTCGATGGCATCAATCAATTCATAGACCTCCTCGATCGCATGACGGCGGAGCGTCAGGTGCGACTGCTCGCGATCCCACGGGCAGCCCTTGGGCGAACGCAGTTTCGCCATGACTTTGAGCAGATCATTTATCGCCGGTTGTTTCTTCATGGGTTGTTTTTAACGCAGAGGCGCGGAGACCGCAGAGTTTCGCAGAGAGGCATTACAAAACTTTGCGTCTCTCCGCGTTCTCTGCGCCTCTGCGTTAAAATTGAATTCATAGAATCACCAGGTCGTCCCGGTGCACAAGTTCTTCCTTGGGCAGCTTGCGCTCGCGCACGGCGGCGGAATCGAACCGCGCGATGCCGCGCGCAAACTCCAATCCATCCAAGTCGCAGATGCGGACCACATCGCCGGCTGCGAAATCGCCTTCGCAACGCGCGATGCCGGGCGGCAACAAGCTTTTGCCCGCTTCACGCAAGGCTTTCTTCGCGCCGTCGTCCACGAACAGCGTGCCCTTGGGATGATGGAAAAAAGCGATCCAACGCTTGCGGCCTTGCAAGCGCGTCGGCTGCGCCACGAACAATGTGCCTTCGTCTTCGCCCGCCAAAATGCTTGCGAGCACGCCCTTATTTCTGCCCGACGCGATGACCAGCGGGATGCCGGAGCGTACAACGATCTTCGCGGCTTGAACCTTCGACGCCATGCCGCCCACGGCGGTGTCGCTGGTCGTGCCGCCCGCCATGTCTTCGATGGCCGCGTCAATCTGCTCGATGACGGAAATCGTTTTGGCATCGGTTTCACCAAAATTTCTGATCACGCCGTCCACCGTCGTCAAGATCACCAGCAAGTCGGCCGGCAACAGCGACGCGACGAGCGCGGAGAGTTTGTCGTTGTCGCCGAATTTGATCTCGGCGGACGACACCGCGTCGTTCTCATTGATGATCGGCACCACGCCGCGGCCGAGCAGCGTGACGAGCGTGTTGCGCGCGTTGAGATGGCGCTCATGATGTTCCAGGTCTTCGTGTGTGAGCAACACCTGCGCGACCACGAGTCCGTGCGCGGAGAACAGTTTGTCATACACCGCCATGAGCCGCGACTGGCCGACGGCCGCGCAGGCCTGCTTTTCCGAAAGATTGGTGGGACGCGATTCATAACCGAGCGCGCCCATGCCCGCGCCCACCGCGCCGGAAGTGACCAGCACGACTTCCTTGCCGGCCTTCCGCAACGCCGCCATCTGCGCGACGAGTTGCTCCAGTTGCGCGGGATCAATCAGCTTCTGGCTGTCGGTCAGCACGCCCGTGCCGAGTTTCACGACGATGCGGGCGGCGGATTTGAGGATGTCACGATGCACGGTGGTGAAGTTAAGGAAAAGTTGGCGGACACACAACGCGGATTCCGTGCCCCTGAACCTGGTAGGGACGCGTTCCCCTTCTTTTTCGAACCCGTGACGGACGCGGCGGAACGCGTCCCTTCCAAATCCGATGGGAGAACATTGCGCGGAAAATGTTAAAATGCGGGCCTGCTCATTTGCCGAGGAGCTCCAAAAGTCCCGAACTGGAATTTTTCGGGTCAACCAGAGAGCCGAAGAAATCGCCGCTGCGCAACGCCACCAGCAGGGCCAGCCCGCCGAGATCGGTCGGCGTCTTCACATCCTTCATCACACAGTTTTCAATGCCGATGATCTGCTCGCGATTGTTTTGCGGATCTTTCAAATCAATAAACCGCGCCTTGCCGATGGACACGTTCAGAACGTCAATGCCGGTGAACTCCAAATTGGTTTGGTCACGGAATGATTTTGCGCCGTGCTGTTTCTTCACCGAGGGCAGGCTTGCGAGGGAAAAGATGTTCGTCTCACCGGCCGAGTTTTTCACGATGTCCAGTTCGCCCAGATTGAACCGCAGGAGCGTGACGTGCAGCTCTCCTTTTTTGAGCGCGTCCCGGTCGTATTCGGCGTGGATTTCCTTGATGTCGAGGAACGGGGTGCCGCCAAAACTCGGCGGATTGAATAATTTGAAATCCTTGATGGTGATGGTCGGCTCAACGAGACCCAGCGTGAATTTCCCGATCTGCGCGTCCATGCCCGTCTGCGCGCGAATGCGATTCTCCATGACCACGCGGATGATGGTGTCCAGCGACAGGAAGAAAACGACCACCAGCACCACCGCCAGGAGGAACAGCCGGAACAGCCATTTGAAAAACCACTTCATTTTTATTTACGATTCACGAGACATTTACCAACATGCTGCGAACGATCGGAGCGCGGGCGGCTCGCCTGCGAGTTCCAAAATCGCAAATCAAACGGGCACATCCTCCGGCCGGACTTCCAGGCACTCGTCCTGATCCTCCCAGACGATGGTTGGATACACTTGCAACAGTTTCGGCGTCAGTTCGCGGCCCACGCGCGCGAGCAGCAGTTCCGCCTGTTCCGCCGCGTTCTCAAACGCCGCGTCATAATTGCCCGCGCCACGCCGCTGACGGTCGTCCCAATGCGCGACGGCATGGACGGGTTCGTATTCCTGCGCCCAGGCCTCGACCTCGGGGCGGACCTCGGCGGCAATCTCCTCGAACGGCACGAGCGATTCGCTGCAATGCTGGCAGATCAGGCCCGACTCGCGCACGTCGCGCGTGAGCAGCGGCAGGAACGGCGCGCGGCAGCACGGCGATTCCGCGTAGGCCGCCGGCGGCGTGGCCAGCCGCTTGAACCAGATCTGCCGGTCATGCGCGAGCTGCGCGCCCAGCCGGTAGGCGCCGACGAGCGGATGCGAGAGCCTCCACGCGCGGCCTTCGAGCTGGCCGAGCGTCTGCGCCAGCCAGCGCGCGAGCGTGAGGTCGTCCCAACCCTGAAACGCCCGGGCGTATTCCTTCCAGAGCGCGTCGAGCGGCGATTCCGATTCAAATGCCATGGGCGCAGAATGGCGCGAGGGGAAAGTTTTGTCGAGTCGCGCCGTCAAAAGTCAGCTGTGCCACTTTAAAACCCTTAAGCACAGACAGCCGTCGCGCAATAGAACCAAATCGAGGTCGAGCGTTATCAGATTCAAGCCTCAATTTTATTTCAATTCACGTAACTCGACAAATTGCAAAGCCGTCTCCAACTCAGGCCATAGCAAGCCCTTTTTCTCAAAACATTCAGCCGTTGTTGAACCAACAGTCAGGGGCAGTGAGTTTTTTGCAATGTCGCGATAGGCGTCTTTTAGCATTTCCCCAATCGCAAAAAACTTTTCCAAAGATGCTACCTTGACCCCCGGCTGTGGATTTGAAGATTCAGATGCGGTTTTTTCCTGCCCGATAAATGCCGGAATAATTTTCTCGGCCTGGGTATTATCTCGAACCCATTGCACATGGTCAGAAAGTTGACCGAGATTATCCTTTTTATAGACTGATCCGGGCTGTTTGCCGGTTTTTGCATCAATGCAAAGTGCGGTGTTGTCTGGACACATCCAGAGCACATCTGGACCAGTATCATGCTCATTATCGGGTCGTGTCGCTTGCAGGCCTAAATACTGTCCAAGACACCGCAATGCTTCTTCCGTTTGATTTGTTGTGCCAGATCCATTGAGATAAAAAAGATCTCGATCAAATGTTTTTGGAACGCGAACACGTCCGCCATTGATCTCAAACTGACGCGCAACTATTAACGCTTGGGGCGGTAGATTGTTTGTTGAAATTTCAGGGCGAAGTGAAGGAATGTTTCTGAATCCAGTGTGAGCTTGCTGGTAGAGCGTTGTTGCTGTCTCGGAATCTCCGGCCAAGTCTAGCGCGTATCCTAACCACAGTTTGTGCCAGCAAGCAGTGCTGGTGCTGAAATTTCCAGCATCATCCAAGGTTTTTTGCAAATGGGATGCTGCGGCATTGTAATCACGGTGCCAATAATCTTGGGCAAACTTTGCTTCTGCGAAGGCAAGCTCAGCAACGGTGGCAGCTTCTGGAATATCATCCTCGTGAACGGCATCGTGCATAAAACGCTCGTATGCTTCAATCCAATCAGGTTTGCGATTCAAGCAGCTTTTAATCATTTCTGGAACTTCCGACGCTTGAAGCTCAGCTGACATTTGAAATCCAAGTTGCAACTGTTTTTGAAGAAACCGAGGGAGCGCCGCGAGATTCTTCGGCAATAGAAGCCATTCAACTAAGCCGCGTCCCGTGATAATTGCGACGCCGTGGTCGCTCATGCCTCTTGAGATGCGGCCAAAGCTTTGAACTACACGCGAGGCAATGGCAGACCGCAAGGTGCTCGACAATTTCAAATATTCCCACAAGTAACGTTCCAAAGATCCAAGTCCGCTCGGCAAATCGTCGATTACCACAACGCGACACATATCCCCTGGTAGATCCACCCCATCATAACGGGCCGTTAGCAAAAGCTTATCTGTGCCATTTGCTTGCTTAAAATTTTCAATCGCTTCTGTTGCGGCCTCTTTTGCCGGTGACTTCACTACGTTTGACCATTGTTCGGCTCTGGGGTAACTGGGGACAAGGATGAGGGATTTATACGGAATGACTGCATGTTTTGCCACCACGAGATCGTCTGCAACATCTTTCATCTTTTGCGGAATCAGAATCATTCGCTCACATTCTCCCGCTGTCGTTTTGGGCCTGATTTCTGAAGATGGCCTCCGGCCAAACGTGCGGACAAAAACATCAGCCGCAGACAAAGTTGCTGACAAATAAACGCGACGAATTGTTGAAGCAAAATATGGCAATGTCCTAACCGGAACAAATGGCGGTGTGATTGTAATTTCATGTGGAGAAATAATAAACGCACATAGGTCAATTTTATCCTTCAGGTGTTCCCACGCAAAAGCTGTCGCATCAAAGTCGTTGGGGACGTTTGATTCGGTAAGCAATTTTACAATTGCTGAATGGACGCGACGCACTTCAAACGGCGGCACGAGCAGTAGACGATTCCCCGTTCCGTCAACAATCTCACCAAACGTGTTTGTCAGACCAACTGAATGAAAATAGTCAGCAAATTCATTTACGATCCCGGAATAAACCGCCTTAAAACATTCTTTCTCGATGTGCAAAGAGAAGTGATCCCGCAGCAAATGTTCGGCTGCATGTGAATCGTCAAAAACTATTCCCGCGATTTCGCTATTGAAGAAGCGTGACTTCCCATTGAACAGTGCTTGGTATGTAGTCAGACAGACAGCCTCACCTCTAGCATACAAATCATTGTTAAAGCTGCCTTTTACATAGGTGGTGCAAGGCAAACCGTATCCATCGGCCTTTTTCGCCGTCTGCAAAACCAATTGGATCGAGCTGCACGCGTAAAGAACCTTGGAGCGCATTTCATTTACCAGTGACTGACCAATAAGCAACCCAACGAGGGTTTTGCCAGCTCCTGTGTTGAGAGAAATCGCAATATCTTTTTCGTCTCGTTTTTTATCCCAATCCCTCAACGCGTCGCCTTGTGCAAGCCAAAGGTCGTTGATTGATCCATCCGTAACCCTGAGTCGTTGGAAAATCGTGATTGGATCAATCGGCCGCTCTTGTTTCGGAGCTGCCTTAAGTTTGGAGAAATCTATTGGCATAATCTGTATAGGTGGTTGCTTCAAACTTGGAAGGCATATTGGGCGCGAGTGTGCGCCGGAACTGTGGCAGCGTCAATTCTGCGTTCGTCCAGCGAATGTTAAATCATTTCCGCCACCGCAGCAGCCGCAGCGCGTTGCCGATCACGACCAAGTCGGACACGCCCATCGCCGCCGCGCAGAAAATCGGGCTGATGAATCCCATCGCTGCCAGCGGCACGCCGAGCGCATTGTAAAAAAACGCCCAGAACAGATTCTGTTTGATCGTCCGCAACGTCGCCCGCGCCAGCCCGAGCGCCTCCGGCACGGCTTCGATTTCCGATTTCAACAGGATGATGTCCGCCGCCTCGCGCGCCACATCACTCGCGCGGCTCACGGCGATGCCGAGGTCGGCCTGCGTGAGCGCGGGCGCGTCGTTGATGCCATCGCCCACAAACGCCACGCGCACAGTGCCTGTGCCGCTACCAGCCTGGAGTTTTTTCACGAACTCCGCCTTCTGCTCCGGCCGCACTTCCGCAAAAACATTTTTAGCCGCGATGCCAACCTGCTTCGCGATGCTCGCCGCTGTCAAAGCGTTGTCGCCGGTGAGCAGATAAATTTTTAAACCCTGCTGCTGGAGTTGTTCGACCACTTGTTTGGCATTCGCCTTCACCGCGTCGCGCACGGCGAACAGGCCGAGCAGCATCTTGTCGGATGCCAGCCCGACAATCGTTGCGCCTTGGCCAGACCATTCGGCGATGAATGCTTCTCCGGCCGCCAAGTCCACGCCACATTCGCGCAGCCAATTCAATGAACCTAAACGGACAGTTGATGGTTGAGAGTTGAGAGTTGAGAGTTTGGCCTCCACGCCCGAGCCGCGAATTTCTTTCCAATCTGAAACTTCAATTTTCTCCGCAGAAATTTTAGCAATCGCCTGGCTGATGGGATGGGTGGAGTTGCGCGCGAGCGCTGCAGCGATTTTATTTTCCTCGTAGGAGACGACGTGAGGAGACTCTGACTCGTTTCCGTTTTCTGTTTTCTGCTTTCCGTTTTTGATTTGAGCCTCCTCACGTCGGCTCCTACTTGACCACGAGGCGGCCACTTCGGGTTTTCCCATCGTCAACGTTCCGGTCTTGTCAAAGATTACCGCCGTGACATTTCCCGCCTTTTCCAGCGCCACGCCGTCGCGGATCAAGATGCCCCGTCGCGCAGCGGAGTTGGCGGCGGCCATGATGGCGGCGGGTGTCGCTAGACCCATCGCGCACGGACACGCGACGATCAAAACCGCTGCGGCGACAATGAACGCCATTGCCGCGCCCATTGGCAAATGAGCTTGCCAGAGAAATTGCGCCAGCCAGTCGTGAAGATGCCGGGCTGATTCCGGCGCGAAGCCCCACCACAGCGCGGCGGCGACGGCGATGGTGACCACGACGGGCACAAAGACGTTGCTGATGCGATCACCGAGGCGCTGGATGTCGGCGCGGCTGGTCTGCGCGCGTTGCACGGCGGCAATGATGTGCGCGAGCGCGGTGGCTTCGCCGGTGGCGGCGACGCGCATGACGAGGCGGCCGTTCAGATTCACCGTGCCGGCAAACAGTTCGCTGCCGGATTTTTTGTCCACGGGCACGGATTCGCCGGTGAGCATGGCTTCGTCCACGGCGGAATCGCCTTCGAGCACCACGCCGTCCACCGGCACGCGGTCACCAGGGCGGAGCGCGATGCGGTCGCCAATTTTTAACTCGGAAACGGGAGTTTCTTCCTCAATTGTAGCAGCCGACGTGAGGAGGCTCTGAATTCCATTTCGCAATAAAGATTGAGCCTCCTCACGTCGGCCGCTGCGCGATGAAACAATTCTGCGCGCGGTCTGCGGTGCGAGATGCAGCAATGATTTCAACGCGCCGCCTGCTTTCTCGCTGACCCGCGCTTCAATCCAGTGGCCGGCGCTGATAAGCGAGATGATGGCGGCGGCTTCCATGAAATAAACGTGGCCGCCCTGGCCACTGAACAACACCCAGCAACTAAATCCAAACGCCGTCGTGGAGCCGAGCGCGACGAGCGTGTCCATGTTGGAACTGCCGACTTTAAGCTGCCGCCACGCGCCACGGTAGAATTGTGCGCCGCAGAAAACCTGCACGACGCCGGCCAAGGCAAACGCGAGCCACTGAAACCACGGCCTCATCGCGAGACCGAAAATCCATTCGCCGATCATCAGCGCGGCGGTGACGGTGAGTCCGAGCCAGAGGGTGATTTGCCAGTCGCCGTGACCGGATGTGGAATGACCACCCGCTTCGGGTTGGATCGTCTTCGCTTCGTAACCGGCCTTCTCAACAGCGCTGATGACCGCGGCAATATCCTTTGGTGATTCAGAATTCCAGCGAACGGTGGCGCTTTTCTTTTCGAGCGAGACCGAGGCGCTGCGGACGCCGGGCGCGCTTTGGATCGCTTCGGTGACGTGGCGCGCGCAATTCTGGCAGGTCATGCCGTCCACCAGCAGTTCCGTGGTGGTGGAACCGTTGGCTGCGCCGGCGCTGATGGTTGGGATTGATTCCATTTTAGCTTCGCCCTGAAATTTAACAGGCATGACCATTTTGTCGAATCGCGCTTTGGAAAGAGAGTGGAAAATCTGGCCGGAGCGCGGCTGTGTCGCAGACCAGCCGCAGCACTTTGAACGCGCTGCGGCTGACGCTTCGCGCACAGCCGCGCTCCGAAGAATAGCAAATCGGACGCCGCGGAACATCAGATGAGCTTGCGTTGCGGAGTGGCGTTGGCAAAATACAGTCATCGAATCGCGTCGTTCATCTCTGGTTCCGCCAACACAAACTGCATGGGCTTTATTCGCTCTGGCCGTGGTCTGGTTTGCGCTCTTTTTCAAACTGGGAAGCCTGCCGTTATTGCAACCGGACGAAGGAAGAAACGCCGAGGTCGCCCGCGAGATGAAGGAATCGGGCGCCTGGCTTTCGCCCAGCTATGACGGCATCACCTATCTGGACAAGCCAGCGTTTTTCTTCAAGGCGGTGGCGCTTTCGCTGGCGGCGTTCGGCAATAACGAAACGGCGGCGCGTCTGCCTTCGGCGATGTTCGGGCTGGCGCTGCTGGTGATGACCTATGGCTTTTGTCGGCGCGCTCACGGCACGCGCTGCGCGATCATGGCGGTCATCATCATCGCCACGATGCCGCTGTATCTGGTGTTTTCCCGGACGATCATCTTCGACATGACGCTGGCGTTCTTTGTGTCGGCGGCGATTTTCGCGGGCTATCGGGCGGAAGAATGCGAGGGCAAATCCCGGCGCAACTGGTATCTGCTCGGCGCGCTGGCGGCGGGCTTTGCGACGCTGGTGAAGGGGCCGGTCGGCTTTCTCATTCCCACATTGGTGCTGTTTATCTTTCATCGGGTCGAGGGCCGGCGCGGCGTATGGAAACGATTTTTTGCGCCGTTGAACCTGCTGGTGTTCTTCGGCGTGACGCTGCCGTGGTTCATCGGGCTGTCACTGCAACACCGGGATTTTCCCTACTACGGACTGATCGAGGAATCATTCCACCGGTTCACCACCACCAAGTTCCATCGTTCGCAACCCTTTTATTTTTACGCGCTGATCGTTGCCGGCCTGTTTCTGCCGTGGAGTTTCATTTTGCCGGAAGCCGGCGTGGCGGCGTGGAAACGCAAATCCTCCCTGTCATCGGCGGACCGGCTCTGTCTCGTCTGGGCGGTGGTGGTGGTGATTTTCTTCTCGCTCTCGAAGTCGAAACTGCCGGGCTACATTCTGACTGCGACGGTGGCTTGCGGGATTCTGGCCGCGAGATTCTTCGAGCGGGCGATGGGGAATCCCGATGGCAAAGCCGCGCGCATCGTGGGGCGCGCCGCAATCACGCTGGCGGTCTTGTGCGTCGTCGTTTCGGCGGCCACAATGGTTTTGTCCCCGCGCATGGGTTCACTGGCCAAACCGCTGGATCTGACGGTGGCCGACGCCGAAGAGTTGAGCCGCCATTTCGTCACACCGGTGATTCTGTGCTCGGTGTTCGCGGTGCTGGGTTTGCTGGCGCGTTTCCGTCGTGACGCCGGTTTCACCTTCGTCTGTTTCGGGCTGTTTCCCGTTTTGCTGTTCACCACGAACTTCGGCGCCATCGAAGTCATTTTTAACATCAATTCCTCGCGCCAATTGTCGCAAAAAATCCCGGCGTTGCCGCCCGAAACCAGGCTGGTCTTTCTGGAATGTTTCCCCAGCGGGCTGCCATTTTACCTGAACCGCACGGCCACGTTGTTTACCAAGGAGGGCAAAGAGATAACGAGTGCGAGCAATTATATTCTGTTCCGCCTGAACAATGATCCCCAATGGCCGACGAACCTGGTGCCGCTCACGAATTTTGACCAATGGATTTCGCAGCGGAACGGTCAGGTTTATCTGATCACCCGCAAATCAAACCGGCCCAGGCTGGAAGCTATTCCCGGGGTTCAACCAACCGACATTCAAACGCTGCCATCACCCTACCTCGGCGTATTGTTGACGGCTCCTTAAGAAATTTCTGATATGTGCGGCATCTGCGGCATCGTAAACATTTCTGGCGAGCGGCAACCGGAATCGGTCCGGCTGCGCGTGAACGCCATGTTGCAGGCGCTGTCGCATCGTGGCCCCGATGACGTCGGGCTGAAGGCTTCCGATTTTGCCGTGCTCGGCGCGACGCGCCTGGCGATCCGCGGTGGCGATGACGGCCGGCAACCGATGGTGGACGCGGCCAGCGGCGTGGTGGCGGTCTGCAACGGGGAAATCGACAACCACAAGGAATTGCGTGTCTGGCTGGCCGAACGCGGCCGTCCGGTGAAGCAGGCGACGGACGTGGCGGTGATCCCCGGAATGTATCTGGAACTCGGCGCCGGGTTCGCCGAAAAACTGGTTGGCGCGTTTGCCATCGCCGTCTGGGATCCGCGCGAACGCCGGCTGACGCTGGCGCGCGACCGCGCGGGGGAACGTCCGTTGTTTTTCAGCCATACCACCGACAGCCTCATTTTTGCCACGGAACTCGCGAGCCTCGTTTCCGAGTGCAAGCTGCCGGTGACGTTCGACCAAGCCGCGTTGGAGCGCTATCTGCAATTCGGCCTGTTTGCGTCGCCGGCTTCCCCATTCACCAACATCCATAAAGTCCCGCCCGGCGGCATCGTCCAGATTGACGTGCGCGGGATTCGGAACACGACCTACTGGCGCTGGAACAACGTCGAGACCGCCAAACAAAAACCGTCGCTCGACGCGTTTGATAAAGTGTTCCGTGAAGCCGTCCGGAAGCAAAGCGACGTGGACGTGGACTTCGGCCTCTTTTTGAGCGGCGGCGTGGATTCATCACTGATCTCGGCGGTCACGCGGTCGTTGCATCCCGGACGCCCGTTGAAAGCCTACACGCTGCGCTTCAAGGTGGAGTCGTTCGACGAAGGCGATTTTGCCGAAAGCGTCGCCACGTCGCTGAAACTGCAACCGGTGCCGGTGTGGGTTCAGCCCGAGGACATTCCAGGGGCACTGTCGCTGTTGATCAAAACCGGGGGCGAACCGCTCGCCGATCCGGCGTGGCTGCCCACGGCCTTGCTCGCGCGCCGCGCCGCCGAGGACGTGCCGATGGCACTGGTGGGCGAGGGAGCGGATGAACTGTTCGGCGGCTATCCGACCTACATTGGCGCGGGCATTGCCGAACGATTTGCGAATCTGCCCGCGTGGTTGCGGGGTGCCATCCGGCGCGTCGTCGAGTCGCTGCCGGTCAGCGACAAAAAGATGACCGTGTCCTTTCTGCTCAAACGTTTCGTGCAAGGCGCGGAACTCGGCGGCATGACGCGCCACGAATTGTGGATGTCGAACATCACGCCGCCGATTTTGAAGCGCCTGGGAATTCCGCTGACAGCTTCGCGGGCCGACGATGCGGGCAACGGACTCCTGCTGGACCGGGTCCAACGTTGGGACCTGGAAAGTTTCCTTGCCGAAGGCCTGCTCACGAAAGCCGACCGCGCGAGCATGACGTCCGCGCTGGAACTGCGCGCGCCGTTTCTGGATGAATCGGTCATGGCGTTTGCGGCCAGCCTGCCGGCCGCCGACCGGGTGCGGAATTTCTCCACCAAGATTTTTTTGAAAGAATACGCCCTGCGCTATCTGCCGAAAACCATCGTGCATCGCCGCAAGCGCGGGTTGTCCGTGCCGATCGGCCGCTGGCTGCGCGGGCCGTTGCGCGAATGGGCGACCAAAGCCCTGGGCAACCAACGGCTGGAGCAGATCGGCGTGCACACTCCGGCGGCATTGGATCTGTTGAATGAACACGGCCAGAACCGGGCAGATCACGCGCGCGCCTTGTGGACCTTGATCGTGCTGAGTGAATGGCTCGACTGGGTGGCGGCGGAAACGGCTTGCGGCGGATCCAAGTGAGGTGGAAACGCGGTTGGCCTCGCCCCGGTTTGGTGGACAGGTCGCTTACCCGCTGGCCGGATAGCGCCGGTTGATCTGCTGCACCAATTCCTCGGCGTCCGCCCGCAGTTTGGCGTCCACCTCCGGTCGCAGCAATGGTTCCAGCGTCTGTCGGGCGGCAGCCGGATTTTGGCTGCGATACTGAAATTGCGCGAGGGACAATTGATACGACAGGTTTTCCGGTTCCAGTTGGATGGCGCGCTGCAGGTGCTGGCCGGCTTCGGCCAGGTATTCGCCCTGCACCATCTCGAAAAATCCGAACAATTGCTGCGACGGCCCAAAGTCCGGCATCAACGCAACGGATTGCGCCAGGTTGCGGCGAATCTCCACTGCCTCCGTTTTATCGATCCGGGCATACCGGCCTTCCGCTTTGGCCGTCGCGTGAAATTGTTCCAAGGCGCAGGCGTAGTAGGTGAGAAAACTGGTTGAACCCAGTTGGATGGCAGTCCTCAGGTGGCGCATTGCCAATTCATGCTGCTCGCGGTCATTAGCCAGCAATCCCAAACCTTCCTCCGGAAGCGGGCTGGTCGGAGCAAGCTTTTGCGCCTGGGTGAAACGAACTTCCGCTTCATCCAGACGGTCAATCCGCATCAGTTCATCGCCGAGCCGGAAACAGACTTCCGCCGGCGAAATGAAACGCGTCGCCAGATTGATCGGTGCGGAAATGTCGGAACTCAGCGACAGGTCAATGGGGGCAATCACGCCGCTTTCCAAATAGCGGCGCAGCCCCGCTTCCACGACCGGCAAAGGCGCCTGCATGGCATTGGTGAAAGCCTGCACCATCGGCTGGCCTTGGCGCAACAGGGCGGTGAATTGCCCGAAACGGGCGCGGTATCGGCCGTTGTCGCCCACCATGAGAAAATGGGTGAGCAGCCAGGACTCGGCATAGAACATCCCCTGCCGTTCGCGTTCGTTGTATTGGGGCGAATCATGCTTCACGGCAAATAGCTCGCTCAACGGCATGAGCGGTTCCTGTTTTAACAATTGCATGTGGCCGTCGATGGGGCTGGCGATGCGCGCGCTGCGCCCCGCCGTTTGAAAGGTCGAATAGACTTCGGCCATGCCCTCCTTCAGCCAGAGCGGCCAGATCTGGTCGTTGCGCCGGAACAGCAGGTGGGTGTATTCGTGGTAAATGACGTCCATGCCCTTTTCCGGAGCGCCGGCTTCCGGCAGCGAGAGCACGATGAGATTCTCGTCCATGCCGTGCTGGAAGAACGCCGCCAGATTTCTGGGTTTGCCCTGATACAGCGGCAGGAACGGCACCATGGATTCGCGATCCGGAAAAGCGATGACCACAATGGGCGGCGAATCCACGGAGCGCGCTCCGGCCAGTTGGGAATAGGCTTTGCAGAATTGTTCCAGCCGCCCGGCGAGCTTGTAAACGTCCTGCGACTGGCCGCAACTGTAGAGGTTGAAATGCGTCGTGCGGGTCTCATACCAGCGTCTTTGCTCCAAAGGAACCGTCGGCGCCGGGTCGGCGCAGGCGCAGATCACCGGCCCCAAAAGCGCGGCCAAAATCCAAAACGGACGACAGAACATAATCAGACGAAGCTTAAGGCATGACTACAGAAAAGTCATTGTAAGTTCACCCGCGGATAGGACCGGGCCGGCCGACAGACCTCGCGAATTTACGGGACGATGACGTAATAGCTGCGGTTGGCGTCACTGATGGCCCAGAGATTGAGCGGATACAACGCCATGTGATTTTTTAAATATCTCGCGCTGCCATCGGCGAACGCATAGTTCGATCCGCTGTTGCCATCGTGCCGTTCCTGGTCCAGGACGCCGCTGAAGTCGTTGCCGCCATTTTCCAGCAAGTCCATGTAGAAGTCGCCCTGGCCGGTGGCTTTCTCGCCAAAGAGAATCGTGTCGCTCGGATGAAGAATCGCGCTTTCCTTCAAACTGTCTCCGGGATTGGTGCCGGTGTTGGTCACTCCGACAAAATAATCATTCCAGCCGTTGATGAAATAGCTGCGCGGGGCGGCATCGGCCACGTTGTTCGAAGTGGAACTGCCATTGCTGGCGGGATCCTTGATTTCGGTCGTGCACAGCAGCAATTTCAAATTTCTCCCATAACTGTCAAACAGCTTGTCCGGCCAGCGGTCCGTGTTGGAACGCGGCGGAAAAAATCCCTGGCTGTCGCTCACATACATCTGGGCGGCGAGGCTCAACTGCCGGAGATTGTTCAGGCAGGCGATGCGCCGGCCGGACTCCTTCGCCCGGGCCAGCGCCGGGAGCAGCATGGCCGCCAGAATCGCGATGATGGCAATGACGACCAGCAGTTCAATCAACGTAAACGCCCTCGGGGGAGCCCCGCGAAATTTTATTTTCTTAATCATAACCTTTTGTCCGATCTTCACGTCTTGTGGTTAGGACGTAAAAGGCCGTCCGGACGTTTCAAATTTTTTATGACGAAAAAGAACTGGCTGCTGATGGTTGCCCTGGTCGCCCTCGCTGGCGTCTATGTTTTCTATTTTACCGACTGGTTCAAGCCGAAAACCATCCACATCTCGCATACCAACCGTGTCGTCCGCCCGCGTCTGGCCGGCAACCTCCGGGCCAATCAGGGACTGCCTCCCATCACCTTCGGTGTGGAGCCGCAATCCCGGCTCACCGAAATCACGGTCGTCCCGCTCGCGGCGTGGCAGACCAACCAGAACACACTGCCCCTCTGGCATCTGGTCGCCAGCACCAATGCCGAACCGATTAAAATGTTCATGTATGGCCAGCGCATCCGCGGACTGAAACCGGCGGTGCCGGGCGCGCACGCTCAAGAGCTCGAAACCAACGTCATCTACCGCCTCTTCGTCACGGCCGGAAAAGCCAAGGGCCAGCACGACTTTGAAATCAAAGGTTCCGATTAAATACTGCAGGGAAAAGGCACCCGCGGCTTCGGAGATGGTCAGGGCGTGATATTGTTGGCCGTCCGGTTGGCGTCACTGACGCACCACAGGTTCAGCGGATACAATGACGTGTAAGCCTTCATGAAGCGCGCGCTGCCGTCGCTGAAGGCATAGTTGGAGCCGCCGGTGCCGCTGCCCGCACCCCGGCTGTCGTGCCGGCTTTGTTCCACGGCGCCGACAAAATCGTCCCCGTTCCCCGCCTTCAAATCCATGTAGAAATCCCCGCGCTGGGCGTTCTTCTCCCCGAGCAGAATCGTGTCGCTCGGATGCAGGATGGCATTTTCCTTCATGCCGACCAGATACGTGCCCGTCATGAATTCATTCTGAAACTTATTTGCATCGAGCGTGTCGGCAAAATAGTCGTTCCAGCCGTTGATGAAATAGCTGCGTGGCGCGGCGTCCGCCACGTTGTTGGAATTGCTGCCGCCGAGCGTGGCGGGAGCATTGGTGATTTCGCTCGGACACAACAGCAGCTTGATGTTGCGGCCGTAATCATCATAAAAGCGATTCGGCCAGCGAATAGTCGAAACATGCGGGGGATAGCTGCCCTGGCAATCACCCGCATACATCTGCGAGGCCAGGCCCAACTGCCGGAGATTGTTCAGGCAGGCGATGCGTCGGCCGGATTCCTTCGCCCGGGCCAGCGTCGGCAGCAGCATCGCCGCCAGAATGGCGATGATCGCAATGACCACCAACAGTTCAATCAGGGTGAACGCGCTTTGTGAAACAGATTTATTCGTCTCCAACTTCATTCCCAGACCAGACGCAATGAAATCGGCAGGGGTTACGCCCGCGTTTCGATCTTCGTCCCGGCGAAATGGCAGGCGGCAAAATGGTCCTTTGAAAGTTCGCGCAACGTCGGCACTTCCGTTTTGCACCGCGCCTCGGCCACCGGACAACGCGGATGAAACGGGCAACCGCCCGGCGGATGGATCGGCGACGGCACATCGCCCGGCAAAACGATGCGTTGCCGTTTGGATTCGGGATCCACCTCCGGGACGGCGGAAATCAGCGCCTGGGTGTAGGGATGCTGCGGTGCGCGGATGATTTCCTTCGCCTCCGCCATCTCCACGATTTTGCCGAGATACATCACCATCACGCGACGGCTGATGTGCTCGACCACCGCGAGATCGTGCGCGATGAAGAGATACGCGATCCCGTGTTCCTGCTGCAGATCGCCGAGCAGATTGATGATCTGCGCCTGCACTGAAACATCCAGTGCGCTCACCGGCTCGTCGCAGATGATCAGCTTCGGCTCGACCGCCAGCGCGCGCGCGATGCCGATGCGCTGGCGTTGCCCGCCGGAAAATTCATGCGGATAACGCTGCGCATAGACCGGGTCCAGGCCGACATCCTTGAGCAGTTCAAAAATCCGTTTCTGCCGTGCGGAGGTGCTGTCAGTCAGCTTATGGATGTCCAGCGCCTCGCCGACGATTTGCTCCACGGTCATGCGCGGATTGAGCGAGCCGTAGGGATCCTGGAAAATCATCTGGAACTTGCGCCGCCGCGCACGCAGCTCCGAGCCGGTCATTTTCAGGATGTCCTCGCCGTCGAGCGAGATTTCCCCCGCCGTCGGCTCGACCAGCCGGACGATGGCGCGACCGAGCGTGGTCTTGCCGCAGCCGCTCTCGCCGACGAGGCCGAGCGTTTCGCCCGGCGCGATGCTGAAGCTCACATCGTCCACCGCCTTCACGGTTTCGTGGACGCGGCTGAACATCCCGGCCTTCACCGGGAAATGCACCTTCAGATTTTTGACTTCGAGGAGATTCATTATCATCCACCAAGAGTTTGGGGTAAATCGCGTGCGCCATGCAAGACCCGCCAGATTTGAATTCGGTCCGGCAACTCGCGGTAGAAAATCAGATAACGACTGAAACCATCAACGCGCCACGACCGGATTTCTGGGAAACCCAAATCCGCGCGCTGGCGACCAACACCCGGATTGCGGGCGAGAAATTCAAACGTGTCGTAAGCGGCTTCCAGAAATAAACGGGCGGCGAACGGATTGTCACGATGAATGAACCGCGCCGCCGCCTGCAAATCACAGAAGATAAACTCGCTTTCATCCCAGTCGGGATTCATTTGAGCGAGGAGAGGATTTTGGAAATGTTGGAGCGGTCGCCCGGCGAGAATTTTCCGCGCGCGGCCTCGGCCAGTTTTTCGCGGACGCGCGGCGGGGTTTCACTTTGCGGCAGATTTTTATCGTCCTGCCACTCGCTCAAACAACGGGCGACCTCGGCGCGCTCGGCGAGCGTCAGCGAGGGAATTGCAGCCTTGATTTCAGCAACCGTGCTCATGTTGGAAAATTAAGCGCAATGCGGTTTGGCGTCAATGCGGCAAACATGTGTGCGGCAAAAGGTCAAAGTTTCTCCACGAATTCTTCCAGAGTTAATCCCGCCTGTTCAACGACGCCTTTCAGCGTGCCAGGCTTGAGCGGTTTGTGTTGGGGAACGACAACGGTGCGTTCACCTTTGCGAAGAATGAGATGCGAGCCGGTCTGACGAAGTTGAACGAAGCCGAGACGTTTCAATGCGCGAACAGCTTCAACGCCGTTGACATCGCGCGGGATTTTCACGCGACGGCGAGAATCGGGTCTTGGGAGAAATGCAGCCGGACACGCTTGGGCCGCTGCTCGGGCTCGAAGTAACCGCCGACGGCGTCGGCGATCATCGCGTCCAGTTCCGCGAACGAATCGCCCTGAGTGGTGATGCCGCCGCCGCGCGGCGCGTCCCAGCGCGCGACGTAACCGCCGGTTTCCGCGCAAGGCTCGACTTGGAAAATGATTTCAGCAACCGCGCTCATGCTGGAAAATTAAGCGCAATGCCGTTTGGCGTCAATGCGGCAAAGCTCATAATTGTCGCGCAAGTAAAACTGCAACGTCATCAGGCAAAGCTCCGGACTGATAACGGATAAGCTCGACGAGCTTATTTGCCGCGCTTTCAAAATCAGCGACAAGAATTGTCGCAGCTATTTTTTCCAAGCTTGTGTATTTTAACAGACCATCGGTCGCCACAAGCAATGTCCCGTTCAACAACTCACGTGTGAAAGAAATTGGAATCGCACGGCCACTGCCAAGAAAAGGCTTTCGAATTTGATTGGCGGTCAGATTTTCCAGTCCTATTTCGGAAAAAACAAATGCACCGGAATCCCCGACGCTCGCTCCAAAAATACCGCTGTCTGCCAAGACAACAACTACGCCCGTTGTTTCTCCGTAAGCTCCGATGTCAGCCATTTCTCGATCAAGCAATGTGAGCAGTTCGCTCAATCCGTCCGTATTTATGCTCGTTGACCCAATCTGCTTCTTCACGCCCTCGACAAGAAATTGCGCTGCTTCAGCAGCGCCACTACGCCCCCCAGCACCGTCAGCAACAACCAAAACAAGATGTGAGCCGAGCCAAAAAATTTCGGCGCGATCCTGCAATTCCTTTCCGCCAGCATGAATTTTTTTTGCTGTCGCAAACATAATTTCATTTCCAAAACGGACAACGCACCCAGCGTCCGGGTTCGACTTCGAGCAGTTCGGGAATTTTCTCCGAACATTCCGGTTTGGCAATCGGGCAGCGCGGGGCGAATCGGCAGCCGGGCGGGAAATTGCCGATGCGCGGGACGTTGCCGGGAATGGCCGAAAGCCGGCTGGCCCCACCGGCCAGTTTGGGAACCGAGTTGATCAGCGCCTTCGTGTAGGGATGCAGCGGGCGGCGCAGCAGTTCCTTTGCGGGCGACAGCTCGACGATCTGTCCGGCATACATGACGGCCACGCGGTCGGCCATGTCGCCGACGATGCCGAGATTGTGCGTGATGAGCAGGATCGCCATGCCGAGCCGCTGCTTGAGGTCGCGCAACAGATCCAGAATCTGCGCCTGAATCGTCACGTCGAGCGCGGTCGTCGGTTCGTCGGCGACGAGCAATTTGGGTTCACTGGCCAGCGCCATCGCGATCATCACGCGCTGCTGCATGCCGCCGGACATCTCGAACGGATAATTCCGGATGCGCGATTCCGGCGCGGGGATGCCGACGAGTTTCAGCAGGCGGATAACTTCGGCGTCGTTCGCCTTTACCGGTTTGTGCAGCTTGAGTGATTCCTTGATCTGGTTGCCGATGCGGAAGACCGGATTCAGCGACGCACCCGGGTCCTGGAAAACGTAGCTCACCACGCCGCCGCGAATCTTTTGCAATTCGCCGGGCGACATTTTCAAGGTGTCCTGGCCGTTCAGCAAAATTTCTCCGCCGATGTAATTGGCCGGCGGAGTCGCCACGAGTCGCGCGATGGAAAGTGCGGTGACACTTTTGCCGCATCCGCTCTCACCGACGAGGCAGACGGTTTCGCCCGCGCCGATGGTGAGCGACACGCCGTCCACGGCGCGCAGCGCAGCCGCGCCCTTGCCGAAGTCCATTTTCAGATTTTTGATTTCGAGCAGGGCCATACAATTAAAAATTAAAAATTAAAAATGCAAAATTCATCCAGACCGAGCCGCCATTCTCACCCGATATTTTTAATTTTGAATTTTTCATTTTTAAATGGATTTCGTGTCCGCCGCGTCTCTTAAGCCATCCCCGAGAAAGTTGAAAGCGAGAACGGTGATGAAAATCGCCGCGCCCGGCGCGAGCAGCCACGGATAATTTTTAAGATACTCGGTGTTTTGCGCCGCGTTCAACATCAAGCCCCAACTCGCGCTGGGTTCCTGGATGCCCACGCCGAGAAAGCTCAGCACCACTTCGCCGAGGATGTAATATGGCACGCTCAACGTCGCCGCCACGATGACATACGACAGTGTGTTCGGCAAAATGTGGCGCACAATGATTTTTAGATTCGACTGGCCGAGCGAACGCGCGGCGAGGACGAACTGTTGTTCGCGCAGCGACAAGGTCATTCCGCGAATCACCCGCGCCATGCCCGCCCAGCCGATGAAACTCAGAATGATGATGATCATCCCATAGACCTGCGCCGAACTCATTTTCGCCGGAAACGTCTGGCGCAGCGAGATGATGAGATACAGGCCGGGAATGGACATGATAAGTTCACAGAACCGCATGATGACGGTGTCCGTCTTGCCGGAAAAATAGCCGGAAATCCCGCCGATCATCATGCCGAAAGTGAAGGAGATCAAAATGCCGATGACGCCGATGGAAAGCGAGATTTGCGAGCCGTAGAGCAGGCGCGAAAATACGTCGCGCCCGAACTGGTCGGTGCCGAAAAGAAAAACGGGATATTTGTCATGGCCCGTGCCGAACAAATGAATCGAGGCTGGAATCAGGCCGAACAACTTGTATTTTTCGCCGTGAACAAAAAAACGGAGCGGCTGCGTGTCGTTGGGGACTTGGCGATAAATGAAAGCGCCGCGCTGCGGTTCGTAGCGTGGCACGACGAGATGGAAGCCTGATAGCTTCGGCCAGACCGGCTGATGGAAGGAGTAATCCGTATCCAGACGGTCATAGCTGTAAGGCGCGACAAAACCAGCGAACAGGGCAACGGCGTAAAGAAAAATCAAAATCAAGCCGCCAATCATGGCGATGCGCCGGCGCTGCAACCGTTGCCAGAAAATCTGCCACGGCGAGAGCGCGGCTTGCGCTTCGGCATTTGAAATTGGCGTGGCGGTTTCCATTTTTTATTTCAATCGGATTCTGGGGTCGCTCCAAGCCAGCAGCATGTCGGCGATGAAATTTCCCACGACCAGCAGCGCCGTCGCCATGACGACGCAGTCCACGACGAGGTAGGAATCTTTTGAAACAAACGCCTCGATGGTCAGGCGGCCGAGGCCGGGCCACGCCATGATGTTTTCCACAATGAACGCGCCGCTCAGCAGCGCCGCCAGCGAGTAGCCGAAGATGGTCAGCAACGGATTGATGGCGTTGCGCAGTGCGTGTTTGTAAATCACCCCGCCCTCGCCAAGGCCGCGTGCACGCGCGGCGGTGACGTATTCGGCGCGGAGCGTGTCGAGCAGATTGGAGCGCATCTGGCGCATGATGCCGGCCATGTCGGCGGCGGCGAGGACGAGTGCGGGCAAAATAAGATGATGAGCGCGATCCCAGAATTGCTGCAGCGGTGTCAGCAAATCGTGGATGGGGCTTTGTGCGCCGCCGACCGGAAACCAGCCGGTGGCCGCCGCGAACCACAGCGCGAGCAACGACAGCAAAACATCCGGCACGGATAAGCCGACGAACGCCGCGAGCGAGCAACTGCGATCCGCCCACGAATCTTTTTTGACTGCCGCCCAGATGCCGAGCGGGATGGCGATGCCCCAGGCGATGATCATGGCGGAAAACGAAAGCAGGAACGTGTTCCAGAGCCGATCGAAGATGAGTGACGCAGCGGGAATCTTGTAAGCCATCGAGTAGCCGAAGTCGCCGTGCAGAATATTCTTGAGCCAGTAGAAGTATTGGACATACCACGGCTGGCCGAGATGAAACTTGGCTTTGAGATTGGCGATGGTTTCCGGCGAGATCTGCGGGTTTTGCGAGAGCGCGGTGAAGTAATCGCCGGGCGCGAGCGACATGAGCAAAAACGTCAGCAATGAAACGCCCAACAGGAGCGGAATCATGTGCAGCAGGCGCTTGAAAAGAAATGACCACATCGCAATAACTTTCGGGAACGTGACAAAAAATTTCCGCGCGGGCGAGTGAAATTCATGCTTTGGAGCGGGGCTGTGCGCGGAGTGTCAGCCGAGCGTGTCCAAATTGCTGCGGCTGGTCTGCGACACAGCCGCGATCCGTTCACGACAGAACGCTGCCCGAACAAACGAAGGATTGTTGAATTTAACCGCTTTCGCTACCTTGTTCCCTTGTGGTTGGAATTTTGAAATCAATTTGATGCCCATGAAAAAATGTTTCGCCAAATACGGCCCGGTCGCGCTGGCCGTCGCTGCTTTATTGTCCGGATGCGGAAAAACCCCGCCAGCGGCGCCCGAAAAATCCGCCGCTGATTATCCGCTGCCTGAACCGCCGCTGGTCGCCGATTGCGCGCCGGGCATTCCGGGCGGACGGCTGGTCGTGGCGACCTTCGGTGATCCCAAGACTTTCAATCCCATCACGGCTAACGAGCAATCGTCCGAGGAGATTTACCGGCACCTGTTCGCGGGTCTGCTGGGTTTTGACTGGACGACGCAGCAAGTCTCGCCGGGGCTGGCGGAGTCTTGGACGAACTCGCCCGACGGCAAGACGTGGACCTTCAAGCTGCGGAAAAACCTGCGCTGGAGCGACGGCGAACCGTTGACGGCGGACGACGTGGTGTTCACCTGGGACGTGATTTACAACCCGGAAATTGACAATGTCATGCGCGACGCCTTCATCATCAGCGGCAAAAAAATCGCGGTGACCAAGGTGGATGACCTGACGATCCAAGCCGTGACGCCGGACATTTACGCGCCGTTCCTGGAAAATTTCGGCGGTGTGCCGATTTTACCAAAACACATTTTCGCCAAAACGGTCGCGGACAAAACCTTCACGTCGGCTTACGGCGTGAACTGGAAACCGGCGGACATCGTCGGCAGCGGACCGTTCCGGCTCAAGGAATACAAGCAGGCGCAATATATTTTACTGGAGCGCAACCCGTATTTCATGGAAGTGGACACCAAAGGCCAGCGCCTGCCGTATTTCGACAACATCATTTTCACCGTCGTGCCGGATTTCAATGCGATGTCGCTGCGGTTTCTGAGCGGCGAAAGCGACGTGGATGACTTTATTTTTCCGTATGAATATGACCGCTTCAAGACCGAGGCCGCGAAGGGAAAATTCAACCTGCTCGAACCGGGCATCGGGCTGGAGGCGGGATTTTTCTGGTTCAACCAGAACACCAACGTGAATGCCAAGACGGGCCAGCCGAATGTGGCCGCGAATAAATTAAAATGGTTTCGCGACCAGAAATTCCGCCAGGCCTGCTCGTATGCGATTGACCGCGACAGCATCATCAAATCCATCTATTCCGGCCGCGCGATTCCAAATTACGGCTTCGTCACGCCCGGCAACAAAAAATGGTTCAACCCCAACACGCCGCAATACACGAACGATTTGGCGAAGGCGCTCGCGCTGTTGAAAGAAATCGGGATTGAAAAGCGCGATGGTGATGATTTTGCAACCGACGCCGACAGAAATAAAATTGAATTCGTCCTGAACACGAACACCGGCAACGGGGCGCGCGAAAAAACCGCGTTGCTGATCCAGTCGGATTTGAAGGCGCTCGGCTTCAATGTGATTCTCCAGCCGATCGAGTTCAACACGCTCGTCAGCAAGATTGACGACACATTCGACTACGACTGCATCCTGATGGGCATCGGCGGCGGCGGCACCGATCCATCTTCAAGCCTCAACGTCATCAAATCCACCGGCTTCACGCATCAATGGTTTCCGCGCCAGAAGACGCCCTCGACCGACTGGGAAGCGCGGCTGGATCATTTGATGGACGCACAGAACAAGACGCTGGATTTTGCCGAGCGGAAAAAAGATTACGATGAAGTTCAGCAGATTCTCGGCGAACAGATGCCGATGATTTTCACGGTCACGCCGTATTTCTACGCCGCCGCGCGGGCGGACATCGGCAACCTGCGGCCGACGCCGTTAAGCTCGTATCGCGTGACGTGGAACGCGGAGGAGCTTTACTTCAAAAAATAATTTCAATTTTCGATATACGATATACGATTTACGCAACGCACGGATCAACCGCAGAGGCGCGCAAATCGTAAATTCAACATCACTAATTTTATATGCCATTGCTCGACGGAAAAACCGGGATTGTCTTCGGGGTCGCCAACAAACGTTCCATCGCCTGGGCCATCGCACAGGCGTGGGCCAGGGAAGGCGCGAAACTGGCGTTCACGTATCAGGGCGAACGCCTCAAGGACAACGTCGAGGAACTCGCCGGCACTTTCGGCCCGGACACTCTGATCCTGCCGTGTGACGTGACCAAGGACGAAGACATCGCGAACGTCTTCAAGACTGTCGGCGAAAAATTCGGCAAGCTGAACCTGCTCCTGCATTCCGTTGCCTATGCGCCCAAGGAAGCGCTCGAAGGCGAGTTCGTGAACACCAGCCGTGAAGCCTACCGCGTGGCGCATGACGTCAGTGCGTATTCGCTCGTGGCGCTGTCCCGCGCCGCCGCGCCGCTGATGACCGATGGCGGCAGCATCGTGGCGATGAGCTATTACGGTGCGGAAAAAGTCGTGCCGCATTACAACGTCATGGGCGTGGCCAAAGCATCGCTCGAAGCCAGCACGCGTTATCTGGCGTACGATCTGGGTCCAAAGAAAATCCGGGTGAACTGCATCAGCGCCGGCCCGGTGAACACGCTCGCCGCCCGCGGCATCGCCGGGTTCAGCGACATGCTCAAACACTACGAAGCCCACGCACCGCTCAAGCGCAACGTGACGCCCGACGAACTCGGGGCCACCGGTGCCTTCCTCGCCAGCGACGGCGCGGCGGCCATCACCGGCCAGGTGCTCTACGTGGATTCCGGCTATCAGATCATGGGGATGTGAGCGCCGCATCGAAAAAACCGGCCAAGCTCGATTTCGGACATCCCCCTGAAACCATCCAATTCTGGAAGCGCCTCGCTCGCGAGGCGCTTTCGCTTTCCCCCACGCCCCTCTACGTTTTTTCCAGTGAGCCCATTGCGGAACGAATAGCCGAATTGGACGTGGCACTCACTAATGCAGGTTTTCAATCGGCAATCGAAAATCCACAGTCGAAAATTGCTTTCCGCCACTGGCTCTCGTTCAAGACCCAGCCCGTTCGGCCGCTACTCCGCTGGTGGCGTGAGCAAGGCCGTCCTGTGGAAGTCGTCAGCGAATTTGAACTGCGCGCCGCGCTTGCCGAAGGGTTCGCGCCGGAAAATATCCTCGTCAACGGCCCGGCCAAACATCACTGGCTGCCAAAGTTCGGAGCGCCCCCTCACCCGGCCTCCGGCCACCCTCTCCCCCGATGGGGGAGAGGGAAGGGTGAGGGGGATCAAGTGTCAGGGACGTATTCTGGAATTATACTTCAAGGTCTCTCCGTCAACTTCGATTCACCCGCGGAACTGGACGCGCTGCTGCCGCACGCCAAAAAATCAAACTGGCGGCTCGGCATCCGCATTCTGACTGGCGAAGAATTTGATCCGGAAAATCCGGCGTTTCCCACGCAATTCGGTTTTGCGCCGGACGAAGCCGTGGCCGCACTGGAAAAATTGACGCGCACGAAGGCGCGGGTTGAGACCGTTCATTTTCATCTGCGTGCGAATGTCTCCTCGGTGCAGATTTACGAACGCGCCATCGCTGAGGTCGCGGAAATCTGCCGCGCCGCGAAGTTTTGTCCGCTGCATCTCGACATCGGCGGCGGCATGCCGGTGCGCCGGGTCTTGACGCGGGGCGGCAAAGTCCTGGACGGTGAATTCGGCCTGCGCTCGTTCGCCCAAATGCTCCGGCAGTCCGTGAAATTATTTCCCGGCCTGCGCGAAGTCTGGCTGGAGAACGGGCGTTTCGTGAGCGCCGGCAGCGGCGCACTCGTGGTGAAAATTCTGGATGTGAAGGAACGGCGCGGTCTGCGGCAATTGATCTGCGACGGCGGCCGCACGCTGAACGCCCTGACCTCGCTGTGGGAACAGCACTCGCTGCTGACGTTGCCAGAGCGCAGTGGCGAAGAGACGCTCACCGCCGTCTGCGGCCCGACCTGCATGGCCTTCGACCAGCTCGCGCGGATTCCATTGCCGCGTTCATTGCAAGCCGGCGATCATCTGATCTGGCTCGACGCCGGGGCGTATCATCTGCCGTGGGAAACGCGCTTTTCCCATGGCCACGCGGCCGTCTGCTGGTATGACGAACAGGGGTTGCGCCTCGTGCGCGAACGTCAAAGTTTTGAAAACTTCTGGAGTCAGTGGCAGGCGTCGTAGCGGCTTTCGGAAGAATGCCGCCAATTAAAAAGCAGAAGTGCGGCGCTCTGCCGAGACGCCGCTACACCATCAACAAGCGCGCCACATAAGCGCCATCCACATTGTCGGCAAACGGCAGCAGTTCGCGTTCAGATTCCAGTTTAAACCTGGCATGCTCGCGCAAAAATGCATTCACCACTTCAGAATTTTCTTCCGGCTCCAGACTGCACGTGCTGTAAACCAAAACGCCGCCGGGCTTTAATCTGGTTGCGGCCTGGCCGAGCAAGTCCAGTTGCGTCGCGCGCAGGCGCTCGATTTCGTCCGGCTGAATCCGCCAGCGCAAATCCAGGCGGCGGCGCATCACGCCGCTGTTCGAGCACGGCGCGTCCACCAGGATGCGGTCGAACGTGGTTGAGAGTTGAGAGTTGAGAGTTGAGGGCAGGACAGCCTCCACGCATCTTACTCCCAGCCGCGTGCAGTTTTCGCGGATCAGTTTCAACCGGTCTTCCGAGACATCCTGCGCGACGATGCGGCCTTCGTTGTTCATCAACTGGGCGATGAACGTCGTCTTGCCGCCGGGCGCGGCGCACAGGTCGAGCACGGTTTCACCGGGTTGCGGATCAAGTTCACTCACGGCGAGGAGCGTGCTGGGGTCCTGGATGTAGAACCAGCCATTGCGAAAACTCCCGAGAGAATGCAGTGGTGGATGCGCTTTCAGCTCAAAGACCAGATTTTCACCCGTCCAGTCGCAGGTCTTGAAATCGTATTCCACATTTTCCTCGCGCCAGCGCGTAAGCAGTTCGCCGGCGTCTCTCAATTCGGTAGTAGCAGCCGACGTAAGGAGGCTCTGACGGTTCGTATGCGTGATGCGGGATGGGGGATATGAGTCAGAAGCTTGAGCCTCCTCACGTCGGCTGCTGCGAAATTTCAAAGTGTTGACGCGCGCAAAGGTTTTCGGCGGCATGTTGTTCCATTGCAGCAATTGCGCGGTCTTTTCTGCGCCCCAGCGTTTTTGCCAACGGGCAACGAGCCAATCCGGTTGCGACCAGCCGAGCGCGGGCTGGGAAATTTTCAGGTCAGCTAGAAGTTTTTTGGTCTCGTCGGCCTCGCGCAAATAACCACGCAGCACGGCATTGATGAATCCGGCTTGCGGGCCGAAGCCGCCCTGCTTGGCGAGTTCCACGGTTTCGTGGACGGCAGCGTGGTCGGGAATGCGGTCGAGCCAGAAAATCTGGTAGAGGCCAAGTCGCAGCAGATTCTGGAGCGCGGGCTTCTGTTCGCGGCCGGTGGTCTTTCGCAGGATGAGCCAGTCGAGCGCAGCCTGCCAGCGGACGACGCCATAGACAATTTCCTGGCACAGCCCGCGGTCGGCAGGTGATAGCGGGGCATTGGCCAGGGCGATTTCCAGCAGATCTTCCACGAAAAGGCCGTTCGTGCGCCGCTGCCCCAGAACGCGTGCCGCAATTTGTCTTGGTTTTTGAGGGTTAAACACGTTTAATGGAGTCATAGTGAATCCGTGACGACAGAATTACGATTTTATAATGAATATGAGAGAAGAATTCGAGAAACTCGCCGCTGCCGGAAAAATTGAAGGTCGCCACGTGGAACCCCTGGCCCAACTGGCCGCCGGCGGCTGCTGCACGCACCGGAGCTGGGGCTTCGGCCGCATCAAAACGGTGGACACGGTTTTCGCCCGTTTCACCATCGATTTTCCCGGCAAGGCGGGACACACGATGGACTTGTCCTTTGCCGCCGACAATCTCAAGCCGATCCCGAAGGATCACATTCTCGCGCGCAAGGCCGCCGACCTTGACGCGGTGCGCCATCTGGCGGCACATCATCTGGACTTGATCAAACTGGTTTTGAACAGCTACGGCGGCAAGGCCACGGCGGATCAGATCCAATCCGTGCTCGTTCCCGATGTCATCCGCGACGACTGGAAGAAATGGTGGGAAACCGCCAAGCGCGAAATGAAGAAGGACGGACACTTCATCGTGCCGACGAAGAAGACCGAAGCGGTGGTTCTGCAGATGCAGGAAACCTCGCTGCAGGACCGGCTGATTGCGGATTTCCGCGCAGCGAAGGGCTTGAAGGCGCGCATTCTGGTGGTCGCGGAAGTCATCAAGCTGGCCTCCGATCTGACGGACAAAAAGACCGCCGCCGCTGAAATCATCGCCGCGCTGAACGCCGACATCACCGCGTATCTGCGCACGCAGCCGGCCGTCGCGCTGGAAGCCGTTTTTGCCCGCGACGAACTGGCCGAAGCCGCCGGGCTCCAGCCCACCACGGTTGAAATCACCGCGGCGCAAATCTGGGGACAGGACATCAAGTTCGGTCCGATGCTGGAATTGATCCCGGCCGCGAAACATCATCGCGCGCTGGCGTCGTTCAAGGCGGCGAATCCCGACACGTGGCAGGACGTGCTGCGCGGCTCGCTGAATTTTGTCTCCTCCAAGCTGGTCAAGGAATTCGCCAGCCTGCTCATCGCGGAAGGCAGGATGGATCTGCTCAAGGAGACGCTCGCCAAACTCATCCGCCAGCACACCGCCGGCAGCGAACTGCTGCTCTGGTTCGGCCGCGAACGCAGTGACGCCTTCGCCGACATCATGGGCCCGGAAGTGTTCCGCGCCATGCTCACCGCGATGGAACGCGACCAGTTCAACGAAAAACGCTCGAACCGGCTGCGCGATTTCATCCTGGAAGACCAGGAACTGCTGAATGAACTGACCGCCACCGCCGACATCGAGGTCGTCAAGGATCTCACGCGCGCGCTGCAACTTTCGCCGGTGTTCGATGACATGAACAAGCGTTCGCTCCTCGCGCGGCTCGTCAAAAAGCATCCCGCCGTCCAATCGCTCGTCAGCGGCGAACAGACCAAGCAGGACGCCACGATCCTCGTTTCCTGGGAAAGCCTCGAACGCCGCCGGCTCGAATATCAGGAACTCGTGCAGAAGAAAATTCCCGCGAACTCCAAGGAGATCGCCATCGCCCGCAGCTATGGCGACTTGCGCGAGAACCATGAATACAAGGCCGCGAAGGAGATGCAGAAAATCATCATGCGCCAGAAGGAAGAACTCGAAGCGCAGATGATGCGCGCCCGCGGCACGGATTTCTCCAACCCGAAGACCGACGCCGTCAACATCGGCACCGTGGTGAACGCCACCGACCTGGGCAGCAACCAGCTTGAGACGTTCACGATTCTTGGCGCCTGGGATTCCGACCCCGACAAGGGCGTCATCAGTTATCTCACACCCATCGGCCAGGCATTGCTGAACCGCAAGGTCGGCGACGAAGTGGAATTTGAACTGCACGGCGCGAAACACCGGCATCGGATCGAAAGCATCGAAGCCGCCGCCGTTGCCGCGCCGGTCGTGAGCGAGTTGCCCGCCGAGACAAACGCGCAACCGGCGTCCTGATCCTCAAATCAAATCACAAAAAAGGCGCGAAGAATTGTTCTTCGCGCCTTTCTGCTTTGCCCGCCGATATGGTTCAAGCCTTGCCGCCGAAGCTCACGAAATCGTCCATGTCCAGAGCGTCGAACCAGCTCACGATGTCCTCGCGGTTCGGGGCGCCCGCCTTGTGCAAGCCGTTCAGATACTCGCGGCCGTCCGGGTTGTCCGGGGCGCGCTGATCCTGCCACGTGGACCAGGCGGCGATCTCCGAAGCGGTGCGTTTGTTTTTAGCATTCGCCTGGATCCAGGCCAAAACCTCGGTGTCGCTCTTGGTCAGCTCCTTTTTCAGGGCTTCCGGATCCACGCCGGCAAATTCCAGGAAGTGCTGGTCAAGCGGGCAGGCGTAATGATACTCGCCATTTTTGCCGGCCAGCGTGGCACGGCCTTTATCGAGGCAACGCGGCAGGATGGCGTAACCGCCGAGCCGCACACGCGGGCTGCGGGGCGGGAACTTCGTCAGATCAGGAGTGTGTAATGACATAGTCGTTTTGAATTGGTTTGTTTTCGTCGCGCTACGGCACCGTGCCGGATTTTTGCGACGGCTCCCAACTTGCCCGCAAAATGCCGAATTGCAAGTGGCACCGATAAATTTTACCCTCCGGGCGTGAAACACTCTGGAAAAGCCCTGCACGCGGCATTGAAGATGATCGGCTGGTCGGGTGCCGCGGTCCTTGCGCTGCTGGCCGTGGCGTTTCTGGCGAAGATCGTCGGCACTTTTATTCTGGGCATCGTCGGCGCGCTGGTCGGATTGTGGGTGCTGTTCGCCTTGTTCACGTTTTATTTTTTCCGCGATCCCAACCCGCTGGTTCCCGGCGGCAAAAATCTCGTCATCGCGCCCGGCCACGGCAAGGTGGACGCGATTGACACGACGACCGAACCGGATTTCATGGGCGGCGAATGCCAGCGCATCTCGATTTTTCTGTCCGTGTTGAACATCCACGTCCAGAACTCGCCAGTGACGGCCCGCGTGGCTTACTTCAAGCACACGCCCGGCCAGTATCTCAACGCGTTGAATGCGGATTCGGCGAAGTTCAACGAAAACGTGTTGATCGGCCTTGAATCCGCCGAACCGTCCGGCGAGAAAGTCGGCGTGCGGCTCATCGCGGGATTGATCGCGCGGCGCATCGTGCCGTGGGTGCGGGAGAATGACGCCATCCAGCGCGGCGAACGCATCAGCCTCATCCAGTTCGGCTCGCGCGTGGATGTCTATCTGTCACGCAACGCCAAAATCACGGTGCCGCTCGGCGCCAAGGTGGTCGGTGGCGAAACGGTGCTTGCCCAATTTGACTGACGCCATGGCCACCAACCCGGAAACCACGCCACCCGCCGAAGGGGAAAAGCTGAAGATTTATTTTCTGCCGAACCTGCTGACGGCGGGAAATCTCTTCTGCGGCTTCGTGGCGCTGACCAAAATCGTGGAGGCCAATCTCACGCCCGACGCCAACGGGTTCGTCAACTGGATGCCCATCAAGTTCGCGCTCGGCGCCATCCTGCTGGCATGCATTTTTGATTTGTTCGACGGCCGCGTCGCCCGCATGGGCGGCCGCGAAAGTCCGTTCGGACGGGAGTTTGATTCGCTCGCGGATCTCGTGTCCTTTGGCGTCGCCCCGGCGTTTCTGGTGCATCGCGTGGTTCTGCATAATGCCCTGCCGGAAGAATACGCCGGGCTCGGCTGGTTCATCGCCTCGATTTATCTCGTCTGCGGCGCGTTCCGGCTGGCGCGGTTTAATTGTCTTTCGGCGATGAATCTGCCCGGCGCGGGCAAGGATTTTCTCGGCTTCCCGATTCCGTCGGCCGCCGGCCTGGTGGCGTCGCTGACGCTGTTCATCATCAAATTGAATGAGAAGGAAAAAGACCTTGGCCACTGGGGCTATCTGCTGCCGGTCGTGCTGGTCTTTTTATCGGCGATGATGGTGAGCGAGGTTCGCTATCCGAGTTTCAAATCGCTCGGCCTGCGCTCGTCCACGACCTTTTTAAAAGTGGTATTCGCGGCGCTGTTCGTGGGGCTGATGGTGGTTTTGCAGGAGAAGATCCTGTATTACGTCCTGCCGCTGTTCTTCACGGCGTATCTGGTCTACGGCTTCGTGCGGCCCCGGCTTTCCCGCGCCTGGCGCAAGGAGATCGAGGAGGACGAGGACGAGGCGGAGGCGAGCGGCTGACATGCTGGAGACACATCCAGTGTTATTTGCCGCCGTCGCCGGCTTCGCGTTTGGCAACGCCTTCTGCTGGCTGCCCGGCCCGATCAACCTGACCATCCTCAACGAAGGCGCGCGCCGCGGGTTCGGCTGGGCGCTCATGATCGGCCTGGGGGCGGCGCTGATGGACGTCATTTACTGCGCGATTTCGTTCATGGGCTTTTCCCAGTTTTTTGACCATGGCATCGTCAAGGCCTCGATGCAGGTGGCCAGCTTCGTCTTCCTGCTGTTTCTCGGCTGCAAATTTCTGCTGGCCCCGTCCGTCAAGGTGCCGACCCGGCTGGATGCGGCGTCGGAGAAACTGGAGGCGAAGCTCGAACAAAAAATACATCCGCACTCCGCCTTTACCACCGGGTTCCTGCGCGTGGCGGCCAACCTCGGTGTGCTCGCGGCCTGGCTGGTGCTCGCCGCGACCCTGATGTCGCACGACTGGGTGGATGACACGTTTGCCGCCAAGGCCGCGTGCGTGGGTGGCGTCTTCATCGGCACGGTGCTGTGGTTTTTGTTTATGAGTTATGCCGTCTCGCGCGGCCGCGGCAAATTCAGCGAGCAGACCCTGCTGCGCCTGCAACATATCTCGGGCCTGTGCCTGCTCACCACGGCCGTCTTTGAAGGCGTGCGGATCGCGTGGCACCTCGCCAAACACAAGCTTTAATCCGGCATTTAATCCGGCATTGACTCCATTGCAAAGTAAGATATTCCTACTGCGTGACAACGACCATTTCCAGCAAGGGCCAGGTGGTGATCCCGCAGCCGGTTCGTGAACGGCATAAATTGCGGGCCGGGGATGATCTGCTGTTATTCGAGCTGGCCAATGGCGACATCGTTCTGCGGCGCGCCCGCGCGCCCAAAAAAACGCTGGCCTGGCATTTGCGCCGGTTGCATGGCCTGCGGTTGGAACGCAAGCCCGAGCCGGTCCGCGAGGTGGCCTGGTGACCTGGCTGCTGGATACCAACACGCTTTCGGAACTAACCCGGCCCGCACCCTTCGCCGGGTTGATTGACTGGCTGGAAACGCATGAGCCGGAATCCGCCGTCAGCGCCATCAGCCTCGGCGAAATGGTGGCCGGCATCGAGCGGATGCCTGAAAGCAAGCGCCGCCGCGTGCTCGAACGCGCGCTGAAATTTTTGCGCGAAGACTACGCCGGGAAAATCCTGGATTTTAATGAAGGCGTTGCGGTCGAATGGGGCCGGCTCGTGGCTGCCGCCAAAAAAAGCGGGCGCAACCTGTCCGTGCTGGACAGTCAGCTCGAGGCGACGGCAATCCATTTCGGATTGACGGTCGTGACGCGAAACGAAAAAGATTTCTTCCACCCCGTGTTTAACCCGTGGAAGTGAGAGCCATTTAATTTATGCTAAAAGCTGGAATCGTCGGACTCCCCAACGTGGGCAAATCAACCCTGTTCAACGCCGTCACCCGCACGCGCAAGGCCGAGGCGGCCAATTATCCGTTCTGCACCATTGACCCGAACGTCGGCATCGTCACCGTGCCGGACGAACGCATGTATGTCCTGCAGGGCATTGCCAAGACGAACGTCGTCATCCCCGCCGCGATTGAATTCGTGGACATCGCCGGCCTCGTCAAGGGCGCGTCGCAGGGCGAAGGCCTCGGCAATAAATTTCTCACCCACATCCGCGAAGTGGACGCCATCGTGCAGGTGGTCCGCTGCTTCGACGACGCCGACATCCATCATGTCACCGGCAGCGTGGATCCCGTGCGCGACATCGAAGTCATCAACACCGAACTCGTCCTGTGCGATCTTGAAGCCGTGAAGAAACGCCTGGAGAAAGTCGCCAAGGATGCCAAGCGCGGCGACAAGGTTGCGCTCGCCGACGAAGCCGTGCTCAAAAAACTGGAACCCGTGCTCGATGCCGGCAAACCTGCGCTCACCGCCACGCTCACACTGGAAGAGCGGGCCATTTCAAAACCCTTCTTCCTGCTCACCGACAAGCCGACGATTTTCGCCTGCAATGTCAAGGAATCCGACCTCGCCACCGCCGACCAGAATCCTTACGTCCTCAAGGTCCGCGAATACGTGAAGACGCATCTCGCCTGCGAGGCCGTCGTCATCAGCGCGCAGATAGAGAGCGACCTGACTGATCTGAACCCCGAGGAAACGAAGGAATTCCTGAAGGAACTCGGCGTGGCGGAGTCCGGCGTCGGCACGCTCATTCGCGCGACGTATCATCTGCTCGGTCTGCGCACGTATTTCACCGCCGGCGAAAAGGAAGTGCGCGCCTGGACAATCCACGTCGGCGACACCGCGCCAAAAGCGGCAGGCGTCATCCACTCCGATTTCGAACGCGGCTTCATCAAGGCCGAAACGGTCGCCTACGATGACCTCGTGAAATGTGGTTCGGTCGCCGCCGCGCGGGAAAAAGGCCTCTACCGGATGGAAGGCAAGGAATACGTCGTAAAAGACGGCGACGTGCTGCTGTTCAAGTTCAATGTCTAAACTCGTAGCGGCGCTTCGGTAGAACGCCGCGAATACCTGAAATGTAAGAATGCGGCTCTCTGCCGAGAAGCCGCTACGGCTTTACCCCAGTTTATAACGCCGCATCGCCGGCTCCACTTCCTGCGCCCAGGCATCAATGCCGCCGCGCAGGCAGCGGATGTTCTGCAATCCGTGACCCATGAAATACGCCGCCGCATCGAGCCCGTTCTTGCCCGCGTGATCAATGACGACGATCGGCTGGCTGTTTGAACCGCTCGCCATCAATTGCTGCATTACGGGTTGTGACAGCAGAACGGAACCCGCGATATTCACCGCCTCGAATTCCTCGCGTGACCGCACGTCCACCAGCTTCACTGATTTGTCGTTTTGCAACAATTCGGCGAGTTCTTTGGGCGCGATCAAAACTTTTGCGTCCTGCTCGTGGCCGGATTGGATGTGGGCCAGCACTTCGGCGGTATCCAGATTGCCGTTGCGCGCGCAGACTTCCGCCAGCGTCTCCGTCGGCTGAAAGCCGCAGCTGCTGCATCCACCGATGTGATAACGGCGGAACAACGCCCGCTGCGCGCCGGGAAAATGCTCCAGCACGGCGCTCATGGGCGATTGCGGATGGATGGTGTCGGTTGTCATGCGGAAACCATCTTGCCACAGAAATAGCTTCTGTCCATTCCCGGCGGCAACCGGGAGGTTGTTTCAAAATTCGGAGTGCGCCCGTCCTCGGGCGCAGCAACTTTCATCAGCTGGAACCGTATGAAATTGCGGCACCCCGTTTTGGCGGACAATGCTGCGCCCGAGGACGGGCGCACTCCGGCTACACCTGTTTGACGATTTCGTGGCTACAATCGAGGGCTTTGCTTGTGGCATGCGGGTGGTGTGTCTAATCTCCGTCATGGATTCACCGGACTGGGCCAGTCTGAGCGACACGAGTTGCTGGAGAAAAAAATCTCCAAACTCGGTTTGAAACTCGACGGCACAAATCTCCAGCCACTGATCCAGCAGCTTTACGACGAGTTGTCGCAGAAAGGGCTGACCTTTCATCCGCCCTGCCATGTCGGCGACGAATGGTTTGTGCCCGTGGGCATCCCGGCGATTTTCATCCCGTTCTTTCTCACCCACGACCGGTTGCGACAGCTCGAACGAAAGATCATCCTTGAAGTCGAAGGCGAATCGCCGGAGTGGTTCATGAAACTCATCCGTCATGAAGCGGCGCATGCCTACGCCTATGCGTATCAGTTTGTGCGAAAACGCAAATGGCAGCATACGTTTGGTAAATCTTCCGCAGATGAAACGCCCTCGTTCTATCGCCCACGTCCCCACAGCCACGGCTTCGTGGTGCATCTCGACGATTGGTATGCCCAGAGCCATCCCGACGAAGATTTCGCGGAGACATTTGCCGTGTGGCTCACGCCCGGACTCGACTGGCGCATCCGTTACAAAGACTGGCGGGCGCTGGAAAAGTTGGAATATGTGGACGAGCTCATGCGCTCGCTCGCCGGCAAGCCGCCCCTGCCCCTGCCGGACTACCGCGTGGCCGACCTTGATTGCCTGAACGTCAAGCTCAAGACTTATTACGCGCGCAAGCGGAAGGAATATGAGCATGCATTCCCGGATTTTTATGACAACGACCTGCGGCAGTTGTTTGCCGCCAGCGCCGATGTTGAAGGACATGTGAAAGCTTCGGATTATCTGCGCCGCCACCGGCGCGAACTGGAAAACGCCGTCTGCCAGTGGACCAACGAAAACAAATACCGCGTCAACCAACTGCTCACGCGCTTGATTAAACGCTGCGATGAGTTGAACCTGAAGATCAAAGCCTATGACCCGAAACAGAATTTGTCGGTGGCCGCCTACATCACCACGCTGGTGATGAACCACCTGTTCACCGGCAAGTTCAAGCGCACGAAGTAAAGCTGATGAATAAGGCAGTCAAACTCACCCTCGCATTGGAGCGCCGGTCTCCGACCCGGCCTGCTTCCAACACATCCTCGTGCCGGGTCGGAGACCGGCGCTCCGTTCGCTTTCCAACGTGAAGAAGAAACTCAAAATCCTCGCCCTGTTCGACGCCATCGCGCCCACGACGATTGATCAGGATCTGACCAAGGAGTTGAAAACCGAGGACTGGAAGACCGAGGCCAACGTCCTGGCCGCGCTGACGGAACTGAACCACACCGTCGAGCAGCTCGCCATCTTCGACGACCTCAATCTGCTCCGGCAAAAACTCGAGAGTTTCCAGCCCGACATCCTCTTCAACCTGGCCGACCAGTTCAAAAACAACCGTGCCTTCGACCAGAACATCGTTTCATTTCTGGAAATGCACGGCGTCACCTTCACCGGCTGCGGTTCGACCGGCCTGACGCTCTGCAAACACAAGGCCATCTCAAAAAAAATTCTCGGCTACCATCGTATTCACGTGCCGGCGTTCACCGTCATCCCACGCGGCAAGCGCTGCATCCGCCCCGCGCGCCTCAAGTTCCCCATTCTCATCAAACCGCTGAAGGAAGAGGCGTCCTACGGCATCTCGCAGGCGTCATTCGTGGAGACGGACGAGCAGTTCAAAGAGCGTGTCCAATTCATCCACGAAAAGCATAACAACGACGTCATCGCCGAGGAATACATCGCCGGGCGCGAATTTTACGTGAGCCTGCTCGGCAACCACCGGCTCGATGTCTATCCCATCCGGGAGATGATCTTCAAGGAAGTGCCGCCCGACGAACCGAAGATCGCGACCTACCGGGCCAAGTGGGACGAGGAATACCGCAAACGCTGGGGCCTGCAAAACCAGTTCGCCGAGGGACTCGACCCCGCGCTCGCCAAAGACATCGTGCAGACCTGCAAACGCATTTACCGGCTGCTGACCATTGACGGCTACGCGCGTGTGGACCTGCGCGTGACGCCCGCCAACGAGATTTATTTCATCGAAGCCAACCCGAATCCCATCCTCGCCGCCGACGAAGACTTCGCGCAATCCGCGCTCAAGTCCGGCCTGGCTTATCCGCAGCTCATCGAGCGCGTCATCCGCACGGGGTTGAAGACGGTGCGGGAGTGAATGATTTCCGTCTCCGCCTCAATCGGGGAGAGGGATTGCGGGTGAGGTGTCGAATTCAATTCAGCCGCTAAAGAATCCCAACTTCACTCCAAACCTGGCGATTCAACCAACCGCCGGGGCAAATCTCGCGAACCGTGTATCAATCGCCAAGCCTGCAAAGTGTTTTCCGTCACGCGATAGAAAATGAGAATTTTGTTGAATGGACGCTCGACTTGAAACGAATAAAGGTCGCGAAGCAGGGGATGGCGAAATTTTCGGCGGCGACCCAAATCCGGCAGTTCGGCCAACCGTGGCAATGTGTCCGCAACCGCGCGCAGGAAACGTTCTGCAATTTCTTCGCCAGCTTGATCCGCATACCAACGATACTGCTTCTCAAAGTCGGCGTTGAATTCATCAGCGCGTTGCAGCGTCAATTTCATTGCTGCCGCTTGGCGCGGTGCTCGCGCAACGCCTTGTCCGCGATTTCCCGGAGTTCGCCTTCATGGAAAGGACGGAACGGCCCGTTGGCTGCCTTCAACAATTCCGCTTCCAATTCAGGACTGTCTTCTTCCAAATCCAAAACCGGGCGTGGCGACAAAGTCACTTCATTATCGCCGTCCGTCAGCACGATCGTTTCGCCGCGACACGCCTGGGCGATGAGTTCGCCAAGCTGACCTTGGGCATCCCGGATGGAAATCGCTTTCACGTCGGCACTCTAATCTTAGGAACGAAATCCTGCAAGCGGCTTCCCGAACCCATCCTCGCCGCCGACGAAGACTTCGCGCAATCCGCGCTCAAGTCCGGCCTGGCTTATCCGCAACTCATTGAGCGCGTCATCCGCACGGGATTAAAGACGGTGCGGGAGTGAACGGTTCTCAGCGGTAATTAACCGCCGTTGACGCTCCACCTGCTCGCGACTATCTTCTCAGCCATGAGCACGATTGCCGAAATCGAAGCGGTGCTTCCGAGCTTATCTGCCGAGGAACTCGTGCAGGTTGAAAAGGCGGTTCACAGCCAGTTTCGCCAGCGCGGCAGCGGCATCGTTTACGACGACACTCACGGCGTCGAGACCGAGGCGGATTTGATTGCCTCCGCTGACGCCGCCTTCCAAAACTACGACCAAGCCGAGGCCAAAAATGCCAAACGCCCGGCGCGGTGAAGTCTGGCTCGTGGACTTGGGCATGACCGCCAAGGTGCGTCCTGCCGTCATTTTCAACACACCTTTTCGCGACGACGAACGCGCGCTTTTCGCAATCGTGCCGCACACGACAGCCTTGCGCGGCGGGAGATTTGAAGTGGCGATGAATGTTCCGTGGCTGGAAACGGCGCGTTCGATGTGCAAGGTTTGCGGCACATTCCCGGTTCAGTGCTGGTGCGAAAGCTCGGCGCGTTGAACGAATCGCAAATGGAAACAATCCTTCGGGCAATCAAAGTCTGGCTGGAAATTCCCTGAAATGTTTCAGCAGCAACGAGGAGGTGTTGATCTGCTTTTGCTGCGAGGTTCTTGAAGAATTCGGTCACACACCGCACGCATTTCTTCCGACGAATAAGGCGAGTGCGGCCCGTTTACCGCTTTCAACAACTCCGCCTCCAGTTCGGGACTATCCTCTTCCAAATCCTAAACGTGCGGTGCGAGCGTCACTTGATTATCGCCATCCGTCAGCACGATCGTCTCGGCGCGACACGCCTGGGCGATGAGTTCGCCAAGCTGGCCTTGGGCTTCCCGGATGGAAATCGCTTTCACGTCGGCACTCTAATCTTAGGAACGAAATCCGGCAAGCGGCCATCCTCGACGCCGACGAAGACTTTGTGCAATCCGCGCTCACGGCCTGGATTACCCGCAGCTTATCGAGCGCGTCATCCGCACGGGGTTGAAGACGGTGCGAGAAAAGCAACACCGAACACTTCCTTTGTTTCTGCTAAAACCGGAGTCCACTTTTAGATCGTGGGCCGATTGACATGTCGGTCACATTATAAAACCAGGGTGGCTTTATACTGGTTGCTCTCCACCATTGGATTATACTGCAGCCAACATTATGAAAAAGCTTGGCATTGGTTGTGCAATCATCGCAGTCATTGGAATCATCCTGCTGATCGTCGTCGCCATCGCCGGTGGCAGCTACAACCGGCTGGTCAAACTTTCCCAGGGCGTGGATGCCCAATGGGCGCAGGTCCAAAACGTATATCAGCGGCGCGCGGACCTGATCCCCAATTTGGTTTCCACCGTTTCGGGCGCGGCCAATTTTGAGAAATCCACCCTGACCGAAGTCACCGAGGCCCGCGCCTCCGTCGGCCAGGTCAAACTTGATCCTAACGCCGCGCCTGCCGATCCCGCCAAGCTCGCCGAGTTTGAACGTGCGCAGGGACAGCTCGGCTCGGCCTTGTCCCGGCTGCTCGTTGTGGCGGAGCGTTACCCTGAATTGAAGGCGACGGCCAATTTCCGGGATTTGCAGGCGCAGCTTGAAGGCACGGAAAACCGCATCAGCGTCGAGCGCCGGGATTTCAATCTGGCGGCTCAGTCCTATAACACGGCCATCAAGTCATTCCCGGCCGTGTTCTACGCCGGCGCGCTCGGTTTCGCCGCCAAACCCTATTTCAACGCCACGCCGGGTGCGGAAACGCCGCCCAAGGTGCAATTCGACTTCGGCAAATCCGGGACGAACCACCCTTGAACTTGTGCGGCGCGCGCTAGCCATTGTTCTCCTGCTGCTCGGCTTCCGCCTTTTTTCGGCGGAGGTGATTCCACCCGCCCCGGCGAAATATTTCAATGACTACGCGCAGGTTATCACTGCGGACACTGCGGCTCAATTGAACCAGACGCTGGAAAATTTCGAGCGCGAAAGTTCGGATCAGATCCTCGTCGCCGTCTTTCCAAAAATGCAGTCGGACTCCTCCATCGAGGATTATACCGTCCGCGTGGCCCGGGCCTGGCGGGCCGGACAGAAGGAAAAGAACAACGGTGCGGTGCTCTTCGTGTTTGTTCAAGACCACAAGATGTATTTGCAAGTCGGTTACGGTCTGGAGGGCGTCCTGCCCGATGCGCTCTGCAAAAGAATCATTGCCGAACAAATCACACCACACTTCAAGGCGGGCGATTTCAACGGCGGTCTGACTGCTGGTGTTCAATCCATCCTTGCGGCGGTGAAAGGCGAATACCACGGCACGGGGAGCACTGTGGCCGAGGGAGTCCGGCAAACCAGCCAGCCCGGGTTTCCCATTGGTTTCATTGTTATCATCGGAATTATTCTTTTGATCATTATTTTTGCAAACCGAAGCGGCTTTGGATCCGGCGGGGGCTGGATCATCGGCAGCAGTGGCGGCGGTTGGTCTGGCGGCGGCGGATTCTCGGGTGGCGGCGGCGGTGGTTTTTCCGGTGGTGGCGGAAGTTTTGGAGGTGGTGGTGCGGGAGGAAGCTGGTAACTATGAAAGCGCCCCAATTCATTCAACAACTGCGCGAGCCCGAAATTGTTGCAGCCATTCGGGCGGCGGAACTCAAAACTTCCGGTGAGCTGCGCGTTTTCATCAGCCGCAAAGACGTTGCCGATCCCGTGGCGGCGGCGCAGAAAGAATTCACCCGGCTCGGAATGACAAAAACACGGGACCGCAATGCCGTGCTGATTTACCTCGCGCCCAGAACTCAAAAATTTGCCGTGATTGGCGACCAAGGTGTTCATGCCCGATGCGGCGACACTTTCTGGCAGGAACTCGCCCGCAGCATGACCGAGCATTTCCGCAAAGGCGAATTCACCGAAGGCATCATGCAAGGCATCAAACGCGCAGGCGAACTGCTCGGCCAACATTTCCCGCGCCGCCCCGACGACAGCAACGAACTGCCCAACCGGGTCGAGCGCGATTAAACGCCCGCTATCCGCAATCTTCAGCGCATCGCGCATTTCTCAAATAGGAGAAATTTCCCTAGCCGTCATCACAACACAATTCTATGCCCGCGCTTTTCCTTTGCAAAATAATTGATGCTGGTTCCTGCAGGTAGTTGCTGCTGGATCAAAGCTTGTCGCACGAGTTCCAGACTGTTTTGCCCATCGAAAAGCAACAAATCAATGTAGGCATTTTGTGTTCCCAAAGCTCCGCCCAATAACTGGCCGCTGGAATTGCGTCGCAATGAATCAGCAATGGCATCCTCAATGGCGCTTCGAGCATCTACCTGATTTCCTTCAGGCAATATTTGAGCGTCAAACGATACGAACACATAATTGGCGCCAGTTCCAGCCAATGGGTCTGAAAGCTCACCCTCGGCATCGAGGTATTCGTCGACAAGTCGGTCATTTACGATCGAGCCAGCAATCATATCTCCACGTAAAAATCTCTGATGTTGCTCTTTTATTCGATAGCCAGTCCAACATTCTCCTGGAGGATACTTTTTCCAGCCAGTTTCACTTTCCACTTTATTCAAGAATTGTCCGAGTTCGTGAAGAGGTATCGCTTCTGCCAATTTTTCGTTGCCTAGCTTGATTTCTCCAATCCATTGCTGTGTTCCGAATTCGCCGAGTGCTTCATCCAGCAATAGGAAAAGAACCCTCCATTTTTCCTTTTCTGGCATGGATTCAAATAAAGGATGCCATGCAGTTAAATCTATTTTTTTCGGTTTGACTGTTAGCATGTGCTGCCATCCAAAATTCAATCGGCCTGAAAACCATCCCATCAGTCTCCAAGCTAATATTTTGAACTGAACCCGGTTGCCGAGCACAGTAAAATGTCCAGCCGGACAATACTGGCGCTTTACTATGCCAGAATATTGCGAGTAACTGGTGATGCAAAACCCCTTCACCCGTCAGTGTGAATGAATGGCCGTTCCCGTTTGCACCAGGGCCAAACACCCAAGCGAACCCAGGCAGCAGTTCGTCAACTTTAACACTTACTTCAGCTACGAGATCGTTACATTTTTTGGCTTCAATGGTTTGATAAAAACGTGGCGCAACTTCTGAATACCATTCCCAAAAAATCTGAACACGCGCCTTAAAGGTTAGTTCTTGTTTGGCTGCGACCGGGCGTTTGAAAAGTGAAAACATTTTTTGAATTCAACTTTACGGTTAGTTTAGCTTCCAAAAAATTTCTGAATCTCCTTCACCACGTCCACAAAAACGTCCACCTCGGCCTTGGTATTGTAGAAATAAAAACTCGCGCGGGCGGTGGATTCCACGCCGAGCCGGTGCATCAGCGGTTGCGTGCAGTGATGCCCGCCGCGCAACGCCACACCCGCTTGATCCGCCAATGTCACCACGTCGTGCGCATGGACTTCCTTGAGCAGAAAACTCACGAGGCCGGCGCGGGTCACCGAGCCGGCCTTTGGGCCGAATAGGCGGATGTTATTAAGTCCAGCGAGCTGGTCGTAAGTGTAATTCGCCAGTTCCTGGTCGTGTTTCCAGATGTTCTCGCGGCCGATGGCGTCGAGATAATCCATCGCGGCGTGCAGACCGATCGGGCCGGAGATGTCCGGCGTGCCGGCCTCGAACCGATGCGGCGCGTGCTTGAACTCCGTCTTGTCGTAGCCGACGGTCAGAATCATTTCGCCACCACCCTGATATGGCGGCATGGCGTCGAGAATTTCCTGGCGTCCCCACAGCACGCCGATGCCGGTCGGCCCGCAGATCTTGTGGCCGGAGAATGCAAAGAAATCGCAGCCGATGGCCTGCACGTCCACGGGCAGATGCCCGGCGCTTTGCGCGCCGTCCACCAGCGTGGTGATGCCCAGCTTGCGCGCGCGGGCGCACAGTTCGGCCACAGGATTTACCGTGCCCATCGAATTCGAGATGTGAACCAGTGAAAGAATCTTCACCTGCGAAGTGAGCAACGAATCGAGCGTGGACAAATCCAAAATGCCTTCGTCGCCGGTGACGGGAATGTAGGCGACCTTGGCGCCCGTCTTCTGCGCGAGCAGCTGCCACGGAACGAGGTTGCTGTGATGCTCCATTTCCGTGAGCAGAATCACGTCGCCGGCCTTGAGATTTTTGGCGCCCCAAGAACTGGCGACGAGATTGATGCCTTCGGTCGTGCCGCGGGTAAAAATGATTTCATCCGCGCTTTTGGCATTGATGAATTTGGCGGCACGGGCGCGGGCGGCTTCAAACGCGTTCGTCGAGCGGTTGCTCAACTCATGAATGCCGCGATGGACATTGGCGTTGTCATGCTCGTAGTAATGCACCAACGCCGAAATCACCGCGCGCGGCTTCTGCGAGGTGGCGGCGTTGTCGAAATAAACCAGCGGCTTGCCATGGACTTTCTGGTCCAGGATCGGAAAATCTTTTCGCAGCCCAGCCCAATCGGGAGAAGGATTCATAATTTTTCACACGGATTACACCGATTGACACGGATTCAAAAAAATCTGTGATAATCCGTGAAATCCGTGTCTCGTCTTTACAGCAGGCCCAGTTGCAGCTTCGCCGCCTCGGTCATCATGCCCTGGTTCCACGGCGGGTCCCAGACGAGCTCGACGTTCGCCTCGTCAATCGGTTCGAGCGAGATGAGCTTGTTCTGCACGTCCTGCGCCAGCACCGGGCCCATGCCGCAACCGGGCGCGGTCAGCGTCATTTTCACCTCGGCCTTGTAGTTGTCCGGGCCGATGGGTGTCAGGTGGCAATCGTAAATCAGGCCGAGGTCCACGATGTTGACGGGGATCTCCGGGTCGTAACAGGTCTTGAGCGATTCCCAGACTTTCTTTTCCAGCTCTTCCTGCGTCAGCGGGCCGGCCGGCGTGGCGGTGGCGGAGCCGGTGGGCACAACCGACGCTTCGATGCCCAGGGCGTCGCCGTCCTTGGATTCGATGCGGAACATGTTGCCGTTGACGATGACGGTGTAGGTGCCGCCAAGCGACTGGGTAATGTGCGCCTGCTCGCCCTTTTGCAGCGTGACCTTGGTGCCGACGGGAACCACGGAAGCTTCGACGTCGCGGGTTAAAATCTTCAGTTCAGAACTCATACAGTGTGATTTGAATTAATTGCTCCCGTATCATCGCCGCAGTTGCGCCTGAAATCAATGGCGCGTTTCAACCTCCAACCCCGTCTTGACACAAAGCCGTTCGCTGATAACCTCTCCCGCTCCGTTAATCCGGAGTTTTTCCGCGCCAACGCGCAACCAATTGAATTTATGAAACGCCAGTATCAACCGTCCAAGATCCGCCGCAAACGCCAGCACGGATTTCTTAACCGTAATTCGAGCAAGAGCGGCAAGGCCACGCTGGCCAACCGCCGCCGCAACGGCCGTAAACGCCTGACGCCGGTTTGATTTCGCGTGCCTGTGCCCGCCCCAGACGCCAGACCCCGGACGCCAGATTCCGGACGCCTGCGCCTGGGTCGCTCCGCGCGGATTGAGCAGAGCGGCGATTTTGCGCGCATCCGGCAGCAGGGCCAGCGCCTCGCGCTGGGCTGTCTCATCGCCAACTGGCAGCGGTTGCCAGAAGGCGCGAAGCCCAAGTTGGGCGTCGTCACCAGTAAAAAAATCGGGGGCGCCGTCCAGCGCAACCGCGCCCGGCGGTTGTTGCGGGAAAGCTTCCGGCAGCATCAACATGATCTGGCCCAGCCGGTGGAAATCATTTTGGTCGCAAGGAATTCGATCGCTGGACGGACGTTTGCGGAAGTGGAGAAGGATTATTTGACGACGCTGCGGCGCGCAGGTTTGCTGAAACAACCGTGAATCCAGCCCAACATATCCTGATTTTCGCCATCCGTGCGTATCGCTGGACGATTTCGCCGGCGCAGCTTTTTCTCTTTGGTTCGACCGGCGGCTGCCGGTTCACCCCGACTTGTTCGCAATACGCGATGGAGTCCATCCGCAGGCATGGTTCAGCCACCGGCAGTTTACTTGCCGTGAAACGGATCTGCCGCTGCCATCCGTGGGGCGGTTGCGGCCACGACCCGGTCCCTGAATTCCGAATTCCGAATTCCGAATTCCGAATTTTCCCCAAACACACCCACTAATTTCTCATGGATCGCACCGGAATCATTGTTGTCACCATTTGCGCCCTGTTGCTGGGGGTGTGGTTCATTCAGGAACAGAAATATCAGGCGCACCGTCCGCCGGCGCAGCCACTGGCGACGAATGCCGCTGCCACCGGGCAAACGCCAGCCGCCAGTCCGTCCACCACCACTGCGACATCCGTGGCCACTCCATGGTTTGATGCCGGCAGCAACGCGCCGGAAAGCCTGATCACCCTCACCAACGTGGACGCGCGTTACACCTTTACTTCGCGCGGCGGCGGACTGAAAACGGTCGAGCTTTCCAAATATCCCGACAGTGTTTCGCTGCTTTGGAAAAAGCAGATGACGACCAATGATTTCGCCACTTTGAACGCCGGCGCACCGGTGCCCGTGCTGGCGATCCTGGGTGACCCCAGCCTGGTCGGCGACGGCAACTTCACTTTGACCAAAACCGCCAACGGCGTGCGTGCGGAAAAAGTTTTCGCGGATGGGCTGCAACTGGTGAAGGAGTTCCACATTAGCTCCAATTACCTTGTCAACGCCAGCGTCAGTTTGAGGAACGGCTCCGACAGGCCACTCGCCGTGCCCGCGCAGCAGTGGATTGTCGGCACGGCCACACCAATGGGTCTGGATGACAGCGGCTTTGCAGCTTATGGGGGCGCGATGTGGTGCAACGGCACGAACTCGCCCGGCGACTGCACGGTGTCGTATTTCAGCCCCAGCACGACGACCTTCTTCGTATTTCCACGGACACCCAAGACGGTTTATCAGGAAGGCGCGGGCAATGTCGCCTGGGCGGCGGTGCACAACCAGTTCTTCACATTGATGGCGATGCCCAAGCAGCCGGCGCAACACATGGTTGCCGTGCCGGTAAAACTGCCGTTGCTCGCGACCAACCAATCCACGCCGCCGGAGGGAGTCCAGGCCGCGCTCGTGTATCCGGCACAAATCCTCGCGGCCAATGCATCCGTCGAACGGGAAGTCACCCTCTACGCCGGGCCGAAAGAATACCGGACCCTGGCGCTCATCGGCGATCAGTTCAACAACCACGCCGATTATGTGATGCAATTCGGCTTCTTCGGATTTTTCGCCAAAGGCCTGTTGCTGGCGATGAACTGGCTGCACGACACGACCACGTTGGGCTATGGCTGGGTGATCGTGTTGATCACCGTCATCATCAAAATCGTGTTCTGGCCGCTCACGGCGGCGAGCACGCGCTCAATGAAGCGGATGCAGGCGCTCGCCCCGGAACTGGCCGCACTCAAGGAAAAATACAAGGACGACCTGCAAAAATTCACGCAGAAGCAGTGGGACGTTTACAAGCGGAACAAGGTCAGCCCGATGAGCGGCTGTTTGCCCATGCTCATCCAGACACCCATCTTCATCGGCTTCTTCACGATGATCCGCAGCGCGATCGAGCTGCGCGGCGCGCATTTCCTGTGGGTCGCGGATTTGTCCAAGCCGGACACGCTGTTCATCATTCCGGGGATTGATTTTCCATTCAACCTGCTGCCCCTGCTGATGGGGGCGTCCATGTTGTGGCAGTCGCATTTGACCCCGCCGGCACCGGGCATGGATCCGGCCCAGGCGAAAATGATGCGCTATCTGCCGCTGATTTTCCTGGTGTTCCTCTATAATTACTCGGCGGGGCTGGCGCTTTACTGGACGGTCAACAACCTGCTGACCATCGTGCAGACGAAGCTCACGAAGAACATCAAGGTTACCCTGCCCGCCACGGTCACAGTTTCGCCCTTGACGCCAGTGTCCAAAAAGAAAAAATGAAGCCATGCAAAATGCAACATTGAAAATTAAAAGGGGCGGCCCAACGGCGGCATTTTTAATTTTGCATTTTTAATTTTTAATGCTTATGCCCGCGCAACCCAAAGAAGTGGTCGAAAAAATCCTCGCGTTGCTGGACTTCCAAGCCACGGTGGAAGAGCACAAACTGGACGATGGCCTGCTGCTCGACGTGAAAACGGACGACTCCGGCCGGCTGATCGGCCGCCAGGGCCAGACGCTGGCCGACCTGCAATACCTCACCAACCGCATCCTGTTCCAGCAGGATCCGAGCGTGCCGAAAGTCACCGTGGACGTGGGCGGCTATCGCCTCCAGGCGCGGGAAGCGTTGATGAAGAAGGCGCAGGAAGCCGCTGATAAAGTCCGGCGGTGGGGTGAACCCGTGGAATTGGAGGCGCTGGGATCGTTTGACCGCCGCATCATCCATCACGCCTTCAAAGACGACCCCGACGTCGAGACGCACAGCGTCGAGGTGGAAGGCTCGGAAAGAAAAGTGCTGCTGCTCCGTCCCCGCCGCTGAACGCGGCGTGATGGTTAATCAATAATCTTCAGAGTATACGACGGCGAAAACGCGCTGTTCGGCTTCGGTGCCGTGCCGATGTTGTTGTAGAGATAGTCGAATTTGAAACGATAGTTGACGCTTTTGGCCGTGGGCGGCACCGGCACAAGACCTTCCCAGCGGTTGGGCACGACCGGCACTGAATGCAGCGGATACAACTCCCCATTGACCAGAACGAAGGGCTTGATGCTGTCCCAGCGCAGCGATTGCTGCTCTGAATTGAAGATGACTTCGACGGGATAAAGGTTGTTTGAATTACGCGGCTGCTGAAGCGGCGTCACGCGCGTGAACGTTGCGGCACAACCGGTCAGGAACAGCAACGACACCAGCGACAAAAGCGGCAGAAATTTTTTCCAAATCATGCCAGTAGCCTTGCAAAGCCCGGCAGGTTTGTAAAGTTGGATTTCGACACTTGAACGACGGGCCGCTTTCGGCAATGCTCCTCCCCATGAATTCCTCCGGCCCCGCAGCCTCCACCATGGGATGCTACAGCTGCCCTTCCTGCACCCAGCTTTTTTAACGCAATACCAACTTCAAGACATGATCCATCTGCATTTATGAGTTTTACCTCCATGAATGAAAGCCTCGGTCGTCATCGCTGGACCATTTGTGGGTTGATCTTCGCCGCCACGACCATCAACTACCTCGATCGAAACGTCCTCGGACTCCTCAAACCCGTGCTCGCGGCGGCCGGGGTGTTCGGCGACGACAAGGTGACGGAGTTGAACTATTCGCGGGTCGTGATCTGCTTCCAAGTTGCCTATGCGACAGGCCTGCTGTTTGCCGGCAAGGTGATTGACAAGGTCGGAACCAAGAAAGGTTATGCGTGGGCGCTGATCGGCTGGAGTTTCGCCGCCATCGGTCATGCGTTTGGTCATCACACCTGGAGTTTTGGGTTTTGGCGGGCCGCCCTCGGCGTGACAGAGGCTGGTAACTTTCCCGCCGCCAACAAATGTGTCGCGGAATGGTTTCCAAAAAAGGAACGTGCCTTTGCCACGGGGCTCTACAATTCCGGCGCCAACGTCGGCGCCATCGTCGCCCCCATCACGGTGCCCTATATCGCCAGCGCCTGGGGCTGGGAATGGGCGTTTGTGCTCACGGGCATTGTGGGTTTCACCTGGCTGGCTTTCTGGTATCCGCTTTACGCCTCACCGGCCGCCAAGCTCGAGAGCGGAAAACTGTCCCAGCAGGAATACGAATACATCCACAGCGACGTGGATGAACAGGACGCCGAGCGGGCTGATGTCGCCAAGGCCAAAGTTTCCTGGTTCAAACTCCTGACCTTCCGGCAAACGTGGGCGTTTGTCGTGGGCAAATTTCTGACAGACCCGATCTGGTGGTTTTTTCTCTTCTGGCTACCCTCTTTCCTGAACGGCGAAAACGCCCGCAAGGTGAAAGAATTCATGGCCGCCTTTCCCGCCGATCCAAACACGCTCAAGGCGAATGAGTATTTGATCGCCCACCCGAACTATACGGGCAATTTAGCCAACCTTCCCGGCGTTGACTTTCCCGGGGTCATCAGCTGGCCGCTGGCCGTGATGATCGTTTACTGTGTCTCCACCGTGGGCTCGATTTCCGGCGGCTGGCTGCCGAAGAAACTGATCAATGGCGGCATGGATGCTAACAAGGCCCGTAAATCTGCGATGTTCCTCATCGCCCTGTTCCCGTTGACAGTGCTCCTCGCCTCGCGCCTGGGTGCCATCAACACTTGGTATGCGGTGGCCACCATCGCCATTGCGTGCGCGGCACACCAAGCCTGGTCTGCGAACATCTTCACGACGGTTTCCGACATGTTCCCAAAGAAACTTGTCGCTTCCGTCACTGGCATCGGCGGCATGGCCGGCTCGGTCGGCGGCATTCTCATCGCCTACGCCGCCGGCCGCATGCTCCAGCACTTTAAGGATCTGGGGAAAATCGAAGTTGGCTACGGCATCATGTTTGTGGTTTGCGGCTCCGCCTACATCATCGCTTGGACGCTGATGCACTTGCTCGTGCCCAAGTTCAAGAAGATCGTCGTGTAAACCGCTGAAGATTTTTGGAAAGGAAAAGCCCGTTGAAGCAAAAACTTCAACGGGCTTTTTCGTAAACTCAGTTGCCTCTGTTCTCTCCTGTGCGAATCAAATGCTCATCGCATCAAACCCGCCGTCCACCACGATCTCCGCGCCGGTGATGAAGCTGCCCGCATCCGACGCCAGCAGCAGCGTCGCGCCCACGAGTTCATGCGCTTCGCCAAACCGTTTCATCGGCGTCTTGCCCATGATCTGCGCCACGCGCTCGGGATTGAGCACCTTGCGGTTTTGTTCCGCCGGGAAAAATCCGGGCACCAGGATGTTCACCCGCACACCGCTCGTCGCCCACTCGCGCGCGAGGTTTTTCGAGAGGTTATGCACCGCCGCCTTCGACGCCGAGTAGGTAAATACGCGCGACAACGGCGTCAACCCTGAAGCCGAACCGAGATTGATGATGCTGCCGGATTTCTGTTCAACCAAATGTTTGCCGAACACCTGGCATGCCAGCATGACACCTTTCAAGTTCACCGTGAGGATGCGGTCGAACTCGTCTTCGGGGATGTCGAAGAACGGCGTTGGCGAATTGATGCCCGCACCGTTCACCAGGATGTCCACGCGGCCGAATTTCTTCAAAACGTCCGCGAGCAGTTGCTGCAATGCGGCCTTGGAAGTCGCTTCGCAAGGGAAGAACTCCGCCTTGCCGCCGCCTTTGGCAATGCTGCCCAATCGCGCCTCAGCCTTGGTGGCATCGCGGCCGACCAGCGCAACGGTCGCGCCCGCAATGGCGATGCCCTCGGCCATCTCGCCGCACAGCACGCCCGTGCCGCCGATGACGACCGCCACTTTGCCTTTGAGTGAGAACAGTTCTGCTGGTGATTTCATAATTTAATGTTGGAGCGCGGACAGCTTGTCCGCGTGTTCAATTGATGTCAACTCGCGGGCGAGCCGCCCGCGCTCCAACAATTTTACCGCTGCACGCGGGCGCCGCCGCCGCCGATGGTCTTTTCCACTTCCTTGCGCGTGGCCATGCTCGTGTCGCCGGGCGTGGTCGAAGCCAATGCGCCGTGCGCCGCGCCGTATTCAACGGCTTTCTGCGCGTCGTTGAATTCCATGAATCCGAATTGCACGCCGGACGCAAAGCTGTCCCCGCCGCCGACACGGTCGAGAATTTCGAGGCCGGGATACTGTTTGCTCTCGTGGAATTTGCCGCCGTGCCACAGGATCGCGCTCCAGTCGTTCTTCGTGGCGGTGATGACGTGGCGCAGCGTGGTCGCGGCGACCTTGAAGTTGGGAAACTCTTTCACGGCCGTCTCGATCATCGCCTTGAAAGCGTCCGTCTCGATGTGCCCGAGCGTTTCCTGGCCTTTGACGGCGAAACCGAGCGAGGCGGTGAAGTCTTCTTCGTTGCCGATCATCACATCCACATACCTCGCGATCTCGCGATTCACTTCCTGCGCCTTCTTGAGGCCGCCGATGGTTTTCCAGAGCGAAGGACGATAGTTCAAATCGTAGCTGACAATCGTGCCGTGTTTCTTGGCAGCTTTGACGGCCTCGACGGTCAATTCCGCCGTTGAAGCAGACAGCGCCGCATAGATGCCGCCGGTATGAAACCAGCGCACGCCGACTTTGCCGAAGATGTGATCCCAGTCAATGTCGCCGGGCTTGAGCTGCGAGGCGGCGGTGTTGCCACGGTCCGGATTGCCAACCGCGCCGCGAATACCGAAGCCGCGTTCGGTGAAATTCAAACCGTTGCGAACCGTGCGGCCGATGCCGTCGTCTTCACGCCATTTGATGAAGTCCGTGCAGACGCCGCCCTGCATGATGAAATCTTCGACCAGATGGCCGACTTCATTGTCCACGAACGCAGTGACGACGGCCGTTTTGTAGCCGAAACATTTGCGGAGGCCGCGCGACGTGTTGTATTCGCCGCCGCCTTCCCAGACCTGGAAATGGCGCGCGGTGCGGATGCGTCCTTCGCCAGGGTCAAGGCGGAGCATGACTTCGCCGAGCGAGATCTGGTCGTATTTACAGGTGGATTTGTCGCGTAATTGAATGCTCATAAAATTTAATTGGCTAAATGCGTGACACGGATTTCACAGATTGGCACAGATTAAAAACAATTCCAATCCGTGAAAATCCGTGTAATCCGTGTCAAAGGTTTCAGACCGGCACCGATTTGAAATCAGCCAGATTCCAAGCCGCTTCGCCGACTTCGTGCGCGAGATGATTCAGCTCCTCGATCTCCGCTTTCGTGAACAGCAGGCCGCCGTGTTGTTTGGACAAACCGCCCCAGCGCGCTTCCGGCTGGCCGGGCAACAGGCACTTCTCGTTGCCATGACCAAGCACGTCTTCGATGATGGCCTTCACGTTCTGGATTTGTGACCGGCCTTTGACGTAATCGTTGCCCTTCATCGCGTCGGGATGGATGACTTGGAAATAAAACGTCGAGCCGCGCTTCTCGCCTTCGCCGCCCAGCTTCGTTCCGCGGATTTGCGGCAGCGAACCGCCGATGTAGCCCGCATAAAGTTCATCAATTAAACCGAGGCCGTAGCCCTTGTGCGCGCCGAACGGCAGCAACGCGACGGCCTTGTTTGGATCGGTCGTTGGATTGCCCTCGGCATCCACGGCGCAACCGGGCGCGAGTTGTTTGCCTTCGCGTTTCATCACTTGCACGCGGCCCATCGCGATGGTCGAGGTCGCCCAGTCGATCACGATGGGGAAACCGATCGCGTCCTGCGTCGGGAACGCCCACGAATGCGGGTTCGTGCCCATCGTCGGCGTCTTGCCGCCGAACGGCACGACTTCGGACGTGGCCGAGGTGCAGTTCGTGTAGGCGAGGTAGCCCTTGAGCGCGGCGTCCATGACGTAGCCGCCGCCCCAGAGATAATGCGTCGCGTTGTCCACGCTCACCATGCCCACGCCGAATTTGTCGGCAAGTTTCATGCAGGTGTCCATCGCCTCGTAGGCGACGGCCTGGCCGAGCTTGTTGTGGCCGTTCCAGATTTCGGCGGCGGCGAAGCGCGACGGCAGCTTCTCGATCTTCGCGCCGGGCGTCCAGCGGCCGACCTTGCTGCCGAACAATTCGTCGAGGTGCAGCGCCTTGATGGCGTTGTGCGTGCGGATGCCGTAATGCGCGGCGCTGGCGCAAAACCGCGCGCCGGCGGCGGCTTCGGCGGCATCGTAACCGCGCTTGAGATACGCCTTGGTGACGAGTGAATCGTGTTTTTCTTTGGGGATGATGTAGTAGGTTTCGGGCATAAAAAAATTCAATTACAATTTAAAATTTTTGTTCCATCGATATTTTTCATTTTCCTCATCGTATTCCAAAACCGCACATGACACCAATTCGCGTAGAAAACTATAAAGCATATCACCAATTGGATTTGCCGCCCAGAATGTGGCCTTTACAGATGGCATTCCGACAAAACTGCCATTTTCCTCTTGTGGAATAATTCCAAGGCAACATCCAATTGCATAAGCCGCAGAATCTGAATCTTCCCAATTGGCGAGCCACATTTTAAGCGGTTTTAAGATGTTTAGATTTGATTCCACAACAATTTTTTTCAAACCACTTTCTTCACCGGCACTTCGGGATTCACCTGCGCGATGGGTTTTTCGCCGTTCATCGCGAGGATGAGATTTTTCACGGCGCAGGTGGCCTGCCGCACCACGCTCTCGTAAGTGCGCGACGCGACGTGCGGCGTGCAGACGACGTTCGGCAGCTGGAGCAGCGGATGATCCGCCGCCGGCGGTTCCTGATCCAAAACGTCCGTGCCGTAACCGCCCACCTGACCCGACTTCAGCGCGGCGACCATGTCGTTGGTGTTCACAATTTCGCCGCGCGCGCAGTTCAAAATCAAAACGCCCTGCTTCATTTTCGCAAACGACTTGGCGGAAATCATGTCCCGCGTCTCCGGCGTGAGATTGGTGTGCAGCGAGATGTAATCGCTCGCGGCATAGATTTCGTCGAGCGACGCGGCGCGTTTCACGTTGTGGTCGGCCGCAAATTTTTCGTCCCAATAAACGTCGAAGCCGATCACATTCATGCCGAACGCGCGGGAACGAATCGCCACTTCCTTGCCGATGCGGCCGAGGCCGATGATGCCGATGGTCTTGTCCAGCAGCTCGTGGCCGGTCTTGCGCTTCCAATTCGTCTTGGTGTCGCCACTGCGGGTGGAGTCGGTGTGGAACAGAAAATTTTTCTCCAGCGCGAGCAGCAGCATGAAGTTGTGCTCGGCCACGGTCGTGTGATTCACGCCGGGCGTGAAGAGCAGCGGGATGCCGAATTCGGTGCAGGACTTCACGTCAATCTTGTCCACCCCGATGCCGTATTTGCTCAGAACCTTCAGCTTCGGGCGCGCCTTTTCCAAAACCTTGCGCGTGATGGCATCGTCACCGCAGATGTAGCCGTCCACCTCGCCCACCAAGGCGAGGGTGTCCGCTTCGTTCAGCGGTCCGCGCGCGGTGATGATTTCCCAGCCGGTCTGCTTGAGCATTTCATGATGGGCACCGGGCGTATCCTGGAACGAAGTGGTGGTGAGCAAGATTTTCATGCCGGCAGCTTAGAAAACCGGAGGGGACGGGTCAAAAAAATAACCCCCGAACGTTGGTTCGGGGGCTGCATTTCGCTGTGAATAATTTGCACTCTCAGCCGGAACCCAATTGGGAGCGGGCCATGGTGTTCAACCGGAGCTGCGCCTGTTCGGTCATGCTGGTGAACACCATCGAAACGCGGTAGCCACCATGCTTGCTGCCGGAGCAGGCGATGACGACGCCGCTGCACTGGATTTTGCCGTTATCGCGGGAGGCATGCAGTTCCACGGTCATTTCCGTCCATTCGTTGAACGGGGTCGGGCTGCGGAATTCGATGCCGCTTTTGTGGAGGGCCACCGCATCCATGGAAAGTTCCAAACGGGATTGCCGGCCGCCAATGGTTATCCGCTGTTTAAGTGAATCAATGCTTTCAACTTTTCTTGCGCTCATAAAATCAGCTTCAAATTAACACGCCCCGGCCAATCGTCAAATAAGGTTTACGAATCCGACAAGTAAGCTCACCACTCGATGACGGCCGCGCCCCAGGTCAGACCGGCACCGAACACCACGAGCAAGATCAGGTCGCCGCGCAGGATTTTTCCCGACGCAACCGCTTCATCCAGCGCAATCGCCACCGAGGCGGCCGAGGTGTTGCCGTATTTTTGGAGATTGATGAACACCTGTTCGGGCGTCGCCTTGAGGCGTTCCCCAACTGCATCCACGATGCGCTGGTTGGCCTGGTGCGGGATCATGCATTTGATCTTGGTGATGTCTACATCGCAGCGGCGCATGGCTTCGTGCGCGGCGGAAACCATCGCGTTCACGGCGTTTTTGAAGGTTTCCTTGCCGTCCATGCGGAGATAATGCAGGCCGGCCGCCACCGATTCCAGCGTGGCCGGGCAGGCGCTGCCGCCGCCGGGCATCGAGAGGAGATCCGCCTTGTTGCCATCCGAACCCATCACGGCGGTCAGGAGGCCATGGGAATTTTCCCGATGCTGCAAGATCGCCGCGCCCGCGCCGTCGCCGAACAGCACGCAGGTATTGCGGTCCTTCCAGTTCACGATGGACGACAGTTTTTCCGCGCCGATGACCAGCACCGTCTCGTGCGTCCGTGACAAGATGAACTGCTGGCCGATTTCCAGGGCATAAATGAAACCGGAGCAGGCGGCTTCGATGTCGAACGCCGCGGCGCGTGCCGCGCCGATCTTGCGCTGCACCAGGCAGGCGGTGGACGGGAACTGCATGTCGGGCGTGAGCGTGGCGACGACGATCAAATCGATCTGGTCGGCGGTGACCCCGGCCATTTTCATCGCCCGTTCCGCGGCCTTGGTGGCGAGGTCGGACGTGAATTCATTGGCGGCCGCGATGCGGCGTTCCTTGATGCCCGTCCGCGTGGTGATCCATTCGTCCGAGGTCTCGACCAATTTTTCGAGTTCGGCGTTGGTCAGGATTTTCTCCGGCACATAGGAGCCCACGCCGGTAATGGAACAAGGGCGGCCCTGGAAATCATGCTGGGCGCGGGGATTTTTGAATTTGGCTTTCATGCGGCGGGGACGAAAACATCGGCGGTGGCCAGCGCTTCATTCGCGCGGGCGATTTCGCTGGCGATGACCTGGTTGACCTGGTACTGCAGGGCTTCGCCGGTCACGCGCAGGGCGCTGGCGATGGCGCGTTCGCGCGCCGAGCCGTGCGCCTTGAACACCATGCCGTTGAAACCCAGCAACGGGGCGCCACCATACACTTCGGGATCCATGCGCCGGCGGATGGAATGGAAGGCGTTCTTGGCCAGATACGCGCCGATTTTCCGCTTGGTGTTGCTCATCAATTCGCGCTTGAGCATCGAGAACATCCCGACGGCAAGGCTTTCACAGGTCTTCAAAACGATGTTGCCGACGAAGCCGTCGCACACGACCACGTCCACGTGATCCTTGAACAGATCGTGACCCTCGACGTTGCCGATAAAATTCAAATCCAGTTGTTTGCAGAGCTTGAACGCTTCGAGCGTGAGCTCATTGCCTTTGGAATCCTCCGTGCCGATGCTCAGGATGCCGACACGGGGATTGTTGCGTTTCAAGACTTCACGGGAATAGACGCTGCCCATCACGGCAAATTGCGCGAGGTGGAAGGGTTTGCACTCCACGTTCGCGCCCGCGTCGAGCAGCACAAATTCATTGCTCTGCCGGGGAATCACCGTCGCAATGCAGCCGCGTTTCACGCCTTCGATGCGGCCCACGCCAAAAGTGGCCGCCGCAAAGATTCCCCCGGTATTGCCCAGGGAAACCATCGCGTCGGCTTCGCCCTCGCGAACGAGTGCGGCGGCACGAACGATGGAAGAATCCTTCTTCTTGCGCATCGCGGCGACCGGCTCGTCTTCCATTTCCACCACTTCGGTGGTGTGGATGACTTTGACGCGATGGTCGCGGAAACCGCGGGCCGGCAGGGCGGCATGGATGTCGGCTTGGTTGCCGACGAGGTAAAGGGCGGTGATTTTTTTACTGGCCTCCAGCGCCAGCTTCGCGCCCGCAATCACGACTCCGCAACCGTGGTCGCCGCCCATGACATCCACTGCGATTCGCATAGATGAAGGAAAAAGCGCGGTGAAGTCCCGCGCCGGCACGCTGAATGATCAGCCTGCGTTGACTGTCAGAACCTGGCGACCCTTGTAATAACCGCACGCCGGGCAGACCCGGTGCGGTACATGCGGCTCGGCGCACTGCGGACATTTGCTGATCTGCGGCAGTTTCAGCACGCTGTTATAAGCGCGGCGCATTTTCTGCCGGCTCGTCGAAGGTTTACGTTTAGGGACGCCCATAAATTCAAAATTACAGTTTTAGTTTGTTCAATTCAGCCCACGCGGACGGCTTGGATTCATCGTTGCCGGCAGTTTTACGGGCTTTGCCAACGCTGGCCTGCTTCACTCCGCCGCAATCCGGTCTGCACACCGGATGCTGCGGAAACCCAAGGAGAATATCTTCCCGCATGTGCGGCGTCAAGTCCACGCAATCGTTCTTTATGGTTGTCGCCTCCTCGCCCTCCAGCGGCTCGAACGGCAGGTGCAGCGTCCAGGGATCCAGTTCCAGCTCATACTCAAAGTCGGTCAGGCAGCGGACGCACCGGCAGTCCAGCTTGATCCGGAGCAACCCCTGGACGAGCAGGGCGTCATCCAGCAGTTCAATCTCCAGGTCGTAATGCAGCGGATGCGTGACGCGGATCATCTCGTCGCGCGCGTCGAACGCCAGATCGGCCAGCGGCAGTTCACCGCGCAAATCCAGGTTGCGGTTCTCAAGGTGGCGGAGATTGACGGTCAGCGGCATGATCTATCTTTTCAGGCTGGTGAATTTTTCAACGAGCGCGGCCTGCACGTGCACCGGCACAAAGCTGCTCACATCGCCACCGAGCCGGGCGATTTCCTTCACAATCCGCGAACTCAAAAACGTGTAGGTGTCCTTGGGCATCATGAAAATCGTCTCGATGTTCTCGTTCAGCTTGCGATTCATCAGCGCGAGCTGGAATTCAAATTCAAAATCCGACACGGCCCGCAGTCCGCGCACAATGGCCTGCGCCTGCTTGCCCACCACATAATCCACCAGCAGCCGGTCAAAACTGTCCGCCTCGACGTTGGGCAGATGCTTCACCGCCTGTTTCACCAGCCCGACCCGCTCTTCCAACGTGAAGGTCGGATGCTTGCCCTCGTTCTTCGCCACGGCCACGACGACGCGGTCGAACAATTTCGCAGCGCGCTGCACCACGTCCAGATGGCCGTTGGTAAGCGGATCAAAACTGCCGGGATAAATTACGGTGCGCATGGCTTGGGTTTGGGTTGACTGTCCAGCCAAGAAGTTAAAACTTAAAGTGCGAAATTCAAAACTATTTGTTTTGCCAGGGCACCTCGTAAATGCGCACCGCATCCTTGATGCCTTTGACAAATTCCGGGGGGAGTTCCTTGCACGTGGCAGCGAGTTCGGGATCATCCCGGTGCAGATGCCGGTAGGTCGCTTCGCTGATGATGACGCGGCCGCTGCCGGAAACCCCCTCCAAACGGCTGGCCACATTCACTTCGCGGCCAAAGACCGTGTAGCTGTATTGATGTTTTTCCGAACCCATCAACCCGACCGTTACCAGGCCGGTATTGATGCCCGTTCCCAGTTGCAAGGCCCGCAATGGCGGCCTCGGGGGCAACCCGGCGGCAAGCCGCGTGATGTTCTCCGTTTCCAGCGACGCATTTTCCGCCAGCCGGCGCTGGTTCAGTTCCTGGATGGCGCGCTGGGCATCAATGGCCGCGCGCACGCACAACGTGGCGTGCCGGTGGTTTTCCAGGGGCGCACCCCAAAATGCCATCACACAATCGCCGATGTATTTGTCGAGCGTGCCGCTGCGGGTGATGACCGTGTCCGCCACGGCGGCGAGGTAAAGATTCACCGTATTGAGCGTTTCGCGCGCCGAATCATCAATGCACTTCTCCGCGGCTTCGGGGTCGAGTTTTTGTTCGCGCACGAAGTCGGCCGCCTGCTTTTGCATCTCGTCCGTCAAGACCGTAAAGCCGCGCACATCGGCAAAAAACACCGTCACTTCGCGCCGCGCACCGCCCAGCGAGAGTTTTTTCGCGCCCAGCAATTCATTCACGATGTCCGGTGAAAGCATCTTGGAAAAAATGGATTTGACGTGCCGCTTTTCGCGTTCTTCGAACACGACACGATACGTCACAAGAAAAACGTGTTCCACCAGGATCGCGCCGACTACGGGGAACACCAGCGGCAGCCAATAATGAAACTTGGCGAACGCAAAGAATGCGATGGCTACATAACCCAACAATAGCAGCAACGTTCCGCCCGTGGCCGAAAACGCGCGCAGCTGCCAGGTGAGGAACGCCGTGAGCGCCCCGAGAAAAATGATCAGCACCAGCTCCACCGGCAGCGATGCACGACGGATAAACTGGCCGGTAATGATGGAGTTGGCGACGTTCCAATGTTTGCTGACCAGGAACGTGTCCTTTTCCAGCGGCGTGGCGCCCCGGTCGGTCAGGTCGTTGCCTTGCGCCGTCGAACCGACGACGACGAGCTTGCCGCGAAAGTCATCGTGCAAATCGTTGGTCTGGCCCAGCAGCCGCAGCCTGTCTTGCATAAGCAATTTTTCAATCGGCGCATAGACCAAATGGGCATCCTCCGGTGTCAGCCGCCAGTCAATATAGAAATAGCCCCGGGCATCCACGGGAATTACCCGTTCGACTCCGTTCGTGCCACGCAACGCGATCCGGCCACCGGGCAGGTCAATTTCCGCCTGTGCCAGATCGAGCTTCAACTCCTGTGCGGCAAGGACGATGCCCATATGCCAGACGCGTTCATCGGTAAAAGCCCTGGCTTTTGGCGCAACGCCGGGCGGCAGCTTGTCGCCGCCAATATCGGCGAGTTCAAAATTATTTTCAGCATCCACGGGAATAACAATGAGATTGGTGGTGCCGGTTTGCGGCAAAACAATTTTGCCTGGTCCGATTTGCGCCCGGTCAAGATCAAGGCCAAATTCTGCCGCCGCCTTTTTCAAGTGCCTGTTCCAGCGATGATAAATGTGAAAGGCTTCAACACGGCGAAGGGTTCCGTCAGAATCCTTGTCCGTCCCAATGCCACCCAACGCGAGGGCGTTTGTCGCAAACAACTCTGGCGGTCGCAACTCCGGGGTGATGGCGATGATGACGTTGTCCGCTCGCCGTTCTTGCACGGCAAAAAAATCGTCAGATTCAATCAGATTGCCATCGGTCATCTGCACCGCCGGATGGTCGTTGCGCAATTCGCCGAACAATACATCGAACGCGATGGTTTGGGCCCCTTGGGCCGAGAGTTCTTCAATCAGGCGGCCATAAACCTGTCGCGGCCAGTAAAGCCCGAATTTATAACCCATCGCGCCGTTTTTGACGGCGGCGATGCTGGAATCCTCCATCGCGACAAAGGCGAGATTCGTTGCGGCCGGTGCGGGGAAATGCAGCGCCGTCCGCATCCGCAGATCGTAGGTGATCCATTCCAGTCGCTCCAAAAAATCGGGGTGAAACAGCCGCACACCGCAGACCAGTGCCAGGACGCAGACGGCCAGAATGACCGGCGCACGCTTGAACGGTTTGAATTTCACACAACCCGATTAAACGAAAAACCAGAGCAACTCAAGGCTGCTCTGGTTTGAAAATGATTTAAATTCCGGGTTATCCGCCGTTCCCATTGCCACCACCACCGTTGCCGTTTCCGCCGCCATTGCCACCACCGTTGCCACTGTTACCGCCGCCATGATGATGCCCGTTATTGCCAGCCGTTGGCGAGATATAGGTTTCGGTCAAGGGCAAAGCGAGGGAAATCTTGTTCAGATAGGTCGAGGAACTGGCCGCGAAAACCTGCTTGAGAAAGTCAAGAAACGCCTGGGGCACCGGCGCGGTCTGGCCGGTGGCCGGATCATACTGGTTGCCTTCGCCCACGGTGTGAGTAACAACCTTTCCATCGGGACCCACCAATGCCAGATCCACCTGATGCCGGAGAACCGCACACCATCCGCTGGCATCCAAGCCAAAGAATGTGCCGCGAACACCAGCGATGCCGGTGGGGATTTTAATGAGATATTGTGACGCGGGAGAAAGTTTCTTGACGTTGGCAAAGATACGGCCCTTCTGCAAATCCAGTTCTGTGTCGCTGACGGTGTCCACCCCGGTATCCGATATGGTCAGCTTGTCAATTTTCAAGGTGGTCCCGCCCGTCATCCGGACGGTGTTCTGTTCTGCCGCGGGCGTAAAGCCGATCATGCCGCGGACGGGCGCATCTGCCGCCGGGGCAATCCGGTCCGGCGCCACCCGCGCTTGCGGCATCTCCACATTTTTGCCCAACACCAGATCCACCGTTGCATCCGGGCCCGTCCGGAGGCTGGAACCGGCCATCAGAACTTTTCCGGCCACCAGGGGAATCCATTTCGCATCGGCACCGCTTTCCAGAGAGTAACTGGCCGGCCCGATAACGCGAACCACAGTCACGACACCCTGCTTGGTGTCTTGTGCGAAAGCGACCGTGGTGCAGGCCAAAACCAGACCGCAGATCACGACGGAAAATAAAGTCTGAATGTTTTTCATAATGATTTCTTTCGGGACTTTTTCTTTACAGAGGCAGTATAAGTGTGTGCCTGCAAATGTCAACCGGTAACTCCCGACCCGGATTCACGGCTGGCTGGTGATCATCTGCCAGCTAATTCCCTGGGTTCCGGCATAAATTGCGAACACCTTTTCGTTCTGGATGAGCACCGCCCGGACCACGCTGGAGTCGTCGGCCCGGCCCAGTTCGAGAATGCTCTCGGGAATGATGCCCATCTTCTTATGGGCGTAAATCAGCGCGAACAACGCCTGGGAGATGGCTGAATACGGCAGATCCTTGTAGGCGCCCTCCACCGCGTCCTCGACGGCGTCGGCCAGAAATTCCAGTTGATCCACCAGATGCGGAAATTTGGGGGCATTGATCTGGGTGAACTCCAGTTTCCATTGCGGCAGATGGTGCAGGATCTTTTCAGCCATGGCGGGCGTGATGCTCACCGAACCGTTATTGACGAATTTTGCAATTTCGGACATGACGGCAATCTAGTGAATGCCGCGCCTGCGTAAAGGCAAAATTGTCAGGCAATGCCGGCCCGTTTCATGGCAAGCTGGAAATCATACTCCGGTTTGCGCGCCTGGCGTCCGCGCAACGCATTCGCCGCGTCGTCGCCCACAAACATCTCCGTCGCCGCGTCCCACGCCAGTTTGCGTTTGAGTTTCATGCCGATCCAGGCCGCGGCACAGGCTTCCAGGCTCCGCGCGGATTGCTGGATCGGCGCAATGGGCTGGCGGTTGGCGGCGATGCCCTCGAGCCAGTTGCCATAATGGGACTTGCTCGGCATCCAGCGCACGGCGTTTCCATCCAGCGGTGAGAGGAGTTTTTTGTCGCTGGCCCGCAACGACGGTTTGCCCTGGCTGTCTTCACTGCGTGCGCAAAAAACCCAGCCGTCATCACCCTCAAAGCGGATGCCGTTCTCAAATTTATTGTCGAGCACCATCCGCACGCCTTTCGGATAGAGCATCTCCACGTGGTAGCTGGTGTGGACGGTCCCCACATCGTTCGTCATGAATTTCGCGCGCGCGTCAATCGTCTGCGGGCCGCCGAGTTCCTGGCCCATCGCCCACTGGGCGATGTCCACATGATGCGCGCCCCAGTTGGTGATCATGCCCAGACCAAAATCTTCCGTCGTGATCCAGCCGGGCCGTCCGTCCAGGCTGTCCTGCGGATGCACCCGGCGTTCCATGTAGGGCTGTTCCGGCGCGGAACCGAGCCAGCGCTCAAAATCCAGATTGGGGGGCACCGGCATCGGCGCGGGGGGATGGCCGCTGGGACGATCGAGGCCCACCCCGATCTTAATGGTCTTCAACTGGCCGATGCGCCCGTTGCGAACCGCCTCGCTGGCGGCGCGGAAACTTCTCCACGGACGCTCCGAGCGCTGTTGCGAGCCGGTCTGCAAAATGATTTTCTTCGCCTCAACCGTTTTCCGCAATGCGATGGCCTCGACGATGTCGTAAGTGACCGGTTTCTGGACGTAGATGTGTTTGCCGGCGATCGCCGCCTCAATCGCGACCAGCGCATGCGAATGATCCGGCACACTGATGATGACCGCGTCGATGTCCGGTGAGGCCAGCACCTCGTGATAATCATGGAACGTCTGGATGTTCACCCCGGATTCGCCGCGGTTGGCGTAATAGTCCCCGGCCATTTGCCGGCCGGCAACGAGGCGCTTGGAATCCAGGTCACACACGGCGACGACACGAGCGAGCGGTTCGGCCAACGTATTTCCCATGTCGCTCCGGCCCATGCGGCCACAGCCGATTTGCGCGACGTTGATTTTCTTGCTTGGCGCCTCTGCGCCCAGCACGCGCGCCGGAATAAAGTCCGGCAAAAGAACCAGACCGGTGGTGGCCCCCAGGGCGGTTTTGATGAAAGACCGGCGCGACGGATGCTTCATTTTTCAATGGCTGGAAAATCAATTCCCAGCGAGCGCAACGCTGAACCATGAAGTTGGTTGAACAAGACTCCCATTCCGATCCTTACAACTTGTAAAACTGTTCCCAGTCCTTGCGCGGCGGCACGCCGGCGAGCAGTTCGTTGGCAAGCTTGTGATTCGTGATTTGCTTCGTCGCCGGGTCAAAAGCCAGCCGGGCATTGACGCGCTGGGCGATGACGCCGATGGCCATCGCCTGGCACAACGGTCCGGCCACGGCGAATGACGAGCGGCATTTCTCCTCGCCCTTGGCCGCCTTGAGAAAGTTGGCGAAATGGTTGGACGGACTCTTCGGCACGGGCGGCAGTTTCGATTCCATGTCCTTCGCCTTCGATTCGGGAATGATCTTCAGCGTCGTGGCATGCGAGCCGCCCTTGAAGGTGAGACCTTCACCATAGATGACCTTGCCCGGCGGACGTTTCTTGGTGTCAATCGTGCCGGTGGACGGCGGCGGGATGTTCGCATCCACGACCGCTTCGCCGATGTCGTTGGGCAACGGCGGCAGATTCTGCTGGCCGTCATACCAGGTGAGTTCCAACGGCGGCATCGTGCCGCGCGCGGGAAACCGGAACGCCAGCGTCGAGGCTTGCGGGAAAATGAACGGGCTCCAGCCGTCCAACTTCACCGCTTCCACTTCCGTCGGCAGGCCGAGGTGCAAAAATTCGTGCGCGGTGTCGAAGATGTGCGCACCCCAGTCGCCGAGCGCGCCGTTGCCGAAATCAAACCAGGAGCGCCAGTCGCCGTTGATGTAGCCTTTGTTGTATTGGTGAAATTGCGCCATCGTCAGCCAGCAATCCCAGTCAAGCGAGGCGGGAACGGGTTGTTCCGGCAGATAGCCCGACACCTTCATGCCGTGCCAGCGGCGGGCGCTGTTCATGTAGGCGGTGATCTTGGTGACGTTCTTGATGATGCCCGCCTCGGTCCAGGCTTTGAACTGAAAATAATTCGCCTCCGAATGGCCCTGATTGCCCATCTGCGCGGCGACCTTGTATTTTTTCTCCGCCGCCATCATCAGTTCGATCTGCCGGAAACTATGGCCCATCGGCTTTTCGCAGTAGACGTGTTTGCCGAGCGACATCGCCAGCATGGCGACCGGAAAATGCGAGAAGTCGGGAATGCCCACGCTCACCGCGTCAATGTCCCTGCCCATCTTGTCGAACATCTGGGCGAAATCCTGAAAGCGGGGAACGTTCGGAAACTTCTTCAGGATCGCCTGCGTGTGTGGCGCACCCATGTCGGTATCGCAGAAGGCGACGATATTCGCCAGTCCCGTGGCATAAAGGGCGTTGACGTCCTCCGCGCCGCGATTGCCGATGCCGCAGCAGGCAAGGTTCACCTTGCCGCTGGGCGCCACCCCGGGAAGCGGCGAACCCTCCGCTGCCAGCAGCAGTCGCGGGGTGATGAAGGAGGCGGCCCCGGCCGTCAGCATGCCTTTAAGGAACGAACGGCGTTGCATCTGGGTGGCAGCTGGGGTTTTTTGAATCCTGGATTTCATCTCGTTGTAACTTTGGTTTGACTGCGTCACTTCGCGGACAGTTCGCGGATTTTCACGTTTTGGAAGGACACCTCATTGCCATGTTCTTGCAGGAGGATGTGGCCGTCCGGCCATTCGCCAAAATCAGGGATGTTCTTGAATTTGCTCTCGGCAACCACCTGGCGGAAGGCTTCCGAGCCGCGCTCAAATTCGACGGTCTTCTTCCCGTTCAGCCAGAACGTGACGTGGTTGCCCTGCGATAAAATCCGCGCGTGGTTCCACTCGCCGATGGGATTAACGACCTTGTCCGCCGGCGCAGGAATCAGATCGTAGAGCGAGCCAAGCTTGCGGTCGCCGTCCCGTCCGAGCTTCGCGTCGGGATGCCGTTCGTCATCGAGAACCTGAAATTCCATGCCGATGGCGGAGCCGACCGCCGTCTTCTGGCCGGTTTTTTTATCCACCGGCGAGATGTCCGGCTGCACGAAAATCTTGATGCCGCTGTTCGCGCCGGGCGTGATCTTGAAATCCGCCGTGAGTTCAAAATTTGCATAACGCTTGCGCGTGATGATGTCGCCGCCACCGGCCGATTCTTCGCCGCCATTTTCATGGACCGTCAACACGCCGTCGTGGATCGTCCAGCCGTGATCGGGAAATTTATCCGACTTCGCGCTACGCCAGCCGTTGCCGGTCTTGCCATCCCATAGCAGTTTCCAGCCATCCGCTTTTTCCTGCGCGGTGAGAGTATTGGGCGCGGCGGCCGCGGGCTTGGATTCGGTATAAAGCGGATTCGTGTAAGCACCGGGAGCGGCGGTCTGGATATTCGGCGTCACGTCCGCCGAGACTTCGCCAAGCGCCCACTTGATGCCGCCGACGAGGATTTGCTGGAAGGTCGGATTCGTCCAAACGTCGTCGCGATGGCCCATGGCGGTATACCACACGCGGCCCTTGCCCTCATTGCGCGCCCAGGTGTTCGGATACGCCGGCCGTTCATACATCGAACCTTTCATGTGCGGGGCATCCATCACCGTGAGGACGTGGTCGTCCGGCGCAAAATCCTTGAGCGAATACCATTCTTCCTGGAACGCGAAGCTGTCGCCGACGTTTTCAAAGCCGGGAAATTTCGGGTCAATCACCTGGTTCGTCGCGACCTGCTGCGCGCCGTGAATGATGAATTCGCCACCGATGAAACACGCATACGGATCGGCGTCCTTGCCGTGGTTGGCATAGCGGTCCGGCCCTTTCTTCGACTCGTTGGCCGTGTGGAATGTGTCCGTGGCGGCGTGAGTGCCGACGAAGCCTTTGCCCGAGCGCACATAATCGAAGAGCGCCTGCTTGCCGGCGGGTGTCATGGGCGGCTGTTTATCGGTGCCTTCGCTGCACAGGTCGCCGGTGGTGTAGAAGAACACGGCGTCGAACTGCGCGAGATATTCCGGGCTGAATTTCGACCCGTCCTTGGAAAAGGTGAACTCCCAGCCGTTCTTCCGGCCCAAGTCCAACAACACTTTCTCGGCGAAACTGGGCTGGCCGTTTTTCCACGAGATCACGGAATGTTCATAGCCGCTGGATTTGGTGAAGAATAATATTTTCTTCGGTGCCGCCGAAGCGGTGAAACCGGTGACAAGGAGCAGAACGGCGAGAAGCGAGACGAGCGAACGTAGTTTTGATGCTTTCATTTGATTTGGAATTGGACGGATTATTGCCGAAGCCGGTTACGAAACAATCATATTTCCGTTTGCGGCATCACTCTTAAGAGGGATTGCGGATTGCACAAAACCTGCTGTTGTCCCAAGCGAATCCCCCGGTTTTTCCGCCGGAAAATGGCAGCAGAATTTTACCAGGAGGCGCCGCGGGAAACCGGCAGCGGGCGGATCCGTCATAAAATCCCGCGCCGGACCGGTGAAACTGGCTTTCGCTCCCGCGCGGCAACTGTTAAAAACCCCGCGTGCAAGATTTGATTTCCAAAGCGGCGACGCTGCTGGAGGCGCTGCCGTATATCCAGAAATTCAGCGGCGAGACCTTTGTCGTGAAATACGGCGGCAGCTTCATGGACTCGCCCGACCCGGCTGTCCGCAACGGCGTGGCCCGCGACGTGGTTTTTCTGGAAGCCGTCGAAATCAATCCCGTCGTCGTCCACGGCGGCGGCAAGGCGATCACCCGTGCCATGGAAAAGGCCGGACTCCAGGCGAATTTCATCCAGGGCCAGCGCGTCACCGACGAGGCCACGGTGAAAATCGTGGATGATGTCCTGTCCCGCGAGATCAATCCCGAAGTCGTCGCCACCATCAACGCGCTCGGTGGCCAGGCCGTCGGTTTTTCCGGCGCGGATATTTTCAAATGCAAAAAACTGTTCCTCGATGACAAGGAAAACCCCGGCCGGAAAATCGACATCGGCTATGTCGGCGAAGTCACTGAAGTGAACGTTGCGCCATTGAAGGAATGCATCTGGTGCGGCCACACGCCGGTCATCAGCCCGACCGCGCGCGGCGAAGATGGAAAAATCTACAACTGCAACGCGGACGTCGCCGCCGCGATGTGCGCCATCGCGCTCAACGCCAAGCGGCTCGTGTTCATGAGCGACGTGCCCGGATTGATGCGCGACCCGAAAGATGTTTCCACCGTCATCGCCCATTTGCAGACCAGCGAAGTCCCCGCGCTCAAAGCCGCGGGCATCGTGGACAAGGGCATGATCCCCAAAGTGGATAGCGCGGTGGCGGCGATCAAGGCCGGCGTGGAAAAGGTTTCCTTCGTGGACGGCCGCGTGCCGCATGCGGTCATGCTCGAAATCTTCACCGACCGGGGCGTCGGCACGGAAGTCGTTCTGTGAAACACCTGTTCGTCATCCCGGCTCTCGCAGCGATTTGCTTTTCCCTGGCCGGTTGTCAAAGCGAACAGACCGAAAATGCCGCCCTGTCGGAGCCGGCGCCAGCGGCGCCGTTGAAGGTTGAACCGGCTCCAGCACCGGAGCCTGCACCGCCCGAACCAGCTCCCGCCCCGGCTCCGGAAATTCCCGCCCAGACCAACGCCCAACGCGCCTGGCTCGGCATCCAGTTGTTCATCCAGAGCGACGAGGCTGTCAATGCGCTGGCCACGGCGATGCCCAGACTTGCCGGCATCGGCGTGAATGCCATCATCGTCGAAACGGGCTATCACTTTGATTTCAAATCGCACCCGGAACTCAGGCGCGGCAAGCTCATCACGCGCGCCGCCGCAAAAAATCTCGCCACCGTCGCGCGCCAAAACCGTGTGCGCCTCATCCCCGAACTCAACTGCCTCGGCCATCAGTCCGCAAAAAATTTCACGCACACGCTCCTGGCAGTTTACCCCGGCTTCGCCGAGCCTTCGCCCTCCAATCCCGACCCCAAGACCGATTACCTCAAGAACTGGTGCCCGAATGATCCCCGCATCAATCCCATCGTGTTCGAGCTGATTGACGAAATCGCCGAAGCCTTCGACGCGGATGCGTTTCATGTCGGCATGGACGAAGTCTTCAACCTGTCTTCCGACAACTGCCCGCGCTGCCGCGGCCAGGATCGGGCAAAACTTTTTGCCAAAACCGTAAACGAATTGTATGGGCACATCGCCGGTCAGAAAAAACTGGAGATGTTCATGTGGGGCGACCGGCTGCTCGACGCGGGCCAGACGGGGTATTCCAGGTGGGATGCCTCGCGGATCGGCACGGCGGGGGCGATTAACCTCATTTCCACCAACATCGTCATCTGCGACTGGCATTACAGTCAACGCACCAACTATCCCTCTGTGCCGCTGTTCCTCAAAAAAGGTTTTCGCGTCTGGCCCGCCGGGTTCCAACCACTCCAAGCCACCCGGGCGTTCAGTGATTATGCCCGACAGTTTCGCGCCACGAATTCCAATGTGGTCGGCTATCTCTGCACCACCTGGAGTTCGGGCAAGCCGGAAACCGTCGCCGACTGGCCGCCCGTTGTGGAAATTCTCAAGGACTGGACCACGACCACACCGGCAGCAGTCAATCCGCCGCCTTGATTCCAGAGCGCCGAAGTCGGGCTTTGATTTTCTTTGGCAAGGTGCGATGCTTTCACCGCATTGAACCAGGCCGCTTACATTTTGCGGGAGAACACCGGAACCTCCGGGTTGGTGGAGTCTGCCCGCGCCGCCGTGGCCGTGCTGACGGAACACGACATTCCGCATCTCATCGCCGGCGGACTCGCGGTGCAGGAATACGGCTATCCCCGTGTCACGATTGACGTGGACATCATCGTGCCCGACGTGCTCGAAGCCGTGGAATGGCTCACCGCCAGCCTGACCGGCCCGTTCTTTCGCGTGCCGGAATTTCAAGACCGCGTGGAGGACCGGCGCAACGGCGTGTTGATTGACCTCCTCCCGGCGGGAAAAGTTTTGAAGCGCGGCTGCAAAGTTCCGTTTCCACAACCAACGAAAGTGGCGGAGCAATTTCAAATTGTGTCGCTGGAGGAATTGCTCGCGCTCAAGCTCGATAGCTGGAACCACAGCCCGAACCACCGCCTGAAGGACAAGTCCGACGTGGTGGAGCTGATCCTTCGCGGCAATCTGCCGCGTGACCTTGCCATCAATCCCGCCGTCCGCGCGCTCTACACCGAGACGTGGGACGCTCTCAAAGACGAAAAATAATTTGCGATTGCTGATTTAGGATTTACGATTCGCCCGCGAATCCCGTTGGATCCGCACATAGCAAAGCCAAAACCGTAAATGAAAGAAATTGTCCCCGCACCGCCGGCCATCGTCCGCAACGACTACGAGTCCGTCCGTGAATTGTTCACGAAAAACGTCGTGCCCAGCTACGGCCGCTTTGATCTCGTGTTGAGCCACGGCGCGGGCAGCTACGTTTTCGATGTCGCCGGCAAACGCTACCTCGACCTCGGCAGCGGCATCGCCGTCTGCTGTCTTGGCCACGCGCACCCGGCCATCACCGAGGCGCTGGTGGAACAGTCCAAAAAGCTGATCCACGTCTCGAACCTTTATTTCACCGAGCCGCAAGGCCGGCTGGCCGCCGAACTCGTCCAACGCATCGGCGACGGCAAGGTTTTCTTCTGCAACAGCGGTGCGGAGGCGAACGAAGGACTGTTCAAGCTCGCCCGAAAATTCGGCCATGACGAAGGCCGCTACGAGATCCTGACCGCGACGAATTCATTCCATGGCCGCACGCTCGCGGGCATCGCCGCCACCGGGCAGGACAAGGTGAAGAAAGGTTTCGAACCAATGACGCCGGGCTTCCGGCACATTCCGTTTAATGACCTGGAGGCGGCTCGCAATGCGCTTTCGCCCGCCACGGTTGCCATCCTGATCGAAGGCGTGCAGGGCGAAGGCGGGGTCACGCCCGCCACGCCGGAATATCTGCTCGGCCTGCGTACGCTGTGCGACGAGAAAAAGCTGCTGCTGCTCATGGACGGCGTGCAATGCGGCCATTATCGGACGGGAAAATTTCAGAGCTTCCAAAAGATTCTGGAAGGCGTTCCCGGCGGCGACAAGTTTTTGCCCGACGGCCTATCGATGGCCAAGTCGCTCGGCGGCGGTTTTCCCATCGGGGCATTCTGGGTGCGGGCGCCCTTCGCGGATCTGTTGAGCGCCGGCACGCACGGCACGACTTATGGCGGCACGCCGCTCGCCTGCGCCGTGGCCCTGAAAATTCTCGAAGTCATCGAGCAGGAAAAACTCGCGGAACAGGCGCGCAAGCTGGGCGACTGGCTGAAATCCGAGATCGAACGGCTGGCGAAGATTTATCCCACCGTCATCAAGTCCGCGCGGGGAATGGGCTTCATCCTTGGCATCGAATTGAACGAGCAGAATCCGAAGTTCGCCGCGAGCGACAAAACCCCGGCCCTCCAGTTCGTCAACCGGCTGCATACGGCAGGCGTGATGGCCGTGCCCGCCGGAACGCAAATCGTCCGGTTGCTGCCACCGCTGAATCTCAAACCGCAGGAGGCGGGCGAAGGCATTTCCAAAATTGAGGAAGTCGTGAAGTCGCTGGTTTGATTTCGTAGCGGCGTCTCGGCAGAGCGCTGCAAACAAAAATAATTGGCGGCTCTCTGCCGAGGAGCCGCTACATTGAAGCCATGAACGCCGCCGCGCTGAAACATCTCTCCACCGTTGACCCGGTGATGCGGCAGCTCATCCGCCAGATCGGGCCGTGCAAACTGGAGCATGAACCGTGGCGGCCGCCGTTTCAATCGCTCGTGCAGGCCGTGGCGCACCAGCAGCTCAACGGCACCGCGGCAAATACCATCCTCACGCGCTTCAAGAAACTTTTCCCCGGCCGCCAGTTTCCGAAGCCGGCCGATTTGGCCAACGTGACCGATGAACAGATCCGCGCCTGCGGCTTTTCCTTCGCCAAAATCCGGTCCATCCGCGACATCGCGGAGAAGACCCTGTCCGGCGTGGTGCCGACGTCGCGACAGATCGTTAAATTGTCCGATGACGAGATCATCGCGCGGCTCACGGAAGTGCGCGGCGTCGGACGCTGGACGGTCGAGATGCTGCTGATTTTCCAGCTCGGACGGGAAAATGTTTTGCCGGCGGACGATTTTGGCGTGCGCAGCGGCTTTCGCCGTGCTTACAAAAGACGCGAGCTGCCCAAGCCCAGGGCCTTGCTCAAGTTCGGTGAACGCTGGCGCCCGCACGCCACCACGGCCGCCTGGTATCTCTGGCGCGCGGCGGACACGGCGAAGAAACCGCAGTGACGCGGCGGTTCGTTTTCGTGTTTGTGATACAGAAGCATTCGGGCTAGTTTCAGTTTATGAACGAAGTGTTGACCATTGACGAAATTCAATCGCGTTTCGATTCGGAGTGGGTCTTGATTGAAGACCCGCAGGCTGACGCGGTTTTGAACGTGCAATCGGGCCGGGTTTTGATGCATAGCCCGGATCGTGATGAAGTGTATCGCCGCGCGGCGGCGCTGAAACCGAATCGTTTCGCCGTGCTGTTCACGGGTGCAATGCCTGAGGACACGGCGATTGTTCTGTGAAGTTGACCTTTAACCCCGCCAAAGGGCTGATCATCGTTCCCGTTGAAATTCACGGGCGAGTCAGCTCTGGAATCTTGCGCTTGGCGCTGGACACCGGAGCGACCGGGACATTAATAAATCTTGCCCCCCTGATTTCACTCGGCTATGACCCGTCACTGGCGCCGGAACGCGTGCAGGTCACCACAGGTAGCGGCGTGGAATTTGCGCCGCGTTTGCCGGTTCTGAAAATATCCGCACTAGGCTGCCTGCATGAAAATTTTCCCATTCTCGCCCACACCCTGCCGCCGAGCGCGTCGGTGGACGGTCTGCTCGGTCTGGATTTCTTTCGTGGAGGACGATTGGAAGTGGATTTTCGGGCGGGAATTGTTCAATTTGAAATTTGAAAAATGAAACATCTGTTGTCATTGGAAAAATTGCCGCGCGCGGACTTTGAAACCATCCTGCTCGCCGCCGCCGTGTTCAAGCGTGAACGCGGCCACCACGCCACCCAACCGCTCGCCGGCCAGACGTGGGCGCTGATTTTTTCCAAGTCGTCCACGCGCACGCGGGTCTCCTTCGAGGTCGGCATCCGCGAACTCGGCGGCGGTGTGATGTTTTTAAATTCAAACGACATTCAGCTCGGCCGCGGCGAGCCGATCAAGGACACCGCGCGCGTGCTGGGCCGGATGATCCACGGCGCGGTCATCCGCACGTTTGCGCAGAGCGACGTGGAGGACTTCGCCGAGTATTCCAAGATCCCAACCATCAACGCGCTCACGGACGACGAGCATCCGTGCCAGGTGCTGACGGACATTTTCACGTTTGAAGAAATGCGCGGGCCGATCGCGGGCAAGATCGTCACTTTCATTGGCGACGGCGCGTGTAACATGCCGGTGTCCTGGATTTTCGCGGCGGCGAAACTCGGATTTGAACTTCGCATCGCCGCGCCCAAGGCGTTTCAGCCTTCGACGGAAATCTTGAAACGGGCCGGTGGGAAAGTTATTTGCACGGAGGACCTGCAGGCCGCTGCGTCCGGCGCGGACATGCTTTACACCGACGTCTGGGTTTCGATGGGCAAGGAAGCCGAGGCGGCCGACCGCATCAAAGCTTTAAGCGGCTACCAGATCAACCAGCAGCTCGTGAAGCTCGCCAAGCCCGGCGCGCTCGTCCAGCACTGCCTGCCGGCGTATCGCGGCAAGGAGATTGACGCGGAAACATTCGAGGCGCACGCGGACACGATTTTCACGCAGGCCGAAAACCGGCTGCACACGCAGAAGGCGATTCTGAATTGGGCGGTGAGCTGAACAGAAATGGATGATTGGATAGTTGGACTTGTGGATGGGTGCGGGATGCTTGCGTCGATTCATCCATCAATCCATTCATCCACCAATCCCTTAAGCATGCTGCCGCAGATATTTCAGCGCCACCTTCAAATCCTTCGGCCACTCGCTTTTGATCGTCACGGTTTCCCCAGTGATGGGATGCGGCAGAATCATTTCCTCCGCGTGCAACGCGACCCGCCCGAGCAGCGGACGTTCTTCGCGGCCGGGTTTGAGCCGGTAATCTTTCTTGAGCCGCGAGAGCCAGAGCGGTTTGCCGCCATAGACTTCATCGCCCACGATCTTCAAGTCCACATGGCTGGCGTGGACGCGGACCTGGTGCGTGCGCTCGGCCAGCGGTTCGGCGTGCAGCAACGCATAGCCGGCGCGGGAAAAGTTTTCCAGCAGCGTGAACTTGGTCCGCGCCTGTTTGCCGTGATCGCGGTCCACGCGCATCAGTTCCGGCTTCACCGGGTGCGGCGCAAGTTTGGCGTCCACTTCAAATTCCTGTTCCAGCAATTCCCCGCGCACCAAGGCGAGGTATTTGAGCCGCACCTTTTCCGAACTCAGGAGGTTGGCCAGCGCGATGAACGCCGGCTTGTCTTTGGCGAGCAGCAGCACGCCCGTCGCATCAACATCCAGCTCGTTCAGGTTGTTGAGATAATCGAGGTTGCGCCCGGCCGCCCACGGCTTTTTGGCCGTGATGGCGCCGTGCAAGAGCTTCATCAGGCTCGGCCGCGCCAGGTCCAGCGGGTCGGGCGAAGTCAAAAGCCGCGCGGGCTTGTCGAGCGCGAGCAGATGCCCGTCCTCGAACAACACGGGGATTTCCCAGAACTCGCGGGTGGCCGGTGACGAAAGTTTGATGACGGCGCTCACGTCGGCTTAGCGGGCGGCCGCCGCCCGGCGTGCCATCGGCGTGTCGGTCAGGGCGCGGTTGGCCTCGATCTGCAGCCATTCATTGAAAGCCTCGCTCTCACGGGAACGGCGGAGCGAATCGGTGAACTGCGGCAGTTCGGCGTTCATGACCGACTGGTCAACGGGCAATTGCGACTGCACGAACAGGACGAAACCCCCGACGTTGTTCGGTTCGAAGGCGCTGGCCTGGCCGACGGACGTGGTGAACGCGGCCTGCTTGACCTGGTTCAATTCGGCGTTGCCGGCCAGCACCGGCATTTCGCGGGTGCTCAAGGAAAACGGCGGCAGCACCTGCGGCGACAATCCGGCGGCGACACAGGTGGAAGCAAAAGTGCTTCCGGTCGCCATCTTGATCTTGGCCGTGATGGCGAAGTTGGTCCCGGCGCGTTGCGCAATCTGTCGCGCTTCCTGAAACTGGTAATTCATCGTGACGCGGTCGCGGATCTCTGCGAGCGGCGGGATCTCGCTGGGCAGTTGTTTCGCCAGTGCAAACACGTAAATGTTGTCGGCATCCCCAATCGGATTGGCAAACGGCGCATCGGGCGTCAGGCCAAACGCGGCCTTCACGAAACCTTCCGGCGCGCTGAATTCCTGCGGCCCGTCGGCCTGGCTGAACGGCGCGGTGACGCGGACCTTCAGTCCCTTTTCCTTCGCAACGGCATCCAGATTGGCAGCGCTGGCGGGTTCGCGTTTGAAGACCTCGCCGGCAAATTCATTGACCTCGACCTTGGCGGCGGCCAGCGCGCGTTGATGGATCATGGACTCGCGGATTTTAGCCTTGGCTTCCTCCGGCGTTTTGGCTTCCGGAAAGGCCTGCGCCCCATACTGGCGATAGACCGCGTCAATCTGCTCGCTGAAATTGGTTTTCGCCCATTCCGCCTTGGACAGCTCCAGGTAGTTGGAAATGCTGAACGCGACGTAGCTGACCTGCAAACGGTCGGGCAGACGGTAGGCCGCCAGATAATTCGTGTAGAATTGGCCGATCGCCTCGGGCGTGACCTTCACGGACGAAAAATAATTGGTCGCCGGGAAATACACGATCTGCGCCGAGATCTCCTGATGTTCGCGCTTGTAAACATTGGCCGCTTCCTGGGGCGTGACAAACGCGCCGGACAGGCCCAGCGCCTGGACGAGCTGTTGGATGCACAGGTCGTGACGGACAAAATTTTCAAAATCGGCCACGCTCAGATTGTTCGGCGTCAGCACCTGTTTGGTGAATTCTTCCAACGTCACCGTCTGGCCGTTGCGGCCAAGCGAACGGATCATCTGGCCTGCATACGCCGCCACGGCGTCCACGCCGACATGAATGCCGAGTTCGTCGGCCTTTTGGTCCAGCAACAGGCGGATGTAAGCTTCGCGCTCGATGTCCGCATCGGTCACGTTGGATTTTTTGTCCGGGAATACGCCGTAATGAAACAGGTAGAACAATCGGAATTCATTCACCGCCCCCACATAGGCCACGGACGTGATCTTCTTTCCGTTGATGGTGCCAAAATTGCCAGTGTTGCCGCCGCCACCACCAGGGCCCGTGGGCTTGGCCCCCCAATAGATGAAGGAAATAATTGTTGCGGTGATGATGACCACCCAAAGCCATTTAGAATGTTTGCGAATTGTCCCAATCATAAGTGAAAAATGAACGCGTAGCCTAGCTGGCGCGGGGAGACAAGGCAAACGTAAATTCGGGTCTCGGGTTTTGGGGGGGCGCATATCAAAATTTGAAGGGGTAAATCTGGCGAGGAAATGATATAAGCGGAGACATGAGCAACTGCTGCATGAAATCGGTCCCTCAAACCGACGGCAGTTTCGAGACGTTCGCCCGTCCGGTAGCCGACTGGCAGGCGCGTCTGACGGCGGGTTTATCCCGAAGCGTCGAAGCCTCCGACCAAAACCTCGGCCATTTGGAGGAGGAAATTCTGCAGGCGACCCGCGCGCTGGAGCGCCAGCTCCTGGAAGCCGCAGCCCAGAAGAAAGCCGATCAGAGTCCGCCGGTCTGTCCGGTGTGCGGCCACAAACTAAGTCGCTGCACCCGGGATCACGAGCGCACCTTTCAGAGCCGCTTCGGGTTGGTGACGGTCAAACGGCTGCGTGGTTGGTG
>Ga0247688_1000007_pt1 | contig 223306 bp, 128 predicted proteins | sample CNK29_metaG_FD_182718 | JGI IMG/M metagenome (GOLD analysis project Ga0247688, IMG submission 182718) | Soil microbial communities from Purdue University Martell Research Forest, Indiana, United States - CNK29 | ecosystem: Environmental > Terrestrial > Soil > Temperate forest > Bulk soil... | reverse complement strand
TCACCGAGAACCGCTTTTTCAACGGCACCGCCTCGATGGTCATTGACCTCGACCGCTGCACGCGCTGCGACGATTGCGTGCGCGCCTGCGCCTCGACGCACGACAACAACCCGCGTTTTCTCCGGCACGGCCCGACCGCCGGCAGCCTCATGGTCGCCAATGCCTGCATGCATTGCGCCGATCCGGTCTGCATGATCGGATGCCCCACGGGCGCGATCCACCGCGAATCCTTCGCCGGCCAGGTCGTCATCAATCCCGACACCTGCATCGGCTGTAAGGCGTGCTTCAACAACTGTCCCTACGACGCCATCCGCATGGTCGAAGTCCGCGATGAGCGCGGAGAATTCCTGGTGGACCAGGAAATGAAACCCATCGCGAAGGCGACGAAGTGCGACCTGTGTGTCGAGAGCCACGGCGGCCCGGCCTGCGAACGCGCGTGTCCGCACGGCGCGCTCTCGCGGTTGAACCTGAACAATCTTGATGCGCTCTCGAAGTGGCTGAAGTTATGACGTGCAGCGTTGAACATACTTGTGTTTCGGCGATGCCTGTCCTCACCTCACCCCGGCCCTCTTCCCTCCCTCCGAGGGAGCGGAGAGGGAGAATTGTTTCCCGCCGCTTGATGAAGTCACACGCAGCTTCTGCTCAACAAACATCCGAATTTCTGAAAACGGACAACGGTTGTTCCCTCTCCCTGAGGGAGAGGGTCAGGGTGAGGGCGGGCGTAAATCCCGCTTCTCTTTGTTTGCCAAACACGCCATGAACCGCTTCCGCCGCCAATTTTTTTTCGGCATGTTCGCGCTGCTCGCCGCGACGGTGACGGCGTTGTGGGCGCACCGGCGTCTGCATCACGCGCTGCCGGATTACGCCTATCTCACCGGCTGGGTTTTGTTTGCCGCGATGCTGGTACTGACGTTTTTCAATGCGCGGAAAAAATTACCGTTCCTGCCGCTCGGCAAGGCCGAGACGTGGTTGCAGATTCACATCTACCTCGGCTTTTTCACCGTCGTGCTATTTCTAATCCACCTGAATTTCCGCGCGCCGCACGGCTGGTTTGAGATCACGCTCGCCTGGCTGTTTGCGCTGGTCAGCGCCAGCGGCGTGGTGGGATTGTTTTTCAGCCGCACGCTGCCGCGCCGGCTGGCGACGCGCGGCGGGGAAGTCATCTTTGAAAAAATCCCCGGTTTGCGCCACGCGCTCAAAGCCGAGGTGGAAAGGCTCGCCCTCGGCGCGGACGCGAAATCACCGGTCATCGCGGAATTTTACACGAAGCGGCTGGCCTGGTTTTTTGCCGGCCCGAACAATTTCTGGCTGCATCTCGTGGAATCACGCCGCCTGCTCAACGCGCTGAATGTCGAACTCGAAGATCTGCGCCGTTTCGTCGGCGAAACGGAGCACGCCACGCTTGAGCGCCTCGCCGCGCTGCTCCACCAGAAGGAGGGGCTGGATTATCAGCGAGCCCTGCAGCTCGCGCTGCGGCTGTGGTTATTCGTCCATATTCCGCTGACCTACGGCCTGCTGATTTTCACGGCACTGCACATCGTTCTGGTGTTCGGATTTTCCGGAGGTGCGCGATGAGGGCGTTCTTAAATCCGACGTTGGGACTCATTGCTGGCAAGCTTGACCGTAGCGCAGGTTGGCAACCTGCTGTATCGCCGACTGGCAGTCGGCCGGCTGCTGGTTGCTCAAATGGTTGCGGATTGCCAATCCGCGACACGGCAGACTGCCAGTCTGCGCTACGATGGCTCGCATTTCGGTTCGGAGACAGCGTCCACGTTGGATTCAAGGATGGCTTCAATCGGCAGACCTTTTCCGGAGGTGCGCGATGAGCGAGCAACTGCCAGCGCCGGAATTTGACGCGCAAAATTACGCGCGGCCGAACCAGAACTGGATTTGCGGCCATGCCTGCGAAGGCAACGCCTGCCGCCAGGGTCCCGATGCCAAGGGCCGCTGCTGCGCGACCGCCGAGTGCAAACCCATTCTCGAAATCAAGCCGGGCGAAACGAAAGGCCGCTGGCGTTGCACGCGTCCCGGCGGCGCGTGCGAATCCGGCCCGCTGCCCGATGGCAGCTGCTGTCGTCCGATCGCCAGATGTTCGCCCGTGCCGACATTGCGCGTCTGGCGTGGTCGCGTAACACTCGCCGTGGTCGCCGTTTCGTGCGCGGTGCTGCTGGTGCTGCTGGGCCGTCCGCCGTGGCGGAATGACTTCATCAATCCCGGCGTTGTTTCCAATCCTCATTCCGGCGCGCTGTTCGCCGCGCTGGCAGCGATGAATCAACTGAACCAAAACTGTGGCGCGTGCCATGTCGCGGGAAACACCGGACCGAACGGCATGGTTCATGCCGCGCTCCACGCGGAGCCGGGAATGTTCGATTTGAAGAAACTCGCGGCCGCCAAGCTGGCGGCGACGACCGCGATTGACGAGTCCTGTGTGAAATGTCACGCCGACAGAAATTTTCACCAGCCGTCCGCGCCGCCGGTTTCCTGCTCGTTCTGCCACGCGGAACATCAGGGCCTGATGATGGCGGCGACGACGGACGCGAACTGCAGCTTCTGCCACGGCGACGCGGCAAAGATGGCCCGCAGTTCCGTAGCAGCCGAGGTGACGAGGCTCAATTCAAAGATGGAAAGCGGAAATAGTCAGAGCCTCCTCACGTCGGCTGCTACGAGATCAGTGATCCATCATTTTTCGGACGATCATCCGCAGTTCCGATTCATCACGGAAAAATTGCGCGACCCGGACACGTTAAAATTCAATCACGCGTTGCATCTGACCGGCGCGACGATTCCGAAACTGCCGGGCGGAGAAAAACTGGATTGCGCGTTTTGTCATCAGCCAGATGCGGCGGGCGCATTCATGCGGCCGGTGGCCTTTGAGAAGAATTGCCGCGTCTGCCACTCACTGCAATTTGACCCCGAGACGCCGCAGCTGACCCTGCCGCACGGCAGCGCGGAGTTTGTCACGGCGTTTTTGCGGAGCCTGCCGAAGCAATATTTGAACCTGGCCCATAATCCGGCGTCCGCGAACAGCTTTGTTGAGCAAAAGCTCGCGGGATTGCGGACGCAGTTCGGGAGCGGCGAAGATCTGGAGCGGCGGGTTTTCTTCAGCACGGCGACGTTCGGCCCGGAGACGCAGACCGGCACTTTGAGCGGCAGCACGCGGGCGTTGTTTCCGGGTTGCGCTTATTGTCATGAAGTGAAGGCGTCGGCATCCGGTTCGCCGCAAATTACCAAGCCGGCGCTGCCGGAACGCTGGCTGGCGCAGGCGAAATTCAATCACGCGAAGCACATGAACGTTGCCTGCGCGCAGTGTCACGACGCGGCCCGCAGCGAGGACACGGCGGACATTTTGCTGCCGGCAAAGGAAACCTGCCTGACCTGCCACAGTCCGCGTGGAGGCGTCGTGGATACTTGCGCGACGTGCCACACCTTCCACCATGGTGCGCTTGTTGCGCGGTGAAGTTTTTCGATTACGAGGACGAGCACGAGAACGAGGAGGATTTTAAAAACTCACGGTGAGGTTCAGTCCGGCACCGGCGTCTAGCTTCTGGAAATCCTGCACATAAAACCCGTCGGTGTTCATGATGTCGTAAGTCACAAAGGTGCGGAGAGAAATGCATTTCGTGATCGGGCAATAAAGCGTCAGGCCGAATGAATTCAACCAGTCATCACGATCAATCTGCGTGAAGTGCGAATATTGGAGGCGATAGAAAGGTTGCAGGATGGCGCGGGGGCACATCTGCCAGTTGCCGACCAGCACGAGGCTTTGGTCGGTGCGGTCGTTGAACGTGTCCGGGTAATTCGGCGAGGTGGGCGTCACCACCGCCGGCGGGATGGTGTAGCTGAAGCGATAGTCGCCTTCGTAGCCGAGGGACAGGCTGACGGATTCGCTCAACGGCACATCGCAGCGGACGCCCCAGCGCGGAACAAATTCGTGGTAGAATTCGCTGTAATCGTCAGAGGTCAGCAGCCGGCGGTAATCGCCGCCGACGGTGAAGGTCCAGTTCTGCCAGCGCCAGCCGACGTCGCTGAAGACGGTCGCGGCATTGAAGTCGAACTGGTTGAGGTCGACTTTTTTCAACGAAGGATAGACCCGCACGGTTTCCGAGTCGGCGAGGCCGTAGGTGAACCATTGCTGCTGATAGCCGAGGCGCGGCGACAGGAATCCGTCGGCGACTTCAAATGGCGATGGCGCGAGCGCGGCCTGCACGGTGCTGATGAGCACGCTGGCTCCCTGCGCGTGATGGTTGGCGAGGAACACATTGTCCGTGTAAAAGAACTGTTCGTCGGCGAATGCCTGAAACCAGGTGCGGTGGCGCCGGACCTGCAAAACGGATTGCGGGCCGACATCGCTGGTCTCGCCTTCATAAAATTCCGGCACGGCGTTGGTGCCGGCGGGGAAAGTGGATTGCACCTGGCGAAGTCGCGCGGCGCTATCCACCTGCTGGCCGGCGGCGGGATTTTGCGCGCGGGCAATCCCCAACGCCATTGCGAGGCATGCGCCGCAAACCACAATACATTTCGTGTACATCATGCTAATGAGTTGATGAAGGTTTCACTGCGGCTTGGGAGCGGAATCGATCGGTGTGAATCCGCGGCCACCGGGGTTGCCGAACACCGGTTTGGCGGGATCCTGGTTGTTGACCAGCTGGGATAATTGCTTTTGCGTCAGCGGCTGCGGCACGGCCACCTCGTAGGTGCCAAGATCCATCGTGTCCAATCCGTTGCCGTGCGCCGGAGGATTCACAAAATTATCCGCCGCGATGCCGGTGTCCACCGTCTTGCCGGACGCAATCTCCGAATGTTGCGCGGCCATCGCCTGCCGGATCAGCGGCAACGACGGGAGTTCATGACTGAAGCCATTGATCAAAAGCGAACCGGCCACGAGCTTGTCAAGGTTGATGTCCAGCACGACGCTGAAAGTTTTTCCGCCCGGCTGGACATACACCAGTTGCCCGGCCTTGAGCGTCACGGATTGCCCGTTGGGCAATGTCACCCGGCCCTTGCCTTCGAGCAAAATCACCTTGAAGCCGCCGTCCGCCGTGGCCGACACGATCAGCGTCGTCCCCAAAACCGCCGCCGCCACGCCGCCGGACTTGATCGTGCCGCCGCCCCTGCCTTTCGGCGAATGAAACAAAACGCTTCCTTGCTCCAGGTTCAGATTGCGCCCCACGGGTTCAAAAGAAAAAACCGTGCTCGCCCCGACACGCGTGATGGTGTGATCCGGCGCGGTCAATTCTGCGCGCGAATCGGTTCCGGTGCGCACGAGGTCGGGCGCCTTGAAGAGCTCATCCGCCCTGGCCGGCGTCGCGGACTTGCCCGCGTTGGCGACAACCTCCACGCTGTGGATGACTTCGGTGAATGTGCTTTCGGTCAGCGGCGCGGCGCGCAGCGGCAGGGCGAGACCGGCGGCCGCGACGGCCCACAGCAATTGAGTTTTCATATTCACACAGGTTTTAGAATTTGGAGTTAACAGTTCATTCGTTGTTTAGAACAACCACCCCTGGTCGTCAGCGCCGCGCGGCACGCGGTCAGTTTTGCACCGGTGAAATCCGCACGGTCGTCTGATCGAATGAGTTTAAAAATCCAGACAGGTCGTCCGTATTCCGATTAATGACGTCCAGTCCGAAGAACGCCGTCTGCAAGGAAACCAGGTCGGTTAGTTTGCCATCGGCGATTTCCTGGTTTTGCTCCTGGATGGCCGCATCAATAAGCGGCAAGGAGGACAATGGTTCCGAGAACCCCACGACGAGCAGCAAATGCGGCACGAGCTTTCCCAGATTAAAGGTCATTAACGGACTGAACGTGTTCCCATCCGGAGAGACGATGATCATCTGCCCGGCCTTCAAGTCAATGGACAGACCGTTCTTCAGCGTCACGCGGACCTTGCCTTCGAGATCGAGGATTTTGAAACTGCCGTCCGGCAGAATGACCCCGATCTCCGTGGTGCCCAGCACCGCTGCCGCCGTGCCGTGGTTTTTAATCGCGCCGCCGCCGGCCCCGGCGGGCGAATGGAACAAAACACTCCCGCGCTCCAGCAGAATATCCCGGCCGCCCGGCGCAAACGTGAAGACCGTGTCCGCCCCGACCCGGGTGATGGTTTTATCCGGGGCCGTCATTTCGATGCGGGAAGCCGTGCCGGTGCGCACCAGATCCGGTGCTTTGAAAACTTCGTTCTTGCGCGCGGGCGCCACGGCCTTGTCGGCGGCGGTCACGACATTCGCCACCCGGATGATTTCCGTGAAGGTGCTTTCCGTGAGTGAGATTGAGGAAAATGCCGGCACGCCCATGCAAACGACGATTCCGGCCAGAAGAAATCTTTTAATCATGGTTGTTGCACAGCAGGGTTGATGCCACAAGCTTAACACCTGTATTAAATTGTCAAGGCGACGGACGGGCAATAACCTGACGTCCGCATGTCCCATACCTCAATCATCCTTCGATGAAACCAGCCAATCGACGTCCGCTCATCGTCCTCGCCATTTGCGCGGTCTGCACGTTGGTGTTTCTGGTGCTGTGGGCGCGCGGCTTTGTGCCGTTGCAGGAGATGGAATTTTTCGCTCAGGACTGGCAGACCCGGCTCGGCCGTAAAACGCCGGTGGACGACCGTCTCGTGCTCATCGGCATTGACAAGCCGGTTTATGCGTCCGATTTCAGCGACGCGGAACTCCAACGCGAGCCGCTGTTGCGCGATCTGCAAAATAATTTCCCGTGGTCGCGCGCGGTCTGGGCGCGGCTGATCGCAAAACTTTCCGATGCCGGCGCGAAAGTCATCGTGTTCGACCTCGTGTTCGCCGCGCCGGGCGAAGGCGACGATGAACTCCATCAGGCGCTGGAGAAGTATAAGGACCACGTCGTCATCGGCTACAACATCAGCGTCGGCAATACGGAACGCGGGGATTTCAAAGAATTGCTGCTGCCCAATCCATCGGTGCTTGCCCCCGACGCGACAAATTCCGCGGTCGAAGACGGGCGGCTCGGTTACGTCAATCTCTGGCCGGATTTTGACGACACCTTGCGTCGGGTCAGTTTTCGCCAGACCGGCGGGCAGGTGGGTCATCTGGTTCCGGACGAGGTCGTGCTTGAATCGCTCATGGCACGAGCGTTGCGAAAATTTGGCCGGGCTGATCTCATTCCAACTGGTTCGGATTCCCAGCTGTTCCGCTACACGGCTCCGCCGGGTTACGCTTACAAACCATGCCCGGTCGGCGATGTGCTCTCGCCGATATTCTGGGAAAAGAATTTGAACGGCGGACAGTTCTTCAAGGACAAGATTGTTCTGGTCGGCCCAACGGCGGAAATTTTTCACGACGTTCACAACACGCCATTCACCGACCCGAAACCGATGGGCGGCCCGGAAATCCATCTGCAAATCCTTAACGCCGCGCTGCGCGGCGAATTTCCGCGCGAACCATCCCTGGTGGCCAGCCTGTTCATTCTTGCCTTGTCCGGCGTTATTGCCTGGGCGCTGTGTTTTCTGGTGCGCCAGCCCGGCCGGCGGTTGTTAAGCGTCGCGGGCTTGAGCGTCGGCTACGCGGTTTTTGCGCAATGGCTGTTTGATCAGGCCGGAGCCGTCGTCCCACTCGCGGTGCCACTGTTGGTTTTGGTGGTGAGCAGCCTGGTTGTCCTCGCTTATGATTTTGTTCTGGAACGGCTGGAGCGTGTGAAACTGCGGCATACGATGGGCCTGTATTTTTCGCCGCGCGTCATGGAAGCCGTGCTGTCGGATCCCGGTTCCATGAAGCCGCGCCGGGCAAGTGTCGTTTTGTTGCTGACCGATCTGCGCAACTCCACGCCGCTGGCCGAGGCGCTCGGCCCGCAGGGAATGTTCGAGCTGCTCAACCGCGTGTTCGAGGCGCAGACCACGGCCATCATGGGCGAGGAAGGCAACCTCGAGCATTTTCTCGGCGACCAGTTTTTGAGCTACTGGGGTGCGCCCCAAAAACAGCCGGACGCCGCCGACCGCGCCGAACGGGCCGCCATGAAGCTCATCACCGCCATGGAAAAACTTCGCACCACGCTGACGCCGGAGGTGCAGAAATTGTTCGGCTACGGCGTCGCGCTGCACAGCGGCAGCGTGCTGGTGGGCAACAAGGGTTCCGCGCTCCGCCTGGATTACGGCCTTGTCGGCGACACGGTGAACGAGGCCGCGCGCGTCGAGGCGCTCACGAAGTATTACGGCGCGCGGATGATCGTGACGCGGGACACCTTCGCGCTGTTCCAGACCCAGGGCACCCGGCGGCTGCTCGACCGCGTCATCGTCAAGGGCAAGAGCGAGCCGGTGGAATTATACGAGTGCGAAAATCCCTGCACGCCGCCGAACTACGCGGACCTCTGCCGTCGCTACAAAGCCGCCTACGACGAATACCACTTCGGCCGCTTTGCCGAAGCCCGGAAGCAATTTGAGACAATGGAGCAGGAGTTTGCCGACGGTCCCAGCAAAGCCCTCGCCGCGCGCTGTGCCGAACTGATCAGCCACCCGCCTGCGGACTGGCATGGGATCTGGAAGATGGATGCGAAGTGATGAGTTTGAGACTTGGTTGCCAGATGAAACGCAGAGGCGCAGAGACCGCAAAGAGCCGCAAAGATTGGGAGAAACTGGAATTATGCCTTTGACAAACTAAGAGCGTGGCTTGGGCGGTTGGCCAGAAGCATCATCCCAGAAGAAAACCTGCGCCCGGCAGAGAATTCATTAGCGGTTCAACTTCTTTGCGTGTCTCCGCATCCTCTGCGCCTCTGCGTTTGTTCCGCCTTTATCGTCGCACCTTCACGGCAAGACCGATACTCGATAAACGCGCTGCTGGCCGGGCGCATTGTCCGTGGCGCTCAAACTTAAACTCGCCGCCGTCACGGACGGGCCAAGATTCGTCCAATCCGCTGCCAGATCGTTTTTGAATTGCACCTGATAGGTTTTGCCGATGACCGCGTCCCAGGAAATCGTCGCGGCATGGGTCGCACCGGACAGTTGCAGCGACAGCGTGAACGGCACCAGCACCGCGCGCACGAGTTCGTTGTAAGTGTCCGTCAGGAACAACGTGCCGTCCGCACCAACCGCGAGGCCGTAGGGATTGAAGAATTTTCCCGTGCCATTCACGCCATCATTCGTCCCCGCCCATCCCGCTGTGCCGCTCACGGTGCTGACCATTCCGTCTGTGGAAATTTTCCGCACGGTCTGGTTGAATGAATCCGCGACGAATAAATTTCCCCGCTGGTCGAACGCCAGTTCTGCCGGGCTGCGGAACCGCGCCACCGTCACCTCGCCATCTGTGGAGCCGTCCACGCCCGCCGCGCCCGCGAAGGTCGTGACAGTCCGGTTGGGCGTGATTTTCCGGATCGTGTCGTTGTTGGCGTCGGCCACAAACAGATTCGTGCGGGTGTCAAACGCGAGCCCGACCGGGCCGTTGAACATCGCGTTGGTTCCGCTGCCATTCGCGCCGCCCCAGTTTTGCGGGCTGCCCGCGAACGTGCTGACGCTGCCGGCCGCGATTGCGCGGATGCAATGATTGCCGCTGTCGGCCACGTAAACCGTGCCGTTGGGCGCCACGGCGATCCCGAGCGGCGAGTTGAACTGCGCACTGCCCGTCGCGCCATCGAGAAATCCACTGGAACCGGCGACGCCGGCAATGGTTGAAACCACCCGGGACGTTGTAATCTTGCGAATCGTGTTGTTGCCGGTGTCGCTGACGTAAAGATTGCCGTTCTTGTCGAACGCGAGCCCGCTCGGCGAATCAAATTGCGCGCCGGTGCCGGTGCCATTGGCCGTTCCCGCTACGCCGAGTTGTCCTGCGAACGTTGTCACCACGCCGTTGGTCGTAACCTTGCGGATGGCGTGATTGCGTGAGTCGGCCACGAAAAGATTCCCGTTCGCGTCAACGACCATCGCGGCCGGGTCGCTGAAGAGTGCGTTCGTGCCTGTGCCGTTCACCGCGCCGCTGACCAGTGGCTGCCCGGCCAGGGTTGTTACAGAGTCCTGCGCGTGCAGCGACATGGCAAGCAAGAAGAGCAAAGCCGAAGCCAGAGAACAAGCGTTCGGCAAAGCGGAAAATATAGACGCTCGGCCTTCGGGTCTTTTCTTTGCCGATATCGCGGCAAGGGGTTGCGGCCAATCCCAAAGGGATTGTGTCCTCCAGCCCAGGGTTGCGAGGCACGAGCTACCCTGGGTCAGCAGCAGCAGATTGCGCCAACCCCAACGGGGTTGCGGCCGGGTTGACCGCAGAGAAGTCGCAACCCCGTTGGGGTTGGAAAAATCCCGGACGACGTTCACCCAAGGTAGCTCGTGCCTCGCAACCTTGGGCTTTGGGCCAGAATCTCTTTGGGATTCATCTGCTGACGCCATCTCTGTGATGTGGGTCATGACAGGAGCTAGAGCCCGCGCTCCGCCGCGCGATTTCGCAGGCAGCAAAAATATGGCTGACAGTTTTTTCATTGGCCTCGGCGCATCAGGCGTTCGTTGCTCGGCGGCGGAGAGATGGCCTCGGTATCCACCGATTGAAATTCCGCCGTGGGTTTCATTTCCTCGCCGAACTTCGTGACCAGTTGGCCATCGCGCGTGAAAACATTCTCGACGGTGTAGAGGGAGCCGTCGCGTTCGTAGAATTTTTTCATCTCGGCAAGGTTGAATGGACGCGAGCCGCGCCGGCCGAACACGACGGTTTCGTTTCCGCTCTCATCCACCACGCGGTCACGGTCCAAGCCACGGCCAACGGCGATGGCGGGCGATTTCGTCGGAAACGTGGCGATGAGTTTCGGATTGGGTTTCGGACTGAAGCCCATGTGTTCGGGAACATTTTCCGGCGAGATGAGCTGAATGACGCGCAGCCCGTTTTTTCCGTCGGCAACCAGCGCGAATTCCGACGCGTTGACCGAGCCGATTTGCACCGAGCGCGTGTCGTTCAACTTTCCATCCGCGTTGTAAAGCCGTTCGAGTTTCGGCTTTTCGGGATTGGAGATGTCGATGAATGCCAATCCGTCTGCGCCGTCGGCGACGTAGGCGTAGGTGCGCGCGAGATAAAACCGCTGCGCATTTTTCAGCGGCACGAAGGCGCCGGGAATCAGCTTCGGCTTCGTCGGTTCGGTGAGGTCGAGAACTTTGAATCCTTCGTCATCGGTCACGAAGCCGTAGCGGAACTGCACACCGACAGCTCGCGGGTTTTTGAGTAGCAGCCGACGTGAGTCGGCTCCATCTGAGTTTTCGGCGGCATTCACGGTTCCGCTTGATTTGAGCCGACTCACGTCGGCTGCCACCCCCGACAGGAGTTCGCCCGCCAGAATCGGGGCTTCGAGCACGTCATTGCGAAGACCGACGACGAACAATCCGTTTTTGCCGACGACGTAAAGATTGGTTCCCGCCATGAACGAGTGCATCGCCCCGGTGAGCTTGCCGTCCGGATTGAAGCGGATGATTTTTTCCTTGTCGAAAAAGTTATTATTGGGATCGCCATCGAGCAACGTGCCGACGGTGGTCATGACCAGACCTTCTTCGCGGTCGGTGATGAAAACCCACGCATAAATCGGGCTGACGGGCTGCTCCTCGTTTTCCGGCTGATGCGACCGCAGCGGATCCACGCCAAGCGTGCTGGGCAGCGTGACGCTGGTGGCGTATTTGGTGCGGACGTAGGTGCGCTGGCCGAGCGGCGAAACCGGCGCGGTGGCGATGCGTTCGGAAAATCCCTTCTGGTCAATGTTCGCGATGTCGAAAACCTCGAAGCCGTCCGGACCGTTCGCGGTGTAGAGATATTCGCCGCGCTGCACGAGGTCGAGAACATCGGTCGCTGCCTTGTGCTCGCCATGTTCCAAGACGCCGTGTTTTTCCCCGACGTGCTTTTGGTAATTGTCGGGATACGCGAGCTTGTGCAAATGACTGCCGATGGCGGCCTGCGGTTCTTCCTGCTCGGTCCAGATCACAGCATCGAGTCCGCCCCTGCCCTCACCGACGTAAGCGTAGCGGCCGATGAAATTCACCGTGCCGGTGCCGAAGCCAAGCAGCGACGCAATCCACGCGTTGTTGTCGTTTGATTTGGAAATGTGGCAATCCTCGCAATTTTTTGTCGTGCCCACGCCGCTCGTCGTGTGCGGGAGATGCGGATTGTAAGCCTGACCACTGTAGCCGTCGGCGCTGATGGTCTGCTGCTGTGAATAGACCCACTCACGGTTCGCGTTCTGCGAACTGACGATCACCGCGCTCGACGAACGCAGCACGGCGAGACGATTGCCCTTGTAAGTCGCGTCCACGCCGAGCTGGAATGCGTCGTCGCGGATGACCTGCGGATTGTAGCTCGTGAAATTGCGCGAGGTGGTGCCTTCGAATTTGTTGAGCGGCACGCGCTGGTTGGCGCGCATCGGCAGATGGCAGCCGAAACACGCCGTCGCCCACGACGAGTGGCAAATCTGGCAGCCGACGTTTGAGTTGTCATGCGCGAGGTCGCGTTTGCAATTTGAACTTGGAGCGCCGGTCTCCGACCCGGCGTGTTGCGGTGAGCCGCTGGAACTTGCCGGGTCGGAGACCGGCGCTCCGTTCGTCGGCACACTGCCCCAGGCTTTCCCATCGCACCGCAGCGTTTTGGCATAGGCGGATTTCGCGTTGTAATGCGAGGATTTCGGATCAATGGTGTCCAGCGTCTGCGGCACTTCCCAGACCAGATCCGGCGACATCATCGAGCGTTGAAACAGCTTTTCGCCCGACCAGTAAAAGCGCGGGCCGGACGGTGTGTTGCCCGCGCGCAGGTCCATCTTGCCGCCGTTGCCGCTGGTCGTGAGTGTCGGGCGCGCGTTGATGGTGCCGTGGCAATCAATGCACTCGATGGTCGTGGCGGCGCGCGGTTCGCCGTAGAGCAGTCCGGTGCCGTGCGCGTCGGCGTCGAAATGGCAATCCACGCATTGCATGCCGTGCGCGAGATGCTCATCCTTCAGATGAACGGCCTTGGCGAATTTCTGCGGGTCATCGTGCGGAATGATGTTTTCCTCGCGGTCGCGCAAATTGCCTTCGCGGTCGTGCTTGAACACCGCGCGGAAAATCCAGCCGTGTCCGTGGTAATCGGCGAACTGCGTGTTCGTCAGCTTCGGATTCAGCTCGGAAACCTTTTCCAGAAAATCCAGATCGCCCCAGAGGCCGCGGGCGGCGGCGGCTTCGGGATTATCACGGATGCTGCGAACGAGTTCTTCCGGTGTGGGATTTTTTTGCTGCTTGGGATACATGAATTCACCGTCGCTTTCCTGATCCCACCAAGTGTAGCCAAGATAGGGATTCACAAACAGATTGCCCTGATGCATGTGGCAGCTCATGCACTGCGCGGTCGGAATGGCGCGGGTGAACTGGTGTGTGATCGGATGGCCGCGCTCGTCTTTGCGGATGGCCTTGTCGGCGCTGAAACTCAAACCTTGGTTGCCGTATTTCGCATACCAGCCGGAGTGCGACGGCGAACGGTCGTTCGCATAAACGACGTGGCACGCCGTGCAGCCGCTGCTGCGATAATCGCCCGGATGATTGTTCGAGCCCATGAAGTCGAGCAGCGGATCGTTCAGCCGCGTCTTCTGCAGATTCAAAAATACCGGGTCGATCCGGTTCAGCGTGCCGAAGCCACGCTCCGACAGGCGCCGCGCCGGCTTGCCCGGCGACTCGAAGGGGTTGGGGTTGCCCAGCTGCAACGGTTTCTCGCCGCCGCGCTCAAAGATGCGCAGGATGTTTCCCGGCTGGCTGACATCGAAGCGCGGCAACGGGTCCAGGAACGGGAGGATGCCGTGCAGGCGCGTCATCTCCGGCGTGACGGGCACGGGGCTTTCCAAACGCAACGGCACGCCGTCCGCACCGTAGGCCTGGCCGAAGTGATAATTTTTCGCCGCATACGAACCGTTGTTGTAGAGCGCCGCGCCCCAGAGCATCGCGCCGTGGCGCATCATGCTGTGGCCGACGTTGTGGACGATGTCCGCATGACACGGCGCGCAGGTTTTTCCCGCAACGCGCAGATCGCCGGGATTCACGAACTGGATGAACTCCGCCGACTCGCGGTTCAACAGCACGGACGAATCGTTCGGGTTCGCGGAGCTTTCCCAGAAGACCGGATTACGCGGCGCGATGTGCGCCTGGGTCTGCTTCAGGCCGGTTGCGGCGTTGCCGCCGTGGCAATCCGTGCAGCCGAGCACGACGTTTTTCGATGCGTGCATCGGCTCGACGCCGATGTGGCATTCAAGGCAGCCGCGCGATTTTTTGTCGGCGTCCAACTGCGACTGGTCGATCCAGTTCGGTTTCGGCAACGTATGCGCGGTGTTGGGCGGCAAAGATTTTGGCACGGAAATCTGCGGGCCGGAGCCGTCCGTTTCCGAAGCACCAAGCTCCAACATCCAACATCCAGAGAAGCACCAAGCACCAAGCACCAACATCCCGAGGCGCGTCGCACACGGCAGCCTTGAAGCTTGGAGCTTGAAATTTCTCTGGAGCTTGGAGCTTGGAATTTGGTGCTTTGGCTTTTTCATACTTCAATACGTCAGGGTCACGGCAATCAATGCGCTGTAGGGAAATTCGTCCGCCGAGCCGGTGCGGTTCGCACGGTCGAAGCCCGGCACCGGTTTCATGTTCGTGCCATAAATATCATTGTAACCGCTGCCCGGAATCAAGACCCCAAAGCCGGCGGACACGATGATGTTGTCCGTGTGCAGCGGCCGGTATTGGCAGCCGAGGCTCAAGTCCCAACCGACTTCATTGCTCACATTCGGGGTCAGGAGCGCGGTCTCGATCGGATCGGTTTGCGCAAAGAGAATGTAATTCGCGTTCAGAAAAGTCCGCAGCTTGGGCGTCAGTTCAAATTCCGCGCCGAGGCCGAAAATGAAGACTCCGGGATTCACAAAGTTCGCCTGGCCTTCGGTTTTACTGCTGCGCAAATCCGGGACGAGGCTGCTGGCATTTTTCAGATTGATCATCGTGCCGCCGAGATTAAAGCCCTGCCGCGTCCAGAAACTGAACGGCCCGCCGGTGAAGTTCGGATTGTCCAGAATCGTATCAAAGCCGGTGCCTTTGCCGTCGGTCGCGTCGGCGTCGCCCGAAGCGTAGAAGAACGACGCTTTGTAGCGCGCCCAGTCGTGGTCGAAGGAAATCTCCAACGCGCCCATCTGCGCATTGATGTCCACGGGCCGCCCGGCGAGTCCATTGTAGCCGTCGCGACCCACCACCTCGTAAAATTGGTGCGTGATGTTGAGCGGGCCGATGTGCCCGTCGCCGCCCCAGCCGAAATAATAGGCGTTCACCTCATGCGGCTTCAAGGTGCCGATCGGCGCAGGCCGCACGAGGAAGCCGTTGTCATTATAGTGCGTGCCGGCCTGGTCGAAGTTCGCGAGGAAACTCCATTCCGCCGTGTAGCCTGGCCAGATGAAATCCTGCCGGTATAAGTTTGCGACAATGACTTCCTGGTCGCGGCGGTTGAACGTGTTCAGCTCCGAGTTCGAATCTTTCTCGAGCATGTAGAACCCGGCAAGGTTGTATTGGAAGAGATTGTTGTCGTAGCTGCCGAACAGCCGCGCGCCGAGGTTCGCATCGTTGAAGACGAAGCCGCGAAAATCCGCGTTGAACGGCTGTGTGCCCACGCGCAGCGAGATAAAATCATAATTGTCCGACACGTCGGCGAGATGAACTTCCACGAATCCCTGCTGGAGAGCGAAAAACGTCCGGGTGCGGTCCGTGCTTTTGGTGTTGCGGTAACTGTTGGCCGGGCCGGTCTGGCCGTTCAGCAGGTCGCCGACGTCGCCGGGATTTTCCACGCCGCCATTGTTGGGCGGCGGCGTGTTGTTGCCGCCGGTCACGCCGGTGGGGCTGGGCGACACGATGCCGGTCTCCTGCGTGTGCAGATAATTCACGTTGAACACCGGCTGGAGGACCACCGCCCAGTCCACCGGGCGGAAGGCGGTCTCGCCCTGGAACAGATTGATGTTCATCGCGAGATTATTCTGGATGCTGATCTCGTTGCCCTCGCCGTAAAATTCATATTCGCCCGGCACCGCGCCGCTCACGCCGCTGGCCACCGGCACGCGCTTGAATTCCGTCACCGTTTCCGACGACGCCGTGAGGTCGAGAAACACATCCTGGCCGATGATAGGCAGATCGCCCTTGAGCAGGCTCTGCCCGTAAGGACTCCAGAAACCCGGCTCCGGCGTTTCATAAGGCTGCTCGGTCACGCCGCTGGTGTAGCGTTTCCACGGCACGAAGCCGATGCGCCAGCGATCCGGCACCGGCACGGAATTTGACGGATAATCAAAGTCGCGCAGTGAATATTTCGGCTGGCTGAAGTCCTGGTAAATTTTCAGTTCGCGCCGCGGGTTTTCGCGTGGCAAGGCCAGCCCGTTCGTCAGCGGTTCGGAACCGTAACTCCGCGGCGGCGGATTCGTGGGCGGCACCATCTCGCCTGTCCGCAGATTCGCACGCGGCAACTCCTGTCCCGCCGAAATCATCGGCGGAGCGAATAATGGCGGCGCGCTGGGTTCGTTGAACAGCGCGGCGGGCGCGTTCGTCGCCGGACGCAAGCTTGCTCCGGGATCGGGATTGAACGGCGCGGCCGGCGCGGTATTCGTGCTGACGATCACGCGCCGCGTCCAGCGCGCCTCCGATGGCGGCGGTTCCGGCAAGGACAGCGCGTTCGGATCGGGATTAAAAAATTCCGGCGACGCGGGCGGCCGGTTGGAACTGATCACCTGATGCGGTTTCAAGCGATTCACATCGTTTGTCTCCACCAGTTCGGCGGTGAAAATTTTCATGGGCAAGCACCACGCGACGACGCAGCCGGGCAAAAACAGTTTTGCAAAGCATTTCGCCTGGCGGAGCGGCGGTGACATCCCCGCCATAAGAAGTTGTTTATTTTCAGAAATCAAGCGCTTATCTTCGCGCGGTGGTGAAAAGAGCGCATTCAGACGTTTTCCCCGTTTTCTCCCTCGCCTCCCCCAAGGGAGGAGAGGGCCGGGGTGAGGAGGTTCCCTTGTGTCGAGGTCCAATCCCTTCTCCCCAACCCTCTCCCCGTTTAGGCGGGGCGAGGGAGTCAGGGGCAGCGGCCTCTCGCGGAGTGGTGAAATGGTTCCTGAACTTTCTGCCGTTGGCCGGGCTGGCCGTTGGCAACGCGCACGCGCAACTCACGCTGGCCGACGTGCAGACCGTGGTGGCCCAGGCCGTCACCCGGGCGACCGCGCTCGCCAGTTCGCCGCTCCGCACGAACGCCGTCATCGCCCTCACCGACCGCGAAGGCTGGGTGCTCGGCGTCTGGGCGCTCAACACCAACGCCACCCTCGCCGACCCGCTCGTCGGCGAGGCCATCGCCAAGGCCGGCACCGCCGCGTTTTTGAGCAGCGGGCAGAATGCGTTCAGCACGCGCACCGCCGGGTTCATCGTGCAGCAGCATTTTCCGCCGGGCATCGACAACAAGCCGCCCGGCCCGCTCGTGGGCGTGAATTTTTCGCAGCTCGGCTTTTCCGACATCAACAAGTTCAAGGCCCCCGGCAGCGTCATCACCTACGGCAGTTCGCCCGGCACCAACCTCGTCGCGACCCCGCTGCCCGTCACCGGCGGCCTGGAAGGAACGCCCGGTGGTTTGCCACTTTACAAAAACGGCCAGCTGGTGGGCGGCGTCGGCATCGCCGGCAACGGCGTTTCTCCCGTGTCCGTCACGCCGTCGGTCATCGCCAAACCGGACGGCGATGAAGACGTCGCGCTCGCGGGGCAAACCGGATTTGCGCCGGTGAACCAAATTTCCGGCTCGCAGGTTTTGATTGATGGGATCCGGCTGGCCTACATTGAAAGCTCCACCAGCCTCAGCGCGGTGCTTCCGTTCGGCGGCCTGCCGGGAAAAAATGTTTCGCCGTTCACACTCATCCCCACGCCCGCGCCGTTTCCGTATCCGGTATTGACGCTGGGCGGGGCAACCGGCGAGTTGCGCCAGCCCATCATCGCCGATCCGTCGGCGGTACCGTTGCCCTATGGCGCCGCGCGCCTCACCGCGACGGACGTTTCCAACATCCTCGCCGCCGCCGCGAACCGCTGTCGCACCACGCGCGCCGGCATCCGCCTGCCGCGCGGCGTCGCGGCCCAGGTGTTCATCAGCGTCGTGAACAATCCGAATGGCGCCGGATTGCCGCCCGTGGTGCTGGGAACCTTTTGCACGTCGCCGGACACGACGCGGTTCAGTTGGGATGTGGCGGTGCAGAAGGCGCGCACCGCGGTTTTCTTTTCCGCGACGAACCGCGCCTACTCCGCCCGCACCGTCGGATTTCTGGCGCAGGAGTTTTATCCCCCCGGCATCAATGGCACGCAGCCGGGAATTTTTCTCGGCTTGCAGGAAAAATTCTCCGCTTTTCCGGCGAACGTCACCAATCCGCTCAACGGCGCCATCGTCACGAACGCCCCGTCGGTGAATCCCAACCTGCCGAACGGCATCACAATTTTTCCCGGCGGCTTTCCGCTCTATCGCCACGGCGCGCTCATCGGCGCGGTGGGCGTGAGCGGCGACGGCATTGACCAGGACGATTTGATTTCCGCCAGCGGCGCATCGTTGTTTCTCGCGCCCGTGCCGATTCGCGCCGACCAGACGCAATATCGCGGTGCGCGCCTGCCCTTCGCCAAGTTCCCGCGCAACCCGGCGATGTGAGGTCTCACGTCAGCGACCTCTGGCCAGGCCGGAAGCTTGAGATAGCGTGAACCAGCACGGCCCGTTCGGAATCATTGTGATAAAGGTTGTTGAACCGTGATGGATATCAGGCTGATGCGGATCGCCGGTTTCCAAAACGGCCCATTCCTGCTACTTTGGCCGTGTTGTTTAATTGCATAAACACCCATTGAAAGAGCCGAACAAAATTTCCAGCGGCGAGATCACCGATCCGAAAGTTTACTTCAATCGGCGGGCGTTCATTCAGACGGGCATTCTGGCCGCGAGCGCCGTGGCCACCGGTTTGGTCTATCGGCAGCTCAATCATCCGGCAGCGGGCAAAGTCAGCACCGCCAAGATCGAGGGGCTCACCATTGCACCGACCAATCACAGCGACGGCTTCCGCGTCGCCGAGGCTCAGACCTCATTGGAGAACATCTCGCACTACAATAATTTCTACGAGTTCTCGACCGATAAGGAAGGCGTGGCCGCGGCGGCAGCAAAATTTGAAACAAAAGGCTGGCAGGTATCGGTCGAGGGGTTGGTGAGAAGGCCCAAGGTTTTCAACCTCGACGAATTGTTAAAAATCAGCCCGCCGGAGGAGCGCATTTACCGGATGCGCTGCGTTGAGGGCTGGTCCATGGTCATCCCGTGGGCGGGCTTTTCGTTGTCCAAACTTCTGGAGGTGGTCGAGCCGACCGGCGACGCGAAGTTTGTTGCGTTTGAAACCTTGTTCGATCCCAAACGAATGCCGGGGCAACGGAGCGATGTGCTCGATTGGCCGTATGTCGAAGGCCTGCGCATGGACGAGGCGATGCATCCGCTGACGCTGCTAGCCAGCGGGATTTATGGCCGTGAGCTGCCGCCCCAGGATGGCGCGCCGATCCGTCTGGTGGTCCCGTGGAAATACGGTTTCAAAGGCATCAAGTCCATTGTTAAAATCAAGCTGGTCGCCACGCAGCCGCCGACCACCTGGAACCTGGCCGCGCCGAACGAATATGGTTTCTATGCGAACGTGAATCCGCAGGTGGATCATCCGCGCTGGAGTCAGGCCACCGAACAACGCATCGGCGAATCGGAGCGACGCCCCACCCTGATGTTTAACGGTTATGAAGAACAAGTCGGGCATTTATACGCCGGGCTCGATCTGCACGCGAACTTCTAGCTGCGTCATGAAAGAAAACGATCTTCGCTTTGCCAGGCTGCTGGTGCTGGTCAATGCCGCCGTGCCGGCGACCTTGCTCGGTTGGGACGCGTGGCATCATAAGCTGGGAGCCAACCCGGTCAATTTCGCGATCCTTACGACCGGGATGCTGTCGTTGATTTTTTTATTGCTGACCTTGCTGGTGACGCCATTGCGGAAGGTTAGCGGCTGGAACTGGATCATTTTCTCCCGGCGCACGCTCGGACTTTACGCCTTCTTCTATGCCTGCCTGCACTTCCTGATTTTCTTCAGTCTTGACCGGTCATTCAGCGTTACCGGCACCTTGTCGGAGATGGTTAAGCGAAAGTATCTGCTCGTGGGGATCACCGGGCTTTTGGTGATGGTGCCGCTGGCCGTCACCTCTACCAACGCCATGATCAAACGCCTGGGTGGCAAACGCTGGCGTGCGCTGCACCGGCTGGCATATGTGGCCGCCATCGCGGGCGTGATCCATTATTATATGCAGGTGAAAAAAGACGTGCGCCAACCGCTCGCATTTGGGACGGTGCTGGCCGTTCTGTTGGGATACCGTCTTTGGGATTACTGGCGTCGCCCCAAGGCAATGCCGAAATCTAGCGCTGTGCCACCAGTCACAAAACCCTGAAATTTTCAAGGTGAACATCGGAGATAACCATTGAATTGATATGAATCCAGATGAAATGATGGCCCAACAACAAGCTCTCCTAATCCAAGCCATGCAAGGCCAGCGACATTGGCTGTGGGGGCATGGCATCATCCTGCCCGGCCGCAGTCGCCGGCAGATGCCCAATCAACGCAGATCGGCTGGCCAAGATCCACAGCCCGACGCGCGCAAGTCGCCACCACCTCACCCCCAACTTGCTTTCAGGGCGATTTTTTCAGCGGTATTTCACCCCTTCGGGTCTTTTGCCGTGATTCAAATGTCGCTGGTTCCCGTTATTGTTTTAAGGAGCACCGCTCGGCAGCCAATCTCAAATTAACGCGGAGATTCTCATGGTTAGCCCATGGTCTTCACGTCGAGCAGCCGGTCGCCCCACATCAACATCTTCAATTTGTGCTGCCATGCCAGGCTTCTGATGACGTGCTTGAACCGGGAATACAACACCCGGCCAGGAAAACCGTAAAGCCGACCAAGAAAAATCGGGCCAACAAAATAAAGCTTCGCATGTCGGGGTGCCTGAATTTCATGTGATGCTCGTCTGCTATTTTCCAGATCGCCTATCGTTCCATGACCACGGCAGCCGAACGGGCGGGAATTTTCAGCGTGCCGTCGGTGACTTTTGCCCCCGGATGTTCTGGCGTCGCCACCACGAGCTTGCCCGGATTGGGCAAATCCACCCTGGCAGTGATGGCTTTGGAATATTCCATGTTAACGACCACCAGCGCGCGCTTGCCTCCGGTCGTGTTAAACACCGAATACCGCGATGAACCGTTGGCAGTCACACTGGCTCCCAGCGTGTCGCGGAACTCGGCGTCCCACAGATATTCCTTATACTTTCGGCGCAAGGCGTCAATTTTCCTGCCGTAAGCCAGTGTCAGCGGATAGTCGGTCAAGAACCCTTTAAAGTTATAGGGTTCGTAGCTGATGATATACCTGTCCATCAAAATGAGGTTCAACATTTCGCGGTCGTCAAAACCGGTGACCGTCACCATCAACGGTGCTTGCGAGTCTATGTAACGGTCCACCGGCGTCGAATCGGCGTTAATGCGGAAATACGAGCACGGGAATTCCTGCAACAGCCAGTCCTGCGGGCCTTCGCCGGAGAACAGGAAATCGGGATTGACCTTGTCAGCAGCGTCGCGCAACTGCTTGCCCAGCGGCAGGTCGCCACCGTAGATGTATCCCGGCGGAGTATAGCCGTGATTGGGAGCCCAACTGTAAAGGACATTGGCGTGGTGACAGACTTCATCCCACAGCCAGCCGGCCGAGCCCAGCGCAAGGATTTTTTCGAACTCGTGAGTGGCGACATCGCGATAGGCCGGATCCTGAAAATCCATTACCGCGCGACGATGAACGCCGATGCCCGCCAGTTGCGTCGGCGTAAAATAGGCATAACCGCCCTGTTCAGATCGTTTGCCGTCTGCTTCCATGCATTCGTATTTGTAAAGCTCATTGGTATACCAAGCCGTGGTCAGGTCGGCCCAGTTGAGCTTGGCAAACAAAATGATTTTCACGCCCATTCCCTGGCTTTGGGCGATGAAGTCGTGCAGTTGCTGCCAGGTGCCCAGGCCTGGATCGGTGTCCTGCGCCGGATCGCCGCCATCCTGACCGCCATTATTCCAGCCGACCAGTTGGATGGCGCTCACGCCGTTGTCGGCGCATTCCCTGGCGTAGGAAATCAGGTTCGTATAAGGCACGCGCCAATCCTGTTCCGGCGAGCCAATCTGCAATTGCTGCCAGGAATTCACGTCCTTGATCCACGCCGGAACATGCGGCGGTTTGAACCACGTTGCGCGCCACTCCTTGTAAAGATCCACGCCCGCGTGCCAATCGCCGCTGTAAAAGTGCATGACCACCGGCGCAAGCTTCATGGTGGAATGCGGCTGCACATAAGCGAGGTGCGTCGTGTGGAACTCGATGTGAGTCGGATTGTTGGTTGATTTGGCCGAGCCGCGCGGCTCAAAGATAAAGTTTAACAGATACGGCTGTGTCGGATCGTGCATTTCCACGTAAAGGCCTGCTTTGGGCGATTGAATCAGGCAAATGAGACTTTGCCGGGACATAACGGCGACGCGGCTCGAAATTTCCCGGGACTGCAGATTGCCATACCACATGTGTCGCGCCGCCAACTGCCCGCCATCCGGCGCTTTGTTCAAATCACCCAGATAAGGATAGTCAACCGACCTCACCATCAACGATGAATTGTTTTCCAGCGCCGCGGCAAACATCAGCCCGCCATTGGTCAACGTCACGTCGGCGGTCAATGTCATCGGCAATACGTCGCCCCGCTCGCTGGCCAAATCCTTCCATTGGATGCGAACTTCGTGGTCAGAGATTTTTTTGACTTCGGCGGCGTGCTGCTTTGAACCAAGAACAGAAATGTCCTTATGATCCGGCCAAAGCGCGTTCAACTGAAATGACACGCCCAGCTCCGGACGCTGTTCAACAACCCAATGGGTGGATTTGCTTTCCAATCGCGTCAACGCGCCAGAATCGCTGTCAAATGCCGCCAGCAACTGGTCGTCCTGTATTATCACTTCATCCGCGCAAGCCGACGACGACAAAATCGCAACGGCACCAATGGAAACCGCAGCAAGCATCCGCATTTGAAAAAGGAAATATGTTTGCATGGAATTATTTGGAAGATTGATCGGTTAGCGTTGAGCGGACTGCTTGTAAAGGTCCGCGCCGACATGCCAGTCACCCTGGTAACAGCGCAGAACAATCGGCGTCAGTTTGGTGGTGGAATGCGGCGGAGTAAAAACGAAATGACAGGTGCGAAACTCCAAATGCACCGTCTGGCCGCCGATTTCGTCCTGCTTCGGAACCAATTGAGTAACCGCCGAAATCACGCCCGGGTGCTGCTCAAAAGCATATTGCAAGCGGTAAGAAGATTTACCGCCGCCCAACTGCACATAAAGTCCCTCGTCCGGAGCTTGAATCAAACAAAATGGACTTTGTCCCGAGTCCAGCATCTTGGTCGGCCAAAAATCGCCCCAGTAACCTTTTTCGTTGCCAAAGTGCGGATAGATTTCATTCAAAATAAGATCGTCCGGCTTGCCGCGCCGCATTATCCGCGCCGCCATGTTTGTCGTGTCGCGTGACGGCGGATTGAAATCACCAAAGTAAGGATAATCAATTGTCTCAACCGTCAATGATGAATCGTTTTCCAACACTGCATTGAACGTCAGCACACCATTCGTCAGCGTCACATTGGCGGTAAACGTCATTGGCAGCACTCCATCGCTTTCGCTGACCAGATTCTTCCATTTGAGAACCATCTCATGGTTTGAAAGCTTTTTTACTTCCACCGCCCGCTGCTTTTGTCCCAGAACCGGATTCCAGCGCCGTTCCGGCAGCGGCGCGAACAGCCGGAAGGAAACGCCCAATTCCGGTCGCCGCTCGATGATCCAGTGGGCAGCCTTGTTTTCCAAACGGGTAAGCGCACCCGAATCGCTGTCAAATGCCACCAGCATCGAACCGTCCTTTAAAGTCACTTCGCCAGCCAGCGACGCTTTCCCCGAAACCAGAACGGTCCATAAGACGACCAATAGCTGCACATGTAATTTGCACTTGATATTCATCATACTATTCCTGTTTGTCTATTGCTTCTCCAACCATTCTAATCAGGTTAGATGAACATTGATCCGCAAAATCGCCGATGTTTGCCTGTTTTCCAAACCGGACGGCAGTGATTGCAGATCTGTGCGGATCTCAATGAACCTGCAGTGAGACAAGCTTGGTTTGTGGGTCATATTGGACGGCAACCTGGCTGCCGTTCCATTGAATGCTCCGCGGAGGACGCTCAGCGACCATCTGAATGGAATTGGATGCGCCGTCGGAGAAAATCTCCAGCGAATCGCCCGGAGACCAGCAGGCGGTCACTTTTGAAAGTGATTCAATCATGCTCCGACCTTTGTGGCGAAGATAGCTACCGCCGCCCACAAAGAAACGCTGCACCGACTGGTCTCCCGCGGTCGCGCGTTTGAGATGCAGCAAATATGCATCAGTGGTCCAATCCTCGATTTGAATGTTGATGGTGCCCGGAGTATTGATGGCACGAAGGTTCAAGTAGCATTCCTCCACAGCAGCTGGCGTCCGTATCCGGACTCCGACATGGTCCTCCGCTTGCAGAACTTCAAATTTTGGCACGGCATTTGGATTCAAGCAGATGGCAGTGATGAATTGGCACGATTGCGCAGGAGCATCGGGAGAGAAAACCAGATAAGGCACCTTCTTGTCCGGATTATGATTGGCCAGGCCCGTGTCCTCGTGAATGTGAGCCGGCGGGTAAAGCATTTTGACCACGGCCTCGGCGGAGCCGTTTTTAATTCTCACGCCGCCGCCGGGTTCCGTCATGGATTTTCCTTCATAATGCAGCAGCCAGTCCATCTGCCCCGAGGTATGCGCGCGCACATCATCGAAAATCAAGATGACATCGCCGCTCCAAAGCCAATGACGATAATTGCGCAGAAACCAGCGGGCCATGGGGCCGGTGGCGTCAGCATGGATATATTTTAATCCCAGTCCGTCAATCAAACTATGGAGATGACCTGGGAACTTGCAGCCAAGGAAGAGGTCTTCCTCAGGTTGGCCAGCGCCATTGAAGAGAATGACATTGTGCGCCCGGCTTCGCCGATAGTAGGCAGTGTATTCCGGTCGAAAGTAGGCGCAGGTTCCGGAGTCAATGATCAAAGGCGCTCCGTGTTTGAAGAGTATGAACGAGCCGGCATCGGCATGGGCGTGGTTCCAAGTGTAACCGGACTTCACAGCCAAAAGGGTGGCGTCGTCTTCCCACGAAGAACGCAGCATGGCCCAGCCCATGTCGGGATAAGCGCAGGAATTCGGCATATCCGCAGCAGCTGGGGATTTGGGATACTGCCGCAGCAGCGAGAACATCGTCGATTGCGGATGGGTATGCACCAGTTCGAGGTAACGACTGGCCTCGGGCGTGCCCAGTCCGCAGGCGATCAGCAACAGCACGGTCGTGGTCGAATCGGCCTCCAGCGAACTGTCATCAAAGTTCACGGTATAAAAACCCGACGAAGTTGGATACAGTGTGTGGAGAAGATAGCGGGAGAGGTGCTCCAGCGGCTCCAGATGCGTCGCCTTTCGACCGGGATAGGTATTCTGCCAAGCCAGCCGGTAATAGAGATACTCATGCACACCATAGTCGGTGTAGCCCACCCCCTCATAAGACGGGCCGGAACGCTGGAAGGTGGCCACCCGGTTTTGCAGCACGTTTCCCTGATAATCGAACCATTGTTTGAAACCCGCGTCCATCGCGTCAATCCATCCCTGGGCACGCGGCTCGTCCCCCAGCAATGCCAGTGCGCAAAGCCCGGCACCGCTGACGCAAACACCCCACCAGTTATGTCCCATTGAATCCAACGAATGAATCCGGGTGCCAGGCAACACCCAATCATCAAGGATGGGCAAAATGGCCATGTTGACCATGACTTCCGCGATCCTTTTGCGGTCGGCATCCGAAAGCACGTCGCGCAGGGCGTCGTAGCCGGTGGCGTAACCAAAACCGAATTTTGCCGTGTCCAGTTCCGAATACCAAGGGGGGGATCGGCGAGGAAAACTCGGCGCGGTCCAGCGGGCGTAATTGGCATAGTAAAACATCGCTTCCCGGAGTTTGTCGGCATAACGTTGGTCGCCAGTGAGATGGTAGAGCAGGCCAAGCGTCAAACCCATCTCTGACATCTGGTCTCCCGGGGCGGCGAAATTCTGCTGCTGCCCCGGGCCGCTCATGGCGACGGTCTCTGGAATAAAGTCGGCAGCAAGTAAAGCCTCGCCACGCTTTTTCAATGCGCCATCGGCCGCCGCATCGGAGGCAAACCATTGGCGCAGCCGATCCAGCGAAACCGAATTATAAAATAGCCATGGATGTTGCTGCACCTGATCATTCCCGGCGTCGCGGCGGGTGGTGGATGGGCTGGAGACCACGTCAGCCAGCAAGGAAACCGGCCGGCACAGGATTGGGCCGGTCAGAACCATCAGTTTGATTAGACTTCGTCGGCTGAACTTTTCAACAGAATTCATAGTTGGTATTTGGCATTTTCGTATTCATCATTTGTGATTGTGACGTTGCGGCATCCCATGACTTGCACAGCAATGCAAATAACGAGTCCTGGTGAGGAACTGCCCTGTCCCAGGTTTGCAGCCTGCGAAAGCACCTCGTTAATCTGGGTCAAATTCAAAGCGTGTTATTTTCCTTCATCATAAACGGCGGCGCGTCGGCCAGATTACAGCCCTGATTTGTATTTACGGTCGTGCCCAAATTATCAATCAGTGCGCCGTCGCGGAAATGTCCGAGCCCAAACCCGCGGCTTGCTTCACAAAAGACAAGCAAGTAGCAGATTCACCAAGATATCTTTGCATAATTTGATTAAAACTCTTCCACGCAGGATTTGCCCTCATACCAGGCAATCATATTCAAAACGAGAAGGTTCCAATCTTGAAACCCTCGGTTCATGACAGGTTCGCCATTGTCGGGCAGATAGAATTCGTGCAACACACCGTTCTTTTCATAATCCATGCCGATCAGCTTGACGGTTTTTTCAACCAACATGCGCGCCTCGTCTTTATAGCCATATTTGACGAGGCCGCGGAATGCCAGATAGTTGGCATTGACCCAGATGGGGCCGAGCCAGTTGGAAGGATTGCCCGTGGCGCGCACGTCATACATTTTTTCCATTTTGGAAAGGGAGCGGATGCCATATGGAGCGGCAAAAGTATTGGTGTCCGTGAGATTTTTCTCGACCATTTGCTTCGCCTGCTCGGGAGTGGCCACGCCCGACCACATGGCCAAAAAGCCCGACCAGACGCCCAGCCGTTGAATCAGGCAATCCCAATTTCTCGGTTGTCCCATGTGAAATTGCCACGCTTTGTCCAGCGGTTGCGTCACCGGACGGAGATTCAGGTCAACGCTGTAATAAAAACCATCCTTGGGATCCCAGCAATGTTCGCGAATGGATTGGAGCAGTGCCTCCGCTTCCTTTTGATAACTGTTTCCGATTTCGGTCTGCTTCAAGCGTCCGGCCAGATAGACCATGGCTTCCAATTCCTTATATATGAAACAATTCAACAGGATGGAACCGGAGCTGCCGTAAGGGCGGAAAAATGTGCTGGGATCGTTGTCCACGCCGATACATTCGTCCGTCTCCCAAAAATACAATCCCGTGTCTTTGTTGCGATAGTGATTGTAATAACAGTTTACGAAAGCCTGCAGTTTGGGAAATTCGTCGCGCAGCCATCCGGCATCACCGCCATTTAATTTAACCAGAAAGGCGGCGTGTTGGGCGAGACACGGCTTGTGCATATTGTGCTGCCATTGGATAAAATTCGTCCCGCCGTTTGTCCCGCCGGTATCCATGATGTTCTTATTGTTGGGACTGATCACCACCGGGATGTAACCGCCGTTGACGGCATCGAGAAAATTCAGGATACATCCCTGCTCATATTTGAAAGCCTGCTGTTTGTCTTCGTCGGAACCGTTTTCCAGTAGAATTTGTCGCAAGGCGATGTCGGTCAGCCACGAATCCCAGTCCCAAAGCTGATCTTGATAGGCGCTGTTGCCCGGCGTGATAAAAGGATGTTTCAAATTCCCCTTGGCCGGTTTGAACATTCCCTTGTAGTCCTTGAAGATGTTTTGCCGGATGACGCCAATGTAGTGTTGGGTTTCGGCTGGCGTGTCGGCACCTTTCGCAGTAAACGACAAGCACATGAGTAGAATGATAACTTTATTTCTATATTGATTCATAGATTGCAAACATTGCATTTATTCAGCTTACGGAAGAGACAGACGGTAAAACACATTGCTTTGGCCGGGCGGAATGGTGATCTGCACGCGGTTCGTGTTGCCCGATCCGGGCACCGGAAACCAGTTTGTGCCCGCCAGTCCTGTCGAGTTGGACTCCAGCAGCCAGCCGATATAATTTATCGGCCAGTTCAAGGTTAACTGGCTGCTGCTCACGCTGACCGCGAGTTTGGAGGGTGCCAATACCGGGTTCAATAAAAAGGCGCTGATCGGAGGCACACTCACCGTCAATTGCCCGTTCGTCGCCGGCAGCACAGCTTGCACGCCACCGCTCCACGAACCATCCGGATTGATTGTCGCGCCGCCCAGCGTGTAGCCGTTGGTGCTGAAGAGCGACGGCCCGGTCAATTGGATCAGTTGTGCGCCGCTGACATTCGGGCCCAGATTGACGCTCACCGTCACCGAGTTACTTGGCTCCTTGTTGTTCAGCAGGGCGCTGATCCCGCCGCCAGCCGTCCGCACGCCGTATGCCGTGAAATTGATGTTGCGATCCAGCGTAAGGTTCGCCGGAACAACGTTGCCAGGTGGAAGCAGTGAAAACATCTTCAGTCCGTAAAATTCCGGGCGCACCTGCAAGACCTTCCATGTGTTGTTGTCGTAAAGCGGCGTATAGGGGCTTCGACCGCCGCCATGAAAATTAACGCCTTGGGCACCGTTCAATGCCAGCGTGAACATGTAATCCAGCGTCCAGAGCGCAGCACCGTAGGCGTCGCTCACGCCAGCAAGGCCGCCATTGACCATTGAAGCGCTTTCATCCATGCGAAGTCCGAGCGGCAGATTCGCCGCGTTCACCGCCGACACCAGTGTGGATATTTTGCCCGGCAGTGCTGTGTCCGGTGTCATGAGCAGTCGCATGGCGATGGGACTCCCGTTGGTGTAAGCCTTGGCGTTACCCCGGTAGTAATGTTGGGTCGCCATCGAAATAATGCCCGACTCATCGTGCGCAAAATTAGTCGTCCATTGCCAATGGCCTTCCGTAAACGATGCCGTCGCCGGACCGATCAGCGGCCCATATTGCTCGGCGGCAAGTTTCAGCGGATTCCATTGCGCAATATAATCGGAATAGGTGAAACCAGGTGGGCGCAAGGTATTACTCCCGACCCCATACTCATCCGGTTCGTTCCCAATTTCGAAGCCGAGCAGCTGGGATCCCAGCGCGTTCGCCGCGTATTGCGCCTCAGCGCTGCAATTCGCCGCATTGTTCGAGGCAAAGTTGAGGCCGTAAATCACCTTCCACTGTGGCACCGCTTTGATAAACCCGGCGAGTTGATCCACTTCGTTCGCGGTAATTGGCGGGCAGTTTGATATCCCGCCCCAATTATAGATATCCACCTGGCCGGCACCGATGCGCACCACACCGGTGCCAAGCAGGTTGAACAGATTTATTAGCCCAGTGTTAGTGGGGCTGAAATAACCAATATTGGCCATCCACTTTTTCTCGTAGCTCAACCCGCCGAACGCAGGGTTTAACGGCAGCCCGATGTTCGCCGGCGAGAAGCTCACCGTGGCATTGACCGTGTTGGTATTGGGACCGGCCTCGCCGGTTTGAAGCAGGAAATAATTCCATTGGACAGCACCGGGAGTGGTCAGGGTGGTTTGGGTAATTCCAACGGCACCGATTGCCGGGTTGGTTTCATAGGTGTAATCTGTCGCCACTTGGACACCATCAAGATACGAAGCCATAGCCCATTGTGTGCCGGTCGTATCCAGTATCACCTTCACGGTATGAGTTCCCGGGCCGGGTGTAAAAAAGCCATTCTGACTGATAAGCTGCGTCCCGTTGTTCGGCCCCGCAAAATACTGCACGTTGCCATTTGCTTCAGTCAGGATGATCCAATCATACCCATTGGGCCCACCATTGCTGGAATCCGAGAACCGCCCGTAGCCAACCGGCACATTATGCGAGTGGCGTTGCGCAAAACCCAGCCCAACCCAGTTACCCGGATTGCCGCTGAAAGTCAGCGAAGCGGTCAAGGTGTAAACATAACCAGGTTTCGGCGTGAATGGCAAAGTCCAGCTATCCGGCTGTCCGGTGCCAACGTCACCGTTGGCATAAACAGCATTGGTGTCATTGACTCCCAGTGCATCATGCCACGTTGCAGAACTGGTGCCGCCCGCAAAATCATTAGCCATGTTGGGTGCCGTTCCGTCAATGTTCACCGCTGCCTCATTAAAGGCGTTGGAATAGATGATTTGCGCGTTTCCAATCGAACAGCCGAACAAAAGTATCATTCCCGCCAATAGCAGGTTTCCCATCGTTTTCAATTTTTCGACCTGGATTTTCAAAGAGATAAAATTTTTATTCTCCATCTGATTCTTTAAAGGAAATTGGCAGCGACAAAATCGTCCTGTTGCCGTCCATGATATGGTTGACCACGCCCGCAACGTTGCCGGCACCCCGGTCAACAAAACAGACTGGCTCGCGTAATTTTGGCTTTGAATTGCCACGAGCCAGTCAAAGTTTGATTGGGTGATTTAAATTGACAATCCGTTCATTGGTCAAACAAAGCACCGGGAGACACTCCAGCCACTATTCCCGCCTGCTGAATTCGTGGTGCCCAATACGAATCAAGGTCTTCCTGATAAAAAAATAGAGCGCGGCTTATGCCGCCCCATGAGTGATAAAAAACAAAATTCCCATTTTTGGTTGTGATCCACCGGGCTGAACCGTCAATGAATACTTCGTTGGCGCCTGCAGGATGATTTAGATGTCCATCCGTATGTGCGGGCAGGGCACCCCAGTCACCTTCAGGGGCCATACCCGGATAATACCAGGTATTATTCAGCCCACCAGGCTCCGCCACCAAATCGGCACACAACATCCAACCAGGTCTTGAAGCGGTAGTCTTAACTGGACTGTCGGAAGCATGACCGTTCGCCCCAGAAAGGTTGTTTATCCAGTTTGTTATTCCGCCATAATACTGATAGCCGATTATATACTGACCGCCGTTAAAATATGGCTTCGCCGGACGATTGGGACAAGTCCACACGCTCGGCCCAGCACCATTCGTAAGGGAAAGCCCCACCCCCTTCCAAATGTCAAGGCCAACATCACCGGGGTTTATTTGGACCGAAAATAAGTTGTTGCCAGCTGGCGGCACAAAGTCTCCCATTTCAGTGGCATAAACCAAGGCACCAATGCCGATTTGCCTTAGGTTATTCACGCAGCTAACACGCTTGGCGCGTTCCTTCGCCTTGGACAGAGCCGGCAACAACATCGCCGCCAAAATGGCAATGATTGCAATCACCACCAACAACTCAATCAGCGTAAAACCGCCGCGTCTTAAATAATTTGTCTTGCTCATAATAGATTTCCGTTCACTCATGGAAGAATTAATCGGTAGAACACACTGCCGTTGGTTGCGTTCACGGGAACTTGCACTTGGTTGGTCGTGCTCGAATTGGCCACGTTCACCCAGTTGGTGCCGATGCCCACCGACAGACTGTTGGTCTGGGCTTGCAACGTCCAACCAAGGTTTGTTGGCCAACTTAGGGTCAACTGATTACCCGCCAACGAATATTGAATGATTCCCGGATTGGGATTGATGGGACTGACCAACGTAATGACGGTGATGTTTGTGCCATAAGCGTTGGTCAAAACCAATTGCAATTGACCGGCGCTCAAGCTGCTGCTCGAAACGCTGAGACCGGCCGGAAGCGGTGCCATGTTATTGGTCAAACCCGACGCGACAACGGTAGAGTTGTTGGTCCAGTAATAACCGAAAGGTGCCGAGCCAAATGCCGTTGCTGGAATCGTGATTGTCCCGTTTGCCAACAGAATGCTGGTCGGCGGCTGCGGATCAAGTAGATATGGTGGAACGCCGCCAGGTGCCGTTTGAGTCAGCACGAAGCTATTCCATTGAACAAAACCGGGAGTGCGGGGGCCGGTTTGGCTAATTCCAACGGCGCCGATTGGCGGGAGGTTGGTGGCGGCATAGGTATTTGTGCCCTTTGAAAGACCATCCACCCAAGCATACGCTTTCCATTGAGCACCGGTCGTATCTAATACGATCTGTATCGCGTGGGTTCCGACGCCGGCGGTGAAACCTGCACTGGAAATTTGCCCGCCTCCGCCTGGTCCGGCAAAATATTGCAATGCTCCGGAGGATTCAGTCATGATGAGCCAATCATAACCATTAGGTCCTTGCTGTGGCGCGTTAGTCCCACCATCGGAGAACCGTCCGAAGCCAAGCGCCGCATTAGTCGGGACGTTTTGCGCAAAACCAAGCCCAACCCAGTTGGCCGGATTGCCGCTGAACGTCAGCGAAGCTGATATGGTGTAAATATAACCAGCGTGCGGTTTAAATGGCAATTCCCAGCTATCCAGCGACGGGCTTGCATCAACGCCGTTGGCCAGTATGCCGCCAGCGGCATTGGTTCCCAACGCATCAACCCACGTGGCATTGGTGCCGCCAACCAAAGTGTTGGCCGCCGTCAACGGCATTCCCGTGATTGCCCATGTCCCTCCGTTAAAATTGTTGGAATAGAGAATCGGGTTGGAATAATCCAGCGTTAACGGCGCCGCCGGGCAGAATAAAGTGACAAACAAATTGGTGGAACTGCCGGCGTTGGTGACAACCAATTCCAACTGATCACCATCCAAGCCGCGAGGAGCGTTCGGAATTGTCAAGGTTGCGGCCAAACTTCCAGAGACGCCGGTTTGCCCCGAAGAGATCACAGCACCGCCAGTGGTTACGTTGGTCCAGTAATAACCGAAAGGACCCGAACCGGCAACTGTCATGGGAATCGTCAGTGTCCGGTTCTCCAAATATGCAAAAGTGGCCGGCGAGACCGGCGGCAGTGGAGAAGTGAAATAAACCGGAACAAAGTTTCCGGGCACACTCGCGTAGTGATTGATGATCTGTCCAACGGAGAGGGCATTTTTATAAGTCGCCACATCGGCAATATAGCCAACAAACTCAAGTGTCGAGGAAGTGCCGTAGTCTGTTTGACCGGATGCAATTCCCGCTCCCATGGTCAACAAAGGCGCGGCAGCCTGTTTAATTCCGGATCCGGCCGGAATGCTTGTCTTGGCAGCCACAAGGCCGTCAATGTAGAGCGTCAAATTAGTGTTGGCTTGATCACAGACTCCCACCAGATGGTGCCAGGCAAAGTCATTTACAGGTATGGAAGAGACAGCCTTGAAGACAGTGCCGTTGGCGGCACGAACATAAAATTGATACAATGTTGTTCCGTTCGTGGACGATCCCAGGCCAAATTCTTCGTCCACGTTATACGTGCCTTCGGTGACAACCGGGGAACCGGCATTATCCGCAAAGCCTTTGGCCCAGGCCTCCACCGTAAATTCCGCGTTTGAACCACCAGCCGTCGCAAAATCCGCGCCCCGAATACGTCCAGCATAACTATACTGTGCAGAATACGTCCCAAACTCGGCCGAAGTCTCCGCTGGCTCCGAAGGGTTATATCCCGTCTGGCCAAGAAGCATATTGGTATAAACACCATTGTTACCGCTCTGATAATCATGGCCGAGGGCTCCTTTATTGCCAAGGGTGTCATCCGACTCATTGAGCCGCCAGAAATCAAACGGTATGTCGCTTAGGACTGCTTGCGGATAAGCTGCGGTCGGCGTTGCTATGTATGTCGCATACCATGTGTTGGTCACCTCGCCAAAGCCGTTGGACACAATACAAGTACAGGTGGTTAGACCAGTGGTCTGCAAGTTTGCAAAGGAGACGCTGGAGGAGTTGGCGTTGATTGTAGTTGCCCCACCCACCTCCACGCCATTGGTATACCACCGATAGTCCAAAGACGGCGCGCCACTTGCTGAAACCGAGAATGTCGGGCTTGAACCGACATTACCACCCGATCCGCTGAACAGGGTGACTGAATTGGAAGAAGCCACTGGAACCGTGACCACCGGATTCGTTAAAACCGTCACGCTAGACAGAGCGCTCGTAGCCGAACCGTAATTATTGGTGACCATAACATAATAATTGGTTAATTGATTCACGGTCAAAATCGGATTAATTACCAAAACATTGGTGTTGGCTCCGCTAACATTACCCACACCGTTGACGAGGGGAGCGCCGTTGGCATACCATTGATAGGAGAGCGTCCCGCCATTCGTGTCAGCCAGCACCGTCACCTGGTTGGTCCAAGGGCGACCTCCGGACGCAATTGCGCTCGGAGTCGGCTGCTGGACAATAAATGGCTTCAGCGTGGTCTCAAGCACAAATGACTGATACTGGATGGCAGAGGGGAGAGTCGCCGTGCCGTTTTGGGAAATCCCAACTGACGTGAGGTTCGTGACTTGAACATATAAGTTGGGGGGATAGGTAAAAGTGCCATTCACTCCAACACCATTAATACAACCGGCAGCAACCCAATTGGTGCCGCCTCTCGTATCCAATAAAATCTGAAATGTATTCGTTCCCGGTGTGCCAGCGGGAAAAATATTACTTGCATTTGCGAGCGCATTTGCCGCTTTATTCCCTGCAAAAAACTGCGGGTTTCCAGCTGAATAAAGCGGACCCATCCAATCATAACCATTTGCGCCACCATTAAACCGCCCGTCGCCACTGTAATTGGTTAACGTGGTGTTTATAGAAAAACCAAATTCCGCCGCGACGCCTGGATTATTGGTGAAGCCCAAGACAACCGTCAGCAGATAAACATGATTGGTCTGCGGCTTAAATGGCAAAGCCCAATAATTTGGATAAATGGAGTTATTATTATTAATGCCGTTGTCCAGCAATGGGCCGTGCGTATTAGCGCTTCCGTTCACATCAAGCCAGCGCGCACTACTGATGCCGCCCGCGTAGGTGGCGGCATACGTCGGCGGCGTGTTGGAAATGTTCACCCCCGTTCCCAAGGCGAAATTGTTGGAGTAAATGATTTGCGCGTTTCCAATGGAGCAGCAGAACGCGGTGAACATGATCATTATTATCGCCCGTTGCAGGTTTGCAGTGGTTTTCATTTTGGTTGTTTTTTGATTAGAATTTGAACTGACTTTATCAAAAGCCAGCTATTCAGATAATGGATGGCCTCTAAATTTAGTTTGCGAGTTGATGCTTTACTCTAACTGCGCAAATGCATGCAGTAAATACCCTCATTCGAGGGTATTTGGCAGATGGCCCGCCCCCCTCCCCGTCAAAGTCCGTTTGAAAGAGAAAACAGGGTATTTTTGTAAAATTTGGACGCAAAATAATCGCATAAAACGCTTGGTTTAACGGGCTATTTTTGCGACTTTCCTTCGTCGTCATCGCCACAGAGAGGCGATGAAACTGGCTACTTACGGCACCGACCTCATCGATGCTCAATGGCCCCTGCTCCGCCGCTTCCTGTCCGCCGCCAAAAATGCGGACGCCCACGCACCGGCTGCTCCACCGGCCCCGCGCCAAGGGTGCGGCTGGCGGCTGGCAAGCACCCGCAACCCACCGCCTCCAGCCTCGACAGTCAGACCGCGCGCGCCAGTGCCGTGAGGCTTCTTCGATTTTGTGGACACAGGTGAACGAAGTGGTAGAACGCGACGAAAGGGCGATTCATTGCTGGCAGCGGACGGACTGACCGGCATTAAAAAAAGGCTCGGCAGCAAAGGCGAATCATCGTCTTTATCGTTGAGAGCTGGTACGCACCTGGCTCCCACGCGGGCAAACCACAGTGCTGCACGAGACCTTCAACTGGAAAAACCCTTTACTCATTGGCGGCTTGGCGCTCTGGCGGTTTATTTACAGATCCATGCCGGCAGCATCAAAAGCCTCCAAGTCATCAGGTTTCTGCGACAGCTCCAGCGACATATTCCCGGAAAAATGCTGGCTATCCGCGATGTCACACCGATCCAGTGAAGTGTGCTGGTCAAAAACCGCGTGGCCGCCACGCAAGGTCGCCTCGTGGTCAAACGGCTGCCAGTTTATGCGCCCGAACTCAATCCGCTCGAATACATGTGGAGGCATCTCAAAACTCATGAGATTGCCAACCTGATCGCCACCAAAGCTTGGGAACTGAGTTTTGAAGCGACTACCGCACTCCGTCGATGCGCCGCCGTTGGTTGATTATTGCCGCCTGCTACACCCATGCTGAATTGTGGCCTTGATGTTACTGTATTATGCGATTCTCAATAGTTTCGGTTGGCATGTTGTTCATGCGTGTCCTTTCCACCCCACACGCTCACGCTTTGGCAGCCCACAAACCTGGACCAGACCAGCCTGGAAAACCCAAGTGGAAGACACGGCGCGCACCTTGGATGAGTGGAGTCACGTGGTCAGCCTGTGCCACGCACAGCTAAACCCAACTTCCGTTCCGTATCCTGATGAACTCTCCCTCGACCCAAGGCCCAATTGGCAGCACAGACAGTCAAGCCAGGCGCTAAAACGAAAAGTTCTACAACCAGGCAACCCAATTTACTGAAGTTGTAAGCGATAAAACTCCTGCCGCGCTTCGGGTGCCACCGTATTCGTAATGGAGAAGGCACCGTTCGCATCAAAGATATTAGTGGCTTCAAGTGTCCACTTGCCTGATGCCAGATTGGTTGAAGAAAATAGATAATAATTGTCCCCAGCGAAACCATTCGTGCCGGATATGACGAATTGCCCGTTGTTCAGCAAAGCGTTGGTAATGACCGGCGGCTGCCCCGCCAAGCCGGAGGCGAAGGCGATTTGATCCAATATTACCGATGAGGTGTAGTTATAGAAGGCGATGGTCTCCGGAGAGGATTGGCCGCTGACAGGGGTGCCGTTGACCCAAGACATCTTCCCCAACGATTGGTGAATTAACGCCGGGCTGTTGGCGTCACTCGCATAGAGGTTTATATAAGGGGTGGACGCGGCGTAATTGCCGACAATCCGCATCCGATAAACGTTCAAGACGTCGCCCGGGTCGTTGTAGTAGCCGTTGTTATTGCTATCTTGTGAAAATGAAACCGTCCCCAGTTCCGAAACAACCGTGAAGGTTCCGCCGTTGTAGATGCCGAATTGTCCAAGATTATTAACGCCCACCGAAACCTTGCTACCGGAAATATCATCGTGGAAAATGTCCACCCTGAACTTTGTGCCGGCGCCACTAAAACCAGAACCAATCGTGAACAGAAAGTCCATCGTCCAGGTTGGACCGGGTTGAGCAATCCATTGGTAAACGTATTGGTTGGCCGTCTTATCAAAGCGCATCGCGTTGCTCGTTCCATTCAAGCCGGGATGCCAAAGGATATTGGCGTATTTGGGATTGCAAAACCATGTCTGGAAGAGACATTCATTGGGCGTGCTGGAGGTCTGCGGCGTTAGCATCAATCCCTGCCGGTCGAAATTGCCGTTGCGTATCACCGGCATTGGTCCCAGCGATGCGCCACTGGAATCGGGCACGTTATCCAGATTAATGGCGGGGCCCGACCAGCCGTTGCCAGGCGCATTACCCGTATTATAGAGATAGTCCATATGATAGGCCACTCGCGAATTGTAAGTGTTGCCGAACATCTTGAGGCCGAAGGCAACGATGCCCAGATTGGTTTGCAGGAACGACCGTTGGAAACTAACGCTGCCGCTACCTAACTGGCCGGCCTGCGATGATGTCAAGTCGCAATCGTAGCTATAGGGAGAATACCCGGTGTCGCTGAAGTGCAAGGCGGAGTAAGGCCCAGGCCCACTCCCGGCGTTGTAAGTGAACGAATTGCTGCTGATTTGGAAGTAATTCCCGAAGAATTCATCGCCGGCGGCGTCAGAGTTCGTATCATTATACAATTCCACGCTGATGAACGGCCAGGACGATCCGATCGTAGTGCTGATGAACCTGCAATTTTGCACCGCGCAGTATTCCGAATTGTCCCGAAACCGAATGTAGTCAGCCAGGCAGTCCTGGAACAGGCAATTGGTCGCCACCACCCCCACGATGTCGTGCGAGGCGTAAATCATGTGTTGATGGTTGCCATTGTTGGCAGTGAGATTGCTGAAGGTGCAGCTGTCCACCGTGACGTCCCGGGTGCCGTTCACCAAGCCAATGGCTCCGTAAAGGACGTTGGTCAGATTGATGAATTGGCAGTGGGAAAATTCCAGATTCCGGCAGGGCAGGAGACCATCCGGCTGGCAGTTGATACCCCAATACGGTGAGGGGCCGGTGAAGACAATGCCTTGAAATTTGATGTTCTGCGAGCCGACAATATCAATCAGGTCATTCCCGGTGGAACTGAACACCGGGCCATAAAGATTCACGGCTTGCAAACTCAACTGATGCAACGGTTCACCCATGTCATCCAAATTCACGGTGCCGTTGGTGTATTTGCCGTCCAGCAGATTTATGGTGACGTTGGTAATTTGCAACCGCTTCTGAATATCGCTCCAGAACGTCGAACTCACATAACAACCCGCCGCATTAGCGGACGATGTTCCATCGCCCGTGCCGATTGCTTTAGGCGCCACCCAATAGCTGTTGGCAATGCCTGGCATCTGTGTGACGGAAAGCGTCCAATAATTCCATTGGATTCCGGCGATGTTTTGCCCGGCGAAACTTGTCTGACCAATCCCGGCAAATCCGATTGGTGGATTCCCGGCAATATACGTGTAGTTGGTGCCCATTTGAGTGCCGCCAACGACATTAGTGCCCGCTATAGTGCCCCCCAAATACGCCGACACCGTCCATATGGGTGCAATCGTATTTAAAACGATCGTTAAATTGGTGGTTCCCGCGGGAATTACGATGGTGTTGCCCAGTGATGATCCTGTTCCCCGCCCCCCGTAAACGCCTTGAGCGGTATTGGCTCTAATACCCATCCACGCATAGCCACCCGGAGGATTATCAGTGAACCGAACACTGATTCCAGTAGCCATGTTAGTCTGTGGAGCCGACTGTGCGAAACCCATCGCAACCCAATTGGGCATGCCTGACGGCAATGCGAGCGAAGCGGTCATGAAATAAACGCAGCCGGGCTGCGGCGTAAACGGCAGGAGAGCGCAGCCTCCGTTGGCGGCAATGGCGCCGTTCTGCAAGGCAGTGCCATTCGTTGGGTCGGGCACGTTATTTGTATATGTGCAAATCCACTTCGCGTTAGAGGCACCGCCGAGGAGGGTGTTGGCCTTGGAGGGTGCCGTTTTGTTGAGCGTCTGCGCTGGCCCGTTAAAGAAGTTGGAATAGATGAGGCTCTGCGCGTATCCCATGGAGCAGCAGAACGTCGCCATGATTCCCGTTAACAGCAAGTTTCTAGTTGTTTTCAAGTTAATTTATTCGATCCGGATTAAACAATTGGATCTTCGTTACGCCACCACAGCTCTGACAGAGCAAATGGAATTAATGATGTTCAAAAATCATCCATGCAACGCCAACCATCCCTACCCTCAATTGAGGGCAGGCTGACGCTTACAATCTGCTGCTTTTGGCCAACCTCATAATGAATTAACAAATTGGCCAGTTGCCTGGCGACAGTCTGGCTGCCTTTACATTCATAAAATTGCAAAACATTGATGGCGCACAGATTAGAATAATTGCCCATAATCCCTCCCTGCACTCATGGCGTTGAATAACGATAGAACCGCTGAGCTTGAGTGAGGATATCGTTCCACATGAATGGGCTGGTCGTAATCAGTCCGCCGGCCAACAACGTCCAGTTGGTGTTTGGCAGTGTCAGATCGGGGCTGGTCCAAAGTGAATAAGGCAAACCGATATTGCCGGCAATAGCCAAACTGAAGCCGCCATTAGTAAGCGGTGATACAGATTGAATGACAGGAGGATTGGCAGGAAGCAGGCGGACGGCCTCGCCTCGCGAGGCGTCCAAGGTCATTGTCAATGTCATTGTGGAATCCACCACCAAACGATCAATGCGAACATGCGTGCGCGTTGGCACCGACGGGTCCTGTGAATAGATGTTCTCAACGTATTTCTGTCCAGGCGTCAAAAAGTTTAGCGGCACGCTAAAGGTGCGCGTCGTGTTTGCGTTCATGGCGCCAATGAACCATTGCGTGCCGGTGCGCCGGGCGATGATGGCGTATTGGCCGATGCTGCCCTGCAATACCCGGGTTTCGTCCCAAACACCCGGTATACAATCGTAAAATTCCATTTCCGGCACTTCGGTGATCATGGCATTGCCGCCGTTGACATACCCGTAAGAGTTGGTGGGACGGTCATACCAGTAAAGATACTGCCACGGGCTGTAGAAACAGACCGCCTTGGCCAGTTGGTAGGCATAATTCCAGTTGTTGGTGACCCGCTGTTCAAAGTAACAGACGGTGTGGTCGGCCCCGCCAGCCAACATGCGGGAAAAGAGCAACGTCGTATCTTGAGTGGTGGTGGGCGTTGTTTCGTCGCCACTAATGCCTTCCACGGTCATGAAATTGGGATAGGTGCGCGTGTAACCGGACGGACGAAATTCATCATGCACTTCCAGCATCATCTGATTGCTGGCGCAGATACGCGCGGCGGCGTTCACAGTTGCGGTGACCGGTTGCGGGCCGACGCTGACGAAGCCATACTTGATGCCTTTCACACCCCAACTATGGTAAAGCGGCGGAAGCAGGGTCAGTTCATTGGTCATGGCCTTCCAGTTGACGTAAAGGATCACGCCAATGTTATTCGAGGCGGCATAACTGATAACGCCCGGCAGGTCCAGCGAACCTACGGCATTGGTAGCGGTAAGGGTTGAATTTTCCGGCCCATACCAGCCAGCGTCAAATTCAATGTATTGTATATTGTGTTTGGCCGCAAAATCCACACAAGCCATGCCGCTGACGGTTTTCAGCGTTGTCTCACGAATCACTTTGCCGGGCTTAATCCAGAAAGTGTTTGTCAGGGCACAGGGAGCGTTAAGGTTCAGGACGAAGAAATCGTTTTCCAAAAGCTGGCCGGGACTGTCGGCGGCCATAATGAACCGCCACGGCGTGGTTAATGGCAACGAGTTGGTCACCGGGCCGTCGAGCAAACTGACGAGGCTGTAGGGTTTGCCTGCAAGCGGGGCAAACTTCATCCTTGAATAATCCACCAACCCGGCTTCGCCGAGAGCAACATACGAGTTGGTGGCCAACTGAACCGTCAGCGGTCGTTCACAACCGCTGGCAATGCCGCCGATGGTGGTTTTGGAATAAACGCCCTGTGCTGTGTAAGTGGCCCAAGTGGGATAGTCAGTAGCGAAGCGAAACTCCGTCTGCTCTGTAAGGCTGGTCACGCCAGCCAATCCTGTCTGCGATGGAATGGTGTAGCTGAAAGCCACGCCTTCATTATAAGCGCGAAAGGTCAATTGCAACAGACGGTAAGGTGGAACGGTTTCCTGCAAATTCACCACGAGCTGGCTATAGCTGTCACGTATCGGGCCTTTCTCCCCGTAAACCGGTTGCCACGTGCCATCGTTTGCGCTGTTGCTCTTGCTCGAGACTGCCAAATAATCTTGCAGCAAGCCGTCGCTGTCAAAGGTCAGCCCCAACTTTGAGGTAGTAATGATTGTCTGTCCATTGCGAGTCAAGCTATAGACCGGACAACTCGCCGAACCATCAAAATTACTGACGGCGAATGTCAACACCAAGCTGCCATTGGGCGATGTCAGTTGGCTGGGAGGATCATTAGTAACGTTAGTCAGAACTGTTAAGCTCACAACCGCGCTCGTGACCGCACCGCAAGTATTCGTCACAACAACATAATAATTGGCGCCGGCGTCGCTGGCTAACACGGGATTAATTATCAACGAGGAATTGGTGGCACCATCAATGGGGACATTGTTAGTGAACCACTGGTAGAAGAGCGGCCCGCCGCTGGCGTCGGCAATCACCGATACCGTGTTTGTATAGGCACCCCCCACGGCCACAGCCTGTGACAACGGCTGCTGAGTAATAACCGGCAACAGGGCCGTGGAAAGCGTCAAATAATTCCAGTGGATCCCCACGCTGGAACCCACGGTGGTTTGACCAATTCCAACCGCATTGATTGCCGGGTTGGCACTATAGGTATAGTTTGTTCCTACTTGAGTGCCATTAATAAACTCAGATGCAATCCAATTGGCACCAGTCGTATCCAATTTTAGGCTGATTGTGTAGGTTCCTGGCGTCGGCATCAACTGCGCATTGCCGACTTCGTGGCTTCTGTCGTAGAAAAAATGGTCACCTGCCGACCCGATGCGCAAGTATGTCCACGGGTTGCCACTTACGGCTGCGTCATTGAACCGCGGGGTTGCACTATTCGCGGGGTTGTTTGCCCCAAAACCCATCGTGATCCAGTTACCCGGATCAGTTGTGAAAGTCACCGAAGCGGTCAGGGTGTAAATGTAACCGGACTGCGGCGTAAACGGCAAAAGGCAGCTGTTTTGGGTTGGGCCAACGGTGCCGTCTGTAGACATGTATGCTCCAGCGCTGGCATTGTTACTTACGATATTCCACTGCGCGCCACTGTTGCCGCCCGCGACGTTGTTGGCCACCGTGGGTGGTGATCCCTCAATGCTCACTCCACTACTGCCACTAGTGAAGTCGTTGGAATAGATGATTTGCGCGTTTCCAACGGCATTCGCCGACGAAGCCAGCTTGGCCTGCTGATACGTCCAACCCAACAGGCTGGGATTGCCCGATTGTGCGGGATAATTGACCGCCGCCGCGGAGATGCCGTGACCGCCGGTGGCAAACTCGGTGTAAAGCGGGTGGCCGCCGACCGCTTGCAACGCACTGACCATCTGCCGCGTGCCGGTCACGGGAACGGTGGGATCATTGCCCGCATGAAACGTCCAGATGGGCAGGTGTTTGATAATCGCTGCCTTGGTCGGATCGGTTCCGCCCATGAGGGGAATCACCGCTGCCCAGAGCGTTGGATAGCGAACCGCCGCCTCCCACGCGCCATAGCCACCCATGGATTCACCCACCAGATAGATGCGCTTGGGATCAACCGGCTGGGTTTGTTGCAGCGATTTCACCAGTTCAACCATCATGCGCATACTGGGAGTGGGGTTTGCCTTCATGGTGTAAGGTGTGTTGGCAAAATTTTCCACGCCGTTCGTCGTGTTGTCCGCCCAGAGCTGGTTGGTCGGCACCACTGGCGCGAGCACGAACAATGGATGCGCCAGTTGATTGGTTGCCCGCGCCCAAATTTGCGCGGCCTCGCGCAGAGACGCGGCCGTGGTGTCCGTGCCCCGGTTGCCCGACCCGTGCAAAAACACCACCAGCGGATAGTTGGTGCCGGGTTGGAGGCCCCCCGGCGTGAATAGCGCGTAACGGTTGCTTTGGTTGGGATTGCTGGTGCTGATGAAGGGAATGTTCTGCTGGAAGTTGACGGTCTCAGCCAGTCCTGCGCCGGGCAGAAGAAATCCAAGCCATGCCAGTCGCCACACCCCAGATGTTTGTTTCCAGCATGGGTTTTTCATAAAATCATTTTCAGCGGATTCATTTTTTCGGGAGGTCAAATGAAACCATATTCATCGCCTGGTTCCGGCAGGTTTGTTTTATTTTCAATTTTTAACTTTTAAAACCCGCGCAGGCTTCAGGATGTTTTACCCAAAGCTCGCGCGGGATAATAGGGACGTTATTGCCAGATGAGGAATGTGTCTCCAGCGCTTCCGTAACCGAATGTAATATCGGCGCCACCACCGTTATTCGAATTGCGCAACAACCAAGTGTTCCCACGCACTATACCGGGCGTGAACGTGCCATTGCCATCCCAATCGCCGGTAATCGGAATGTCTCCCGACACGTAACCGCCATACGTATAGACAATATCGGCACCGCCTCCATTATTTGAATTGCGCAGATTCCATGTCCACTGGCTGCTGGTATTGGTGGAAACAATACCGGGAGTGAAGGTGCCATTGCCATCCCAGTCGCCGACAATCGGGATGCCTCCCCCATCAGCACGGCCATAGGTATAGACAATATCGGCGCCGCCGCCCGCGTTCGAATTGCGCAGATTCCATGTCCATTGGCCGACGGAATTGGTGCGGATTATACCTGGCGTCATGGTTCCGTTGCCATCCCAGTCGCCGACCACCAGCACGTCTCCCGGAAGGGCAGTGCCATAGGCAAAGTCGTAATCGGCACCGCCGCCATCATTCTTATTGTGCAGCAACCATTCCCACTGGCCGGAGGTATTGATGCGCACTACACCGGGCGACCACGTGCCGTCGCCGTCCCAGTCACCCATGAGAAAGTTGGTGTCAGTGCTGCTTCCCCAGTGATAGCTGTAGTCAGCAGGGCCGGTGGTCAAGTCTTCGCGCAGGTTGAAGATGGGTCCCGAAGTAACAACTGCCGGCTTGGATCCAACGGTAATCGGAATCAACAAAACGGCGCTGATAGGCGGCACACCCACCGTCACTTGCCCACTTGGCGCCGACAGAACCGATTGCACGGCGCCAGCCCACGAGCCGTCCAGATTGATTGGCGCGCCGCCGAGTGTATAGCCGTTGGTGCAGTAGAGGTTCGGACTCGTCAACGTAATCATTGCTACGCTGGCGACACCCGACCCCAAGCTGACGGCCGCGTTCACCGTGTCATTCACCTCCTTGTTGATCAGCAGGGCGCTCCTCCCACCGCTCGTGCAGTTCACGCCATACGCCGTGAAATTGATACCCGAAGCCCCCGTAATGGTAGCCGGAACGGCGTAGCCCGTCGGAATCATCGAAAACATTCCCATTCCGTAAAATTCCCCATGCACCGCCGTGACATTCCCAACTCCGTCGTCGGTAATAGGCGAATAGGGGCTTTTGCCGCCACCATGAAAATTGACGCCTTGGACGCCATTTTGCGCCGCCGTGCCCATAAAATCCAGCGACCAGAGCGCGGCGCCGTAAACGTCGCTCACATCGAGAGTGCCGCCTGCGGAAAATGAGGCACATTCACTTATGCGGGAGCCGTTTGCGCAGTGCCCTAATGCTGCCCCCACGATGTTAGTCGATAATGTGTGCAAGAATGGATCCGCTGTCAGCATCGTTTGCATGGTGTTGACAGGCTGGCCACCGGTGCCCCGATAGTAATGTTGGGTCAGCAACGAAGCCACTCCCGACTCATCGCTGGCAAACGGGTCCGTGATTGCCGATAATTGGCCTTGTCCCGCGTCGGCACCGTCAAGGATCCAGCCATTGCCACCATTGGTAACGGCCCAGCCCGGCACGTGATTTGTAATGGCGGCCGCCAAAATCCGCCAGTGCCCACGAAAAGCGCTATAACTGAAATTGGGATAAAATTCAGGTTCGTTTCCAATTTCAAAGCCGAGCAGTCTGGATCCCAGCGCTTGGTGCGCATAAACTGCTTCGCCTTCGACATTGTCGGCGGTGTTGTGGAGATAATTGATGCCGTAAATCACAGACACGTTTCCAGGCAGCGCGTTGATAAATCCGGCAAGCCTATCTACTTGGGCCGCTGTAATTGGAATGGTGTTCGATATCCCGTTCCAGCCCGTCGTATCCACGGTGCCGCCACCGATGCGCAAGACAAGAGGTCCCATCAAGCTTAACAAATTCACCAGCGGGAGGTTGTTGGAGCTGAAATAATTGGCGTTGGTCATCTGCAATTTCTCGTAGCTCATTCCGACGAACCCCGGGTAAAAATGCCAGCCCGTGCCCGAGAAACTTACCGTGGCATTAACCGTGCTCGTGCTCCTCGTCCCGGTGGCTTCAAGCGCCAAATAATTCCATTTAATCCCGGTGCTGGAACTCAGGGCGGTTTGGCCAACTCCAATTCCAGTGATGTCGGGGTTGGTGCTATAGGTATAGGTTGTTCCGATTTGAGTGCCATTTACAAATTCAGATGCTTTCCATGAACTACCGGTCGTATCCAACTTTAGTTGCACTGTGTAGGTTCCCGCCGTCGGCATCAAATTGGCATTGCCAGTGGTCGTTCCTCTGAGGGGGTAAAAAAAGCAACCTCCGGTTCCCTCGGTCAAATACGTCCACGGGTTGCCGCTTACCTGCGTGCTTCCGAATCGCGGGTCTGAAGCAGTATTAAGGAGTGGGTTGTATTCCGCAAAGCCCATTGTGATCCATTTGCCGGCCGTCATGGTTGGCACCGTCACCGAAGCTGACAGGGTGTAAACATAACCGTTCTCCGGCGTAAATGGCATGAGGGAGGTGGTCATACCTGTGCCAACGGTGCCATCTTGGTGCAGGAATGACGTAGCACTGTTGCTCAAGCTATTCCAATGTGGGCCACTGATACCGCCAGCGTCGTTGGTGGACACCTGGGGCACAAATCTGTTAATGCCAGATGCCCCCCCGTTAAAGGCGTTGGAATAGATGATTTGGGCGTTTCCAATCGAGCAGCAGAACAAAGGTATTAGTCCCGCCAAAAGCAGGTTTCTCATCGTTTTCATAGCTTGGTTAACTTCCATGTCCAGTGCCAGCGTGGAGGCAAACACCGCCGCACGACGGAAGATTGTATTGTTGAAGTATTGGATTGGTTTTTTCATAGCCAGTCTTTCATTCTGGTTGAGTTGTTGGTTTGTTTCTTTGTTTGAAGGCGGCTGAACGAGCGGTCTCAGTTCGACCCAAATTGGATGTGCCCTTTCAAGGTTTGTTAAAGGCCGCAGCTAAAACGTTCGCCGGATAAGAATCATACCAGTTGCCGCCAGGCAGATAAACCAAGTGATTGGTTTCCCCGGCAAACATGGGCGCCACCAGCACGGAATCGCCGAACATGAATTCGTCATCAATCTGGCGCACTTTTGGATCTGCCAGCCAGTCCAAAACCAGCGCGCAAATCGGCGGTTTGCCGGTGGAATGATATTCGTTGAAGGCCGTGCCAATGACTATGATGAGTTGATTGATGGAAACCAGCCGTCCGCGCATTTGCGCCGGCGCGATTTCGGAGATATACATCGGCGAAAGGTTGGACGCCAGGCCGATGGCTACGCCGCTCAGCATCCGCCACGCGATGAAGATGCAAAAAGTCGGGGCAAACGCGTTGCCGAGGGAAGTGATGGCAAATAAAAACGCCGAGACGATCAGTAGTCGTTTGCGCCCCAACTTGTCGCTCAAGACGGCGGCCACCAGCGCTCCGACGAGGCAGCCGATAAGTGCGCAACTGTTCGCCCAGGTGGATTGCGCTGCTGTGGTCAGATGAAAATACTTCTCGAAAAACGGCTTCGCGCCGCCGATGACGACCCAGTCCCAGCCAAACAGCAATCCGCCCGGCGCGGCGACGATGGAAATGAGCCAGATGTAGCCAAAGTTCAGCTCGGCTTTCAGACTTGAGGATTCCGATTTTATTGATGTCATTATATTTGTTGCCGAAACTTATTTCGGCTGCACACGCACCAACGCGACTCCGTGGCGTGGAACTTCTGTCTCAAACGCCTTGTCGAATGAGCCGATTTCTTTTTGCCGCCAGAGATCGCGGACGGCCTGCTTTCCGCTGATGCCAAGATCATCCCACGAAACCGAAATTGTTCGCGGCTGCGACGAAAGATTGAACAGCCCCACTGCTTTTGAGCCGTCTTCAAGCTCCTTGACCAGCACGAATTCATCGGGAGTTTGGCGCAAAATTTTTGCCTGCCGGCCAAGCGGGTCCTGGTCCACGGCGATGACTTCCGCATTGCAGAGAACGTTCAGCGTAAAAGCGTCAAGCTTGGTCATGTCGCCGCTGAAAATGAGTGGCGCGGCCATGAGCGACCACAGGCTCATATAGCTGTATTGCTCGTTGGGCGTGAGCGTCGTCTGCTTGAAGCTTTTGCCATGGTTGGAGCCAATCCAGCCAATGAGGATGTAGTCGGGATCATTCCACGCGCCGGGCCGGGCATATTCCCAATACTTCGCGTTGCCAAAGGCGATGCTGTAAAATCCCGGTAATTTTTCGCCCCGCGCGAGGCCCAGGTCCAGCGCGTGGCCCAGGTCGTCGGTCGTGCGCCAGCAGTTGCCAACGTCACCGCCCCATTTCCAAACCCCGCCCATGCCGTATTGGCAGAGGTTGAACACGATGTCGCGGTCGAGTTTCTGGAGTTCGCGCGACATCAGTTCATAAGCAAATTTGTATCCGGCCAAACCTTTCGCCGCCTGCACGGAAACAGTGTTCGTCAAACGCGGGTCGCCACCGTGGAAAATCTGGCCGTAACTGCACCAGTCGTATTTCAGAAAATCAAAACCCCACTCGGCGAACGTGCGGGCATCCTGCGCCTCGTGCTGCCAGCTTCCTTCAAAACCAGCGCACGTTTTTGGACCAGGCGAAGTGTAAATGCCAGACTTGAGTCCCTTCGCATGGATGTAATCCACCATGCCTTTGATGTCGGGAAAACGCTGGTTTGGCAGTATTTGTCCGTTGGCGTCGCGTGTCGGCTCGCCGACTTCGGGATTGTTCAAGCCGGGTTGCCTCGCCCAGCAATCATCAATGTTGACATACTGGTAGCCGACGTCCGCCATGCCGGAAGCAATCATCTGATCGGCCGCGTCGCGCATTGCCGCTTCGGTAACGTGGTGCAAATAGATATACCAGCTGTTCCAGCCCATCGGCGGCGTAAGCGCGAGCTGTTGGCCAACGATGATGCGAAACTCACGTTTCGCCATGCCGCGCGCATTTTGCACGATGAGCGTCACGCGATTTGTGCCGGCGGTGGAAATTTTCCCGGTGATGATGCCGCTCTGCGCATCCAATGTCAGTCCCGCCGGCAAATTTTCGGCGGAAAATTTCACCGGCCGCTCGCCGGTGCAGGGAATGCGGTAAAGAAACGGCGAGCCGGGACGCACGCCATAAACCAGTGGGCCGTTGATGCGCGGCGCGGGTGGCGCGGGCGGCGTGAGGATGACGGGTTCTTCCGGCGGCGTATTGGTTGCGCCCGGTGCCGTCAGCGTGACACAGGCCAAGGCCAGGTTTAGCAACAACATCCTTTTCATAAATCAAGCCGTTTGCGTGGTGGTGATCATAAATCTTCGGATTTCATTTCGACCACAACCGCACCATAATCACACCGTGGCGCGGCACTTCGGTTTGGAATGCCTGGTTGAATTGTCCCAAGTCTTTTTGCCGCCATAAATCCCGGACGTGTTGTTTGCCGGAAATGCCAAGTTCAGTCCAGAAAACCGCGAGCTTCGCCGGTTGTTCGCCGAGGTTGAACAGGCCGACCGCTTTTGAGCCGTCTTCAAGCTCCTTGACCAGCACGAATTCATCGGGAGTTTGGCGCAAAATTTTTGCCTGCCGGCCAAGCGGGTCCTGGTCCACAGCGATCACCTCGGCGTTGCAGAGAACGTTCAGCGTGAAAGCATCCAGCTTGGCCATGTCGCCGCTGAAAATGAGCGGCGCGGCCAGGAGCGACCACATGCTCATGTAGCTGTATTGTTCATTCGGCGTGAGAGCAGTTATTTTGCCTTCACCCATGCCATGCGCATCGCCGACCCAGCCGATGAGGATGTAGTCGGGATCGTTCCACGCGCCGGGTCGGGCGCTTTCCCAATGTTTCGCATTGCTGAAACCGATATCATAAAAGCTTGGCAGCCGCGCCCCGCGGGCCAGACCAAGGTCGCCAGTTGTCCGCCAGCTATTGCCGACTTCGCCGCCCCATGTCCACACCTGCCCCTTGCCGTATTGGCAGAGGTTGAACACGATGTCGCGGTCGAGTTTCTGGAGTTCGCCCCACATGAGTTCGTAAGGAAATTTGTATCCGGTCAAACCTTTCGCCACCTGCACGGAAACGGAATTCGTCAGACGCGAGTCGCCTCCGTTAAAAATATGGCCGTAGCTGCACCAGTCGTATTTCAAAAAGTCGAAGCCCCACTCGGCGAACTTCCGCGCATCTGTCGCCTCGTGCTGGTAAGCGCCGACATACCCGCCGCAGGTCCACGGACCGGGCGACGTGTATAGCCCCGCCTTCAGCCCCTTGCCGTGGATGTAATCGGTGAGGCTTTTCATGTCGGGAAATTTTCCGTTTGGTAGCACCGCGCCATCGGCGTCACGATATGGCACGTCACCTTTGCTCTTCATCCAACAATCGTCAATGTTCACATATTGGTAGCCGTAATCCACCATGCCGGAGACGATCATCTGGTCCGCCGCCTGGCGCATGACGGCGTCGCTCACGCGGTTATAATGGATATACCAGCTGTTCCAGCCCATCGGCGGTGTCAGTGCCAGTTTGTTTCCAACTTCAATCCGAAATTCGCGCTGGGCCTTGCCAAACGCGTTCCTGGCAAACAATGTCACGCGAATCGTTCCGGGATTTGCGATTTTGCCGGTGATGATGCCGCTTGATGAATCCAGCGTCAGCCCTTTGGGCAAACCTTTGGCGCGAAAAGAAATTGGTCGCTCACCCGTGCAAGGAATACGATATAGAAACGGCGAACCGGGACGCACGCCATACACTTCCGGCCCGTTAATGCGCGGCTCGTTTGGCGGAGGTGGTGTGAGCAACACGGCTTCCTCGGCGGGCTCAACGACGTTTGTGGCCGATTCGTTCTGCCGGGCGAGAGCCGTATGAACAAAAAAGCTGATACCAAAAAATGCTGCGGCAAAAAATTGAAAGACGTTTGATTTCACAAAATTGTTTAATCGGCGTTTGCCTTCATTTTATTGCTTTGCCAGGTCTGATGCCAGCGCGTGATTTGGATCGTGTTTGAGAACGGCTCCTGGCAATTCGCACACATTGGTGGCTTTGCCCAAGCTGAGACGATGCCTGGTCCTGCAAGGAAAGCGGTCGTTTCCTGCCAAAATTGCAAATCGTCGTTGTGTCGGCAGAAACGTGGCGGGAGCAATCAATTTTGGCCGGCATTTTTGCAGCTTCAGCGCCGGTCATCAAATTGCGGAACAGTCTTTTCATCTTCGCTTTTTAGGCGAGCTTTTCCCGTTGGCAGCGCGGAATAGAAATTCATTTCCAAGAACGAGCATACATCTCAGTTTTTAGACGACGGACAACTCTTATTTAGTTTACGAGCTGATGCCTTACTTTAAACTGCGCGAAGGGATATCGTAAATACCCTCATTCGAGGGTATTTAGCAGGTAGCCCGTCAAATTTAATAATGCAGCTGCCAAGCGATTGGTTTAACCGAGACCGGACCGTTTCTTTTCAGGATTAAACCCGGTCCTATTTCGATCGGATAGAAAGCCATCAGTCTCTTAAACCAATACCGATATTGACATTATCATGGCCGTGGGTGGGGTCATTTGGCTTGAAATTCGTCTGGTTGAATTCCCACACGGTGGAGCCAAGCTGGCGCCGGCCAACGACGACACTGGCGTTTAGTCCATAAAAATCGATATACTGGGTGATACCGATCTATTCCAGATTATCGCGGGCAAAGGCCGCAGTATCGTGGACCGAGTAACCCCGCGCGACCGGCACCAGAGTGACTCCGGGTGCCAGGGATTGGGCGCTGCCGATGGCCAGTGAAGCATGAACGGTTATCCAAGCCATGACTATAATTCGATTAGACATTGCGGTGGCTTGTCATGATTTCTGGATTCTGCTTCCCGCCGCCGTCAACTTTTCCCGCGCGTTGTCGGAGTCCGCTATTGAACTGGCCGGGAGGTTGGCAGTGTAGCGCATCACCGCTTCCGTGCGACAGTGGACATGCAATTTTTCGTAGATCGTTTTCAAATAGCTGCGCACGGTTTCGATGCTCAAACGCATCTGGTCGGCGATTTCCTTGTTTGACAATCCACGCGACAACAAATCCAGCACTTCGATTTCACGCGTGGACAAATGCGTTTGGTTGCGTGGATTGGCCGGCGGGCGGCGGAACGAGCGCACTACCCGCCGCGCGATGGCACTGCTCATCGGCGCGCCGCCTTCCAGCACATCCAACAGCGCTGTCCGCAAATCTGTTGGTTTTGAACGCTTGAGCATATATCCGTCAGCACCGGCTTCCAACGCACGAAAAATCAACTCATCGTCATCCAACACGGTGAGGATGACAATGGGTGTCGCTGGCAATAATTCTTTCAGCCGCGACGTGCATTCGATGCCCGACATGCGAGGCAGGCGGATGTCCATCAAAATCACGTCAGGCCGCGCTTCAGGGATGACGCACATCGCTTCCTCGGCGGACGCGCAAGTGCAGAGGCACTCGAATCCGCCGAATGATTCGATAATTCGCACCCAGCTCTGGCACAAATCTTTTTGGTCCTCCACCAAAGCCACGCTGATCGTGGAATTGGCAATAGACTCGGCAGGAATGTTCTTAGAAGGGAATTTCATGGACTATTGCGGTTGTAAATGTTGCCCATCGGGGGAAATTCAACTTGGCGATTCTCCGGCTGCCTTCGCGGGCGGGACCTCTTCGCGGTGGCCCGGAAAACCGGGCTCAAGAACAGAGTGATTGCTCGATTGAAACGGCGACTTGAAAAACGATCGTTGTTTCAGTGGCACGGCAAAGCTGACTCTGCAGCCTTCGCCGGGCCGACTGGCTACCAGGCAATCGCCGCCGATTTCCACCATCCGCGATTTCATGTTCGTCAGCCCGTTTCGCTCCTGGCTGGCCTGGGCGAAATCAAAACCGCAGCCATTGTCGGCCACGACGACGTTTAGCAAAGAACCGTTTATTTCGATATGCACCGTCAGCTCAGTGGCTCCTGAGTGTTTCACAGCGTTGTTGAGAGCTTCTTTTATCGCCAGAAACAAATTGCGCCGCGCGATTTGGCTCAATTTTTGGGCCGGGATTTCCTGCGGCACATCGAACCGGCAGCGGATCGGCGAAGGACCCAAAAATTGTTGCACCCATTTGCAAACGTAAATGATGAAATCTTCCAAGTTGTCATGCTGCGAGTTGATGATCCAAACCACTTCATCGATCGTGGCTAGAATGTTTCGTGCGCCGTCGCACATTTGCAACAGCGGCGCACCGGGAGCAGGCGCGGATTCAATTTGCGCCACTTCGCCGATCAGCAGCAATTGCGTCAGCTTGGAGCCAAGATCGTCGTGAATGTCGCGCGCAATGCGATCGCGTTCGGCTTGCACCAGATGATGTGCTTTCGACTGGCTCACGAGTTGAACCAAAAGATACAGGCAAAAGAAAACGAAAACGCCGCTGCCGCCTAACAAGCCGATTTGAAATTCCCTGCTCTGCCAAACCGGAATCGGTTTCGGCAGCTCCGCGCGGATGTGGAGCACCGACGTCGGAATGGTCCACCATGGCATCCTGCCGAAATTGGTGGCGATCGAGGCGTTCGGCCAATTCTCGGCAGGTTGCAGGGCCGTCTCCCAATTGGGGTCCGCATCTGGAACCACGCGCCACGTCAGGTCGGAACAGATCTGCATCAGCTGGCCATTGGCCATTTCCAGACTCAGGCCAAGGATGACGCCCGCCTGGTCATTGTCGTTGAAACCTTCCACCGCCAGCACATGTGCGCCGGAATTCAACGTGCCTTCCAAATGATAAATGCTCAATGTTCGCCAGTCACTGCCACTGCCAAGTTCCTGGCCATCCAGCCAAATTTTGAAGGCGTTGTCTGCCGCAATGCGCAACTCGGCGCGGGCTACCGGATTCGTTTTGGGAACGTTAAAGCTGTGCCATAGCCGGACGGTTTGTTTGTTGAGCGTGGCCTTATCCCATATCCAGCAGCCCAAACCGTTGGTCACTTCCGGCTCGGATTTCGCGACGTAAATCGTGGGGTAATTGCTGGCGACGGCTGCTGAAATGTCGCCAGCGTGGGCCGAGGCGAAACTCATCGCCAGACTAAACTGTATAAATGCCACAGGTTGGAGGAATTTCTCACGAATTCCGGCAAGTTTTGGAAGATGCAAATTCACGGCGGGGAAACTTGTCAACCTTACGTTAGTTCGCGGCATAGTTGGCGTCAACCTGCAATTTCAGGCGTGGCACAAGCTCTCAGCCCGTGCCACTGCTTTCATGGATAACTCACCACCACTCGCAGAAACGTCTCCGTCGAGTCATCCAGTGTCGCATCGCGCAACTGAATTGCCTGATTGCTGGTGCTCGCCGTCCGCACATCGGTGGCGAGCCACGCGGGCGAATTCAGTGTCCGCGCATGTTGCAACGTGTAATGCCGGCCCGGCTGACCCCAAACCGCAACGGTCAACGCCAGCCCGGCGTCATAGCTGAGATGCATGATGCGAAACCGGTCGTTCGCTTCCAGCGGATTGGTGCCGGCGACAAACTCCGCGTAATTGCTCACCCCGTCGCCGTCCGCGTCTGCCGCCGGATTGGCGATGGCCGGAGTCGCCGCGTTGGTGCCGAACCAACTGGCGGCCCAGTTCGCAAAAAGCGCCGCAGGTGACGGCGTGTTGTTGGTATTCAACCAAATCGCATGCTGGCCTGCACCGACGTTTGTGACGATGAGCCAGTTGTTCGAGAGCTTGCCGGGAGAAATTACGCCGTCCACCAACGCAACCGGATTCGTCGAGCCGAGCGTTGGCAACATCACAGTGGCGGTGACGTTGCCAGGTATATTCAACAGCAGTTGAAAGCTTCCCGGCGCGTTGCTTGCCGAAATGGCCACTGGCCCGCGAATCGTCGGCACCACACCTCGCGCGCAGGTCAACGTATTGCCAAGTTGCGGCTGGATGAAAATTTGTCCAAAACCGGCGGTGATGGGCCGCAGCCCCAAAACGAAGCGCGAAATCAAATTGCCCGGCGCTGCACCCCACGCATGGTTCCAATCCATGTTCGGCTTGTCGGTGAAATTCCACGCTTCGGTCGTGAGTGTGGAACCGAGATTGATCATGTTCAACCAGCCGCGCGGGCCGTTGGTGGTCATCAGACCGAGCGCGGTATCCGCATCGCCTGCATCAAACAACCCCTCCAATAAATACTGCGCGCCATAGACGCTGCACGGCATCCCGGCGTTCGCGGCGATTCGCGAGTGAAGAAAATCAACGACCGCAGTTTGCCTGCTCGCCGGCACCAGGCCGAAGGCGAGCGGAAAAAAATTTCCATGCGCAGATGCGTGATCCGTTCCAACGCCGTCCCGGTAACATTGCGCGGCGTTGTTCCAAAATGTTGCGTTGTAGGCGGTATAAACCTGATCGGCATTGGCGGCGTAAGCCGCGGCGTCCTTCGTGTGGCCGAGAGCCGTGGCGATATTGGCCATGAGTCTCAGGCCGTGATAATAAAAGGCGTTGTTGACGGAATTGGTCCAGTTCCGATAACCGCCGTCTTTGATCACAAAACCGTCGCGGTCGTCGCGAGGCCAGTCCACGACGTCAGAATTGGTGGTTTGCGGAAAATTTGGAAAGCCCTTCATCAAACCGCTGCTTGTAGCCGCCCAGGTGAACGAGTCCGCTTGCAACTTCGTGTAATACTCGTTGATCAGATTGGTATTGCCCGTCTGGAGATAATCCGCCCACGCCATGAAAATACTGTGGGATTTCCATTCGGTGGGCCACGTTGGATGTTGCAGCAGATATTCGAGGCTGTGGCGCGGCAGCATGAATTCCCGATCCACCGCATACGAACTCATCTGGTGGATGTAGGAATCTGCCTCGTAAGGTTTGCGCTCGCGATCACCGTCCACGTAAATACCATCAAAGGTCAGTATCTGCATGGAGTTCCGGCACAGGTTCCAAATCTGGTTCAGCGCGACGCTTGAACTGATGAAGCTTGCGGCATTGGTGTTGAAATGGGAAAGCAGTCGCATTTGCACGACGTCCGTGAGCGTGAGCGCGCCTGGAAAATTAGTGAATTCAAGATACCGGAATGGCATAACTGCGCCGCAACCCATCGGATTGATCGCACTGCCGGAATATGAATACTCCGGTGGTCGAATCGAGTTGGGGATATTTCCACTCACCAAATTGAACGTGGTATTCGTATATCGCACCATGCTGCCGGTTGGCGGTGTCGTGTTGACGGCAAAACCGTTGGACATTTCTCCGAAGCGCACTTGTATGATGGTCGGACTAAACGCGCCGCTCGCATGCACCCTCGCATAACCAAAAGCGTCCTGCCCAAAATCGGCGAACCACCGGCCTGGCGCGGTGTTTGTGAGCAACACCGGCGTGGCGGCCACGAAATCCAGCGGGTAGCGACCGGCAAATGCATTTGCCGCCGAGCCAATGATGAAATGTTGTGCAACCGAAAACGGACCGCCCTGCCCTGCGCTATCCGCTGTCTGCACGCACCAATAATAATCCGCGCCGATGGCCAGTGGCTCTCCGGCGTAAGACACGTTGATCGAAATGGAATTGCTGATCCAGCCAGAATCCCAAACATCACCTGCACCCGCGTCAGCCAGCTTTAAATTCGACGCGACAATGATATGGTAGCCACTTTGTGAATCATTGCGGAACGACGGATTGTAAATCCAGCCGAATTGTGGGCTTGTGTTGGATATAACGGTTTCCTCCGGATGCTCCAACAAATCGCATAGCAGTCCACTCGGTGCATTGGCGGCGCGTAACGCCACCGGCAATGTCAAACCGAACACGCAAAGCAACCAGGGCAAATTCATCGTTCTAGTATCCATTGCTCTTCTGAAGTTGCACATCCCCTCAAACGGGTGAGGCCAATTCACAACCCACATCCGATTCTCCAAGAATGACGGCATGGTGATGATGACCGACGACGAATTGCCACGGACAGATATAATACCGCACAGCACCTTGTCAATCAGTCGCTAATTCCAAAACAAGGACCAAAAAACTGCCGTTTTGCGCGGGCAGATTTAACGTGTTATGCCGAGGGTTTCAAAGGTTGCCTCCATTTTCTAGCGCTGGCAACGCTGATCCCATTGGGTCACGATTTTGTGGGCCGCCCTGACTGACGTGATTGAGTTTTTTCAGACCACTTGAAGTGTTAGTCTGGGCCTGACGAAAGGACCAGACGAATGAAAGGCAAACGGTATACGACGGAAGACAATATCCGCCTCCTGCGGGAAGCGGATCAACGTGAAGAGAGCATCACGGACATTTGCCGTGAGGCGAACGTGTCGGAAGTGCCGTTCCACCGGTGGAAGAAGCAGTTTGGGCATATGGAAGTGAACGAGGCCCGGCGGCTCAAGGAGCTGGAACGGGAGAACAGCGAGCTCAAAAAGATGCTGGCGGAGGAGATGCTCAAGAACCGCGTCTTGTCTTACGTATGCGAAAAAAAGCTGTGAGCCCGGCTCAGCGCCGGGCATTTGCACGGGAAGTGGTGGGCCAACCGTTGTGTTCGCAACGGCAGGGGTGTCGGTTTCCGAAGCTGGCGCGTTCGACGTTCAACTATCGTGGACGACCAGCAACGCCAGCGGAAGAACAGTTAAGGAAACGGCAGTTGGAACTGTCAGCGGAGCATCCGCGCTATGGGTATCGTCGGATTGCAGCGTTGTTGCGCCGGGAAGGCTGGCGGGTGGGCAAGCGTCACATCCAGCGGCTGCGCCGTGACGCCGGTCTGCGGGTGCCGCCAACCAAACGTAAAATCATCCGGCGTGGGATTGCGACGGGGTTGCCGACCATGGCGACCCATCGGAACCACGTTTGGACGTGGGACTTCATTGCCGACGCGACGTGGCGTGGCGGGGCATTGAAGATGTTAACGATCCTGGACGAATCACGCGGGAGCCTGAATCAAATAAGAGCAGCCGTGAGCCAAATAACAGAATCATTCGTTAACTCACCTCCCTTAAACTTTCTAATTTTGTCTGGGATTTTGCCAAATAAGCCGAAGAAATTAACACGGCCCATTGTCTTGGAATTTTGAGTTTAAGATGAAAATCGGTCAAATATCGCGTGGTGTTTTACCTTTCAGCATGTCTTTAGAAAGCTAAAAATATTTTCTGATTTGCTTGCTTTGAATCTCTCTTTGCCAAAAAAATAGTAATTAAATCGCAGAAACGGCAACGCCGACTGTCAATAAAAACGTCAGCAGAGGTGTGTTGGAAAGCTCGTAAAAGTAATGAAAGTGCTGTCTTGAATCATTCTTAAAAAGCCTGTATTTCAAGCCTGTCAATCGCTCTTTGTCGACCAATCCCGGCCATTGGCTCCACTTTTCACCGCCAGTTTTCAATCAAATTCTTCACCGACTCCGTGGCCACTCGTCTGTCCGGAATGGCACGGCCGGCAGATCGGCCTCAAAGCGCACGGCCACGCGTTTGCCAACAGCCTCCGGCGAGCTGTTCACGGGCCAGGAGCGGAGCGCTCCGGACGTTCGTTCTGATTTCAATTTTTCTCCTCGATCCACTCCGGTGTTCTTTGGGCTGGAATTGGAAACGGCCGATGCGTTCGGAGGCACGACTTGCAGCATCACCACCGAACTGCTGCAGGACCAGGAATAAAGCAATCCCTCAGGAGTCGGGTGATTCCAACGCGACCAAGAAAGATTGTCTGACGTCCGGCGATTTTCCCAGGCGATGTCGGCATTGTTCTGCAACCAGGACTGGTATCTGGATTGAAGGCCACGCGCCTTCATGAACCGCGCGAGCCAGCGGGCGCAAATGCCATTGAAACCTCCGGCATCTCCTGATTCCTTATAACCCGGCAGGATTCCGCCCCGGCACAGTTCTTTCTTCGTGTAGTCGGCCGCCAAAATCGCCTCATTCGTGTGCCCCAGGAAATTCGCCATGCCGATGAACGTCCCCTGATTGTAACTGAACGATCTTTCATCTTTGTCGCCGTTGGATTCAATATTGTCGTAAACCTGGCCGGTGCTGGCATCGAACAAGGTCGCGCGCTCCCAGCGATAAAGGTTCTCTGCCTTCGTCAGATAATTGGTGTCGCCGCCGGCCTGATACAACAGATACGCCGCAATGGCGGCGGGGCAGTTCACACAGGAATTCTTGGTGAGATTCGAAATCTTCCACCATAATCCGCCGCCCAGGTTGGTGGACCAGGCCCGCGCAAAACAAAGGTCGAAATTCTCTTTGGCAACATCACGATAGCCGGTGTTGCCGGTGAGCTGGTGGGCACGGGCACAGGCGATCACCATCCACATGATGTCGTCATTGAATTCGTTGCCCATCCAGTTGGTGCCGTGATCGGCCACGAACCCCTGGTAGATGCGATTAAACATCAACAGGCAATCGGTGTTCGTCGTGCGTTCGTAAACATCCAAAACCATCTCCATCTGCTCGGCCCGGTCCCAGAACCGGGTCTTCCCTCCCACCGTGGTGGCGCGATAGTAGCCCTTGTCCCCCTCCGTGAAATAAAACGCATCGTTGTAACTTTTGAAAATCGCATCCGCGTCGGCGACACTGAACGCGCGCACCGGGCATGCCGTCATGCCCGCAATCGCGAAACCGGCAGCCATGCAAAGCATCGCCCGCATCCCGCACACATCACACTTGAATAATTTTATCATCGCTGAATTCATGACTTTTCTAAAACCGTGACGGCTCCTCCCGGACGGAAATGACGCCGGCCTTGTCCGGGCGATAAATTTCCCGCACGGCATTCCAACCGTCCAGCAGCAATTGGACTTGTTTGGCATCAGCCGCCTGGTCATCAAACCGGATGCGCACCGTTCTCGCCTCGCCAGGCAGCAGCGAAAAGAAATTGTTGTCATAAAATGCCGGGCGCGCCGGTTTGGCGTCGGTGATGTGTTGCAGCCGCAGCCAGACCATGAACGCCAGCGTTTGCGTGGGATTCTTCACCGTGACCTCACAAACGTTTTCGTTCCCGTCCCGGTTCCATTTCACTTCGCTTGCAAGTTTCACCGGCGGAAGTTTCGCGAGTTCCTCAAAGCCTTGAAATTCCGGCCCGGTCCAGGTGCGGCCCCGCTCATAAGGTTTATTGGAACGCCAATAAAACGTGTCGGACACCGGGCGCCCCCGGGCATCCGCGAGCTCCAGCTTGATGAAATGAACCGGCGACACGTTGGCTGGAAACGCGATGGACAGCACCTTGTTCGTGACCGCCTCCGCGTCAACAGACACCGGCACGGTCTGATGAAAAACTTCGTGCATGTCCAAGTTCAGAACGCGGGCCGTTACTTGTCCCTTGAAATCACGCGGAAACTCGTTGTTCACCGCCACGGTATTTTTCAGGAAATCGAATTGTGCGTGGAGCGGCTCCAGCGCGTTCTGCGTGAAATAGAGCGCTGCCGTAGGCTCCAACGACCAGTCCCACATGCGCCCGCAGACCTGGCGGTTCGGACTGTTGTGATACCAGAACAGCAGCCCAGTCGCAAAACGGTCGCCGTAATCAAATTTGTTTGCGTTCCAACATTCCCAGATGGCGCGCCACGCCAGACCACCGAACGCCTGGGCCTTCATCGCGTAGTCACCAATATTTTTAGCCGCCCCATACTGTTGCACCGCGCGGTCAAAGTTGCCGGTCATGCCATGAAAACCACCGCCATCGAGATAATCCCAGACTGTCTTGTTGATCGGCCAGAGATCCTTGTCCGGCATCATTTCGCGCAGGCAATCCACCGTCGGCAAAATGGGACAGCCGTATTCGGGGCAAAGGCCGTTGATGCGGCTGCCGCGTTTCGAGGCGGTGTCCTCATAGTAGAACATCGGATTTTCCGAAATGTAAGGACTGCCGTCGTGGATGCCGTCGGTCTCCGAACCGACTTGATAACTGCAGGTCGGATCCAGTTTCTGAATCAGGTCGGCAATGGAAATGATCCCTTTGGCATCCCGTTCGTTGGCGGAAACGTAGTATGCCTGGCTAGGGTGATTGCGCAGGCGCAGAATGGTGTCGGTGACATTGGCACGATACAGTTCGCGGTCGGTCGGAAGCTGCGTGTCGCCAGTCAGCCAGAATTCAGTCCACACGAGGATGCCATACTGGTCGCAAAGGTTGTAAAATTCGTCGGACTCGGCAACACCCCCGGCCCACAGGCGAAGAAAGTTGACCCCGGCCTGCTTAGTGTAGCGCAGTTCCGCCGCGGTGCGTTGCGGCGAATTGCGGCACATGGCCTCGGGAACCCAATTCGAACCATGGAGGAACAATCGTTTCCCGTTCACCATGAATTCCCGGCTCTGATCCGGCGTGTCGCGATCGCTGCGAATGTCGCGGATGCCGAAGTGCGTCTCGAGCCGGTCGGAGACCGGCTGTTTCCCCTGCACAAATTCCAGCGTGAGATGATACAAAAATTGCCCGCCTTTATTGAGCGGCCACCATAAATGCGGTTCGGCAATGGTCAGGGCTTTGAATTCTTCCGGAGTGAGCCGGATGGTTTTGGTTTCGCCCGGCTGCAGACTCACGCTTTTTTCAATATTGATTTCTGCCTCTTTCACGCTGGCTTTCAGAACACCTTCCTGTGGCTGCGACGTGGCATTGACCACGTCCACGCTGATGCTTTCGTTGGCTGGAGCCAGCGCGGGAATGGGCAGATGACTTTCCACAAAAGCGTGCCGCAGCGCCACCGGCCCCGTCGCGAATAGTTTCACATCGCGCCAGATGCCGGTGTTCCGGTCACGGATGCCATCGGTGAACGTGAAATCCCAACCCACGGTCATCAGCATTGTCGTGTTGCGACCGATTTCACCGTCGCCGCCATTGCGATTCTCACCTGCGGCGCGAACCGCCTTGTCCTTCTGCCGAAATCCACCCGGTTGATCCACCGGCTGCACCAACATGGCCAGCGCATTCGTGCCGGTGAAACGCAAGGCCTCGGTGGCGTTGAACAATCCGCGTCGGAACATGCCGGCGAGGTCGCCCAGCCTGCGTCCATTCAGCCAGACTTCAGCGTGATAATTGATGCCGTCGAATTGCAACCACACCTGACGCCCGGAAAATTCCTTCGGCACAAAAAACTCGGTGCGAAACCAGCAGGTGTAAAACTCGCGCCCCACCTCCGAAATATCAGGAATCAATTTTTGCTCGTGCGCATTGTTCAAGCCGAAGTAAGGCTCGGGATAGACGCCGTCAAAAACGAGGCTGTTCAAGACCGTGCCGGGCACCACGGCTGTCTGCCAGCCCGCCGTATCAACTCCCGGCAGCGACAAACCGGCTCCGTCCACCTTCGCATCGTGCCGCCGGATCATGCGCCAGGAATTTGAGCCGCCATGCTGTTCCGGCGAGCGCAGCAGCACCGTCTGCCCCGCCGTGGTCTGCGCCCGCGATGGCATGCAAAGGCACAACGACAGTATTGCGCCGGCGAGCAAGAACTTTGATTTTAGCCCGATGACTTTCACAAAATTTGTCCGGCGTCCACCAGCCGGGATTGAAGTTTCTTCAGGTTGATGCGCTTGACGCTCGTGCCTTCCTGCAATGCCTGGTCCGCAGCGAGCGCTGCCGATTCACTTAAGATCATCGATGGTGGTTCCATGCGAACGGAGGCGAAGGCCACGTGCGTGCTGGAAACACAAAAGGTCACCAGGAGGTTTTCGCATTCCGTTTCGCGCGGCGTGATGGCGCCGTAAGGAACGGAATAGGAATTGCCAATGCGATGGTAAAACCCGCCCTCGTGAATCGCCGCCTGATCCTTCACCAACCGCTGACAGACATGCGAATCAAGCGAGTAGCTGCCGCAGCCGACGGAATCTTCGCGTTTGACCGGATGTTCACAATGTCGCTGGTTGATGATGTAGTTGCCGACCATGCGCCGGGCCTGCCGGATATAAAGCTGTGTCGGCCAGCCACCGGTATCCTGGAACTCGTCCTTCGGCAGGCCCCACGGCGCGATTTCCGTCCGCAGCCATTCCGGGAGCCGATCATCGGTGCGCAGGAAGTAGAGATAACCACGCTGATAATCCTCATGCTCCCGCCAGAGCCGGGCGCGTTCCGCCCAAGTGCCGTTCGCATAACGCTCCGCACCCCCGTTGATAAAATCCATCGAGATGCTTGACGAACCATTGTTCACGTCGGTCTTGCCACGCAAGAGCCGGGTGATTTTCAACAGACGCGGGTGATCGCGTGGAATTGCATGACCAAAATTGAAATACAGGTCGCCCGGCTCAAGTGGATCGTGCATCTCGTCCAGCGCCGCGATATAGCGGCGCACGATTTCGAAATGTTTCGGGTCATAGTTTGCGGGCGGAGCAATGGATATCGGGTCGTTCTTGGTCAGGCACAGCCGGAAATTGTAGGCCTGAACGGCGGCGTTCTGACTGCCTTCCGGGGGCAGAGATGGGCTGGCGACGAACGGAATCAGCCCGCTGGATGAATCACCCGGACGCAGCCAGGGATCAATTTTTACCGGTGTGCGGACGGTCTTCCGGGAACCACCGGAACCCTCAAATCTCTGGTTTTCGACCGGCGCAAAACAGACGCCGGCAATGCTTTCATCATATTCTTCCCGGCTTTCACGATCTGTCCGGCAACTGACTCCAGCGCGTGCGAGCAAGTCACCTTCGTAGGAACAATCCATGAACATCGCCGCTTCGACCGTTAGATAATTCCGCTCCACTGGATCTGCCACCGGTGCGCCATGCGAATCCACCGGCGCCTTGTCCAGGGTGATGGATCGTATACGCCTTCCATTTTTTTGCACCGATGCCAGCCGGGATTCGCGAATCACCTCCACTTTGTGCCGGGCAATGAGCTTTTCGAACATCTCCTCGGCCACATGCGGTTCAACACTCCAGCCGCTGTTTGCAATCCCGGCAGCGGCATAGCAGGCACGGACATCGTCAAAGTATTGCCTGGTCAGACCGCCGATGGTTGCAGCGCGGCCGTAATCTATCCAGCCGAGACCGCCGGAAGTCATTCCTCCCACGTGACGGGTCGGTTCAATGAGCAGGACGGCACGCCCGAGCCGGGCCAAAGCAACTGCCGCGATCACGCCGCCGGAGGTGCCGCCGTAAATGCAGACATCCACCTTCCGACGATTTTCCATTCCGGCCGCAAAAGCGGGGCCTGTAAGCACGGCGGTGACCGCCAGCGACGTTGTTTGGAGGAACGAGCGTCGGGAGAGCTTGGTTGATCTGGCGCCGGTAGTCATGTTACATCTGGCCCTGATTTAGCACCACGGCCTCGCCGATATCAACAGCCTGAATGGATTTCTCGACCGCATCTGGCAAATACAAAATTTGTAAAAGCGTAAATCATTCGAGAATTATTTTCCGACCGCACCGGGATTGAAGGCGGTTGGCGTACTACCACGGTGCCGGCCTCCCGGCCGTAGGCACATAATTCTTATACCAAATAAGGTTTCCCCAGTCCTGAAATTTGAAAAGCGCGGCATGGCCATCCACATAACTTACGTTGATGGACCCCGGAATCGGCTGCATAAAAGTCGTTTTTCCGGACTTTAACGGATGTCTTGATACGAGGATACGGTTCGGACCATTTATCGGTGCGCTGCCACTAAATGGATAGTTGGGGTCTCCCTCACCGGTCAACAGGTTTAAATTTGCACTCGGAGTCTTTGAAGGGTCCATCCAGTAATCACACCATGCCGCATCGCAAAAAACCGGCACGGATGTCGGTTGAAAGATGGAATCTACTTTTCCAAACAAGTGCGAGCTGTCCGGAACGGGGGAATTATGATATAAATATCCGTTGATTGCGTAGCTGCCGCTGGTTGAACCGGTATACGCAGGATCAATCGCTCCAAACCAATGCCAGGCAGCCGTTGCATTTCCCCCGTCATTGTTATATCCGCCACCGGCTCCGCCAACGGGAGCTGTGGGGCAAATCCGCGAGGAACCGGCTTTGGCATAGTAGGCAGACATTGTAGCCATCCATAACGTCGAGCCATACTGGTTGGTGTATTCTATGCCCACTCCGCCAAAGTCATCCTGATACAAGGCAAACGCCAACTGTAATTGTTTTAGATTATTCAAACACGCGATCTGCTGGCCTTTTTGTTTTGCCTTGGACAACGCCGGCAAAAGCATGGCCGCCAGAATCGCGATGATGGCGATGACCACCAGCAGTTCAATCAGCGTGAACCCGTTTGACCTTTTTAATTGTATCTTCATGTTCATTGCAAACCCTCGTTTTCTTCGGACAATTCGCGTGGGGCCAATTTTCCGGCCCCACGCGATTAGTTTTTCAATCATTGGCCAGCTTACGGATGGCGCAAGCGGTAAAACACGTTTGTCAGGCCGGGATTAAGTGTGATGTTCAGATTCGTCACCGATTGCGAACCGGCGATGTCGAACCAGAAGTTGGTGTTCGCCAGACTGACACTATTGGATTGCGCATACCAGCCGAGATGGGTTGCCGGCCAGGCGAGGGTCAGCACACCGCCGCTGACCGTCGTCGTGATGTTCGTCGGATAGGAGGCCGTTGCCGCCGGACCCGTCAGCACCGTGATGCTGCCCGAACCGGTGGTCGATCCCGTTGCGCCGACGAGGCCGGTCCAGGTGGCGGGGAAATTAGCCGGGAAGGAACCGTTCAATTCGGCGAAGGTATGCGTTCCGGCCGGCAAGCCCGTGCCACTGATCGTCGCCGCGTGGAACGTGTCATTCTGGGTCAGGTAGAACCGGCCATTGAGCACCAAGTCTGAGTTGGGGTTGTTGATATCATACGTTGTTTGCAATGCGCCTTGCGCGCCAACGGTGATCGCATTGGTGCCCAAAGCATTGGGCGCGCTACCAACGAGCGATCCCAAATCGGCGTTCCAAGTTCCGGTATAGGTATTATTGACGTTGGTGATATTCAATGACGCGCTTGAGCCAGTCTGCAGCGTCGTAAAGGTGGTGTAAGCATGGTAGGTGATATTGCCATTGCCCGTCAGCAAGGCTTGAATCGTAATGGCGCGCGGGCTCGTGTCATCCGACGCCCACACCACGGTGTTGGAGATGACATTCACTTCGCCGGTCAGAATTGCCGGCCATCCGCTGTTTAGAATACTGCAGATCTGACCACCGGCCATCTGTAATTTCTTGAAGTAAACCGTCGAGGGATTCCCACCCTTGATACGAATTGCGCCGGCGGCAGTCAGACTGGTGTCATAGGTTCCGTTCCCTTCGACGCGAAGCACGTCACCCGGGAACGAAGAGGAAGTGGGGCTGTTGGGGCTGTTGAAATCCGGCGTGCGCAAACCACCGGGTGCCAGAACAATATCGGTGCTGCCAGGATATTGGACGGCCAGCAAACTGGCCGAGCCAGGGAGGCTCCAGATGCCGTCCGTATCCCAATTGCTTCCACTCCCTTGAATCACGGAGGTGGTGATATTGGTCGGCGGACCCACCGGCTGAATGGTGAGGGCGGCCACACTGCTGGTCACCGAACCGACCAAGTTGGTGATGATAACAATGTAGTTGGTCGGATCTGTCAGAGCCAGATTGCTGACCGTCAAGATTGCCGCCTGCGATCCGGATATCCGGCCGCCATCCGTCAAATCCTCATAAACCCCGTTGGTTCCCACCTGCCAGCGATAAGAGAGCGGAGCCGTGCCACTGACTTGCACGCTGAACTGTGCGGCTTGTTGTTCATACAATGTCTGGTTCGCTGCCGGCTGCACCGTGATCACCGGCGGGAAATTGGTCAAGCCAGAGGCGGCCGTCAGCATCGCCGTGATCTGGGCCGAGGACAATGCCCGGCCAAACACGGCCACCTCGTCAATAATGCCATTGAATGCCCGCGCGCCATTGACCCCAAACGGATCGTTCCCCATGGCATTGGTCTGGCTGAAGTTTTGCACCACGTGCGTCATGGTATGCACGGCCGACGCCACACCATTCGTGGTCGCCACATAAATCGTGGCGTTCGTTGGCGTCACCACCAACGCAACCAGCGACCATTGGTTCACCGGCGGCACCAGCCCGGAATTCCAGTTGTAACTGTTGGCATCGCCGTTCCAAGTATAGCCCAAAGTATGTTCACCATTTGAGTTCGTGCTGGCGGTATAGTTCATGCCGGCGACATTGGCTCCCCGGCTGAAAATCACGCCGTTGAAATCGTTCTGGCCATCGGTCGGATGAATCCAAGCCGAGAGCGTCACGGTGTTCGTATTGATCGGCAAGGATGCCACCGTCACCTGGGAATTGGCGTAGCCATGGAATACTTGCACCGCCGCATTGCCATTCTCAAACCCGGGATAGCCGTCGGCTGGCTGCGGGCCGAAAATACCATTGAAACCATTGAGCACGTTCGCCCCATAAACCCCGTCATAACCGCCGGCATAATCATAAGCCGGCAGATTGGGCGTGTTGACCGGATCGCCCGTCTCGTTCAACCGATAATAAGCCACCGGGTTGTTGCTCGCCACCAACGCTTCGTAATTCGCGATTGGCGTCACGACCGTCAATGTCGCCGCACTGCTGATGGATGAACCGGAGAGATTCGTAAACACGACGTCATAGCTTCGCGCATTGGCGGCGGTTAGATTGGTGATGGTCAAAACGCTGGTGGTCGTGCCGGAGACATTGCCGCCATCACCGATCGGCACACCGTTGGTCCGCCATTGCGTGCCGATGACACCAAAGGCCGTGGCCGTGAACTGAACACTGGCACCCGGATAGCGGGAGATCGAAACCGGCTGGGTGGCGATGAACGGAGCGAGCGAACCGCTCATCAGCACAAGGTCAATCGAGCTTTTCGTCACGTTATTGGTCAGGTAACCAGTGAATCCCGGTGGCAGAGCGCCCAGACTTAATGTTGTCAGAACATTGTTTCCATCCACGGCACCGGGTGCCAACGTGGTGTATTTGATAAGCGGCGTTGCTTGAGGGATGACTCCACCACCGACGATAATCGGAATATTAATCGTGTTCGCCGCCCCGCCTAGGGCGAGAGTGCCGGCCGTGATATTGGTCGGGAAGCTGAATATCTGAAGTTGAACCGTTCCGTTGGTCATGGCAAACGTGCCGCTGGTATTGACGAGGTTATTGGATAAAACCAATGTTGCGTTCGCATCGACATCAATCAAAGAACTACTGTTGATCCTGGAACCGGGCACACCCAGATTTAGCGTTCCGTTGAGGATAAATGTTGGGCCGGTGTAGGTGTTAGGGCCGGAGAGTGTCGTTGTTCCCGGTCCGATAAAAGCCAATCCACCATCCGTGGCGGCGTCACCGGAAATGGTGCTGTGCACCAAAGGATGGGCGATACCCATGGAAAACCCGTTGTTATCTATGGTCGAAGTATTGGTGCGGACATTGGCTGTTAATCCGGCCAAAAGTGGCAGGAAAGCGGGAGCCGCTCCGGACGCGGCCGCCTGTAATCTGCCACCGTTAAAGTTGAAAACGCCTATGGTCGCGGCAGTGGTTTTCCGGATGTTTCCCAAGGCTAGCGTTCCGCCGTTCAGATTCATGATGCCCAGACCAGGGCTTCCATTGCCCATGTTGAGAGATCCGTTGGCGGCATTGCCAGTATAGGCATTACTCAGAACACCGCTTACAATAGTTACCGTGCCCGTGGAAGAATTTGCAGCGGCCAGAATGATTGATCCAAACGATGTCCCGCCAGCAGTGATAAAACGGCCTCCTTCAATCCTTATTTCCGGAGCTGCATTGGCGGCGTTCGGAATACGGATATTGCTGCCGTTTCCAGAATGCTGAATGGTGCCGCCGGTCAGCACCCGAATCGTGGAGCCCGGCGCGCCTTCGAAGTTAAAACCTTGATTGGCGGTTTGGACATAATTCGCGCCATTATCGATGATCAATGTTCCACCAAAAACGGCGCCTGAGTTGAATGTGAAGGGGTTTTGAGACGAAGCGATCGTCACATTGGTCCCCAAGGTGGCTGTTTGGCCGGTAGCCACGTTGATGCCGCGATTGGCTGTGTTGATAGTGATGGTGGACACGGGACCGCCAAGATTGGTCAAAATATAGCCGGAGCTGTTGAACGTGATATTCGTGGTGGCGAAGCTGTTGGTGATTTGAATGCCAACGTTGCCGGCTCCGCCAAAAACAGCTCCATTTAGGGAATTGGTAAAAGCAACGCCTGCATTCCAATTCGGTGTGTTGGTATCCCATATTCCGCTGGTCGGGCTGGCGGTGGTCCCACCGGGACCGGCCCAATTTAAGTCGAGCGCCAAAGCCGAACCGGCAAATGTCAAGACGGCAGCGGTTATTGCGGCGGCAAGCAGAACTTTTCGTAATGGTTTAATTTGTTTCATGGCGTTGCGTTGGTGGTTTTGGGTTATGAACGGATGGCTGTCGTTTTGAAAATCATGGCAGCCGCAATCAAGCAAGCAGTCGTCGTTGAACGATGAAGACACTGATTTTTGTTTAGTTGTGCTAGCATGGGCTGATTCGGTATCAAACATAGGCGACTGGCAAATTTATTCCATCATGCAAACGGATGATTTTGCCCCGTGCCGCCAAAACCGCAGAATGCCGACAGATACCCGTCGGTGGAACGCCGCCAGCATCACTGGAGATATTTCAACACGGCCTCGGTGCGGGAACGCACGTGAAGTTTTTCGTAGATATGCTGGAGATGCGTGCGGACGGTGTTGACGCTGACGGACGTGCGATCCGCAATTTCCTTGGTGGAATAGCCCTTGGCCAGTTGTTCCAGAATTTCCTCCTCGCGTTCAGAAAGCTCCTCCACCTTGCGGGCGCCTTCCGAGTCGCCGCGAAACGACTGCACCACCTGCCGGGCGATCTTGCTGCTCATCGGCGCCCCGCCCTGTTTGACTTCCTGAATCGCCCGAAGAATGTCCGCCGGATCCGCGCGCTTCAGCAGATAGCCGCTGGCGCCGGCTTTCAACGCGCCAAAAACCCGCTCATTATCTTCATACACGGTCAGGATCAGGATCTGGATTCCGGGACAAATGTCCTTGAGCCGCCGCGTGCAGGCCATCCCGGACATGCTGGGCAGATGAATGTCCATGAGCACCACCTCCGGGGAAATTTTCGGCATCACTTTCAGCGCCTCCTCCGCGGAGCCGCACGCCGCCACGCATTTATATCCCGGCGCGTCATTCAAATACCGGGACAGGGTGTTCCGGAAATCCCGATTATCCTCAACGATGCCAACACTGATCATAATTCAATATCTCTCATTCAATCCCCGTTCAGCGGGGCGACCTTTGCCAATGGCAGGAGGATGCGGCAGGACGTTCCTCCGCCCGGTTTGGTTTCGAACGCGAACTGCCCGCCGATCTCCACCACCCGGCGACGCATGTTCAGCAACCCCTCACCAACATCCGCCGCCGCCGACTCCTCAAAACCGCGGCCGTTGTCCTCCACGATGATGATGAGGCTGTTTTCATGCTTCTGGATTCGCAGCCAGACTTCCGTCGCTTGGGAATGCTTGGCAATGTTGTTCATGGCCTCGCGCACGGCAAGATAAAGGTTGTGCCGCACCTCGGAAGTGAGCGCCACCGGCGGCAACGAATCAGCCACCTCCATCCGGCAGCGAATTGGCGTGGGCCGGAAGAACTCTTCCGCGACATGGCACAAGTAATCGACGAGGTTGGGCAATAAATCATTGGCCGGATTGATGGCCCAGACGATCTCGTCCAGGGAAGTGACCAGTTGATGGGATTTCTCCGACACTTCCCGCAACTGGATGCGCGTCTCCTCCGGCACAGCTTCGTCGCGGCTTTCCACCGCGCTCAAAAAACGGATCTGTGTCAGAGCCGCGCCCAGATCATCATGCAGGTCACGGGCAATACGGGTCCGCTCCTGTTCCAGCGCCCGCTGACGTTCGGTCTGCTCGCGAAGATGGATTTCCCCAGCCAGTTGGGTCGTGCGCTCCTCCACCTTGCGGCGCAGTTGCGTGATCCAGATGGAGGCCGCCAGCAGCACAAACGACAATCCCCCAATGACCGTCAGGGCATGTTGCACGGACCACCAGGATGGACGCGATAATACCACCAGATCATCGAGCGAACGCGTCAAAATCCGGATCCCGCCCACGCTCCGGCCCAGTTCGGCATATTGCACCGGATCCATTTGCCAGACGCCGGTGATTCGCAATTGCGTTCCGGGCATGATGTCCTGCGCCTCCCGGATGCTTGCCGGCAGGAACACTTGCAGCGTGCGGCCATAGGAAACCACTTCCATGACCAGATGCGACCCCATGAGTTGCTGCCCGGTGAATTCGCCGTCAATGCGCACCAGCGTCGAATCCCGCTTCCAATCCGTGAAATCATCCGTCTTCAGTTCCTCGACTTTCAACTGCCCGGTGCCGATTTTTTTCGCGAGAACTTCCGTCAACACCGGGGAATACCCGTGCGTCTCACGGAAGCCCAGCACTTCCAGCCGGTCGCCCGGAGAAAATTGCGGGATGGCGCTGCCGGACACATTGGTGGCGGAAGTGCGCCAAAAGGACCATTGCGAACGGCCGAAAATGGAGTCCAGCACCACATCCTGTTTGTAGATGGCCATCACGGAACCGGTGTCATCCTGTAGAAAAAGTTTCTGACCATCCTGCAGCGTCAGCACGCCTTCCACGCGGATCCGGTGGGACGCTTCAACCGGCCCGCTCACCTGCATGATGCTCGCAATGGACTGGACAGGCTGGGAGAACGGCACTGCCGGCGGCTGCTCCACCTGCAGATATTGGAGCGAAGGAATCAACAGATGGACCCCCTGCATCCGCCCCCAGTCATCCAGAGACGCAATTCCCACACCGCGGACCCGCACCGTCGCGTCCACGAGTTGATTGACCATCGGCGCAGCGGCCGCGCCAAAACTTGCCGTCACCGGCCGACCGTCGCAGCTCAACAACAGATGCGCCCCATCCGTCGCCCGCACCACGCCGTCCATCTCGACCCACTGTGAGTCCATCCGGCCATTCGCCAGCTGCCCCCAGGGAAGCCGCTGCGGTTGGGGCAGTGTGCCGCGACCGATGAACACAACCTTGTTGGCGGTGATGAGCGGCGTGGCGGCGTCGCTGATTCCCACCTGACCGGTGATTTCAATATATTCTCCCAGCTCCTCCAGCTTGCTGCTGTCCGAGGACTTGACCACCACCTGGATGCCCGCGGTATCGTCCTGCAAATAAACCCCGATCAAACTCGTCACCACTCCGCGAATGGTCACTGTGGGCCGGCGTCGCCACTCGTCCACACTCATCTGACGGATTTGAGCAATCTTGGTGATGCCGGCAGCATCTGGCTTCGTGTCCTTGAACAACCCCGATCGGAGCGCAGCTCCGCCACCGGATTCTTCCTCGATCGCGGGCAATTCCACGAAACTTGTCCCCCGCAAGGATGCGGCCACCCAGATTCCCTTGTCATTGAAACCACCCCGGCAAATCCCGGTCACTCGCACCCTTCGCCCGGCGTCCGGCAATTTTTTGGCCTCCCCAACATCGGGCATGGAAACGCTCATGCTGTGGTTGCCCGACTGTAATTCAAAAAAAACCTGCCCTTCGATCTGCTGTTTGAATTCAATCGTTCCTCCGATTTCCGCCCACAGGAAATCGTCTTCCTTGGCGAGCGGCTGCTCCAGCGACAAATGCGTCGGAGTGGTGACGGTGGGCTGAGTGCGAACTTGAAGGCGGACATTCCCAACGCCCGCCTGCCCGCCGCTCCAGGTCGTGACCCCTTCCACCAACACCCGCTGGCCGGGCACGAGCTGAAATAATTCCGGAGGGCCGGCCATTTCCAAAAACCCGGAATCATCCAGCAGTTCCACCATGCTGCTCCCGGCAATTTTCCCGGCAACAACGCCCTCAAACCGGATCGGATAACCGGCGGCCGCCCGCATCCGCAATTCGTGCAACCGGGCTATGTTCGTGACCAACACGCTGGAGGGCGCCTCGTATTGCCACTGGACCCACGTGGCGCAGGTGGAGTTGTCTTTCGGAATATCGAGCCATTTGGTTTCCACCAGGCCGTCAAACGCATGGTCCACGGACTCCAACGGCGGGTTGTCCCCTTGCACCGTGATCTTGTCCAGATAAACCGGAGTGGGACTCGTATCCCCGGGTGTTCTGCCCATCAACTCGATCTCCGCAAGTTGAACCGAATTTGCCGACTTCGGTTTGCGCACCCGGTCAATCTGAAGCCGATAAACGTTGAAGGCATTCGTATTGGCCAATTCAAAAATCCGACGCTGATGGCGCTCCGAAAAAACCTCGTCCCGCCTCTGGTCCAACGTCGTCCAGGTTTTCCCACCATCGTTGGATCCCAGCAAACGCCAGTCCTGCGGATCGCGTTGCTGGAAATCATTGGCTGACGTCAGCGCATAGGATCCCACGACCTGGCGTGGGCCTGAAGCAAAATTGGTGGCCGCCACGGCTTGCATGCAAAGTGCAAGACAGCCAGCGATCCGGAAAATTTTCTTGAGCCAAAGCATGTCAGGTGGTCAGCCGGCAGAGTAACGCACCCGCACCAGCCAAATCAATCCGTGTTCGCAAAATCGACATTGTTTTCAGAGGTTTTTTGCAGTCTGCCAAGTTTATTTTGTTGATGCCTGGCTTGCGGTAATGGAAATTTACTCGGCAAGCACACGGAAAAACTGGCGCGGTCCCGTTGGCGTCACGACAAACGGAGAACTGGCCGAAGCATTCGTCGTCCATGGACCGGCAAGATCGGCCGCTTGCAGCAACTTGCCTGAACCCGCCCACGTCAGCGTCAGTTGCGTTCCATCCCAAGCGGATGTCAGCACTGGAATCACAGGCAAACCCACGATCAAGCTGCCCGATGCGTTGGTGACCGCGGCACCCGGTTGAGCGAGCCAGGTCGCCGGGAAATTCGCCGGGTAAGCGGCGTTCAATTGCGCAAATGAGTATTGGCCCGGGGCCAGCGACACCCCACCGACCGTCACCGCACGAAAACGATGATTCTGCGTCAGATTCAATCGCCCGGTCAAAATCAGGTCACCCTGCGGGTCGTTGATCGTGTAAGTCGTCTGCAAAGCACCAGCCGCGTCAACGGTGATGGTGTTTGTGCCCAACGCATTCATCCCCGAACCAACCAGTGTGCCGCGCACCACGTGCCAGGTTCCGGAATAGGTGTTGTTTGAGCCGGAAATGTTCAGACTGCAAACCCACGTCGGTTGAAACGTGCTGCCGCTGTAACCACGATATTCAACATTCCCATTTCCGGTCAGTTGAGCAGCAACCTGAATAGAGCCGCCGCTGCCGGAGTTGCTGGCGCTGACGGGCGTGTTAGACACCACCTCCATCAGGCCGCCGATGACGGCGTTGCCGGCATTGTTGATGCCATTGCCGATCGAGCCGCCGTTCATCACCAGGTGAGGAAAATTTACGGTGCCGGGATTGGCGCCTTTGAGAATAATGGCTCCCAACGAAACGCCGTTGCCGCTCACAGTCAATAAACCGCCCGGAAAGGTGGCGGTGGAACTCGTCGCCGGCGTGCGCATGCCCGCACCGGGAAGAATCTCAAACGTGCTGCCCGGATATGCCGCTGCCGTGGTGGATGCCGGCTGGCCGTTGTTCCAATAGCTGCCTGTGTCCCAATCCACCGCCGGCGAAACATTGGGCTGCACCGATGACATCGTGACGTATTGCGGAGGTCCCAGACTCGGCATCACGGTCAACTTCGCCACGACGCTGGTTACGGAGCCGTAGTTGTCTGAAACCACCGCCACATAATTCGTCGAATCCGTGGAAGCGAGACTGTTGATCGTGAGTGATGTCGTTTGCGCGCCGGAGATTCTGCCGTTGTCCGAAAGATTCGAGTAAACACCGTTTGACTGGACCCGCCATTGATAGCTCAACGGCTGGTTCCCCCACGCCGCCACCGTAAAGGTCGTCGCTTGATAGACGAACTGCGTTCGGGTGGTGGGTTGGGTTGTGACCAGCAACGGCTCCGGCTGTTGCATGGGAAGAATCGTGAGGTCATTGGCAAACGCTACTGTCCGCATGCCCATGCCATAAAGCGTGGTCGCCGGCGTGTTGCTGCCGGGCATATAGACGTGGTCGAACGTGATGCCGTTGATGGAAGCGTCGCTGCTGAGACCTTTGATGAAGCCGCCGGTGGTGCCCACATCCCGCACGGTGATGTTCTTCACCAGGATATTTGAAACCGGCCCGCCACCATCGCCCAGGCCATTTTGAACCAGGAACACCGCCCACGCACCGTGACCGTCATTGACGTAGGAAACACGCTCCACATCGATGTTTTCAAACGTCACGTGGTTGACGATGGACGCGCCGTTTTTGTGATCGATGCAAATCGCCCCGGCGCAGTTATAGGCAACGCTGTTTTTGAAAGTGATGCCATCCTGAACCTGTTGCACGCCCTGCCCGACTTTGAAGGCGTAACAAATCGTCCATGCGAGGCAGTTGTCGAAGACCAGGTCGCTGTTTTTCATGTTGGCGCCCGGCCACGGGATGCTGGTGTAGGTTTTGGTGGAAAACGGATCGTCGAGCCCAATGGCGACCACATTGGATACGCTGACATGCTGTGAACAATTCACGTCAATGCCGTCGGAGTTCCCCACGGAAAGCTTGTTCAGAATCTTGAGGTTGTTGAACGTGACGTTCGCCGCAATGCACGGAATGATGGCCCAGCCGCCCGAATCTCTGAACGTGACACCATCGGCGGTAAAGTTGGTGCAGTTGATCGGCATCAGCGTGTTAATCGCGAAATTTTTGGTGTAAACCATGTAGTCGCCATTCGCATCCACCGTTCCCCGGCCGTAGATCTTCATGTTCGCGCCATTGGTGGTGTAAAGAAACCAGGTGCCGCTGGATAAGGGGCCAAAGGTCTGATTGGTCTGATAATCGGCGGGATTACCCGTGCAACGGATCACCGATCCGCCCTGCAGATAGAGCGCCATGTTGCTTTTGAGTTTAAGATTGCCGGACAAATATAAACCCGCCGGCGCAAAAACGATGCCCTGCCCGTTCGCGGTGCCATAGGCGCTCGCATCGTTGATGGCGTTCTGGATCGCCGCGGTCGTAATGCTGGTTCCGGTGTTGTTCGCATTGTAGGGCGCGTTAGTGACGTTGAAAATCCCCGCACCCGATGAAGCGGGCACATCCGTTTCCGCCGCATCCGCGCAAATGACCAGCCGTTTCAGGCTGTTGATCTGCACGATGAGATACTGGTTCGTCGCAAGCGTGAAGGTGAGTTTATTTCCCGAAGTGACGCTGGTGATGTTCAACTTCTTTGGGCTGATGCCGTAGGACGCGACGCTGGCCTGGGTGAGCGCGGTGACTTCAAATGTCACCGCACCATTGGATAGGGAGAGCTGCGCATAATCATAATCGCCGGTGTAACTCACCACCGGAACATTCGTGCCGTTCACCTTGAGTGAATAGACCGATGACACCGGATATATCGAAGGCTGCGGATAAACTTGGACGCTCGCGTCCGCATAACCCAATTGAGCATGAGCCAAGAGCAGCACGAGGATGAGAGGGATGCAGGCAAATGAGCGATTAGGGTGAGATTTCATGGCTCCTTCAATGAACGGCGGCTTCCTCGCCGGGCTTGTTCGAGGTCAATTTTACCTGCTGCCCGGTCTTCACATCGTCTGCCACCGCGATCAGCGCGAGATAACCATCCGACAAATAGCCTTCGTAGCCGTGACACCGGCCCTGCCAGTCACGCCAGTCCTTGGATAATCCATTCGTATCAAATCCCTGAAAATCTCCCGCGGCAAAACTCTTGAGCATCGGATAGTAAATCTTCCGCGCGTCTTTGGCCCGGCCGAGTTGATACAACGCCTTGATGGTCCAGTAGGCATGGCAATGCGTGGCGCCGCCGTTCTCGTAGATCTGAAACGCGTCCGAGCCGTCCGCCAGTTCAGGTCCGCCATAACGATGCCGGAGATCCGTGTAATCAGCGCGATGGATGGGAACCAGATTTCCCGGCAGACCGAACTCAAAACGCGAATAGCCGGCCTCGTCCATTTTCTCCAGCAATCGGTCCATGATTGCATTTGCCCGTTGCGTGTCCACGAGGCCGAATGATATGGCCATGCCGTTGACGAACGTGAACCAGTAATCGTGCAGCCGGCCATCCGCACTTTTCCAACCGGCCAGCACACCGGTCTTTGAGTCGTAAAACGTCGGGACGTAGGCCAGACGGATTTTGCGCGCGGCAGAAGAAAATTCTTCCGCTTCGGCCGGTTTTCGCAAATCCCCCGCCAGCTCACTCATCAACTGGCAGGCGCGGTAGGCGAGCGCATTGGCATAGGCATCCTCATTGCCGAAACCAATGGTGTCCCACCAATTCGCCGGCCGGTCACCCGGCTTCCAACTGCCGGAGTTGCCTGAGCGCGGATATTCAATCAGCCCGTTGCCATCGTGATCCTCCGCCAGCATCTTCCGACCGAGCCCGGTCAGCTGTTGAAAGCGCGCGCTGGCCCAGCGCTGATCGCCGCTGCTTTCGACATATCGGCACGCGGCAATCAACAACGAAGGCAGTGTGTCGAGCGAATCGATATCAGGGGACCAGGCCGCCACTTCGGGAAATGCCGGCGTGCTGTGATAACCGGCCTGTCCATAAGTCAACCCGCCGTCGAGGACACGGTCGAGTGAAGCACGCAACAGATCGTTGACCGTCAAACCGTCAGCCAATGGCGGCGCTTTCGCGGCCAGCTCGGCGTATTCCCAGAAACAAAAACCGCAGACATCGCTTGAAGAATTATTTGCCAGTGTGCGCAGCCGGGGATGAAGCTGGATCAGGTTCAAAAAATTTCGGCGATAACCGTCGTAGAGCGGATTGTCCGCCAACCCGGGCGCTTTGGGATAAATCAACGTCACGTCCAGCGAGTATTCCACCACACCCTGCGCCTCAGTCGCCGGCGGAAAAGCGATCCGCACAAAATTTTCCGGCCGGCGGCGGCGGGCGTCATATTCCAGCGCTGCTTCCGGAGTGGATGCGGTGACCCGAAACGTGCCATGATCGGGCAGATGCAGCACGCAAGGCATGCTCACCTTGAGTTCGCCGGGCAAAAGATGTCCGAGCAGCGTTGCGTGATTTTTCTTTTGATCCATCAGGAGCAAAAAAGGCGGGACCTTCGTTTCCGGCACAAACTCGGAATGCAAGGTGATTTGATTCGTGGAAAATTTTATCCGCCAGACCTCCACTGCAGTTCCATCCGCCAACCTCTGCGTGTAGCGGAAAGTATTTTTGCCAATCGCTTCGAGCTGGTTGGAGCCCACGGGCAGCTTGTCGTTGAGAACCGCATTCTCCAACCGCTCGCCATGCCCCAGCGAATCCACCGCGAAACCGGAAAATGCCGGTGCGGTCGGTGCTAAATTGGCCGAGAGAAATGAGGATTTGAATCCAGCGTCCGAATCTCCCGTTGCAGCCCGGGTCAATACTGCAACCAACGCACCTGAAACCAGGCAAAATTTAAGAGCCCGATTAAGCGTCTTTCCTGGCCTGGTAAACCCGGCGGTCAGCACCGCCGACAAAACATGCCGGCGAAGCTGGTTGGCGATGAGATGCATTCACCATTACTTAACTCGAAACAATCGACGAGAGATATCATCCAAACAGATGATTTTCGGAAAGACGTGTGCGAGCGAGACCCGAGGTGCCATTTCAATGGTGCCCTTACGGGTAAGTTAACCTGTAAAAAACGCTCCCATCGCCCGGCGAAATTGGAACAGTCATCGAGTTGGTGACATCGGCGCCGGAGACTTCGGACCAGTTCGCGCCCAGACCCGCGCCGGGAGCGTTCGTTTGAACCCACAATCGCCAGCCGGTATGGGTCGCCGGCCAGGATAGGGCGAGAGAGCTGCCCGCCGTTGGTTGCACCGTGATGTTGGTTGGCACGGTGGAGACGCCATAGAACTGAATTTCGGACACGTTACAACTTCCATTCGGCGGCGAAACATATCGCAGATAACGGAACACGGCGTGGTTCGTGAGCGTGATGGTGGTGAACAAGCCTTCCGGTGGAGCATATCCGACCACGTGCAACGTGACCGCGTCGCTGAAGTCCGCCATGTTCGCCGCTTCGAATACGCCCGTCACCATCCGCGGGGACCAATTGGCGCGCGGACAATAGCGGAGCGTCGTCACCGCCATCCGATTGTCAGCGCCAAGATCCAATCCAACCCAGGCGCCGCTCGTCGTTGGCGCATCGAAATAGGTGGCGAGGCTGCCATCAAATACTTTCTCCTTCGTGTTACCCCCGCTGCCAAATGAACCGCTGGTGCCGATGATGGTGCCGGTTACAAGCTGGCTTGGGTTGACCGTCAACGGTGGCTCTTGAAAAAAACGCGCGACAAAACCGGAGCCGCCCGTGTTGGTGATGGTCACGAACAAGACACTGCCGCGCGTCACGGTGGTGTGTTCCAGACTGGTGCTGGATTCGCGGATGATCTGCACCTGATATGTCGTGTTGGAATTCAGGAAGGTCAGCGGCAGCACCCAGCCTTGCGTGACGCCCGTGTTCATGATTCCAATGAACCATTCATCGCCCTTGCGCCGGGCGGTGGCGACGGTTGTGCCCAGCTGACTCTGTGGCAAAACTAGGGTTTCATCCCACATGCTGGGAATCGCGCGGATCACCGGGGCGAATGGACTCTTGGCGATGGTATCCGAGCGTTCCGCGTAAGTGATGATCGGTCCTGGCATGTTGATCGGATTGGCGATTTCATACGCCTTGTTGCCGCCAAATTCCATCGGCGTGAAATCGGCCGGGCCGGCAAGAAAGCGCGTGAACGGCACCGGCATCGTGGCGGCAGAACTCAAGAATTGTTCCTTGCCGAACACCGCCTCGACTTCAATCAGATTGGGCCAGGTGCGGAATTGTCCTGTGGGTTTGGTCGAGCCATGAAAATTCGCGACGAGATGATATGCCGCCGCATCACGCAAAATGTCCTCCTGCAATTTGACCCGCTCTTTCGCCGAGGCATTGACGCCACTGAAGTCGAAGAAGTCCGCCTTGAAACCATCCACGCCATACGTCTGCAACAGCTGGAAAAAATTTGTGCGCTGTGAAAACGAGTTCAACTCGGACGAAGTTTTCCAAAGCAACACCTTCACCCCGGCGGCATGGGAAAAATCAACGACCTGCTGCACCTGCGGCCAGGGATTGCCGCCGTTCCAAGACGACCAACCGGAATCCACCGTGTTGTATTCAAATCCGAGCCGGGCGGCCCACAAGGAATTCGTCATCGCGTTGGTCCAGGTGATGCCGCCGGGTTGCGGGCGCAGCCAGTCCCACACTGACCGCCCCGTCGTCGGCCAGGATGTAGTCGTGCCTTCAGGAAACAGGACCGGATCGGGTGGCGGCGCGAGACTTTCCACAATGTCATTATTCACGATCATGTTGAGGTTTGAACCAACCATGATGACGTTCCACGGTGTGCTGACTGCGCCGGCCACGGACGCGCCGGTGCCGCCGCCCTGGTTGACTGGATAGGTCACTTGAAATTTTCGCCCGGTCGCGTCCGCGATTTTGGTCAGATACGGACTGCCGAACACTCCCAAGCTGGACTCCGTGAGCGCGACAAATCCATTTGCTCCCGCAAGCTGAACCGTCACCGGCGGACCCATCACCGTGTTGCTTGCCATCGCAGTGATGTTCATGCCGCTGTAAACGCCCTCGTAAACCGAGGTGCCATCCTGTGACCAGACCGTGCTGCTGTCCGGAATGACAAAGCTGCTGGATTCCGCCGTGATATTTTTCGTCGCCGAGTTGGTGAATTCGTAGCGGAACGCCACCCCGTTGCCATATGCACGGACATTGAGAAAGCAGGCCAAGCCCGACGCCGCATGATTCAAGGTGATGAGCTGAGCCTGAAATTGGTCCACACCGGTCGCGTGGATCCCGTGGCGTGACGGAAATATTCCATTCGTCGAATAGGCGGTCGCACCGGCGATGGTCACCCCTGAGCCTAGATTGGTGCCGTTGACCGTAACCCCAAGTGACGACGCTTCAATCACCGGCACCCCGCGATACGTCACGGAATAATTTAAATTGCCTGAGGTCGTTTGAACGGTCGCCACGACCGCCCCGTCTGGTCCGGTGACGGTAACCGCCGACGCGCACGCGTTGCCCAGCATCAGCAAGCCCGCCAGCAACGAGGCTCGCAACGTATCCCGCCTTTGAAAATCACGCCCGCTCACGACGGCTCCTTGTGCATGGCCAGATGGTCGGGCAAAGGCTTGTTATTCACGGACTGAAAATAGCGCAGGCAGGTATCCCTCCAGTTGACAGCGTGAGCGAGCTGGGCCTCGAGTTTTTTTTGCACGGCCTCAAACCGCTCCGGATCCACCCTGCCCCGCAGCGTTTCCCACTGCACCTGCATCGTCTTCACATACTCGACGCCGGCATTGTAACGAACGCACAGTTCATCCCACACCGTGCGCCCATCCGATGATTTTTTGTAATCCCAGTCAACATGATGGAACCACAACAGCAAGTCAGGCGGACAGGTGTTCAGGTTGGAAAAACAATCTCCCACCGGCGGTGCATACTGGGCAACCGCGTCCGAACCACTGGCGGTGCGGTCGAATCCTATGCCCCGCGCATCGGCCTGGTGATAATACCACCCCGAATATTCCGGGGATTTGTTATTGTGCGTTTGCGGTGCGGGATCGTAATGGCCGCCGCCTTCCATGATGTGATGCAGCCCCAGTGGCATCTCGTAATCCACGCACGCCTCCCACGACCCGAGCATCATGTTGGTGATGGTGGCGATCACTTCGGGATCATTGCTCCAGGTCATGTTGACCCATTCCTCCGCGATCTGAGCCGCACTCAACCGGCTGTTCCAGGCCAGCCGGCCAAACGCATACCAATTGGCTTGGGCAAAATCATAGCCGCACCAGTTGCGATCCTGTCCGGTGTTCGCCACGCCGGCAATGGCGGTGTGGGCCGAAGCGGCAAACATTTTCGCCACGGTTGAACCCGGACCGTCAGCGTGCGTGTCGGACTCCAAAAATTCCCGCCACATCGGCGCCAGAAATACCAGGTCAGTGGCGTGGCCCATGTTCTCCTGCGTGATCTCCAACTCCGCCATCAAGGATGTTTTATGCATCGCACCAAACAACGGATGAAACGGCTCGCGCGGCTGGAAATCAATCGGGCCGGTTTTCACCTGCACAAAAACGTTGTCGCTAAATCTTCCGTCGAGCGGTTTGAATTCCGCATAGGCGCGTTTGGCGCGATCCTGGTCCACCTTCGGACTGTTGTAAACGAAAGCCCGCCACATCACCACGCCACCATGCGGCGCGAGGGCATCGGCCAGCAGGTTCGCACCGTCCGCGTGCGTGAGACCGTAATCCTGCGGGCCGGGCTGGCCTTCGGAATTTGCCTTCACCAGAAAACCGCCGAAGTCCGGGATGAGCGTATAAATTTCATCCGCTTTTTGCCGCCACCATTTGCGAACCGCCGGATCTTTGGGATTGGCCGTCTTCAATCCACCCAGTTTTTTGGGTGAAGCGAAATTCACCGAAAGATAAACGCGGATGCCATAGGGCCGGAACACCTCCGCCAGCGCCGCCGCCTTCTTGAGATTTTCCGTGCTCAATTGCTCCGGCCTGGCGTTGACATTGTTTAACACCGCGCCATTCAAGCCGAGCGAGGCATCCGCCCTGGCGTAATCCCGATAACGTGGTTCCAATTTTCCCGGCAACCCGGCCCATTGCCACAGGGATTTCCCGGCATATCCGCGCTCCACGCTGCCGTTCAAATTGTCCCAATGATTCAACAGCCGCCGCTCCAGCGCCGGCTTCTCGGCGATGGCCAGGTGATCAATGGCCTGACGAGTCTGGAGCAACCGCAAATAATGAAAGGTTCCGTAGAGCGTCCCGGTCTCACCCTGCGACGCGATCACAGTCAGGGCACGACCAGAATTGGTCACCGACCGGATGAGATAGCCGTCGTTGCCAAGCTGCTTGAGTTCGGCGTCCAAGCCCAGCGCAGCAACCGCCGGATTATTGGCAGGAGTTCCAATCACCAGCGCTCCGCCGCAGGTAACGGTCTGCTCACATTGCCGATCGCCACCCAACAATCCCGACAATCCGTGTTTGAGTTCATCCCAGATCACCTGCTGCGTTGGCGAATTGGTCGCCGCCACAATTTCAGTGATGTGCGCCAAATACGCTTCCCGCTGCGTCGGATCGCCGACAGCTTCGTATCGCAGCCATAGCCGGTAACCATCCTCGGCCTGAAGTGGCAGGGCAAACAACAGAGCCAGCAGGAATGCGCCCAGATAAAATCTGCTGCCGGGACTTTGGGACCGGCGGGAACTAATTTGATCGATCGCGCTGGTCATGGATATGTGAGCCGGAAAAAAGTGCCTCCTTCGGTCAGATCAACCGGCAAGATTATTGCGTTCGTCACGTCCGAACCCGCAACGTCCACCCAGTTCGTGGCCAAACCCGCAGTCAGACTATTTGTCTGAGTTTGTAACCGCCAGCCGACGTGGTCCACCGGCCACACCAATGTCAGTTGGTTTGCCACTGCGCCAATCGTCAGATTGACGGCGTTCGTTGACACCACGCGGAGGCTGCCATCCACGGCAAGATTGCTCTGCCACGCGTTGCCCGCTGTCAATGCGGGCAGGTTCACCGTCGCAAATCCGCTCACCGCCTGGTTGAACAGCACGAATACATCCCCGCCTTCCAAGGCTGGACCGAGATTGTTCACCGTCAGCGTGCCGCCGCCAGCGATGGTTCCATTCGTCGAAATCAATTGGTCGTTCGGTTGCGCGTTGGTGCGATTCAACTCCATCACGACGGCTCCCGCCAACGTGATGTTGCTCTGCACCACCAACGTGCCTATGACATCGCCGGGATTGATGGTGGAACCGCCCACGGCATTCAACTTGCCCAGCAAAGTTCCACTGCCGCGAAGAGTCTTACCGCTGTTCAATGTCAGCGTGCGGTCCGTGCGTCCGGTGACATCCATTACCGCTGTGTTGGAAATAATGATCTGCGCGCTGCTGGCGATGTTGCCGGGTTCAACCAACGTCAGCGTGCCCGCACCGATGGTCGTGTTGCCGGCGTAGGCGTTCGCTTTCGACAAGGTGAGCCTGCCCGCGCCGAGCTTGCTCAAACCGCCGGCACCATTCGCCAGCGCCTGCGCAATGGTGATATTGAAATTCGCCGTGTCGAACATGACGCCGCCAGGATTCACCGTGGCCGTGGTGAGATTGGTGATAAAGCTCGCACTGTTCGCGCCCGCGATGAATTTCACGCCGTTCAAATTCAACGTGCTCGTGCCAGTGCCGCCAGCGATGCCCGAACCAGTTGTCGTGATCTTCAACGTGCCGCCGTTCAAGTTCAGTGTTCCCGCCGACTGCGTGGTTGCGCCGAGCAAAATGGCCGTGCTGTTATCCGTGGAGGCGACGACGCTCGTGCCGTCGAGATTCGTGATGGTTAGAACACCCGTCGCCGTGCCCACGCCGCCGCCGAGCAGATTTCTGCCGAGCACAACGACACTGCCCGCGCGGCTGATGTCGAGGTGATTGGCGGCACTATTTCCCAGAATCAACGCACCGACCTGCCCGCCACCGCCGGTGTTGTTGATCGTGCCAATCGTCAAGCTGCTTAAATTGCCGACGAACGTCCCGGCGGCAAAATTGTTGCTCGACATGAAGGTCGTTCCCGTGCCGAGCTGACCGAGCGCGGCGGAGTTGCCGATGCTTAACGCCGTGCGGCTGCCGGTTGAACCGACGTTGAAGACCGCGCCGCTGCCATAGGTGAAAGTTGGATTGCACTTCCGTGCGCCCAGAATCAGCGTCGGCGTCAGGATGGTGGTGATTCCATTGGGCGCAGTGGTCAAAACCGCCTGTGAGCTTGCAGCATTAAAGGCGCTGGCGGCGTCGCCAATGGTTATGGATGTCGAGGCGCTAATGGTATTGTTCGTGCCTAGATTCAATGTGCCTGTCCACGGGAAATTACCACCGGGGTTCTGTGCATTAACGCCAACCTGAATGGAGCCGACGTTCACCGTAAAATTGGACGACGCGGAAACGTCCAGCGTGCCGAACGAAGCCGCGCCAAAATTTCCAGCGGCAATGGAAATGGAATCGCTGGAACCACTGCCAATGCTTACCGATGTGTTGGCTGGAACGACCACACTGCCATTCGTCATCGGCGAACTGCTGTTGTTGAGAGCGATGTTCAGGCTGGCCACGGAAGAATCACCCGCGAGCGTCTGCGTGCCGCTACCGGTTTTGTTCAACATCAAAGGCCGGGCGCTACTGGAAACCAGCTTGCCGGAAAAACTTCCACTACTATTGCCACTCCCTACGGTCAGACTCACTGAATTAGACGACCCATTTGTGATAACGCCACCGGTTCCCAACAGCGCGCCAATGATCTGACTCGTTCCGTTCAAATCAACCAAGCCGAAGCCGTGCGCCGCGTTGTTGCTGATGGCCAAAAATGCGCCGGAGCCGAGCGTGCCGGAGCCGGAAAGCTGCACTGTGTCCGCTGCATTGAGCACTGTGCCGTTGGTGTAGGTATTCGCTCCGGTGAGCAGCAAGGTGCCACCGGTGATTCCACCCGGGGCATCCACCGTCAACGTGCCGCCACCACTGATCTGCGACGCCACGGTAAACAGGTTTGCCTGCGGGTCGAAGAGGTTACCGGTGCCGATCAAGGAAACATATCCCGCCAACGTTTCCGGCAATCCGGACCAGTCGCTCACCACGCCGCCACCCAGAAACAACGCCGTGCCAGGTGCCGCACCAATGGTCGTCACATTGCCACTACCGGTTGCCTTGATGCGTAGAGCTCCGCCATTGGTGAGATATAATGCGCCACCTGCAAATATCTGATCGCCGCCGACCGCCGGCGTGCGCAAGTCCAGCCCGGAAACTTGATAGATGTTCGTCGCAGTAGGGGCCAAGGAGTTCGACCAATTCAACCCCGAGTTAAAGCTCGATACGCCGACAGCATCACTGTTAGTCAGCGGAATGGTGACCGGATCAATCCATTGAAAATTATAGGTGGCATGAGCCGAAACACCATAGTCCATCCCCACGGCTTCCACTTCAATCGGCGTGAAGGCTTCATTGTTGCTGCGCGCGAGCTGGGAAATAAAAACGCCATTGTTCGGCGTGGCCCAAAGCCAGCTCAAACTGTTGTTAGGATTCCGGCGATAAACATTGTAGTAATAAACCGCGTCGGTGGAATTGCTCCAAGTCAGACGCAGGTTATATGTTTTCCAATCCAGATTGTATAATTTGTCCACCGCAACCGAAGCGGGCGCGGCTGGCGTGCTAATGGAGCCGTTGTAGACCGATAGCTGACCGACGCGCAGCGAGTAGCTACCGACCGTAGTAGCGTTGCCGATGCGCAGAGAAATCGTTGAAATCTTTTTTCCGGCGAACACAGATAAATCCAATGTGTTCGTGTTCCATCCAGTGGTAACGGTATTGCCGATGTCGAGAAACTGAAAATTTGTCGGGCTGTCTTCAAAGGCCAGTCCGAGTTTCAAATACGTCGCGCCAATCAAGCCGGTTTTGTAGATGAACCGAACATGGGTATTGTTGCTGACCGCGAGACTGGTTTGATAAAGCCAGATGTCGTTGGTGGCGCTGGTAACTGTGCCAGCGACCAGCAAAGACGCGCTGCCGTAATACGCGTCAACAAAATCAATGCTCGGAACGAGCTTGGTGCCGGTGCTTTTCACCAGCCAGCGCCAGGTTGGCAAAACGTCCTGCAAGCCAAGGTTGTTCCAGCCGCCATTCATCAATTGCTGGCCGTTTATGTTGAAAAAACTCCCCTGCCCAGGATTGAAGCTTGTTGTGAAAGGCATGTTGCTGATGGGTGACGCCGCCGGAATGAAATGCGATATGCCCGGCCACGCATTGTTTGAGGAGGTGTTGCTCGGATCGCCGCCGGGTCCAACCCAGTAATAATTGTCGCGCGCGTAGAAGTTCGTTACACTGGATGCGTAGTTAAAGGTCCATTCCGGCCGGTAGATGCCCAGCGAAACCAAGTGCGGCTGGCCTTCAGGAAAAAGATAATACCAGTCAATCCCGGTTGTGGTGTAGCCGCCGCTTTCCGTGTCAATGCCCGCATAAAGATCATAGGGACTGCGGCCAAGACTTTGCGCCAGCGAACGGGAGTTCGGCAGCTCTGTGGTGTCCCCATAATGGCTGCCCCACCAAAAATTCAAAAACATATTATCCGAGACCGGCCCGCTCACCCCTTGAAAAAACATCTGGTTGTAGCTGTCCAACTCATTCCGATAATCAATGCTGCCGTTTTTATCCATCGCGTCATACCAGACAATCTTCAGTCCGGGCGCCTTCGCGTGAAAATAGTTGATGAAATTGGTCATCGCCGACGCCGTTGCCGACGATCCGCCAACGGTCTCCTGATTAATAAACCAGCCATCGAAACCAAAATACTGCGCGGCCTGGATCAACTTGTCCGCCACCGGAAAGTTTGTGCCGGACTGCTGGAGAAAATCATTCACCCATTGAAATTTTCCGCCATAAACGGTTGGCGGGAAAAAGACGTTACCCATCATCATCACGCCGTTGCGGTGCGCTGCGTCAATCACGTGGCCGTTGGGCACGAGAAGAATGCCCGAACCTGCCGATCCGCCCCAATACACCATGGACTTCATGTATTGCCAGTAGTTGCCGGCGTAAAAACGATTCGTGCGCGAGCCTTCGGCGGAACTGACCGGCGTGGAATTGAACGCCACCAGCGACATTACACCCGCTTCGTTGGTGCGGGAGTGAGGATTTACATTCAACGCGGGATTAACAAATCGCATCGCCAACGGAATGGTGCTTTTGTTGTAAAATGCGTCCGGGTCGTTCGTCGGATTCCAGTTTAGAATTGTTGCAGGATAAAATGATGGTGCGACCGGCTCGCCCAGTTCCTGGGCCTGCACCACGATTCCAAATGGGACGCAAAGCATCGACAGGAACATCCAGGCAAATAGCTGCATGATCCGCTTTTCTGTCAGCAGGAGTCGGCCCACTGCAACCGACGAAGCTGTCAGAGTTCGCACGATGGAGATTGCACGCGGTCGAAATGGTTTTCGCATACTCAGGGTCAAAACGTTCACGGGAAAACGAGCCGGAAAAAGACGCCGCCATTGGCCGGATTGATGGGCATCGTCATCACGTTGGTCGCCGCAGCGCCGATCATATCCACCCAGTTCGCGCCCAGACCGGTCGCCAGCGCATTGGTCTGCACCTCCAGTCGCCAGCCGATGTGATCGGCCGGCCAGGCCAGAGTCAATTGATTGCCTGCGCCGATTCCTGTCGCAATGACCGCTGAATTGGTTGACACCACCCGGATGCTTCCGTCCATCGTCACGTTGTTTTGCCACACATTCCCGCCCGTTAATGCCGGCAGGTTCATCGTTGTGAATCCATCCACCGGCTGGTTGAACAGATAAAACACATCTCCGCCCTGCAACGCCGGGCCAAGATTATTCACCGTCAAGGTCCCCCCGCCATCAATGCTTCCAGAGCTGGATGCCAGCTGGTCGTTCATCGGAACATTGCCGCGGTTTATTTCCATCACCAACGTTCCTCCCAAGGTGATGTTGGTTTCCACGGCGAGCGTGCCGATGGTGTCACCCGGGTTGATGGTCGAGCCACCCAAGGCATTCAGCTTGCCCAGCAGCGTCCCGCCACCGCGCAGCGACCGGCCGTTGTTGAGCGTCAAGGTCTGATCACTCCGCCCGGTCACATCCAGAACTGCGGCGTTGGAAATGAGGATGGACGCGCTGCCGGTGATGCTGCCCGGCTCGACCAATGCCAGCGTGCCCACACCAATCACGGTATCTCCGGCATAAGTGTTCGCCTTCGATAGCGTCAGCTTGCCCGCGCCGGACTTGCGCAACCCACCGCCACCATTGGCAAGCACCTGCGGAATGACCAGGTTGAAACCTGCCGTGTCGAACGCAACACCTCCGGCATTCACATTGACCGTGGTGACATTGGTGATGTAACCGGCGCTGCCGGCCCCGGCCTTGAGAGTGATTCCGTCCAGATTAACCGTGCTGGTTCCGGCACCGCCCGCGATGCCCGGCCCCGTCGTGGTGATCGTCAATGTGCCTCCGTTCAAGTTCAGTGTCCCCGCAGATTTGGCGGTGGCGCCCAGCAACATCGCCGCGGCGTTGTCGGTCGAAACAACGACGCTTGATGAATCGAGATTGCTTAAGGTCAGGACGCCGACCGCCAGACCAGATCCGCTGCCGCTCAAATATTGCCCGACGGTCACCACGGTTCCACTGCCGGCGAGATCAAGATGATTCGCAGCGTTGCCGCCCATGGTGAGAAGTCCGGTTTCATTCCCATTACCACCGTTGGCCAGTTGACCGAGCGTCAGTTTGCTGAGCCAGGCGTTGAGGCGGCCGCCGGAACAATCGAGGTTCCCCGTGTAGCTGCCACTGCCACCGCGCGGTGATGCGGCGATGTTTAACGCGGTGCGATTGCCGCTGTTTCCCAGGTTCAAGGTTGACCCCATTCCAAGCGTGAAGGTCGCACTGGCTTTGCTGCCGCCCAAAGTCAGGCTCGGCGTCAGCATGGTCGTACGGCCGTTGTCTGCGGTGGTGACGGATTGCGCGGTTGTGTTGAAGGTGTTCGCCATGTCGCCGAAGACAATCGAGGAAGCCACGTTGAGCGTGTTGTTCGTGCCGAGTTTCAAAGTGCCGATGATGGTCGGCGAGCCGCCGGAAGCATTGGTGCTGATGCCCAGTTGAATCGTGTCCACGTTCGCGGTGAAATTGGTGGACGCCGACACGTCCAGCGTTGCGATGATGGTGCCGGAATTGACATTGCCGGCGGACGCGATCGCCAGCTGATTGCTGACGGCAAGCAGCGCATTGGACACAACCAGCGTGCCGCCGGAGACGATCAATCCGCCGCTGACATAATTGGTGTTCCGCGCAAAAGATATGGTTCCGACCCCCGTCTTGACCAGTTCGATCCCGCCGGTGCCATTCCAAATGGATCCCTGAAAAATACCGCCGGCGGCATCGCCATTGCCGATGGTCAGCGTGCTCAGATTGGTGTTGCCATTGTAGATTTTCCCGCCGGTGCCGCTTAGATTGCCAACGCCCAGATCGAGTCCGTTAAGGTCCACGAAGCCGTAGCCATTGCCCGCGCTGTTGCTGAAAGTGAGCGAACCGTTGGTGTCACCCAGCGAACCAATGCCGCTGAGTCGAACAGTGTCCGCGGCATCAATGATGGTCCCGCCCGTGTAGGTGTTGTAACCGGAAAAAATCAGCGTGCCGCCGCTTTGGACCGGGTTCGCCGCCTTCACCTTCAAAAATCCCGGACCGCCGATGAATGCTGAGATCGTGAACGTATTTCCCTGCGGATCAAATTTCCCCCCGCCGGCCCGCAACGTGACGTTGCCATAGAAGGTTGTGCTGTTGTTCGCCCAGTCGGCGACTTCCCCGTTATCCAGAAACAAATCTGTCCCCACTGAAATTCCCCGGCCGCCGCTCGTGTTCTTGCAGGCGAGTATGCCGTTATTGGTCAAGGTCAGCGAACTGCCCGCGAAATAATGGTGCAGCCCATCCGGTGGAGTTCTCAATGTCAGTCCGTTGACAACGTAATCGTGGACTGAGGATGGCGCTGTGGCATCCGACCAGTTCAAGCCGCTTTCAAAACTGCTGCTTCCCGTATCCGAAGCACTCAACGTCACCGTGGTCGGATTCACGGTCTGTGACGGGGGCACGGCGATCATGGCCTCGAATGAAGAGATGCAATCATACGAAAAGAAATTCGTGCCCTCGGGAGTCCGTTGCGGCCATTGACACCAGGAAAGGTTGTCTGAAGCCCGGCGGCCGTTCCACGCCGCGTTCGCCAGATTCTGCAACCAGACCTGGTAGCTGCTTTCCAGGCCGCGATGCTTCATGAATTTCGCCAGCCAGCGGATGCAGATCGCGTTGAAGATGGAATTGTTCTGGGCGATGCCATACTGCGGCATGAAACCGGAACTGCCCATGTTGTTCTTGGTGTAGTTCGCCGCGAGAATTGCGTCATTGGTCAGCCCGAGAAAATCCGCCGCGCCGATAAAGGTGCCCTGGTTGTAAGTCGTCGGCACCTGACTCGACAGGCTGTCATAGACCTGGCCGTTGGCCGGGTTGAAAAAATTCGCTTTGCCCCAGGTATAAATATTGGTCGCCTTCGTCAGGTAAGCGGGATCTCCCAGACACTGATAGAGCAGATAAGCGGCGATGGCCGCGGGAAAGTTAACGGCGGAATTCTTGGAATTGCTGGCGGTAGTCCAGAACATCCCCCCGATGGGTGGCACGACAGTTCCGTTGGTGTCCCAACCGCGGGCATAGCACATGTCGAAATTATTTTTGGCGATGTCCAGAAATGCAGGGTTACCGGTCTTGAGATATCCCCGGGCATACGCCATGCACGCCCACATGATGTCGTCGTTAAAGCTGTTCGAAGACCAGTTGGTGCCATTGTAACTTTTAAATCCGTTCAGCAGATTGGTGATCATCACCTGATACGTGGCGTTGGAAGTCCAATCGTGGGCGTCGATCACGCATTCGATCTCGTTGGCCAGCCACCAGAAATAGGTATAGTTCGCGTTGGCCTGATTCTCCCTGAAATAGCCGTTGGTGCCGCTGACCACATAAAACTTGTTGGTGTAGGCATTGACGATGGTCGCCACGTCGTTGCTGTAAAAGGCGGACGCCTTGAATCCGCACAGCAAAATCGTGAGACAAAGCAGCCGAATCCAAACTGACTTCAACTGAATCATTTTTGCCATGGATAAACGGTTTGTTTTTATTTTTTCGCGGACATTGCCGGCACGAGCCAGGCAACATAGCCGCCATCCTTGCGCAAGGGCAGCGGCAGATGGTCCTGCTGCGTGACGATGCGCTCGGTGCGGATAAAGGCGTCGTTCCGTTCCGGATCATCCGCCAGTTCGACCAACCGGTAGCCACCGCTGCCGAGAAAACTCAACGCGACACTCTCGTGGCGTGGTGTGAGGTCATTGATCACGCCGATAAACCATTGGTCACGGCTCCGACGCGCGAAGGCGGCGATCTGCCCGATTTCACTGCCGGGCAGCACGCGGGTTTCGTCCCAATCCGAAGGCAGTGCCTTCAGGACATCCACCGCCACACTATTGAGATAGTTGGTGGGATTGTCGCCCATGCAAAGATACGGGGAGGTGAAGACGATCGCCATGGCCAGTTCATGCGCAAAGGAGGAACCTTTCAAACGGTCGCGCATGAACAGCGTCGGCGTGAAGTCGGCAGGTCCCTGCACATAGCGCAGAAATGGCAGCGTGGTGTCGTGCAACGCCGGACTCTTGCCCTGCTCGCGACCGGCGACTGCCTCTCGTGACATCTCGTTCGGCCACGTGCGTTCGCGGCCAGTCGGCTTCACCGCCCCGTGAAAATCGATCATGAGTTTGTTCGCCGCGGCATCGCACAATACATCCTCATACCATTGCACCCACCTGGCACTGGCGGGCTCCGGAAAATCCACTTTCAATCCCACGATACCCATGGCCTTGGCGCGTTTGAAATACGCCTCCCGATCCGCCGGTTGGAGGACATATTTGGCATGCACCCACGCCCAGATGTCGACGTTCTGGCTTTTGGCGTAGGCGACAACTTCTTCCATCGCCTGCCATGCATTGTTCCCGCCGCCGTTCCAGTCGCGCCAGCCGTCATCGATGAGATAATATTCGTAGCCCATCTCCCGCGTGCGATCCACCCACCACTTCTGCTTGCCGAGTTCCGGCCCGCAATAGCAACTCAGCCAATGCCAGATCGAACGGCCTGGTTTGATCCACGCCGCATCAGCCAGTTCCGCCGGCGGCGGCGGGCAAAGATTTTTGATGAGGTCGCTGTTCACCATGGTGTTCAAATCGCTGGCCAGCAGCGTCACGTGCCAGGGCGAAATGATTTCACCTTCCTGATCCCAGCCATCGGGGTCGTCGTGAAAAACGGCTTTGAATCCGTTGGGACCGCTCGACGTCAGCGCCATGTCACTGTACTGAATCAAATTCGCCTCGGTCATCAGCCCGTAACCGGCATTGTCCGGAAACTTCAACGCGGCGGGTGCCATCAAATGCTGGTTGGTTCCCATCTGGCCGACGATGTCGGGCACAAAACGCGCCTCGTAAGAACGATTGTCCGCGCTTTGATGCCAGAGGGTGGTGCCGGCGGGCAGCTGCCATTCTGAACTTTCGCCATTGATATGGTGCCTGCCGGTTTCGGGCACGCGGTAGCGATAGGCGACCCCGTCGTCGTAAGCGCGCACTTCCAGCTGCCATGATGTTCCCTGCGTGCCGCCAGTCAGCGGGATGATCGCGGAACAAAAGTGATTGATGGCGTTGGTATGAACACCCCGCGTAACGTAATGCTCGTTGATTTCCTTGGTCTCCGGTTTTCCGGCAAGCGCAACCTTCCGCCCCAGATCATTGCCGTCCACGGTCACGCCCATCTGTGAGGTTTTCACCACTACCGCATGATGAAACTCAACGGAGTAAGTCAGGCGCTCACCGGGCTGAACCTGCACCGACACGTGGCCGTCCGGACTTTTGACCGTCACCGCACCGGCGGCATGGCCGGTGACAGCCGCCAACACCCCGGCGGCGCACAGGACCATCAAGTTTTTGGGAACGAAATTATTTGAAACGAACATGGTTGATTTTTCTTGAGCGGAGTTAATCCAGCAAGTGCGGTTGGGTATTGAATGTTTTCCAGACGAACTCACCGAAAATCGTGTTCGCCCAGGCAAACCATGAGCGCGTGAATTTACCTGGATTGTCCTTGTTGAACGCCTCGTGGATAAAACCCGTGCCGGCGTGCGTGTGCTGAAGCGTTTCAAGACATTGACGAATTTCCGCATCGTTTGTGGCGGTCAGCCCTTCCATGATCACGCCCAGCGGCCAGATCATGTCCACGCCCACATGCGGCCCGCCGGGCCCGCTCGCCGCCTTGCCGACGCAATAATACGGATTGTCCGCCGACAGCAGCAGCCGGCGCGTGTTCTGGTAGAGCGCATCGCTGTGCGTTGTCGCTCCCAGATACGGCAGCGACAGCAGGCTCGGAATGTTGCCGTCGTCCGTGCAATAGTAGTTGCCGTAGGCGTCCACCTCGAATGCATACACGCGGCCGGCCTTGGGATGATTGACGACCGCGTATTCGCGCAGCGCATTTTCCACTTCATCAACCATGGCGCGGCATTGCTTCGCCAGATCATGATCGTTTTGAATCTGTTCAATCATCTCCGCCGCCTGGCGCAGGCTGACGACCGCAAAAAAATTTGATGGCACCAGAAACGGGAAAATGGTCGCGTCATCACTCGGCCGGAACATTGAAAAAATGAGGCCCACGGGTTTTGCCGGATTTCCGTAGCCGTGTCCCGGAACGGTGTCTGTCTGAAATTCCGTCCGGCGCATGAAATGATACGACCCCCTGCCCGTCTTGCGCTGCTGTTCGCGGAAAGTTTGCAGCGTCAATTTAATGGCGTCATGCCACGCGGCGTCGAACGGCGCGGTGTCTCCGGAAAGTTTCCAATATTGATACGCCAGCCGGATCGGGTAGCAGAGGGAATCGATCTCCCATTTGCGCTCGTGCACACCCGGCTTCATGTTCGTCAGATCATTTTTCCACTCGCCTACTTTGTGATCATCCTTGTAAAACGCATTCGCATACGGGTCTTTAAGAATGCAGCGGGTTTGACGGTTGATGACGCCCGCGATCAACTGCTGCAACGGTGCGTCGTCCTTCATCAAGGACAGATACGGATAAACTTGTGCCGAGCTGTCGCGCAGCCACATCACATCGATATCGCCGGTGATGACGTAGGTGTCCGGACGTCCGTCAATCACCGCAAAATCCACCGTGGTGTCCAGCGTGTTCGGGAAACAATTTCCAAACATCCACGCAAGTTCCTTGTTGCCGATGGCGGACTGCACCTGCGCAATGGCGCGCTCGACGGCGGCACTCTTGAACTTGCGTTTCGCTTCCGGCGTGCGCACGACCGGGAAGCCGGGCACCGGTTCAGCAGCCCAACTTAAAGGTGCAAAAGCCAGCACCGAGGAAACGATGGCGCTGTTATGAATGAATTCTCTTCGGTTCATGTCGGAAAGATCATCTGCGCGGTTCAGCACGTTCGTTTGCTGTCCGAGGCTGCAATCCCTGGCGCAGCCGGGCATGACACGCAAACAAACCAATAACGATTCGATCCTGTTTATTCACAATTCGGCGATTTAGATCTTCGGCCAGGCCAGGAATCAGCGACATAAAAATTTACCGGCGGACAAACAATGCCGGTGCAAAATCAGCGTCGGGCTTGGATTCAGGTTCGGCCAACCTAGCATGATTAAGCTTTATTGCCCTCACTCAAATGGATGATTTTCAGTGCAGGGCCCGGACTTACAATTCACGTGGCCGGAAAAAGCTCAGTCACGTCAAGCCGCACGAGGTCGAAAATTCCGGTTCAAGCATCAAAATAAAATAACCAGCGTATTGCCTTCACGGATACAACGAAGCATCAGAATGAAGCCGGCTCCGGATTCATCGGCACCAGCTGGTAAAACAGAAATTGCTTGCCATTGCGGTCGCTTTATTCGATAAAAGGCCGCGCTGTTTGGAGATTTAAGACGAATCCCGTATCCAAGGGGTGGGATTTTGCATGAATCAGGTGGAAGTGGTGGAGTCTGAAAATAATGACAATGGCAAAGACAGAAGCTTTGCCAATTGCTGTAATCAGGTTGTGTTTCCCTATGAACTATCAAAAAATCACGCCCGCATGGAAGATGTCGGGCATGTTCTTTTTTATCCTTTTTACGTTTGTTTCCTTGCAGGCGGACACGATCCGAACCCAAACCATCGCCCTGCATAAAGGTTGGAATTCCATTTATCTGGAGGTCACGCCAACGAACCCCAGCCCGGCTCTGGTTTTTTCCAATACGCCGGTGTCCATTGCCGCGGTTTATTTTGGCGGTGACTCACCGGTGCAGTTCATCCAGAACCCGGGCAGCATTTCCTGGAAGAAGGACGGCTGGGCGGTGTGGTATGCCCCGTCCCGCCCGGACGGATTTCTCACCACCCTGTTTACCCTCAATGGCAACCGGGCCTACCTGATTTTTTCCGAACAGGATTTTACCTGGAGCATCAGCGGAAATGTGAGCCTGGGGTCGGTGAAATGGAAGCCGAACTCCTACAATCTTGCCGGGTTCGGCGTGGATGCGATGGCGCCGCCGACGTTTGGAAAATTTTTCGCCGGTTCACCGGTGCATCAGCCGGGGCAAATCTACCGCCTGGTGAACAATCAATGGACGTTGATCGCCAGCCCGTCCACCACGACCATGCGGTCGGGTGAAGCGTGCTGGATTTATTGCAAAGGAGCTTCGGATTACCAGGGACCGCTCACCGTCAAGCTTGCCACCGCCGACAGCGTCTCTTTTGGCAGCTCTGCTGAATCACCCATTTCGCTTGAGAATTGCACGGCCGATCCATTGACCGTCAAGGTGGAAACGGTCGCGAATGCCGGTGGCATTCCGCTCGGCTATGTCGTGCGTGGCATAACGGAGGGCAAGATGGTGGATGCCACTTTTGACCTGCCGGCGCAATATGCCCCGCCGGCGCTGGAAGCCGGGCAGACCAGCTGGCTCTGGCTCAAATTGCGCCGCGAGAAAATGAGCGCTCCCGCGCAGGGCGCGCTGCTGAAAATTTCCACTGATTCCGGCGCCGAAACCTGGGTGCCGGTCACCGGCACACTCACCCCTTGACCCGTTTTACCACACCTCATGATGCGAAATCATTTCCTGCTCGTCACGAGCTGCGCGGCGCTCGTGTTCCTGGCCGCCAAAACTTTTGCGGACGGCTCGTCCACGGCCGGGCTTTGGGTCGGTGAAGTCACGCTTACCAAGGTCAACGAAACGGTCGTTGGCATCAACGCCGCAAACCAGGTGGTCGCCCCGGACCCGGCGGTCGCCACGCCGGTGCAATCGCCCGCGCATCTGCGCATCCTGCTGCACGTGGACGCCCTGGGCCAGGTGCGCCTGCTCAAGAATGTCGCGGCGGTGGACAAGTCCACCAACAGCACGCCCGCGCTCGTGTTGATCACCGATGAATCGCTGTATCCGAATTATCCCGGCACCGGCCGGCGGTTCACGGCGGCGGCGTTTGATTTTGGCGACAGCAATGCCAACGAGCTGCTGAACCTCATCGCCATCACGGCCGCGAATGCCGCGGCGACCAACGGCAATGCGACCAATGCCGCCAACGCCGTGGCGGCCAGGGCGAATGCGGAGGGGATTTATCAATCATTTGTGACCGGCGCGGGTTTCCGCAACGCCGCATTGAACGCCGCGCTTTCGGCGAAGCTCGGCGCGTTGCAGGCCAAGGGGACGAATGGCAACGCCACGCAGGTGCTGGCCGCCGCCACCGGTGCCGCCAATGGTAATTTTTACGTCGTGACCAATCGCGCCTATGCGCAGTCGCTCACCGCCGCCGCACTGATTGCGGACGCACGTTTCGTGACGGCAGTGGATGCGATTGCCAGCGGGGCGGCGGGCGGAGCCGCAACGGCGGCCAGCTCCAATCTTACGGCGACAGTGGTCGGCGCCAGCGCCACGAACGCTGCGCTGGCGGCGCTAACCAACGTCATCAACGCGCCCGCCATCGTTTCACCAGGCTATCAGACTTTCATCACCACGGCGGATTTCCAATCTGCCGCCGGTGTGGCGGCGGCGGCGGCGGCGGCGGCGGCCAAACAGGCCCGGGATGCCGGCGCGTTGCCGGCGCTGGTGCAGAACCGGGCACAGGCGGCGGCGTTGAAAGCCTTGACCGATGCGGGCATTTTCAAAACGGCGGACAAAGTGGTGAACAATGAGTTATTGCTCACCGGTTCGCTGGGAGCAGGCGGTTCGCTGGCGGGAACCATTTACCTCGGCGCGAACCATCCCACGAATCCATTCATGCACCGCCGGCACACGGATCATTCGACGGGCTACAGCATCACCCGGAACCTCAACATCCAGTTCGATGCCGCCACCAGCACAAACGGACTGGCGCTGGCGGGCTTCGGGGTTGAACGGCTGACGGGGACGTATCACGAGGAGATTTTCGGCCTGCACAAACCGCTCGGCCCGGACCAGGACAAGGGGCTGATCACCGAGGGAGTGATTTTGCTCAACCGGATCAGCCAGGTAGACACCTTGAATCAGTGATTTCCCAAAAACTTTTGCCATGAAAATCAGTCGTCATATTTGCCAACTGCCTGCCAGTTCTTTGTTGCCGGGATGGCTCCCGCTTTTGATGGTCGCCCTCTGTGCGGCCGTGCTGCCGGCGATGGGAACGCCGGTGGCGGGATCCTTTGTCGAGGAGTTGCAGGGAATGATCCCCGTGGACACGCGCGTGGATTCTTCCATCGGCACGCCAACGGCAGGGATCACCTATGTGCTGGGCCGGGATTTTACCAACAGTGCCAATGCGATTCTCCGCAAATATGATCCGAGTGGTGCCGAGCTGACGTTTGCCAATGGCAGCACCGCCGCCACCATCAGCGGCATCAACCCGGCGGGGATGGCGCTGGTTTCCGGCTCGACGAATTTGTATATCGTCGGCGGCAGCACGGTTTTTCGCATTGATACGGTGACCGGCCAAAAGACCGGCTGGGTGACCAATGCCGCGACCGCCAACTCGCCGGCATTGAGTTTGCAGAGCGTGTGTTGTTACAGCAACGTGCTCTACATCTGCGGCAACTATAACAGCACCGCCAGCCTGAATATCTTCGGCAAGACAGTCACTCCGCGCGGCAACCAGGCGGGCATCCTCATCAAGCTTTCGGCCGGCAATCTCGCGGCCAATGCGCTCGGCGTGCTGACCTATGGCGACAGCGATCCGGGCTCGATCAACACGGCGAACTCCATCGTGGTGGATGACAGCGGTGACGTCTATGTGGGCGGGCACCTTGGCACGGGAAAATTCACCTCGGATGTTTTCAACTCCACCGAGTTCAGTGTCACCTACCGGCATCGTTCGTCACCCGCCATCAACAACCTGTTTGATGCCGCAACGGTTTTGAACAGCGCCCTGGGCGGCACGGTGACGCAAACGGCTCAATCGCCGCTGACCACCATGTGCGGCATCGGCACACCCTTGGACAATGGCGATTATAATTACATCTGGCGCGAAACCGGGCTGATCAATGTGACGGCCGCCGGGGCGCTGACGTTTACGAGCACGACCGATGATGGTTCCTGGTTGTATGTGGATGGCCAGCCCGTGATTTACGATTATGGCACGCATGCCACGGAGGCTCATTCCGGGAGCATCGCTTTGTTCGCCGGGTTGCATTCCGTGGACTGGCTTTATTTTAACAGCGGCGGCCCGGGCAACGGCAGTTTGACGGTTTCCGGCGGCGGTTTTGCCAGCGGTTCCTGCGTGACGGCGGCGGATTTCGCCAATTATCAGAACCTCGGTTACGTGCTGAAATTCGGAGGTGATCTGGCTTCGATCAAGAATGCCCGTTTCACCAGCTCCGCCTACGGTGACGGCGGCGACATCCATGAATTGACTTACGCACAAGGCTGGGTCTATGCGATCGGCGACTGGCAGATCTTCGAAAATTCCGGCACGCTGGGCAGCGGAGCGGACCGGTCGGAAGCGGATTCGAAGGACATCGACATCCTCAAGCTGGATACCGGTCTGCAGCTGCGCGGCCGCGCCACCGTCAAGGGCGTGGCGGATAATACCGGCTATGGCATCACAGTGGACAACGTCGGCAACGCCTATGTCACCGGCGGCTACGGTCCGCAGTCGGCGGGCTTCTTCGGCGCCGCTGATTCGACCAATCAACCAGCCTTCCAGCTTTCATCGCCGAAGCAAAGCCTCTTCATCGCGCAATTGGATTCCAATTTTAATTTCACCTGGGTCAACAAGGCGACGGATCCGCAACCCAATTTTAATTTCAGCGACAAGCCGCGCGTGCGTTGGAACACGGCTTTGCAACGCGTGTTCTGGACCGGCCAGTTCGACGGCACGCTCGCCATGGGCAATCCCACCACGTTGCAGGTTTTAACCGGTCCCAAAGGCTTTATCGCCGTGCTGGATCCCAGCGGCATGTTCACCGAACGTGTCAATTTGACGGTCCTTTCGGACTACGGCCAGTCCGGCACCCAGATCAAACCGTTTGGCGGTCCGGCATTGAACACCAACACCGTCGCCAACGTGGGGATCAACACCAAGCCGGTCATCAAAGGCGCGCAGGTCACCGTATCCGTTCCGAATTATCTGTATCGCGACTTGAACGGCCTTGATCTGCCGACGCAGGATGACACGTCCGCCGAAACCCGCATCGGCTGCACCGGCTATGCCGTGGACGAGAACGTGGCCAATGGCACCGCCAACAGTTACACGTTCACCATCACCAAGGACACGCTCGTCAAATTCAACTGGCTGGTGGAGCACGCGCTGCGCATCAACGATGATTTTCAATCCACGGCCGGCTCCGACCAGGATCCGCTGAATCATATCGCCGGCCTGCAATCCGAGGCCTCCGGCACGCCCGTGCCCTCGGTACAGAAGCACTGGATTGCCGAAAACGAACCGGTCATCGCGTCCATTGATAAAGCCGTGGACGACCAGACGTTTCTGGCGCGCGGTCTGCCGGTGCGATACGTCGTGACGGGCTACGAGGCTTATGGGCCGGCCAACACGCTTTCCACGACGACGGGCGTGACGAACTTCATTCCTTTCCTGGGCAACGAACCGCGGCAGCAGGTGCCCGAGTTCCTGATGAGCGCCCCGGCGGGCATCCGGTATAAATGGAAGTTAAAAATCGGCGTGCAGGTCGGCACCACCGGCTTCAAATCCGCCGGTTATCCGCTCGTCCATGTGGTTGGCGATCCCGGATCGCTCCCCGCCACCCAGCCCGACGGCGTGGGCACCGGCACATTTTATTATGACGAAAACACCGTTCTGGAAATCGGCACGCTTAAAAACCAGGGTGTGACACAGCTCAAGGGCTGGTTCAACGGCGACGGCACGGTCTTCCCCACCACCGGCGTTTTAACCGATCTAACCAGTTCGTTCAGCAACCAGCTTTACGTTTCCAAGAGCATCGCCCAGCTCAAACGTCCCGCGCGCGTGATGTGGGATTATGGCGACCGTATTTTTGAGGAGACGGTTTACATCGGCAACCCGGTGGCATTTTCCACCGTGGACGACACGAACGTTTACGCGACGTTGCGCCGGGATCTCGCGCCGGAGCGCCTCGACATCCTCTCCGCGCCCGCCGGCAGCACCGGCGCCGACATGGCCGCCTGGGATGCCGCCGGGAAAAAATATTATCCCCTGCGTCCGGGAACTGTTTATTCCTACTGGTTCACCGGCGGTGATCCCGCTGAGCGCGTCATCATCAAGCTCAACATCAAGTATCCCGTCGTGGCGCATTACCGGCATATCGCGAACACCCCGGCAGTTTCACTTGAGTCGGCCACGAACGACCTCGTGAGCTTCAAGGCGCTCAAATACACCGAACCCACGACCGGGGCCGCCGTGGACGCCAACGGTGCCTTTACCGCCACCGGCCCCGGCAAAACCGTCCTGCTCTTTGGCGAAACCAGCAGCCCCGGTCGCGGCGGCGCGATTGAAACGCTCCGCGTGCGCGTGGTGGAAACAAAAAACTGGAACGACCAGTTGCCGGCGACCCAAACCGCGGTCATTGGCCGGAAAATCACCAGCGGCTACGACACCGCCGGCCTCGGCACAGGTTTTCTGTTTTTCAAGAATGCCCGTTACAACGTTTCCACTTACAACCGCGACACCATCAGCGGACAGATCATCCCGGTGAATTTGAATCCCACCGCCGGCCCGGACGAACAGCTCGTCGTGGTCTGGTATGAAAAACGCGACAAGATTCTCTGGCCGTATCAATCCGTCCGGTATCAGCCCGCCTGGCCGGTGGACGCTTCGCAAGGCCTCGGCCGCATCGTCATCGCGAGCCGCTTCGGCAACGAAAGTGTGGCCGAAGACGGCACCGACCAGGTGGTCGTGCCGGCGGAAACCATCGGCACCAACAATTATCCCGAAGAAAACGCGTTCAACCCGGCGCGCTTCCAGCAGGTGCAGATTTACAACCAGCCCAACCGGTCGCTGCCCGGTTACAATCCGAACGAGGAGCACGCCCTGCTCGCGCCGTCACTGCGTTCCGCCGACATCTCGCCCCGGCCGATGGCCGCCTATGCGTTGCGCGACGGTGATCTGAACGTGACCGCCCAGGATGCTTCCTACACCTCCGACCCTTATGTGCTGGTGCAGTTCTACGATGCGGTGGACCAGGAATACAAGATGACGGTCTATGACATCGTCCGCACGGCCAGCAATTATGACCTCGGTGATTTAAGCTACGAATATTTGTTCGAGCAGGAGATGACCGCGGGCGAACCGGTGATTCCGTTTTATCCGTTGCCGCAAGTCATCGGGGCGACCCCCTGCCCCGGCAGCTATGGCCGGGACGGCCAGCCCACCACCCAGCTTTGTTATTGGAAAGATCACAAGGGCACGGCCTGGGCGGTTTCCGGCAACAGCTTTTTCTACGGCTACTATTTCTATCCGTTGCTGCCGGATTTCTGGTGGCCCGCGGCGGATGCCAAACAACCGGGGGATTGCATTGCGTTCCTGCCGGATGCCCCGGCGTTTGCCGGCGATGCCTTTGCGAACATTGATTATACGCGCAATGATCAGACGCCGGCGGCGCAGGGCATTTTTTACACAACCAGCTGGCCGCAAAATGTGGCGACCCTGAAGGTGGGCGAAACGCTCACGTTCCCCGGCGGTGAATACAGCCTGGATCATCCGACCACCACCGTCACCACGGATTCCGGCGACATCGTGACCAAGGCGACCGAGGGCCTGCCCGGCGTGGTGGGATTCGCGGCGGGGCAGATCGTGTTCGACACCATGAGCCCGGTCATGAATGACCAGACGAATTTCACCAAATACACGGCGCGGATTTACCCGGCGCTGGAAGAACGCACCGTCAGCCTTTCGGTCAGTGATTTTCCCGGCGCGCTGAACCCGGCGAACAAGCGCACCGCGGTCAAGAACGGAGTCTATGTTTTCAACGAGCTGCCGTCGTCGTTGCAAAAACGGATTTTCTACGATCCGATCCGCGGCAAGATCGGCATCAAGGGTTTCCTCAACGACAAAGACATCGGCGACCCCACGCTCACCGCGTCGCCCCCGGCGGTGTATGTGCTCGAACCGAGCATTCTCACGCTGGCGGAAAAACAAACGCTGGACGGCACGGCGGCCACCAGCCCGTTCACCGACCTGGCCGGCACCCCGTTCGCGAACGCGATGGATGCGCTCTACAATCTCACCCGCAATCCGAACGCATTGGACCAGGGCGGCAATGGCGTGGACACGGCCTACCGCGTCGGCCTTGAGCAAAAGGTCAAAATCGACCCGGCGACGGGCGTGCCGCTCACCACCACGACCGGCGGCATTGTCAGCGTCCAGCGCGACAAGACCAAGGCTTCGCCGCTGCAGGCGCTCGGACCGGGGCTGGCGCTGACGGCGAATCCGGATTTTCTCGACCCCAACAACCCGGTGCAGATCAGTTATGTCACCGTGGCCGAAAACAACAGCGACGCCCTGGGCGGTTCGCCGGTCATCCTGCACATCATCAAGGTGGACAAGACGCAGCGGTATCGCGGTTCCATCAAGACGATCCTTTCGGACAACGTTTTTGATGAGAACATCATTTTGCGCCATACCGGCGATTTCGGCGGCAATGCCGACGACCTCGTGTTCGAGTGGTGGTATCGCGCCGAGGATGGCACGGAAGCGCTGGTGCCGGACCGCCAGCCGTCGCCGACGCCGTGGAAATTATTTGCCGATCCGACCGGCAACCAGGGTCGTGGATTTTATCAACTCACGCTCAAGGGAAATCCGAGCGCCCCGGAAGTGTTGCTGGGCGACACCCTTTTCTTCCTCCGTTACCGTCACAAAAACGAAGTGACGGATGGCGTCAATTGGGAAGTGCCCCAGTCGAACGCGGAGCGCCGCTGTGTGTTGAACGATTGCAAGCCGGGCATTCCCTATGACTGGGCGGGTGCAGGCAATTCCAGCGTGCTGGACGTGGATGGCGACGGCCAGCCGGACTATAAACCGCAACTGGCCGAAGGCTGGATCAAGCGCGTGCTTTCGCGCATCAATCCTTACGAGGCGCGCATCAATGATTTCTCGGCGGACAATCCGGCGACCTATTCGAGCATGATCCAACAGCTCGGCGCGGCCTACACCGGGCCCGTGGCGTTGAATCCGGACAAAAATGTCATCGAGAACGTCGGACTCATCGCGCTCTATGAAACGATTTTCAAGCGCGGCATGGATCTGAGCATTGATCTCTCGACGCCGATCTCGACGCCCAGCATCGCCAACGCGCTGGAGCTGGCGTCCACGCGCCTCGCGGACTTCTACATGCTGCTCGGCAACGAGGCGTATGCCGACGCCCAGAACCCGACCATCGGTTACGGCAGCGACAGCGTGGAATACGGCAACCTCGCGCCGTCCATCTTCGCCTTTCAGAATCAGATGTCCTCCCTGCTGGAGCAGGAGCTGGCGATGTTGCGCGGCGTGGATGCGTTCAACGGGCCGCCGGTCAACAACCGGTTGTATTGGAATTTCACGCACGCCGAGGGCGAGGCCGCCTACGCGATGAAATACAACATCAGCGACGTGAATGCCGACGGGTTCATTGACGTGAACGACGCGATGATCCTGTATCCGCAGGGGCATGGCGATGCGTGGGGACATTATCTGACGGCCCTGACGTTCCAATATGATTTGCTGCGCCATCCCTATTTCAACTGGGTTTCGCGCTCGGAATACATCAATTCGCAGGACGTGGTCATCAGCGTGGATTATCTGGATGAACGGAAATTCGCGCAGGTCGCCGCCGCCAAGGCGCAGGCGGGCGCGGAAATCGTGAACCAGACTTACCGCGAAAAATATGTCACCGATCCGGACGGCCAGTGGCAGGGCTATACGGACACCGACAAAAACCGTTCCTGGGGCGTCGAAGAATGGGCGCGCCGCGCCGGCCAGGGAACTTACTTTGATTGGGTCACCGCCAACGCGCTGCTGCCCGCCGTTCATCCGAACACGAACTATGTCGGCATCCAGAAAGTGGATCGCACGACCGTCCAGGACATCGCCGTGGTGGCCGCCAATTTGACTGCCATCCAGACCACGATGGAACAAGTGAATGGCGGCGCCAATCCGCTGGGCCTGGCGAATGGCGCCCTCGCCTTCGACTTGGATCCGACGCAGGGACAAAACCTGTTCGACCAGGTTTACAGCCGCGCTGTCGCGGCGTTGAACAACGCGAAGGTCACTTTCGACAATGCAAACCAGTTCAATAACATGATCCGGCAGGTGGCCAATTCCGCGGCTGATTTCCAGAAGAGCGTCACCGAGCAGGATCTTTCCTACCGCAACCAGTTGATTGAAATCTACGGCTCGCCCTACGAAGGCACCATCGGTTCGGGCAAGGCTTATCCGGCCGGCTATCAGGGTCCCGACACCATGCTCTACATGTATGTCGCCGTGAACAACATCAACGACAGCACCGTACCGCAGCCGCCGTCGGCCTATTATGACAATTATCTTTCGGAAATCACCGGCGATAATGCGCACTTCATCAATGGCGTGGGGGCCATTTCCGGCGTGCCGGACAGCTGGAAGACGCGCTACGGCCTGACCTTCCTGGATCCGGCGCAAATCACCAACTCGATCAACTATACCGACTTCACGGATCCGTCCGCCAACCCGCTGGTCAATACGCTGGACAACATGAATCTGCCGGTCATGGCGTCGGGCTATACTTTTCTGGCGCCGTCGGAATGGGGCATCCGCTCCTCGCCCGGGGAACTGCAATCCCTCATCGGCCAGATGGTGCAGGCGCAGGCGGATCTCAACGCCGCCATCAGCGACTGGGATGGGGCGCAGAGTTCGTTCATCCAGGGCTTGCAGGCAATCAATGCGAAGTTTGATAATAACAAATATCAGCGGGATTTGATGAAGGGTCAGATCGCCCTCGACGTGACCCTGGACACGGCCAAGCTGGCCCTTGAAACCACGGTGAAAATCATCGCCGCCGCCGCCACCGATGCGGAAGAGGCGCTCAAAGCCGGCGCGGACATGACCCCGACCGACACGCCGACCGTCGGACTGGCCGTTTCGCCGGGCGACGTTCTCGCCCCGGTCAAAGGCGCGCTGGAAATCGCGGCGGTGGCCACCAAGGCGGTGCAGGACACGTTCACGATTCCGTTGGAGACGATTGCCGGCGGAACCGACATCGCCAAGAGCCTCGGCGACGCCATCATTGCGTTGGAACAGGACGCCGGGGATCGCGACCTGGACATGATCCAGAATTTGCAGGAGCTTCAAAACAACGCGGGCAGCGAAGCGTCGGCGCGAGTGACGGTCTTCAAGCAGGTGCAGGTGCTGCGCCAGATCTCGGATCAATACCGCACCAAGATCGCGGAAGGCAACCGGTTGATTGAACAGCGGACCGCCTTCAACAAGCGCGTTGCGGCCCAGACGCAGCAAAACCGTTATCAGGACATCACCTTCCGCGTGGCCCGCAACGCGGCGCTGGAAAAATACCGTTCCGCGTTCGACCTCGCAGCGCGGTATGTTTATCTGGCCGGCACGGCCTATGACTACGACACGAATCTGCGCAATGACGACCCCGGTTCACCCAACAACATTCTCACCGACATCGTCCGTCAGCGGACCATTGGTTTGGTGGATTCCTCGGGCCAGCCGCAGGTCGGCGCCAAGGGCCTGGCCGAAGATCTGGCCACCTTGAAAGCCAACTATGACGTGCTCAAAGGCCAGCTCGGCATCAATAATCCGCAGCTCGAAAGCGCCTCCTTCTCGTTGCGCTCCGAAGCCTTGCGCATCCTGAACACGACGAACAGCGACGCCGTCTGGAAACAGACGCTTCGCGGTGCCGGCATCTACAAGGACGATTTGTGGCAGGTGCCAGAATTCCGCCGGTTCTGCCGGCCGTTCGCCTCGCTGACCAATGGCGCGCAACCCGGCCTGGTGATTCCCTTCAGCACGAAGATTGTCACGGGCAAAAACTTCTTCGGCTGGCCGCTGGGTGGCGGCGACAGCAGCTATGATCCGAGTGTTTTCGCCACGCGCATCAGCTCCGTTTCCGTGGCCTTCGCCGGTTACGACACGGTGAACCTGCCGCAGACGCCGCGCGTGTATCTGATCCCGGTCGGCTCCGACGTGATGACGGTTCCCAACAGTCCCGATCTCTCGGTGCGTTTGTGGGATGTGGTGGAGCAAAGCGTTCCCATCCCGTATCCGAACATCGCGGCGAACTTGAGCAACCCCACCTGGAAGCCGCTCACGGACAGTCTCAATGGCGCCTTCGCCGCGCAGAAACAGTTTTCCAGTTTCCGCGCCTACGGCTTCGACAACGTGGCGCTCACGTCGGCGGACCTCGCCACGGTGGGCTACGATTCGCGCCTCGTGGGCCGTTCCGCCTGGAACACCAAGTGGCTGCTCGTGATCCCCGGCGCGACGCTCAACGCCAGCGCGACCAACGGCCTGAACCTGTTCATCAACAGTGTCAAGGACATCAAATTGAACATCAACACCCACGGCTATTCCGGCAACTAAAAATTTTTCAGCCAAGGTTATGAAATCATTGCTTAAAAAACTTTTCGCCGCATCGCTGCTCGCCGGCTGTCTGGCACCGCTGGCCGTGTTTGCCCAAATCGCCGAGCCGTCCACCGTGTTCTACGGCCAGGTGATCAACCGCACCAGTGCCCAGACCGACCTCATCACGCAGGGAAATCTCGTGTGGACGATTCTCCAGCCCGGCGGCAAAACACTCACGCTCACCGCGGCGTTGAAACCCCTGAACAACGGACGTTTTTCCTATCGCCTCGCGGTGCCGCACGAAGCATTGACCTTTGGTCTGACGGTTTCCGACACGGTGATTCCACTTGCGGCCGCGGCGGCCGATTGCAGTCACCTGGTCATCACCGTGGATGGAGCGCCCGCCAGCATCCTCGCGCCGGGCCCGGCTTACTTTACGGTTTCGCAAAATTTGCGGGCGGCAACCTATCGTCTGGATCTGGAACTGACCAGTCCGCTGGCGGACACGAGCGGCGATGGCATTCCCGACTGGTGGAAGACGCTCTACGGCATCACCGATCCCAATGCGGTTGGCGCCGACGGCTGGTCCAATCTGCAAAAATTCCGCAACGGCGGAAATCCCGCACAGGACAACCGTTTTCCGACGCTCGCCACCACGGAGTTCTGGGTTTATGCCGATGGCATCACCGAAGTGCCATTGACCGCCGTGGACTCGGACAGCGCGGCGACTGGCATCCAATACACGCTCACCAGTCTGCCGGCCGGCGGAACTTTTTATCTGCACAATGTCAACACCAACGGCGGCATCAACGACGTGGCACTGGGGATCAACGGCACGTTTTCGCAGGACGATGTGAACCAGGGCCGGTTGGTTTTTGTCCAGAACCAGACCAATGCGCCGGCGGCGCCGATGACATTCAACATGAACCTGGGCGATGAAAATCCCGCGCATGCGACCAACTACGTCATCACGTTGAATGTTTTCCGCCCGAATTATCCCGATGCCGTGGATGCATTGGCGGAAACAAACGCCGCGGCCCCGGTGGGCTGTCCCAACCTGCCCGGCTTTGCCTTCGGCGAGCAGCAGATGCTCCTTAATTATTATTTGAGCCGCGATCACGGTTACATTCTGGCAGACACTTCGCGCGCGACCATGTCGCACACGGTGAAGGCCGCCAGCGCCGGGGCCAGCGCCGGACTGGATCATTCGTATGTCCTCACCGGCGGCGCGGGTGACGACCGCTTGGTGGGCGGCACGACGAACGACATCATCATCGGCGGCCGCGGCAAGGATGTGATGCGCGGCAATGGTGGCGCGGATTTATTCATCATCCCCGGCACGGATTCAGGCAATGAAACGATTGAAGATTTCAAGGTCGCCGAGGGCGATGTCCTTGACATCTCGCGCCTGCTGCAAGGCGCGTCCACCCAGCTCACCAATTATGTGCAATTGACCACGGCGGGGACAAATTCGTTGCTCGGCATCAATTTCGCCGGCGCCGGCGCCGGCTACTCGAACTTGACGGTCACGCTGCTCGGCACCCAGCTGACCTCGACCAATCTGCGGTCGCTCGTGGACGGCGGCAGTCTGCTCACGGGCAGCAAGGGGATGTCGCCCGTTGTTTCCATTGTCGCCAGCATTCCTGCCGCGAGCCAGAACGACCTCGCGCCCGGCCAGTTCACCCTGACTCGCAGCGGGCCGCTCGGTTCCGCGCTCACGGTCAACCTCACCATCTCGGGTTCGGCGGTCAACGGCAGCAGTTATGAATTGATCGCCAGCACGGCAACGTTCTCCAGCGGCCAGCGCAACCTGACTCTGCCGGTCAATCCGTATCTGAATTCGGCAACGGTGTCGACGGTCGCGCAAATTTCCGTGGCGGCGGGCGGCGGATATGAAATTGGTTCGCCCGCGTCCGCGCAGGTGAGCATCGAGCCGCTGCTGCCGCAGATCACCATCGAGGCCATCGAACCGGAAGCCGTCCGATCGGATTTGACGCCCGGAACCTTCCTCGTGTCGCGGGCCGGGATTTTCGACCGCAGCGTGCTGGTGCGGCTGACCATTGGCGGAACGGCTTCGACGAGCACCGATTATACGGCCGTTTCCACGGTTCTGAATTTCCCGCCCTATCAGACCACGGCGCTGGTTTCCATCGCCCCCAAAACCACCGCCAACGTCACGAACGGGACGAAGTTCGTGCAGATCGCCATCAAGGCCGATCCCAGTTACAAGGTGATGAATCCATCCGTGGACCGCGTGTTCATCGTGGATCAACTGTTCTCGCATGATTCGTGGCAGGCGCGCTATTTCCCCGGTTCGGGCGAATCCTGGGCGTCGTTCGCCAACCTCGATGCCGGCAATGCCGGCATCAAAAACCTTTACCGGTATGCCTACGGCCTGAACGCGGTGAATCCGGTGGCGACGAACGGGATTCCCTTCTACCAGATTTTGAACGGCCATCTGAGCGTGACCTTCCGCCGCCCGCTCGCGGTCACGGACTTGGACTACATCGTGCAGGTTTCGGACGACCTCATTCACTGGAGTTCGTTGGCTGATGATGTGGAAGCGTTCACGCCGGCGGCGGCGAACACGAACGACGTGGAGTCCGTCTCGTTCCGCAGCAAGGCGGTCGTGACCGGCACGCCCAAACAATTCATGCGCGTGCTGCTGCAGCCGCGTTGAACGGAAAAAGATTTTAATCCGGAGATGAAACCCTTTACGCAAACGGCCTGTCTCGGCGCCATGTTCCTGGCGTTCGTGGCGGTGCTGGCGCCGGGCTGCGGAAAAAAATCCGGACCGGACGTGCTCGCGCGCGTGGGCGGACAGGTGATCACCGTGGACGATTTCAAAGCCGAGCTGCAGCGGCGCACCGCCAATCGCCAGATGTTGCCCGACCGCCAGACATTGCTGGACGAAATGATCGCGCGCGCAACGCTTCTGCAACGGGCCCGCGCGACAGGCTTGGACAATGCCCCCGACGTTCGCCGCACGGTCGAGGATGTGCTGATCGCCAGGCTCAAGCAGGCCGAGCTGGAACCGAAACTGGACGCGGTGAAAGTTTCACCGGCTGAAATCCAGGCGGCCTATGAAAAAGACGCCGCGCGTTTCACGCAGCCGGCAAAGGCTCACCTTGCCATCATTTATCTGGCGGCGGATTCCAAGACGGACACCAACCGTCTGGCTGAAACATTGACGCGTGCCAACGAAGCGCGGCAGCTGGCGCTGGCTTTGCCTGCAACCGAAAAAGGTTTTGGCAGGGTGGCGGCGGAATTTTCCGAGGATCAGATCAGCCGCTATCGCGGCGGCGACGCGGGCTGGTTCACCGCCAATATTTTATCGGGCGACCGCTGGCCGAAGGAAGTCATCATCGCCGGACTGGCCTTGAGCAGCAACGGCGACCTGAGCGGCATCCTGCCGACGGCGGACGGATTTTATTTGGTCAAAAAAATGGACGCGCGCTCATCCGTCGTCACACCGCTGGCCGCTGCCCAGGCGGGCATACAGCGCCAGTTGCTCACCGACAGGCGCGCGCAGGCCGAGGCGGATTTCAAAGCGTCCTTGCGCGCCGCCGCCCAGGTGCAAACGGACTCCGCGCTTTTGGGCAAACTGGAATACCCAACCTCGGCCATCGCCCAGGCCGCCAGCCCGGCGCCACCCGCCCTGCCCTCGTCACCCTGATTTAAGTCATGAAACCATCATTCCCATTCAACCGCCACGCTGTTCAGAAGACCGCGGCGCTGATGTCCACGTTTATCCTGGCGCTGCCGGCGTTGCTGCAAGCTGCCGCGCCGTCCATCAGTGGCACGGCAAACAACATCAACATCAACGACACCGCCACCTCCGCCGTGTTCGGCAACGCGACGATCAATGAAGGCGACACCAACGTGCTGACGGTGCACATTGATTTTTCTCCGGCCAACGTCGGCGGTTTCAATCTGCCGGTGGCGGGCGTGGTGCAAAGCGGCGGCAGTTATCTGATCAGCACCAACAGCGGTGCGGCCGCCACGGCCATCCTGCATCAGCTGGTTTTTGCGCCGGCCTTGAATGTGATCCCCGTGCCGCTCACCTCCAACGTGACGTTTAACATTTACGTTACGGACGCGAGCGCCACCAGCAACACGTCTGCGACGGAGACAACCGTGCTGCATGTTCAATCATTGAACGATGTGCCGTCGCTGACGGCATCCGGAGTGACCAATATACCTGACAACAGCCCGGGCATCACCCCCTTTCAGAATGTCACCCTCACGGATCCGGACAATGGCGGCGTGCAGCCGCAGGTTCTGAGCGTGACGTTGAACCAGACGAACAGCGGTTTTCTAATCACCAACAGCACCAGCATCGGATTCACCAGCAATAATTTTGTCTACAGTTTCACCGGCACGCCGGCGCAGGCGCAGGCGGCGGTTCGCGGACTGGTGTTTGTGCCGGTTCCAAACATCCTGCCGGTCGGCCAGACCGCCACCAATACGTTTAAGATTGTGGACTCGGACGGATTGGCGGCGGTCACCAACAATGCGGTCAGGGTTCTGGCGTTGTCCTCCAATGATCTGCCGTTCCTGACGGGTATGCCGGCGGGCCATGTGGCGGTGCAAACGGGCCAGAATGGAACGCTTTTTCCGCAGGTGTCACTGTTGGATCCGGATCAAAACCTGGTTTTGAGCAATAAGAACGGCGAGGATCTGACGTGGTCGGTCACGGTGACCGGCGCGAATCCGATCGGCAACCTGGTATTGAACGGAGTGAACCTGGGCCTGAATTATTCCAGCTCCAACAATCCGTCTGCGGCCTCGGTTGTCATCCGGTCGTTGAGCTATCAGGCACCCTCGTCTACGATCAACGGCACGAACGCGATGACCATCACGATCGCGGCCGCAGACGGTCACGGCGGCACGGTTTCGAGCAATGTCTTCCTGGATGTTTTTTCGATCATTTCGCCCCCGGGTCTGACCGGCACGCAATCCGGACAGATTGTGAATGACAACACCACCATCGCGCCATTCTCCAAGGTCGCGATCCAGAGCTTCAATGGCAATTCCGTTGCGGTGATCATCAGCCTCGCCGGCGGCGCAACCAATGACGTGCAGGGCCAGTTGCTGAATCTCGGCGGCTTCACGCGCACGCTCAATGCTTCCACGCCGTCGCTTTATTCCTTCAGCGGCACCAGCGAGGGCGCGACGGCGGCGATCCGCACGCTGCTGTTTCAGCCCACGCCCAACCGGATCGGCGGCTCCCTCAGTGACACGGCGACGTTCAGCATCCAGTTGATTGATGGCAGCATCACCAACAATCCGGACATCTCCACCACGGTCATCGTGGTGCCGGTTAACGACACGCCGGCCATTGCCGGCATCTCACCGTTGCAGTTGATCGCCGACAATCAAACCACCGTCCCCTTTCCCGGGATCCTGATCACCGACGCGGACGAAAGCGGCCAGCAACCGGTGACGGCGGTCGTCACGTTGGACGACCCGGCCAAAGGCTCTTTTAGCGCGGCCAGCCTGGCGGCTTCGGGCTTCACCGCCACCAACAACGGTTATTATTTTTCCGGCGCGCCTGCCACTCTGACCGCCGCGATCCACCAGCTGGTGTTTGTGCCGACGCCAGGTCGCGTGCCTTACGGCCTTTCGGAAATCACCACCTTGACCATCAGTTTGAATGACAACCACGGCGGCCTGGTCGCCAACAGCGGCACGGCGGTGCGCGTGACGCCCGTAAATGGTCTGCCCGTGGTGACCCTGCCCACGCCGCAGCCGGTCTCGATTCCGGTCGGGCCAAATATTTTCGCGCTTCAGGGCGTGGGCATTTCCGATGCGACCACGCTCAAGGTAACCATCACCATCTACACCAATGCCGGCGTGGTGGGCAAATTCACGACCAACAGTGTCACCACCGCGGGCTTCACGATTCTGGCCAACGGCAGCTATTTCATCAGCGGCCCGGCGGGCAATATCACCGCCGCGCTGCAGTTGCTGGACTTCTCCCCCGCCACAAACTTCCCGCCCGGTTCGGTGACCAACAATTTTGTCATCAGTGTGACCAACTCGGCTCCCACGCCCGCCGGCCTCACGGTCACGCACGGCGTCGTCTTGCGCACGGTGCCGACGTCCTTCATCGTCACCAAACTTACGGACTATGATCCCAATGGCAGTGCGGCAGACAGCACGAAGGCCGGCACGCTCCGCAAGGCCATTGCCGCGGCAAAAAACAACGACCACATCACGTTTGACATCCGTTCCACCGTGCCCGGTCAGCCGGATTATCCGGCGGTCATCCGCCTGGTCGCGCCCGTGGTGCTGGATAAAAACCTGACGTTCGACGGTCCGGGTGCGGAACGCCTTTCCATCAGTGGCGATACCAACGCCAACGGCACGGCGGACATCCAGCTGTTTACGGTCAATGCCCAGGTGACAATGCACCGGCTCACGTTCACCAAGGGATATGCGCCATTTGCCGGCGGTGCGTTTGAAGTCAATGAGTTTGGCGACCTCAAGTTGAGCTACTGCGCGGTGACGGACTGCGCGGCCGACGTGTGGGGCGGCGGCATCGATGTGAATGAAGGCAGCCTTTCAATGGATCATTGCCTCATCGCCGGCAACCGCACCAGCAGCACGTTCGGCCAGGGCGGCGGCGGTGTTTCGTATTATACCTACTGGCCCTGCACCATTCTGGATACGACCTTTGCCACCAACCGGCAGAACGCCGTGGGCGGTCTGGGCGGCGGCGCGATTTACGCGGAGACAGCCGACGCCGGCACCGAATTTGACCTCCTCGTTTTGAGCAGCACCTTCCGCGACAATCGCGACGCGGCCAGCCACGGCACCTCTTTACGCCCAAACGTCTTTAACACGGTTGTGAAGTTGCAGAACAGCATCGTCGCGGATGGTCAGGGCAAAAACATCGAGATGGATATGAGCGGCGCGGTGATTTCACTCGGCGGAAACATCTCCGATGATGCGACGGCCTCCATCTTTTCCAGCGGCGGCTCGGCCACGAACACCTTCATCTTCCACACTCCGCTGGATCAGGTGAATGTTCCGGCGACCAATCTTTTGCTGGCGCTCGCGAACAATGGCGGACCCACGCTCACGCCTGCGCTGGTCGCCAGCAGCCCGGCCATCAACAGCGCCGTTTCAAATGCTCCCGGGGCCTCATTTTATCCCACCCTGGGGACGGATCAGCGCGGCTATTTCCGTTCCTTCTCGAACAATCCGCCGGACATCGGTGCGTTTGAGCTTGGCGCGGCGCAGCGGGTCATCATCCAGGAACTGCGTTTCAATCCCGGCGCGAACGACAATACCAACCAGTTCATCGAATTTTACGTGCCGCGCGATTCCACCAACGTGAATTTTAGCGGCTTCCAGGTTTTGGTGGACGGTGTGTTGCGTCATACGTTCACCAATCAGTGGCTGCAGCCGGGCGAAGCACTCGTCCTCTTCTCCAAAAATGCCGCGAACCCGGCCGTGCCATCGGGTGTCTATTCGCAAATTGCCGCCACCAATCTGTTGATGAACAAGTCCAGCGGGGTGGTCACCTTGTTGAACGGGTCCGGCCAGGTTCTCTTCAAGGCGGATTATGTCGGATTGTTCTCCGCCACCGCGGCGGACGACTACGGCCATCTCACGGCGGATTATCAATCGCTTGTTTTGTCACCGCCGTTTCAAGGCGTGTTCCTGCCCTATCAGCGCGCGGTGGCCAGGGAAGGCGGGGGCGATACGAACGGCCTTTCCAATCCCGGCTACGATCCCGTCGGTAATCCGATCGCCATTGGCAATGCGCCGCCCTTCGCCTATGCCGATGCCACGGCCACCGACGCACATACCGTGCTGTCCGCGATCAACGTGCTGGGCAATGACTTTGATCCCGACATCAACGATGTGCTCCGCGTCGTCGCCGTCGGCCTGACGAACGGCAGTTTTTCCAGCCTGACGAATTACAGCACCCTCGGGGCGCGGCTGGTCATCAACAATTCGCCGGTCACCGGCGCGAGCCTCAGCTACGATCCGACTGCGTCCGCGTTCCTCACCGCGCTGCCACAGGGCAGCAATGTCGTGGATAGTTTTCAATACACGATCATCGATTCATTGAATGGCACGAACCATCTGCGCAGCGCGACTTCCAACGCGCTGGAGATCGCACAAAACCTGTTGAAAGCCACGGCCACCGTCACGGTCAACGTCGTTGGCGTGAATTCCGCCCCCACGCCGCAGCCGGACACCGTTGCCACGAGCGGGAAACTCACCACGCCCGAAGACGTGCTGCTGGATTTCACCACGGCGACGAACCTGCTCGCCAACGACACGGATCCGAACAGCGATGACAACAACGGCACGTTGAACATGGTCTCGCTCAATGACACCAACGGCTACGTCGCCAACCGCCTCGCCATCGTCACCGCGCTCGGCGCGACCGCCGTGCTGGACATCCGCTTCGACCGGAACGAGACGCATATCACCTACGACCCGCGCGGTTCGGCCGTTTTAAACACGCTCGGACTCGGCCAGTCCACCAATGACACGTTTTATTACAGCGTGAAGGATCGTTACGGCGTCATCGGCACGTCGCCCGTGAGCATCCGCGTCACCGGCGTGAACGACGCGCCAACGGCGAATCCTGATTTATTTGCGACGGATGAAGACACGGCCGTGGCGGTGGCCGTGGCATCATTGCTCGCGAACGACACCGACCCGGACATCGGGACCTTGCTGAGCATCACGTCGGTCACCCCGCTCAGCGCCCTGGGCGCCAGCGTGAGTCTCAACGGCACGAACATCGTCTACAACCCGAAGGTCTCCGCGACTTTGAACGCGCTGGCGAACAAGGAATTTGCCAGCGATACGTTCACCTACACGGCCACGGATGAACACGGCCTGTCCAGCAACGCCGTCGTGACCGTGAACGTCGCCGGTGTGAATGACAAACCCATTTCGCAACCCGATGCGTATTTGACGGACGAAGAGACCGTCTTCACCGCCAACGCACCGGGCGTGCTGGCGAACGACGTGGAACCGGACATCAATGGGATTTTGCCCGATGATGCCTTCCGCGTGCTGCCCGCGACCAACGCCACTCCGCGCGGTGTCACCGTGGTGGTGAACGCGGACGGCAGTTTCGGCTACGATCCGCGCGGTTTGTTCGACTGGTTGAAGCAGGGACAGACGACCAATGATACGTTCAGTTATGTCGTGATGGATCACAGCTTGAGCATCGCCGGCGATGACAGTTTCGCGGTGACCGCAAGTTCCACGAACAACCTTCTCCCCGTGCTGGCGAACGATGCGGTCCTGTCGCTGGCGGGAGGTGCGTTTACCATCACCAGCGTGACGACGCCCACCAACGGCGGCACGGCGACGCTGAATGCCGCCAGCAACGCGATCATTTACACGCCGCCCGCCGGTTACGTCGGCACGGAACAATTCAGCTACACCGTCGGCGACGGCCTGGGCGGCAGCGACACCGCGAATGTCACGATCACCCTCACCGCCAGTTCGCTTTATGCGAGCGCCGATGCGTTCACCGTGGCGCGCGGCACCACGAATTCCCTCGACCTGCTCGCCAATGACCGTCTGTTGCCCGCAACGGGGGCGACCCTCAGCATCACCAGCCTTGGCCCGCCGAACCTGGGTGGAACGGTTTCGCTCAACGGCACCGGCCCGAACAACCTCGTCAGCTACGCGCCGAACCCGGCCAATCCCTGCCCGTTCGTGGAGACGTTCAATTATGTGATCACCAGCGGCGCGCTCGTCTCGACGGGCGTGGTTTCCGTCACGGTCCGGGACCTGGGAAATTCGCTCACGGCGAACAATGATTATTTCACCGTCATTGCGAACGGCGGCACGGCTTCGTTTGACGTGCTGGCGAACGATTTGATTTTTCCCGGCCCGAACACAAACCTCGTCATCACTTCCTTCACGAGCAACAGCGTGCTCGGCACGGTCTCGCTTAACGCGGCGCACACCCGTTTGCTCTACAAGCCCAGCAACACGGTCTCGAACCATCAGGAGCCGATCATCACTTACTCGATCGCCGACAATGCGGGCGGCACGGCCACGGCCAGCGTCTCGGTGAAGGTCACGCCCAGCGGATTGATCGCGGGCGACGACACCTTTGTTGTGGTGAAGAACAGCACGAACACGCTGCCCGTGATGATCAACGATGTCATTTTACCCAACCTTGGCCAGACGTTGTTCATCAGCGGCACCGGCATCGGCACCAACGCGCCGAATCACGGCGGCACGATTACGATCAACGGGCCGGGGACGGGTCTGATCTATGTGCCGCCGGCAAATTACAGCGGCGCGGAGGATTTCACCTACGAGATCACCGATGGCAGCCCGGCGAGGGCCCTCGGCCATGTCCACGTCGTCGTGCTGGACAATTCCCCGGCGGCTTCCAATCCCGATGTCTTCCGCGTGGATCGCGACAGCGTGGACAATGTGTTCAGGGTCTTGACCAACGATTACACGCTGCCGAAGACGCCCGGCGCGTTCACGATCACCGGCCTGCAGACCAATGGCGTTCACGCCAGCATCGCCATCAATGGCGCGGCGGCGGACAATTGGCTGCTTTACTCGCCGGCGGCGGGCTTCATCGGCACGGACCGGTTCAATTACGAATTCACCGACACGCTGGGCAACCAGGGCACAAATTCCGTGACGGTCACGGTGGGCGACCTTGCCCCGCGCGATGACGTCTTTAGCGTGTTGTCCGGCCCGGCGACGAACCTGCTCGACGTGCTGGCGAATGACCTGGCTTACCCGGACACCAACAGCGTGCGGGCGATCTACCTGACCGGCACGCCGGACCACGGCGGTTCCGCCATCGCAAACGCCGGTGCGACGAACGTGGCTTACACGCCGGCGCCGGGTTTCACGGGCACGGAACATTTTACCTACACGCTCAAGGATGACTCGTCGAATTTGTTCACGGCCACGGCCACGGTGCATGTGTATGCCCGCGGCTCCGATCGCGACACGAACCTGGTGACGTTGACCATTGCCGGCGTGAATGACCTGCCGGTTTGGGCCGGCAACTTGAACCGCGCGATCACCGACAAGCAGACCGTGCAGCCGTTTTCCGCTCTCACGCTGACCGATCTCGATGAATATGGTTTGCAGTGGCAGACCGTCCGCATCTTCATGGATCACCTTGACAACGGCACGTTGCAAAATCTCGGCGGCTTCACGCAGACCGCGCCGGGGATTTTCCTGATGAGCGGCACCCCCGCCGGCATTACCACCGCATTGCGCGGCATCGTGTTCGCCCCCGTGCCCAATCATATCCCGGTGCCGGCAACGGTGACCACGCACCTCACGCTGAGTGCGGACGACGCCTATGTGCTCGCGTCCGTGACAAACCTGACGACCGTGGATGTGACCGCGGTAAACGATGCGCCGGTCATCAGCGGTACGGTCGCAGGCCAGACGGTTTACAGCCGCAGTGCGATCAAGCCTTTCGCCGGCGTGTCGATCACGGAAGTGGATAACGACAAAACGCAGGCGTTACGCGTGACGGTGACACTGGATAGCACGATCAAGGGCGGCTTGTCGTCGCTGGGCGGTTTCACGGACATGGGGGCGGGCGTTTACTCGATCGGCGCCTCGAACGGCACCGTGACTGCGGCGATCGCGACGACGGCATTACGCGGGCTGGTGTTTACGCCCACGGCGGGGAACCGCGCTTTGCCCGGCGCGCCGGAAATGACGCGATTCACCATCCGGGTGGATGATTTCTTCGCCCCGACGGTAACGGATGCGAACACGACGGTGTTGGCCACGCATCCCTTGACGGCGAAAGTCACGGCCAGCGACAAAACCGCCTTGGCACAATTCGGGTGGTCGGTTGCCGCCACCCGCGATCTGGCCGTGGTCGGCGCGTCGCACGATGCCACCGGCACCAAATCCGGATCCGCCTACCTGTATGCGCGCAGTCTCGACGGTTCCAACACCTGGACGCAGATCAAAAAACTTCTGCCATCGGACGGGCAAAACTTGGACGAGTTCGGCACGGCGGTGGCCATCAGCGGCGATACCATTGCGGTGGGCGCGCGGTTGCGGGATGATAAGGGCACGGACTCGGGCGCGGTTTATGTGTTTACGCGAAATCAGGGTGGCGCGGATCAGTGGGGTTTCGTCAAGAAGCTGCTCGCCACCGACGGCACAGCCAATGATCAGTTCGGGACGGCGGTGGCCATCAGTGGTGACAATGTGATTGTCGGCGCGCCGCTGGCGAATGTCTCCGGTTCTTTCAATGCCGGCGCGTCTTATGTTTTCGCACGGAATCAAGGCGGCGCCAACCAGTGGGGCCAGGTCAAAAAACTGGTCGCCTCGGATACGTCCAATTCCGATCATTTCGGCGGCGCGGTTTCCATCAGCGTGGATACGGTGGTGGTGGGCGCGCCGGTGTCCGGCGGCGGTGGCGGCGCGGCGTATGTTTACATGCGCAATCAAGGTGGCGCGGATCAATGGGGCTTCATGAAGAAGATTGTGCCGTCCGATGTATCCAACGGTCAGTTCGGAACCGCGGTTTCCATCAGTGGCGATCTAATCGCCGCCAGCGCCCCGTTATTGAATGCTTCCGGACTGGGGGATTCCGGCGCGGCCTATGTTTTCGCTCGCAACCAAAACGGTGCCAACCAGTGGGGACAGGTGAAAAGATTGCTGTCCTCCGATCTGGGGGCTTCGGACCATTTTGGCAGTTCCCTGGCCATCAACGCGGATGCGCTCGTGGTGGGCGCGCAACTGGCGGATGGAAACGGCCTGGACTCGGGCGCGGCCTATCTGTTCATGCAGAATCAGGGCGGCAGCAATGTGTGGGGGCAGGTGGATAAATTCCTGCCGGCGACCGTGGGCGCGTCGGATAATTTTGGCTCGGCGGCCGCGATCAGCAGCGGCACCATCGTAGTGGGAGCTTACAACGGTCTGGACAGCGGCCTCCGTTGCGGCACCGCGTTCATGTTCCGGATCAAGTATAACAACGGCCCGCGCGTCTTGATCCCGCTGGCCGACCAGACGGTCACCGTGAATTCGCCGCTGGCATTCACGGTGCCGGCGGGAACATTCTCCGATCCGGATATGAACGAGACATTGGTGCTTACGACCAGCCCGGCCGTGCCCGCTTGGCTGGTGTTTGATCCCATCACCGGCGCATTCAGCGGCACGCCTGCAGTCGCCAATGCCTATCCGATTACAGTCGTTGCGACTGATTCCGACGGGGCGAGCGCCACCGATCAGTTTGTCATCAACGCGGTGGCGGCGCCGAACACTTACTCGGCCCTGTCCCTGGGCTTTCAGACGTTCGGGTCCAACCAGATCATCGTGGTTTCGCTGAACGGCGTGAGCGGGGCGGGCTACCGGTTGCAGCGCACTCCGTCATTGTCTGGAAACGTGATCTGGACGGATGTGGCTACCGGCACGGCCGACGTGACGGGCACGATCAGTTTCTACGATCCGGCCTCAACGGGATCCATGTTCTATCGTGCCGTTGCGCAATGACACGCAAGCATTCAAATCATTACCGTTCCAAGGCTGGCTGAGCGTCCGTTGACCACAACGATCGCGGGCGAGGCAACGATAGCCTCGCGAGGCCGGAAAAGCATTTGATCTTCGAATGCGCCCGCGCTTCGCAGCCAGCCGTGGCTGAAAATCACGGCACGCGTCGAGCTTTTTTGACGGCACTCCCCAGCGGCGGAACTCAGTAAAAAAGGATTTAGAAAAAAGAAGGGCGGCGCTGACGGCACTGCGGCACTTTACTTCAAACCGGAACAAGCTGCCGAACCGTCAATGGAAATCGACGCGTGCTGCATGCCCTTTTTGCTTGGAGCGTCAATCACGATTACGCACGGACTGGATACCCCCCGAAAAACAGAAACGCGGCATTGCTGAAGCAACACCGCGATGTAAAAAACTTCTTGGAACTTCAAACGCCAGCACTGACTTTCCGGCGCGCAATGCCCAGAGCCGCCAGGCCGAAACCCAGCATGGCCACCGTCATGCCGCCATCGGGCACACCGGCAGGAGTGAAACTGAGATTGGCGTTGATGCTGTTTTGTGAAGCACCCGTGGCGGTGATTCCCACAATCTCACCCAAGACATAGGGCGACGTCAGCGGCAGGGCCCCGGAGGCGCTCGTATTAACGTCTAGGTTGCCGGACAGCGAGATGATGGTGGAGCCGGTCGGCAGCGTCGTGGTGGGCATGACGTTGAACGCGCTGGCAAAGGTTGTATAAGTGTAGCTTTCGGGGGCACCGGACCCTACTTGGCCGGTGAGCGAGACGTTGATTGAGCCAAGCCCAGTGTAGCCATCATCGGCAAAACCAATATACAATGTTCCAGCCGCAGTGCTTTGCGCTTGAATGGACAGTTGCATGATAGGGTTGCCGGCGGTTCCCACTGCCGGATACGTCAAGCCAGTGATTGAGATAAAACTCCACACGCCACTAGAGGAAAAAGAGGTTACTGTGCCACTTGCACTGCTGCCCAAGATACTGTAGCTGCCCGCGGCACCAGTGGTGCTGATGTAAAGCGTCGGAACCGCTTGGGCCGTCAGAGTGCAGACGAACAAGCCGCTCAGGAGAGGAAACAAGAGTTTTTTCATACGCGCTTGCTTTTGAAACATTATTTAGGCCATGTTTTAAAATGGTCCGGCTGTTTGCTGTAACTACCTGTCAGACAAATATTAATATCTCATATTAGTTTTGTGTGGTTGTGCAGCCGAAATGGCAATTTTGTAAGCATTTCCGACGCAAACCCTCTGTTGGGATCCCTCATTTCTTAAATTGTCCGCTCTTTTTCATCACAATTGCCATGTTTTTATACTTTTTGTTTTCGTTTGCCATTTTGCAAGGTCAGCCGACACTTTTGCCCATCCTTAATCAGAAGCGTGGAATTAGGGTTGCGAACCCACAGTTCTCCCGCGCGCACGGTCTGATCCGCACTCGGCTGCGGATTAAAACAGAATCTGGTCGCAATCCGGCGGGTGAGATCGTCATTGGCCGCAACAACTTCTTGTTGTCGTCGCAGATTCTGATGCGGCAGATCTGAACTTCCGCTGCCGGCTCGGTGACGGATATTCGATGAATCACCGCGGGAGTATCGCCTAAAAACATGACGACCACCATGGGGCAGAACCCTACCGCAGTTTCCAAGCTTGCCATCATCTTCCACATCATCAAAATTGCGGCGTGAATCAGGATCATTATGACGCGCTGATAATCGGCTGCGGCCCCGGCGGCAGCAGCGCCGCCACCTTTCTGGCGCAGGCGGGCAAACGCGTGCTGGTGCTGGAAAAGGATATTTTCCCGCGTTTCCACATCGGTGAATCCCTCCTGCCCTGCAACATGACCATCTTTCGCGACATGGGCGTGCTGCCCGCATTGGAAGCCGCAGGCTTTCCGCGCAAGTTCGGGGCGCAATTTGAACTCGGCAACGGTTCCATCGGCACGCGCTTCGTTTTCCGGCAGGGCAAGTTCAACCGCGAACCGGAGGCGATCCAGGTCGAGCGCGCGCCGTTCGATCATGTATTGCTCAAGCACGCCCGCGCGTCCGGCGCGGACGTCCGCGAAGGCTGGTCGGTGATCAAAACAATTACTGACTCCGACGGTGTAAACGTCGAAGCGCGCGATCCTGACGGCAAAACCCACAGTTTCCGCGCAGCCTATCTTGTGGACGCCAGCGGACGCGGCAATCTCACCGGCAACCAGGAAAATTTGCGGGAGATGCATCCGACCTGGAAAAAACTCGCCATCTTCGGCCACTATGAAAATGTCGCCCTCGATCGCGGCGAGGGAAAGACCGACACCATCATCGTCCGCCTGGAAAACAAGTGGTTCTGGATCATCCCCATCAGCGCCGAAAAAACCAGCGTCGGCCTGGTCGTTGACAAGGATGAGTTCGTCAAAGCCGGCGGCTCGCCCGGTGAAGTGTTTCAGCAGTGGATTGAATGCAGTCCGCGCGTCAAGGACCGGCTGAAAAATGCGCGGCTCATGGGGGCCTTGCAAACCACCACGGACTTCAGCTATTACAACCGCAAGTTTGTCGATGACCGTTTGCTGCGCGTCGGCGACGCCGCCGGCTTTCTCGACCCGATTTTCTCCGCCGGAGTTTTTCTGGCCATGTGGTCGGGCCGGCTTGCCGCCGAGGCCGTTCAAAAATCACTGGCGCAAGGCAAGCCCAACCGCCGGCTCTTTGCCAGTTACGAAAAGCGCGTCCGCAAGGGCCTCATGTTTTACTGGCACGTGGTGGAGTGCTATTACACCACTCCGTTCATGGAATTATTTTTGCAGCCGCGCAACCACCACGATCTGCCATCCGCCGTGAACGCCGTGCTGGCGGGCGAACTGGAAGGCGGCTGGAAATTGCGCTGGCGGTTGAAATATTTTTTCCTGCTCGTCAAACTCCAGAAACGCTGGCCGCTGGTGCCGCGCATTTCCTTCGCGCCGCGCCGTGCGCGAGTGCTGAAACCTTCCGAATCCGCCGCCAAAGTTTGAAACGGACCATTGAAACTGAAACCGGTCGCTTGAGTCGTCCAATCTTGATTGTTTACGCCCTGGCGCTGATCGTTTGCGCCGGCTGCCGCACGACCCATCCGCTGCCGCCCGCCGATTTTTCCGCGCCCGGCTGGCACGTGCAGCAAGGCCAGGCGGTCTGGAAACCATCTGCCAGCCGGCCCGAAGTGGCGGGTGATCTGCTGCTGGCGACCAATGTGAATGGAAATTTCTTCATCCAATATTCCAAGATCCCCTTTCCGCTCGTCATGGCACAGGTTTCCGGCGGGCAATGGCAGATCCAATTCGGCGCGGATAAATACTCATGGCATGGCCATGGCACGCCGCCGAATCGCTCCGGCTGGTTTCAATTGCCCCGCGCACTGCTCGACCCGAACCTCGGTGGCAGTTGGCAGTTCACACACGTTGAGACCAATTCGTGGCGGCTGCAAAATTCACATACCGGCGAGACGCTGGAGGGCGAATTTTTTCCATGAAATGGTTTCGCTGGTGGTGGCTGCTGCTGCTCGTTCCGATCTTCGCGGGCCTCGCGCGGTTGCATCTGGATGTCGAGATGCTCGATCTGTTGCCGCCGGAAGTTCCCGCCGTGCAGGGGCTCAAGATTTACCAGCAGCATTTCACCGATGCCCGCGAACTGATCGTCACCGTCCGCGCGCCGGATCGCGAAACGGCTGAACGCACCGTAAAATCCATCGCCGACGGTTTGCAGCACGCAACCAATCTGATCGCCGGCGTCGCCTGGCAGCCACCGTGGGAGGCGCATCCCGAGCAGACCGCCGAACTGATCGCTTATCTCTGGCTCAATCAACCGCCGGAAACATTCGCGCAATTGACCGCGCAGCTTTCGGAAACGAATCTCGCCAATATCCTCACCGCCACGCGCGACCAGCTGGCCACCACGATGTCGCCCAATGAAATCGCCCAGCTGAGTTACGATCCGTTCGGCCTGACACACCTGCCTGAAACGGTTGCCGGCGCCGTTTCCGGTTTCGGTTCAGGACAGGAATTATTCGCCTCCGCCGACGGCACCTTCCGGATCTTTTTCGTCCAGGCACGCGAGGCATTGAATGGTTATCGCGAATGCACCGATTGGTTTATTGCCATCAAGAACGTCATCAGCACCACGTTGCCGCCCGATGAGAAAATCCAAATCGGCTATACGGGACGACCCGCCTTCACGGCGGAAATTTCCGGCAGCATGCAGCATGACATGGAGTTGTCGGTCGGCGGCACAGCGTTGATCATCGCGATTCTCTTTTGGTGCGCCCACCGCCGCGTGAAGCCCCTGCTCTGGCTGCTGGCATTGCTGGCCCTGATCCTGGCGGCGACGCTCGCGCTCGGCGGACTCATCTTCGGCGCGGTCAATGTCATCAGCATGGGTTTTGCGGCGATCCTGCTCGGCCTCGCGGTGGACTATGCCGTGGTGCATTATCAGGAAGCCCTCGCGCAGCCGGAATTGTCCATCCCGGAAATCCGCCGCGCGATTGCGCCGAGCATATTCTGGGCGGCGGTCACAACGATCTCCGCGTTTCTCGTTTTGAACTTTGGCGGGCTGCCCGGCCTCGCCCAGCTGGGTTCGCTCGTCGGTGTCGGCGTCGCCATTTCGGCCTGTGTGATGATCTTCGCCTTTCTCCCGCCGTTGTTTCCGCAGCGGATGAAGTCTTCACGTGGGAGCACCGGCGTCCCGCCGGCGAGTTTAGAATCGAAAGACATTTCGCCGGCGGGACGCCGGTGCTCCCACGCGGGCAATGAAGTCGCGCGAACCAAAATCATTTTCACCATCACCGCCGCCCTGCTCTGCTGCTGCGCCGCAATTCTGTTTTCCGGACTGCCGGGAATGGACAAGTCCGGCAATGCCTTGCGTCCCCGTGACAGCCAGGCCTACACGACCCTCGACGCCATCAAAGTCAATCTGAACCAGAAACGCGAGCCGCTCTGGCTGGTTGTTTCCGGCCGCGATGAAAGCGAAGTGGCGCGCCGGCTCGACATGGTGTTGCCGGCGCTCAATGCCGCGGTTTCCAACCAGACACTCTCCGGCTTCACTCTGCCCAACGCGCTCTGGCCGCGACCGGAATTTCAATTGGCGAATCATGCCAGCGCCCGGCAACTCGTCGCCGAGCGCGAGGTGTTCCGCGCCGCCGCGTTGACCAATGGCTTCGCCGAAAACGCACTTGGCTTGAGCGAAGGCATCCTGACCACCTGGCAGTTGGCCACCACAACCACCAATGTCTTCTGGCCGACGAATCCGCTCTGCTCCTGGATTTTTGAAAAGCTCGCCGTCCGCGAACCGCAAAACTTTTTTGCCGTGGGCTTCCTGTATCCCGCGACCAACGCCACGGTGAAGACCTTCGCAGCATTGGATGCCCAACTCCCGCGTGACGGCGTCTGGCTGTCCGGCTGGGATTTATTGGGTGGAACGGTTCTGGCGGCCGTGCAAAAAAATCTCTGGAAACTCCTGCTGCCGATGGCCGGGTTGATTCTATTTTCCCTCTGGCTGGCCTTCCGCCGGCCGGCCGAAGTTTTTTTCAGTCTCGGCATTTTGGTGTTGAGCGGCGTTTGTCTGCTCGCGGTGATGAAGCTCTGCGGCTGGTCGTGGAATCTGTTCAATCTGATGGCGCTGCCGCTGATTCTCGGCACGGGCGTGGATTACAGCATCTTCATGCAGCTCGCCTTGCGCCGGCATGGGGGCGATTTGAAGCTGGCCCATCAATCGGTCGGGAAGGCGTTGATGCTTTGCGGCGGCACCGCCATCGCGGGGTTCGGCTCGCTCGGGCTGTCGAGCAACGCGGGCATGGCCAGCCTCGGCCGCATCTGCGCCATCGGCATCGCCTGCAACATGATGATTTCAGTGTTCCTCCTGCCGGTCTGGTGGAAGTCGTTTCCCGGAAAGAAAAAATCAGCTGCCGGTCCCGATAAGTTTTCCGGGCCATCGCAATTTTACGGCGTGTTCATCTGGCGTCTGGGGTTGCTGGTCGGACGTTTCATTCCCTCGTTTGTTTTGCGGCTGTTCGCCCGACTGATTGCCGCGATTTACTGGCGGCTGGCGGTGCGCCGGCGCGAGATCGTGATTCAAAATCTGCTACCGGTTTTAAACGGCGAGCGGAGGGCGGCCACCAGGACTGCGCGGCAATTGATCACGGAATTCATGATCAAGGTCACGGATCTGTGGGGTTATGAAAGCAGCGTGGCGTTCGACCGCTGGCACGGCGATTGGACGGGCTGGGAACATTTCACCGCCGCCCACGCCCGCGGCAAGGGCGTGCTGCTCGTCACGCCGCATCTGGGGAATTGGGAATTCGGCGGCTCATTTCTCATCGAACACGGCTACAAACTGCTCGTGCTGACGCAGCCCGAACCGGATCAGAAGCTGACCGAACTGCGACAGGCGTCACGGGCGCGGCGTGGCGTCGAGACGTTGGTCGTCGGCGAAGATGCCTTTGCCTTCATCGAAATCATCAAGCGGTTGCAGGCCGGGGCCACGGTCGCGTTGCTGGTGGATCGTCCGCCCGCGCAAACCGCAGTGAACGTCAATTTATTCGGCCACCCCTTTCCAGCTTCCATTGCCGCCGCCGAACTCGCCCGCGCCTCCGGGTGCGCCATCGTGCCGGTCTATATCGTGCGTCAGGCCAACGGGCATCTCGCGGAGATTTTGCCGGAGATCAAATACGACCGGGCGTTGATCGGCAACCGCGACGCCCGCATCCAGCTGACCCAGGAAATCCTGCGTGCGTTCGAGCCGGCCATCCGGCAGCATCTCAGTCAATGGTTCCACTTCATCCCGGTCTGGCCGAAAGCGGAAAAGCACCAGGCTCCAACATCCAAGCCGTAACGATGCAATCAAACTCCGAACCAAAACAACCGCCAAGGCCGGAGACCACGGCGGAGCGCGGCGTTCACGCCGCTTCAGTGTTCGAACTGATTGGGGTGACCTTTTCGCATATGATACTGCCGATAATGCGTGCGTTGAAGCGGCGTGAACGCCGCGCTCCGACTGCCAGGCAACTCTGCACCACTCCACTTTAGCCCCAATGAAATTCCAAACTTCAAACTTCAATAAGTGCCGTGCTCGACGAAATCGAATTGGTGCTTGGTGCTTGGTGCTTCTCTGGACGGAGTGCGCCCGTCCCCGGGCGCAGCGATGCCGCAATACCCAGTCTGCTGGGAAAGCTCGTGGACTGTCGGTTCCAAGCCCGTTACTGCGGCCGAGGACGGCCGCACTCCGCACTTTGAAAACACGCTCCAATGCTTGGTACCTGCTGCTTCTTTGGAGTTTGTTGCTTGGAGCTTGGAATTTTCCCTGCCGCGCCGCCGACACCAACGCGGTTCTGGACGCCTGGTTCGCCGCGCAAAAAAACCTGCACACCTGGTCCGCCGATTTTGTCCAGACGCGCGCCCTCAAGACGCTCACCCAGCCGCTCATCGCCAAAGGTCACATCGCCTTTGCCATGCCGAACGATTTCCGCTGGGAACTCGGCCAGCCCGCGCAGACCATCGCGCTGCGACACGGCGACGAGATGTTCGTGATTTATCCCCGGCTGAAACGCGCGGAACGCTATCCGCTCGGCGCCGGCACGCCCACCGAATGGCGCGACACCATGTCGCTGCTGCAGGCCGGCTTTCCGCGCGACCGGAAGGAATTCAACACGCAGTTTCAAATTCTGTCGCTCGCCGAAACCAATGGCCAGTGGCAGATGTCGCTCCAGCCAAAAAGCCCGTTTGCGCGGCGGATGATGCCGGAATTGTGCGTCGGTCTGGCGACGAATGATTTTGCACTGGCCAGCACCGAACTGATTTTTGTGGACGGCTCGCGGATGCGGAACGATTTTACCAACTCTGTCAAGAATCCGCCGCTGGACGAGAAACTGTTCGAGTGGAGTCCGCCCGCGGATTACAAGGTCACCAACCCGTTTGCCAAATGAACTCCGAAGATTTGCAACCGGCGCTCAGTCTTCTGCCGCACGGCGCGGAGTTCCGATTCATTGACCGGCTGACGAGTTTGATTCCCGGCCAGAGCGGCACGGGCAAATACACCGTCCGCGGCGACGAACCCTTTTTGCGCGGGCATTTTCCGGGTGAACCGATTTTCCCCGGCGTGCTGCTGGTCGAAGCGGCGGCCCAACTCGCCGGCATCGTCGCACAAAGCGACCCGAAAATTCCGCCGCTGAAAAATTTGAAACTGGCCGCGCTGCGCAACGTGAAAATTCTGGGCACGGCCAAACCCGGCGAGATTATTCAAGTGGAAACAAAAATCACCGGCCGGCTCGGCAATCTGGTTCAGGCACAGGCCACCGCGCGCGTCGCCGGGAATATTGTGCTGACCGGGGAATTGACCTTAAGCGGAACCTGAAACCGTAGCGGCGCGGCGGCAGACCGCCGCTGACCGAATTCAAAATGGCGGCACCCGTCCCCGGAGAGTCTCAATCCGCAGCGCGCGGCCATTCCAACCCGTATGGAGATACTTCACGCGTTCAGGTCTGGCGCAGCCGCTGCGAGTTGGGACAACTTGCGCTCCGCTCCCAATCCCCAGCGCCGTCAGGTGCGGCATCTTTGTAGAACCATAACCCCAAACAAAATTTCAGCCTCGTCGGGGCGGCATATTCCGAAGATGTCGCTCCTAACGGAACTTGATTGGTCCTTGATTGCCAATCTACAAAGATGCCAGCCCTAACGGGCTTTCCCCGGAGCGTGTCGCGTTAATTTTATGTAGGAGACGAGGGGACGAGACTCATTTCAAATCCGGGGCTCCAGTCAGAGCCTCCTCACGTCGTCTCCTACGGGTTTAACGCTCGGCGACATACTCGCTCAAAACGCCGTTGCTGACGGTGCGTTTGACGTTTTTAAAGCCGCCCGCCTCCAGCGCCGCGAGGATGGTCGCAGGCGGAACACATTCGGCAATCGTGGCCCAGTAATATTGCATCAGCTTCACCGTGGATTTATTCCGGCGGCGCAACCAGCCGATGCGCGGCACGAGTTGCTGCATGTAGAAACGGATCAGCGGCAACGCCACGCGATTGGTGGGCCGGGTGATTTCCAGGATCAACACTTTCCCGCCCGGGCGCAACACGCGGCGGAATTCAGCAAAAAGCTTTCCCAAATCCTCCACGTGACGCAGGGCGTAACCCATGCAGACAAAGTCGAAGGCTGCATCCGCGCACGGCAATGCTTCTCCCTTGCCTTCCAGCAACGTCACCGGATTGCGCTTCCGATTCTCGGCCAGCATGCCCGTGCTGGGATCCACACCAATCACGTTGGCAGGATTCACCCCAAGTTCGAGCGCGGCCTTGATCATCAGCCCCGTGCCGGTGGCGACATCCAGCAACCGCAGCTCTTTCGTGAACCCGGCGCGCTGCATGGCTTCCCGGCGGTAAATCTGGTCCCGCCCGAACGACATCATGCTGCTCACCCAGTCGTAATCCGGCGCCGCTTCATCGAACAGTTCATTGATAAATTCCTGTCGTGCCGCCGGGGCCGAATAAAACTCGGAAAGCGGCCGATGCGGCGACAGCGGTGTCGCCGGCAAATTTGTTTTCGGCAATTCAGTCATCCGTTCACCTTGCCAATCGCCACCGGGAAGTCAAACGCGTTTGGTCCTTTGCTTCTCCCTCGCCCCTCCGAGGGGAGAGGGGTGAGGGGTCAAATAAATTGATCTACCAGGAAGAACACGAAAGGAACACCATCCCGAATCATTGCCAGTTATTGAAACCGGCTAACGCGTGGGGTCGCCCCTGGCCAGATTCTCATCGTAGTGAACACCCCCACCTTGAAGGTTCGCCGAGCTGACAATGAATGCGCCGAACGCCGACGCCAGGCTTGAAAAAGTGAAAGCCGCCTCCGGCGCGTCCATCGTCCCATAAAAAGCGGCGCTACCGCTGTAGGTGACTGCCGTGCAGGTCGGCAATCCGTAAATGGTCAGTTTGCTGGTGTCCTGGTTGCCATTGGCTATGCCGCCGCCGGAAATGACCATCTGGCCGGCGCAGTAAAGCGTCAGCCTGGATCCCGGCGTGATATAAATGAAGCCACCACCGCTGACAACCACGGCATTGTTTCCCATGTAGGTGACGTAAATGACCGCGTCGCCATTGACCACCATCTTGCCACTGAAAATAGTCAAGGTACTTACCTGGTAATTTCCCGTGCCGGCGACGAAATTGTAATTCGTGCCATTGACTTGTCCGGCTGGCAGAGTGGTGGAATACGTGCTGAACACCGGTGCGGCAACGTCGTCAATCTGGATATTCGCATCGTTACGGGTGGATCCTTTAATGGTGGCACTGCCGCTTAATGTGATCGTGCCGCCGGGGCCGGTGGCCGCAACGCCGGCGATATAGCCGCCGCTTAAACTAATCGCGCCAAAGTTGGCGCTGTCAGTCAGGGCCACTGCGTTGGACCTGGCCGTCGCTGCACTGTAAGGACCATTGGCCGAATCATAACTGTCGAGGTAGGCACCGCCGCTCATTTTAATCTGGCCCTTGGCCGTAATGCCGCCGCCGAACAGCGGCAGCGGAGCGCGCGCGGCGCGAAAATAACTTAGGTCGGCTGGAGGATTGGTGATCGTGATAAACCGCAGGATGCCTGGGGCGGTGTTGGTGTCCACCGCCACCCAGTCCAGCAAATTGCTGGAGGCTTCAATGGTGTAGCTGACACCGGACTCGGCGTTCAGCGTGAAATTGAACCCGTTGCCCGACACGGAGGGTGAACCTAAAACCATGCCCGGGTCTTGTGCGGCGAAGATCATGGATGCGCCCGTGAACAAGCCGAGCAGCACCCGCCAGCCCACGCGACTGGCGCGGTGTTCTTTCATGCGCGGGACAATAGTCCATCGGAGCGAAATTACAAGCCCGTGCGCCCTCCGATGAGAAACTATGGCATGCGAGCAACAAGCCCGGGGAGCGTCCTGATTTGCCAATGGAGCGCGGATTGTCCCCAATCCGCTGCGCATGACCGGACGAAAGCCTGAGTAATCGCTCCCCGCGAGCCGGTCTGGCGAACTCGCTGCGAGTTGGGACAACTCGCGCTCCGAGATCAGAACACTAGCGAAGCCCATGCGGGTTGACGCCGCCGCCGTGCTTCTCTAATCTCGACCCACTTCATGAAATTCCACTGGCTCACATTTTCCTGTCTGGGATTGATTCTCCATAGTTCGGGCTTCCAGTTGCACGCGGCAGAAAACGATTCACGCTCCGCCGCCGTGATCATTCACGTGAATCAGGTGGCCTATGACCGGACGGCTCCCAAATTTGCCGTGGTGGAAACCACCAGTCCACTTCCGGCGGCGAGCCGGTTTCGCGTGCAGGACGCGCAGACCTTGAGCAATGTGTTTGAAGGAACGTTCACGGGTGGCCAGGAGTGCGGCGAGTGGTTTCCTGGGAAATATTTTTATCGGGCAGATTTCTCGTCCTTCCAGCAATCGGGCCATTTCCGGCTGCAGGTTGAGCAGGATGGAAAATCATGCAACTCTTTCGACGTGGAGATCGGGAAAAACGCACTGGCCGCGCAAGCCATCCCGGCCATCATCGGCTTCTACCACCATCAGCGCGCGAACACGCCGGAGGAATTGAAAGCCGACCAGCACCTGAAACTTTTCGGGAGCACGAACACCGTCGATCTCCATGGCGGATGGTGCGATGCCTCCGGGGACGTCAGCAAATATTTTTCCCATCTGGCGTATGCCAATTTCATGTCGCCCCAGCAGACCCCGCTGGTGGTCTGGTCCATGGCGAGCACGGTGGAGACCGCCTCTCCCCTGCTCGACCGCCTGAAGGCAAAAACTTCCTTGATGGAGGAAGCCCTCTACGGCGCCGATTACATCATGCGTTCACTCTCGCCCGGCAATTATTTTTACATGACGGTGTTCAGCTACTTCAACAAGGATCCGGAGGCGCGCCGCGTGGTCGGATTGCTGGCGGACAGCAAGACCACTTCCGATTATCAATGCGCGTATCGCGAAGGCGGCGGCATGGCCATCGCCGCCCTGGCGCGCGTTTCGCAGTGGAAAAAGCACGGCGAATATTCCTCGCAACAATACCTGGCCGGGGCGGAACGTGCCTTCGCGCATTTGCAGGTCAACAACACGCGCTACGACGATGACGGCAGGGAGAACATCATTGACGACTATTGCGCGCTCATGGCCGCAGCCGAATTGTGGATCGCGACCGGGAAGGAAGTTTATCGCGATGCCGCCCGTCAGCGCGCGAAGAATCTGGCCGGAAGAATGACGCCGGAAGGTTATTTCATCGCCAACGATTCCAACCGTCCCTTCTGGCACGCGGCGGATGCCGGGCTGCCGGTGATCGCGCTGGCGCGTTATCTGGACAAGGAGACGGACCCGCAGGCCCGGGCGACGGCGCTCGCCACCATCAAGCAGGCCTTGGATTACAATCTGCGCGTGACCGGCAACACCAACAATCCGTTCGGCTACGCGCGACAAACCTTCCTGTTTCGCGGGCAGGTCCGGGACGGATTTTTTATCCCGCACGAAAACGAAACCGGCTGGTGGTGGCAGGGCGAAAATGCGCGGCTCGCCTCGCTGGCCGCCGCCGCCATCGTGGGCGGACGTCTGGTTTATCCCGGCCCGGGCGCTTTCGGCATCAAACCGGAGCTGGCCGATTTTGCCGGCAACCAGGTCGCATGGATCCTCGGTGAAAATCCCTACGACATGTGCTTCATGTATCAATTCGGGAAAAATAATGTCCCGCACATGAGTTCAAGTTTTGGCCACGGCTCGGGACGCGGGGGCATCTCCAACGGCATCACCGGCAAAGAGGGACAGCCCGACGGTTCTGGAATTGATTTCAAGATGCACGCGAACGGCAATGAATGGCGCTGGACGGAACAATGGATTCCCCACTCCGCCTGGTTCCTGCAAGCGGTCGCGGCCATGTCGGCAACGAAATAAAAAATTTCATGCGAACCACTTTCATCAAAACGTCCGCTACCATCGGCATCGCGGCAGTCATCCTGACCTTGGTGACTTTTCAAGCGTTCGCGCAAACCGACACCAACCGGTTTCGCGCCCTGGTGCTGGCGGAGCGCGGAGACCAGCACGAACCGTTCGTGGCCGCCGCGTTGGCATGGCTCAAGACCACGGCCACGAACGACCATTTCACCATTGATGTCTTTGAAAATCCCGACAAGTTCGACAGGGCGTTTCTCGCCAAATACCAGTTGTTCATCCAGCTCAATTACCCGCCCTACCGCTGGAGCGATGAAGCCAAGGCCGCCTTTCAGGATTACATCGAGCAGGGGCGCGGCGGCTGGGTGGGTTTCCATCACGCCACCTTGCTGGGTGAGTTTGATGGTTATCCCATGTGGCCATGGTTCTCTGATTTCATGGGCGGAATCCGTTTCAAGAGTTACATCGCCAAGCGCGCTTCCGGCACCGTGGACGTCGAGGACGCGGCCCATCCTGCCCTGCGCGGATTGCCTTCAACTTTCGTGATCGCCGAGGAGGAATGGTATACCTACGACAAAGATCCCCGGCCCAATGTGCATGTCCTGGCGCACGTGGATGAAGCGTCCTATCAGCCGCCGTCCGACATCAAGATGGGCGATCATCCGGTGATCTGGACGAATGAAAAGATGAAGGCCCGCAACCTCTACATTTTGATGGGACACCATCCCACCCTGTTCACGAACGCCGCCTACAAAACTTTGGTTCACCAGGCGATTCTCTGGGCGGCCGGAGACACGACGAATTCCGTGGCGAAATAAATTTAATCCGGCACCAGTTTCCGCAGATCCTTCGGCAGCCACCAGCGCAGCAGCGGCCCGCACATGGCGGTGGTCAGCAGCGCCATGATGACCAGCATGGTAAACAGTGCGGGCGTGAGCAATCCCAGATCGAGCCCGATGTTGATGGCGATGAGTCCCATGAGCGCACGGGTGTTCATCAGGGCGGCAACGCAGCCCGCTTCACGCGGCGGCTGGCCGGTAAGGCGCGCGCCGAGGTAACAACCACCGAGTTTGCCGGCGACCGCGGCGGCCAGCACGAGCGCGCAGGCCAGCCAGGCTTCGGGCGACGCGAGCGAACCGATCCGGGTGTTCAAGCCGGTGTTCGTGAAAAAGATCGGCACGAACGCGACCAGCACCAGGCCGGAAAACCGGTCGCGCCACGCCTTCACCAGGCTGGTTTCCTGATGCAGACAAACGCCGAATAGAAATGCGCCAAAGATGACGAAGATGCCCAGTTCGTGCGTGATCAGGCAGCAAACGAACAGGCAGATGAGCAATATTGCGAGAAATGAATTCGGCATCCCATGATCGTGCGCGCCGGTGATACCCTTGCGCCAGAGCCGCCGCAGCGCCGGGCCGATCCATTTTTGCAGCACCAGAAAAAATACCGCGATGCTGACAAGCTGCAGCAGCAGGTGACCGATGTTGAAATGGCTCGTCACCAGTGCCGTCGCCACGCCGAGCAGCACCCAGCCGATGACATCGTCAATGGCCGCCGCACTGATGCCCATCGCGCCGATGGCGGTGCGCTCCAATTTCATCTCCAAAAGAATCCGGCCCATGATCGGCAGCGCGGAGATGGAAAGCGCGATGCACAGAAAAAATTGAAAACCAAAGCGCGGCGTCTCGGGTGCGAATTTTTCATGCAGCCACGGACCGATGACCAGTCCGCATAAAAATGGCGCGACCATGCCGAGCAGGGAAACCACCGTGACCGTTTTTGATTTCGAGCGCAGATGGCTGTAATCAAATTCCATCCCCACCTGAAACAACAGGAAGACCAGGCCGAGCTTGCCCAGGAGCTGGAGCGATTGCTGCGTTTCCTTGGGGAACAACACCGGCCAGTCCGCCGGCCAGATCAAACCGAGCACGGACGGACCGAGAATGATGCCCGCGGCGATTTCGCCCACGGCGAGCGGCTGGCCAAACTTTTTTCCCAGCCGCCCGAACAACCACGCGGCGGCGATGATCACGATCCACTGGATCAAAACCAGCTTGAGATGTCCTTCAATGGCGACTGGATTCATAAATAGCGTGCCCGCAGATAAAGGTTGGACGGCAGCGAAGCAAGCCCAATGATTTTGGTGGGGCGAGCGTCCTCGCGAGCCGTCGCCGTCTCGCATTGATGCGCCAAGCCAGGCTCGCGAGGACGCTCGCCCCACCAAGTCAAATTTCAGGCGGCGCTCCGGATGTAAAACGCTGACGCCATTCAGTCCGCGAAATTTTTCCGCGCGCATTCGTCGAAAGCGAATCAACGAAATGCCATTCGCGTGGCACCTGCCAGGCCGGCAGCGACTGCAGCAAGAATTGTTTCAGTTCCGTTTTAGCCGCGTCTGCCACGACCACTGCGACGATGATTTCCGTCCGTTCCGCATCATGGCTGGGCATGCCAAACACCAGGCATTCGCGCACCTGCGGGTGCGCCAGCAACGCGCGCTCGACGGTTTCCGGAGGTAATTTGCGTCCGGCCACGTTGATTTGATCGCCCAGCCGGCCGCGCAGAAGAATTTGGATGTCAGACCGCGAACCGTCCCGGTTCGCAGCGCATGAAATCCCATCCATCGCTGGACTTTTTTTTGCGCCTGCTCCTGCTGCACGCGCTGCGGACGGGGACCGTCCGCGCTCCGTAGTAACAATCTCTGCCAGATCGCTCGTCTGGAAAATTCCGCTGCCGAGCGAATCCGATTTCACCGGCCAATACGTTTCCGCCACAGCCCGGCTGCGGACGACCAGGCATCCGTCGCCGCTGAGCGACAATTTCACATTTTGCATCGGCGCGCCGGCGAGCGCGGCATCCGTTCGCGGCGCTTCGCTGGCGTCGTAAGCGATGCCGCCGCATTCGGAGGAGCCGAGGAAATTATGAATTTTGATCCCGCGTGATTTGAAGATTTCCTGCTCCAGAATCACCGGCAGGGGCGCACCGGCGGAGATGGCCAGCCGCACGTTTGGTGGAATCGCTCCTGCCGCGTGCCATGCGCGCCACATCGCGGGCACAGCCGGAAGCGTGATGGCTGGCGCGGATTCAGCCGCACGCCGGATGATTTCCGGCAACGGCGCCGGCGCGAGAATCAACGGGATGCCGTGGAGCAAGAGCGGCAGCACCAGATTGGAAAACCCATACGAATGCGACAGCGAGATGACGCCGAGGTTCGGCCAGTCCGGCCGCAGGCCCATCGTGGCGACGATATTTTCCGCGTCAGCCATGAGCTGTTCGGCGGTGAAGGCGACGAACCGCGCCACGCCGCCGGTGGCTGACGTGGATTTCAGATGAACGATGGACGGGGAAAGCGTGCTTATCGGCTGGCTTGCGAGAAAAATTGCCCCACCCTGCCCGGCTTCGAGCGGGCAGGCGATTTTATTTTCCCGCCACGCTGCCAGCAAAGTGAAAATAAATTCCGGCGAATGGCCTTGTGGAAAGACCGTGCCGGTCGGGCCAACGGGCCAGGCTTCGCCGGCGGCAAGCAGCTCTCCAAAAGTCCAATGCCGGCCCGACGCCGTGTCACGCAGCGCGGGTTCATCGCCCCGTTCCGCCGCAATTTTCCGCCACCGTTCGTAAAGCATTGTCAGTTTGGTAACGCACCCTTAACTTGAGGCGCAAGTGAATTGATGATTTTGACGCAAACAAATTTGACCGGAACCGGCGCGCGACGTTTTGAATTCGAGCGCGACAGCTTCGCCTTTCCCAATGAGTTGGTGTGGGAATACCAGACGGACCCGGCGACCGGCAAATGGACTCTTGGCCCGCGTGATCCGAAACCGCAATACGCCCACCGCTGTTTCGCCCTCGCGCGCGTGGCGCGGCAATTTTATTATCACGCGCGGTTTGCCGCCGACCAGCCGGCGGAATCTGACGGTGTCTGCCATCAGCTCATCCGCTCGGTGATGGCCGGGCATCCGCGGACACCCAGCCAGCCCGGGAAGCATCTCATCATCCCGGGTTTTGAAGGGCTGCGCGAATTCAGCCGGGCGCAGGAAACACTTTTCAAAATTGAATGCGGCGGCGCCTGGCGCTCGTATTTCCTGCGGAGTCATTGGCGGATGGCCGTGCCCTTCACTCGTGCGCACCAAACGCGCACCGCCGGGGAACTGGCGGTGGCGCTCCGGCAGAACCGTCTGCCCATCCTTCATCTGGTGAAATTCCCGGCGATGACCATCAATCATTGCATCGTCCTGTTCAGTGCAACGGAAACCGCACGTGGCTGGGAATTTGAATCCTACGACCCGAACAATGCCGACGAGTCGGAGCGGCTCACGTTTGACCGGGCGACGCAGACTTTTTATCTCGAGCCGAACGCCTGCTGGCCGGGCGGCCCATTGAATGTCAGTCACATCTGCCGCTCCTGGTTCTTTTGAACCGCTTCGCGGCGGCGAGGCCGCCAGAACAGCGGACCGAAGAAGCTCAAACCACAGACGTTGATCCCGCAGATGTAACCGATTTTGTAGATGCGCCCGGAATTGTCCCTCGCAAAGATCTCCACATCCTGACCCATCAGCAGGCTGGGCAGCGCCAGCGGCATCAGCGCCCCGTGCAACATGCCGTAGCCAAAACCCATTTCCCTGTTTTTGGGAAAAGCCCGGGGCGACGCCCAGCCATAAAACCAGCCCAGCAGAAGGGAGGCGGTCAAAAACCAGGCGATTTTTTTAAGCCACAATCTCTGGCGCGCGGTGAGGGTTGGTGCGGGGTCGGATGGTGACGGCATTTCAGCCACAGCATGATTTTCCCTGCCGGTGGCGCGCAAGGAGAATTTCTAAAAATGAAAATGGGAGACCGGAGGGCGCAAACTTCGCCCTTGAAAAACGCTTTCCGGAAACGCAGGCTGGCGGCACCGGATTGCGAGAGCTGAATTTTGCGCGGATGGCGACACACCCTAAAAACTGGTTCAACGGCATTTTGCACATCGCGGCATTCTTTGGGGCGTTTGCTCTCTTTGCAGTGGTGGGCTCGCTGGTCAGCGTGTTGTGCGTGCTGCCGGCGATTTTATTTCGGGGAGCGCGGGTCCGCTTTTTTGGCCAGCGGCTGATCCATCGCTTGTTCCGGATATTTTTGGGATATACGCGGATGTTCGGCCTGGTGGAACTGGATGCGTCCGAGTTGTCCGGACTGCATGCCGGTAACGGAATGATCGTGGTGGCCAATCACCCCGGCCTGCTGGATGCGGTGTTGATGGTCGCTCAAATGCCACGGGCGGTCTGCCTGATGAAAGGGAGCCTGGCGCGGAATATTGTATTCTCGGGAACGTCGCGGCTGGCCGGGTATATCCACAATAAATCCAACCTGGGCCTGGTAAAAAAATGCGAGGAGCGGTTGAAGGAAGGAACGAATCTGCTCGTATTCCCGGAGGGCACGAGAACCGTGGGCGGAAATCTGCTGCCTTTCAAGATGGGATTCGCCCTGGCCGCGGTTTCGACCGGGTCACCGGTGCAGGCGATCCTCATCACGGCCAGCAGCAACTATCTGGGCAAAGGCCAGCCGTGGTTAAAGCTGCCGTCGTTTCCCCTGCGCTATTCCTTGCGGCTGGGCGAACGTTTTCTGCCGGAGCCGGGAGAGGATGCGAAAGTTTTTGGCGGCAGGGTGGAGAATTATTTCCAGGAAAAACTTTCCCGCCCCGGCAAGAAACCTGCACCCGCGGCACACGCACAATGACGCCAAGCCAAACCCATTTGGTCATCATCCCCAGCTACAATTCGGGAACGAAGCTGGCGGAGACCGTTCGACAAGCCCTGGCTTGCTGGCAGCCCGTCTGGGTCGTGATGGACGGCAGCACGGACGGCAGCGCGGCGGCGCTCGCACAACTCGGCGGTGCAGAAACCGGCCTGCGGGTTTTATCCTTGGCACAGAATTCCGGCAAGGGTGCGGCCGCGTTGCATGGATTTCTTGCCGCCAGCCGCGAAGGGTTCACCCACGCGCTGGTGCTGGACGCGGACGGCCAGCATTGGGCGGCGGACATTCCCCGCTTCATGCAGGCCTCACAAAAAAATCCCGCCGCCCTGATTCTGGGCGTGCCACAGTTTGCCGCCGACGCGCCCGCATCGCGCAAGTATGGCCGGCTGGTGGGAAACTGGTGGGCCAATCTGGAAACGTTCTGGGGCGGCATCGAGGATTCGCTGTTCGGCTTCCGCGTTTATCCCCTCCGGGAATCCGTGCGCATTTTACAGGACACCCGCGGGGCGCGGCGTTTTGATTTCGACACGGAACTGGCCGTGCGCCTGTTTTGGGCGGGCGTGCCGCCGGTCAACCTCTCCACGCCAGTCCAGTATTTCAAATCCCTGGAAGGCGGGACTTCTCATTTCCGTTATTTACGGGACAACTTGCTGCTTATTCGGCGGCACACCTTGCTGGTGTTCGAGATGCTGCCGCAAATGCGGCGGATCTTGAAATTACGGCAACAAGCTCGGCAAATAACCGGACGTTCCACCTTGAAATAACAATCTTTCGGTGCTGGCCGGTCTATTGTTCGACGCTCTTGACTTTGTTGTCTTCAAAATGCACGACGAACGTGCCGAACGTATTCCGCCAATAACGCCATTGATTGCCTTTCAGCGTCGGTGTCTGATGCTTCGGCGGATAACCCAGGGAAGCGATAACGGCATCCTTGCTCATGCCCGGCTCCACCTCGCCCGCCTCAATGCTGTTCTTTTCTGTGGCGCTGAAATGCGCAAGGTCCAGGGGGGTTTTACCCAGGGTGCGATGAAAGATGCCGACGATCTTTTCGCCGGAATACTTTTCCACGTTTTCAATTTTCAAGTTCGTGCCGTCCGGAAGTGTAACAATAATTTCCTTCTTGCCGGCCTTCACAAAGGTGACCTCCGTGTTGACCGGCACAAAGGTGCCGCTCCGATAATTGGTGGTGCGGTGAACCTTGTCCTCGTAAAACAGACTGAATTGAGTGTAGAGTTTGTCACCTTTGACGGCAGAAATGGCATTGGTGTCCGCCGCGATCAACGGCTGGGAAGATGCAAATAAAATTCCGCACGCCATGGTCAACGCCAAAATGAACAGCTTTGAAAAGTTCTTCATGCGCGGAAAACTTTCATATCTGGATGTCATGTCAATTTAAAACTGAGATGGACGTGAACCGCGTCGTATCCGAAACCACCCAACCTTGGCTCGGCCGCTGGTTTTTCACCCGCCGCCGGCTGGCGCTGTTTCTGATTCTTGCCGTGGGGATCACCACGCCCGTGCTGCTGGCGTTCAATTGGCAGCACAAACTTTTTTTCATCCCGCTGGAGCTGGCCACAAAATTTCTGATCGTTTATCCGGCCATCCGCGCCAATTGCCGTTGGTTCGGTCCGGTGGTCATCCGTTTTCGCACGCCGGAGAAAGCCGTCTGGCTGACGATTGACGACGGTCCGCATCCCGAGGACACGCCGGCGTTGCTGAAGCTGCTGAAGCAGCACAACGCCCGCGCGACCTTTTTTGTGATTGGCGGGCGCGTTGAAAAATATCCCGAACTGGCGCGCGCAATTGTGCGCGAAGGTCACACGCTGGCCAATCATTCCCACACGCATCCGGCTTTGTTCTTCTGGTGTCTGCTCTCACCCTGGTTGTCGCGGCAGATTGACCAATGCACCCAGGCCCTGCACGCAGCCACCGGCGAATCATCCCGCTGGTTTCGCGCGCCGGCCGGCATGGCCAACCTGTTTCTGCACTTCTTGCTCCGCGACCGGGGAATGAAACTCATCGGCTGGTCGGCGCGGGGTTTTGACGGAGTTCTCCGTGATACGGACGCCATGGCCACCCGGATTGGCAAATCAATCCAGCCCGGCACGATCATTCTGTTGCATGAAGGCCGGCGCGACCGTGAGGGACGGGCGATCAATTTGATTCTGGCCGAAACCATTCTGAACCGGCTGACGGCCGAGGGCTACGTGTTCATCGTGCCCGAAGAAAATGATTTCCGGTGAATCCGGACCGGCGCGTTGTTTGCAGTTGAACGGAACGCCGAGCACCGCCTCGGCAAGTTTGAATCGAATGTCTTTCTGGCCGAGACGGTGCTCGGCGTTCCGAATAATAACGTCACCCCTGCCGGAGCGCCGGGAGCGCGGGCGGCTCGCCGGCCAGTTTCTTAACACCCCGCCGGCGCTCCCGGCTTTTGCGACGGAAGCTTGTGTTCTGTTCCGACTTGGCATATTTGACATCATGTTTTTGCGTCAACGTTCCACGCAAACCGAATATTTTGATCTGCCCGACCGCGCGGAGGCGGAGATCGCCGCGGAGTTCCGTGAACTCAACCGCATCAACACCCTCTTTCGCTTCTCGCATCCGTTCGAATCGGTGTTGCCCGGATGGCTGGGCCGGGCGAATTGCGAACACCTCAAAATCCTCGACGTGGGCGCCGGCACCGGACTGCTCGGCCAGACGCTGACCGCCTGGGCGCAGAAGCAGGGCTGGCAGTGGCAGTTCACTCATCTGGACTCCAACCCAGTCGCACTCAAGCTGGGCGGCCAGCCGGACAGCGTGGTGGGTTCGGCGCTGCAATTGCCCTTCGCCGACGGCAGCTTTGATCTCGTCGTCGCCTCGCAAATGACCCATCACCTGACCAATGACCAGGTCGTCACGCATTGGCGCGAGGCGTGGCGAGTCACCCGCGACGCGATTTTCATCAGCGACCTGCACCGCAACGCCCTGCTTTACACCCTGGTCTGGATCACGCTGCAGCTGATGCGGTCGCATCGGAGCACGTTTGAGGACGGTTTGATTTCGGTGCGGCGCGGTTTTCAGTTGAACGAGTGGCGGGATTTGGCGGGCCGGGCCGGAATTCCGGCGGCCCATGTCTGGCGGTATCATGGCACCCGGATCGTGTTGCAGGCGCGGAAAAAGATTTCGTAAGCCGGCCGCAACCTGCCGGGTCAATCCGCGTTGTTCGGATGCAAATCGTTCTTGATCACCGAGCCGTCGGCGCTTGAAAGGGTGATGCTGCCGATGCCCGTGTCGTCATCGGGATTTTTCAGCTTGGCGGCCCAGAGGCTGACACGCCACTGCGGACCGGTGTCGCCATGTTCGAGCTTGAGCTGGGTGGCCTTGATGGTGAGGTTCTTGAGCAGCGGCTGCTGGGTGGCAATCTTGATCGCCTGGTCGGAATCAATTTTCAGCTTCGCCGCATCCAGCGGGTCTTTGTCGTTGCCGATCAATTCCAGAATCCGCCCCGGGTGCGACACGTCCATTTTCTGGCCGGCGCCAAATTTCACCTGGACGGCCTTGAACGTCGAGTCGGGATCGTAATACACCACATACCAGATGTCCGGCGTGAGGCTGGCCACGGATCTTTCCGAGCGGATTTGCACGACCTTGTCCTTGGATTGCACGCCGACATAATCGTTGCCCAGCTTGACCAGCTGAAACGCCGTCGGCCCGTCCGCCAGCGCCAATTGCGTGGCGGCGAACATCATCAACACCGCCGCAAAAATCGTTCGGGTCCAAATTTGGAATTTCATCTTCACGGTCGTCACACCTTAATCCGACTGTCTGCCGGCGGCAACGTTCAAAACAAACCGGCCATCCAGCACAGGGACCAGGCCTTGTTCACCGGCGGATCTCTGGCGGGTTTGGTTTTTGCCATGGGAAATTCACCCCATTGGTTGCGTCCGCCCGTTTCGCCTATTATCATCAGCCAGTGTCAAGTCACAGTTACTTTCCAACGGAGTCGGACCTCGCTTTGAGTGGCGCGGCCCAGCAGGCGTTTCATGAACGCGCCGCGGCCGCCACGCGCCAGACGTTCGGCAATGAAGTGTTCGTGCGGGCCGTGGTGGAGGTCTCGAATTTCTGCCGCGAAAACTGCTCCTACTGCGGCATGCGCCGCGACAATCGCAGCCTCGCCCGCTATCGCGCCAAGGCGGAGCAGATCGCCGAACTGCTGATCGAGCAGCGTCCGTCCAGCGTGACGGATGTGAACATCCAGACGGGTGAGGATCCCGTGGCGGTGCACGAAGTCGTGCTGCCGCTCATCAAAACCCTGCGTCGGGAAACGTCGCTCGGCATCAGCGTCTGCCTGGGAACCTTGTCGGCGGAACTTTACGCCGAATTGCAGTTCGCCGGCGCGAGCATCTTCATCATGAAATTTGAGGCCGGCAACGCCGCGCACTATGAGCAGCTCGAAGCCCCCGGCACGCTGGCCGAGCGACTGCGGCACATCCGCGTGCTGGCGAAAAATCATTGGAACGTCAGCTCGGGCTTCATCGCCGGACTGCCGGGCCAGACGCTGGCCGACCTGGTGAACAATCTGGAGCTGGCCCGTTCACTCCCGCTGAACGGTTGCAGCGTCAGCCCGTTCATTCCCGGCGAGGACACGCCGCTGGCCGGGAATCCGACGGCCAATCCGGACTGGACGTTTAATTGTGTGAGCGCGTTGCGGCTGATGCGGCCGGACTGGGTGATCCCGGCGGTCAGCGCGTTCAATCTGGCGGCACAGGACGGTTACCGGCGGGGCCTGCGCGCGGGCGCCAATCTGGTGACGATCAACCTGACGCCGACGGATCAGCGCGGCGATTACGTCATCTACAAGCGCGACCGCTTCATCATGACCGAGGAACGCGTGCTGACGGCGATCGCGGCGGAAGGACTCGCGCCGGCCAGGTCCGGGCTCGCGACTTTCTACCGGTCGCCGGATGGGATCAAGGCTGAAGACTCGTCCAAAATCATGGTGCATTCCTGAGAAGCCCGTGTTGTTTCCCCCGCCAAAATCTTCCGCCGCTGCGCAACCCCGTCGCGTCGTCGTCACCGGCGCCGGCATCGTCACGGCGCTCGGACTCGGCTGGCGGGTGAATGCCGAGGGGTTTCGCTCCGGACGCCGCGCCTTCCGGCCCGTGACCCTGTTCGATGTTTCCCGGCAGCGCGCCAGAATCGCGGCTGAGATCGCTTTGCCTGCGGAACTTCCAGCCACCCAACTTTCCGCCAACACCGCGCGCCGGCTGGATCGCGCCAGCCGGATGCTGTTGCATGCCGCCCATGAAGCGTGGACGCAGGCCGGCTGGGAGCCTTCGGACAATTTGCCCGTGGTGCTGGGCACGACCAGCGGCGAGATGTCGCTCGGCGAAAAATTTCTACAGCAAGCCATCTCACAGCCGGCACAGCATCGGCGGCAGGCGACGCGCATCGTCCACTATCAGGTGCAACAGCAGGGACTCAATCTGGGCAGCGCCTTTGGATTTCAAGGCCCACTCACCACCATCTCCAACGCCTGCGCCTCCGGGGCGAACGCCATCGGCCATGCCTGGGAAATGCTGCGCTCCGGCCGCACGGAAAAAGTTCTGGCCGGCGGTTACGATGTGTTGTGCCAGTTGACCTATGCGGGATTTGATTCACTCCAGGCCCTTTCGACCACGCCCTGTCGTCCGTTCGACGCGCAACGCGACGGCCTGACACTCGGCGAAGGCGCGGCCGTCCTGACCTTGGAAACGCTCGCCCACGCGCAAAATCGGGGCGCGGAAATCCTGGGCGAACTCATCGGCTACGGCGCGGCGACCGACACGCATCATCTCACGCAACCGCATCCCGAAGGCAAGGCCGCCCTGGCCGCAATGACCGCCGCCTGTCTGAGCGCCAATCTTGCCCCGGCCCAGATTGATTACGTCAATGCCCACGGCACGGCCACGCCGCACAATGACGCGACCGAAGCCGCTGCGATCAATCGCTGGGCGGGCGAACGCGCCAAAAGCCTGTCCGTCAGTTCGACCAAATCCAGCATCGGTCATTCGCTGGGCGCGGCGGGCGCCATTGAAGCGGTCGTTTGCCTGATGGCCTTGCGCGGTCAATGGCTGCCGCCGCAGGACGCCGCCGGCACGACCGATCCCGCCTGCGATTTTCAGATCGTGCGCAAACCGGTGGATGTAAAAATCGAAACAGCGCTCTCCAATTCGTTCGGTTTCGGCGGCGCGAACGCCACGCTCATTTTTCGGAGGTGGCCATGAACCGGATTTTCGTCTGCGGCCTCGGTGCGGTTTCTCCGGCGGGCTGGGGCGTTGAAAAGCTGAGCGCAGCCCTGGACAAGGGTGAGCCTGTTCCGGTGCAGAACATCACGCGGCCCGGCTGGGAAAAACCGTTGCGCGGCCGCACGGTTCCGGCGCCCGAAAAGCGCCCGGATTTTTTCACCCATCCGCGCTTGCGGCGGGCGGGTACCATCACGCAGCACACCGTGGCCGCCGCGCTGGAAGCACTCGGTGCCGATGCGGCGCTGGTCCAATCCGGCACATTGCGGCTGGGCATCGTGGCGTGCACGATGTCCGGCAGCGTCGTGTATTCACGGCGGTTTTACGAGGAGGTCTTGCGCGAACCGGCGATGGCCAGTCCGCTGATCTTTCCGGAAACGGTCTTCAACGCCCCGGCCAGCCATCTCGCCGCCTATCTCAACACGCATGGAACCGGCTGCACGCTCGTGGGTGACGGCGGAACCTTTTTACAGGGATTGACGCTGGCGGCGGACTGGCTTTTGAGTGACCAGGCGGATGGCGTGATCGTCGTGGGTGCCGAGGAAATGGACTGGATTGCCGCCGAAGCCATGCGGCTGTTCCACCGTTCCGCCATCCGCAGCGGCGGTGCCGGCGCCGTCTATTTGCGCCGGGAAAAATCCCCGATGGCCGGTGCCGAATTATCCGCCGTCACGGATTCTTTTTTGTTCACGCAAAACCAAAACCGCACGGAGGCGGCGCGACGCATGCGGGCGCAGTTGCCGGCAGATGCACCGGACGAATTGCTGTGCACGGGTGCGCAGAACCTTTCCCGTCCAGACGCCGCGGAAATGCTGGCGTGGCGCGACTGGACCGGCGCCCGGCTCGCGCCCAAGACCATTCTGGGCGAAGCGTTCCTGGCCTCCGCCGCCTGGCAATGCGTCGCCGCGTGTGCGGCCCTGGCGCGCGGACGGTTCTCCGCCGCTAACGTCAGCGTGGTCGGAACCAACCAGCAGGCGATCGGCGCGCGTTTTCTGGCTTGCGCGAAGCCGGCTGAAATCACAGGCTCCGGTCAGAAAGCGGTCGGTGACATTTGAATTTTCCATGAGCAACGCGATTGAATTAAACCAACAGGTCAAACAAATGCTGGTCGAGAATCTGATGCTGCAAATCAGCGCCGGAGAGATCGGCGACGCGCAGCCGTTGTTCGGTCCGGACAGTCTGGGATTGGATTCGGTAGACGCCCTGCAACTGGTCGTCGCCCTGGAAAAGGATTACGGCTTGAAACTTGCCGACACGGAAGCGGCGCGGAAGACCATGCAGTCCGTGAACACGATCGCCGCCGCAATCCGGGCGCATCAATCCCTGCCAAAATAAGCGAAACGATTTAAACTCTGCATCCGCCGGAGTGCGCCCGTCCCCGGGCGCTGCAACGTGAAAGGAAGCGGCGGGTGAAGATATTTCGTGGCTTGCATAAAGGAAGCGGCGCCGAAAACCATGCAGTCCGTCAACACGATCGCCGCCGCAATCCGGGCGTATCAATCTGAGTCAAAAAAGAGCCGTTTGAACTTAACCTAAACTCTGCATCCGCCGGAGTGCGCCCGTCCCCGGGCGCTGCAACGTGAGAGGGAATGGCGATTGAAGAATATTCCGCAGCTTGCATGAAGGAAGTGGCGCCGAAAACCATGCAGTCCGTCAACACGATTGCCGCCGCAATCCGGGCGTATCAATCTGAGTCAAAAAAGAGCCGTTTGAACTTCACCTAAACTCTGCAGCCCCCGGAGCGCGCCCGTCCCCGGGCGCACTCCGCCAACAGAAAAATTCCCGTGCGAAAATGATGTTCAACCCGCCGGACGCTCGCCAATCATCAGCGCCATATGACGGGGGGCGAGCAGGCTGACCAATGTCGCACAGCGTCCATAGCGCAGCGACTCCACTTCCAGCCGGCACAGACTGCCCTTTTTCAGATCAATCTCCATGCTGGTGTTGCCCGCGGTGAGCAGCGCGATGAGCTGGCTCAAATAAGGTTCGTGGCCGACCAGCAGGATATTTTCCGGCCGCGGCCGCAGATCATTCAACCGTTGGATGAGCGATTTCGGATTCCCGCCGGGCGTCAGGTCCTCGGAGAAGCTCAGCTGTTTGCGGCACTTGAGCGATCTGGCGACGATCTCCGCCGTTTCCGCCGCCCGCACATACGGGCTGGAAACAATCACGTCGAAGGAGAGGTTCATAGCCGCCATCGCCCCGGCGATCTGCAGCAGCCGGCGTTCTCCCTTGGGCGTCAGCGGACGTTCCGCGTCGCTGGCGAAAACCGGTTCGCTTGGATCCACGGCGATTCCGTGGCGCAATAGATAAAGGTTCATGATTTTGGCAGCCGGCTTTTTCGCACCTGGGCGGCGTCAGATTCCGGCCGTGACAACAATGTGACGCGCGGATACTTCGTCCGCCCATTGACCGACCGCACCGGCTCGTCCGGTGTGGCCAGCGCCATGAACTCGGTCTGGCTGCGCCGCAATTTTTCGCCGCGCCCCGGCTTGGAACTCCGATACGTGCCGTCCGCGTTCAAAAACCGCGCCTTCACATTGTCGGCGAGCGTCACGGCAAGAATTTCGCCGATGACCCGTTCACGCAAATTACCGTCCTCAATCGGAAAGACGACCTCAATCCGGCGGAACAGATTGCGCGGCATCCAGTCCGCGCTGCCCGCGAACACTTCCGACTGGCGGGCGTTCTCGAAATAATAAATCCGGCTGTGCTCCAGAAAGCGGTCCACGATGCTGCGCACGGTGATGTTCTCGCTCACGCCCTTGACGCCGGGCCGCAGGCAGCAGATGCCGCGCACGATCAATTCAACCTTCACCCCCGCCTGCGACGCGCGGTAGAGGGCCTCGATCAGCATCGGCTCCACGAGTGAATTCATCCGCGCGATGATTTTCGCCGGCAATCCTTTTTGCGCGTGGCCGATCTCGCGTTCGATCAACTGGATCAGGCGTGTGTGCAAATCGAACGGCGCGGCGATGATTTTTTTCATGCCTTGGAACTGGCAGATGCCGGTGAGCAGGTTGAACAGGTTTGTGGCGTCCTCGCCGAATTCCGGTTTGCAGGTCAGCAAACCGATATCCGTGTAAAACCGCGCCGTGGTGGGATTGTAATTGCCCGTGGCCAGATGCACGTAACGCCGGATCTTGCCGGCTTCCGACCGCACCACGAGCGCCACCTTCGCGTGGATCTTGAACCCGACCAGTCCGTAGACGACATGGACGCCGTTCTCCTCCAGCTTCCGCGTCCATTGGATGTTGTTGGCCTCGTCGAACCGTGCGCGCAGTTCCACCACCGCCGTCACCTGCTTGCCGTTGTTCACCGCGTCCATCAGCGCGCCGATGATGCGCGGATCGCCGCCGGTGCGGTAGAGCGTGATCTTGATGGTGAACACGCTTTCGTCCTGCGCCGCGTGCTCCAGAAATTCCACCACGCTGTTGAAATTCTCGTAAGGATGATGCAGCAGCACATCGCGTTCGCGGATGGCGGCGAACAGGTCCGCCCCGCCGCGCAGGGCGCGGGCGACGGGCGCGACGAATGGCAGGTCGCGCAGTTCCGGCGAATGGTCGCCCTGATACAACATCATCAACCGGGTCGGATTCAACGGGCCGTTGATCAGATACAGGTCATCCTCGGTCAGGCGGAACGTCTTCAGCAGCGCCGAGCGGATTTGTTCCGGGCATTGGTAATCAATCTCCAGCCGGACTGCGTCCCCTTTGCGCCGGTTGTGCAGTTCGGTTTCGACCGCCTTGAGCAGGCTGCTGGAATCCTCCTCATCAATGTAAAGCTCGCTGTTGCGCGTGACGCGAAACGCCCAGCAGCCGAGAATGGTCGTGCCGGGAAACAGATCGGCGATGAAGCGCCCGATGAGGTGGCTCAGGAAAACGTAATCACGGCGGCCATCATCGCGCGGCAATTGGATGAGGCGCGGCAGGATGGACGGACATTGCACCACCGCCAGATGTTTCAGCGGCTGGCCGTTGCCGTCGCGCGGCACCATCTCCAGCCGGACCATCAAGTTCAACGATTTGTTGAGGAGCTGCGGAAACGGATGCGCCGGATCAATCGCCAGCGGCGTCAGCACCGGGCGGATTTTGGTGAGGTAATATTCCTCCAGCCAGCCCATGTCCGTGGCGGTCAGGTCATCCATGTCGAGCGTGCGGATGTTGTGCTTCGCCAGCGATGGCTTCAGATCCTCCCGCCAGCATTCGTATTGGTCAACGACCATCCGGCGCACGCGGCTGGTGATCGCCTGAAAGGTTTCCCGCGCGGTCAGCCCGTCCACGCTGCGGCTCCCCTGCCCGCTTTCAATCTCCTGTTTCAAGCCGGCCACGCGCACCTCGAAAAATTCATCGAGATTGGAGCTGACGATGGTGAAGAATTTCAACCGTTCAAGCAAAGGATTGGCCGGGTCGAGCGCCTCGTCGAGCACGCGCTGGTTGAACTCCAGCCAGCTCAGCTCCCGATTGATAAAATGTTCCGGCTTGAAACCGCTCATAAAGTGTTCCCGATCATGGACGCGCGAATGGTAGGTTAAGCCATCCGGCGACCAAGTTACAATCCCGTAACAATCCTTGTCGAGCGCGCAGAATTTACGGCCTCGGCGGCCATGGACCGCCATGACGCCACCGCATTTATTGGCACCCAAGCCGGAACGATGCCGTTTAAAAAATAGATCCCGGTATAAACGCGGAGACGCAGAGGCCGCCCTGATGCGCGGAGTGGAAACCGGCGAAAAACACGCAATGGTGAACATTGAAGGGCCGGCCAAACTCTGCGTTCCTGCGCGTTCTCCACGCACCGGCGGCTGGCCATGGCCTGCCTGGGACTGGTGGCGGTGATCCTCCTGTCGACTTTATTTTCCATTTCTCCGCTGGGCGGGAGATGAGGCGAATCATTTGAACCCGAACTCCAAGGCCATCTCACAGGAGGGAACAGAGGAAACAGAGGGTAAGCGGATTGCCTCCCAAACATTCGCATGATTTTCGTTTCGCAGATTGTCCAGCTGAGTGCTTTTCTCCGTTGTCTTTGTTTGCTCCTGTTAAAGATCAATTCCGGATATCGGGTTGAACCCGCCAAATCATCCGTCGTGCGCCATCCAACGCTCAAAACTGTCCGCGATGTCCTGGCACCATGTCACGGACCCGCGTTGCGCTGAATCAAACCTGAGCACCCGCCTGCGTTGACCGGACGGTGGTTTTCCGGATCATTGGTGCGGCGGATCGTGCGGCGGCGGTCCGTGCGGATCGGGCGGATCGTGTGGCCCAGGCGGTCCGGGTGGTCCGGGTGGTCCGGGTGGCCCAGGTGGCCCGTGCGGCGGCTTTGGCGGCTTCGGTGGTTTGGGCGGCTTGTGCGGACTCATGGGTTTTTTGGTTTGGTCGATTGTCAGCAGCGTCGGCGTGGGATCCGGGGTCGTCCCCAAAACCGAGGCGACCTCGGCCAGCGACTGTTTGTCTGCCGTGGAGAGGGTGGTGATTTTTCCCGTGTGCGTGTCCAAGGCTTCGCCGGCGGCGAGTTTTGCCGGTGTTTTCAGGCTGTCATCATACCAAACCAGCGGCGCGGCGGTGGCTTTGATGCCGCCAGCGGCCGAGAGGTCGTAAACTTTTTCCCGCAGTTGCACCACCCCTTCGGGCAAAGCGACCACGAAAGAGGAAGGCGCACCGCGATTTTTCACCATGCCCGTGAGGCGGCCCTCCTTCAAGGCCAGCCGGATGTCCGCCACCACTCCGATGCCGGTCTGGGTAAAATCCACCTTGGAAATATTCATCACGGAAGCATTCCAGAGCCGCACGCCGTCGGGTGGCGCCACGGATACGCCAACCATCGAGGAATCGGACGGGTCGGGAGCCGGGCCCGGCCGGGTGTCCGCGACCAGGGCCAGGTCCACGTAAGCGTCTGGTTCCGCCCCGGTCTGGAGGATGGTGCCGGGCTCGAGGCGGTCGCCCGGTTTGAGCGCGCGCCAGGCATTGGTCCCGATGGTATAGCGTGCGAAACCCTGCATCCGCACCACGCTCGCCACGCCCGTCGCCATCTCGCTTCTCACCAACATGGCGGGCACGATCGCCAACGATAGGACCAGTAATTTTAATTTCATAAAAAAGACTGAAGGCCGAATATGGCAGATTATCAGGGGCGGGACTGGCAAGTGGCTAGGTGGGCATGCACCCCATTTCCGATCGGATGGCACCCCACTTACCTTGCGCAGGGCCACCGTTAAAAAAGTTGAGAGTTGATGGTTGAGAGTTGAGAGGAAACGAAAAATGCGGAGGCCAGACGCCAGACGCCAGACGCCAGACCCCAGACCCCAGACGCCAGACGCCGCGGATTAGCAGCGAGGACCGGAACCTCATCCGGTTGCAGGTCCTGGCTTTCGTGTGTTTGGTGTATTTCGTGGTGAATTCATCTGCATCGTTCCGACTTGGATCAGGCCGCCACAACTGCCGCAACCCTGGCTGCGGTTTGCTTAATCCTTGATAGAAATTTGCCGGTGTGTTTTCGTAACGGCATGCCGAAAAAAGCCGTTTACAAAATCGCCGTGCACGATCGCGTGCACGCTCGGTTGCATCATCATAGTTGGCTGCGGGAGCATTCTCTGCCATGACGATGATTACAACGCGTTCCAGTACTCCGGAGGATGCCGACGCTATCTCCGTTTGTATCGATGCTGTTTCTAGAGAGCGGCGGTATTTGGGGAATACCTCCGGGTTCAGCCCAGAGCAAACTCGTTCGTTCATAGCCTCGCTCGCGGACAGCGGCGGGATTCAAATTGTAGTGGTTGCCGACGCCAGGATTGTAGGATGGTGCGATGTTACCCCGGTTCCTTATGAGGGGATGCGCCATGTGGGCCGTCTGGGCATGGGTCTGCTCCCGCCTTTTCGTGGCCAGGGTCTAGGACGCCGACTTGTTCGTGAAGCATTAAGCCAGGTCTTTACCAAAGCCTTAAAGCGCGTCGAATTGGAGGTGTTCGCTTCAAACAAGATCGCTGTTGGACTTTACGAGCGAGAGGGCTTTGTGATTGAGGGCCGAAAGCGGTGCGCGCGCTTTCTGGATGGCGCTGAGGATGACATTTTGATCATGGGTTGTTTGCGGGACGAATGGCTTGTTCCACCAGCCAACAAACCGGCTGCCGGCAACGCCGGGATCGCGCCTCCGTTGCCAACCGGACATCATCGGCCCGGCGTGCCGAAGCCGGAGCGTTAGGCCGCGTGATTCACAGCCGTCGGCATTGTCTAACAATACATGAAAAGCAGTTCCAAAGCGGCGAGAGGATTTACTCTGATTGAATTGTTGGTTGTGCTCGCAATCATCGGCGTTCTCGCTGCATTGTTATTGCCCGCCTTGGGCGCTGCCAAACGCAAAGCGCAGCGCACTGCTTGCACCGACAATCTGCGGCAAATCAATCTGGGTTTGAGGATGTATGCCGATGATTCACATGATGCTTCGCCGTCCCCGGACGGGAAAGGATTGAACTCTACAAACATCATGCCGCTATACGCGGGTTACAAGGCGCTTATGAAAAATTATGTCGGCTTGAACGGCGCATCCTCCCCGCGAGACAAATTGTTTCAATGCCCGGCAGATACATTCTATCCGAACTGGCTCGTGACGCTCGGACCGCCGCAAGAGTATTTCGTGCAAAAGAGTCTTCATGACGATCCTTTGTGGGATTTTTCAAGCTATCTTTTCAACGGCGGAGATGGTGTGTCCCGAAAGTTTGGCGGATTGACTTCGACTTATCCGGGCCTCGGCGGGGTCAAATTAAGCTCCGTCAGACATCCCGCGAGGACGGTGTTGGTGGCGGAGGCTGGGGCGTTCGCTTCGTTCTCCTGGCACGATCCGTCAACCCACGGTGTTCCGAATGAGAGTGGCACGAAGTATAACGATTCAAGAAATGTTGTGAGCTTTGTGGACGGCCATGTCAGTTACATCAAAATATATTGGAATCCCGGGCACGGTGAGGCTTGTTGGTATAATCCCCCCGAAGGCTACGACTACCAATGGAGCCCAGATTGATAAAGCCGCCTAACCACCATGCGCTGCAGCGAACGGCGGCATCCCGTCGCGGTTGCAATCGCCACGCCCCGTGGCCGCCGTCGCTGAGCTTTTTTCGTTAGACCACATACGCGTTTATGCAGCTTTCCGACTTTGAGAAGAGAGTTGTGGCAAGGACATTCAAACCGGATTCCAAGCTCGGCAGAGTCGCCTCCGCTGTCTTTGCGGTGTGGGTCATGGCGAGCCTGTTCATCGCCGGCCAAATTGTCGGCAGCTATCTTTTACTTGTGTGGTTTTATGGATTTAGTCGAGTCCACAAAGAAGGTCTTCATATTACAAACATCCCGCATCCGCAAAGAGCGGAAGATTTGGAGGTTTCAAATGGCGACCACATCAGTTACGCCGACTCGTTTATCGGTTTGCCCATCACCGTTTTCGTTTGGCTTGCATTGGTTTTGGCCGGCTATTTGATCATCAGGCAGATTTCACGGTGGAGAAAAGAAGCGGGCTATCAGAAAACCATTGAGAAGATTTATGACGCCTAACAAAATCAGATGAGAAGGCAGAGTCCCGTCGTAAGAGGACGGGACTCTGCCTATGAAAGCTAAACCTGCTCCGTCTATTGTTCTCAGTTCAATCACAACACCGCCGCGTGCAACTGCGAGTTCTTTCCGGTCCGCGCTGTGTTGTTCCACCGCAGCGAACCGGACCGTGACGCGAACCTTGGGCTTGCTCAAGAGATTCAACCGGTGCGGAAAGAACACCGCGTCGCCCCAGTAACAGACTTCCGCGTCGAGCGTGCCGTTGGCCAACCCGGTTGCCGGTCCTGGCTTTCGTGTGTTTGGTGTATTTCGTGGTTCATTCAACTGCATCGTTCCGGCTTGGATCAGGCCCTCGGCACATACACGCCCGCGTCCCGTTCGGGATAACTTTCATAAACATGCTCGAACAGGGCGGAACACTTTTGCGCGTAAAGCGGTCGGTCGTAGGCTTCGGGCAGCGCATCCAACACGTCCTCGATGGCGAGCTTGAGCTGCGACCGAGCAGACGACTTCTGCCGCCAGTTCAGCACCAGCAATAGCTTGAGTTTGTTCAGCAGTTCACGGGAAACTTTCTTCACCTCGGCGCGTTCGTCGGCGCTCAATTCCGGGGCGGGGCGTGTCAGGATGTCAAAGATGACCAGTTCTTCCTCGGTCATGTTTTCGCGGACGTGGCGTTGTTGTTCGTCGCTCAGGTTGCGGCTCAACGCGACCAGCTCATTGAACAACTCTTCGATATTCCGGCTGCCATTATTGTATGACTCGATCAATTCCTCGAACTTCTCGGCAAAGTTGGCGCGCGTCTGGTTCAGGCGAATCATCTTTTCCAGTTGCGCCCGGATGGCTGCTTTGAGGACTTCAAGGTCGGTGTTCTTGTGCTTCGATTTCTTGAAGCGTTCGGCCAGTGCTGCAAAATTGATTTTCGATAAATCCAAGGCGGGCGGCCCCTGTTCCTTGATGGTCATCCCCGTGATGGATTCATCCAACAACTTGCCGATGTCGCCCATGACTTCCGTGATGTCGGCCGGGTTCGGATTGAGCTTGGCGCGGATGGCATCGGCGATGGCGGTCAATGCGGCGACGCGACTGGCGAATTCCAGCGCCGCCGGGTCGGGCTTGACTGCGCCATAGAGCGTGGTGACAAGGCGCTCGTGCCCAAGAAACTCGCGGCGTAGAGGGTCGGGTGAAATAAGTGCGTCCACGGCGTCAGCGAGCTTCTGCAAGCGTTGCATACTGCCAGCGGTGAGTTGTTCGATGGCGGGTAGAACCACCTGGCGCGTGGCGCAGAAGGTCGTCGCGGCATCCACAGCCCGACGCAAATCGGCGACCAACTTCGCCTTGTCCTTCACCGGCCCGCCACCGCCGCCCGGCCCGTAGATGGCCAGCGCCTTTTCGAGCGACGCGAACACGTTGGCGTAATCCACGATCATGCCGCTGTGCTTGCCGGGGAAAACCCGGTTCGCGCGGGCGATGGTCTGCATCAGCGTGTGATTCCGCATCGGCTTGTCGAGATAGACCGTGGACACACTCGGTGCGTCGAAGCCGGTGAGCCACATCGCGCATAGGAACACGATCCGCAAAGGATCGTCTGGGTCTTTGAATTTCTCTTCGAGCGGCGGCTGCGATTCCACCATGCGTTTCCGGTGCGGCACGATGTCAAGGCCACGCGCCTGCATCTGCTGAATTTCGTTTTGTCCCGGTGACACGATCAGCGCCATGTCCGTCGTCTTGAGCACGTCCAGCCGGGCGAGTAACTCGCGCTCACGTTCTTGATTTTCTGCCGATTCACGCACGTCCTTCGGCAGGTAGCCCAACTTGGCCAGCTCTTTCAGCACCCGCTCAATTTCCGCGTCCCAGAGCTTCCTTACCTTGTCGTGCATCTTGAGCGCCGTGGCTTTGTCGATGGACACCACCATCGCCTTGCCGATGAAGCCGCGTCCGAGGAAATGCCGCACGATATCCTTCGCGACTGTTTCGAGCCGGTCGTCGCGGGTGAGGATGTGGTATTGCCGGCTCAACTCCCGTTCGAGCCTGGCTTCCTGTTCGGGGTCGAGTTCTGCCGCCTCAATGAGATTGTAGATGTCCTCGTTCAGGTCCGGGTTCACGAGTTGCAACTCCGGCGTGCGGTTCTCATAGAAGAGCGGCACGGTCGCGCCGTCCTCAACGGACTGCTGGAAGTCGTAGATGGAAACGTAATCGCCGAACACGTCCTTCGTCCGTTCCTCGCCCGCGACGAGCGGCGTGCCGGTGAAGGCAAGAAACAGCGCCTTGGGCAACGCCGCGCGCATGTTCAACGCCAGCGTGTCGTATTGGCTGCGATGCGCCTCGTCCGTGAGCACGATCACATCGGGCCGGTCGCAGAGCACGGGCATCAGCTCTCCACTCGTAGCAGCCGACGTGAGTGGGCTCACTTCTTCCCCACCCGCCGGATGAGTTAGAGCGGACTCACGTCCGCTGCTACCGGATTCAGGACGAAACTTATGGATGAGCGTGAAGACGTAGCGATGATTCCCGCGGAGCAACTCCCGTAGGTGCGCGCCGCTCTCCGCGTGACACTGGTCCCCCTCGGCTTCGCTCACCGCGCCGGTGGCCTTGAACGTCTTGGCTATCTGGTCGTCCAGTTCCACGCGGTCGGTCACGACCACGAACGTCCAGTTGCCCGCCACCTTGCGCAGCACCTTCTGCGCGAAGAACACCATCGAGAAACTCTTGCCGCTGCCCTGCGTCTGCCAAAAGACGCCGATTCCGTTGGAACTCGTCGTCTTACCCTCACCCCCAGCCCCTCTCCCAAAGGTAGAGGGGAGTTCCAGCGCCGCCGCGATCTGACTGAGAAATTCTTCGGGATGGCCCAGGACGAACTGGTTTTGGAAACGGAGGACGTTATAGCCGAGTGAACGCAGGTATGCATCTCGCTGGGAATCCTTGGCGACTACCTCCGGCGTCTTGTGAACATCTCCGTCAACCTCGACATCCAGCTTGTGCTCCGCGCAGCAAAAATCGGCGATGTAATTTCCGATCTGGTGCTGTCGGCGAAACTTCAATCCCTCAAATCGTCGATCACGCAACAACTCCCACGCGATATCTTCCGCCGGTGTCTGCTGCTGCCTCAACTGCCGCGCGCGATCCACCAATCCCGAGTATTGCAGCCCGCCGCGATATTGCCCCTCAACCTCTGGGAGAGGGGTTGGGGTGAGGGTGGCGGGATTGGCCAAGGCCGGACGAATCCGATGCAACGACGCAATGGCCGCATTGACCCCAAGCACCTGATGGTTCTGACCAAGGATCTTTGCCAATCCCGCCTTGTGCTCCGAGAACAGCGTGAAATTCTCTACCAGGTCGAGCAGCCGCCCCCGGTCGCACGTCCCGCGCAGCATCACTTCCAGCGACACCCGGCGCGGCTCGTCCTCGCGCTCGATGCGTTTCCACTCGAAGAACCGCTCCCAATCCGCCGTGAGCGAGCCGACGCGGCTGTCCGTGCCGTTCGAGGCGATGAGCAGCGCGTTGAACCAAAAGAGCTGCGGAATTTCCGCCTTGTAGTGCGTCAGGTTCTCGTCGAACGCCGCGCGCGCGGGCACGCCAGGCTTTTTCAACTCGATCACCACCAGCGGCAGGCCATTGACGAAGCCGACCAAATCCGGTCGGCAGGTGTAGAGCGCGCCAGTGACGCTGAACTGGCTGACCAGCAGAAAACTATTGTTCGCCGGCTGCTCCCAATCAATCACCTGCACCCGGACGGTGGTCTGTCCTCCCTTGCCTTCTCCGCGCTGGGGAGAAGGTGGCCGCAGGCCGGATGAGGTGTGCCCCGGTGTCGAATCCGCATCCGGCACTGAAACGGGAATGCCTTCTTTCAACAACCGATACACTTCGCGGTTCGCCGCTTCCAAACTCATGGCCGAACGGTCGCGGGTTAATTCATCCACGGCGGCGGTGATGGCCTCGGGCGGCAGCGCGGGATGGCCCATGCGGCCCGCATTCAACCGCTCCAACGCCGCGCGTAACCGGGACACCAACACCACTTCGCCCTTCGTCTCGCGCCCGAGCAAACCGGCGTCACGCGGCTCGCCGGCAACACCGGCATTGGGAGGTGGCCCTGCCACAGCCCAGCCAAGCTCCGCGAACAACCCGATGGCGGGTTGCTCGACAAGCTGGTCTTCGGTGTAGGCGTGTGACATAGGATTTCAGCTTAGATCGCCTTAACGATGTCGAAGTCCTTAATGTGCAAATTGAATTGATTGGCAGAGGTCTCTGCTTTGGAAAGGACAACGTCAGATGGCCATCCGACGAGCCAGCCTTTGACCAACGCAACGTCTGCTGAACTCGTCCTGCAACCAAAGATTACCCTCGTAACGATTCTCTTATCGAATTGAACCGTAGAAGCGGCAACCTTGCGTCTAAATATCCTAAATTCCTTCTCGTGCGCCCATTCATGATGCTTTGTGAATAACAGACTTCGAAGTAATTGATCCGTGCCATAAACCTTGAGGTAGTTAAGCTCTGGGTATGTCGGGGGATATTCGACATCCCTAAAAACAACCTTCCTATCATACCAAGTGTCTGGACGGGTTGGATCGCCGAATGCAATTCCACAAGGAATTTCCGTATCCGAAAAGCTGAATTCGATTGCGATACCTTGATGACTGTCGGCGTAATAGGAAAACATAGGAATCGAGTTGCCTTTCTTTGAAAGGCAAAACACACTCGATTCTTCGAAATGAGTTCGATGCTGATCCAAACCCAGATTTGCTTTGATCCCCGCCTTTGTATTCCACCATTTCTCGAATTTGGCTCGTTGAATGGAGGCTGCCTCAGACGCATCCAAAGCCAATGGAATTAGCTTATCGAAGTAAGCTTCCCAATGCGCATCTGTGGAACCATTTGTGTGAAGTCGCAAGTTGCAATCGAAAGGGTCATTGAAATGCTTCGGCGCAGAATAAAAAATCTCAGCCTTCTCAAAAATTGATTTCGTGAACGGGTGTGGCTGCCGGCTACCATTGGTTCCAATGATATGAAGTGGGCGGTATTTATAGTATGCGGTTTTCATGGTTCAATTCTCCGCAAGGTTGATTTGCCTCGACAAAAACGCGATTTGCCCAAAGTTGTGCATGTAATTACGTAGCCGGGAGTCCCAACTTATCAAAGAAGGCTCGATTGCGTTCCTTGGCAGAATTTACCAAGCCGTCGAATGAAATGACTTCGACGTAAGCGTTGCAGTTTTGCTTGTAGCCAAAGAAACCAAGCTTGTCATGCGTCCATTTCAAATCGTGGTGCAAAAGACATCGGTCTTGAAGTTTGGGCGTTATGTCCGCGAGCACATAGCAAAAGCCGGGAATATTGTCAGATGCAGGAATCGGCCTGCCTTGGGCGGTCTGGACTTGTCCGTTCCGAATTCTATTAAGGTAGCCAATGGCCTGTTCAATGGGGTCATCGACTTCCCCGGCGTCTGCATCGTTTCGCATTGGACGTTTAATTTCAACAACCACAATTGACGCCATTGGCAGCTTTGCCCCTTCGGCGACGAGGATCGGATTATCAAAGACATTCAAGGCGCAAATATCCGGTTCCTTGGTGTCTTCGCTCTTGGTGATCGGCATGGATGCCAGGGTCTTGTCAGAAGCGAGGTAGTTGTGAAACGCGAGACGCTCGTCAACGAGCCAGAGATTGCAACTGTCGAAAAGGACTTCGCTCGACGACTTTTGCATCGGCATGATGAGGCTGTGAATCAAATCCTCGCGGGCGTATTTACCATCGGGGAGACGTTTAATGGCCATCTCTAACAAATCAATAATTACTTTGCGGTGCGAAACGTAGTTCGCAAGGTCGGACATTTTTAAGTCTTCCGCTTTGCTTAGATATTCTTCCAGTCGTTTCCGGTATTCCTCGTAGTTGGTCGTTACGCTCGGTGCCATGATGTCATGGCCTTCTGCCAGAAGCTGACTTTCAATTTCAACAAGCTGTTTGTGCAGGGTCAGGTCGAGGTCTTTGTCGCTGATGTCCGGGTCAACATTCAAGTTTCCTTCTGGAATCCGGGACATGATCGGGCGATAACGCGGAGCGCGTTGAGACACGAATCGTTCAACCCGTTCCTTTGAGCGGCGCAAATTATCCGCGACGTAGTCGGTCAAATGAGCAGCAGCTTTTTCGATGACGGCAGCACGAATTTGCGGGAGCGTGATTTCTGATTTTTCAAACATCGCATCCACATTTTCTGAAATATCAAAACCAGTGCGCTCCGGGCGCGCGTATTCATCAAGAAACGGGGAACTGACATAGCACTCATAAACAAAATCCCCGGTGGAATCTGAAATCCTGCCATGAAGTCCGGGGATTTTGCCCACCAATTTTTCTTCGGTGACCAGGCGGTTGTCTGCGCAAAATGCTATCGCATGTGTCGAGAGTGAGTTTGTGCGGAGCTTGACGTGTAGCAACTCAAACGCAGTCCCGTTGACGACGACTTGGTCAGGCACCGCCGTTGTGTGCATTTGCTGCTCGTAAATGGTATCCAGCGATACACTTTCGCCTTCGTCAAAGACAGTGATTATCGGCGCTCCTCCTTGGCGAACAAAATACCACAAGCAATGTTCAAAAATGCTTTCGGCAATTGCATTTAGCGTTTTGAGTGAATGTTCTCGGTATCGCGGAGCAAAATCGTCAAGGTGAACGATGGTTTCACACGTCGCCGTCTTCAATGCATCCAAAACTTCTTCATTGGAGACGCCGGACTTGTCGAAGTTAAATTTTCTAGTTTTGATCGTGCCGTCGCCTGACTTGAACGTGCTTAAAACGCGGACGGAATTAAATGCTTTGAGCCATAGCAACCGCCCAACGCCACGGCAGCCTTTTGCGGCTTTATGGTCGGAGTCGAGCGTTTGGAAAGACTGCATATTCTCATTGTTAAAACCTATTCCATTGTCGGTAATTCTAAATCCAACAATATCCTCATGGGCATCCGGCCCTCTTTTCTTTTTGGAATCATTGAGATCAAGCAGGTCTTGCTTTTGCTTCCGTAAGATCTCAATTGTAATTTTCCCGTGGTCGGAAGTGATCCCAGATTCCTCGATCCCATGAATGGAATTTACAATCGCTTCAAAAAGTGGGAGCAGCCCGCTGGTGACAGGCAGGGAAGTATTGCGAAGGCGGCCCGCCAGATTTGTTTGCATTTTCATTTCAGTTTTCCTGTCCCTTTGTGTCTAATTCGATCTGCCCCGACAGCAGACGCGGCAGCAGCAGGTCGCGCGTCTGGCGAAGGTTTTGGATTTGCCCTTGGAGTGTGGACGCTTGCCGCTCAAAGGTGTCTGCCAGTGCGCAGAACTTCTTTAGCAGCGCGGCGGGCGGGACGAGAATCTCCAGCGTGTAGGCCTGGTTGCGGCTCAATCCGGGAACGGCAGCATCGCTGTTGAGGAAATTCAGCGTCGGCAGGACATAGAATAGGAAACGCAACGGTAGCGACGAGGTGACGAAGTAGGCGGTGTCTATTACGAAGAAATCCTCGACGCACCAGAACACACTTCCGACGTTTCCCTTGCGGCCCACGATGATGCCCGGACCTTTGACGAGCGCCGTGTCGTGTTGGCCGACGATGCCACTTGAGCCAAACACCGTCACAGCGCCGCCGCTCCGATCTTCCTGCTTCAGCGCCTTGCCATAATTCAATTCGAGCACATCGCCGAGCTTCTTCACCTCCCAGCCTTGGGGGATGTCGCCGAGGGGGGAGGAGGCGCGCGGGTGCTTTTCGTGGCCGGGGAAGCGGAAGTGGACAAACCACTCGCGGTAGAGGGCGCGGGCCATCACCTCCAAGAGCCGGATGCGCCGCTGACTGTTCTCCATCAGCTCGTCGTAGGCCGACAGGATTCCCGCGATTCGCCGTTGCACCGGGAGCGGGGGAACGCTGACTTTCACATCGGCGATGCGGGATGGTGCAGTGTGCCGAATCTTTGTGCCGCTGGCTGAACCGCGAATCTGCTGGCGAACCGGCTTCGAGTTGAACAGGTAGTAAATGAAATGCTGGTCGGCCTGCTTCAGGTCGCGAATCTGGACAAGACCGAGCCGCTGGTTGTGCAGGTAAACGCCGCTCCGAGGAATGAGTGCGCTGCTACCGAGCAATCCTTCCGCTTGTTCTGTCATTGCGACGATCAGGTCGCCTTCGTGGAGAACATAGTCCGCCGGGATTGGACCATTATACCATTTCGCTTTGTCGCTCTTCTCTTTGAAGCCGCCTTCCTCAAGGAAATTTCCGGGAGTCAGAACGACGTGCGTGCCGGCGCTGGCGAAATGTTCACCGAGAAAAGCGAAACCATGCTTGATTTGAAGCAAGTCGCCAAGTTTGCAATCGCGCCAAGTTTTCATCATTACCTCAGTAAGGTCGCTATATCCTCAACGCATGGTTCATCCTTAAGGCTGTCCTCGGCCATCAGCTTGAAGCTGTTGGTTGATTTCACATAACTCGATTTTGCCACTACCACGGACCGGGGAATTTTGAGCGCCAGAATCACCTCGAAGTCTTTGTTGTAAACGACCGCAATTAGGAAATTGAAGTGCTCCCCCTCGATGTCACGAATGGCACTGAGCTGTCTGGACTTGTTCTTGGGCGTGACGCGACGAGCTTTGATTTCGTATTTCACCCCTCGCTTGTCCGTTGAATCGAAGCCCTTCTCTGAATTCCCGCACAAGGTCAGGCCGAGACGTTGCGACACGAGCCATTCTGTGTAACCGCTGATCGGGTTGTTGCTCGTGCGGACGATTTTCCGTGTCGTAAGTTCATCAAGGATTTTGCCCGTGAGTTGTAGAAGTTCCTTCGGACTGAAATCTTTGAGCGGCGGTAGTTCCATCGTCACGCCTCCAGAATCTCCGCCACGTTGCCGGCGATGGTTTGTTCGAGGTCGCGCGTAAGCTGCGCACCCTCATCCCCGGCCCTTCTCCCAATGGGAGAAGGGAGCAGAGCAGCACGGGTTGTTGTCGGTTGGTTTATCATGCTTCGAGGATTTCCGTGACGTTGCTGGCAATGGTGGCTTCCAGTTTCCGTGCTGCGACGTTGAGGGTTTCGAGTTCCTCGTTCAACGTTTCGAGTTGTTCCTTGAAGTCCTCGTCGCTCACGGCTTCGCCGGCGGCCACGCCGACGAATCGCCCCGGATTCAAACTCCAACCTTGGGCCTCAATTTCTTTCAGCGTCGCGGCTTTGCAGAGCCCTGGGACATCGCGATACCGGGGCGAGTTGAGGGTTGAGGGTTGGGAGTTGAGGGTTTTTGATTTGGGAATCGCGGAGTTCTTTTCACCAGTCCCTCCAAATGTTTCGAGCAGCTTCGCTTTCGCTTCGTCGCCGCCGAGGGTGAAGTCGAGGGCTTCGCCGCGATAGAGGCGGACGAGGTTGGCGAGGAAGCCAATCTGCGCGGGCGTCCATTCGCGGTGCGCGCGGTCCACCTGCCGGTAGACATGACGCGCGTCGATGAACAGAACTGTGTCGGAACGATTGCGCGCGTCACCCTCATCCCCGGCCCTTCTCCCAGCGGGAGAAGGGAGATTGGCTGCGGCGCTCCCTCTCCCCGTGGGAGAGGGTTGGGGTAACGGCGACTTGCCACGGTCCAGAAACCAAAGCGTGCAAGGCAACGTCACCGTGTAAAACATGTTTGGCCCTACCGCAACCATGACGTCCACGGCGCGGCTTTCGATGAGCTGGCGGCGCAGTTCCTGTTCGGAAGAGCGGGCGTCGGAGGCGGAGTTGGCCATGACGAATCCCGCGCGGCCCTTTTCATTCAGCGCGGAATAGAAAAGTTGAATCCAGAGATAATTGGCGTTGTCGGTGCGCGGCAGGCCGAAGGCAAACCTGCGGTTTGATCCCACCTGGTCCTTCAGTCTCTCTTTATCCACGGCGTTGACGTTGAAGGGCGGGTTGGCGAGGACGAAGTCGAAGCGGCCGGTGGCGTCGTGCGGGTCGTCGTAGTAGCTGTTGATGTTGCCGCCGTGTTTGATTTCGCCTTCGAGGCCGTGGACGGCGAGGTTCAGACGGCAGAGGCGGCCGGTTTCGTCGGTTTTCTCGACACCGTGGATGGAGAGTTCTTTAGATGGATCACCGGAATAGTTTTCACCCTTCACCCCGGCCCTCTCCCCTCCGAGGGGCGAGGGAGAAGATTTGCCAGCGGCAGCCTGCCGCTTATGCTCGGAGACGAAGCGCGCCGAGGAGACAAACATGCCGCCCGAACCGCACGCGGGGTCGAGGATGCGCCCGTGATAGGGCTCGATGACTTCGGTAAGGAGGCGGACGATGCTGCTGGGGGTGTAAAATTCGCCGCCGCCCTGGCCTTCGTTCATGGCGAACTCGCCGAGGAAGTATTCGTAGATGCGCCCAAAGGCGTCGTAGTCCAGCGAGGCGGGAATCTCGGAGACTTTCTTGAGCAGTTCCTTGAGCAGGGTGCTGGTGAAAAGGTTGTAGGTCTTGGGCAGGACGCCGGCGAGCTGCGGGTTGTGCTTCTCGATGTCGCGCATGGCCTCGTTGACCTTCGCGCCGATATTGCCGGCTTCAGGCAGGCCGAGCAGGTGATCGAACCGGGCGTTCGGCACCAGATATAATATGCCGTCGGCGTGATAGGCGGCGGGTTCATCCACGCGGCTGCCGCGCCGGGACGCGCGGGGCGGGGACACATCACCCCTCACCCCGGCCCTCTCCCCTCCGAGGGGCGAGGGAGATTCTAATTGGGCGCGTTTCGCAGCAAAGCGGACTTCGGCGAAGCGCAGGAAGATGAGGCCGAGGACGGGTGCGGAGTATTCCTGGGACTTGAGGCCGGAGTTGGCGCGGAATTGATCAGCGGCATCCCAGAGACGCTTTTCGAGCGCGGCGTTATTGTTGTCCTTTTCGGACGGGGCAATCCAGATCATGACGTCGCCGCGAATCGTAAGCGGGAGAAAATTTTAAGCAAGGTCTTTGCAGGTCTTTGCCGACGGCCACTGCTTGCGCAGGGCCATTGCTTGCGCGGGGCCACCGTTAAAAAAGTTGCGAGTTGATGGTTGAGAGATGCGAGGGAACGAAAAATGCGGAGGCCAGATGACTAGATGCTAGAATCCAGACGCCAGACCCCAGACGTCAGACGCTTTTCCGTGACGGTGGGTTGCTTATTCGTTGAGGCCCCAGCGATGGATGCCTTCAATCCGGGCGAAGTCGGTTTCCGGTCGCGCCCGTGGTGACTTGGCGACGGCACCCTGGCCGCCGGCCGGAGCCGACAGGGTGGACAGCCGGGGCGTTGACGCCCTGCTGGAGACCATCATTCCGGCGGACATCACGCAAGTGAGCATTAAAATCCGGGCCGGCGCTTTCAATAATTTCTGGCGCAACATCGTCCTCATTGGAACCCGGCAGCCGGAAAGCGTTCAATCATTGATGACGGAACCGGACAATCGATCAACCTTTCAGTTCCGACACCGCCGCGTGCAACTGCCAGTTCTTTCCGGTCCGTGCTGTGCTGTTCCACCGGCGCGAACCGGACCGTGGCGCGAACCTTCGACTTGCTCAAGAGATTCAACAGGTGCGGAAAGAACACCGCGTCGCCCCAGTAACAGACTCCCGCGTCGAGCGTGCGGTCGGCCAACCCGGTTGCCGGTCCTGGCTTTCGTGTGTTTGGTGTATTTCGTGGTGAATTCAATTGCATCGTTCCGGCTTGGATCAGGACGCCAAAACACCTGCTGTTGAATCGGTCCGGGTTAGGTCAGGACGATCAGACTGCCCAATCGATGCAGAGCAACTTCGCCTGTTCCAAAACCGTCTGTGCGGCTCCCCGCAAGCGAACTTGATATTTGAAAAGCAGGCGGACGGTTCCTGGCAATGCGTCGGTCAGGAGATTTCGATGTGGACAGAATAATAGCTAACAAGATTAGATGAGAAGGCAGAGTCCCGTCGTAAGAAGACGGGTTATACCCTCTGCCGATAAAAACTAAACCTGCTCCGTCCAGCGTTACCACTTCACCCACCCCCTTGCTTATATGCCAAATCTTTTCTGAAAATAAAAAAAGCGCGAACAGCTTTCACTGTTCGCGCTTGCTGGATTCAAAAAGGATTACGCCTTCGCAGCCATTTCCTGATCGCGTTCTTCCATGGCGGCCCGGCGCGAAAGTTTCACGCGGCCTTTTTCGTCCACGCCGAGACACTTGACGGAGATCTCGTCGCCGACCTTGACGATGTCCTCGGTGTTCTTCACGCGGAAGTTCGCCAGTTCGCTGATGTGAACGAGGCCGTCCTTGCCGGGGAGGAATTCGACGAACGCGCCAAATTCCTTCACGGTGACCACCTTGCCCTTGTAAATCTTGCCGATCTCGGCTTCCGCCGTCATGCCGTTGATCGCGTCGCGGGCGATCTTCATGCCTTCGGGCGAGACGGAGAAGATGTTCACGGTGCCGTCGTCCTCGATGTTGATTTCGCAACCCGATTCTTCGACGAGGCGCTTGATGTTCTTGCCGCCCGGTCCGATGAGCGCGCCGATCTTTTCCGGATTGATGCGGATGACTTCGATGCGCGGGGCGTATTTGCTCAATTCCGTGCGCGCGGCCGGCAGCGTCTTCGCCATTTCAGCGAGGATGTGCAGGCGGGCGACGCGGGCTTTTTCCACCGTCTCCGTCATGAGCGCAAAGGGAATGCCCTTGAGCTTGAGGTCGAGTTGGAAACCGGTGATGCCTTTTTCCGTGCCGGCGATTTTGCAATCCATGTCGCAATACGCGTCTTCCCAGCCGATGATGTCGGTGAGCAGCTTGTAATTGGAGATCTTCTTGTCCGCGCCGTATTCGGTGCAAATGCCGACGCTGATGCCGGCCACGGGGCGGGTCAACGGAACACCGGCATCGAGCAACGCCAGCGTGCCGCCGCAGACGGACGCCATCGAGGTGGAACCGTTCGATTCCATGATCTCGCTGGTGACGCGGACGGCGTAGGGATAATCCTTCGGCAGCATTGGTTCAATCGAGCGTTCCGCGAGGGCGCCGTGGCCGATTTCGCGGCGGCCGGGACCGCTGATGCGGCCGGTTTCGCCGACGGAGAAGTTCGGGAAGTTGTAGTGCAGGATGAATTTCTTCTCGGTCTTGCCGCCGGTGTAGGAATCAAATTCCTGCGTGTCGTCGCCCGTGCCGAGCGTGACCAGCGAGACCGCCTGAGTTTCACCACGGGCAAAAATCGCGGAGCCGTGCGCGCGCGGCAGGACGCTGGTTTCGCAGGAGATCGGACGAACCACGTCAAACGCGCGTCCATCAAGACGTTTGCCGTCTTTCAAAATGAGACCGCGGACGGCTTCTTTCTGGATATAATAGAAAGCGTCTTTGATGACAAAGTCGTTGACCTTGTCCGCGCCGAATTTTTCGACGAGCTTTGCGCCGACTTCGTCCTGGATCGCTTTGCAGGCATTTTCACGGTTAAGCTTGCCGGGCGTGAGCAACGCGGGAACGAAACGGTCGCCCGCCAGCTTCTTGGCTTCCTGAAGAATCTCATCCGGGACGATGTTCAGCGTGATTTCGCGTTTCTTCTTGCCGGCCCTGGCGGTGAGTTCCTTCTGCGCGGTGATGATGGGCTGGATGACTTCCTGCGCGTAGACCAGCGCGGCGTTGAAGTCGGCTTCGGTGATTTCGTTGGCCGCACCTTCATACATCACGATGTCCTTGTCGTTGCCGACATAGACGAGGTCGAGATCGCTCTCGGCCTGTTCCGCGTGCGTGGGGTTGGCGATGAATTTGCCGGCGACGCGACCGACGCGCACCGCGCCGAGCGGACCGTCCCAGGGAATATCACTGACCATCAACGCGGCGGACGCGCCGATGATGCTCAAAATATCAGGATCGTTTTCGCCATCCGCGCTCAACAGCACGGTCTGAACCTGCACTTCGTTATACCAGCCCTTGGGGAACAGCGGGCGGATCGGGCGATCGGTGAGGCGGCAGGTGAGAATTTCCTTTTCGGTCGGACGGCCTTCACGCTTGAAGTAACCGCCGGGGAATTTTCCAGCCGCCGCGGCCTTTTCACGGTAATCCACGGTCAGCGGAAAAAAGTCCTGGCCGGGCTTGGCCTTGGTCGCAGCGACGGCGGCCACGACGATGACGGTTTCGCCGAGTTGAACGGTCACGGCGCCGTCGGCCTGTTTGGCAAGTTTGCCGGTTTCGATGGTGATTTGCTTGTCGCCTAGTGCGGCGGTAATTTTTTCTGACATATAAGAACTTGTCGCTGCCGCACGAGGAACTTCAGTGAACTCCGAACACTTTCGGAGCTGATTGAAATTTCCCAACGGCAACGGATTTTAATTCGCGAAGTTAAGTTGAAGAATCGGGCCGTTCGCGTTTCCGGCCCAAATCTGAACGCGGCGCACGGCTGCTTGAAAAACAAGAGCCGCGCCCCCGCAAAAATTAGTGGCGCAGCTTGAGCTTCTTGGCGACCGTCTGGTAGCGGGTCTCGTCAGTGCCCTGCAGATATTCCAGCAGGCGGCGGCGCTGGCTGACCATGATCAACAGACCGCGGCGCGAGCTGTGGTCTTTTTTGTTGGTCTGCAGATGCTCCGTCAGATGGTTGATGCGGTGCGTGAGCAACGCGATCTGGACATCGGCGGAACCGGTGTCTTTGGCGTGCACTTTGAACTGTTCAATTGTTTTCGTCTTCGCTTCCATAGAATTTCAAATCAAATCGGTAATAGAGCGACAAAGTCTAGTTGGACAACGCATCAGTGTAAAGCACTTTAACCGCCACTTTGGGTTGCCTTCCGTAACCGGCCGGCCTTTTGGTCTTGGGAATTTTTAAAGCACGGGTTCATCAATGGATTAGGCTTCCGTTCAATCTTTATCGGCGGTGCCAGCGCCAGACCAGCCGCCGGCAGGTTTCCGGCGTCAGCTTGAAATTCTCCGAAATCCGCAAACCTTCCACCCAAAAGATTTCGCCGCCAGCCGTCGCCGCCACAATCAAATCGTGCCGCCGTGACCGTGGGATTTTTGCGTTCGTCAGCAAATCTTGCAGCTTGGCCGGTGCGTTCAAACCAATCGGCTGAAACCGGTCGCCCGCCCGCCAATGCCGCAACGTGATTTTACGCCCAATCTTGTCCGCGTCAAAAAATTCGCAGGCGGTTTCGCCACGCGGCCGTTTGAAATCCGTTCGCCTGTCAAAACTCCAGTTCACGCGGGCACCATCGAAAACAACCTCCCCCGCCCTGCCCGCCTGATTCACCACCCGTTCCCTTCCCTTGAATCCAACGGGCTGATGCGGCTTCAGTTTCACCACGCCCGCCTTATTGCGGGAGACGGAAAGGTTCCGACTGACGGTCATGGCCACGCCTGCCGCCTGCCGCAGCGATTCGATCAGTTGGAAATCCATGTCCAGACCCAGCGCAGCGAGTTGCGATTGCAACACACGCCGCTGGACGGCAACGGAGAGTTGTTCAAAAGCCGGCCGGCGCCGCTTGCGCCAATCCGCCGCGAGTTCGGCAACCGTTTCGGATTCGGCGCCGACAATTTCCATCACGCGCAAAACTGATTTCGCGAGGCCGGCCTGGTATTTCTTTTGCAACAGCGGCAGGAGTTCGTTGCGAATGCGATTGCGGAGAAAATCAGGCGAGGCATTGGTGGCATCCTCACGAAAAGCGATGTTATTCTGCCGGGCAAACTGAAGCAGTTCGATTTTCCTCACGTCGAGCAACGGACGAACGAGCATGATTTTTTTATCGGCGGGCGAAGGCGAATACCACTTCATCCCAGCCAGCCCTTCACCGCCCGCTCCCCGCAAGAGGCGCAGGAAGAAGAGTTCCACCTGGTCATCGGCGTGGTGCGCCAGGGCGATTGTGGAAATTTTCCGATCGCGGGCAACGCGGGTAAAAAATTCATGACGCAGTTTTCGCGCCGCCATCTCGATGGAGAGCTTGGATTTTTTGGCGAAAGTTTTTACGTCCGCGCGCTCGCCGACAAACGGCAGATTCATTGCGACAGCGGTTTTGCGGACGAGCCTTTCATCCGCATCGCTGTTACGACCGCGAAGCTGATGGTTGAAATGAGCGACGGAAATCTGCCAGCCATTTTTGCCCGAGAGCAAATTCAGGGCGCAGAGCAGCACCATCGAATCCACGCCGCCGGAAACGGCGACGAGAATTTTTTGTCCGGGTGCAATCAAGCGTCGATTCTGGATCTCGCTTTCGCGGCGCTGGAGAAATTCACTCACGCCACCATGTTGCTTTTTTTGCGGGCGTTGGGCAAGCGGTCCCCCAGGGACCCCGGCAGCCCGGGATTACGGGGTCTGTTTCAGCCGGAAAAACCGTTGCGGGAAATTGGGCGCCGCCGGGTCAGTGAACTGCCAGAGGCCATTCGTGCCGAGCGTGTTCGTATCCACTGGCAGCCAGCCGGCGGGGAAAAGATTTGTCGTCGTTTCCAGAATGTAAGTCAGGCCCGGCGACCCGGCGAGGGTCAGCGTCACACTGCCGTTGGTCATGACAATATTGTTCGTCAACCAGACGGCGAGCGAAACGACCGCACTGGTGGCAAAACCACCATCCGACGAGGCGAGTGCAAAATAGTCACCGCCATCAATCGATTGAATGTTCGTCAGCGGAAGCATGGAATTGGTTGCGCCGGCCAGAATTTTGTCCTGAAAAAACCACTGATATGCCACCGGCGTGCAGGCGGTCGCTGCGAAGGTGAAAATGGTGTTGTCACCAACGTGATTCGTCTGGCTTTGCGGCTGGAGGACAACCACCGGCGGTGATGCGTCTCTAATCACAAGAGTATTGGTTGAATAGGCCACATTGCCGCAGGCATCCGAGACCGTGAGAATAACGATGTTGGTGCCAAGCGATAGAGTTGTAGCGTTCGTCGGGGCCTGTGAAATCACGAGGGGTTCGGATAAATCGTCAGCGAGAATAAAATTGGTTCCCGTCACGTCCGGCATTGCCGCGCCACAATTGGTGTCCGCCGCCAAAACCAGGTTCGTGAAACTCCACACGATCGTCGGCGGCGTGGTGTCGCGAACGAGGATGGTGCGCGTGGCGCTGTTCGTGTTGCCGTTGCCGTCGGCGGCGAAATAAGTGAGCGTGTTGGTGCCGATAACATCTGGATTGACCACACCGCTCATGCTAACAGCAAGCGAACCGGCGCAAGCATCGTTGGCGGTGGCGCCGGGATCCACGAATGCGCCACCAAGCTCGACAAAAAGTGGATTGCTCCCGTTGAGCGTAATGACCGGCGGCAACGTATCGGTGACGGTCAACACGGCATTGCTCGTGGCGGTGCCGTATAGATTGGTGACGGTGACGGTGACATTGTGATTGGGCAAATGAATGCTGGTCAGCAGCAGACTGACATTCGTCTCGCCGCTGACGGGCGACCCGTCGAGGCTCCACTGAATGCTCAAGGGTGGTGTGCCGGTGGAAGCAACCGTGAAAGACACATTATTGCCGCATTGGATCGTTTGACTGGCCGGTCCAACGCTGATGCCCGCAGGCGTCGGGGCAACCTGGGTTGAAGCCAGCACGGACGTATTGTTCGCAGTGCTGATTTCAGGCGTGACGGTTCCGGCGCCGACCAGATTGGTAAAAGCATAGGCGCCGACAGGTGCAAAGGTCGCCGTGAAATTGGTGGAGGCACCAACGGCCAGCATTCCTGCCGGACAAACAACCTTGCCTGCTGAATAAGTGCAACCGGGCGATGCGGAAATAAACGTGACGCTGGCCGGCACGGTATCGGTCAAAATCACATTCGCGGCCGGCTGCGGCCCGAGGTTGGTGACGGTCAGGGTGTAAACCAGGTTTTGCCCGGGCGTCCATGAGTTCGTGGCGAGCGACTGGGTGACCGCGAGATCCGCCAACACCGTCAGGCAACTGGCTGCGGTATCCGTGATGGATACGGTATCCACATACCAGCCGATCACGTTGCCGCCAGAATTGCCGTTATCCGTCGCGCAGTTCCAGCGGAGTCGGATATTTTGCCCGGCTGCCGATGCGGGCAACTTGACGGCCACCGATTTCCAGCCACCGGAACTGCCGGCCCACGCGGAGCGGCCACCCAGCGGATTATCCGAAGATGTGGTGATGGCCCGGTTGTAACCGCCGGTGATAAAACTTCCGCCGGCCGTGAGAATGTCCGTGAATGAACCGCCCCCGATTTGTATCTCTAACACTCCGCCGTCGTAATACGTCCGGTTCCCACCGTTGCCGGCAAACTCCAGGTTGTAATTGTGGCTGAAAGCCAGCTGCGCGTTGGTGCCGGAAATGGGGATCGCCGGTGAGACCAGTGCGTTCTGGCCGGCGGCGGCCGCATCCGCAATGAATGCTGAATTGGGGGCGGTGTCGGACAGGGCGGCTGAGACAACCCAGTTCGCCGCCGTCCCGGAAACCGTGGCCGTCGCCCAGCCGACGGGCAGGTTTGGCGCGGTCGCCCCGTCAAATTTTTGCGACAGGCCAAATCCTTTTCCCAGGGGCAATGTGAAATTGACGGCGCCAAGATTGTTCGTTCCATCCTGGAGTTTCAACGCAGCGATGATGTTCGAACCGCAAGTCCCGGCGGCGGTGAATGTGAACGTTCCGCTCGCGGCACCGCCAAATGCCGCAAGCGTGCCGTAGCTCTGTGATCCGCCGGGGGCCAGCACACCGGCATTTGTCTGGAGTGTGGCGATCAAGCTGGTCGTGGCCTGATTGCCGGAATTTTGCAAAGCGAAACTCACGGACACGGTTTCACCCGGATCGATCGCTCCGTTGGTCGGCGAGGCGCTTTCCGTCAAGAGCGTCCAACTGCCGCCCGCAATGGACGGCGCAAAAACCAGCGGCGCCAGCGCGTTGATCAGATTGGTTCCATTGGGCGTGCCCAGACCGGTGCAAAGATCGTAACCGGCGACGGCGTAGTATTGCGAAAGACTGGAGGGCGAGGTGTTATCGCCCGTGGCGATGTCGTGGAAGTTGCTATTATAACTGGCCGTGTTGGCCATGGCATAGAGCGTGGGATTCAGAAAGCCAACCGGGGGTTTGGCGGCGAGCACGGCCTGCTGGTTGATGAGAGCGCAATATCCCGACCACAACGGTGCGGCGCAACTGGTGCCGCCGACGGTTTGAGAGGAGCCGTTGCCAAAAGCCACATAGATATTGTCGCCGGTAAGGGAGACGTCAGGAACATTACGGTAAGTGGTGGAACCCCCATTTGCCGCCATGCTGATGTTGGTCTGCCAGCTGGGAATTTTATAGTAGGTGCTGACGCCGCCGCTGCTGCCGGTGCCGCCACCCCAGTTCCAGGTCGTTTCCGAAACATAGGAGCCGCCGGCGCCGGTCATGGACAGCGTTGTGCCGCCAACCTGCGTGATGTTCGTGCTGTCGGAAGGGAAGGCTATCGAGCCGGTGAACGCATCGGAATCGCCGGTTGCATTGAAAAACGACTGGCCCTGTGCGGCCATCTGCTTGAAGATCTGCTCCGAGGTGGCGTCGGGAGAACCGCCGCCCCACGAACAACTCAGCTGTTTGGCCAGATTGTCATTGGCCATGCGGCTCAAGATGGTGGACCATGCCGTGCCTCCGTTGGGTCCTTCATACACGATGATCTTGTCCAGTCCCGGAGCCATCGAAATCGCCATCTCAATATCCAAACAAACTTCCACTTCACCGCTGCCGGGCGTGGGAACACCACCGTTGATGAGGACATTGGTCAGGACGACGCTGGTGGCGATGCCGGCCTGACTGATGTAGGCGGCGATGTCGTTGGAGTGATACCCGTCAAATTGCAACAAGCCGACCGATTGCCCGGCCCCGGTCAGTGGAGTGCCCGGAACATACGCCGCGCGAAAATCATTCCCGCGATACGAACCACCGGGTCCCGAACCCACGAAAGGGGTCACGGCAGATTGAGCAGTTTGCGGGCGCGGTTTGAAATTGGGATGCGGTAACGAAAAATTGTTCAGCCCGCTGACATTCAGCACGGTCACCGGAGCGGCCACGGACGGCTCAGTGTCCGGCGCGAAAAAATCACGCGACTCGTTCGGGTGCCGGTAGGTGCGCAACGTAATCGCAAAAACCCGTTCCACCGTTGCCGCCGTCCCGACCACGTCCACGAGCACCCGGTTCGGATGTGTGCCGACGATTTGAAACCCGTTCGTCCGCACAAAGTCCAGCAAGGCCGCATAGTCGGATTCCGATGGCCCAAAACGTGCCGTGAATTCTTGCGGCGTGAGGTATTTGCGGAAATCCGGATCGGCCGGATCGTAAAGTTGCCGGAGCAATTCATCCAGTTCCGGCTGATTGCGCAGCGGCAAACCGATGGTGAGATGCAGTTGATTCGTTGCCGGCAGCGAATTCACGGGTCGCAAACTTGCCACCACTCCCGACACATGGCTGGGCAACATCTGACGGCCCGCCCCGGCAGCGGTGGCGGAAAAAACTCCAGCGGCCAAAAGCCCGAAGCTCATGCCCGCCGCAAAAATCAAATGTTTAAAGGAACTTCTCAAACTGAGATTCATCCTAAAAAAGCCGCAAAGTTTGTGCCACTGTTTGATTTTCATCGACTTATTTTGAGGTATTCAGATAGCGCGCCAGTTCCGGGACGGCGGTTTGGATTTCCATCACCGCCAGATCGCACATCCGGGACGCGCCGTAGGCGCAGAAATGGGTGTCATCCTGCCGGCCTTTCGGCAAGGCGGGATATTCTTCGGCCGTCACCCAGATGTAGATTTTCTTGGACAATTCCGGTCCTTCGCGGCGCAGCAACTCATCGCTCCGCTTGTTCAGATCCATCAACGGCACCCCCTGCTCCGCCGCCACCTGGCGCACCACCGTCACATAATCGCCGTGGGTGTCCACAACCTTGCCATCGTCGTCAAATTTTCGCCGTGCCACCGGCGTGGCCAGAATCGGATTCGCCCCGTGCACCCGCGTCTCGAGAACGTATTGCGTCAGATTGGTCTTGAAACTGCCGAATGGCGCGGCATACCGCAGCGCGTCCTTGTCCTTTTCGTCGTTGTGGCCGAACTGGATGATGACCCAGTCGCCGGGCGTGAGCGAATTCTCCACCGTCTGCCAGCGGCCTTCGTCGCGGAAACTTTTGGAACTGCGCCCGTTCATCGCGTGATTTTCCACCCTCACACCGGCCTTGAAATACGGCGGCAACATCTGCCCCCAGCCGCGCTCGGGATTTTCCGGAATCAACGGCTTGTTCGCCATCGTGGAATCGCCGATCAAAAAGATTGTGAATCCGTTCGTGATTGGCCGGGCCGCCAGATCCAGCTGCGGCTGCTGGACTTTGCCATCCTTGGCCGCTTTCGCCGGCTCGGAAGCAGACTGGCTTGAAGGTGAAGCGGCAGCATTGGTTTGTGCTTCCACCGAAACGACCGTCAAAAATCCCAGCAAAGTGAAAACAAATTTAATCATGCGTTTTTCATAAATTGGATTGAAGCAGTATGTCGCGTGCCGGTGGAAATTCAATGCGCGAAACTCCGCGTCAGGGCTAAAAAAGTTTGCCCCGTTTGGCCACCCGCCCTAACGTAATGTTGTGTCCGTCAATTTCACCATCCTTGGCAGCGGTTCCGCCGGCAATTGCGCCTACCTGGAGACCGGCGAAGCCCGCATCCTTGTGGACGCCGGATTTTCCCCGCGCCAGATCCGCCAGCGGCTCGCCACCCTGGGCCGCACACCGGAGAATCTCACCGCCATTCTCGTCACCCACGAACACAGCGACCACATCGCCGGACTGATCGGCATCGCGGCCAAGCTGAACATCCCGATTTACTGCAACCGCCCCACGAAGGACGCGTTTGAATTCAGCCTGAAAACCAAGTTCACCAATTGCAACTTGTTCAACACCGGCGCGAGTTTTGAGATCGGCGATGTCCAGGTGGACACCTTTGCCATTCCGCACGACGCACAGGATCCGGTTGGATTTTTAATCCGCACCGCCGCCGGCAACTTCGGCTTTGCCACCGATCTCGGCCACACGACCAGGCTCGTGCTCGACCGCATCCGCGCCGCGAACGTCCTCGTGCTTGAATCCAATCACGACGTGAAGATGCTGCAGGATTGCCCGCGCCGTGCGTGGAGCCTCAAGCAGCGCATCCTCGGACGTCACGGCCATCTCTCAAACGTGGCTGCCGCCGAGACCGCCGCACATATTATGTCCTCCGAACTCAAGCACCTCTACCTTGCCCACTTGAGCCGCGAATGTAACAAACCCGAACTCGCGGAACACATCATGGCCGAACAGCTTCATCATATCGGCGCGACGCACGTCCAGATGCAAATCGCCGCGCAAGATTTGCCGTGCGCGACCTTAAGCTTATGAATAGAAAGGTTTATGTCCTATAAAGCAGATTCAGTTGCGCCACCCCAAATCGAGCAGGCCATCCTGTTGGTTCGCGGCCAGCGCGTGATGCTCGACCGCGATCTGGCTGCGATGTATGGTGTCACGACCGGTAATCTTAACAAGGCGGTGCAGAGAAACGAGTCCCGCTTTCGCGCCGACTTCATGTTCCGACTCACAGCGGATGAAGCAGAAGCTTCAAGATTCCAAATTGGAATCTTGAAGAAGGGACTGCATTTCAAATATTTGCCGTGTGTTTTAAGGTTCCTCGCTGTTTTCGGTGGAATGTCCGGCGTGAGAGTGAGAACAGGGATGGGGGGAACGTCCACCCTCTCCCCAACCCTCTCCCCCAGGAGAGGGAACGACCGTAGTCCGTCTCTGGTTTTGGGGTGGATGATTCGGCCGATCCCGTCGCTGGAATCTTCAAGAAAACGGGGAACCATTCCCCCTCTCCCCGGGGGAGAGGGCTGGGGTGAGGGCGAGCGTTACCAACATTTTTCCTGCCGTTGCCCGGACCCGCTGTTACCCACCGAAAGCAACGTGCGATATCGCGTGAAGGTGAAACGCAAATGAGCCATTTGCGGATTCAGAACATCACTTCCTTCGATGCGCCGGAAGTCGCGCCCTATCGGACGATGCGCCGGTCGTCGGAACATGACGTGCTGGGCATCTTTGTGGCCGAGGGCGAAAAAGTTGTGCGCCGCCTGCTGGCCAGTGATTTCACCGTCGTCTCCATCGTGCTGCCGGAAAAATGGCTGGCCGAATTCCGCCCGCTGCTCGAAGCACGCCCGGAAGACATCACGGTTTTCGTTGCCGAAAAAGCATTTCTCGAATCGCTCACCGGCTTCTCGTTGTTTCAAGGCATCCTCGCCGTCGGAAAAATCCCCCCGCCCGCTTCGCTCACGGAAATTCTAGCGAACACCGCCCAGCCCCGGTTGTTCGTTGCCGTGGACGAACTGGCGAACGCGGAAAATCTTGGCGCGCTCATGCGCAACTGCGTCGCCTTCGGCGTCCAGGCGTTGCTTGTGGGTGAAACTTCCAGCAGTCCCTATCTGCGCCGCTCCGTCCGCAATTCCATGGGGGCGATTTTTCAATTGCCGATCTGGGAGGTGAGAATGGCAAACGCCGCCGTCCAATTGCGGCGCGATGACCCGGCTCCTTTTTCCCTGGCAAAGACCTTGCATGATTTACGCGCACGCGGGATTCGCTGCATCGCCGCCCATCCGCACGCGAATGGCCGGACACTGTCGCAGGCGGATTTTTCCGGCGATTGCTGCGTGGTTTTCGGCAGCGAAGGCAACGGCATTTCCACGGACGTGCTGGCCGCGTGTGATGAAGCGGTGGAGATCCCGATGCTGAATGAGGTGGATTCGCTCAATGTCGGCGCGGCGGCGGCCGTGTTCCTTTACGAAGTGAACCGGCAACGCGGAAAGGCTTGAGACATTGTCCCTGCCCTGCTCAGAACGGACGGCGTAGCGCGGGATCACTACTTTTTTGACCCGGCGTCTTTGTCCTTAGAATCAGAATAAATCTTCTCCACGAAATCGATCGCGCGGCTGCAGAGCGGCCGCCAGTCGAGCTCGGTCTCGACCCGGGCGGCGGATTTGCAGGCTTCCAGCTGCCATTGAAACGGCGACTCATTCAACCACCCGATTATTTTCTGCCCGAAATCAATGCCATTGAAATCCGCAAACCGCACCAGCGGATCCCCTTCGAAATAACTCTGGATGCTTTTCAACGGCGTGCACACCGTCGGCAGACCGACGGCGACGTATTCCACCACCTTGGCGACGAACGCGCAGTGCGTCCCGGCCGATTCCTCATACGGCACGATGCCCACGCTCGCATCGGCAAGATGTTTCGCGACCTCCGCGTAAGGCACGAAACCGGTGGCCTCAAATTTGAATCCGGGAATTTCCCGCTGCGCCCGTGACAATAATTTTTCCAGCGCCGCGGTGCGCCGGCCGACGAACCGGAAGACGGTTCCGGGCCGGTTTTGCACCACGTGCCGGATGGCATCGAACGCGATTTCACCCAGGTGATGGGCGTCAAATGAGCCATGCATGACCACGACGGCCGGACGTCCTTCCGGCGGGGTCTGGGGACGGAATGGAAAATTCGCCGCGTCATAACCGTAATAAATCGGCAGGGTCTTTTCGCGCGGAAAGCCGCGCGCCGCGATCTGGGCGGCAAATTCATTGGAGATGGCGCAGACGCCGTCCACGCCGTAGCGGACGGGCAATGAGATTTCGTAGCGTATCAATGCGTGCACGAGCGGCTTCGGGGCGATGTAGCCCGGCCACGTTTCCATGAAGCCGGTGAGCAGATCGGGGAAGTTCATCACGACCGGCACACCAAGCTGCTTTTTCAGTTGCCGGCGGCCACGGCGGAAATGGCATGTTGCGACAAGAGCAGATCAAACTTCAACTTGCGTGCCGCGGTGGCCACCATACGCTGCAAAAAAAATGGGTAGGCCAGATATTTGAGATTCCGCAGACTGGCGTAACGGCCCATCTGCCATGCCGTGAACTGGTGGAGATGAATGTTGAATTTTTTCGCCACGCTTTCCGCGTCAGCGATTTGCGGACAAAATACGTGGACCTTGTGCCCGCGCCGGACCATCTCCTCGACCAGGTAGATCGCCTCCGCCGAGCCGCCGCCGGACGGCGGAAAGAACGGTTCATGCGTCAGGAACGCGATGCACAGCGGCTTGGACGATAATTGCACGAGCAGACGCTATGAAATTTGGGGGAGGTCGTTCAATCACAATTCACGACAGGCAGAGGTGAAAAGTTTTGACAATCGCGGTTAAAACTTTAGATTACGCGTCGTCCCGGATGGGGTCTTAGCTCAGTTGGTAGAGCACCACAATGGCATTGTGGGGGTCAAGAGTTCGAGCCTCTTAGGCTCCACCATTCTAAACCGCCCGCTAATGTTGATTCAGTTCAATGTTGGCGGGCTTTTGTTTAAGATGAACGTCCGATGACATGTTCGCCACCGACGGCAACCTTAATTTCAATTTTTGGTTCTTTCATTATCTTATTATAGGTAGCTCTTAATTTTCTGCCGCAACTTTATTGTTTATTTTTATTTTGAGTGGGTGAAGGGAATCGAATCCACCGCCTATTTTCAACCGCTTGCGCAATTCACGAAGCCGTAGAGCAGAAATCCTTTCGTATCTGCGAACTACGCCGGAAATGACTCAAAATGCAAATGTCGTTGGACGAAACGTGGCCCGATTTCGATACCAAAAACGCTGGTCGCAGGATTTGCTTGCAACCAAAATGTAACTCTTGGGGATGTATATCACTCGTGACGTCCTGGCCAATATTGAAACCTTCCGCTGCCCGTCATGAAAAACCATTTTGGTGATGCGCCCGATTTTTTGTTCGCCATGCACCAAAACATACGCGGCCTGATTGCAGGGATACCAAGTAGTCTCGTAGTTCACGATCACTTGGACGCCGTTTTTTGGCAGCGGCGGGAATGCTCACTCGGCGGGCGCGGCGAGTCGCGCCATGACTTCCGTCTTCCATTCCGCGCCAAGCTCCGGCGCGGTCTTGCCGGTGTATATTTTCCACAGGCCTTCGTCGTATTTGTTTTCACGCATCGCCGCGTTCATCTGGCTGACGATGTCCTGGTCGTATTTTTCCGAAACCCAGTTCAGGAAATTGGCCGTGATGCGGTAGCTGTCGTTGTAATTCGGCAAAAACTTTTTGCCATGTTTCCGCAACCACACCATGTCCGCGCCGTGGCTTTGCGGCTCATACTTGAACCAGCGGAAATAATCCGCGCTGCCCTCCACCAGCCAGCCCGGGTTTTCCCCGTGGAATTGCTGGACGACATGGACCGCTTCGTGGATCAACGAGCCGACCGCCTCACCGTTCAGTTCTTTCTCCAGCCAGTCGGAATTGGCCACGACATTGCGCCCGGCAGTGAACGCCACGCCGTCCATCGGCTTGAGCGTGATCTTGAAATGGTCCGGCGCGGCGTAGCCGTCGCTCGCCAGCAACGCCGAAATTTTCGGATACCACTCCGCCAGTGCTGGCGCGAGCCTGGTCCCAGCCCATTCTTTCAGGCCGGGCGCTTTGGCGGTGTTGATGGTGATGGTGCATTTGCCATCGGCGGTCTTGATGCTGAAATCTTCAGCTGGTGCGGCAGCGGACACGTCGGGAGCGCTGGCATCAATCACGTCAATCTCGCTGAAGAACGTATTACCAAAGTCGTCGTCGCGCTCGGTCGCGGAAACGTCGAACAACAAATAACGAAATTTGCCGAGATCGCTGTCCGTGTCCGCAATGCTCACGCCGTATTGCCCGCCGCCGTCCCCGGATTTCGGCCTGGTATTCACGCTGGCGACAAGTTTCCAGCCGCACGAATCGGGAGCCGTGCCATTTTTGGGCGTGGCAATAAAATTTGTGGCCGTCCCGTCGGCGGCATACAGTTTGTAAATTTGCGGGCCGCGCGTGCCGGGATGCCAGGAATAGGTGTTGACCTGCCGGATACTGATGGCACTGCCCAAATCCACCAGCAGCAACCCGCCGGCGGAACCGGCATCAAAGAAGAAATTCTCCGCCGGCTGGTCGGCATCGGTCGGCAGCCTGCCATCGTTCAATCTGCCCAAACCGCCGCTGTTGGAATCCGCGGCGCCATCCACGATGCTGAATTGGGCCCTCGTAGCCGCATCATTCATCGAAGGACTCGGCGCGGACTTGAATACAAAGGCGGGCGTGGCCTCGTTGTTCTTGTGATAATCCACCGTCACTTTGGTTTCCGCGCGGACGCTGACTGCCGCCAGGCAGAACAGCCCAAGGCAGGTCATCAAATGATTTTTCATGTGAATTGATCTTTGTGTTGTTGGTCACTTCGGAATGGTGGCCTTGGTTCCCCATTCTTTGTTTGGTTGCGGGCCCATCACGAATTCAATCTTGCCGCCGTCGTTCAATTCCTTGTATGGCAGAAACGGCGAGTCCCAATTTTTCCCGTTCAGGCGGACGGACTGGACGTAGATGTTTTGATCCGAAATATTTTCCGCCGTCATCGTGAATTTTTTTCCGTTGGAAAGGTGCATCACGGCCTTTGGAATTTGCGGTGCGCCGATGACATAATAATCGCTCGCCGGGCAAACTGGATAAAAACCCATGCAGGTGAACAGATACCAGGCCGACATCTGACCGCAGTCGTCGTTGCCGCAGAGCGAACCTGGGCCGCTGCCGTATTGCGTCGAGACGACCTGATGCAATTTCTCCGCCGCCTTCCACGGCTGGCCGACCAGGCTGTAAAGATAGATGACGTGATGCGCCGGTTCGTTACCGTGCCAGTATTCACCGATGCAGCCGCGCAGGTCGTTGGCCGAAAGTTCGCGCTGAAATTTTTCGGATTGTTTCGCGTCAAACAGTGAATCCAGACGTTCGATGAATTTTTCTTTGCCGCCCATCAATTCGATCAGCCCCGGCACGTCCTGCGGCACGAACCACGAGTATTGCGAACTGGTTCCCTCGGTCACGTCCTGCAAATTTGTGCCGCCGCCGAACAGGTGCGCGTCAAAATTCGTGCGCCAGTTGCCCGCCGAATCTTTCGCGCGCATCCAGCCGCTGCCCGGATCGTAAATGTTTTTGTAGCTGGTGGCGCGCTTCATGAAATAATGGCAGTCATCTGTTTTGCCGAGCGCCTTGGCCATTTGCGCGATGGTGTAATCGTCGTAGGCGTATTCCAAAGTTTTGGAAAGCGATTCGTCCTCTTCATCGCACGGCACATAACCCAGCTTGCGATATGACGCGAGGCCATCGTAGTCGGGATTCATCGCCGTGGTTTTAATGGCATTGTAAGCGCGCCCGGCATCGAAGCCTTTCACGCCTTTCAAAAACCCGTCCGCGATGACCGGCGCGGCGTGGTAGCCGATCATGCACCACGTTTCGTTGCCTTGCAGTTCCCACATCGGCAGCAGGTGATCCGCGCTCTGGTCAAAATGATCGAGCAAGGAATTGATCATGCCCGAGTCACGCTTTTCCTGAATCAACGCCAGCAGCGGATGCTCGGCGCGGAACGTGTCCCACAGCGAGAACACGGTGTAGTGCGTGAAATTTTTCGCGAGATGAATGTTCTGGTCAAAGCCGCGATACTCGCCGTTCACGTCCTGATATAGATTTGGCACGAGGAACGCGTGATAGAGCGACGTGTAAAAAGTCTTCTTCTGCTCCTCCGTACCTTGGATTTGAATCTTGCTCAACTCCTTGTCCCACTTGGCGCGCGTCGTTTCGCGCAAGCCGTCAAAATCCCAGCCGGGAATTTCCGCGTCGAGATTTTGCAGCGCATTCGCCGCGCTCACGGCGGACACGGCAACCTTCACTTGAATCACCTCGTTCGCCTTCGTTTTGTATTTGGCGAGCAGTTGCAGATTGGTTCCCACCGCTTCGTTGCGGCTCCGGAAACGGTAATTCACATAGCTTTTGTAAATCACCGGCTTGCCGTCCTTGATGATTTGCGCCTCATCGAACGGGCGTGAAAAACGCGCGGCGAAAAAAAGCTGCCGCTCGCGCGCCCAGCCGTTCACCAGATGAAAGCCGGTAATGGTTGAATTGTCCTCGATGCGAAAGCGCGATTCCGCGATGCGCCAGCGGCCACCGCTGATGACGTGGCTCAAGTCCGTCAAGATGGAAGCCTCGTCGCTCGCGGGAAACGTGAAGCGCATCATGCCGGCGCGCTCGCCCGCCGTGAGTTCGGTGGTGACGCCGGATTTTTGCAGCCTCACTTTGTAGTAGCCTGCCGAGGCCGATTCGTCGTCGTGTGAAAACAAAGATTGATATCCTTCTTCGGGATGATCCTTGCGGCCCGCTTCAAACGCGGGCCGGCCGGTTTGCGGCACGAATAAAAAATCACCGAGGTCCGGACAGCCCGTTCCGCTCAAATGTGTGAGCGAAAAACCTTGAATGGTGGGATCGGTATATTCGTAGCCGGAGTCCGTGTCCCAGTTCGTCGTGTCGGTATCCGGGCTGAACTGGAGCATGCCGAACGGCGCGGACGGCCCGGGAAAAGTATTCCCCTCGCCCTGTGCACCCACAAACGGACAAACATAATCCGACAGGTGAAACTCTCCAGCGGCATTTGCCATCAGCCCGCTGAGCAAACACGCGGCAACCAGTGAAAACCGAAGGGTGTTTGGCACCGTGTATCCGATATTTATTTTCATAGTTTTTTGATCGGGCGATCTCGCCGGCAACGCGGCGTAGTCAGCGCGTTTAATTTTTTGAATCATTTGGCCCGGTGGTGATGAGCAATTCTTTCCCCCGCATCAACTCGTGGTGAGGGATAAAATAGCCGTCTACCCTGCGGTTGCCGTAAGTAATTTCAGAAATCTTCTGCCCGGAATTTTTCTTCACGATGGTGAGCGTCTCGCGGTTCAATTGCATTTTCACTTCATCAAAGAGCGGCACGGTGACGATGTAATCTTCGTCCGCCGGTGAATAAGGGTAAATGCCGATGGCGTTGAAGACATACCATGATGACATTTCGCCGGCGTCATCCATACCGCACAAGGTCCGGCCACCGTCCATGCCGTAGAAGCGTTCCATGATTTCGTTAAGGACCGCCTGCGATTTTTCCGGCTTGCCGACCCAGTAATACAAATACGGAAAACCGTGATCCGGCTGGTTGCCGTGGCAATACTGCCCGATGAAGCTGTTGATGTTCATCGCAATGTGGTTGGTGTTCCACGGAATCGAAAACAGCCGGTCAAGTTGCTGCTCAAACGCCGCCTTGCTCGGATAAAGTTTGATCAACCCTTCCGTGTCGTGCGGCGCGAAAAAAGATGACTGCCACGCGTTCGCCTCGCGATACATGTATTCGTAATACGGAAACTGCGGATCGAAGGGTTTGACCCAGTCGCCATTTGCCAGGCGTCCGCGCATCAAACCCGTCGAGGCATCAAACACATTCGTATAGTTGTGTGCGCGGCGCATCATCAGCGCGTAATTTTTTTCGTCGTGCAATTCGCGGGCCAGCAGTCCAACGGCGTAATCGTCGTAGGCATATTCCAGCGTCTTGGTGACACCGGCCTTGGCCTTTGTTTCGATCGTGGGATTTTCGACGACCGGCGTGGAGACGTAGCCATTTGTGATGTATTCCCCGACAAATGGCCGGGCCTTCGTTTCAACCGTGGCATTGGTAAGCAGCAACTTGTAAGCGCTCTGCACGTCAAATCCGCGCAAGCCGCGCAGATACGATCCGGCAATGAACGGCGCCGCGTGGTCGCCATGAAAAAATGTCGGCATGAAACCCGTGCATTCACCGCGATCAATCAAAGACCGGATCACATCCACGGCGACATCCGGCGAGAGCATTCCGAGCAACACCAGCTTGTTTCGATAATCATCCCACAACGACGGCACGGTGTAGTAACGAAAATCTTTTTTGGCCACGCGCCCCTTTTCGTCCGTGAATTCACCGTTTACATCGCTGCGCAACGCCGGCCAGAGAAACGAACGATACAGACACGAATAAAAGATTCCCTTCTGCCGCCCGGTGCCGCCAGTCACTTTGATTTTGGAAAGCAACGTTTCCCAAGTTTTGGAAGCGTCGGCTTTGACCTGTTCAAAACTTTTCCCAGCAAGTTCAGCTTCCAAGTTTTTCTTCGCGTTCTCGGTGCTGACGTAGGAAAAGCCGATCCGGATTTCCAAAAGCCCGTTGATTCCCTCAAAGCTGACCTGTGGCACCTTGTCGTCCTGGCCGTTGAGCATCTTGATGCGGTTAATTTTTTGGTTCGCCACTGCGTAGAAATAAACGGTTTCGCGCGCCACCTGAAAACCCTTGAACGCGCAGTCGCCCGCCCGGTTGATTTTCCAATCTGAAACGCGCTCGTTGGAAACGCCCAGATTGACGATGAGTTTTTTGCCCACCCCATCGGCAAAACGGTAGCGGTGAAATCCGCAGCGCAACGTCGTCGTCAGCTCCGCGTTGATGCCGTAGCGCTCCAGAAAAACCTGATAGTAGCCGGGCGAGGCCGACTCGTTCGTGTGGCTGAACGGCGAAGCAAAATCATCCGGGTTCACCTCGCCGCTTACCGGCAGGATGGGAACGTAGCAGAGATTCCAATGCCCTTTATTTGAATGGGCGAACGCGCGAATTTTGGTGTTCTCGTATTCATAACCCGCGCCGCTTCCAAACTTGGTAATGGGACTCAACTGCACCATCGCGTTCGGCAGCGATGCGCCCGGAAACGTCAACCCCGCCCACACGCGCCACGGTGGCGTGAAGCCGATGTCCGCCGCGTTTGTCAATGCCGCCGTGCCGAGAAACGGGTCCACAAACGCGGTCAATGGCGTCTCTGCCCTCACAACCAAAGCGGCGGCAACAAGCAGGGCAATCAAGGGGAATGTTTTTTTCATTAGCTCCTGTCTTGTCCTTTCGACTTGCGATAGTCGTGGCACTCTACTGCATCCCTGCTGTTCTTTGGTATAAACATGAATTCAACCATCTCAGAAACAAAAGTTTCGCTTAAAACATCTATTGTCGCAGCCGGTAGAAAATTATCGAGTTAGTCCTGTTTAGAACCTGCGGATTGGCTTGATTGGCCGCGTCCGTCCAAGGTCCTGTCACTGCGGGAGCTTGCTGCAGCGTCCCGGTGCAGGTCCAGAAAAGACTCACGGTCTCACCCGAGGTGGTGATGTTCATTACGGCGGTGGGCGGATGCGCCGCAAATCCCACTTCGGGAGCGGTCGCCGCGATGATGATGTTGGTAAACACGGCAAAGGCCGAGCCGTTTCCACAACGAAGGCGAAGGTTGTTGAAAGTATTGTTCATCGAAAATGTAATAGGAGCATTGGGCTGGTTGGTTTCCATCAGGCTCAAGTTCGGGTCAAGCCAGACTTTGACCGCCGCGTTTCCGCCCGGCGCGTAATCAATCCTCGTAACCATGGTGTGCCATTCGTTGGTAACGACGAGGGTGACAGGCGACAAGTTGATTTCGCCTCCCTGTCCTCCTGCCTTATCATCCACACTCCAATTAATTCTCAGCCAGCTCTCTCCCACCAACAATCGCTCGGTGTTGTCCTGAAAGAAATGCAAGCCGCCGTAGCATTTGCCTTGGCCATCGATAACCTCACCATTGAGATTTCCAAACATCATCGTGTGCCGGACATAGAGCGTCCGGCTGGAACTGCTTTGATAATTTGTTCTAATCCAGCCGTCCCCATTCGTGGAGCAAATGGTGATTCCAGCATCGCTATTCGTAGCGTAGACAACGGTAATGGGGCCGGGCAAGGCCGCCGGTAACGAGAGAAAACCGGTGGTAAAACTCCAGGTGTTTGTGAATATCCTGGGGCTGTTGTCCTTCACGGTGATTTGAGCCGTGTGAAGCGACCCGCCGCTCAAGGCCGGGCTGGGTTGGTAATTCACAGTGATGATGCCAGCATTCGTGCTCGTGCCGGGGATGACGGTGCTGCCGTCCACTTTGAGCAAGAGGTTGGTGATGGGCAGGTCGCCAAGCACCACTTGCACGGTGATAGGAGTTGCCACTGGAATATCGGTGGAGCCGTCACTCGGAACGAGCCCCTGGAATGTCGGGGCGGCTGGTGCCGGGAAAGGGTAGAGCCTCCATTTTTGGGCAGCGGTGCTGTTGGAGGTGTAAATCTGGATGGGCGTGATGTCGGCGGAGTTGGCATTATGGACGTCTAGGCGCTTGCCAATGGCATTTTGCGGTTCCAGCGAATAGATGCCGTTCGTTGGATCAATGACGATGAACTTCCAATTTTGGCTGGTGGTGTTGCTGGTGGTAAAAATCTGGACGGGCGTGCCATCAGCGGAGAGGCCGCCTTGGACGCCAAGGCATTTGCCGGGCGCGTGTTGCGGTTCCAACGAGTAGATGCCGTTCGTTGCATCAACGGCGATGAGTCTCCATTTTTGGGCGGGGCTGTTGTTGTAGGTATAAATTTGAACCTGCGTTCCATCGGTGGAGTCGCCGTTTCGGACATCGAGGCGCTTGCCGGGCGCGTTTTGCGGTTCGAGTTGATAGACTTGCCCGCTGACCAGCCCCGGCTTGGTGGGAGACACAGCAAACACGGCCGCGACGATGCTGCCACAATCCCAAGCATATAAAACGTTGGTATCCGAAGTCGGCGACCCATACCAGCCGTCGCTTACCAGTCCAACCGAATTTTGAAGAGCCAGGGCATTGTCGCAGACCGCGCGCAAAAAACCGGGGTCATAGCCGACTTTCCCCAGCCAACGCAGGCAGATGCCATTGAAGCCGCCAGCATCGGCACCGGTGCCGAAATGTTGCATCGGGATTCCCCAATTGGTTTTCACCCAATCACCGCATTTTAGCGCCGTGTTGGTGTCTCCGAGATACCAGCAACTGCCAGCGAAGGTGCCTGAATCATAGCTGTAACAGGTATTATTCTGGACGTTGCTTTCCCGGACCCGGCCGGTGGCGGCATCATAATTGTTCGCCTTCTGCCAAGCGTTGATGGTTTGCGCCTTGGCCAGGTAATTGGTATCGCCCGTGTTCTGATAAATCAAATATGCCGCAATGCATGCCGGACCGTTGGCACACGATAGTTTCCCCGGACCGCTGGCACCGGCCGTATTCTGCCATATACCACCGCCGCCGGCTGTGTCCCAGCCGCGGTTATACGCCACATCGAAACCGTTCTTTGCGAGGGTCCGATAAGTGGTGTTGCCGGTCATTTGGTAGGCCCGGCCAAAGGCGATTGAAGCCCATTCCAGATCGTCATTGTAAGTGTTACCAGACCAGTCGGTGCCATTATTTTGTGCAAGCCCGGTGCATAGCAGGATGACCCTGTTGGTATCGTTGGCATCCTCGGCGATCTCGATTTCTTCCGCAGACTGCCAGAATGATGAGGGACTGCTGCTTCCTTGCTGGTTCCGATAATAGGCCCGGTTGGGGCCGGTGAGCGTGAGATAAAAATTATTGTTCCAAGCGTTCCAGCAATTATCCCGATCGCTGGCGGTAAAAGCCGAGGAGGTTCCAATCCCACCCACAACGAGCAGGGCTGATGTTAGCACCCGCCATACTCCTAGAAAGCGACGCATTGTTTTTGATTCCATATTGAGAATGGCTGGAGCTTTCCGAGTTGAGCGAATGGCGGTTGCCGATGTCAGGTGTTATTGCGTTTTAATCCGGTAAAATTTTTGCGGTTGATTCGGCGCGATGGTCGCGGGCGAAGCGCTGACGTTCGTCGTCCACGGCCCGGAGAGGTTGGTGGTTTCGAGAAGTTTACCATTGCCTGGCCAGCTCAAGACCAGGTTCCCTCCGCTCCAATTGTTCGTCAGCGTCACGTTGTAAAACAGGCCGGTGGCGGCGCTGTAAAGTATGGCGATCTGATTGGTCGTGAGCACTTGCTCATACAATGCAACATCGGAAAGATAACCGTTAAAAAATCCGCCACCGGATTGAATGCTGCCGATCCGCAAATTCGGCGGCGCGGTGCGTGCGCCGGTCGGACCGGTCACAGTGCTGTCGAATTTGCCATCAATGCAAATAGTCATCGCACCATTGCCGGAATTGCGCGTGACGGCGACTTGATGCCAGACGCTGTTATTGATGGCGGCAACGGAAGTCAGCGTGGTGTCCGGGTTGCCGATGCCGAAACCCACTTTGCTGCCAACGAGTGCCACGCCGAAATCGCCGGTCACGCCACCAACTTCACCGTCCACCAGGCCCTGACCGTTATACCAATTTGGCGTGCCGCCGGTGGCTGAAGTTTTAACCCAGAAGACGATGGAAAAATTCGTGTTGCCGATGAGTCTGGGGATTTGCGTGTATCCCGATGTGCCGTTGAAAAACACGATCCGATGCGGGCTGGCAAAACCCGCGCCCGAGGCCCCGCCGGTCAAAAGAGAATAGGACCCGTTGTAAACACCATTGCTGCCGCGAACCATTTCATTCGCCACCGGACCGACGGTTTCGTTCAGCGGCCAATAAGCCGTCGGATTTGCGCCAAACATCCAGCCTTGATAAGAACCCGGCATTGCGCTGACCTGACTGGTGTTGGCGCTTTCATTGAACGCACCAACGGCGGAGACAACGAAGTAATATATCGTGCCATTCGCCAGTCCGCTGATGGCGAAGCTCGTTCCCGTAGTGCTGCCTACTGGCACATAGGAACCACCGCTGACGAGCGATTGCCGGATGATATAATTGGTCGCGCCGACGGAACTTTTCCAACTCAATTGCACCGTTCCATTGGTTCCCGGAATGGCCGTCAGCCCGGTCGGCGGTTGCAGTTGAACGTTGCCGGACATTCCGCTGATTCCAAAAATCGCCGTTGTCTGCGAAGCGCCCGCTGTGGCTGGATTGGAAAAGGTGATGGACGCTACCGGCAGCGTCAAACCGAGCGCGACGAGATTGAACGTCGTCTGGTAAAGGTTCGGATTAGAACTGCCGTTATCCTGCACCGTCAAACTCGCGCCGAGTTGCAGCCGGCCAAAGCCTTGAATGGCGACGTTGGTGACCGTGCCAAACCAGTCCTGGCAATTGAACGCCAAGACCGGACTCTTGGTGCCGTTGGTGAAATTCAGCACGAAGGTCCCCTGCCCGCCACCGTTCGCCGACGCAGCGAGAATGGCGATGGAATTGAATCCCTGCGGGCTGGACAACATCAGCGTGCCGGATTTCGGATAGGTGTTGCCCAGCATCAACGAATCCGCCGCCCCGTAAGGTCCCATCTGAAACGCGGTGCTGCTGTCGCTCTGACTGGGAAAAATGCCATTCAAAGGCAGGCCGCGCGTACTGCCGCTCAAGCCTTGCTGGTAGAGGCAATAATTATTCGGAATATCAAACGCCGTGGCACCGGGCGCGCCGGGCGTGGCGTTGTTGCTGGCCAGGATCGCGGCGTTGAAACCAGTGAGCGCGACGGGCCAGTTGATAATGGCGGTATTCAGCATGAACGTGCGCACCGTTGTGCCGCCGAGGGTCGGGTTGGTGAAGACGATGCTGGCCGCATAGGTGTTCGGAAGCAGGTTTGTTGCGACAGTTGTGTTCAGGTTCACCGTGACGGTTGTGGTGGCGCCGGCGGCAAGGGTTCCAGACGAGTTGGAAACATTCAGCCAGCTTGAAGTGTTGATCAGGCTCCAGGAAAACGAGCCGATGGTGCCATTGGTGAGCGTGAACGTCGTGCTTGCCGGCTGCGCCTGAAAATTGTAGTCGGCGATGGCATTGAACCCGCTGGCAGGCGTGATGGCCGGCTGAAACCGGAAGAAGGCGGTCTGAATCCATTCCGCATACTGAAGCATTTCGCCGGGACCGGCGGGCGGATTGCAGCCGGTGCAGGAAGGCCAGAGAAATCCGCCGGGGCCGCCGGCATTGCTCCAGGTCATCATGTTCGTCAGAAAGATGGAGCTGCGCTCATTATCCCAATAACCCGGTACGACCTTCAAACCGCTGAAGTAGGTGTTCCAAGTCGCGGGATCATTGCCCGCACCGCCGTCGTAGCATTGAAGATAGATGGCGTCGCAATTGGTGCCCAACCCGGCCTGGACTGTCGCCCAGTAACCAGAAACACCACCATTGTTGTAAGGACAGAGGGTCATCTTCAAGCCGACCGAGCCGCACATTTTGCCGAATTTTATGGCGGAAGCCGAATCAAACGTTGATTCGTCATCGCTGTCAATGGCGTCAATGCCCAGCGCAGTTTTCAAGGCGTTCAAGTTCTGGTAAAGAACAGTGGTGGAATTGGTGCCGTTGGCGGCAATAAGATTTTTGATATTGGTCCAACTGCTATCGCCCGCGCCGCTGAGTCCCATTTCAATCCGAGTGACACTCGACGGCGCTGTCTTGCATTGAGCCAGCAGCGATCCCCAGTTGGACGGCCCATTATAGACCCCGTTCGTGCATATCGTCTGGCCCGCATAATAAAAGTCGCCATTAGTTAAAACGCTCATCGTGAAGAGCACCATGGTGGTGAAACCCGAAGCCCTGAAACCGTTGATCTGCGAAGTGGTCAAACCACTCGCGCTGCCCATGTTGTAAGTATTGTCGTTGCCATTGCAAAAAATCATCGCCGTGCCCGCCGATGACCGGGGCGGATTGGCCATCAATTGGAGCAAGGCCAGCAGCCCGCCAATCAGCCATGATATTTTTCGTCGCATACTCATTTATAGGATTACAATTGCCGTGTGTCTACCAGTTGAAAAAAGTTCCAATGCTGACCGGCAACGTGACTACAAGCTTGCCGTTGGCGGTTGTGAAATACATTTTCTTCAGTTTCAAGGCAGCGTCACGCGATAGAAACGCGATAGGTTGGTCGGGTTGGTATCAATGAATATAACCGGGCCATTGGTTGCCGGCACATTGGTTAACCATGGAACCCAATCAGTCAGGTTGCTGGATGTTTCCACGATGTAAGACTGGTTGATCTGGCCCAAAAATGAGAAACTAAATTGTCCGGAGATTTGTGATCCGACCATCAGCATCGCCGGGGCAGGCGCAACCGGCGTGGCATTGGCCGGCAGCGAGTTGGTGCTTTCGCCGGAAGCATTCACAGCGGAAACCACATAGTAATAGGTCGTGTTGTTCGTTAATCCGGCGTCGGCGTAACCGGGAGTGGCCGGACTCGCTATAGTCGAATAAGTTCCGCCGTTGGTCAGGGAACGTTTCACGTTATAGCTGGCTGCGCCGGAGTTGACATTCCAAGAAAGATCCACCCGCCTATTACCCGCAGTTGCAACGAGGCTCGTCGGCATGGTTGGCGGAGGCAAAAACGGAGTGGCGCTGGCTTCCGGTGAATTGCCGCTCTCGCCACTGCCATTCACGGCGGTAATCACATAGTAATAGGTTGTCCCATTGGCCAGACCGGTGTTGACATAGCCTGTGTTCGTCGAACTCACAACCGTCGTGTAAGTTCCGCCACTGGTCGTCGTGCGTTTCACGTTGTAATTCGTCGCGCCCGCACTTGCGTTCCAAGACAAGCTTGCCTGTCCGTTGCCGCCGACTGCGAGCAATCCCGTCGGCGCATCGGGGCCGGCGATGACGGTCACGTTGTCAAACGTGACGGTGGAAAGCGTGCCGTCATTATGTGAACACACGGCGAGGCCGATGTAAGCGGTCGGTCCCATGCTGACTGTTTGCGGCGTCCCCACCTGCGTCCAGTTTGTTCCGTTGGCGCTCTTGTACGCTGTGAACGTGCTGCCGTTGCGCACCACCCGCACCCAGTTGTTCGGAGCCGAATTCAAGCTTCCGCCGGACGCGCTGGCGGAGGAAACTCCTTCCGTATTCCGGTGAAAGAAATTAAAACCATTGCCTGGGGTGATGGCCATCAGCGCGTGCGCATCCTCGTCACTAAGTGACCCGCGAATCATCACGCCTGCTTTGGCCCAGGGATCGGTATTCCCTTGCGAAGTCACCCGTGCGCGAATGTCACAGTTGCCGCTCGCGGTCCGATAGGCATAACGGAAAGCGTCCGCCGTATTCCAAATATCATCCCCGGAGCCATTCGCGGTAAAGACGATGCCGGAATAACTCGCGCTGCCATTGGTAGCCACTGAACCAATGTCGCTCGTCGCCCACGGCGAAGGCAAAGTCGTGATGCTGAATTCGGAGGAGTTGACGCTTTCGCCGGTGGCATTCACCGCCGAGACCACATAGTAATAGTTCGTCCCACCCGCCAATCCCGTATCGGTGAAGTTAGTATTGCTCAAGGCCAACGGCGCGCCTATGAGGGTGTAAGGTCCGCCGCTGGTCGTGGCGCGTTTGACATTGTAAATGGTCGCTCCTGCGCTGGGGTTCCAGGTCAAATTCACCTGCGAGCTATCGGCTGTTCCACTTAATCCGGTGGGTGCCGCAGGTGTCGCCGGGGCGCTGCCGGAGACGGTCACATTGTCAATCGTGGCGGTGGAAAGTGCGTTGTTGTTGTGCGCGCACACGGCCAGACCGATGTAGATGGTGGACGCCATGGCGATGGTTTGCGACGTCCCTACTTGAGTCCAGGTTGTGCCGTTGGCGCTCTTGTAGGCTGTGAATGTGCTGCCGCTGCGCACCACCCGCACCCAGTTGTTTGGGGATGTATTCAAGCTTCCGCCGGAGGCGCTGCTGCTGCTGGCTTCGGTGGTGGGGCGATAAAAGAAATTAAAACCGTTGCCCGGAGTGATGGCCATCATCGCGAGAGAGGATCCGGCGTCGAGGGTTTCGCGAATCATCACGCCCGCCTTGGCCCAAACATCGGAGTTAGACTGGCTGGTCACCCGCGCCGTAATGGAGCAATCGCCGCTGACAGCTTGATAAGCATACCGGAAGGCGTCCGCCGCATTCCAAATGTCATCCCCAGAACCTTTCAAGGTGAATGTGCTGCCGGAGTAAGCCGCGCTGCCCGCCAGGCCGACGCTGCCCACGTCCACCGTCACCCACGGGGGTGGTAGCGGCGTGACGCTGACCTGGGAGGTGTTGGTGCTCTCACCATTCGGATTCACCGCCGAAACCACATAATAATAAGTCGTGCCACCCGTCACCGTGAGATCGGAATAGCTCGTGCCCGCCGGGCTGACCACCGTCGCATAAGGCCCGCCACTGGTCGTCGCGCGTTTCAAATTGTAACTGGTCGCGCCAAAACTTGCGTTCCAAGACAGCGTCACCATCGTGGGCGAATCCGTCCCCGCACTCAAACCCGCCGGCGTTGGCGGCGGTCCAACCGGTGTGGCGCTCACGCCCGATGAATACGCACTCGGCCCGCCACTGCCCACGGCGGTCACGACATAGAAATAGGTCATTCCGTTCACCATTCCCGTGTTCGTGTAACTCGTGCCGGTCACGGTTGCCACGGGGACGTAATACGGCCCACCGCTGGTCGTCGCACGCAACACATTATAGGCAGTCGCTCCGGAGACGGAGTTCCAATTCAAGCTTGCCCGGGCATTGCCTGCAGTTGCCGTCACGCCCGTCGGGGCGGCAGGCGGGGCGTAATTAAACGTGATAGGCAGCGAAGGATTGCCATTGGCGGAGACGACCAATGAATACGTTCCCGCCGGGAGGTTCGCCGGCAAGGAAAATTCCGTCGTCACCGGATTGGGGTTCAGGATTGCGGTGCTGCTCCAGTTATAGGTTCGCGCATAATAGACGTTGCCCGAAGAGTTATTCGTCATCCGCACCAACGGATAGCTGGTTTCCATCTGCCAGTCGTCGCCATACGCCGCGCCGCCGGTAATGCCGTTGAGTCCCGTGCCGGTCAGGTGATAGGAGCCATTCGCGTTTTCTGTGATGCTGCTGATGACCGGCTGTCCGGCGGCCAGTGGAGTGCCATCGGGTTTATAAATGTAAAGTGAAGTGGTGCCTTGGCCGCCAATGAATAACACGCTCCCATCCGGCAAATCCAGCATGCTGGAGCCAAAGGGAGCGTTGTTGTAGGTCAGGCCGCCGCCCGGTGCGCCCACTTGTGTGAACGAGTTGGCGATGTAGTCATATTCCAGAAAAGTCGTCGGCCCATTAAAGCCGTTCGTCGGTCCGACGGCACAAAGAATATTGCCATTCGCCATCATGGCCGCAGGAGCATCCACAGCACCCAGTCCATTGACGCCGTCCATCATCGTGGGACCGGCCACCCAACTGCCCGCACTGGTGAGCGTGGCTCCAGGAGTATAAATGGCAGTGTTTGGGGTGGCTCCGATGAAAAACGCTTTCCCATTGGGCAGCACAAAACCCGCACCCAGTTCACCGCCGTAACCATACATGACCACGGGAAGATTCCCGTCGGGATACCATTGATTCAACGAAGGGACATAATGTTCCGATTGCTGGCCAAACGCATCAATCGTAACGACGTTGTCGTTGGGCAACCTGACCCAGGCTGCTTCATTCTGATTCAGCGCGGATCCGGCAGACTGAAAACCATTCGTCGCCACATTGTAAATGACGCAACCGCCAAAATCACCGACCGGCGCGACCAGCACGTTTCCATTGGGCAGAATTTTTGATTCGCAGTCCGAGAATGCCTTGTTGTTTGGATTCGCAATCGGCGACCAGCTGTTGTTCACTGAATCATACAGTTCCGCCTGGTTTCTTCCGGTGCCATATTCGCCGCCGGCGACAAAGACATTGCCATTGGTCAACATCTGCGAGGCATAAAACAGCCGCGTGTAGGCGGTGGAATCAATCTGACTCCAGCTGCCGTTGACATAACTTCCAAGCGGGTTTGGCGTCAGACGATACCAGTTCTGGCCTCCGTCCCCGCAAATCACCGTGCCGTCGCTCATCAGCAGAGCGTTATTGACTCCCGTCGGCGGCGTATGCGCCAGCGCCGTCCATGTCCCGCTGGCTTCCAACACGCCGGGCAGCGAAAGACACAAGAAAGAAAATAGGAGCCTGAACCCGCTGAGGGTGAACACTGAAAAATTCATGTTGAAAAGTTGTCTTGAGTCACTTGATTTCGTCCGCCGATGGCCGCCAGATACCTGCCATATCGGCAGTTACCGGGCGCAGTCATGGAGGATATCATGGACATGTGATTCGGTAAAATCGTGACTGTAGATTTGATGCGTCATGGTCGGTAAAATTCACCGCCTCAAAACCAAACGTGCCGCCGCCAATGCTGGCCCAACTTTGAAGCGGCAAGGCCAGATTCGTCGTGGCCCAAACTGTATAGGGCTGGGCGGCCGGCCCGCTGACGTTCAGATTGAAATTCCCACCGGAAAGCATGACCGCCCCGAGCACGGAAAGCGTGCTGACTGTGACCGCCTCAACCGCCGGCAATACCGAGCGCCAGTCGGTGCCGAACCGGATTCGACTGAAGTCAAATTGCTTGTTGCTGTTGCCGCCGCGCAAGAAAAAACGGTTGAAGCTCAAATCCCCGGCCAAGGCTCCCAGATAGGTAGTGGACGCATATTGATTGCCCTCAGCCAGCGTGGTGTCGGGATCAAGCCAGGCCTTCAGTGAATCACCGCCCGGCGCATAATTGATTCGCGCTACGATCAAGTGGGTGTTGGTATCAAGGTTAAGATAGCCGCCACTGCCGTTGTTGTTGAGCAAATCAAATGACGAATCCGTCGGAGCGTAATAAATACTGAAAGCTGACGCGACCCAACTGTTCCCGATCAAAGCACCGGTGGTGTCATTCCCGCGGCTCAAGTGAAAACCGCCGTAAGCGCTGTTGTTGGCGATCTGGAAATGGGCACGAGTCAAAAAACTGATGTAGAGCGAGCCGGCCACATTGCCGCCGCCAATGGTGCCACTGGCGGCATCCAGCAACCCCGCCGCTGCGAATGAACCACCGGTTGAAAGGTCTGGAACCCCTTGAAGATTGGAGCCATCGCCTTTGACCGTGACCAGGCCGCCAGCGGCAGTAATCAGAGTCGAAGTAAGTCCGGGAAAGGAAACAACTCCGGCATCTGATACACTGGAGCCAAAGGAGGAGTTCAGTCCAATCCAACTGCCGTTGGTGGCAAAGCCCGTTCCGAGGAAAGGCTGGCCCGGAAGGTTTCCCGGCGGATAATTGGAAAAATTTTCAGTGAGCAAAACACCCGTCCACGGCAGGACGGTCAAGGTGAACTGGGTGCTGGCACTCCCGATACTATCGCTCATGGTCAACGTGACGGCACAGGTTCCGCTTGCGCCGCGAGTGGGAGCAAGCGTAACCCACCGGTTTTCGCCCGTGCCGGTGATGACGATGTTCGGCATGGCAAGCAGATTGATATCACTGGAACTGGCGGATACCGTCATCGGATTTCCGCTCGTCGTTGCCACCGTGAATGGAACCGCTGGTGTGGGCGTGAAGCAGGCCGTCGTTTGATTGGGCACGGTGGAGATGCTGGCCGGGTTGTTCAGCGTCATGTTGCTAAAAACGGCTGCGTTGAAGTTTGTGTCGTCCACACTATACGCATTGGTGATGCCCGCCGTGACGGCCAGGCCGATATAGGCATGTGAATCGAAACCGGCAATCGCCGCCGAGTTAAGCAGTGTCCAAGTGGTGTTATCGACGGAGCTATAAGCCGCAAACGTATTCCCGGTGCGAACCAACCGCAACCAACACGGCGTGGCGAGGCTCCCGCTCGCATTCGTAGGCGCAACATTTCCGGTGGTGGAGCGATTTTGAAAAAGCAACTGCTGTCCCGGCGTCAGCGTAAGCATGGAACTGCGCGCCGAAGGGCTCAAGTTATCGGTAATCATGACGCCCGCTTTTGCCAGGGAACTGGCCGATGACTGGTTCAGTAGTTTGACGGTCATCTGCACATCGCCCGCGCATGGTTGATACAGAAAATGAAACCCATCGTTCGTGCCACCGATGCCCGCTCCGCCGCCGCGCACGATGAAAACGGAATTGGACAAGGTTGATGCACCTTCCACTACGTTGCCTTTGTCGCCCACCGATCCAATGTCGCTGCAACTCCACGGACTAATGACCGGGGCGAAGTTAGCAATAAGCAGGTTGCTGGTCAGGACAGAACTTTGAGGAATTGTAACTTCAAATATATCCCCATCCGGCGCGCCGTTGTCCGCACCGAGTGGCATGGTGGAAATGTTTTTTACGCGACGCACAATCGGCCCAATGGCATTGCCGTTCAACGTGGCGGATACCGGAGTCAAATCCGACGACCAGTCCGGCGGACGCCGCAGCCGCACCACCCACGAACGCTGCGCAGGCGCATTCGGGTAACTGCCCGCCGCCGCGTCAATGTTCACCGAGACGGTTTTGTTGCCATCGTTCGCCCACGTCTTGATGGAAGTTTTGCGGAACTGGCCCTGCTTGTAGGCCGTGGTTAGCGTGTCATCTTCGTAGAGGATCGTTTGATCTACCTCGGTGGTGCTGGGATAAGCATCCAAAGTAACCGGATTCCAGGGCAACTGCCCCGTATATTGCATTTGCGGCGCGAGCGCAAAAATGGAGCCGGAACGAATGTAGAGAGGAATATGATCCAAAAGAGCATTATCCGAGATTGTCGCGGGACCTTTCAATACCGCACCAGTCCAGGCGTTGATCCAACTACCCGGCGGAATCCACACGGGGACGGTTTGCGCGAGGTTTGCCCCGCGCCATTTCAGCCCCACAATGGCATTACCGGTCAGCTCTAAATATTCGATACGCAACTGATGGGTTTGCCCTGCGGTGACAGTCAGCGTTGATTGCTTCGTCACCGAATCGTTCGGTCCCCAGTTATCAATGCAAAGTTGGTTATCCAGCCAGACGCGCACACCATCGTCCGACGTTGCCGCCAGCACAATATCGCCCACGGAAGCCGGGACGGTGATGATTCCCATCCAGCGCACACTGAAGCTATCGCTGCCAACCGATCCGCCGGGGCTGCCGGTTCCCCAATTAAAATCTATGTTGGCATCAACCCGCGTCAGCGTCGCCGCACCGGCAAGATTGATGTTGGAAAAATAAAACGCATTCAAGCCGGCCTGACTATTATTCGTGGTCGTCAGCCATGAAGCCGGCACCGTCGTAACTCCGCCCTGTGTCACCGGTGCCACCAAAAGCGAGTGGCCGATTAGATACTGGCCTTCGCGCCTGGCTTCGGTGTATTCCGGATAATCCAAGTCCAACCGCCGGAGAATCGGCTCGCCGGTGTCATAGTTGTTCTTCGCCGCCGCGTAAAATTCCGGCAATAGCCGGTAACGCAGATTGATTAGTCTCCGCGCCATCCATTCCGCTTCCGGCCCGAACGTCCACGGCATCCGCGTCAGTCCCATGGTGCAATGCGGCCGGTAGATCGGCGACAAGGCGCCATATTCAATCCAGCGAATATAATCCCCCGGACTCGGATCCGAGCGATGGCCGCCGAGATCATCGCTTTCATAAGGGAAAAGCGACTGCACACCGGTATGCACGGCATTTTGAACGGCATAACCCAGGTAACTCATGTAGGGTTCTATATCTCCGGTCCATTGAATCGAATAACGATGGGCGGCCACGTTCATCGGATTATTGCGAATGCCATTATCTAAGCCGTCCACGTTGACCATTATCATCGGGCGCATCGGCGCATTCGCTGCCTTGGTGGCATCTTGATAAACCGCCATCGCCCAGACCTCGTGCCGCAATTTCGGCGACGGTGAGTTCAAGCTGATGTTCCAATTACGGTCATACCACCAGAGGTCCACGCCTTGACCTAAAAGCTGGGTCAGATTGGTGTAGCGATAAGTTACTTCGACAGGATCAAGCGCGGTCGGCGCGACCGGTTCCGGATGATCGTTGAACATGAGGCGAACATTGTTGGTGTGCGCTTCCGAAATGAAGCGCGACATATCGGGAAATAAATTGGTGTTGGGCGAATAACCGGTGGAGGCGTTTTGCCGCCAGCCCGTGTCAATCACCAGCACGTCCAGCGGAAGTTGACGCGAACGATTATCCGCTATCTCTTGCAGCGCCGTCGCCTCGCTATAATCGTAGTAACGGCTGTCAAAAGCGCCCAGCGCATAGAGCGGCACCATTTCCGTCGGGCCGGTCAGCTTGAGAAAATCGCTCCGCAACTGGGTGTAACTTCCATTGGGAACAAACACATAAACATCCGCCGCATCATTGTTCGTGTCCCAGCCACTGGACGCGAGCAACGGGTCGCCTGCCGGAGCTGGCACCACTCCACCAGGGGGCGGAATCAGCCTCGGCGAGTCGGCGAAGGACAGCACCGTCGGATTGTCCGCCGGTCCCGGCAGCCACACCCTGTTCGCAAGTGTTCCATTGAATTGGTAAAGAACCTGGCCGGTCGGGGAGGCAACGTAAGAACCCGTCAATGAAGCGGCCCCTTGCGGGACGTGAACGACATAATTCGCCGTCGTAATGACGACTTCGCCGGAAACCAGATTGCTGGCGTAAGCCGTCCCCGGCCAGTTTCGCTCCACCACATGAAAGGTAGTCCGGTCTTCAAATCCCTCCGCCCCTTTCGCTTCCAGCCGAACCAGCGAGTTGGAAAGCACCTGCACGCGAACTGAACCAACGATGACATTATCGCTGGCCAGAAGTTTCGGATTTATATTTCCGATACAACCAATGGCGGCCAGACCAAGGGCCAGAATCCGGAGGTTTGTTTTGAAAGTGCAGGGTTTTTGATAAGCGAGTTTGCGGCCAGGTCGAAACCACATTGAATGAGTCATAGACGAGTAAAAAAACATTGGATGGAAACTTGTGCGTTCAAGCTGGGTTGGTTCATGGGTTGAACGAGGTGGGATAGTGGCTGGCAAGGTAATATAAATCTGACCTGGTTGCGGCCTGACTCGGCAGGCTGGTGGTGTATTTGTTTGGATCCATATTGTTTGCATAGATAACGGTCTCTGTATTCAGCCATTTATGAGATTCCGCATGACCATCGGCGAAACTGAATGTGCTGTTGTTGCCATGAAACGCCGCCGGCGAGTCAACCCAATTGGCCGTGAAAAATGGGCTGGGTGGATTCAAAGGACTTCCCGGATACATATCCCAAGTGTTGTCGTCCTCAATACAGTTAATCGAGCCTTTATATTGTGATGCACATTCCTCCACCCAAAGGAAGCGCTCACTTGGGTGCAATAATGCTGTTTGTTTGGTAATTAAATTTGCTCCTCCAAGATACGCTGCCGCATTGCCGCCAGTAAAGCCACCCACTCCTGCATAACTACACCAGCAGAAGAATTTTCCACCCGTTGCAGCACGAATATCGCCGGGGCAATGGGCGACATCCGGATTGGGCGCGTATTGATACAGTGCAGCATTTATATAGCCCATCTGAAAACGCCATTTGTTCGCCTCGTCACCAGTCAAACTTGCCGGCGGTGTCATCCCCAACACTGATTGCAACCGATCGGCTTGTATGCGCCAGTCCGAAGTGGCCGCCGTGGCAAAACTGACAACCTTTTCTGAAAAATCTCCGTTATACATCACCCAGGCCAGAGCCAGTTGCTTCTGGTTGCTCAAGCAGGTTGCCTGCGTCGCCCGCTTTTTGGCTGAAGACAAGGCAGGAAGCAACATGGCTGCCAGAATCGCAATGATGGCAATGACCACAAGCAATTCAATCAACGTGAAGCCGCGCCGGTCGTGTGCCAATTTAATTGTAACGGCGGTCTGTGGCCGCCGAAAACGGCGCTCGCAGGTCGCCGCTACAGGTCTGAAGCGTTCTTTCTGCAACAAATATTTCTTCATGTGTTTGATTTGGCCCAAGTTTGACCGGGCGAGAATTTCCTATTTCTAAAAATTTTAGAAAGGTGGCGGAACCCGATGTCCCGCCACCTTCGCAAGTGTATCCCTGCAGGTTGTGTTCAAACCTATGGCCGCAAGCGGTAGAACATCGCCGAATTAGTTGTGACTATGACTTGCGGATTGGATTGATTCCCTGAATCCGTCCACGGTCCCGTAACCACAGGAGCTTGCTGAAGTGTGCCAGCGCCAGTCCAGGAAAGGTTCAGTCCTTGGAGGCTCATCAGGGGCGGTGCCGGCGCGAATCCCACTCCGGTGGCAGTCGCCGCTATCACGATGTTGGTATATTCAGCAAAGGCCGAGCCATTGCCACAACGGAGATGGATATTGTCGAACGTGTTGTCCATGGAGACAATCAGCGGCGCCTGCGGCTGGGTGACTTCCGACCTGGTGAAATCAGGATCAAGCCAGATTGTTTCCGCAGTAGCTGCGTTGGAGGAATACACGCTCTTGACGACCATGGTGTGCCATTCACCCAACACGACGACGACGGGGGGCGACACCAAACTGAGTTCGCCTCCCTCGCCGCCAGCCTTGTCATCTATGCTCCAAGAATTTCTCAGCCAAGTCTCTCCTGTCAACAGACGCTCGGTAGTGCCTTCGTAGAAATGCAACCCGCCGAAACAACCGCCCGCATCATCGGCAGCTTCACCATTCACATCGAAAAACGTCATGCTGAAGCGCGTGTAAAGCGTGTTCGTTGAGGTTGATTGATAATTGCCGCCAATCCATCCGTTCGTGCTGCCAAAGATCTGAACGCCTGCTCCACCGCCACTAACATCTATCGGCCCGGCAATAGAAACCGGCAGTGTGGGATATGAGTCCACAGTGAACGACCAGTTTATGGAATAGGGCGTACCATTTGAGTCGGTGACACTCAACGCGACAGTATGCGACGAACTTGCCGCAAAAGGCGTTGGTGGTTGATAATTGACCGTAATTGAGTTGGGGGTAACCGCAATAGCCGGCGAGATCGGACTGCCATCCAAAGTAAGAGTTACAAGATTGGTGCCAATACCATAGGTGCCAAACACTAGATAGGCACCGATGGGCGTGCTTATCGAGGCAGAAGGCGCGTTTGCGGCGGGAACTAAATTTTGGAATTGCGGGGCCGACGGGGCGACAAAACCCACGCCAGCCGACGTCGCGGACATGACGATGTTGCTGAAGGTGGCACTGGTGGTGCCGTTACCGGTTCGCAACACGACGGTGTCAAAAGTGTCGACCGTGGAAACGACAATCGGGGCATTGGGCTGCGCAGCTTCCGTCTGGGTGAAGTCTGGATCCAGCCAGGTGCTTACGGTGGCGTTTCCTGCCGGGTTCAAATCAACCCGCTCAACAACGGTGTGCCATTGGCCAAATACAATTCCAGTGACGGGATTCAGGTCAGTTTGGGGTGCCGGGAAAGGATCCACGCTCCAATTTGTGGATGCCCAGGCATTGCCAGCAATGACATGCTGCGCGCCGTTGATTCCGCCCAAAATGAATTGCAATCCGCCGTAACCGCCGCCGGTGCCGGTCTCGCCGTTCAAATTGTCGAACTCCATGCTGAAACATGTATAAATTGTGCTGCCGGAAGAGGCTCCATAATTTGCTCCCATCCAAGCATCGTTGGTGGAGAAAACGACGATTCCCGCGTTTTGATTGCTGACAACAATGGAGCCAGCCAAGACTGATGGCAACGACTGAAAGGCAGTGGTAAAGCTCCAGGCGTTTGTGTATAAAGTACCACCACTATCCGCCAGCGTGACCTGGGCCGTGTGTAATGCCCCGGCGCTCAAGGGTGAACCGGGAAGGTAGTTTATCGTGGTGACATTGGCAGATTTTGTAATCACGGGAGTGACGGTGCCGCCATCCACTTTCATCACAATGGTATTTGTGTTGACGGGGTTAAGGCCATCAGTTGCTTGCAAGCTGACGCTGGTGCGCGAACCGCTGTAGGCACCATTCGCCGGCGACACCGCACCGAAAGTGATCACCGGGACGGCGCTAATGTCCACGGTGATGTTATCAAAATTGGGATGGGCGCTGCCATTGCCAACCCGAAGCCCGTTAACGGCCCGGTTCGCCACTCCGGTGCCACTGTTAGTATATCCCGTGCTCGTGGAAAATGTCCAGGCACCGGTGCTATAGACATAGGTGAAAGTAACGTGACTAAACTCGTTTGTGTCCGTGCCGAAGAAACGGCCAGTCGTGTTGCCGTCAGTGCCCCAAAAGCCCGCAGAAGGATTGCCCAAAAACATCACTTCATTCCCATTACCACCACTAGTATGAGCAGTATATAAGCTGATACCGCCCCAACTGGTGTTGCCCGGCAAAAAAGTCCCCGATGCCGGAGCCAAGCTGTCAAATTGCACCGTAACGATCTGACCTGCACCCAAAGTGGAGGTGAATGTGTTAAAAACTTGCACCGACAGTGCAGCCGTGTCCAATGAGTTCAGGGAACTGACGGTGACACCATTCGCGGATCCCTGCGTCCATACGCCGCCGACATCCGAGGCTTTTCCGAGAATCGCGGTTCCCGGAGCTTCGCTGAAGTCATCCGAAAAAACCACTGCGCCCTTGCAAACGGGAACAGCCAACATGGAGATGGCGAGCAGTGGAATCAATAAGTGTGTTCGTTGTTTCATAATCTGGCCGACGTTGGTTTCAGGTTTATTTTTAACTTTTCGCAGGCAATCCCAATAAATTTGGCATAGAGAGATTGCTCTTGAGAATGTCATTAACATAGGCCTGTTTATGAATGAAACCATACACATAAACATGGGTAGCCAGATGGGGACAAATGGGGAGGGGCTGTCTCTACTTCACTGTGGGCGTGTTGGTTGCTGTCAACGCCTCGATTTGCGACAGCAGGCTGCGGTAGCTCGGCGCATACTGCCCCCCCTGTTCCAGGCCGTTTTGGGCGATCTGGATCGCCCGGTCAGCCGCTCCGGTCTTGAGGTAGGAAATGATCAACGCGTGGTCCGCCGCGAAAAGATCGGGGCCGGAAAGCTTCCGCCGGCTCGCGTTAAGAAATGGAATCGCCTCCGCATATTCACCGCGCAAGTGATGGAGCCGCGCAAGGTAGTATTCCGTAAAACCTGATTTCGATAATCCACGCTGGCTCAAAACTTGCCCCTGTTCAATCTCGCGCGCAATCGCCTCACGATCAGCGGCAGCCAGGTCGCCTTGCAGCCTGGTTTTACATTCAAACACCAGACAAGCATACTCCATGTGCAACGAGGTGTATTCCGGCACGGACTGCCAGGCACTCTGAAACAGCTCCAGCGCTTCGGCGAATTTCCCTTTCTCCAACAGCACCCGCGCCACCAAACTGGTCAGCGGACGCCGGCCTCCCGCGCTCGGAGAAGCATTCAACCACTCACGCATAACCGTGCCCACTTCGGGATCAACCGAGTTTTCAAATTGCGTGACGGCTTCATCAAAGCGTTGAAAAGCCTCGGGATTGTTCGCGCGCATGAAAGGCGCGTTGAAAATCGTGCGCATGTTGAGATTAACCACGTAACGGTCGTAGGGATTGTCTCCCAGTTTTCGCGCATAAACTTCCCACGGCGCAATCCGTGCGCGCGCTGCCGCCGAAACGTTGGTCATGGAGTTCACAAATGTTTCAGCCATCAATGCCTGACCGCGCAAAGTCGGATGCACGTGATCGTCCATCAATTCCCAGCCAATCGCGCCGCCGGGGCTGGCCTGACGAAACGCCGTCACCAGATCGCATACGGACGCGCCCTGCTCGTGCGCCGCGCGCAGGATGGCCTCTTGCGCCGCGGAAGTGGCCCGCCACGGCATCGTGTCGAGATCGCGCGCCTGCATAAATTCTGTCAGCGCTTCAGCAGATTTTCCTTCCGCCGCCAGCGTCTGGACGTTCAGAAAATGAATGCCCGCTTTTTCGCTCGCCGGCGAATTTGATGGATCCGGTCCGATGGGCGCGAGATTGTTTTCACTCGACGGCAAGGTGCAGATCAGCACGGGAACGTCACGCGCCTGACAGCGTTCAATCATGGCGGCGACGTTGTGATGAAGATTGTTGGCCGCCGCCGCGTGCCGCCCGTCATCGGGTGCGATGTAGTTTTGGCCGACCATGGATTCCATGAGCGTGTGCTGCAGGCCAGGCTGCTTTTTCGGGCGCAGAAGTTTTTCCAATCCCTGAACAATGGCGAGTGAGTGAAGAAAGCGGGTTGCCGCCAGCATCCATGGCTTGCTGCCCGCGCGGCTGCTGGAAGCCACGCCGTAAGCGCCGAAGAATTCATTATGTCCCGTGTGAATGATGATCAGATCAGGATTGAACTCGAGCGCCTCGGTCATGATGCCGAGCACGGGATAACTGGCAACGGCCACGGTGCCGAGAATGATGACCTCGACGCGGCGCTCCGGCCACGCGTCCTGAAGCATCGCTTGCAAAAAGGCGGATGAAGCGAGGTTGCGCGGCTGGGGATAGCCCTTGGCGGCAGACTCGCCCACGATGAAGATGCGGAAGGTGTTCGTGGGCTTGGGATCAAGGAAGGAATACTGCGTGGTGTCGCCGGCCAGGCCCGAATTGAAGAACCAAGAATCGGCGCCGGCTTGCTCCGTCACGACGAGCGTGCCGCCCGGGACTGGTCCGACTTTGTGAAAAAACGGCGCGTAGCCGCCAAAGCCGCACAAGCGCAGCACCAGTTCGATCAACAACAGCAACGCGACTGGTGACAGCAACGCGAGTGCCCGGAACAGGAAGCGTTTGGGCTGGGTGATACTGATTGTCGAGGCGGTCACGTAGCGCGGAGATTTGCCAGACGGCAATTCAATTTCAAGTTTGGCAGCGGCTCAAAAAGTGAACCCGGCATTCGCGTTAGCAAAGCCGGGTTCAATTGGTCGCGAGAAATCAAACCCATCAGCAGCGGCTACGGAGCCAGAGCACGAGGCCAAGTCCGCCGAGTCCGAACAGAGCCATGGAGGCCGGTTCCGGAACCGCGGTGATGTCCACGGTCAGATTATCCAAATTGATGTCAGCACCGCCACCATTGCCAATTCTCAATCCGTTCAGCGCATAGTTCGCCGGTCCGGTGCCGCTGGCAGAGAATCCAGCCGAGGAGAATGTCCAATCACCGGTATCATACGCATAGGTGAGGGTAAGGTGATTGATTAGCGCGTTGTCCGAGCCGAAGAAGCGGCCAATATTGCCATCAGTGCCCCAGTTGGACGCGGTAGGATTTCCCGCAAACATCTGTTCAGATCCAGGAGAAGGGCCACTGGTAAAACCACTATACAAGCTAACGCCGGCCCACCCGTTAACGAGCGCCGCCGCCGGGGTCACGGTGTCAAAGGAAAGCGTCAGCACCTGCCCTGCACCCAGAGACGAGGTGAATGAGTCGAAAACTTGCCGGCCATTTCCTTGGGTATTTAACGAGTTCCCTGCACTGATGGTAAGACCATTCGCGCTTGTCCCGTTTTGTGTCCAACTCCCTCCAATATTCGCAGCTTTTCCGACAATCAAAGTTCCCGGAGCATCGCTGAAGGTATCCAAGAAGACCGTGGAACCATTGCACACGGTAAGACTCAGCGCAGAAATGGCGAGCAGTGGGATTAATGTATGTATTTGTCGTTTCATTGTTGTTTTTGGGTTTTTTAGTTTGGTTCCAAAGTGTTTTCACACGTCAACAGGTGACTTTGTAATATGCTCTGATTTGAAAAAAGATTAGGCCCAAGCTATCGGAAAACAATACCCATGAATATGGGTATCCTTCATTTTGAAATATGCACTTGACGGAAGAACGGCGTGTTGAAATATGCCCGCGCCTTTGGCGATCATCGGTGGACAGACAAATAAGTTTTATGAAAACGCCCTAAAACCCGAAGCCAGGCCCCGGCAAAACCAGCCCCGCCCGGTCATTTTACAAAAGTCCTATCGACTTTCAGCGGCGGCCAACTTAATGTTATTTTCGTGTTCCACCTCGATCGTATTCACAAAACAATTCAACTGGCAACACCCGGGTTTTCAGTGGTCATGATTGCATGCGCAATCATGACGTTCTCGACTTCCGCACACGCGACCATGTTGTGGAGTCAAACCGGAACCTTCCTCGTGCATGACAACAATCCGGGCGAAGACATCTTGCACGGGGCGATTGCACCGCAGGGAGCGAATTCCAGCCGCACGCTCTATCTAAAGCTGCGAATTGACCCTTATTCGGATGCCGCCACGGAGGGCATTTCTTTTTACTCGTGCGGACTGTATTTTTATGAAAAGGGCGTGGAGCATCTGGGTGTCGGCAATGGCTGGGAGGCTTTGGCCTATAGCGCCATCAATATGAACGGCGGGAAGAAGGGGCTGCAAGACCTTTACTCGGCTACTCCGGATTTGGGGAAGGAATGGGAATATGTCCGCAAGGGAAACCCCCGCACCATCGTTGTAAAAATTGAATACCATCCCGATCACGATGCCCGCATCACAGCCTGGTTGACACCGAACCTGGCTTCCGGCGCGACGGAAAACAACCAGCCCACCAACCTGATCACTCAATTTGAGGCGAACGCCACGTTCGATGAAATCCGGCTGATCCATCGCGGGGCGGGCGACGGCTGGAAAATCAGCGACCTGGCCCTCGCCACCGCGTTTGAGGATTTTGCCCAACCGCATTTTTGGCAGCGCAAACTGGTGGTTGGACTGACCATGGGGGGATTGCTTTTGATAGTGGGAACTACAGCTCGGCTGCTAGAACGGCGGCGTGCCCAGCGGCAAATTCGGCAGCTCGAACAGGAGAGCGCCGTGGCCACGGAGCGCGCCCGCATTGCGCGCGATATTCATGATGAATTGGGAGCGAGTCTGACAAAAATTCACAAGCTGGCCGAGATGATGGATCAACACACCGCAACGCAGACGAATTCAAATCAACTCTCAAAAACAATTTCCGACACGGCGCGTGATACGATTCAAACGATGGATGAAATTGTCTGGGCGGTAAATCCTCATAACGACACCTTGAAGGAAATGGCCGACTACCTGGTATTTTTCACCGAAGACTTTTTGCGGCCCTCCGGCATTGCCTGCGCACTGGATGTGCCGCTGAAATTACCCGACATCCTGGTGACCGCTGAAGTGCGGCATAACTTGTTCATGGTCGTAAAAGAGGCTTTGAACAACGCGGTGAAACATGCGGCGGCCAGCCACGTCAAGTTTGGATTGAATTACCACACAGACAAGCTGGAGGTTGAAATCACCGACAACGGACGAGGGTTTCAAATCGAAAAAACGGCGAAGGCTGGGAATGGTTTGGAAAACATACGCCGGCGCATGAGCGCCATCGGCGGGGTGCTGGACATCAAAAGCCAGCCAAGCCTGGGAACGACCGTGCGCCTCCAAGTATTGCTCCCACTGGACAGGACGGTTGAGCCATGAACCCAGCCCATCGCCAAAACAGTTCGCCGGCCAGGACCATCAAAGTGGTGATCGTTGAAGACGCCACCTGGATGCGGGGAAATTTAGTGCGCGAAATCAATGGCTCGCCCGGCTTTCATTGCGTGAACGATTATCGCACGGCGGAGGAGGCGCTCCGGGGAATTCCGGCGGACCAGCCGGACGTGGTGTTGATGGACATCAACCTGCCGGGCATGAACGGCGTTGAATGTATGCGCCAGTTGCGCGCCGATTGCCCCGAAGTGAGATGCCTGATGCTCACGGTCTATGAAGAGAGCGAAAAAATTTTCAACTCGCTGCTGGCCGGGGCGAGCGGCTACCTGCTTAAACGAACCAGCACCGCCGAGTTGATGGAGGCAATCCAGCAGGTGCTCGACGGCGGGTCGCCCATGTCGAGCAGCATCGCGCGAAAAGTAGTCGCTTACTTCAACGAAATGGGCGCGGCCAAATCGGATACGGCCGCGCTTTCCCCACGCGAACTGCAGGTGTTGGAATTGCTCGCCAAGGGAATGGCCTACAAAAACATTGCCGACGAACTGTCGTTGAGCATCGAGACCATCCGCATGAATGTGAAACATATTTATACCAAGCTCCATGTTCATTCGCGTGGTGAGGCCGCCGCAAAATATTTGCAACAGTCCCAGTTCCGCCGGGCGGCAAATGGGTGAGAAACCATGGGAACAAGAGGGTTGCAAAAGCCGCATGGCGGTTTGACTTGAAGCAGCGCGGTTGCCACATAAGCACTTGAAAACAAATGGAGCGGGTGAAGGGAATCGAACCCTCGTAAAACCGCCCACACCTCCGCATCGTGGATCGAGGAGTGCAACCGGAACCAATGATGGCGGCGTGTCGTGATCACTCAGAAAGTTCGATGTTTCATTCTTAAGTGCCCCCCAGAGTGATGGCAACGGTCTTGGCAACAAAAGGCAACACCGCGATAAAACCTGCAATCACCAATGATTTGGAAATTTTCCCCACAATGGCATTGTGGGGGTCAAGAGTTCGAGCCTCTTAGGCTCCACCATTCTTCCAGGCCCGTGAATGTTGGTTAAACCCAATGTTCACTGGCCTTTTTATGATTCCACTTAAAACGAACAGGTGCGACTTGGCCAGAGTTGCCAGGGACTTGCGGGGGTGTTGTTTGGGAAACGGCGGGAAACGGAATTTTGTCAAAATCCGGCTCGCAACCCTCACAAAACCCGTCCGCTCAAGACGTGCTTGGAGCCGAGTGCGAGGGTAAGGCCGGACAGGAATTTTCCGCAACTGGACATGGATGGACAGGTTTTGCCCGTCCGTTTTCCGCGTATAACCTCGCCAAACCGGAGAGGGAGCGGCCCAAGCCGGTTTTCAGCGTCCGGCGCAAAAACGTCCCGAAGCATCCAAATACTGCTTGACGGTGACACCAAAAGGGTGCCACTTAACCCCATGACTGAAGTGACATCCAAGCTGCTCCATGAGAAAACCGGCCAATTGCTTGACCGCGTGCGCCGGGGTGAACGGTTCAAGATCGTGCGGGACGGCGTGCCAGACGGCTACCTGGTGCCCGCCAGCGAATCTGTTGACCCGGAATGGAGTGAAATCATGTCCGAAGTGTGGGCCATCCGCGCCAAAGGCGGGACCACACGTCCAAACCCAATTTTAGCCGAAAGAAAAAAACGAAATTATGCCCCTGGTTTACGCCGATAGTTCCGCCCTCTTTGCCTACCTTCATCCCAACGATGAATTTTCCGTGCTGGTGGATACTGCCGTCCGCCAGTCATCGCCGGATTTTGTTTATTGGTCTTTTCTCCGTTTCGAGCTGCGCCACAATTTGCGCTGGGCGCGAGTGGACAAGGCGGGCGAAGCGGCATGGCGGGCCCTGCGCGCCGCCGAACAAACGCAAGCGCGTCTGCGGTGGCAGTCCGACTTGACCGCAGACCGGGTGCTGGACTCCGCGGATGCGTTGAGCGGCGAGTTTGCGGGCAAGATTGAATGCGGCAGCACGGATTATCTACATGTCGCCGCCGCACGACGGATGAACTTGCTGGAGGAGCTTGATGCATTTTGGACGTGTGACGCGGCGCAGGCCGCGCTCGCCAAAAAATCCGGCCTCAAGGTGAAGCTGTTTGAATTAAAACACCCGCCCCGCCAGTGACGCGCCGGAAATCCGGTTGAAGCCGGTGAACGCGCCGGGCGGTTGCTGGCACAGTTGCCAGGCATCGGCGGGGATTACCATTCGGAGGAGGCGACCCGGAAAGCTCCTTGCTCATTTATCTCCCCTGCCCTGATCATGCGTTTGAGCTCCTACCGCGCTGCCGCCGGAGTGATTTGCCAGAACGCCTTCGATTGCTTTTCCGGAACGTGCAAATCCACATAATGCTTCAGCAACATGCGAATGCTGTTTCCCAGATCTCGAATGACATGCCAGTCATCCTGATAGCGGTTGCGCAGATGCGTGGCGCAAGTTTTGCGCAACACATCATTTGGCCAATGTGAAATGCCGGCGGCCTCGCAGGCGAGGTTAATCAGCCATCGCTCATTGACGGGCGGCAATGGGTTTTTCAGTTTGTGGCGCGTCGAAGCCATTGCTGGGCCATCGGCTGGAGTTTGAAAGTGCGACGATCCGCCGTCTTGGCCACCTCTCCAGTCAACCCGTCATGCGTGATTACTCCCCTCGTCAACGGAATGCTCCGACGCAAGCAGGAACTGGAGTTGCAATTCGGGCAAATCAACGCCGCGCGCCCGGTGAGTGATGAAGTCGAAGAAATATCCCCACTGCCATCACGAAAGGACAATCAAAAACGTAATTACGGTGACCTAACCGCAGCGGTAATTTCCGTGCTGGCAAAAGAGCCGCTGAGCAAACGGGAAATTGCACACCTGCAGGCACAAAACTTTCCGTTCGCTGGCCCGTCTCTGAAGGTGTTGGATTCGGTCATTTACATAAAGCACTTCACCCGTAATGGCAAGCTGTTTTCATTGGCAAAACCAATCAAGTGAGCGGCCTCAATTGGAGGCGGCGGAGCCGTCGCGCTGTTCTTGTCGGGCGGCTCTACCTACCGCGTGGTTCATCACTGTTTTCCAGACACCCTTGAATATCATATAAACCCTGACCTCTCAGCCAGGAAGTGGCCATGAACAGCCATGGGCTACGCCCAACACAGGACGATGAAAATGAATGAAATCTCAAATCAGTTCACCCGCGCGCCGGACCCGATCGGCGCGAAATGTGCGCCCCGAAAACCGCCGCAAATTCGACCGTTTTTGGGGGTGGGACAGCATGGCGTTATTCCTAGCCAACCTAGTAACTTTACCGATTCTTGTTGGGCATTTTTCTTATTGTGCGGGATAATCCGCAGTGCTACGCTTTCAAACGGGAGGTCATGAACGAAACATTTTTGGCGTCGAGGAACGGGACGGTCTCGTTGACAAACGTAGATAAAGAGGACGCTTCACGATAACGATGACATGCAGCAACCAGGCAGAGCCAAATCCGGTGCCGGGCTGGTTTGACTTTGTCGGGAGGCAAAAAAGTTTTATTGCCGGGCCGATTTGGATGGGTTGAGAAGAAAGGCAAGGTATGCAAAACAATGAATTGCACGTCGGAATTCATTCCGCTGCCGACATCATGGGCGCGCGAATGAAGGCACGCGACTTGGCGGTGGCACTGGGCTTTGACGAGCCGGGCCTCAATGTGATCACCACCGCCATCTCCAAGATGGCCAGCCACATTGCGCACCATGCCAGAAGCGGCGAGGTCATTCTCACCCCCACCATGGACGGCGACCGGCGCGCACTGACAGTGGTGGCTCACGACGAAGGCCCCGGCGGCAAGGATGTGGTTACGGCGATGCAAATTGGATTTCCCGCCAACCACCGCCTGGGCGCCAGCCCGCGGGGGACGAAACGGGTGCGAACCGAGCTTGAGCTCCGCACTCTCACGGACCACCAGCGGGAGGAGGAGACGTTGCGAATCCTTTCCGGCAAAATCCTCCAGGCGCAGGAGGAGGAGCGCCGGCGGATCAGCCGCGAATTGCACGACGAGGTGGGCCAGTCCCTGACGGCCGTCAGCGTGGCGCTGGCGGCGCTCCAGCACCGGGGCGCGACCGACGCCAAAACTTTTTCCAAAACCATAGCCGGCACCCAGCGCCTGCTCGAGGTCACGATGGAGAAAGTGCATCACTTCGCCTGCGAACTGCGGCCGGCCATGCTGGACGAACTGGGCCTGCTGCCCGCGTTGCGGGCGCACCTGAAGAATTTTGCGACCTGCACCGGCCTGTGCCTGAAATTTTCCGCCCATGCCGCCGCCGAGCAGTTGGATGGCGAGCAGAAGACCGCCCTGTTCCGCATCACCCAGGAAAGCCTGACCAATGTCGCCAAGCACGCGGGCGCGAGTTGCGTGAAGATTTTCCTCGGCCGGACCGGCGGCGGCATTTGCCTGGAAATCGCCGATAACGGCAAATCGTTCCACGCCCCCGGCGGGAAGGCCCCCACCCACAGGCAGCACTTGGGCTTGCTGGGCATGCGGGACCGCGTGCAGTCCCTCCGCGGCCAGTTCGTCATCCGGCCCGAACCGGGCCGGGGCACGACCGTGCGCATCACGATTCCCTTTCCGGCCGAGACCTTGACGGCGGACGTTGTCAACCACGCGAAGAATATTGACATTGTTTATGGAAAAAAAACGAGTTTTGCTGGCCGACGACCACACCATCGTCCGACAAGGCTTGCGCCTGTTGCTGGAGACCGACCCGGGAATTACGGTGGTCGGTGAAGCCGAAACCGGCCGCCAAGCCTTGGATTTCACCAAGCGTCTCCGCCCTGACGTCGTGATCATGGACATCGCCATGCCCGTGCTCAACGGCTTGGAAGCCACGCGGCAAATCCTCCGCGAACACCCCGATATCAAGATCATCATTCTCTCCTCCTACGACAACGAGGAATACGTCCTCCAAATGACCGAGGCGGGCGCGGTGGGCTACCTGCTCAAACGGACCGCCGGCATGGAGTTGATCAAGGCCGTCCACGAAGTCTGTCGGGGCACCGCCGTGTTCAGTCCGGCCATTTCCAAGCGGTTGCTGACACTGTGCCACGATGCGTTCGTCCCCGGCGCAGCGCCCCGCAGCAAGCCGGTGCAAGCCCTGACGTCGCGCGAATTCGAAGTGCTGCAACTCATCGCCGAGGGCCAGTCGAACAAACAGATCGCCAGCGAATTGTTCATCAACATCAAGACGGTGGACAAACACCGGCAACAGTTGATGAGCAAGCTGGACATTCACGACATTGCCGGTTTGACGCGCTACGCGATTTCCAGGGGCGTCATCGAATGCGACCAGCGGTTGCCAGCGTGAATACCCCCGTTTGGTTCCAATCATTCAGCTCCCGGCACTGCCCACAAAGACCCGCCCCGTTCCGTCGCGGAACTGGCCTGTTCTGTGACCGACCTGCCAGGGTAAAACGATGGATTCGCTGCTCAAGCCGTGGTTTTGCCCGAACCTGGTCAAAAACGCCGGGAAGGGCCGCCGGCGGGGGAGAAATGCTTCCACTCGACCAGACCTTTTTGCACGGCATAGTGCGTCAGCTCGGCGTTGTTCTTCAGGTTCATTTTTTCGAGCATGCGGGTGCGGTAGGTGCTGATGGTTTTGACGCTCAAGGAAAGTTCCCCGGCGATCTGGCCGACCGTCTTGCCGGAGGCGATCATCCGCAGGATCAGGAATTCGCGGTCGGAGAGCCGCTCGTGCGACGGCTTCTGCCAGTCCATGTCCAGATACGAGACCATGCGTTCGGCCAGCGAGGGACTGATGTAGCGCCCGCCCGCCACGACCTTCCGAATCGCGCCCACCAGTTCCTCGGCGGCACTTTCCTTGGTCAAATAACCGGCCGCCCCGGTCTTGAGCATCCGCACGGCGAACTGATCTTCCGGGTGCATGCTCAAGACGAGCACGGGCATTTTGGGGCGCAGCCGCTTCATCTCCTTCAACACCTCCAGTCCGCTCCGGCCCGGCATCGTGATGTCGAGCACGGCCACGTCCCAAGTTTCCCTGGCGGCGCACGCGAAGGCTTCCGTCGCATTGCGCGCCTCGCCAAACACGGCTCGCTTGTAATGGTCAGCGAGAATGAGTTTCAGCCCCTGCCGCACGACGGAGTGGTCGTCTATCAAAAGGATTTTCATGTTCGTTCAATTCCCACTTCCGCCGCGCCACTTTTTCCCGGGCCGCGGAATGCGCACGGTCACGGTGGTGCCCCGGCCGGGCTCGCCGTGCAATTCCACTTCGCCGCCCAGCAGCGCGGTCCGCTCGCGCATGCCGAGCAGGCCGATGGATTTGGTGTTGTGGACTTCGGCGTCGGTGATGCCGCGCCCATTGTCCTTCACCCGGAGGATGAGGCTGCCGCCGGTTTCCACGAAGCGCACCTCCACCCGCGTCGCCTCCGCGTGCCGGATGATGTTGGTCAGCGTCTCCTGAAAGATGCGGAAGAACGCGGTGTTCAAGTCCTGGTCCCACAGCGTGTCGCGGACGGCGGACTTCACTTCGCAACGGATGCCGGTTTCTTTCTCAAACTGCTGCGCCTGCCATTCGAGCGCGGGCAGCAGACCGGCGGTGTCGAGCACGCCGGGCCGCAGCTCGGTGGCGATGCGGCGGACGATTTGGATCGTCTCATCAATGCGGTCGGACAGCATCTCCATTTTCTGGCGGAACAACTTCATTTTTGCCGGCAGGCGTCCGCACAGCCACGACAGTTGCAGTTTCAGCCCGGTCAGCACCTGCCCCAGTTCGTCATGCACTTCGCGGGCGATGCGGATGCGTTCCTCCTCGCGGACATGCTGCAAATAGACCGACAGCGACCGGAGCTGCTCGTGCGACTCGCGTAATTGCTCCTCGGCATGCCGCCGTTCCCGCCGTTCGTCCGCCTCGCGTAACGCCCGTTGCACCGACGGCACCAGCCGGCTCAAGCGCTGTTTGAGCACATATTCCGTCGCGCCTTTTTTCAGGGTTTCAATCGCCAACTCCTCACCGAGCGAGCCGGTGACGAAAATGAAGGGCGTGTCCGGGCATTTGACCTGGGCAATGGCCAGGGCTGCGTAACCGTCGAACGCCGGCAGCGAATAATCGGAAAGAATTATATCCGGCGTCGCGTGTTCGAGCGCCCGCGTGAACGCCGCCCGCGTTTCGACCCGGTTACAGGAAAAAACGATGCCTCCCTTGCGCAGGTGATGCAGCGTCAGATCGGCGTCCGCGTCGTTGTCCTCCACCATGAGGATGTGAATTTCGGGCTTCACGGCTGAACCTTTCAGAATGCGTCACGCCGCCGAGCGGTGTGACGGGTCGCGGGCCATGGCGGTCATGTCCGGCAGGAATTCCAAGGGCGGCACATTGACGTTGACCCAAAACCGGCCGACCTGTTTGACCGTTTCGTTGAACTGCTGGAAGTTCACGGGTTTGACGACGTAGGCGTTCACCCCCAATTGGTAGCTGCGGACAACGTCGGTCAGCTCGCGCGACGAGGAGAAGATCACCACCGGGATGTTCTTCAACAGCGGATCGGACTTGATCTGGCGCAAGACTTCCAGCCCGTCCACTTTCGGCATCTTCAAATCCAGCAGCACAAACACCGGATTGATCCAATCGTTCGCCAGAAATTCACCGCGATGACTGATGCAGTCCAAGGCCGCCTGGCCGTCCGATACGACCCTGATCTCGCACGCCAGTTCACCGGCCGCCAGCGCCAGCTTTGTCCATTCCGCGATGTGCGGGTCGTCTTCGGCCAGCAGGATCCATTTTAGTGCTTTCATGGCGAACCTCCTTCGATTGGGCTGGGAATGGTGAAAAAGGTGGCGCCTTCATCCAGGCGGCTTTCCGCCCAGATGCGGCCACCCTGTCGGCGCAGGATGAGCCGGACGTTGGCCAGACCGATGCCCGTGCCCTCGAAATCGCGCGCCGAATGCAGCCGCTGAAAAACCCCGAACAGTTTGCCAACGTAATGCAGGTCGAAGCCGACCCCGATGTCGCGGATAAAATCGACCGTCTCCCTGGTCTTCTGCCCGCCCAGCGAGCCGGTTACAAAAATGAACGGCCCTTCCTGGCACTGCTCCCGGGCGATCGCCCGCGCCGTAAACCGGTCGAACGACGGCAGTCCGTGATCCGGGAGAATCACATCGGGCGGATGATGCTCCGGTTCATACAGGAATTCCTGCTTCGCGTCCACCGGCTTGGACCGAAAATGCAAGCCCGCCTCCGGCAGCTCGTGGTTGATGCAGACCACGTCGGCAGCCACGTCCTCCAACATTAATATCCGAATTGGATCGCCCATAACCTCCCAAGCCTAAAAATCGTGAGCCTGGATTCACATTGGTATTATCGTGGCAAACCGGGTTATTCATAGTGGGTAAACACCTGTTTTTGCGTGGAAAAGCACCGCACCTCCCGCCCGCCGGAAGCCTCGTCCGTTCCAGAACCGGCGCTTTTTGACGGCCAATGGATCGGGCCCCGGACGGGGTGTTTACCCACCTAGCCGGCGCGTGGCCTTCCGCTAGGATTCAGCTGATTTGAACTGGTTGGATGAAAACGGAAGTGTCGACCCCTGCCGCTGCAACCCCGAGGTTGCAGCGCGACAGGCAATCGTGCCCGGAGGTCGCAGCCCAAGCGCATGATCCCGGAAATTATTTTCAATCCCCCGCCGCGAAATCTGCAACTCGCGGACGGCGCAGTCCACGTCTTTTGCGCGGCGCTCGACCCACCGCCGTCCCGGCTGGAGTATTTCGAAACCATTTTGTCCGCCGATGAACGCGCCCGTGCCGCGCGGTTTGTGTTTGCGCAGGACCGGAATCGCTTTCTGGCCGGGCGTGGCATGTTGCGGGAAATTCTTGGCCGGCTGCTGCACGCCGACCCGGCGCAGCCCGTTTTTGCCTACGGTCAACATGGCAAACCCCGGCTGGCCGGGCCGGTCGACGGACGCTTTTTGCATTTCAATCTGGCGCACTCCGACACGCTCGCGGTCTATATCGTGTCGGGGCAAGGCTCCGTGGGCATTGACGTGGAACGGGTGCGCCCCGTCCGCGAAGCCGAAGCCATCATGTCGCAATTTTTTTCCGCCCGCGAAAACGCGGAATGGCGCGCGCTACCCCCTGCCCGGCGAATGGAGGCGTTTTTTGCATATTGGATCCGCAAGGAAGCGCTCTGGAAAGCCGTCGGCGGCAGCCTCGCGTCGCGGTCGGGTTCCGTGATGACGGACTCGATCCATTCAGGCTTTTCCCTGCATCTGCTGACTCCCGTCGTCGGTTACCAGGCCGCGGCCGCGATCAAAGGCGCTCATGCGCCGAATTGTTGGGGCTGGCCGGCGCGATAACATCCCGCTGACCGGCGCAAACCCCCTGCTTCTGGCGGGAGGGATTTCCTCTCCGTTCCAAACTTCCTTGGCGGCCAGTTGGTGGTTTCCTTCGGATGATTTTCATCCTGCTCTACGGCGGGATGAACTTGTCGGACAAAATCGGACAAAGAGACGCTTGAAATCCTGACAGCCGAATCAGACGGGCGACGATACCCGGTCGGAGGTGATGCCTTCAGACTGGCCCCATGAAGTTAAAAAACATTCTTTGCGGTTTAGCATTGTCTCTAACCATGTCGCACATCGGCGCGCGGGCGGCCACCTATTATGTGGCCACCACCGGCAGCGATGCCAACCCCGGCACGTCGGCGTCGCCGTTCCGAACCATCACCTACGCCTACAGCCAGGCCAGCGCGGGCACGACCATCCTCGTGGCGCCCGGCACCTACACGGACCACACCAGCGGCTGGGGATTGCACCTGGCCAAAAGCGGCACGGCCTCCAGTCCCATCGTGCTCAAATCCACGGTGCGGGGCGGCGCGATCTTGGACGGGCAGTTCGCCTCGGACCGTCACGACGGAATCTATCTCGACGGCAGCTACAACATCATTGATGGATTCGTCATCACCCGCGCGCCCATCACCGGCATCTACATCCAGGGAGATTCCAACCAGATTCTCCGCAACGAGATCAGCAACAACGGAACCCAGGGGTCGAGCGATCCGGAAGGTCAGGGCATTTTTTCCGACCAGAACAGCGGGGGCAACATTTACGAGCAAAACTACATTCACGACAACGGCTATGCCGGCAGCAACCTGGATCACGGCCTGTATTTGTGCGGGCAAAACGAGGTCGTCGCCAACAACGTTGTGATCCGCCACCCCTCGCGCGGCTTGCAAATCGCCGGCTACGTCGCGATCAACGGTATGAAGGTGTATAACAATGTGTTCGCATGGAACGGCATTGACGGCATTACCGTCTGGCAGGCGATGGGCAGCGTGGACATCCGGAACAACATCTGTTTCGCCAACGGGCGCAACGGCGTGGAGTTTTATGCCGCGACCGGCAGCGGAGTGACGGTGGATCACAATCTGGTGTATGGCAACGCCGGCGGCAACTACAGCTTCGTTGACGGCGGCTCGACGGTTTCCTACACGCTGGGCACGACGATTTCCGCCGACCCGAAACTGGCCAATCAAACCCAGTCCGGCTTCGACGCCCACCTGGCATCCGGCTCGCCGGCCATAGGCGCGGGCCTCAATTATTACTCGACCATCACCACCGATTTTGCCGGCGCGGCGCGGCCAGCTTCCGGGGCGTGGGATTTGGGCGGATATGCGAATGGCTCCAGTGGATCCGGCGACACGACTCCGCCGACGGTTTCCTTCACCTCGCCGACCGGTGGCGCGACGGTTTCCGGCACGGCGGTGACCGTTTCGGCCAATGCCAGCGACAACGTGAGTGTCGCCAGCGTCCAGTTCAAACTCGACGGCGCGAACCTCGGCTCGGCAGTCACCACCGCGCCCTACTCCGGCGCTTGGAATTCAACCACGGTTGTCAACGGTTCGCACAGCTTGTCCGCCGTGGCCACCGACACGGCCGGCAACCAGACCACTTCAGCGGCGCTGACGGTGAACGTGAACAATCTTCTGCCCACGGTCGCGTTGACCGCGCCGCTCAATGGCGCAAGCTACCGCGCGCCGGCGACGATCAACCTGGCAGCCAGCGTCAATGCCAACGGCCACACGATCACCTCGGTTCAATTCTACAATGGCAGCACGCTGCTGGGACAATCCACCGTGGCACCCTACACCTACACTTGGAACAACCTCCCGGCTGCCATGTATGGGGTCAGCGCCATGGCGGTTTATGACACCGGCAGCACCGTGGTTTCTCCTTCAACGACCGTGACCGTCACGAATCCGGTGGTCGTCTCCGGCCTCACGTTTGCCGCGACGGCCGGAGCGATCAGCGCGCCGTTCGTCGTCACCAATAACAACGCGATTGTTCAGCCGGACTACACGACCATGACTGCTGGTGGCCAGGCAGTCTATACCTTCAATGTCAGCGCGGCCGGCAATTACATTGTCTCGGCCCTGGTGAATGTGCCCACCACGGACAACAATTCGTTCTTCGTCAACATTGACGCGCAACCCTCGGATCCGACGATGATCTGGGATATTCCAGTCACCACCGGTTTGGTCAGTCAGACGGTTTCCTGGCGCGGCAACGGCGTGGCCGATTCGACCAGTCCCAGTGGCATGACCGCACAGTATGCGCCGCAAGTCTTCAATCTGTCGGCCGGCACGCATCAACTGATTGTGCGTGGCCGTGAGGGTCTCGTGCAACTCGGCACGATCACCATTGCGCCTTATGGCAGTGTGAACACGCCGCCGGCTATTTCTGGCATCGCGAACCAATCCATCACCGCGGGCAGTTCAACGGGAACGCTCGGGTTCACAGTGAGCGATGCCCAGGTCGCGGCCGGCAATCTGACGATAACGGCCAGCTCCTCCAATGCGTCGTTGGTGCCCAACGCCAACATCGCCCTGGGTGGCAGCGGCGCAAACCGCACCGTGGCCCTCACCCCGGCAGCCGGTCAAACCGGCACGGCAACCATCACGTTGACGGTGAGCGACGGCACCCTGACCACCAGCACCAGTTTCACCGTCACGGTGAATGCAGCGGCGGGGCCGGTCGTCAGCGTCGCGGTCACCACGTCGAAAGCCTCGCGCGTCGGCCCGGTGAGTGGCGTGTTCACCCTCAAGCGCACTGGCAGCACCAGCGCGGCGCTGACGGTGCATTTCTCGCTGGGCGGCACGGCGGCGAATGGCGTCGACTATGGTGCGCTCGGCACGACCGCCACGATTCCGGCGGGGTCGGCTTCGACCACGATCACTGTCACGCCGCTGCCGAGCGCAACAATAGTCAACTCGGAAACGGCGGTCCTCACGTTGGCGGCGGATGCGGCCTACACGGCGGGTTCGGCGAACAGCGGAACCGTGACGATTGCCGGCAACACTGTGCCCTCAACCATCAGCACTGCGGCGGGCCACACTGCAAACATCACTTGGCACAGCGTCGTGGGCAAAGTGTATGTCGTCGCCTATAAGAACAATTTGACCGACACGAGTTGGACCACCTTGAGTGGCCCCATTGCCGCCACCAGCACGACCACCTCCTACCTCGACACCACCGCCATCGCGCGCACGAGCCGGTATTACGTCGTCTATGTAACGGATTAACCCGCGCAGATTCTCCCAACGAGGACAAGAGTAACGGCGACCGAGAAATCGGTCGCCGTTGCTGTATGCAGTTCCCGGCTTCGCTTGCCGTGGGGCTGGAAACCAAGCCGGAACGATGCAGAAGAACCTCACGCCAAGGCCGCCAAGGCCGCAAAGGGAGGGGGCAGGTAGTGATTTTTTAACAAGAATTCTGAATCCTTATCCAGTGCGTTGCTTTTGAACTCAAGAATTCAGTTTTCTTTGCGTCCTTGGCGGTCTTGGCGTGAGAGCAGTTTCACTCAGACTGCATCGTTCCGGCCAAGGATGAACCCGGTCACCGCTCGTTGAACCCGCTCGTGTGAACCTGAAGGCTGCCGGCACTGATGGCCCCCGCCGGGCTCGCCATGATCTCCGGCACGCACACGGATGCAGACCGCCGTCTCCGGCACGGAATGGCCGTCAATTCCGGTCAGCGTGCCAACGCCATCGAAGCCATTGAGGATGACCTGGACCGGTGCCGCCTTGTCCGGCCCTCCGCCACCGCCGGAGACCTCCATTGACAGGCCTTTGAAAGACGGCTTGGCCGTTGTCCACACAGATGGCGTGGCCAGCTGCTCTCCGCGGCAACTCCAGCACCAACGCGCCGATGTTGTCCGCAGTAGTCGAACCCACGCCGCGGAGGCTGACAACCATCCCGGATGCGGTGGCGCCGTTCAAACAGCTTGCCACGCTGGAGACATTCCAGACATTGACCTTCAGGATGGAGAGGCCCAAGGCCGGCAGTCTGGAAACTACTATTTCGGTCTTGTTCGCCATTTTGGCTGCAGGTTGTAGAGATAAAAGCGGCCCGGCTTGGAGGCGGGTGTTTACCCCTGCGGATTTACGGTTATCACCCCATTGCGGCCAGAGGGGGCAACGTCTAGTCTGCCACCGTCCATCACAGGATTCGGAAGTTCGGCGTTGGTGCCGTGATCGTTAATCAGAGGAGCGGGGAAGCAAAACAATTTAGACGTTGTGAAAAACGAGATGGAAATGACTTCGTCGCCAAGTGCGGAGCCTTGCTCCCAAAAAAACCAACCGGCTTGGTTCTGCGTTCGCACGCATTTGAAGCACGAGCACATCGCCGCCGCCCACTCGCAGCAGCTGGCCGGCGTGGAGGTGTTCAATCCGCAACTGCGGCTGCAGCGTCCCACGCGGCGCGGCCGCCGGTGGTTTATCGAATCGCTGTTTCCCAACTACATCTTCCTGCGCTTCGATCTGGAAACCATGTTGGAAAAAATCACCTACACGCCGGGTGTCAAGCAGGTGCTCCGGTTTGGCGGCCAGGTGCCGGAAATTCCCGAAGCCGTGATCGCCGACTTGCGTCAGGGACTCGCCGGGCTGGATTCCAAAGTTGTGACCGTCGCGCCGGTGGCCGGCGAGGAAGTGGAAATTGTCGCCGGCGCGTTTGCCGGCATGACGGCATCCGTCACCCAGGTGTTGCCTGGAAATCTGCGCGCGCAGATTCTGCTCCAAGTCATGGGCCGGCTGGTGCCGGCGGAATTGAGCCTGGACCTGGTGCTGTTCAAGCGCCGCGATGCGGCGCAGTTTGCATTACGGCGGATTGAACCGATTCCACGCCGCGATTTCGACCGGCCAAGGCTGTTCGTGGCGGCGTGAGTTATGAAGTGTATCGACCAGAAACGCGCGGATGATTTCCCCTCCCATAATTATTACCGTGTGCCTGTTGCTGTGCGGGCTGGTTTTCGCCCCGGCCGGACACGCGGCGAACACCTGGTATGTCGCCACCAATGGCACGCCGTCCGGTTCCGGCACCCTGTCGAGCCCATACGATCTGGCCACCGCGCTGTCCGGCA